>Ga0316603_10000027_pt1 | contig 207522 bp, 191 predicted proteins | sample OWC_soil_day10_n_FD_207649 | JGI IMG/M metagenome (GOLD analysis project Ga0316603, IMG submission 207649) | Wetland soil microbial communities from Old Woman Creek delta, Ohio, United States - OWC_soil_day10_noCT | ecosystem: Environmental > Terrestrial > Soil > Wetlands | place: USA: Ohio...
GAGTAAGCCAGATTCTTCAAGGGTTTACAATGCATGCGCATAACCCCATGACCGTAAACGATTCTTTCGCCGAGGCAACTTCAATGGCATGTCCGGGGGCTATGCTGTTCGAGTGCAAAGGCCCTGCAATCAAGAGCCCCCCATTGCAATTCGCTTTGGGTCCATCGATCCAGCTCTGGCATTGATTTCTTGTGCAATTCAAAATATGTTTGCTGCACTTGGTTACTGAGTGGCGTAGGAGAAACTCCCGTTACTCGCAATAGAGTAAAATGTGGAGGCGTGTTCCCCGAGTTGGTGGGCGTCATTATTAGAAATGAACCTCGCGGAATTCCTCCGACAGCTAGTTTATATGGGTCACTTGTGATGATCTTGGCGCTGTCGTATCCAAGTTCAAGGACATATCCTACAAATCGCATCTTGTCGATTTGACGGGCAGCCTCATTGCTCTCTTCTTTGCTTAGAAAACTCCGAAGAGCATCGATTGGGTTGTCCTGCGTTGCAGACGCGTTAACAAGCTGAAAGAGGTCGGCCATATCTTGAATAGATGCTCACGAAAGGATAATTAATTCGTCAAATTGCTTTCGGTACTCTGCGGACGCTGAAATTGATGAATAACGTGAAGTCGTTAAGAGACGGAATCCATGACTTTCGTACAAGTCTCTAACGGAGTGATGATTTGCGTTGGTAGCAAGAACGGTGGCACCACGGGCTTTGGCTCTAAGCAGAGCTGCTGCTAGCCGCTCTTGGTCACTCCACGAAAAAAGCTTCTCGTTATATTTCACGAAGCCGTTGAAGTTGTGCCGTACGGTGTATGGAGGATCGCAAAAAATAAAATCCTCTTTTCCTGCTTCATCAATTAATGACTCGAAGTCGGTTAGGCGTATCTCGGCCCTAGTGAGCAACTTTGAAATTTCCTCGAACTGATCGTCATCACGTAGGACCCAATTTTTTGTGCCACGAGGGACGTTGAACTCGCCTTGGAGGTTTACCCGATAGATACCATTGAAACAGGTGCGGTTTAGGTAAAGCATCCGCGAAGCTTGTGAGACTGCATCGGTTGGCTGCTGTGCTCGGACCATGTAGTAATGCTCATCCGAGTGCAATTTCTGATGCTGACGCAACTTGTCTACTACGGCCTTCCAGTCCTCTTTGACCCCACGATAAACCGAAATCACGTCTGGGTTAACATCACCCAATAGCGATTTGCGCGGTTGCAAGTGGAAAAATACCGATCCCCCTCCGAGAAACGGCTCGACATAGCGCCGAAAGTTCTTTGGGAATATATCGGCGTGTTTCTGTACAAACCAGCGTTTTCCGCCCGCCCACTTCAAGAATGGCTGGAGTGTGTTTGCTTTTTGATCTGCTGTAGCGGAGATTAGTGCCATAGGGGCAGCATTTTTGCGGAAATTTGAACGTCATGCAATGCATGACCTGACCTGCTTGTCGGTGGGTTCTGCATTACGGATCAGGGTATCGGTAAGCGGCATGAGGAGGCTCCTATGGGGGGGCACCTGCCACTCCTTTGGGGCCCAAATCCTGGAGGCTCAGTTGCCCCCAAATGAGTCCCCACGCGCGACAGGATTTCATAGGAACATTTTGGATTGCCATGGATAGAAAGGCGATAAAAAACCCGCACTTAGGCGGGTTCTTTGTACTTCCCAGAACATCCTGGGACGGGTATTTGGTGGGGCGGGGGCTATCAAACAATCCGCCGAAACCACCATGAATTCACGGTCGGCAATTTTGACTATTCGGATATGCCCCCAAATGTGCCCCCAGCCGAGTGGCACTGCTATGGCTTTCGCCCGATTTTCGTTTTTGACTAACCAAAGTCATTGGCAGCTTGCCATACCTGCCGGCCGCGGTTCTTGAAAGCGGCCATTCCGAGGGCAAGCTGTCGAAGAAAAAACAGCCATTCGTTGCCGCGTAGCCATTTTTTCATCTGACCGACCGGTTCTGGGGCGCAGCGGTCATCGCCCCTGACCTGGCATAAGTCGGTCTCCGGCCAGTTTCAGCCATTCATCTACCGACTTAGCCTGTTAGCAGGATGTCCGGAGCCACACACAGCGCGGCCACTCCAACACCCAAGAAAAGCTGCAATCCGCCCGACCGCGCACGACTACGCAACGATATTGGCCATGTCCTTGGCATTGAGTCAACGAGGCAATGCATGTATTCTGCGACTCTAGCCACTTTATTAATCTACCCATGCCTCTGTGTTAATTAAACGGACAGGGGAGGACTTATGAGAAGCCTTGCGGCACTAAAAAAATACTTCTTGACGGGCACGACTGAGGGAGATCGTGCATTTTTGTCAAAAGCGTTTATTAACCACGAACAGCTATCGAGTCTTCTGTCAATTGAAGAGGGCGGAATGCGCATCATGGTTGGAAACAAGGGAACCGGAAAAACAGCAATTCTTGAATGGATTGCCACAATCGCGAAGCGGAGAAAGTTGCCAGTATTGCTTGTTCGCCCGGATAATTTAAAAACGAAATTACTTCCAACGACCGGGGATATTGGCGCTCTCAAAGGCCATTTCTACGATGCATTGGTGAGTGCGGTTGCGACGGAAGTGGGATCGAAATTAAAGGGATTGCTTACAGGTGATAAAGCGACTTTATTCAATGCAGCCAAAAAAGCCGGGCGGACATCGCCTGATTTCGTTGAAAAGACGCTTGAACTTTTGACTGCCCTTTCCGTTCCTGTATCAAAGGTGAATGGCATTCAGTTAGCAAAAGATTTGGCTGGCGATCAAAATTCTGACTCTCTTATTGCAGCAATTAATGGTAATCTGTTGGAATCAGGCACCGTATTCTTTCTTCTGATCGATGATACAGATCAAGTGGCGACACCAACGGATTCCAATCAATTGAATCGAATTTGGGCGCTGTTGCTCGCAGTGAGACGGTTGGTTGGCGAATGCACGGCGCTACGCTGTATCGTTTCTCTCCGTTCTGAAATCTGGACCAGATTAACTAATGAAGAACGTGGTCAAAGAGACCAAACTGACCATCTTCGTGATTTAACGATTTCCTTGAGGGCGTCTGACGAGTTGATGGAAAAAATCCTTGAAAGACGAATGGCCCTAGCAGTCGCGGATTCCACGCAGAAAAACCCTGACCTATATGCCAATTTTTTTGATGGGCAGAATGTCATCCTCCCCACCAGTGAAGAAGTTCGGAAATGGCAATCGTTTCTCTTGAAGTCGGCACGCGAGCGCCCTCGTGATGTTATTCAGCTTGTCAGAAAATTGATTGATCGTGCTGATAAAAATAAGCTTCAGAAAATTGATAATAAATGTGCTGAAGAAGGCATGAAGGAGTTTTCAAAGGAGCGAGTTGGTGATTTGGCGATTGAATTTTCGGAGGACTGTGGCGAACTGAAAAAAGTCGTCGATTTATTTTCTAAAATAAAATTTGAAGTTCCGTATGATGAAATATTGAGCCATCTGAAGACCGCTGGCTCTGAGATATCTTTGAACATAAGAGGGAGAACCATCAAGCCGGAGGACGATGATGACGCTATTTTCTTACTCCGATTCCTTCACGAAACAGGATTTGTAAACCCGAGGGTAATTGATATTCGGGAGCCCAGAGGTTTTCGCCACGTGACATTCGACGATGATCCGGATTTTGTTGAATTGGCAAATTTGAATGAAATGAAAGCCGCGACCTGGGAAGTTCACCCAGCATTTCGGAGCTATTTATTGGTTAAGAAAGAAGATGCGGCGGCGAGGTTTGGACGTATCTTTAAGAAATCATGAAGTGCTGAAGAGCCCACGTTGATCAAACTCCAGATCAATTCGGGCTCCCGCAACGTCTTCTGTACTCTCGGGAGCGGACATATTCAGTCCGGAAACCAAATGTCTCTTCAGGGTCGGGTACGGCATTTCCCTTGAAGGCTGATCCGGACATCGGGAACCAGTCCTCGGTCGTTTGATGCCTAGACGACCGCTCAACCCCGGAAGCAATCTTAGTCCTGTGAAGGCCGGCGGAAGGCACCCGACCCAAAGCGGAAGTTGCTACCAGTCAGACGCTGACTTTCAACGTGCAAGGTAGTTGCCTGGTATTAAGAGTTAAGAGCCCGAATGGACTCAAGCGGGTTTGACAGTCAGGCGCAACGGAGTGAAAACAAGCGCCATCACGTACGGTGGCGTTATATCGTAGGCGTAATTTAATAATTGCCTGGTTCAGACCGACCAATGGGCCTGACGTATAGCGCGTGCCATAATAATGCCGGCGGCAGAGTGTTAACAAAAAAGGAAAGCGTGGAAAGCTTATGAAGAGCCTCTTTACGAAGAACATCTTGGTCTCGGCTGGGGTACTGATCCTAGTCTTAATAATTGCTTTAGCCGCGCTATATCACTTTGATCGATTCAGCTTCTCTGCCACAACTGGCCGAATCGGGGTTGAGGTAAAGGGGGAACAGAAGGACAAGGCGCCTACTAACCAGAAAGCCGCCACATCTATCGGTGCAGAGAAAAATTCTGTACCTTTAATTGAGAGCAATAAGACTGAAGGTGCGCAATCGCCCATCCAGCATGTTGTCGGTGGTACCGCGGTGAATAATTATGGCGCGCGCTAGTTTACGTTCCATGCTGTTTGTGGTGGCAAGTATTGTTGGCTTACAAGCAATACCAGTCTGTTCGGCGGCGACGGGCCTAGGGTCACAGACGAGAGGAAAGCAGTCGCCGATACAGGAGTGCCAATCTGGCAGTGCCTGCGTAAACGTGTATAACGATGCGCCGCAGATGCCGAAAGAACGTGTTGGGAAGAAACTGGCGTTGCGCAGTGTGTATATGATGCCGGTTTACAATATTTCCAAGAGGGGTTGCGGAGCAGACGCCTCCCGTTGTCGCGATCTCTACGAGGCCGCTTTCATTTATCTCGAAGTGCAAAGTATCTGGCCTGAGCCGTTCTTGTTAACCGCGGGGCGAGTAGCCGTAAAATCGCAGACCAACTCCATCCATCGCTCAGTAGGGGCGCATGGCGTGTCAGCGCTTGAGCCACAGATCACTGCAAACGTTGAGCCAGATGCTTTCTTGTTTCGGCCAGGTGAAATCAAACTTATTTCGCTGTCGCAGGGATTTCAACTAGATGGCATTCTCGATTTCTTTAAGGGCGACATACTAGACGACATGCTTTGGAGCGACATTACTCCTGCCATGGCGCCCAATACAAAGAGGGTACAGGAGTTCAACCGATTCTTGGCACAGCGTTATGGCGAAAAGACCAAGTTTCGAATAGAACTGTTCGAAAAGGACTACCGATCTGTATTCACTACTGAAGTGAGCCTTACTCAAGGAGGGACCATATTCTCGCGGGGCGATGTTCTAAATAGTCAGTACCAGTTTCGGCACGACGCCTTCATTGGAGAGGTCTTGTATCAACTGCATGGTGGAACTAATGCGTTTGAGTATCGAATGCGCAAGGTCCGTACCGATATCCGTTCGGCCCCAGAATAGACGGGAATTTTGTTCCGCATCGTAGCTATCGAACGTGGCCACAGAGACTTCCGCAGGCAACAGATGATATTGATGACACAAGGAATTCTGCGCCATAGTGCATAGTTGTCGATAACTTGACTTTAATGGCTCCAGTATAACAACTCCAATATGCTAGACACCTGTGGATAGTCTTTCAGGAGCAAGGTTACAGTTACTACGGGCGGCGACTTTCGTGGTGTTATCCCATAGGACCGCTCCTGGCCGGGTAGCGACTTCTGCCAATCCATGTTGGATGGCCGCTACGATCCAAGACCAACCGCTCAGGCACCGTGTTTGATTAGCGCCAACCAACGACTGCTTTCTGGAAGTCCGGGGCGGCGAACGTCCGCTTTGAAGAACATGGAGCGGGAGGCTGGTATTGGCCGGTTCCCGCCTGATGACAATGAGAATAAAGCCGAGGGACAGGACACCACACCTGCCGTTCGCCGGTTCGACCATCCAAGGGCGGGTAATTGAGTCGAGCCGTCATCTGGTCCGACAACTCAGGGGCGGCATTTCGGCCGCAGTGGTTAGTCGCAACCATAGCAACTTTACGGGACCTCGAATGCAGGCCTCCATTTTCTTGCACTAAACCGTCAAGCAGCCCAACGGCGATGATGGTTTGCGTAATCAACCGCGAGATCGAAAACGTTGTCGCACTTCTGCTTGAACGTGGCCCGGTCATAGCTCTCCGGAAGTGCCTCATCGAGCACACGCTCGATTTCCGACCGTACCTGCTGCATGGACTGCCGATCCTTGAACCAGTCCTGCACCAGCAGCTTGGGATGCTCCTCGAGCAAACGCTTCAGCAAGCGCTTGGCCGAAAGCTTCACGCGCTTTGTCTCCTCCTGGGTCATAGCCTCCTTCTTCAGCAGGTCGAATAGTTCCAATTCGTCTTCGCTAAGGCCCTCACGAATATGGCGTTCCGCTTCGTCCTTGAGCGCTTCGGCAAAGGCCGCTAGCTCCTCGTAGTAGTTCTCTGTCGCGGTCGCCCCGGAGTTGTACGCATCGATCACGCGTTGCAGGCGTTGCAAAAAATCGATGCGCGTGGCGTTCTGCGCAAGCATCTCAGCCAGCTTCTTTTGAAGGAAAGCCCGCAGATCGGCGATGGCAATATGTTTAAAAGGCGCCTCCTTGAATTCCTCACGCAGTTTTTCGACATCGACCTTGCTCAAGTCCCAAGTACTGCCGCGTTGAACGATCTGGTATTCGGCCTGGAACTGCTTGGCCTTGAAGGCTTCGGCGTTATCGACCACTACACTCTCATCGAGCAAAGCGGCAAGTCGTAGCGCTGCGTTGTCCACGTCCGTCTGCTCGACGATGCTGTCCATGATTCCGCGCAGGTACTGGAAGGCAGAAACTACTCGTCCCTTGCCCTGCGCAAGCACCTCCGGCTTACAGGCCTCGTAGAGGGCACTAATAGTGTTTTCATAGACATTGAAGGACTTGCGCAACTCGTCCGTCGCCAGAAAGGTGTCGGCAAACGCGTTGAACTGGCCCAGCTTCTCGAAGACATCGCCCCGGTCAAGCGCACCACGAAGATCGACCTCCTGTGCGTCGCAAAACGCGAGCCCCTGGACAATGGCGTCATCGAGCAGGGCGAACAACTCCTGCTTGTTGCGGACGGGCATGTCTTCCTGGTCGTCGCCCGGTCCGGCGGCGTAGTCCTTCAACGCCCGCTTCATGCGACGGAATACGTTGTAGTAGTCCACGATCTCGCCGTTGCGCTTGGCCACCCCATTGATCTCATGGCCAGTCACACGGTTGGCGCGGGCGATAGTCTGCATCAGCGTGTGGCCCTGCATGGGCTTGTCCAGATACAGGGTGCTGACCGTCGGCGCATCGAAGCCTGTCAGCCACATGGCGCAGACGAAGACCAGCTGCAGCGGATGCTCCGGGTCCTTGAAGTTGAATTCGATGTCGTGGCCATGCTTGTCGAGCCGGTTCATTCGTTCGCGATGCGGCTTGATGTTGAGGCCGAGCTTTTCGAATTTCTCGTTCTCGCCCGCCTCCTCGCTGACCACCACGGCCATCTCCACATTGCGCATCCAGTCGCGAATGCGCTTCAGGCGCAGGCGCTCGATGTCATTCTTCGTCCCTTTGATGATGCCCGTGAGCTTCTTGATCTCGTCTTTCCATAGCGCCTGCACCTTGTCGTACATGGTCACGGCGGTGAACTTGTCCACCGAGATCACGATGCCCTTGCCGAGATAGCCCCGGCGCGGGAAGTGATAGACGATATCGCGGGCGATGGTATCCAGGCGGTCGTCCACCTTGATCACCGCCATTTCCTGTGCAAAGCGCTTTTCAAGCTTCTGCTGTGCGGCCTCGTCGAGGTTCTCTTCCTCGAGGATCTCGGCGAACTCCTCGTTGAGGTCGTCGTTCTGGATCAGCACTTCCGGCACGCGCTTTTCGTAGAACAAAGGCACCGTGGCGCCGTCTTCCACGCTCTGCTGGAAGTTGTACTCCGAGACGTAATCGCCGAACCAAGCGTTGGTCTTGCGTTCCCGGCCCAGCAGCGGCGTGCCGGTGAAAGCCAGGTAGGCCGCATTCGGCAGACCAGCGCGCATGTTCTCAGCCAGACCGGCATATTGCGTACGGTGGGCTTCATCAACGATGACCACGATATCGTTCCGATCCGACAGCAGCGGATAGTCCTTGCCCTTGTCGTAGCGGAATTTCTGGATCAGCGTAAATACCACGCGCTTGTTCTTGCCCAGCATCTCACGCAGCTGGGCGCTGTCGCGGGGCCGTACATCATCCTTCGGGCCGATCACGCCGGTATGCAGGAAGTTGCGGTAGATCTGGCCATCCAGATCGTCCCGGTCGGTCACCACCACGAAGCTGAAGTTGCCTGTGAGCTTGCGGAAAATTTTGCGGGTATAGAACACCATCGAGAAGCTCTTGCCCGAACCCTGGGTGTGCCAGAACACGCCCAGCTTGCCCTTCAGCTCACGGCGGCGGATGAATTGGGCGAAGGCGTTGTTCACGCCGATAAACTGATGGTTCTGCGCGATCACTTTTTGCGTTTCCCGATAGAACACGCAGAAGTTCTCGACGTAGTCCAGAAGGCGTTCCGGTTTGAGCAGGCCCAGTACGGCCCGCTCCATGCTCAAGCCCTGCTCGGCGATGGCTTGGCGGTCCAGGGACTCCTTCTCATCCTCCACCCGCAGCCAAGCAAAGAAATGCTCCCACCGGGCGGTCAGGCTGCCCACCTTGGTCTCGATGCCGTTGGACAGCAGGCACAACCCATTAGACACGAAAAGCTGGGGGATCTCGGCCTTGTAGGTGGTGAGGTTGTCGTCGAAGGCGGCCCGCAGCTTGACGTTGCTGTTCTTCAGTTCGATGAAGACCAGGGGCAAGCCGTTCACATAAAGTAGTACGTCGGGCCGGCGATAGCCGAACTCACCCCGTATCCACAACTGGCTGACGGCTAGGTATTCGTTTCGGCCGGCCTTCGGGTCAGGGTGATCGAAGTCGATCACCTTTAGCCGCTCAGTCACCGTCTGGCCGGCCTGCGGGCCGCTCTCAGGCCTGTAAGTGACGGGCACGCCATCACGGATCAGGCCGTCCATCTCGCGGTTCGCGGCCGCCAGGCTCATGGCGGTACGTGGCTGCAGCAACTGGCCCATGGCCTGATCCACCGCATGAGCCGGGGCCAAGGGATTAAGGCGCTCGACCGCTTCGCGCAGCCGGTCGACCAGGATCACCTCGCGCTTGTCGCCGCGCCCCGAGCCGTCGTTGGGATCATCGGGCTGGGCGGTGTAGCAGTTCAACGGATGGAAGCCGCACAAATGTTGCAGGCGCTGGATCAGCCCCTGCTCGATATCGTCTTCCGAGATGAAATTCTTCGCCACCGCCCTCTCCTTGTGCGGCCCTCTAGGCCCGCTACTCCACTTCGGTCATCATGCCACGTGGGTATTGTATATCGAGCGGATCGACGTGGAGCTTGCCGGAGATGAGGCGGGGTAGCAGCACATCTCGGGTGCTTTTGAGTAGGCGGTTTGCCCGCGCGAGCGAGTCACGTTGTTCATTCAATGGCTTGACCAACTTACAGAACTCGCTCTGCAAGTTCCTGTCGGGTACAAGCACCGTTTGCCTCGAAATAAACGCTTCGAACTGGTAGTTGCTGATGCCTGTGGACTGCACTTGATAGAGCCCGACAAGACCACAGTCGTAGTACATCTTCAAGAAGTACTTCATCCATAGCGGTGCAATTGTCGTTTGATCGAATCGAATCAACTTGCAGAAACTCGCGCAGATTGCCGGCTCACCCAGTTGCTCCAACAGCTGGGCAGAAACCATCAAGTTCCGCCCAAGCAACTGATTAGTGCTTCCGCCAGACACTTCGAAGACGAAATCTCCTGGCTCTAATCGTCTGGACACCAGCGCTGAAGGCTTGTGGAAGCGATAGACGAATTCGTCCCATTCGCCGCTTTGAAGCGCGGGGAGGTCTGTTCCACGGAAGACATAAGCCCCGTCAGTACAGTCCGTCGTCGCGCGTTCCTCTCCCCATCCGCCGCCAATATAATGGGCGATTAGGCTTCGGAGCGGTGTGCTCTTCCAACCCATTGGCACGCCTTGAATGGAGTGTTTCTTGTCGGAGCTAGGAAACCGCATGCGCACAAACCACTCGCGGTAGATTTCTTCGGCCATGGACTCCAGCAGCGCAATGCGGCGCTGGTTGTTGGCGATCAGGTCATCGTAGGCAGACAGCAGCGCAGCGATCTTGCGCTGCTCCTCCAAGGGTGGATAAGCGACCAAGAAAGACTCGGCGTCAGGTACTCGGAGATGCTCTACCGTGGCACCCGATCCTTGTGACCTGATCTGCCCTTGCACTAACGGACTGAGCATCGAGTAGTAAAGAAACCGCTGATCGAGCTTCTTTGGATTAGCTCGATATAGCATCGTTCTCTGGCCAAGAAAGACCTTCTCGTCACTGCGTAGCAACCCCACTTCCCCCAGTGGCGCCTCTCGCGTCAAGACGATGTCGTTCCGTTTGGGCTGTATGCGACGAGTCCACTTTGCAAACGTAGCTTCGTCGACGTATTTACAGTCATCCAGATTGATTCGCCCGCTTTTCACATTGGTTGTCCGAATCATTTTGAATTCGGTCGGCCCATCAATCGTCGGTGCTGTTTTGTTAACGCAGTCGACAACGTCAATACAGAGATTGCTGACTGAATCTGTCTGCCAGTGATCGGGAAACAGCTTCATTTACAGCCCCGTCAAAACGGCAAGATTCTTAGCAATGACCGCTTCGAGCTCATGAGCCTCAGATTGCAACAGAGAGAGCTCATCCCCAGCCTCAGCAAGTTCCGAAAGAAACTCCTCTTCCGTCTTGCCATCTTCCTCGATCACCACCCCCACATAACGCCCCGGGCTCAGTGACCAATCCTGCTCCTTGATCTCCTCCCGGCTGGCCAGCTTGCATAGGCCTGTCACGTCTTCATAGCAGGCTTTGGGGAAACGCTCCTGTAACCAGCTTACGTGCTGGTAGAACAGTTCGGCGGCCTTCAATTCACCGTGCAGAGCCTGCACGGCTTCTTTCACCGCCTTGGTCTGGCGGTTAGCGGTAACTCGCTTGCCTTCGGCCTTGGCGGCTTCGGCCTTGCGTTTGTCCATCTCGCGGATGGTCTTGTCCAAGGCCTTCACCGCCCCATGCAACCCATCGAAGAAGGGCGAGAAGCGGGCGCGTAGCGCGTGCTGGGCATCGTTGCGGCCTTCTATACTGTGATTCTGGCCACGGCTGCGTTCGTGCTGGGCTTGAGCCTTGTCCAGTTCCACCAATTGCGCCCATTGGGCCTCCAGGTGGGCAATGGCATCCCGGGCGGCCTGGGTGGCTTGTTCGTCGGCCTCTTCGGCCAGCACGGCCAGCAGGCGCTTGTTCAAGCCGGGCAGGTGCTCGGCCGCCTCGTGCAGTTGGGCCATGCCTAGACGCAGGTAGCGGTCCACCAGGTCCACGAATTCCTTTCGCCGGCCTTTGTGCAGGCGCGGAATGATGGCGACGTTCTGGATCTGCTCGTCGCTCAGCTCCCGGTGTGCCCGGTCGATTTGGGTAAAGATATTACGGGCGTCGATGAACAGCACCCGCTCGTCGGTCTTGCCCCTGTCGAAGAACCACAGGGTGGCCGGCAGGGTGACGGTGTAGAACAGGTTGGACGGCAGGGTGAGCATGCCGTAGATCAGGTTCTGCTCGATCAAGGTCCGGCGAATCTCGGCTTCGGAGTGGCGGGCATCGGAAGCCGAGTTGGCCATGACCAGGGCCGCGCGGCCGCCTTCTTTTAGCGAGGTGGCGAACAGGTTGATCCACAGGTAGTTGCCGTTGGGCACTGTCTCGATGGCCTTTTCCTTGCCGTCGTTCTCTTTCTTGGCCTTGGCCTTGGTCTTGTTGCGGGGCACGCCGTAGGTGTTGAAGCGCGGGTCCTTTTCCACCGCGTCCAGCGTCACGTCGTCCACGTTGAAGGGCGGATTGGCCATCACGTAGTCGAAGGCACCAAAGGCGTTGAAGGGGTCTTCGTAATAAGTGTTGGCCTGCTTGATATCGCCGCGCAGGTTGTTAACAGCCAGGTTCATCTTGGCCAGCTTGACGGTTTCCAGGGTCTTTTCGGTACCGCAGACGTACACGTCCAGGTCGGCAGCCTTGTCGGCCTGGTGCTGGTGGATGAACTCCGCCGACTGGACGAACATGCCGCCGGAGCCGCAGGCCGGGTCGTAGACCTTGCCGCCATGGGGCTCGATGATCTCGGTCATTAGTTTGACGACGGAGCGCGGGGTGAAGAACTCGCCCCCGCCCTGGCCTTCGCTGAGGGCGAAGTTGGCGAGGAAGTATTCGTAAATCTGGCCGAACACGTCGCCCGCGGCATCCACCGGAATGTCCGAGAAGAGCTTGAGCAGGTCCTTGGGAATCCCTTTGTTCTTGTCGCTGCGGGTGAAGCGGTCGTATTCCTCCTGGGGCAGCACGCCCAGCAGCTCGGGCTTGCTCAGTTCGATGCTGGCCATGGCCCGGCGGATGGCCTTGGCGATGTTTTCTTGCTCGGGCAGCTGGAGCAGGTAATCGTAGCGGGCGTAGTCCTGGAGGAAGAAGCCACACTTTTCAATGGCGATTTCCTCCAGGCCCTTTTCGCGCCGCGTGCCCTTGAGCTTTTCGTATTCCTGCCGGATAGCGGCTTCGTGCTGGCGGTATTTGTTGTCGGCAAACTTGAGGAAGATCAGGCCGAGCACGGGGGTGCTGTATTCGCTGGCCTTGAGGTCGGAGTTGGCGCGCAGCTTGTCGGCGGCGGCCCAGAGGTCGCGCTCCAGTTTCTTGAGTTGTTCTCTATTCATGGGTAGTCATGTGGCTGTTGTTCTGTTTCATTCTCGGCTGAGCGGCAGGCGAATGATACATATCTGCCTAGCAGCAATCGATGACCTAATGGCAGGATTGGTCGATCACTGTGAATTGGCTATACGGCAGGTCTCAAAGTACAGCGGCCGCTCAGATGACAGCTCTGTGGAAACGACGACTGTCGGCAGTTGACCGATCAGTGACGAAAACTTCCGCCAGATAGGCTGCCTAATACCGGCCATTAGCAGCAAGAAGCTCACATGCAGGTCAACGGACCCCGGCACAGACGGTCAACGTGACCGGCATCCGCACTCGGCCAAGTTTTGCTGTGTACCTCCCGCCTTGCTGCGTAGACAGGAAGTGCGCATCCAGAGTGCGCGCCAATGGGCGATTTCGCTGGATACCGGCATCAATTTACGACCTGGATTCCGTGGTAACCATGGTAACCGCCGTCCGCCAACGCAGCCCCAAGGCCCTGCCGTATTGCCAAATACCTTCATCGATGCCGACGCAGTCGGCGATCACGTCGTTGGGGACAATGCTGCGCCGGGCGGCAGTTCGTTGCGCGGGCCGAGCTCCCGCGGCCCATGGGAGGCGTGCAGCACGCCTGATGTCGGCGACCGCCCAGCTCGGGCTCGATCCCTTGGTTAGTCCGAAGTGTTCAACTCGTTTTCGACCAGCCCGATCAGGTCTCGGGCCGGCAGCTTGAAGGCAGCGGCCAGTTTGAGAATCGTGGCGAGGGACGGTTGTTGCTGCCCGAGTTCGAGAATGCTGACATAGGTACGGCGCAGTTCGGCTTCGAACGCAAGCTGCTCTTGCGTCAGGCCGGCGTTTTGCCGCAACCGACGCACCACCCTCCCGAAAGCAACCCCTGGCTCCAAAATCCCTCCCATAGTTGGCGGAATTTGGCCCGGGTCGTATCATGGCGTCTTCCCATAACTATAGGAATCGCGTGCGATTTCTCGCCGCGGACAGGGGCTACGGAATTTGCCCGGCGAAGGCGAGGCTTGCGGGCGATCTCTTTGGAGTCCCAAAGGACGACGAAGGCGGACCGAAGCCATCCCAACCCAATCTTCTGCGCCTCCAATCGCCAGCGCCTGGGGGCATGAGGACGCCCCGAGCGCAATCCACACGCCCGCCTTCCTGGCCAGACACCAAGAAATCCATGCAAAGAAAAGGACATGAAAATGACTTCAGCGAAGTTTGCGCCGCCCATCGCATTTGCAGCCGCCCACTGCCAACGCGTCGGCAAGACGCCGGGCAAGGCGGAATACTGGTCGGCAGATATCAAGGCCGTACGGCATAACCTGTTCTGCAAGGTGTTCACCGACATCCTGTTCGTCGAAATGCCGGGGGAGCTGGTCTTCCTGGCAGGGATTGATGCTCCCGATGGCCTAGATCGACGCATCAACCCGGAACTCGCCCAAAAGCAAGCCGAGTTCATCCAGTTCCTCCGGGCAGAAAACGAGCGCGATGATGCGACGCTGTGCGGCATGGGGGCGGCGTTCCAGGGCTTCGAGTATGCGACGGTGGGCAAAGCGACGGCCGCCTACCTGGCCGCCCGCTCCCTCACCCATCCGTTTGGTGTGGGTTTCATGGACGATCAAGGGCAGTATCAATTGCTCCAGGTCGAGCCGGGTGAAGCGTCCGGGTTTGACGGCATCCGTTACTTATCCTTTGACGAACTCGGTGAAGCGTTCGCTGACTGCGACGCGTGAGGTCTAGCTCAGCCACCGCCTTGCCCACGCCAACTGCCGCTTGCGCTAGCATGGCGGAATCAATCCCCAAGTCATTGCCATGACCCGATTTGCTGCTCCGGCTGTGCTCGCCTGCCCGAATTGCCGATGTGTCGTCCTCCATCAACGGCTGGCATCCTGGCGGGACTTTGGCTCGGTGAGCTGGAGCGATGGCTATATCTCCACGCTCGACATGGGCACGTTCAGCACCCTGGGGCGCTGCCCGGAATGCACCCGGCTATTTTGGTTCGACGATGCTGAGGAACTGGGGTGGCTCCCTGAGCAGCCCGTGAAGTCAGATTGGCCCGGGTGGCGGCGGTTCCTGGCACGGATGGGGTTCGACCCGCGCCAAGAGGTGGCCAAGACAATCGCGTGGAAGGCGTTGCCCCAAGAGTGGCAGCGAGCCCTACGGGTCGAAGCCCCGGATGTCCACGACCTGCACAGGGCCGTGCACGAAGGATGGGGAACGACGCCGGAGCGCGCGTCGTACCTGCGCACCCGGCTGTGGTGGGCCGGCAATCATCCGGCGCGAGGCCACCAAGGGGATGATCCGCTGTCGGACCCGGAGAAGCGGGACAACAAGCAGGCGCTGCTCGCTTTGGTAGAAGCCCTGCCGCCCGAAAAACGGAATGCCATGATGGTCGGCGAGTTGTTGCGCGAATTGGGCCGCTTTGAGGAGGCGGTTGCCGTCCTGAGGCCATGGGCCGAAGAAGGCGTTGCTGCAGCCAGGGTCCTTCTGGAGAAGGCACAGGCGGGCGATACCCTCGTCTGCGAAATCGGCCGGACGCAACTGAGCTATTGAATTCCCCGGCAAGGGCGGCGCCTTCCAACCGGACGCCGAGATAGCGGCCGGTGGCCCGGTCATGGACCAGCGCCTGGTTGAGGTTGGGTGGCTGAGGTTGGGTGGCGCGAGGCATCGAGGTCCTCCAGGGCCTTGTCGGCGCGGCTTCCCCAGCGCACCCATTGCGCTACACTCGCCCACGGGCCGCATTACGAAATGCGGCTGGTATCCCTGGGTACTCCTTCAACGCGCACACCTGGGTAAATTTGGATGCGCGCCGACACTTATTACTCGCCTCGACTGGCACGGGCATATGAGGTAGTGACAGTTTTTTCGTTTAGGCCGCTGGAAACCGACGAAAACGGCGAAACCGATTCCACCTGCCAGGCTTCCGCCGAGCGGTTGCCACTGGCCCGGACGAAACGTAGTCCATCGACGATACGGCCGGCGTTGCGCCTGATCCACCAGCCGAGCTTGCGGCGGTTGATTTCACCCCGTTCGTCGGCGATGTCGTGGAGCACTTCGCGCAGCTCCGCCCGTTCGTCATACAGTGCGTGCGCCTGCTTCACGGCATCGCGCACCATTGCCGGGGTTTTGCCGAACACCGATTGCCATGCGGTCAGCAGGCGGGCCAGCGTTTCACGGTCCGGATCGTCGGCCATGGCCTCGAATACGGAGGCGGTCGGGTCGGCACAGCCGAGCCAGAGCAAGGGTTGCCGGCACAGATCGGACCAGTCGCCGTAGCTTGCCAACGACTTGCAGGCGCTCTTCGGTCTGCCGGCGACTATCCATGCTCGGATAATGGTCAAGGCCGCCGAGACGTAGCGCCCCCTTTCGCGCAAGACATCGCGCACCAGATCGGGCCGCGTGAAGCTACGCGACGCCGGCACCTCACAGCCAGGGTCGAGGCGGATGGTGATGCAGCGGCGGGTCATGTCCTGAATCGGCCCCACGTTGTTGCCGCTGGAAAGCAACAAGGCGCGGGTGCTGACAGTGGCGGTCTTTGAAACGCCCAGAATGCGCCCGCTCAGAAATTCCGAAGTCAGCGCCGTGCATAGGCTTTTGTGGGCCACCAGATCGCCGGTCAGGTTGTCGAACTCGATCACCGCTGGGGCGCGCAGCAGCTCGGCGAGCAGCAGCTTTCGGCATTCCTCGTCGTCGGCCGGGAAGGTCGTCGGCGTCCCGCGCTGTGGGGTGGCAAAGGCGGTTATCAATTCGCACAGGTAGGACTTGCCGGAGCCGACCATATGCGCCCGCACATGGAACATCGGCGCATGGCTCAGGCTGGGCCGGATGGCGGCTGCAAGCATCGCCACCAAGGCCGCTGCGAGGTCGGCATCGCCAGCGAAGCTAAATTCTGCCAACAAGTCTTTCAGCAGCGCCAGTGCGGTTTCGGCCTGGTCACGGGTCGGGCAGTCGGGAATCGAGAACTCCCGCACATCGAACACCCCGAACATGCCGGTGACCAGGTCGTACCCCGCTGCCGTCGCCAGGCTGCCATCGGGACGCAGATAGGGCTGGCGCGCTAGGCCATTGAGTACCGGGAGATGCGGATAACTGGTCGAATCGAACAGTACGGCCGCATGGCGGGCAGGCGGATCGGTGCGTACCCAGTCCTCGGCACGGCCATCAAAGCGTTCCCACGTTGCCGCCCCGGCCAGCGCCCTCACCAAGGCCGATTGCGTGATTTCCTGCACGCGGGTTTCGCGGGTACCGGGGTCGGTGACGACGGTCACGATCAAACCACCACGCTGGTAGTGCCGGCGTGATTGCGCCAGCTCGTGCTCGGCGGCATCGACCACGCGATGAATCTCTCCCGGCATAACTCGAATGGTCGGCTTCATGCGTGCCGCGTTGAGTTCGATATCGAGCAAACGCAGCAGGTCACGGATGTGCCGTTCGGCGCAATGGCCGTGCAGGCACTTGAAGCCGCCAATGGGCCAGTGGTCGTCGGGTTCAAAATAGGCTGTGCCGCCGTCGGACTCGCCGGTGTGTTCCTTTACCCAGGGGCAGGTGATGTCGTGCTTGCCGTCGCCCAACGGCGTCTTGTACAGACCGCGACTGCGAAGCGCGGCAAGGATGATGTTTTCTTCGGGGCGCGGAATCCAGACCGGATCGCCATCGGCAGGCCGTTCCTGTGCCCCGCGTGTACTTTGCCGCTTGGGGCGTTCGGCCGGCGCCATTTCCAACTGAAGGCCAGCGATTAGCTCATCGACCGTATAGCGCAGCTCGGGCGCCCAGGTCACCAAGCGGCACGGAAACGGCGGCGAATGCTTACCGTTCACTGCCACCGGCAGCCTGGCCAAGCGCGCGCGGGGGCCATTGGCGCCGGGATCGCATAGGCCGGCAGCAACGATGGCATTCATCAGACGGTCGGCGGCAAGGCCATCGGTCAGCGGCTCCCGCAGCAGATAGCCGGCCTGATGGTTACCCGGTGAGGTCTCCAGCAACCACGACGGCGGCACGGTCAGGCGGTCCATCGCCACCTTGCTGCCGACGTCATCCAGCATCACCGCATGCAGCGCGTGGAAGTACGCCTTCTGCCGCCGAACCTGCCCGGCGTCGTCGGGGCGGAAGACGGCCAAGCTGAAGAAGTTGTTGGCGCTGGCGGGCAGCGTTGCCGATGCCTCGGCGGCGTCCTGCCACGGCTTGCCGAACCAGACCTTGCTGGGCGCGCTGGTGGGGCTCCCCGTGAAGCTAACTACCACCGGGCGCACATCGGCCAAATTATCCAGCTCGTCGTCAAACACGGCGTGCAGAAACTCACCGTTGGTCACCGAATCGATTTCGCCGGTTTTGTCGGTTTCCACCGGATCGGGCGGAAAAACTGTCTCGGGCGCATTCATCACCGCACCCTCAGATCGCCGCTTTGCGGGCAGCTTCCAGCTTGGCGACCAGCGCGCGGATTTCCTCGTCGGTCTTGCCGGCGATGCGTGCCGCGTTGAGCGCCCCCACCTCGTGGGCGGGCCAGCCGACCGCCCGCGTGCCCAGGCTCACAGGCTTGGGCCAGAGTCCCTGCGTAATGCGCAGGTAGATCGTGGAACGGGAGTAGCCGGATTCAGATTTGACGGCAGGAAGGCGAAGGATGGTTTGCAGCATGTTGGCACCTTGTTGGGTGTTGTTGAACATGCCGCCATTCCAGGCTAGCCAGGGGGCTATCCCGCAACCTGTCTTGCGCCGTCACGCCGAAAGGCGCGTCACGCCTAGGTTTTCCTTTTCTTCAAGCCAGTGCTCTTGGCCGCAGGGAGCAGGCCTGTCCACATGCCGCCTGGCGCGGCGGGCGCCGATTCTGCCGCTACAAGCTGCTTGAGGCGAGAAGGAGAGATGCCTTCCTCTTTTGCCACCACTTGCATAAACGCCTTGGTACCCTTGGCTTTCTCTTCGCGCACACGTACCTTGAGCCTTTCGCGGCGCTGTTCGGGCGTTTCCGTTACGGGCGCAGATCCTCCTGCTCCTTGAACGGGGAGGCCACGAAGTTCCCAAAAAGCAAGCCACCAATCGAGCGTGTAAAGCCCTGGTAGCTCAATTTCACCGGCGTCTATCGCGCTCCTCAACGCACCAGTCTGAATGTAATAGTCTATGAGACGGTCTCGAACTGCCGATTCGACAGGATTGATGGGTTCTTCGCCTAAGTCGGTGGTGATAGACAGGAAGCCAAAGTCCGGGCGCATATTGAAAAACACCTCGTTCCCCCATTCAAAACGAAATGTTCCATATCCAACGTTAACGCCGGTTGCGAGGTAAAAGCCGTCTTCAATGTCCAGGTACCGCTTGGCGCGCATTTCCGTCCATTCCTCTGGCGTTAATCCGCTCCAGTCGCTTGGAGGGAAGATGTCTGCCATAACCACCGGCGCGACAGCGATATCGACTAGCGCGGCCTCTGGCGACGCTGCGTTCTTCCAGCGCTCTTTTGTCCATCCCATTTGATGGATAGGACGAATTCGCCCGAAGTCGTCTATTTGATATTGCCGCGAGGGATCAAGCGGCCTATTCGGCAGCATGGCCACGCCCGTGCGCAATGTACGGATTACTGGAGAGACTTCGAGCCATGTGTTCCCTTCATCGGAAGGTGCTGGTTATTTGAAGTGATGATTCGGGATTGCTGCGGGCGGGTGGAGGCCGAGATAAACGAAAAAAGCGCAGGGGGCACCATCCCTCGCCACAAAATTCACTTTCTGCCCCTTGGTCCCCAAGTTTTCCAAAATTTCTCCGTCACCGTGGTGAAGAGCCTCAGTTACGCCGCGTCGCCGTGCAACTGGACCACGTCCGCCCCGGCCTTGAGCTTGTCCAGGTAGTCAGCCCACTGCTGCATCATGGCCCGCCGCTCCTTCATGAACTTGGTACGGTTGTAGGCCGTGCCCAGGGCATCCGGTACTTTGTGGGCAAGTTGGTGCTCGATTACTTCCGGCTTGACGTGCAGTTCCTCATGGAGGATCGTCCGCGCCATGGCCCGGAAGCCATGCCCTGTGATTTCCGTTTTGGTGTCGTAGCCCATGCGCCGCAGGGCCGCATTCACCGCCGCCTCGCTCATGGCCTTTTGCGGATCACGGCCAGGGAACACGTAACGACCATGGCCGGTCAGGGCGCGTAGCTCCCGCAGGATGGCTACCGCTTGCGAGGCCAGGGGAACGGAATGCTCTGTTTTGGTCTTGGTCACAAAATAGCGCCATTCGGCCTTATCCAGGTCGAAGCCGGCCCACTCGGCCCGGCGTAGCTCTCCGGGGCGAACGAATAACAGGGGGGCTAGCAGCAGGGCGCACCGGACAACGAACGTGCCCCGGAACCCATCTATAGCCCGCAGCAGTTCACCCACGGCCTTTGGATCGGTAATCGCCGGGAAGTTCTTTTCCCTGGCTGGCGGCAAAGCGCCCCGCAGGTCTGGGCAAGGATCACGCTCTGCTCTGCCGGTTGCGATGGCGTAGCGCATGACTTGAGAAATATTCCCTTTAGCCCGGTGGGCTGTATCGAGGGTACCCCTACCCTCAATCCGGCGCAGGATTTCCAGTACGACAGGCGGCGTTATTTCGGCCACCGGCTTGGCCCCCAGCCATGGAAACACGTCCCTTTCCAAGCGGTCGATAATCTTGTCCGCGTGGCTTGGCGCCCAGGTGTCCCGGTTCTTGGCAAACCATTCCCGGGCCACCACCTCGAAACTGTTGGCGGATCGTTGGACCTTAGCCGCCTTCTGGGCTTTCTTGTTTTCGCCAGGGTCAATGCCATCAGCCAGAAGCTTTCGCGCATCATCTCGGCGTTGCCGCGCTTCCTTTAAGCCAACTTCGGGATAAACGCCAAAGGCCAGTTTCTTTTCCTTGCCGTCGAAGCGGTATTTCATCCGCCAATATTTCGAGCCATTCGGATGAATCAGGACGAACAGGCCCTTTTCGTCCGACAGCTTCACCTGCTTGTTGGTGGGCTTGGCATTACGAATCTGGGTATCGGTAAGCGGCATGTGGGGGCTCCTGTCTGGGGCACCATCCGCGTTTTGGGGGCACACGCTCCGGGGGCCTACCCATGTGCCCCAAGATGGGCCCCCACTCGCAGTGGGATTCCATAGGAACATCTTGGACCACAACGGACCAAAAGACAATAAAAAACCCGCACTTAGGCGGGTTCTTTGGATGTCTCCGGATGTTCTCGGATCAGATGATGGTGGAGGCGGGGGGGATCGAACCCCCGTCCGCAAGTCCTCTACAGCCAGTTCTACATACTTAGTCCGGTCAATTGGGTTTTAGCCTTGGTGCGCCGGCCGAACAGGCTCACGTCAGGCGATTCGCTAAGTTTTCGAGTTGAGCCTCACGACGCGACCCAACCTTATCTCCTGTATATGATTCCGATGTAGCTTGCGCCACCTGGTCCAGGAGAGAACCAGTTCGGAAGCCAGCCGCGATTAAGCGGCTAGAGCGAAACGCTCGTCGTTGGCAGTTATTGCATTTCCAGATGGATTTACGAGGTGACTGGTCCTCGGTATGCCCTGTACTGCTTCGCAACCCACGTCGAAGCCATGTCGCCCCCATTTTCAGAAGCACCGTTAAAGACCGGCGCTAGACGACAAGGTTCATTTTACTTCCCATTGGGACGCCCGTCATCCGCTCTTTCCCCGCGACAATTTGTCGCAGGCATGGAAACGTGTCGCGCCCCTACAATTCGATCTCGCAATCGATTGTTTTTAAAGCATTTTTGACGCCGATCAAATTTTTACCCCAGGCCGCGCGATGTCCGACTCCAAGTACCTGATCCGCCACAGTTTCCGGGAGCAGCCATGACCGAGGCAGCTCTGCCCCCCCTCGCCCTGGAAGAGCCGAAGCCCGGCACCGGGGAGCGTCTGGCGCGCTGGGGCCTGGTGGCGGCGCTGCACGTGGTTCTGCTCTATGGCGTCCTGCACCTCGCGGTCCGGGAGGAGATCATCTCCCTTCCTCCCAGCATCAGCGTCCGCCTGCTGCCCCTGGAGGAGCCGAACAAGCCGGAAGCGCCGCCCGCCCCGCCGCAGCCCAAGCCGGTGGTGCGCAAGGTGGCGCCCGTGCAGCCCCAGCCCGTCCTGGCGGCCAAAGCGACCGAAGCGCCCGCCACCTTCGCCGTGGCGCCCCAGCCTCCGGCCCCGCCGCCGGCCCCCGTCGCCGCCGTGGCCGCGCCGCCGGCGCCTCCCGCCCCGGTGGTCGCCGCCCGCTTCGACGCGGACTATCTCCACAACCCCAAGCCGGTCTATCCGACCTTCTCCAGCCGCAACGGCGAAGAGGGCAAGGTGCTGCTGCGGGTCAAGGTAACTACTGCGGGGACGGCCCAGGAACTGGAGATCAAGCAATCCAGCGGCTATCCCCGGCTGGACAATGCCGCCCGCGAGGCGGTGGCGAAATGGCGCTTCGTGCCCGCCAAGCGCGGCGACGAAGCCATCGAATCCTGGGTGACGGTGCCCGTCGCCTTCACCCTCGACTAAGCGAAAGGAAACAACATGCAGACACAAATGGGACTTGCCCACTTCTGGGCCCAGGGAGACTTCGCCAGCCACGCCATCGCCATCATCCTGGCGCTCCTCTCCCTCGCTTCCTGGTCGGTCATCATCGGCAAGCTCTTTTCCAGTTGGCGGGCTGCCCGTTCCCAGGAGAAGGCGCTCTCCGCCTTCTGGGGCGCCAATTCCCTGCCTGAAGCCCTGGAAGCCCTGCGCCAGGAGGACCGCTCGGCCATCTTCGCCGGCCTCGCCCTGGCCGGTGCCCACGCCGCCCAGGCCCACCAGCAGAACGCCGCCCGCGGCATCGGCGCCGGGGTGAATGCCAGTGAATTCGTCACCCGGGCCCTGCGCTCCCACATCGTCAAGGCCCAGTCCCGCATCGAGCACGGCCTCACCTTCCTCGCCTCGGTGGGCTCCACCGCGCCGTTCATCGGCCTCTTCGGCACCGTCTGGGGCATCTACCACGCCCTGGTGGGCCTCTCCGGCGCGACGCAGGTGGTGCTCGACAAGGTGGCCGGCCCGGTGGGCGAGGCCCTCATCATGACCGCCGCCGGCCTCTTCGTCGCCATTCCCGCCGTGCTGGCCTACAACGCCTTCACCCGCGCCAACCGCATCGTCCTCGCCCAGCTGGACGGCTTCGCCCACGACCTGCACGCCTACCTGACCACCGGCGTGCGCATCGGCGGCAACGCCAACCTGGTGGACCTGGGCGCCGCCCGGGCCAACCGGCAGGGCTGATCATGGCGTTCGGCAGCTTCAACGAAGGCGGTGCCGGCCAGCCCATGGCCGAGATCAACACCACCCCCCTGGTGGATGTCATGCTGGTCATGCTGGTGATCTTCATCATCACCGCTCCCCTCTTCCACCAGGCCGTCCCCATCGACCTGCCCAAGGTCAGCGCCACCAAGCTCGATGACAAGCCCGAGGTCATCCAGCTCGCTGTGGATGCCGACGGCCGTGTCTTCTGGAACGGCGAAGCCGTCCATCGCGAAGCCCTGGAGCCCCGCTTCGCCGCCGCCAGCGCCCGCCAGCCCGAGCTCCATCTGCGGGCCGACCGGGCCGTCCGCTACGAGCGGGTGGCCGAAGTCATGGCCGCCGCCCAGCGGGCGGGAGTCGTGAAGATCGCATTCGTCACCGAACCGGCGCGCTAGACGCCGCGGTTTTTTCAGAGCTTGGCAAGGAGATTCATAGAGGAGGGTGTCAAGGTGAGTAGGCAGCATTTTCGTTGTAACTGTCTTTTCCTGGCCGTCGTTGCGGCCTTTTCACAAACCTCGATGGTGCTTGCCGCAGACCTGGCACTGGGGGAAGTCACCGTCACCGGCACCCGGGAAGGCCAGCTGATTGCAGAAACGCCGGCCACCGTCGACGTCATCAAGGAGGACGCCATTCGTACGGTGCGCCCCACCCATCCCAGCGAGATCATGGGCCAGGTAGCCGGGGTGTGGGTCAATGTCACCGGCGGCGAAGGCCACCAGACGGCCATCCGCCAGCCCCTGACCACCAACCCGGTCTATCTCTACCTGGAGGATGGCGTGCCCACCCGGGCCACCGGCTTCTTCAACCACAACGCCCTCTACGAGGTGAACCTGCCCCAGGCCGGCGGCATCGAGATCAGCAAAGGGCCGGGCAGCGCCCTTTACGGCTCGGACGCCATCGGCGGCGTGGTCAATGTCCTGACCCGCAAGCCGCCCGCCAAGGGCGAAATCGAAGTCTCGGCGGAAGGCGGTTCCTACGGCTGGGCCCGCGCCCTGGTAAGCGGCGGCAACAGCTTCGGCGACGATGCCTTCCGGGCCAGCCTCAACCTCACCCACACCGACGGCTGGCGGGAGCGCACCGGCTATGACCGCCAGGCCGGGACGCTGCGCTGGGACCGGGCCGTCGGCGACGACGCGGTCCTGAAGACGGTATTCACCTTCTCCAACATCGACCAGCAGACCGCCGGCAGCTCGGCCATTTCCGAAAACGACTACAAGCACAACCCGCGGACCAACTACACCCCCATCTCCTTCCGCAAGGTCGAGGCCTACCGGCTCTCCACTGCCTACGAGAAGGAAACCGCCGATACGCTCTTCAGCATCACGCCCTACTATCGCAACGACAGCATGGACCTGCTGGCCAACTGGTCCCTGGGCTACGACCCGACGGTGTACAACACCAGCAATGAGTCCTACGGCCTGCTCCTCAAGTACCGAATGGACTTCGCTCCCTTGCGCACCCGTCTCATCGCCGGCCTCGACCTCGACAACAGCCCCGGCAGCCGGAGGGAGAACCGCATCGCCACCACCGCCACCGGGGCCTTCTTCACCAAGGTCTATACGGGCTACACCACCGGCGCCCGCATTTACGACTACGACGTCACCTACCGCGGCATTTCGCCCTACGTCCATGGCGAAACCTCCCCGTCGGAGCAGCTGCGGCTGACCGGCGGGCTGCGGTACGACAACATCCACTACCGCTTCGACAACCGCTTCGGCACCGCGCCCATCGCCGCCGGCGGCGCCTTCTACGGCCAGGTCGGGGACACCAGCCGGGAATACAACCATCTGAGCCCCAAGCTCGGGGCCACCTATGCCTTCAGCGACCGCCTCAACGGCTTCGCGGCCTATACCCACGGCTTCCGCGCCCCCTCCGAGGGCCAGCTCTTCCGGCCTGCCGCCGCCACCACGGCGGCGCGGGCCCTGGCGACGGCCGACTCCGCCGTCGGGCTGAAGCCCATCAAGGCGGACAACTTCGAAGTCGGCCTCCGGGGCAAGGCCGGCGAGGGCTTCAATTACGAAGCCTCCCTCTACCACCTGGTCAAGCGGGACGACATCCTGAGCTTCAAGGACCCGGTCACCGGCGCCACCACCGCCACCAATGCCGGCAAGACCCAGCACCGGGGCATCGAGCTCGGCGCCGGCTGGGCCTTCGCTCCCCAATGGCGGGTGGACGGCGCCTTCTCCTACGCCCGCCACACCTACAAGCGCTGGGTCGTCTCCAACATCGCCGACTACAGCGGCAAGGAAATGGAAATCGCCCCCCGGACCCTGGCCAATGCCCGCCTGACCTGGGGTGACCCGGGCCGGGCCCTGGCCCAGCTGGAATGGGTCCATGTCGGCTCCTGGTGGTCGGACCAGCTCAACACCTTCAAGTACGGCGGCCACGACATTTTCAACCTGCGGGGCCAGTACCCGATGACCCGGGATGTGAAGCTCTTCGCCAATGTCCATAACCTCCTGGACGAGCGCTATGCCGAAAGCACCGGGACGGGCAGCGGCGCCGGCGGGGCGATCTTCCAGACTTTCGCCCCCGGCCTGCCCCGGACCCTGGTGGCCGGTGTCGAGGTGAAATGGTGATCCCCCGGCGCCTCTCCGTCCTCTGGGCGGCCCTGGCCCTGTTCTGCCCGGCGGCCCCGGCCCAGGATCACGCCCAGCATGCGCCCAAGCCGGACATGGGCCGCCTGTGGCAGGAGATGAGCCAGAAGCCACAGCCAGCGGCCTCCGCTGCTTTCGACGCCAAGGGCCGGCTGTGGCTGGCCCACGTCCGGGACGGCCGGGTGCAATTGCGCTTTTCCGACGACGAGGGCAAGACCTACTCTCCCGACATCGCCGTGAACGAGCAGCCGGAGCCGATCTCGGCGGATGGCGAGAACCGCCCCAAGATCGCCTTCGGCCCCCAGGGCAGCCTGCTGGTGAGCTGGACCCGGCCCCTCGGCAAGCCCTTTACCGGCGAAATCCGCTTCGCCCGTTCTGACGACGGCCGGCATTTCGACGCCCCCATCACCGTGCACCGGGACCGGGCGGAGATCACCCACCGTTTCGAGTCCCTGACCGCGGATGCCGACGGCCGGGTGCTGCTGGCCTGGATCGACAAGCGGGATGGCGAAGCGGCCAGGGCGGCGAAGCAGCCCTATCGCGGCGCCGCCATCTACAGCGCCGTTTCCGACGACGGCGGCCGCAGCTTCAAGCCGGAATCGAAGATCGCCGACCATTCCTGCGAATGCTGCCGCGTCGCCGTCGCCCGGGACGCCGACGGCGCCCCCCTCCTCCTCTGGCGCCACGTCTTCGAGCCCAACGAGCGGGACCACGCCCTCGCCCGCCTGGGGCCGGACGGCAGGCCGGAAGCGGTGCTGCGGGCCACCTTCGACCGCTGGCGGATCGACGCCTGCCCCCACCACGGGCCGGCCCTGGCCGTCGATGGACAGGGGGTCCGGCATGCGGTGTGGTTCAACCAGAAGGACGGCGAAGGACATATCTACTACGGCCGCCTGCGCTCCCAGGGCGATGCCCTGGCGGTGGAGGGCCAGCGCACCGTCGGCGGCCCCCAGGCCGCCCACGCCGATATCGCCGCCGCCGGCCGCCACCTCGCCATCGCCTGGAAGGAATTCGACGGCGAGCGGACCCGGCTCCATGCCCTGGTCTCCAGCGACGGCGGCCTGACTTTCGCCCCCCGGGACCTAGCCGCCACCGACGGCGCCTCGGACCAGCCCCGGGTCATCGCCAAGGCCGACGCCCTCTATGCCTTCTGGCGCACCGCCAACGAAGGCTTCCGCCTCTATCCCCTGCCATGATCAAGACCCTGACGGCCGCCGCCGCGGCCTTCCTCTTCTGCCATGCCGCCGGCGCCGCCGGCTTCACCGCCCTGGACCGGGCCGCCGCCCGCCGCCTTGTGGACCCCGCCGCCCACAGCCGACCCACGGTCATTGCCTTGTGGTCTTCCGACTGCGTGCACTGCAAGAAAAATCTTCGCCTGCTCGCCGACCTGTCCCGGAGCAGCGGGCCGTTCCAGGTGGTGACCGTAGCCACCGAACCCGAATCCCCGGACCACGCCAAAATGCTGGACGCCGCCGGCATCCAGGGGACGCGCTACGCCTACGGCAGCGATATGCCCGAAGCCCTGGCCTACGCCCTCGACCCGGCCTGGCGCGGCGAATTGCCCCGCACCCTGTTCCTGGACGGCAAGGGCGGCCGGACGGCGGTTTCCGGGGTCCTCGACGAGGCCGCCCTGCGCAGCCGCTTGGGCCTGACTCCGCGCTGAACGCCGTCCGCCCGGGCCCTCAGGCCGCCGGCAGGATGGGGATGACGATGCCGCCCCGTCGGCGGGTGCGCAGAAAACCCAGGGCCGCCCCGATCAGCACGGCGGCCAGGACGGCCCACCCGGCCAGGGCGGCATCCACCAACGCGAGCCGCCGCCCCCCCAGGGCGACCAGCACCCCCGCCGCGCCCAAGCGCAGCCACAGGGTCAGCCAGGGGTTGCGGGCCGCCAGCCGGCGCCCGAAGCCGCCGGTAGCCGGGATCAGCACCAGCATGGGGCTCAGGAGCGTCCCCAGCCCGAAGGTGCTGCCCAGCAGCCATCCCGCCCCGGCGCTGCCGGCCGCCGCGCAGGTGGCCAGCAGGGTCGCCAGGGGGGCGCAGGGAATGAGGGTGAGGGCGACTCCCATGAGGAAGGGCGAAGAGCGCCCCGCCAGCCGGCGGACGCCGCATCCGGTCCCCTCGCGCCGTGGCAGGGCCAGGACCAGTCCGGCGCCGAGACTGACCAGGCCGATGACGGCATTGCCCCAGCCGGTAGCCAGTTGCTCCAGGAACCAGGACCCCAAGGCCGCGGCGGCGGCCCCGAGGAGGCCGTAGGCCACCAGCCGGCCGCCGAGGAAAGACAGGGCATCGGCCAGGGAGCCGGCTCCGGCCGAGTTCCTGCCGAGAACCCAGGTGCCGATGAAGGGCAGGCAGGTCACCGTGCAGGCCGTCAGCCCCAGGGAGACCCCCAGGAGCCAGACGCTGACATAGGAGACCGCCGGATCAGGCATCGGGCGAGGCCGGCTTCTTGTGGAATTTCACCGGCTTGACGGTGCCATCCGGCAGCTCGGCCCGGACCCGCTCCCGGTAGTAGTCCCGGGAGGACCGGAACAGGGACAGCGGCCCCCATTTCAGGGCAATGACGCCATCCTCCGGGCAGAACTCGGCGCAGCGGCCGCACAGGGTGCAGTCCTCGTGGAAGGCCTTGGCGCCGTGCTCCCTGGCGATTTCGGAAATCTCCATGGGGCAGGCCTTGGCGCAGATGCCGCATTGCCCGCACTTGTCGTGCTGGCGCTTGCTCAGCCGAGCCAGGGACAGGCGCTGGAACAGGGCGTTGAAGGCCAGCAGCGGGCAGATGCGGCAGAAGGGCTGGCGGCTCGCCAGGGAGGCGACCAGGATGAAGCCGACCAGGGTGTTGGCGATGGCCCCGAGGGCGAAGCGCCAGCCGTCGCCGGTATTCAGCGCCAGCTCGCCGGGGTTGCCGGTGAGGAGCGTGGTGGCGATGCGGGAGGGGCAGACGTCGCAGTAGGGATTGCCCAGGGCATGGGGAGTAACGCCCAGGCCGGTGAGGAGCGGCAGGGCGAGGACAAGGCCGAGGAGCATCAGCCACTTCACAGCCCGCACCTTGCCCACCCGGTCGCTGCCCAACTCCCGCTGGGGCCGGTTGAAGCGGCGGCCGAGGCGGTTCAGCCAGTCCTGCAGGGTGCCGAGGGGGCAGACCCAGCCGCAGAAGGCCTTGCCCAGGACCACGAAGAAGGCCATGAAGGACAGGAGGGTGAAGAACAGGGGCAGCAGGATCTGCCAGGTAACCTGATGGGCCTTGGCCAGGGCTTCGCCGATCCGGTGGTCGAGCTGGTGCTGGAGGCTCACCAGGATGCAGTAGCCGCCGTTCTGCTGGTCGTAGGCGCAGGACAGGGCCGGCAGCGCCTGGGAGAGCTTGTCGGCCATGTAATAGCCGACCAGATTGCCGCCCCAGACGGTGAGGAACAGGGTCAGGATCTGGACTGCCAAGCGCAGCCGGGAAAGGGGGAAGGATGGGCTGAACATCATTGTTTCTCCTCGCCGCGGCGCAGCAGGGGAGCCGCCGCGGCCATGCCGAGCAGCAGGAAGCCGGCGCCGGCCATGAGGTCGCGGCTGCGCCCGGGTTCAGGAGCATAGGTGCCGTTGAAGGCGCTGACGTGGCGGACGCCGTCCCGTTCCTGCATGGCCGAAACCACGAAGCGGCCGCTGGGCCGGGCGTGGCCGTTGCCGGCCAGCTTGGCGGGATCGAAATCCCGGGGGAAGACCAGGGTCGTGACCCCGTTGGCATCGGCGATGCCCCGGGTGCGGGTGCCGAACTCCGTTTCCAGGGAGAGGACCGCATCGGGCACCGGCTGCCCGTCGAAGCGGACCTGGAAGTCCCACTTCTCCCCTTCCCGGTAGCCGGCATGCTCCCGGGGCAAGCGGGGAACGATGGCCAACCCGGGGCGGGAGGCGGCCATCAGGCCGGTGGGGGCCGGCCCCGGATTGCTGACATACCAGGCGGTGGATGCCAGCCTTTCCTCACCGGGGCGGTGCTCCCGGGCCGTCAGCCACTGGTAGTTGCCGACCTTGGGATCGGCGGGGGTGATGGCGGCGACACCGTTGGCGACGGGGAAGCCCTGGGCTTCGGTGACAGCCCCGGGGCCGTAGACCTCGATGGTCTCCGCCGCCAGGTTCTGGGGAGAGAAGCGCCCGTTGCCCCGGCCCATGCCCCCTGCCGGGAGGAGCAGGGGCGCGCTGGTCCAATCGGGAGCCCGGACAGCCCGGCCCCGGGTTTCCGATGGGGCGCCGGCCTCTGCCGCCGGGCCAGGGTGGGCATGCTCTAAGGGGGCCGCCGCCCGGGCCGGCATCGCGCCGGCCGCCAGCAGCAGGGCCAGGAGGAGTATCGGTTTTCTGGTCATGGAAGCCTCCTCAGAAGGTGGCCGTCAGGCCCGCCGTCCAGAAGCGGGGCTTGCCGACGATGATGGAAAGGTCCTCGGCGTTGTAGACGCCGTTGTAGGAGGTCATGCCGGGCAGGTAGCCGGTGGCGTCGTTGGTGCCCCGGGCCGTCTGCCAGTACTTGCGGTCGAAGAGGTTATCCACCCGGGCGAAGAAGGACCACTTGCCGCCCAGGAAGGTGGTCTTGCCGCTGTCCAGGTCGTAGTAGGCGGCCAGGTTGAAGAGGGTGCGGCCGGGCAGCTTCTCCTGGTTGATCTCGTCGGCGTAGGACCATTCCTTGGCATCCATTTCCGTATCGATGCGCAGGCCGGGACGGGGACGCCAGTGCAGGGTGGCGAAGACGCTGTTGCGGGCCACCCGGGGAACCCGGTGGCCGGTGGCGCTGGAGCGGACGATACGGCAGGCGGTGGCCGGATTGAAGGCGCCGGACCCGGTGGTGCAGTTGGCGTAGGAATTGCCCAGGGTACGGTTCAGGTTGTTGTAGCTGGTGAACCGGGCATCCACGAAGGTATAGGCCACATCCAGGCCCCACTCCCGCCGGGGGTCGGTCTTGAGGGCCAGTTCCAGGCCCTGGTTGCGCACCCCGCCGATGTTGTCGTAGTACTGCTGCAGGGTCGTGGTGCTGGTGCCGTAGTCGCCGTTGACCGACATGATGAAGTCCTTGCGGTCGATGCGGAACAGGCTGGTCTGGACATTGAACCCGAGACCCAGGATCTGGTAGTCGCCATTGACCCCCACTTCGTAGTTCATGGAGGTCTCGGGTTTCAGGTTCTCGTTGTTGCGGGTCTTGCCGCCGGTCGGGGAAATGCTGCCGCCGAAGAGCTGCGCCACAGTCGGGGTGCGGAAGCCGGTGGAGATGTTGGCGAACAGGTTGGTTTCCGGCCGCGCCTGCCAGTTGCTGCCGAGGCGCCAGGAAAGGGCGTTGAAGCTCTTGCTCAGCCGCACCGAGGAGGGATTCTCGTCGTTCGGGGCACCGCGGTAGTCGAGGTCGATCTGGTCGCTGCGCAGGTTGCCGGTGAACACCCAGTCGGTGACCGGGGCCCATTTCAGCTCGCCGTAGGCCGCCTCGACCGATTCCAGGGTCTTGTCGTTCTGGAAGACGGTGCCCGCCGCGGTCACCGGGCAGCCGGCTCCGGGACGGGAACAGTAGGCGCGCAGGGCGGTGTTGAGGTTCAGGTACTCGTTGCGGCGCAGGTCCGCCCCGCCCATCCACGCCATCTGCCCGCCCTGCCCCCGCCACTCGGCCTTGGCGCCGTTCTGGGTCTGATGGTAGTTGTTGAGGGTGGTATAGGCGTTGATGTCGGTGACCGCCGCCCCGGTGGTCGAATATCTCAGGGGCGCCGACCAGAAGGTGGTGTGGTCCTTGTACTGGTAGACGGTGGCCAGGAGGTTGCTGCCGTTCCCCAGGTCGTGGGCATAGGTGGCGTTCAGCTTCTGCAGGTCCACATTGAATTTCCGGGCATAGTCCCGCCCCAGGGTGCCCCGGGGATCGACCCGGGCCTGGGTGGCGCCGGTGACGTTGCCGTGCTTGTCCTTCTGGCGCTCGGAATTCTCGAAATTGACGGTGAGGTCGCTGTTGTCGGTCAGGTTGAAGCGTAGCGACCCGTCCAGGTAGTCGGTACGGTAGCCCGACTGGAAATAGTAGTCGTCGGTCTCCCGGTGGGTGGCCTGCACGTGGCCCGAGCCCCAGCTACCCGCCAGGCCGGCCCGCAGGAGCTGGCGCTGGTAGTTCCAGCTGCCGGCGTCCAGGCTGGTGGTGACGCCGGCGTACTTGGCGCCCCGCTTGGTGGTGATGACCACCGCGCCGGCCAGGGCATCCTCGCCGAAGAGGTAGGAAGCGCCGCCCTTGATGACCTTGATGGACTCGATGTTGTCGAGGTCGATATTGACCTTGCCGGTGCGCTCGAACACCGGCACCCCGTCGATGACGATGGCCACCCCGGGCTTCTCGCCCATGTAGAGCTGATTCTCGACGCCCCGGAACTTGATCTTGAGCTCGTCCCCGGAGGACACGTCCGCCGTCACCCCGGGAATGGACTGCAGCACCTCGATCATGTTGGTCGGCCGGCGCTGGTCCACGGTCTTGCCGCTGATTTCGGCCACCGAGGAGGGCTCGCCCCGCCGGCCGTCGAAGCGGTCGTCGATGGTGGAGGAAGAGACGGTCACCGTGTCGAGGACCCGGTCCTGGGCCCCGGCGAACGGCGAGAGGATGAGAAGAACCGACGGAATGATCCGGCGGGCGAAAGGCAAGGCATGCCCCTGTGACATCTGCTGCTCCCCGTAATGCTGTTTTTATAGGCGGGCAGATGTTAGCTATGCAAAAAGGCCTAGGGAATGCGACAAATTGCCTCTGCGACCCGTTGTCGCTGCGGCAATTTGTCGCATTCTCCCGGCATGGCCGAAATCCCATAATCGCCCCCGCAAATAAGAGCGGCCTCCTTTCCCATAAGCCGCATACTCCTAGGGGGAATTCCATGCACAACCGTTTCCGTCCCAGCGCTGTGGCGCTGGCCGTCGCCACCGTTTTTTCCAATGCCTCGCCCGTCCTGGCCGAACCCACCCAAACCATGGACGAGGTGGTGGTCAAGGCCCCCCGGCCGATCCCCCTTCCGGCCGCCGCCGGAACCCGGACTGCCGACGACATCGCCGGCAAGCGCGCCTCCACCAGCGACACCGCCCAGCTCCTGGAAAACGTCCCCGGCGTCTCCCTGGCCGGTGCGGGCGGCGTTTCCAGCCTGCCGGTCATCCACGGCCTGGCCGATGACCGCAACCGCATCCAGGTGGATGGCATGGATCTCATCTCGGCCTGCGGCAACCACATGAACCCGCCCCTCTCCTACATCGATCCGACCAATGTGGAGAGCATGAAGGTCTATACCGGGGTGACGCCCGTGAGCGTCGGCGGCGACAGCATCGGCGGTTCCATCGTCGTCAATTCCAAGGCACCGCGCTTCGCCCAGTCCGGCGAGGGCCTGCTCGCCACCGGCGAGGCGGGAACCTTCTACCGCTCCAACGGCGACGCCTACGGCTTCAACGCCGGCGCCACCGTCGCCAACGACCGACTGAGCTTCACCTACAACGGCGCCACAGCGCAATCGGACAACTACAAGGCCGCCAAGGAGTTCAAGCCAGGCACCCAGGCCACCGGGCTCCGCCACGGCAGCCGCTGGATCGCCGGCGACGAGGTAGGCTCCTCCGCCTACAAGACCGAAAACCACGCCCTCGGCGTGGCGATGCGGGAAGGCAACCATACTGTCGCCCTCAAGGTCGGCTTCCAGCGCGTCCCCTTCCAGGGCTTCCCCAACCAGCACATGGACATGACCAGCAACCGGAGCACCCAGGTCAACCTGGGCTATACCGGCTCATTCGACTGGGGCAGCCTGCAGGCCCGCGTCTACAACGAGTGGACCCGGCACAAGATGGACTTCGACCAGGACAAGCTCTACTGGTACGGCGCCACCGGCAACATCGCGGGCATGCCCATGGATACCCGGGGCCGCAATACCGGCGCCGCGGTGAAGGCGGATGTGCCGCTGGGCGAGGGAAATCTCGTCCGGGTGGGCGGTGAATACCAGCGCTACCGGCTGGACGATTGGTGGGTGCCGGTGGCCAATTCCATGATGATGTCCCCCAACACTTTCTGGAACATCAACGACGGCAAGCGCGACCGCTTCGACCTCTTCGCCGAATTGGAGACCCAGTGGTCGCCCCGCTGGATGACCCTGGCGGGCGTGCGCAGCAGCACGGTGAAAATGGACGCCGGCACGGTACAGGGTTACAACACCACGGCCAGCTACGCCACCGACGCCGCCCGCTTCAACGCCGCCAACCGCCGCAAGACCGACGACAACCTCGATCTCTCGGCCTTGGCCCGCTACACCCCGGATGCCGGCCAGACCTACGAGGGCGGCTATTCCCGGAAGACCCGCTCCCCCAGCCTCTACGAGCGCTACACCTGGTCCACCAACGGCATGGCCATGACCATGAACGACTGGCTGAACGACGGCAACGGCTACATTGGCGACATCAACCTGAAGCCGGAAGTGGCCCACACCCTCAGCCTCTCCGCCGACTGGCACGATGCCGGCCGCCGGGACTGGGGCGTCCGGGTCGCCCCCTTCTACAGCCAGGTGGAGAACTACATCGACGCCCGATGCCGCACGGCCTGTCCCGCCAACCAGTTCAACTACCTGCAGCTGGTCAATCAGGACGCCCGCCTCTACGGCCTCGACCTGTCGGGCTTCGCGGCCCTCGGCCGGATCGAGGGGGTCGGCGAGTTCACCGGCCGGGCCCTGGTCGGCTATGTCAACGGGAAGAACACCCGCTCCGACGACCACCTCTACAACATCATGCCGCTGAACGCCCGCTTCGTCCTGGAACATCGCCTGGGGAACTGGACCAACACGGTGGAGGAAGTTCTGGTGAGCGGCAAGGACCACATCTCCCAGGTGCGCAACGAGATGAAGACCTCGGGCTACGGCCTCCTCAACCTGCGGAGCAGCTACGATGCCAAGAGCTACCGCGTCGATGTGGGTATCGACAACGCCCTCAACAAGTTCTACGCCTCGCCGCTCGGGGGCGCCTACATCGGCCAGGGGCGAACCATGTCCCTCAATGGCGCCGGCGCGCCCTGGGGCATTCCCGTACCGGGAATGGGCCGCTCCATCTATGCGGGGGTGACCGTCCGGTTCTGAGGCGGCTCAGCCGCCGTTCAGTCTCTCGAGAGCCTCGCGCAGCTTGCCCGGCTCGTCGAGGCGCATCATCTTGCGCACGGCGGGGGCCAGTTCGGCGACCTCGGCTTTCAGCACCCGGCTTTTCACTTCCAGGATCTGGGTGGGATGCATGGAGAAAATGCGCAGGCCCATGCCCAGCAGCAGGCGGGTGAGGGCCGGATCGCCGGCCATCTCGCCGCACACCGAGACCGGGACATTGACCTTCTCGGCGCTCGCCAGGGTATGGGCGAGCAGCATGAGCACCGCCGGATGGAGGGGATCGTAGAGGCTGGACACCTGCTCGTCGGAACGGTCGATAGCCAGGGTGTACTGGATGAGGTCGTTGGTGCCGATGGAAAGGAAATCTAGGCGGCGCAGGAAGAGGCCGATGGCCAGGGCTGCCGCCGGGATCTCGATCATGCCGCCCACCTCGATGCCCTCGTCGAAGGGGATCTTCTCTGCCCGCAGGCTGGCCTTGGCCTGCTCCAGGGCGAGGAGGGTCTGGTCAATCTCGTGGGCGTGGGCCAGCATGGGAATGAGGACCTTGACCTTGCCGTACTTGGAGGCCCGGAGGATGGCCCGCAACTGGATCTGGAACATGCGGGGCTCGGCCAGGGAGAGCCGGATGGCGCGCCGCCCCAGGGCCGGATTGGTCTTGGTCCGGTTGTCGTCGATGGCCTTGTCGGCCCCCAGGTCGAAGGTGCGGATGGTCACGGGCCGACCGGCCATGCCCTTCACTACCCTGCGGTAGGCCTCGAACTGTTCCTCCTCGTCCGGCATGTCGCCGCGCCCGAGGAAAAGGAATTCCGTCCGGAAGAGCCCGATGCCGTCGGCGCCGCACTCCATCGCCACGTCCACGTCGCCGGGCAGCTCGATATTGGCCATGAGCTGGACCTCGACCCCGTCCAGGGTTTGCGAGCGGGCCGTCTTGAGGCGTTTGAGCTTGGTACGCTCGAGTTCGATCTGCTCCTTCCTGAGCTCGTACTCCTCCAGCACCCGGGCGTCGGGATTGACGATGACGACGCCGCGCTTGCCGTCGATGATGAGGTGTTCCTGATCGCGGATCAGGGTACGGGCGTTCTCCAGGCCGACGATGGCCGGGATGCCCAGGCTGCGGGCCAGGATGGCAGTGTGGGAGGTAGCCCCGCCGACGTCGGTGATGAAGGCGGCGAAACGGTGTTCCTTGAAGGCAATGACGTCGGCCGGGGAGAGGTCGTGGGCGACCACCACCAGGTTCTCTTCCTTGACCCCCTTGGCGCCCTTCACCAGCGCCCGGCCGGGGTGGCCCATCAGTTCCTTGACGACCCGCTCGACGACCTGAACGACGTCGTATTTCCTCTCCCGCAGGTAGAGATCGTCGAACTGGTCGAACTGCGCCACCAACTGCTCCATCTGCTGGACCAGGGCCCATTCGGCATTGCAGCGCCGTTCCCGGATGATCTGCTTGGGCACCTCCACCAGCTCCGGATCGGCCAGGAACATGGCATGCAGGTCGATGAAGGCGGCCAGTTCGGCGGGGGCATGCTCGGTGGCTTCCTTCATGGTCGCCAGCTCGTCCCGGACCGCCTGGACAGCGGTGTCGAAGCGTTCGAGCTCTTTATCGACCATGCGCGGGGCGATGGTCAGGTGGCCCACCTCCAGGGTGGCATGGGACATGAGCATGGCCCGGCCGATGGCAATGCCGCGGGAAACCCCCAGGCCATGCAGGGTGAAGCTCATCATTTGGTGGGTGGTATCCTGTTTCACTCGCCTTCGCCGAACTTGTCGGCGATGAGAGCCAGGAGGGCGGTCAAGGCTTCCTGCTCATCAACGCCGTCGGTTTCGAGGGTGACCCGGGAGCCCTTGCCGGCCGCCAGCATCATGACCCCCATGATGCTCTTGGCGTTGACCCGGCGGGTGCCCTTGGACATCCAGACTTCGCACTTGTATTTGCCGGCCAGCTGGCTGAGCCGGGCGGAAGCCCGGGCATGGAGGCCCAGCTTGTTGATGATTTCGGTTTCGGTCGACTGCATCAGACGTCCTTCAGCAGGTTGAGCACCCCGTCGCGGGCGCCACTGATCGCCTTGGTCAGCATGGTCTCCATGCCCCGCTCCCGATAGGCAAGTGCCCGCAGAAGCATGGGGAGGTTGATTCCGGCAACCCCTTCGATGCGTCCCGGCTCGAGAAGCTTCATCGCAAGGTTGGCTGGGGTGGCGCCGAAAATATCGGTCATGACCAGCACGCCGTCGCCCCCGTCCACCAGCTTCACCATCTCCCGGGCCAGGGGCATGAGATCCAGAGGGTCGTCCTGGGCCGCGACGCCCAGCTGGTTCAGGAGCGGAGGCCGCTTGTTGAGCACGTGGCAGGCGTTCTGGACCAGGGCTTCGCCATAGCTGCCATGGGTAATGAGCAGGATTCCTATCATGGGAAGGTATTCTAATCCACTTCCCATGCCTGCCGCTCGCCGATGACGGCGGGGACGCCCGCCCCGTCGGCATCACCGGCGGTTCCATGCCGCCGGGGTGAAAGCTCAGAAGAATTGCTTGAAGAAGCCTTTCCCGTCACCCCATTCGCAGAACTTGGCCGCCATGGGATAGATTTGCTCCCCCGCCAGCAGCTTCATGGGCGGGGTCGCCTTTCCCTTTTCGGTGGTGACGTACTCCCGGGTATCGCAATTCACCGTGTAGTTGCCCAGTTCGTCGGGCACCACCGGATCGGCAGACCGATAGATCTTGAAGGACACCGTATCGCCGTCCCGGGTCACCTTTTCCGGTTCGTAGTAGCCCTTCATGCCATTCGCCGGCTGCCGGTAGGGCTTGTCGCTGCTGCCCCACTGCACCGCTCCTTGGGCCATGGCAAGGGAGGGAAGTAGAAATGCGAGAAGAAAAACCGGCGCCGTCTTTCGAATCATGATTATTGCTCCTGTAATACGTAAGGGCTCGTCTCGAAGTCTATCCGGTGGGGAGGCCACCATCGCCAGGAAGGCAGATGGCCAGTATAGAACAGCGCAGCCGCCGCGGCAGCTGCGGCCTGTGAAGCATTGCACATCGGCGGCGATTTTCAGCGCCGGCTGATGAGGACGATACCGGCGATAACCAGGGCCGCCCCGCCCAGCTGCCACGCCGAAACGGCTTCATCCAGAAGCATCCAGCCGAAGAGGATGGTGACCAGGGGCCCCACCATACCGACCAGGGCAGCGCGGCCGGCGCCCATCATCTTGATGGCCGCCGACTGCATGAAGACCGGCAGGATGGTGGATACCAGGGCCATGCCGAGGGCGAAGCCATAAACGCTGCCGGACTGGCGCAGGAAATCGTCCCAGGGCCGGACAGCCAGGTAATGGACCAGGGTGGCGCTGGTGGCCACGCCCATGGCCAGGGCCGTGAATCGGGCGCTGCCCAGGCGGGCGATCAGCTGTCCGCTTCCCGACAGGTAGACGGCATAGGACAGGCTGGAGGCCAGCACCAGCCCGGTGCCGATCCAGACGGCCCGGCTGTCGTCAGCCAGTTGGAGGTCATGGCCGAAGGCGACCGCGACGCCGACATAGGTCAGGGCGATGGCCCCCCAGTCGCGGCCGTGCAGGGGCTTCTTGAAGAGGACCAGTCCGAGCAGCAGGGTTAGCGTCGGATAGGTGAACAGGATGAGGCGCTCCAGGCCGGCGGAAATGTACTGCAGCCCCCAGAAATCCAGGATGCTGGCCCCGTAGTAGCCCGCCAGCCCGATGGCGGCCAAGGCGAGCCACTCCCGACCGCTGAGGCTGGCGCCGCTGCGGGAGCGGAAGGCCATCAGGCCGAAGGCCGGCGCGGCCAGGGCCATGCGCAGCGCCAGGAGGGTCACCGCGTCCACCGGCAGTGCCCCCGGCACGGCATAGGAGAGCTTGACGAAAATGGCCTTGAACGAGAAACCGAAGGCTGCGCCGACAGCCAGCCAGAATCCCAGCCGATAGCCGCGCTCTTCTGCCGTTCGGTCTCCCGCCTTGCGGCTTTGGGAAGGGGTCAGGTCCGTCCCCCTGGCAGGCCGGGGATCAGCGGCGACCCCCCAGGATGGAGCCGAGGACGCCGCGCAGCACCTGCCGGCCGATTTCCCGGCCGATGGTGCCAGCCACGCCCCGGGCGGCGCTCTTGGCTGCCGCCTCCAGGACGCCCTCGCGGCGACCGCCCCGGCCACCGAGCATATCTCCGAGGCTACCGAAGAGGCCGCCCGATGCTTCTTCCCGGGCGGGGGGCGGCACAGGGATACGAGGTGCCGGCGTGGGGGACGGCGCGCTGCCATTGCCCCAGGCATTGGCATCCGAGGGCCGCGGCGGGGCCGGCGGCAGCGGAATGGCGCCCGGCGATGCCGGCCGCTGCGGCGCGGCGGGCTTACCCTTCAATACCTCGTAGGCGGATTCCCGATCGATGCTTTGGCCGTACGCGGCAAGCAGGGGAGAAGCCTGAATGACGGCGGTCCGCTCGTCGGCGGCGAGAGGGCCAAGGCGGGAAGCCGGCGGGAAGACAATGCTGCGCTCCACCACGTTGGGCCGCCCTTTCTCGTCGAGGAAGGAAATCAGGGCCTCGCCGACGCCCAGTTCGGTGATGGCCTCGGCAGCGTCGAATTTCGGGTTGGGGCGCAGGGTTTCGGCAGCCGACTGCACGGCTTTCTGGTCCCGGGGCGTGAAGGCGCGCAGGGCGTGCTGAACCCGGTTTCCCAATTGGCCGAGGACCCTGTCCGGCACATCCAGGGGGTTCTGGGTAACGAAAAAGACGCCCACGCCTTTGGAGCGGATGAGCCGCACCACCTGTTCCACCTTGTCGGTGAGGGCCGGGGGCGCATCGTTGAAGAGCAGATGGGCCTCGTCGAAGAAGAAGACCAGCTTGGGCTTGTCGAGGTCACCGGCTTCCGGCAGGCGCTCGAACAATTCCGCCAGCATCCACAGGAGGAAGGTGGAATAGAGCAGGGGCGAGAGGTGAAGCTTTTCCGCCGCCAGCACGTTGATGATCCCGCGTCCGTTGGCATCCACCCGCATGAGGTCGGCAATATCCAGCATGGGTTCGCCGAAGAAGACATCGCCGCCCTGTTGCTCCAGGGTCAGCAGCCCGCGCTGGATGGCGCCGATGGAGGCGGAGGCGATATTGCCGTATTCGCTGGTGAAGTTCCGGGCATTCTCCCCGACGTACTGGACCATGGCGCGCAGGTCCTTGAGGTCGAGGAGCAGCAGGCCGTTGTCGTCGGCGATCTTGAAGACCAGCTGCAGGACGCCGGCCTGGGTGTCGTTGAGGTTGAGGAGGCGGGCCAGCAGCAGCGGCCCCATGTCGGAAATGGTGGCCCGGATCGGAATGCCGGCTTCCCCGAACACATCCCAGAACGTGACCGGGTTGGCAAAAGGAACGAAGCCCTCCAGGCCCAGGTCTTTTATGCGCGCCTCCAGTTTGGGCGTCAGCACCCCGGCGGCGGCCATGCCGGCCAAGTCGCCCTTGACGTCGGCCATGAAGACCGGCACGCCGGCATAGGATAGACGCTCGGCCATGGATTGCAGGGAGACCGTCTTGCCGGTGCCGGTGGCGCCGGTGATCAGGCCATGACGGTTGGCCATCTGGGGCAGCAATGCCGGATAGCCGTCTTCGGACTTGGCAAGGTAAATGGGGTCGGACATGACTGTGTTCTGAGAAAGCGGTTATCCGGAATTCTACGGGAAACCGAAAAGAAAAACGGCTGGCCGAGATGGACTCGGACCAGCCGTCGACAAGGAATCGGGTCGGCCCGTTCCGGGCCGAGGGATGATTACTTGCCGCCGATCACGCCGGCTTCGTTGGCGGCGGTGTTGTTCTTGCCGACAGCGACGGCAGCCGCGTTCTTCTGGCTGGCCTTGATGTTGGTGTTGCCCTGGATCTGGGTACCACCCTTGATGGCGCCGGTGGTGTTCTTGGCGGTGTTGCCTTCGCCCACGGCCACGGCGGACACGTTCTTGTTCTCGGCGTTGATGTTGGTGTTGCCCTGGATCTGGACGCCCTGGGCGTTCGGGGAGTACATACCGCCCTTCGGGCCGGCCTGGGAAGCCTGGCCGAAAGCAGCGGTGGAAAGAACGGCGGAAGCCAGAGCGACCATAGCGAATTGCACGCGCATTTTGATTACCTCCAAGTGAGCTGTTTTATGATGGATGAGTGATTACTTGCCGCCGATCACGCCGGCTTCGTTGGCGGCGGTGTTGTTCTTGCCGACAGCGACGGCAGCCGCGTTCTTCTGGCTGGCCTTGATGTTGGTGTTGCCCTGGATCTGGGTGCCGCCCTTGATGGCGCCGGTGGTGTTCTTGGCGACGTTGCCTTCGCCCACGGCCACGGCCGACACGTTCTTGTTCTCGGCGTTGATGTTGGTGTTGCCCTGGATCTGCACGCCTTGCGGGTTGCTGGAGCGTTGGGCCTGCTGGGCGAAAGCCGGGACAGCGATGACAGCGGAAGCGATGAGAATAGAGATCAGACGCATGAGGTTCCTCCGATTAATAATGATCAAAGCAAACACAAAAGTTGGCCAAATCAGCCGGTAACTACCTTGAAGACCACGCGACGGTTCTTCGGATCACGTGGGTCGAGGTTCTTCATCGTATCGGTCTGGCCCTTGCCTACCGGCACCAGGCGCTTGCGATCGACGCCATTCTTGTCGGCGATGTAATTCACCACCGAGTTGGCGCGGTCCCGGGACAGCGCCATGTTCCTGTCTGCATTTCCGGTGGCATCGGTGTGGCCTTCCACCACCACGCAATGATCCGGCGACAGGGCGAGGATCTTGGCGATCTGGCCCAGAGTCGTCTCCGAGGCCGGCGAAACGGTGGCGCTGCCGACGTTGAACTGGATAGCGAAATCCACGCTCACCATCTTGGCATCCGGCGGGATGGCTGCGCAATCGAAAACGGTTGAGGCAGTGGCGGCGGCAGCAGCCTTGGCCGGCTCGGAAGCTGCCGCAGCCGGGGCGGGCTCGTTGTCGAAGACGATGGCGCGGGTACGCGGCTTGGCCTTCGGAGAACCGATCTGGGCCCCATCCTTGGGCGCGGAGAGGGCGCGCTCGAGTTCCTTCAGTTTGGCTGCGTCGTCATCGGCAGCATAGGCTGTCGAAATGCCGACGAATGAAGCCACCAGGGCAGCCATTACAGTGGAAAGGCCAATATTCACAGGGGCTTTCATTTCATCCTCACTTGCAAACGTTGATGACTTCTTTGGTGGTGACCACGATGTCCTTGGGTTGGCGACCACCTTTCCCGGCCTGGGCCGTACCCACGTTGACGTTGCAGTCGCCGCCGCGCTTGCTGCCGACGTTGACCACCTGCCGATTCTGGCTCTTGGCGGCGGCATCCCGCTGCTGCCATTGCTTGGCCAGGGCGTTGTTCACTTTGGTCTGGCCGTGGGCGTCCAGGCCCTGGACTGCATGAGCCCCCATGGAAAGGGTAGCGGCAACCGCCGCCAGTAAGGTCCAAACTCCCTTATTTGCATTCATTGCTGACAATTCCTCCGATATTGGTACAAGCTTTCTTGTTACGGCCGCCGGCCACCGTGACGACGTTGCCGGCTGCCACGCTGATCCGCGTGTCGCCCTTCTTTTCGCCCTGGATGACGCCAACCCGGTTCTTCGCCACCGTGTCCCGGCCGGTCGCAACGGCCGTCATGTTATTGGTGGTGGCATTGATCTCGGTATTGCCCTGGATCCGTGTCCGCTGGCTGGTCTGAGCCCAGCCCGAACCGACGGCAAAGGATAGCATCAGAGCTACAGCAAAACCCTTATTCATAGTCAGACTCCTTCCAGGGTACGCAGCGGCAGGCGGGTGGGGGGTTTGGCACGGCGGAACGCCTCCCGCATGGACTCCAGTTCCTCGTCGGGAACCCCGAGTTTCCTGGCGCTGAAGGATTTCGGATCCGGCGTGAAGATCAGGTAGGCCTGCATCTCGTTGATCAGGAGGTCTTCGTTGCCGGTGCCGTAATTGAATTTCCCAAGGAAGCCCTTGAAGGCTTCCCGCTGCTGGTCGGTCAGGGTCTCGAACCAGAAGCGCTGGCAGAACTTGGCGTAGTGGGGATTGGTGTAATACTCGCCATGGGCCATTTCATGCAGGAGGATGGCGTAGCGGGCCCCCTTGCTGATCATCGGCTCGCCTGGCTTCCTGTCCTGAACCTGGGGAATGGAGAGGACGACCATATCCGGCTTCATCGCCTGGTAAAAGCCTCGCCAGGCCCGGATGGCACCCTGCTCCAGCAGGAAAGTGCGGATGGCGACTTCCTCGGGATTGAGTTGGATTTTGTCGCGGTCGGCATAATTGAAGAACTGCACCAGTTCCCCGACCAGGACGTCATGGCCGAAGGCGAAGTCCGCCTGGGTGCGGCGAGCTGCCCCGATATAGCGGGCCAGTTCGTCATTGCCCAGCACCCTGGGATAGGGTTCGCTGAACTGCTGTTCGGTAAATTGCGTCACCCGGTTGAAGCTGCGACCCTGGAGGGAAAGCCCCGGAAAATCGAAGACATACACACTCGGGTTGTCGGCATACTGCCAGACGACGACGTTATCCGACCTGGCCTCCAGGATCTGGGAAAAATCCCCTTTCACCATATCCAGGGCCAATGCCGATTGCACCAGAGCCCCCAGGGCGGCAACACCCACCAGGGCTTTCGAAAAAACAGACAGGCTTTTCCAGCTCTTCACAGAAGTCACTCCCTTGCCGGTTATTTTCTGAAATAGTTCAGACGGTATGCGTTGGCCCGGGACAAATGATTCCGGACTTCCAGTTGCCGGATCGAGGCCGGCGCTCCGGTGCCGCCCAAGGCCGGCGGGAAGACCAGCATCGCGCCGGTATTCGAATCGGAGCGGCGATAGGTTTGCCAGGCCAGGCTGCGCTGGATCAGATAGGAGCTTTCGGACTGCGGGCCGACGCCAGGAACCAGGATGATCGAGCCCATGGTACGGCTCGGCAGGGCAACCGCGCCACTGGGCACGACCACGCCGTTGTCGAGAATGATGCCGGCCTGGGCGGCAACACTGGCCAGCCCGAGCACTAGGCCGGCAACTAGACTATTTTTGTTCAACTGAGACATTGCCGTTCTTCCCCCATTTGATCTGGTAGGACTTGCCGGACTTCCTGGATGTGTAGGAGGTCTTGCCCTTGGGGACCTTCTCTCCATCGATAAAGACTTCGCCATTGATGATGGCAACGCCCTCCATTTGGACATCGGAGTCCACCGTGCCGGCGGTATTGACTGCCACCGACGAGCCGCCGTGCCCCCCCGTCTGCACCCTGACGCCCGGGACTGAAACATCGACCGCCACCTGGGCATGGGCGGTGGCTGCCGTAGCAGCCAGCATTCCAACGAGAATGGTCTTGATCGATTTCATCTGTTTCATCCTGCCGCAACAATTACTTAGTTAACGCACCACATACTTTTCAGATGACAAAATAGTGCGCCGAGTAATGCTTGGCCACCATCAGGATCGCCCCTTACTCATTTGCACCGCACCTTGACCGGCTGGCCGTTGCGCATGATCTGAAAGACGCTGCCACTGACCGCATCCTCACCGATCCGGGCGGCCACGTTATCCACATCGGCCCGGCAGGGCACGATGGGTATGCCGTCCGCCCCGACATGGGAGAGATCGACTTCCTTTGCATTGCCGCTCCCGGTGTAAACCCGGGCACGGGTACGAAGGTCCCGAGCCCGATCCTGGGATGTGGCCGGCAGAGGCAAGTCCCCCAGCCCGGACGGCAGCCCCGGGACCACGGCCGACGGATCGGCGCCTTGCTGATAGGCGCGCGCCCGGGACCGATTGCCGAAGGCCCGTTCTTCGGCCGGTGCGCCACTCGGGGGCGACAGAAATCCACCCTCTTCCTCTGGTGGGGCATTCTCCGCGCCCGCTTGGTACGCACTGGCCCGTTGGCGCTGGCTGCGTGCTCCGGGAGCCCGGACATCGGCCTTGTCTGGTCCGACCAGGATTTCGCCGGCCAGCACGATTTGTCCCCGGTCGTCGGCAAAGCCGTCTGCAGCCCAGGCGGCGTTGCCCGACATGAGACCGATCATGAGACCTGACAGCACCGCGTTCGAGGGCTTCATGACAGCTCCTAGCGATTGACGGAGATATCGATGTAGCTGGCCACGAGCGCCGGATTGCTTTGTTTGTATTGATTGATGACTTCGTCCAGGGAGCGCACCGGCAGCGGCGTCAGATCCCGGACGCCCTTCAGGCTGGACGGGACCACCACCTCGCGGTCGGCGCCGACACAGGCGACCCGCTCCTTGCCGGGCTGGTCGAAACGGATCTTGAAGCCACCGCTGGGAAGGCGAATGGTGCTTCCGGAGCGCAGGGTCGGGTTGGCGAAGAACTGGTTGGGGAAGATACGCGCCACCTGGTGCGTCGCATCCTCGTAGTAACAGAAGACGGTGCCATCGCCGCTGAGGGACAAGGTCATGTTGAGGAAGTCCCCCACCTTATAGCTGGGGCGCCCCCCCCGATCGCTTTCCAGGTTCACCCGGAAAGGCGAGGATGCCATTGCCTGGGCCGGGGGCGCGGACACCGCCACCGGAGCCGCCATGCTGAGCTGGGTCGCGGCTGGCCGCGCAACGGGCGGCGTCGAGGGCAAGGCGGCCAGGACATTTTGCGTATCGTCCAGGAGGCTCGCATAGAGATCGAAATTGACCCGACCGTCGGCAATGAGCTGATTCTGGGCCTGGTACTCCATGATGACGTCCTTCAACTCGTCGTTCATGACGCCATTCATGGGGCCCCGGTAACGCTGCATGCTGCCGCCCAGTTTGCGCTGGACAAAGAGGATACGCTCGTTGTCCTTGAGCATATCGAAGTTCTCCATGGCCTGATCGCGGATGACCGGGTTGGTGACGTCGGCATCCAGACAGCGCCAGTAGGGAACCTGGGTAAACTTGCCGAGGGCCTCGATGAGGCTGAGTTCCAGCAGGGTGCGGGTCGTGGCCCCCAGGCCTTCGGTGCGGCTCAGGTCGAGGTTGAAGCTGAAGCCGACCTTGCCCAACCGGCCACCGCCTTCCATGGAATTGCCGCCCTTGATGATCACCATGGTGTTGGAAGTGCTGGTTTGCGGCAGGATCTTGCGGGTCGCGGCATCTCCCACGCTCATGTCCATGCTGATCAGATCGTAGGAGTCGTCCTTGGAGGAGCCGAGATCGAGGAAGGGGAGGGAAATGCCGAAGCCCTTACTCTTGCGCACGGAATTGTCATCCATCTGGGTGATGGAGCCCCGGATGTAGTAATCCGGGACCTTCATCGCCTGCGCGCCCTTGGCATCGAACAGGCGGGCCAGGTCGTCGCCGCCGCCGTGGAAGTCGATGAACTCGAAGGCATTGCTCTTGACCGTCATTTTCGCGATTGCCGTGATGAGCATTTCCTTGGTGCCGGTACGCACCTTGCCGGTTTCGTCCGGAATGCCGGTGGACGTCACCACGATGCCGTTCTTGCCGTAGGCGAGGAACAGTTCATCCATGCAGCGCAGGGCCTGGGTGAAGTTGGTGACGGTCTTGATGGCCGGCGTCTTGGGGGCAGCTGCCGTGGCGGTCATGGCGCCGATGTCCTGGGCGGAGGCACCGGAGGCAAGCAGCAACAGCGGCAGAATGGAAGAAGCGCGAATCGACTTAGTCATAACCAACCCTTAGCTTGTGGAGGTTCTCGAAACGGCAGAACTACCGATCATGTGCGAATAAATGTACATCGCGGTTAACGGATGCCAGGCGTAAATTTTTCACACTCCGACAAAATTGTTCTGCGCAAAACGGGATGGCCGCTGCAGCGGCCATCCCTATACCAAACAAGTTATTTATAGGAGCGAGCCTCGAAGAGATAATCCCCGCCCGCGCTATGCCCGGCCGATACGGCGCCGCCATACTGCGGGGTCTGCGGGAAGTCCTTCGAGACCTCGTCCCGGACGGTTTCGAACAACTTCGCCCCGGAGTCCACCTGCTTCACCGAGCCCATGGCCTTCATCAGGCTATAGGCAAAGATGGAATGGCCTTCCTTGCCTTCGTCGGACACGGGCTCCTCGCCGCCCGAGGACATCACCGTCACCGAGCGCTTGGCGAGAATCCCGGAAGGATCGAGGGAACCCGCCGCGGCCGTGATCTTCTGCTCCTTGGTCAGCGACCCCGAGTAGCAGGAGTCGGAGACCAGCATCACCTGCTTGGCCGGAATGTTGGAAAGGAGCTTGGCGACGTCGTTGTTGGAGATCCAGTTGTCCGGACTGCTGGCCTTGGCGTCGGCTGGAATCCAGTAGCCGGTCTTGGTCTTCTCGCTCAGGTAGCCGTGGCCGGCGTAATAGACGGTGACGCTGTCGTTGGGACCCACCTCCTGGCTCAACTTGTTGAGGGAGGTCACAATATCGGCCCGAGAGGCGTCGCGCACGATCCGCACTTCGTAGCCAAGCTGCTCCTGGAGCTGCTTGCCCACCGCCTCGGCATCCGGCAGGGCGGATTCCAAGGCCGGGATGGATGGATCGGCGTACTTGTTCACCCCGACCACCACCGCCACCTTGCGCTGGATTTGCGGCACGGCGGCAAACTTCGGCACCGGCGGCGGCGGCAGGGCGGCGGCCGCGGCGGCGGCAACCAACTGCTGCTGGGGCGCCACCGGGACGCAAACGCTGCTGCCGCCGCCGCAGGCCGGCAGGTCGGCGGCGGACGGATTGGCCGCCAGCATGTTGAGTGCCGGCTTCAGGGTCTCGGTCTTCAATTCGTGGCGCAGGGCGGCCAAGTCCTGCAGCGCTGCCCGGTTGGCGCCGGCAGTGACGACCGCGGCGAAGGCCTTGGTGGCTTCGACGCGCCGCTCTTCCTTGCGCTTCTCGACCGCGACGCGGTGTTCCTCGGCTTTCTTCGCGGCTTCGGCCCGCTTCTTCTCGGCCTCGACCCGCTTGGCTGCCATCTCGACCTTCTTGGCTTCGGCTTCGGCCTTCTTGGCCACGGCTTCGGCCTTCTTGCCCTCGGCCTCGGCCTTCTTGGCCACGGCTTCGGCCTTCTTCACTTCGGCCTCGACCTTCTTGACCAGGGCTTCGGCCTTCTTGCCCTCGGCTTCGGCCTTCTTGGCTTGGGCCTGTTTTTCGACCACGGCGCGGCCGCCTGGCGAACGCGTGCCCTTGGCTTCGGCTTCGGCCATCTTGGCTTCGGCTTCGATCTTCTTGCCCTCGGACTCCACCTTCTTGGCTTCGGCCTCCACCTTCTTGGCGACGGTCTCGACGCGCTTGACCTCGATCTTCTTCTCGGCAGCGGCCTTCTGTTCCGGGGTCTTGGCGGTCTTCACCTCAGCCTCGGCTTTCTTGACTTCAGCTTCCACCTTCTTGGCTTCGGCTTCGATCTTCTTGCCTTCGGCCTCGACCTTCTTGGCTTCGGATTCGGTCTTGTGGGCTTCGGCTTCGGTCTTCTTGACTTCGGCTTTCCGGGTAGCGGCCAGCTTCTCTTCCGGCGCCTTGGCGGCCTTCATTTCGGCTTCGGCCTTCTTGGCTTCGGCCTGGGCTTCCTTGGCCTTCACCTCGGACTGCTTGCCCTGGGCCTCGGCCTGCTTGCTTTCCGCCTGGGCCTGCTTGCTTTCGGCTTCGGTCTTCTTCACTTCGGCTTCGGCCCGCTTGGCCTCCACCTTCTTCTCGGCAGCAGCCTTCTGTTCCGACGTCTTGGCGGTCTTCACCTCGGCCTCGGCCTTCTTGGCTTCGGCCTCGACCTTCTTGGCTTCGGCTTCGATCTTCTTGCCTTCGGCCTCGACCTTCTTGGCTTCGGACTCGCTCTTGTGGGCTTCGGCTTCGGTCTTCTTGACATCGGCCTTCTGGGTGGCGGCCTGTTTCTGTTCCGGCGTCTTGGCGGCCTTCACTTCGGCTTCGGCCTGCTTGGCCTCGGCCTGGGCTTCCTTGGCCTTCACCTCGGACTGCTTGCCCTGGGCTTCGGCCTGCTTGCCCTCGGCCCGGGCCATCTTGCTTTCGGCTTCGCTCTTCTTCACTTCGGCTTCGGTCCGCTTGGCCTCGACCTTCTTTTCGGCGGCGGCTCGGGCTTGCGGCGTCGGGGCGGTCTTGGCCTCGGCTTCCGCCTGCTTGGCTTCCGCCTCGACCTTCTTGGCCTCGGCTTGTGCCTTATGGGCCTCAGCCTCGGTCTTCCTGGCTTCGACCGTCTTCTGGGCCACGGCCTTCTGATCGGGGTTCTTGGCGTTACGGGCTTCGACGATCGCCTGCTTGCTTTCGGCCTCGGCGTGCCGGGCCTCGGCTTCCGCCTGCTTCGCTTCGGCTTCGGCCTGTTTGGCTTCGGCCTTGGCCTGCTTGGCGGCCGCCGGCGCGGCCTTGGGATCGCTTTTGGCTTCGGCTAGCGCCTCGCGGCCTTCCGCCTCGGCCTTCTTGGCTTCCGCTTCCGCTTTCTTCGCCTCGGCTTCGGCTTGTTTGGCTTCGGCTTCGGCCTTCTTGGCTTCCGCTTTCTGCTTGGCCGCCGCCTTCTGCTCCGCCGTCTTGGCGGTCTTGGCTTCGGATTCTGCCTTCTTGGCTTCCGCTTCCGCCTTCTTCGCCTCAGCCTCGGCCTTCCTGGCTTCTACTTCGGCCTTGCCGGCTTCCTGCTTGGCGATCTTGGCTTCCGCCTTGACCTCGGCCACGCTCTTGGCGCTGTCACTCTTGCTCACCACCAGGTTGGCTTCCTGCAGGGTACCGGTGGTCTGCGTCACCGTCGTGGTGCTGGACTTGGTGGTGCTGTCCGCCACCGTCAGCTTGGCGTCGATGGTCAGCGGAGCGGAGAGCGTCGTGGTCCCGGTGGCCGTGGTGTTGCTGGCCGTAGTGGTCGTTGTTTGGGTCTTGGTCTGGTCCGTGGGCGTTGTGGTCGTCGTCGTGCAAAGCGTCGGGTTCAGGACGCAGGGATCCGTAACCGTCGTTGTCGGGGAAGTGGGTGAGCCAGCCGCGTAGAAGGTGTAGATGGTGTTTCGCTGGTCCTCACTGGCTTTCTGAGCGGCAGTCAGGGGGTCGTACCACGGCACGTAGCCGCCGGCCTTCACATCGGCCCAGGACATTTGCTTGGCCGTCATTCCTCCCAGGTCCACTGTGGAGCCGGCCGGCGCTGCGATGACCCAGAAGCCCCGGCTCACCGAGAGTGCATTGGCCCCCGCCTGATTGACGAAAGATGAGGTCGCGGGAGGAGGCGCGTAACCAGGCATGGGACTACTTTGCATGGAGCTGCCGTCCAGGTCGATCCAGATCAGTTCGTTATGATTGTCGGTGGAGTAGGAACTGGAGCTATAACTGGAGCCGAATGACGAAGGCTCAGAGCCGGTATACGCCCCGGTAGCAGTCAAGGTCGAATTGAGCTGGATCGTTCCGCTTCTGCCGGTCTCGATGCCGATGTACGAGGCCTGCAGGGGCTGGTTGATATACACGCCCGGATAAGTGGCGTCGGGCGGGGTACTTGGCGGATAGACGCCCCCGCCCACGTAGAGGAATTGGCTCGCGGTAACGGGAGCATCGATCTTGACATACTGTTGCCCGTAAATATCCAGCGAGCCACTCGAGTCAATGCGTTGATTCACCAGAACCCGTTGACCGCCAAGGCGCAGGGCATAGCTACCCGGGGTGATCGGCGCATCGACGATGAGGCGGTCCGCCGAGTACAGGTTCACATAGGACGCGTTTCCGGGATTGAAATTGCCGACAATGCGGAGGTCGCCGGTGCCCAGGAAGTTGAAGGACAGAGTCTGTGCGCGCCCCGACCACTTCTGGCTCAGATCGCCCCAGCAGCCGCCCGTGGCACAGGCACCGGTCCCGATCTGAAATCCGCCGCTGCCCTGGGTCTGGATACCCAGGTACTCGACGTCCAGCAGCATCCGTCCGGCAGCAGCATCGTAGTGGAAATTACCGCCGTTAACGCCGAACATGAGGTTGACCGATTGCGCCCTGATGCTGCCGCCCGAGGTCTTGAAAAGGTAGTCGGCCTGGAAGCCAACGCTTTCGCCGACCGAATGGGTATAGCCATAGTTAGGATCGGTGACGTAGGAATACGGAGCGTCGATCTGGGCACCATTCCGGATATCGATGGTCGCCGCATTGAAACCATGGCTGACATATTGCTGTCCGGCGGCTCCGGCGAGGAGAATCAGCTTGGCGCCGCCGTCGAGAACAATAGTGTTGCCAAGATTGGGAAAACTGACGGAGTCGCCGCCGATCGCAGACAGGTACGTGTTGATCCGGGCTCCGTTGGTACGGAAATCCAGCGTGCCGTTCACATAGATAAACGGAGCTGAAATATTCAAAGAACGTCCGCCAGGAATACCGCTGCCCGCCGTCCAGACACCGCCGTTGGGCAGAATGGCGGCGTAGTCGGTGGCGGTGGCGTAGACGTTGCTGGATTGGAGCGCGGAATCCAGCATCGACGGCGTTACGTAGCTCACATCCATGGACGTGTAACCGCGCGATAGCGGGTCGTAAGTGCCGCTGCAGGACCCGACATCGAAGCAGAGCACTGCCGGATCGAGCAGCCAGAAGCCGGTGGCCCCCTTGGGCGCCCGGGTGTCGACGGTGCCGCCGATCTGCAAGCTGTGCCCCGAAGTCTCCACCTGCCCGCCGTCGCCGCCATTGGCGCCGCCGCGGGCGAAGATGTTGCCCTGGAAGTCGGTGGATTTGTCCGACCACAGCACCACCTTGCCGCCCTTGCCGTTGTCCGTGGCATCGGCCTTGATGACGGCGCCGGATTGCATGGTGGCGGTCTGGGCGTTGGCGATGGCAGCGTTCTTGCCCTGCCAGTCGCCGCCCACCAGGACCTGGCCGCCGCCCGCGGCGCCGGAGGCGTCGAGGCTGGCCTTGCCGGTCAGCGTCACGTCCTTGCCCAGGACCTGGATATTGCCGCCCTGACCGGCGCTGTTGGTGGCGCTGACGGTACCGGAGACGGCGGTGCTATCGGTGGCCTTCAAGACAATGCGGCCCTGCTCATCCACGCTGGCACTGTCAGCCCGCACCACGCCCTGCTGCTCGATGAGGGCGCCGAACATGTCGATCCGGCCGCCGGCGGCATTGATCTCGCCCAGGTTCACCGCCTTGTTGCCGGTGGCGGTCAGGGTGACCGAGAGTTCCGGTCCGGCGGTGTCGATGAGGCTGACGCTGTTGCCCGCCGCCAGCACCACCCGGCCCTGCGGGGTGGTGATCACGCCCTCGTTCTTCACGTCGCTGCCGATGAGCATGACGCTGCCGCCCAGGGGGGTGGAAATGCGCCCCTGATTGACCAGGGGGCCGAAGCCGCCACCGCTGAAACTGAACTGGCGCGCCAGGAAGTCGGCGTTGGACAGATTGAGGGTGGACGCGATCAGCCCCGGCACGTCGATGACGGCGTTCTTGCCGAACAGGATGCCGTTAGGGTTGACCAGGTATACATAGCCGTTGGATTGCAGGGTGCCCAGGATCTGGCTGGGATCGGCGCCGACCACCCGGTTGAGCACCGAGGATTGGGCATTGGGCTGGACGAAGCGGGTCGTTTCGTTGGCGCCGACATTGAACTGCTGCCAGTTGATGATGGCGCCGTTGGAATTGGTCACGGTCAGGGTATTGCCCTGGGTGGCGAAGGTGGCGCTGCCGTTGGCCACGGCGGGGCCGACGGGGTTGGCCAGGACGGCCGGGGCGGCGGCTCCCAGGCAGGCGGCGACGGCCAGACTCAGGGTCTTGAATTTGAAAATGTGGCCCTGGCTGGAAAGGCGGGCAACCCGTTTCGGTTGGCGTGTCATGACGCGGCTCCTGATATTTCCTGGGTTCAGAACGAATAATTGACGGCGAACTGGCCGTAGGTGTCGCCGCGCTCGCGGCCGACGCCGGCAGTCTGGCTGACCAGGCGGTCCTGGGCGACGCCAAAGTCGAGCCGGGCCGAGAGGTCGCGCTGGACGTTGAAGCGCAAGCCGGCGCCGACACTGGAGATATGCCGTTGCGGCTGGGCGCCGGGACCCCGGTTGTAAATCTGGCCGGCGTCGTAGAAGAAGACGCCGCGCATCCCGTAGCCGGAGGGCAGGGAGGCCAGGGCGGCCAATTCGGGCGTATAGAGCTCGAGGTTGCCGGAATAGCCTTGATCACCGGCGATGGCCCGCTCGGTATAGCCACGCACCGAGCTGGCGCCGCCGGCACCGAACTGCTCACCGGAGACCAGCTTGTAATCGCTCAGTTGGGCTGCGGCGTTGGCGCGGAACTGCCAGTCGGCCGCCAGGGGAATGCCGACAAAGGCATTGAAGCGCCAGACATTCCAGTTGGCGCGCCAACCGGTGGTGCTGGTCGCATAATCGCCAGGATTGCCGTTGGGACCGCCGGGGATGTTCATCGCGAACATGGCGCTGCCGCCCACCTGCAGCCCGGGCGTATTGTGCTGGGCCACGTAGCTGACGCTCACCGGCTGGGTGGTGATGGTGCCGCTGCAGCTGACCGCCGGCGCCCCCGGCACGCAGGTCGAGGCCCGGTTGTCGAAGTCCTTGTAGTCGAAGCCGTAGATCAGCTTGTGGCGGTATTCGCCGATGGCGGCCAGCGGCTGGTTGAGGCGGGCCCCGAAAATGGTCCCCTTGCCGGTGAAGTTCATGGAGCCGCCCGGGATGATGGTGCTGCCGGAATTGGTATCCGAGTAGGCGGCGATCAGGTCCAGGGACAGGCCGTGACCATAGAAGGGGATGCGGTAGCCCGCCGAGATGTTCAAACTCTTGCTGGGGAAGTCGGTGGACGACCCGACCTGGGCCGTCACCATATGGTCCCGGTTGAACAGATTGGCATTCTGGTAGCCCAGGGAAAACCGATGGACGCCGGTGCTCTTGCTGCCGCCGTTGTCGAAGGTGGCGATGAATTTTTCCGGGCGGTCCTCGACCACGTTGATGGTGGTGTCGATGGCCCCCGGCGCCTGGCCGGCCTGGAAATTGACCGCCACCTGCTTGGCGGGATTCTCGTTGGCCATGGCGATCTCGGACACGATCTCCGGCGCATTGGGCGCCAGGCCTTCCCGGATGCCGGGCAGGCTGGCCCGGATGTTGGCTTCGTCGTAGGCCTGGTTGCCCTTGATGGTGACGGTCTTGACCTTGCCCTCCACCACCTTCAGGAGGATATTGCCGCCACTGGCGGCCTGCTCGGGGGGGAAGATGCTGACCACCGGGTAGCCGGCCTGCTCGTAGGCCTTACGCAGGGCTTCAGCCGCAGCCTTGACATCTTCCAGGCCGCGGCCGGCGCCGGTGTAGCCGGACAGAATCTGTTGCACCTCGGCTTCCGGCAGCAGGGTATTGCCCTCCACCTGGTAACCGGCAATGTTGAACTTGACCCCCTGCCCCCAGGCTGCCGTGGCAATCAACACCATGACGCCAGCCGTACCCAGCGCGAATCCCTTTTTCATGCACCCCCCTGTCGATGGCCAGGACTGAACTTTCTTGCGCGCTCAGCCCGAGGAACTTCCGTAACAAAATGTAACCAACGTTAGTCTAACAAATTGCCGCAGGCGATACGTAGTACCCCTTAGTGGGTAACGACATGGCGTGCATCGCCAAAACCTGGAATCAGGGTTGAGGCTGAATGGGATGCCCATACCAGCCATCACCACTCCGGCCGGTTTTGAAAGCCGTGGCTTGTGCCATGGTCTCATCCAGCCGCTACAGAAAGTGGCTGCCATCTTACCGTCATTCCCGTGCCGACAGTCAAGGCACTGTGCGGCGTTTGAGATTGACCCCGCGGTCCTTCGACCCCCCCGCAGTATTGCCGTCGTCATTTGAAGGCGTCATGATCCGGGTTGGAAAAAACTGCCACCCAGCGGAAACACATTGAAGGAAATCCAGTTCATCGATCGCCGCCGCAGCGAATGGGACGCCTGGGACCAATGGCTCGCCTATCCGCGCAAGAAGCGCAATGGCGCGGCCGGAGCGGCGGCCATCCCGGTCGGTGCGCTGCCGGGCAGCTTCCGCCGGCTTTCCCGGGACCTGGCCCTGGCCCGGGACCGGCAATATTCCGCCAGCCTGGTGGAGGCGCTGCACCGGCGGGTGCTGGCCGTCCATCAGCATATCTATGGAGCGAGCCCGGACCGGCGGGATACCGTACTCACCTTCATCGGCGGCGGTTTTCCAATCCTGGTGCGAAGGGAATGGCGGGTGGTGCTGGCCTCCTTCCTGCTCTTTTTTGTCCCCATCGCCGTCATGCTCGTAGCCCTTCAATATTATCCGGACGGCGCCTATCTCATCCTCACCCCCGAACAGACGGCCCAGTTCCAGGCCATGTACGCTCCCGACGCGCCCCATCTGGGCCGCCCTCCGACGGCCTCCAGTGAATGGGGCATGTGGGGCTTTTACATCGCCAACAACGTCGGCATCGATTTCCAGTGTTTCGCGGGGGGCATCGCCTTCGGCCTGGGCGCCGTCTTCTTCCTCATCTACAACGGCCTGATGATCGGCAGCGTCGCCGGCCACCTGACCGGGATCGGCTATATCGACACCTTCTGGGGTTTCGTGGCCGGCCACAGCGCCTTCGAGCTCACCGGCGCCGTGCTCTCCGGGGCGGCGGGACTGAAACTCGGCCACGCCCTGATCGCCCCCGGCCAGCGCAGCCGCACCGCTGCCCTCCGGGCCAGCGCCGCCACCGCCGGCGGACTGGTGGCGGGCGCCGCCGCCCTCACCTTCCTGGCGGCTTTCGTGGAAGCCTTCTGGTCTCCCCAGCGCGGCGTCCCAGTGGAGATCAAGTACGGGGTCGGCGCCGCCCTGTGGATCGGCACCTGGGCCTATCTGCTGCTGGCCGGAAGGGTCCGCCGTGCAGCTTGAGCGCATCGCCGTCCGCCTGCGCCGACGCACCCCCTGGGAAGCCCTCGATCTCGGCCACGCCATGCTGCGGGCCTGGGCCGTTCCCGCCTATCGCGCCTGGCTGGGCACCTATTGGGTCACCGGCCTGGTTCTGCTGGCGATTTTCCATGCCCGCCAGGAAATCGCCCTGCTCGTCCTGTGGTGGCTGAAACCCCTGTTCGACCGCATCCTCCTCTTCACCTTCAGCCGCTCCCTGTTTCGCGCCCCGACCCCCTTCCGCGAAGTGCTGTCGGCCCTCCCCAGGCTCATCGGCAAGACCGGCCTCCTTTCCGCCCTGACCCTGCGCCGCTTCAGCATGGCCCGCTCCTTCCTGCTGCCGGTCTGGCAACTGGAGGAGCAGCATGGCAAGGCCGCCCGTGCCCGCTTCCAGGTGCTCTCCCGCCGCATCCGCGGCAACGCCGTCTGGCTGACCTTCGTGTGCGTCAACCTGAACACCGTCCTCGGCTTCTCCCTCATCATGGTGGTCGAGGCCCTGAGGCCCCAGGGTATGGGAGAAGCGTTTTCCTTCGCCCACTGGTTTGGCGACGACCTGGCCCCGGGGCAGGCATTCCTGGGTAGCCTGCTGGTGATGGTGGCGGAGTCCCTGGTGGAGCCCTTCTATGTCGCCAGCGGCTTCGCCCTCTATCTGCACCGGCGCAGCGAACTCGAAGGCTGGGACATGGAACTGGCCTTCCGGCGCCTGGCCGACCGTGGGGCGCCCACAGGCAGGACAAGGGCAGCCGCGGGCCTGACCGCCGCTGCCCTGCTCGCCATCGGCCTGGCCCTGGCGCCCGGGCCGGCCGAGGCCGAAGCGACCCCGTCCCCGCCCCATGAAGCGAGCCGCCCGAAGCAGACCATCGACCGGATCCTGGCCGATCCGGTGTTTGGGCAGAAGACCGAGAAACCGACATGGCGCTGGCGCCAGGATAAGGAGGACTCTCCCGGCAAGGCCCCCGACTGGATGAAGGGGCTGCTGGGCTTCATGGAGTTTTCCAGCCAAATTCTGAGAGCCCTCGCCTGGATCGGCCTTGTCCTGCTGGCGGCCTGGCTCATTCATCTCGTCATCCTCTACCGGGAGCGCCGGCTCGGCGGCAAGGCGCTTCCCGCCGCCCCGCCCGAATTCCTCTTCGGCCTCGACCTGCGGCCGGACTCCTTGCCCGCCGACATCCCCGGCGCTGCCCGGGCCGCCCTAGCCGCCGGGCAGATCGACAAGGCCATGGGCTTCCTCTATCGGGGGGCCCTGGCGGCCCTCATCCATCGCCAGCAGGTGGAATTCCAGCCGGGGGACACGGAAAGCGACTGCCGGCACCGGCTCCGCGGCCGTCTGGAAGCGGCGGCCGGCCGCTATTTCGACCGCCTCCTGTCGGCCTGGCAGGACACCGCCTATGCCCGCCGGCCACCGCCCCTGCCGGAACTGGAAGGGCTCTGCCGGGATTGGGCGGGATTTTTCGGCCCATCCTCCCCCGGGAAATCGCCATGACCCGGCGCATTGCCTGGATCGCCCTGCTGGTGGCGGCCATCGTGGTGCTCGTAGGCAGCTGGCTGGCGACCCGGCTGGAACGGGTAAGCGTCGAGGCATGGACGCCGCCGGGCAAGGCTGCCCAGCGCAATCCGCACCTGGCCCTGGAACGTTTCCTGGCGGCCATGGGCCGTCCCCTCAGCCGGCCGGCAGGCGCCGGCTTTCTCGACACCCTGCCGGCCGGCGGTGTCATCATCCTCGACAACCATCGCCGCGCCCAACTCTCTCCGGCCCGGCTGGAACGGCTCCTGGCCTGGGTGGAGAGAGGCGGCTACCTGGTCGCCGTACCCGAGGCTCCCGGCATTGAGGACCCCTTGCTCGCCTCCTTCCAGGTCGGCTGTGGCTGCCGTGCAGAGGACAGCGGGAAGCCGGCCAACCCCAAGGCCCCAAAGCCGTCACCCCCCGCCAAGCTCGCCGTCGCCATACCCGGAGCTCCCCGTCCCCTCGACATCGATTTTCCCGAGGGACGGCTGACAAGCGGCGAGCGGGCCCCCGACTGGCGGGCCGGCCCCCCGGATTACCCCAGCCAGGTGCTCCACTTCCGGCACGGCGCCGGCCATGTCACCCTGATCCCCGCTTTCTCCAGGCTCCTGGACAACCGGCATATCGGCCACCGGGACCACGCGGAATTCCTGTGGACCCTGATCGAAACCTACCAGCCCGATCGCGGCCAGCCCGTCACCCTGCTCACCCGCCTGCCCGCGGCGAGCCTCTGGCAATGGCTGGCGGAATCGGCGTGGACCGCCGTCGTCAGCGCCGCCCTGCTGGTGGCCCTGTGGCTGTGGCGGGCCGTGCCCCGCTTCGGCCCGATCCGGCCGGAGCCTGAAGCCGGACGGCGGGAACTGGGCGAGCACCTGGCCGCCGTCGGCCGCCATGTCTGGCGCTCCGGCGGCCTCGAGCACTGGCTGGAAACGGCGCGGGAAGCCTTCCGGACCCGCCTGGCCTTGCACCACCCGGGGCTCCTCGCCCTTCCCCCCGCCGAGCAGGCGGCCGCCCTGGCCGAACTGACCGGGCGCCCGCTCAACCTAATTCATGCGGCCCTTTTCCAGCCGGCCGCCTCGCCCCAGTCCTTCACCCAGGCCCTGCGCACTTTGCGCAACCTTGAACGCACCTTCTGAGAAAGCATCCATGGACGCCCCCGTACTCCTTCCCGAAGACAAGCTGGCCCAGGCCAACCAGGTCCTCGCCAATCTCTCCGCCGAACTCGGCAAGGCCCTGGTGGGCCAGCGCCAGGCCATCCAGGAAGTCCTCATCGGACTCCTTTGCGAAGCCCACGTCCTCATCGAGGGCGTCCCAGGCCTTGGCAAGACCCTGCTGGTCAAGGCCCTGGGCAAGACCTTCGCCGGGCAGATGAAGCGCATCCAGTTCACCCCGGACCTGATGCCCTCCGACGTGGTGGGACACACCTATTTCGACGCCGCCACCGGCCGCTTCACGACCCGCCAGGGCCCCATCTTCACCCATCTGCTCCTGGCCGACGAGATCAACCGGGCCCCCGCCAAGACCCAGTCCGCCCTGCTGGAGGCCATGCAGGAGCGGCAGGTGACCCTGGAAGGCAATCCTCTGCCCTTGCCCAAGCCCTTCATGGTGCTGGCCACCCAGAACCCCATCGAGCAGGAGGGCACCTATCCCCTGCCGGAAGCCCAGCTCGACCGCTTCCTCCTGAAAATCCGCATCGACTACCCGAGCGCCGAGGAGGAAGCCGCCCTCGCCCGCCAAGTTACTGACGGCAGCACCGGCGCCGACCTGTCGGTGGAGGAGGTGCGCACCCTGATCCAGCCCCCCACCATCCTCGCCCTCCAGCAGTACGCCGCCCGCGTGGCGGTGGACGACCGGGTTCTCAACTACGCCGTCGCCATCGTCCGCGCCACCCGGGAAACCCCGGGCCTGGCCTGCGGCGCCGGTCCCCGGGGCAGCATCGCCCTGGTGCGGGCGGCGCGGGCCTGCGCCCTCCTGCAGGGCCGGGCCTACGCCATCCCGGACGACATCAAGGCCGTCGCCCTGCCGGCCCTGCGCCATCGCGTCACCCCTTCCGCCGAGGCGGCCATCGAAGGCCTGTCCACCGACGAGCTGCTGACGGTGCTCCTCGACAAGGTCCCGGCACCCCGCAGCTGAGATGCCCATTCCCCACCGCCTCCTCCTCTGGCTTGCCGCCGGCTGGCTGCTGCTGGGCCTGGCCGTGGTCCTGGCGCCCGGCCTGCTGCCGGCCTGGCAGGGGGCCGGGGCCGGCGGTCTCGCCCTCGCCCTGGCGGACATCCTCGCCGGGCGGCGACAGCGGAATCGCATCCAGGTGGCACGGGAAGTGAACCGGACCTTGCCGGTGGGGACCTGGCAGACGGTGGGCCTCAAGATTTCGGCCGAAAAGCGCTGCGCCGGCTGGCTCCACGACCGCCATCCCGGCGCCTTTCCCAGCACCGGGCTGCCCCTGGCCTTCCGCCTCGCCGCCGGCCAATGGCTGCGGGCGGGGTACCGCCTGCACATCGGCGAGCGGGGCCGGCATGCCTTCACGGATGTGGAATTGCGCCTTCTCTCTCCTCTGCACCTGTGGCTCATCCCGGAAACCCTGCCGGTGATGGACGAGGTGCGGGTCTTTCCCGATTTCGCCCGCATCACCCAGTACACCCTTCTCGCCACCGACAACCGCCTTTCCCAACTCGGCGTCCTCCACCGGCGCCGGCGCGGCGAGGGCATGGAATTTCACCAGTTGCGGGACTACCGCCAGGAGGACCCGCCCCGCCGCATCGACTGGAAAGCCAGCGCCCGCCTGGGCCGGCTCATTTCCCGGGAATACCAGGATGAGCGGGACCAGCAGATCGTCTTCCTCCTCGACTGCGGCAGCCGCATGGGGGCCAAGGACGGCGACCTCTCCCATTTCGACCATACCCTGAATGCCCTGCTGCTCCTGGCCTACGTCGCCCTCAACCAGGGCGACGCGGTGGGCCTGGCCACCTTCGGCCATGGCGAGCCCCGCTACCTGGCGCCCCGCAAGTCCGTGGGGACCGTCAACCACCTCCTCAACGCCGTCTACGACCTCCAGCCTACCCGCCAGACCCCGGACTACCTGCAGGCCGGCGAAGGGCTCGTGAAGCGCCTGGCCAAGCGCGCCTTCGTGGTCCTGGTGACCAACCTGCGGGACGAGGACGACGACACCCTGGGGCCGGCCATGTCCCTCCTCGCCCGCCGCCACGCCATCACCCTGGCCAGCCTGCGGGAGCCGGTGCTGGAGGACGTGCTGGCCGCCCCGATCAATGATTTCGACGCCGCCCTGACCCGGGCGGCGGCCTTGCAGTATGCCCACGCCCGCCGCCACCAGGCGGCCATGCTTCGGCAGGCGGGGGTGCAGATCGTGGATGTCAGTCCGCGGGACTTGCCGGTAGCGCTGATCAACCATTACTGGGAAAGAAAACGCGCCGGCAACCTTTAATTTCATCAGGGAGGATGAGCAAATGAACATGGACAACAACCCTTTCAAGGCGCCCGAAGCCCGGGTCGCCGACGTTTTCCCCGGCACCGGCGAATTCATCCCGGAAGGGCAGCGGGTGCCGGCGGGCAACGGCATCGGCTGGTTCGGCCGCGGCTGGGAAATGTTCCGGGCCGCCCCCGGGACCTGGATCGGCCTTTCCCTGATCCTGCTGGTCATCACGCTGATCCTGGGGATGATTCCCCTGGTCAATTTCCTTCTCAATCTGATCGTCCCGATCTTCATCGGCGGCATCATGATCGGCTGCAAGGCCCAGGAAGAGGGCGAGGAGCTGCGCATCGTCCATCTCTTCGCGGGCTTCTCCGGCTATGCCGGCAAGCTCGCCCTGGTGGGCGTAGCCTATTTGGTGGGCGTACTCCTGATCGTGCTCGCCACGGTCGTGGTCGCGGGGGGCCTGGGCGGCATCATGATCGGCACCGGCAAAGGCTCGGCCACGGCCCTTGCGCTGCCCATGCTGATGGCCGCGGTGCTTTTCGCCCCCCTGGCCATGGCGGTCTGGTACGCGCCGGCCCTGGTGGTCTTCCATGACGTGGCGCCGGTGGCGGCCTTGAAATCCAGCTTCTTCGCCTGCCTGAAGAATTTCATGCCCTTCCTGGTCTACGGCTTCGTCTTCCTGGTGCTCGCCCTGGTCGCCAGCCTGCCGGTCTTCCTCGGCTGGCTGGTGCTGATTCCGGTGGTCCAGGCCTCGATGTACGCCAGCTACCGCGACATGTTCACCCGCAGCTGATGTCCGAGCCGCCCGTCCTCGACACCGTCCGCACCATCGCCACCCCCGAGGGCTGCGAGCTGGAATTGCGCATCGCCGGCCCCATCACCCGGGTCCGGGCCTGGTTCTACGATTTCCTGCTCCGGCTCGTCGGCTGGCTCGGGCTGGCCATGGCGGCCGGCGCCACCGGCCGGCTGGGGATGGGCTTCCTCCTGGTCGGCGGCTTCCTGCTGGAATGGTTCTACCCCATCCTGTTCGAGGTCTATATGGAGGGACAGACCCCCGGTAAGCGCGCCTGCGACCTGGTGGTGGTTCACGACGATGGCCGCCCCGTCGGCTGGAACGGCGCCTTCATCCGCAACACGGTGCGCTTCGTCGATTTCCTGCCCTTGCTCTACGCCGCCGGTTTCATCGCCAGCCTCCTCAATGCCGAGGGCAAGCGCCTCGGCGACCTGGCGGCGGGCACGGTGGTGGCCCATGCCGGCGGCCGCCGGCCGGAAAGCCAAAGCCCGGCCGGAATCCAGGAAAAGGGCGCCGAACCGCCGCCCCTGCCGCTGACCATGGAAGAGCAGCAGGCCATCATCGAATACCATCGCCGGGCCGGGCAGCTTACCGACGAGCGGGCCCTGGAACTGGCCGTCCTGCCGGAGCCCCTGACGGTTGGCCTCAGCCCCGAACAGGCCCGGCGCCGCCTGCTGCGCATCGGCAATTTCCTGCTGGGACAGCGCTGACATCCCGCCGGGGCGAGGTAAAATAGCGCTTTTTTCGGGAAGAGCACCATGGCCGGACACTCCAAATGGGCCAATATCCAGCACCGTAAGGGCCGCCAGGACGAGAAGCGCGGCGCCGCCTTCTCCAAGATCGCCAAGGAAATCACCGTTGCCGCCAAGATGGGCGGCGGCGACCCGGGCTTCAACCCGCGCCTGCGCGTGGCCGTGGACAAGGCCAAGGGCATCAATATGCCCAAGGACAAGATCGACACCGCCATCAAGAAGGGCACCGGCGAGTTGGAAGGCGTCGATTACATCGAGATCCGCTACGAGGGCTACGGCATCGGCGGCGCCGCGGTGATGGTGGACTGCCTCACCGACAACAGGACCCGCACCGTGGCCGAAGTGCGCCACGCCTTCTCCAAGCACGGCGGCAACATGGGCACCGACGGCTGCGTGGCTTTCCAGTTCAAGCACTGCGGCCAGATGCTCTTCGCCCCCGGCACCGATGAAGCCGCCCTCATGGACGCCGCCATCGAGGCCGGCGCCGAGGACGTGGCCACCAATGACGACGGCTCCATCGAAGTCATCACCGCCCCCGCCGACTTCATCACCGTGAAGGATGCCCTGGAAGCCGCCGGCTTCAAGCCGGAATTCGCCGAGGTCACCATGAAGCCGGAAGCCGAGACCGAACTCGCCGGCGACGACGCGGCGAAAATGCAGAAGCTCCTGGACGTCCTGGAAGGCCTGGACGATGTGCAGGAGATCTACACCACGGCGGTGATGGACGAATAGTCCATTCCACCCCAGAGCGGCTGCGCAGCTGACACAGCCGGATTCACCTCCCCATGACCGTCACCCGCATCCTCGGCATCGATCCCGGCCTGCGGGTGACCGGTTTCGGCGTCATCGAGAAACACGGCAACCAGCTGGTCTACGTGGCCAGCGGCTGCATCAAGTCGAAGGACACCGAATCGCTCCCAGAACGCCTCAAGACAGTGTTCGCCGGCATCAGCCAGGTGATTGCCACCTACGGACCGGCCCAGGCGGCGGTGGAAAAGGTGTTCGTCAACGTCAATCCCCAATCCACCCTGCTCCTGGGCCAGGCCCGGGGCGCCGCCATCAGCGCCCTGGTCCACGCCGGGCTGCCGGTGGCGGAATACACCGCCCTGCAGGTCAAGCAGGCGGTGGTGGGCCACGGCAAGGCGGCCAAGGAGCAGGTTCAGCACATGGTGGTGCGGCTCCTGTCCCTGCCCGGCGCGCCGGCGGCGGACGCGGCGGATGCCCTCGCCTGCGCCATCTGCCACGCCCACGGCGGCCAGGGGCTGGGACTCCTGGCCACGGCCGGCTACCGGGTCCGCGGCGGCCGCCTAATCGGGTAGGATAGTGGGATGATCGGACGAATAACGGGCCTGCTGGCCGAAAAGAACCCGCCCCAGATCCTGGTCGACGTCCATGGCGTCGGCTACGAGCTGGACGTGCCCATGAGCACCTTCTACAACCTGCCGGCCGCCGGCGAGAAGGTGAGCCTGGTCACCCATTTCGCGGTGCGGGAGGACGGGCAATTCCTCTACGGCTTCCTGACCGAAGGGGAGCGCTTCGCCTTCCGGCAGCTCATCAAGATTTCCGGCGTCGGCGCCCGCATCGCCCTGTCGGTGCTTTCCGGGCTGTCGGTGGCCGACCTGGCCGCCGCCGTGGCCCGTCAGGAAGCCGGACGGCTCACCAAGGTTCCCGGCATCGGCAAGAAGACCGCCGAACGGCTGCTGCTGGAACTGAAGGGCAAGCTGGCGGAAACCACCTCGGCCGCCCTGCCGAAGGCCGACGACGCCAGCCATGACATCCTCAACGCCCTCCTCGCCCTGGGCTACAACGAGCGGGAAGCGGCCGGGGCCATGAAGCAGCTGCCGGCCGGGGTCGGCACTTCCGACGGCATCCGCCAGGCACTCAAGCTGCTATCCAAAGTTTGACATGACCGACACGTCGCCGCGCCGCCTCGCCCAGATCGCCCTCGTCACCCTGCTGATCGCCGGCTGCGTCGCCGTGCTCTGGCCCTTCATCGGCGCCGTCCTCTTCGCTGTCGTGCTGTGGATGTGCACCTGGCCCCTCTATACCAGCCGCATCCTGCCCCTGGCCAAGGGGGGCAGAACCCGTGGCGCCACCCTGATGACCGTGCTGCTCATCCTGGTCATCCTGCTGCCCATGGTCTTTCTTTCCGGCGGCGTGGTCACCGGGGTCGACGCCCTGATCGCCAAGGCCAGGCCCTATATCGAAAACGGCCTGCCGGCCGACCCGCCTGCCTTCGTGGCCCAGTTGCCCATCGTCGGCAGCGAGATCGAAGCCAGCTGGCACCGGATTGCCGGCAGCCGGGAGGAAATGAACGCCCTCCTGCGCCAGTTCGTCGACCCGGCGCGCCGCACGGCCCTCTCCCTCGGCGGCCTGGTGGCCAACGGCCTCCTGCAGCTGGTGCTGGTCGTCTTCGTGGCCTTCTTCCTCTACCGGGACGGCGAGGCCATCGACCGCGCCCTCGGCACCGGCGCCCGCCGGCTGGGCGGCGAGTTGGGAGAAAAGATGCTCGAACTCACCCGTGGCACCGTCAACGGCGTCATGCTCGGCCTGGTGGGCACCGCCGCCGCCCAGGGCGCGGTGGCGCTGATCGGCTTCCTCATCGCCGGGGTGCCGGGGGCGATGCTGCTGGCCTTCGCCACCTTCTTCCTTTCCCTGATCCCCGCCGGCCCGGTCCTCATCTGGGGAGGGGCCGCCGCCTGGCTCTACAACCAGGGCCAGACCGGCTGGACCATCTTCATGGTGCTCTACGGGGTGCTAGTCATCAGCAGCATCGACAATTTCGTCAAACCGATCCTGATTTCCCGGGGCGCCGGCATTTCCATCCTCCTCATCGCCCTGGGGGTGCTGGGGGGCGTCATGGTCTTCGGCTTCATCGGCATTTTCCTCGGCCCCGTGCTGCTTGCCCTGGGCCACGCCCTGGCCGCCGACTGGACGGCAGAAGAGGTCACCCCATGATCGAGACCGACCAGTTCGGCGACGCCCCGGACGCCAGCCGGCTCATCTCGCCACAGTCCAAGTCGGCCCAGGAAGAAGCCATGGAGCGGGCCCTGCGGCCCAAGCGCCTGGCCGACTACACCGGCCAGACCAAGATTCGCGAACAGCTGGAAATCTTCATCCAGGCCGCCCGGAACCGGAGCGAATCCCTCGACCATGTGCTGCTCTTCGGCCCCCCCGGCCTGGGCAAGACGACCCTGGCCCATATCGTCGCCCACGAGATGGGGGTGAATCTGCGCCAGACCTCGGGGCCGGTCCTGGAGCGGGCCGGCGACCTGGCGGCGCTCCTCACCAACCTCGAGCCCCACGACGTCCTCTTCATCGACGAAATCCATCGCCTCTCCCCGGTGGTGGAGGAAATCCTCTACCCGGCCCTGGAGGATTTCCAGATCGACATCATGATCGGCGAAGGACCGGCGGCCCGCTCGGTCAAGCTCGACCTGCCGCCCTTCACCCTGGTCGGCGCCACCACCCGGGCCGGCATGCTGACCAATCCGCTACGGGACCGCTTCGGCATCGTGGCCCGCCTGGAGTTCTACACCGCCGACGAACTGCAGAGCATCGTCAGCCGTTCCGCCCACCTCCTGAACGCCCCCATCGACCCGGAAGGCGCCCTGGAAATCGCCAAGCGCTCCCGCGGCACCCCCCGCATCGCCAACCGGCTGCTGCGCCGGGTACGGGACTACGCCGAGGTCAAGGCCGACGGCAAGATCAGCCGCGCCGTGGCCGACGCCGCCCTCTCCATGCTGGATGTGGACCCAGCCGGCTTGGACATCATGGACCGAAAGCTCCTCCATGCCGTCATCGACAAGTTCGGGGGCGGGCCGGTGGGAGTGGACAACCTGGCCGCCGCCATCGGCGAATCCCGGGACACCATCGAGGACGTCCTGGAGCCCTACCTCATCCAGCAGGGCTATCTGCAGCGTACCCTGCGGGGGCGTATCGCCACCCCCGCCATCTATCGCCACCTCGGCCTGGAGGCGCCGGCCAGGGCCAATGTCCAGGCCGATCTGTGGAACGAAGGCTGAGAGAGAAGCCGCTCCCTGGCGGAAGCGCCCGACATCCGCCCCTTTCCTCCTGGAAACACATAGTTACAAAACCATGCCATCGGGTAGGGTAAAATCGTTGGATGAAATACGACCAGAAGCCCAACGCTTTTTCCATTCCAGTCCGTATTTATTATGAGGACACCGACGCCGCCGGCGTCGTCTATCACGCCAATTACCTGAAGTATTTCGAGCGCTGCCGCACCGAATGGATGCGGGCTATCGGCCACGACCAGTCGAATCTCGCCCGGGAACATGGCATCGCTTTCGTCGTCCGCGCCATCAGCTGCGAATATCTGAAGCCGGCCCGCCTGGACGATGCCCTCACCGTGGGATTGGAAGTGGAAAAACTGGGCCGAGCCCAGATCCTCTTCCGCCAACATGTGCGCCGCCCCAGCCCGACGGCCGTGGACGGCTGGGAAGAGCTGGTCACCGGCACGGTGCAGATCGTCTGCGTCAATGCCGACAAAATGAAGTCCGCCGCCATCCCCCAATTTTTCCGCACCAAGCTCGAAGCCCTGCAATGAACGTCCACCAGGATCTTTCCATCCTCCAGCTCATCATCAATGCCAGCGCCGTTGTTCAGGTGGTGATGACCCTGCTGGCCGCCGTCTCCTTCATGTCCTGGTACTACATTTTCATGAAGTGGTTCGCCGTCCGCCAGGCGCGCAGCCAGACCGTCGATTTCGAGCGGGACTTCTGGTCCGGCGGCGACCTCAACACCCTCTACAACAGCGCCGTCAACGACCGCCACCACGCCGGCAGCATGGAACGCATCTTCGAGTCCGGCTTCCGGGAATTCGCCAAGCTGCGGGGCCAGCGCAACCTCGACCCGAAAGACATCATCGACGGCTCCCGCCGCGCCATGCGCGCCACCTACCAGCGGGAAATGGACGCCCTCGAATCCCACCTGGCCTTTCTCGCCTCGGTCGGATCGGTATCGCCCTACGTCGGCCTGTTCGGCACCGTCTGGGGCATCATGCACGCCTTCCGCGGCCTCTCCAACGTCGGCCAGGCCACCCTGGCCTCCGTCGCCCCCGGCATCGCCGAAGCGCTGGTGGCTACTGCCATCGGCCTTTTCGCCGCCATCCCGGCGGTACTGGCCTACAATCGCTTCTCCCACGACATCGATCGCCAGGCCACCCGCCTGGAAAGCTTCATGGAAGAGTTCTCCAATATCCTGCAAAGGCAGATGAGGTAAGGCCATGCGCCCCCGTCGCCTGAAGAACGAGATCAACGTCGTTCCCTACATCGATGTCATGCTGGTGCTGCTGGTCATTTTCATGGTCGCAGCACCCATGATGACCACCGGCAGCGTGGATCTGCCCTCCGTCGGCAAGGCGCCCCAGGCGCCGGCCCAACCCCTGGAAGTCGCCATCAAGGCCGACCAGAGCCTGACCTTCACCGACCGGGCGGCCGGCGGCCAGGAAACGAGCGTCAGCCGTAGCGAGCTGAAGGAAGCCATCCTCAGCGCCCAGGCCAGGAATCCCGACCAGCCGGTCCTCATCGCCGGGGACAAGAACGTCAAGTACGAGGCTGTGCTCTCCATCATGGACGAACTGCAGCGGGCCCAGATCAAGCGGGTGGGCCTCCTGGTCCAGCCCACCGGAAAATGATTCCGACCATCCCCCAGGAACCGGGCAAGAGAAAGGCGCTGGCGCTGGCGGCGGCGGTGCACCTGGCGCTGATCGGCGCCCTGCTCTACGGTGTGCACTGGAAGAGCAGCCAGCCGGAGGCGGTGGAGGTCGAACTCTGGTCCAGCCGCCCGGCTCCAGCCCCGGCAGCTGCGCCCCCCGCTCCCAGACCGGAACCGAAGCCCGAGCCCAGACCTGAACCTAAACCGGAACCGAAGCCCGAAGTAAAGCCTCCGGTGAAACCGGACATCGCCCTCAAGGAAGAAAAGAAGAAGCCCGAGCCCAAGAAGCCGGAGCCCAAGCCCGAACCGAAGAAGCCGGAACCCAAACCCGAGCCCAAAAAGCCTGAACCCAAGCCGGAGCCGAGGGACGCCTTCAAGGACGCCCTGGAGCGGGAGGAGAAACAACGGTCCACCGCCAACACCCAGGCCAGGCTGGCGGCCCAGGCAGCCGCCGAGGCGGATGGGCTACGGGCCGCCGCCGCCAAACGGGGTTTGGCCGACTATATCAGCAAGATCCGCGGCAAGATCCGGGGCAATATCGTCCTGCCCATGGGCATCCAGGGCAACCCGGAGGCATCCTTCGAGGTCAACCAGCTGCCCTCCGGCGAAGTGCTGTCCGTCAAGCTCAAGAAGTCGAGCGGCAACCCGGCCCTGGACACTGCCATCGAACGAGCCATCCTGAAATCGTCGCCTCTTCCCAAGCCGGACGACCCTTCTGCGTTCGATCGCATTCTGAACATCAAATACCGGCCGTTTGAAGAGTAAAATTCGCAAATTTTCGGACTTCTGACCCCAATGCGCCCACTCATCCGTCCCTTTCTCGCGCTGGTCGCGCTGGCGGCCAGTTGCCTTGCCCAGGCCCAGCTCTCCATCGAAATCACCGGTGCCGGAGCCAATCGCATCCCCGTCGCCATTGCCGACTTCGGCGGCGAAGCCGGCACTTCCCGGGCCCTGACCTCCGTCATCCGCGCCGATCTGGAACGTAGCGGCCTGTTCCGGCTGGTGGATACCACCGGTGCCGCCCTAACCGAAACCTCGCCGGTGGATTATGGCGATTGGCGCGGCAAGGGAGCCGATGCCCTGGCGGCCGGCAATCTGACGGCGACCGCCGATGGCCGCCTGGAAGCCCGCTTCCGCCTCTACGACATCAACAAGCAGGCCGCGCTGGCCGGCGCCGCCTACGTCACCTCCGCCTCCCAGCTGCGGGCCGCCGGCCACCGCATCGCCGACGTCATCTACGAGAAGCTGACCGGCGAGAAGGGCATCTTCTCCACCCGCATAGCCTACGTGGTCAAGCAGCGGGGCCGCTACGAATTGCAGATCGCCGATGTGGACGGCCACAATGCCCAGGCCGCCCTGGTCTCCAAGGAACCGATCATCTCTCCGACCTGGTCGCCGGACGGCAGCCGCATCGCCTACGTTTCCTTCGAGAACAAGAAACCCATCATCTTCGTGCATTCCCTGGCCACCGGCCGGCGCCAGGTGGTGGCCAATTTCAAGGGCTCCAACTCGGCCCCAGCCTGGTCGCCGGACGGCCGCAAACTGGCCGTCGTCCTAACCAAGGACGGCAATTCCCAGATCTATACCATCAATGCCGACGGCAGCGGCCTGCAGCGCCTCGCCGTCTCTTCCGGCATCGACACCGAGCCGCGCTATTCATCGGACGGAGGCAGCATCTTTTTCACCTCCGACCGGGGCGGCAGCCCCCAGGTCTACCGCATGAGCGCCAATGGTGGCGACGTCCAGCGCCTCACCTTCGAGGGCAGCTACAACGTCACCCCGCGCCCCTCCCCCGACGGCAAGACCCTGGCCTTCATCACCCGCCGGGAAGGCCGTTTCCAGCTTGCAGTCATGGACCTGGCCAGCCGGCAGGTGCAGATCCTCACCGATTCCCACAAGGATGAATCCCCTACCTTTTCGCCCAACGGCCGCATGATCCTGATCGCCACTGAAATCGGCGGTCGTGGCGTGCTGTCCGCCGTCTCCAGCGATGGCCGCATCAAGCAGCGGCTGTCGGTGGCCGCCGGCGACGTGCGCGAACCGGCCTGGGGCCCTTTCAGTCAGTAAATCCACCCCTCACTAGTCCCTATCAGGAGATGAATAAAATGAAACAACTGCTGCTCCCCGCCCTGCTGGCCGCCCTGCTTGCCGGCTGCGGTTCGACCCCGACTTCCGAAACGGGTGGTGCGCCGGTGGAAGGCCGCACCCCGGGCGGGGTCACCACCGTGACGGCCCCTGAGGTCAGCGGCTCCGGTCTGCCCGCCGAGCTCACCGATCCCAAGAGCGTCCTGTCCAAGCGCAGCGTGTATTTCGACTACGACAAGTACGACGTCAAGAACGAATTCAAGGATGTAGTGGCAGCCCATGCCAAGTTCCTGGTGAACAACCGCCAGTTCAAGATGCTCATCCAGGGCAACACCGACGAGCGCGGCAGCCACGAGTACAACCTCTCCCTCGGCCAGAAGCGTGCCGACGCCGTCAAGAAGTCCCTCCTCCTCCTGGGCGCCAAGGAAGAGCAGATCGAATCCGTTAGCCTCGGCAAGGAAAAGCCCAAGGCTGAAGGCCACGACGAGGCCGCCTGGACTGAGAACCGTCGTGCCGACATGCTCTACAAGGGCCCCACCGGCTCCGGCGAGTTCTAATCATGGTCCGCCCGGCCAAGCTACGTTTCCCGGCCTGCCGCGTTGCCTTGCTGCTCGCGGCACTGGGTGCCGGCCAAGCCCAGGCCGGGTTGTTCGACGACGAGGAAGCCCGTCGTCAGATTTTCGAATTCAAGACCAAGGCGGAAACCCAGTTCGATACCCAGGCGAAGGCTCAACTCGAACTCGCCAATCAGATCCAGCAGCAGGCCGATGACCTGGCCAAGCTGCGGGGCCAGATCGAAACCCTCACCTACGAACTGGAAACCGCCAAGAAGCGCCAGCAGGACTTCTACATCGACCTCGACACCCGTCTGCGCAAGCTGGAATCGGCAACTCCCGATTCCGCTGCCGCAGAGCCGGGGAAGGACGCCTCCAAGGTTGCGGTGGCCAATACGGCCGCCGAAAGCCAGGAGTACGAAAGCGCCCTCGGCCTCTTCAAGGCCGCCAAATACAAGGATGCCGCCAGCGCCTTCGGCGCCTTCTTCCAGAAGCACCCGGACAGTTCCCTGGCCCCCAACGCCCAGTTCTGGCTCGGCAACGCCTGGTATGCCCAACACGACTGCAAGAAGGCGATCGAAGCCCAAACCGTCGTGACCGCCAAGTGGCCCGACAGCCCCAAGGCAGCGGATGCCATGCTCGCCATCGCTACCTGCCAGCAGGAAATGGGCAATGCCGCGGCCGCCCGGCGCACCCTGGAAAATCTGCGGGCCCGTTATCCCAATTCACCGGCCGCCGAGAGTGCCGCCCAGCGCCTCAAGAAAAAGTAGTTTGTGACATTACGAATCAGCGAGATTTTCTTTTCGCTACAGGGTGAAGCGTCCCGGGTCGGTCTGCCGACCGTTTTCGTTCGCCTGACCGGCTGCCCGCTGCGCTGCACCTGGTGCGACACCGAATACGCCTTCACCGGCGGTTCTCCCATGAGCATTGATGCGGTCCTGGCCGAAGTGAGCCGCCATCCGACCCGGCAGGTCTGCGTCACCGGCGGCGAGCCCCTGGCCCAGAAAGATGCCCCACAACTTCTGTCGGCCCTCTGCGATGCCGGCTACGAAGTGGCGCTGGAGACCTCCGGCGCTCTCGACATCTCCGGCGTCGACCCGCGCGTATTCCGCATCATGGACCTGAAGGCGCCGAGTTCGGGAGAGTGCGGCCGCAACCGCTGGGAAAACCTGGACTGCCTGACCGCCAAGGATGAGATCAAGATCGTCGTCGCCTCACGCAACGATTACGAATGGGCCCGGGAAACCATCGGCGAGCATGGCCTGCCCGCCCGCTGCCCGGTGCTGCTTTCTCCCGCCCAGGGACAGATCGATCCCGCCGAGCTGGCCGAATGGATCCTGGCCGACGGCCTGGAGGTACGCCTGCAGTTGCAGTTGCACAAAGTCCTTTGGGGTAACATGCGGGGCAAATGATCAACAGGAGATGTCCATGACGACCGAACGCCGCCAGTTCACTCGCATCGCTTTCCGGACCAACGCCCGCCTGAGCCTTGCCAATGGCGAAATCGACGTTGAAGTAGTGGACATCTCCCTGAAAGGTGCCCTCGTCCGCCCCCTTGCCGGTCTTTTCGCCCAGGTCGGCATCGATGCCATCCTGGAAGTCAGCCTTGACGAGAGCGGCAACGCGATCCGCATGGATGCCACCATCGTCCATCGCCAAGGCGATTATCTCGGCCTGGCCTGCCGGGAAATCGACCTCGACAGCGTCACCCACCTGCGCCGCCTGGTGGAGCTCAACATCGGAGATGAATCCGTTCTCCATCGCGAACTCACCGCCTTGATGCACCCGGATGCCTAGTACACCCCACTGATGTCCAACAAAGCCGTCGTCCTACTTTCGGGCGGACTCGATTCCGCCACCTGCCTTGCCGTCGCCCGCAGCAAGGGGTTCGAATCCTATTGCCTGTCCTTCGATTACGGGCAGCGCCACCGGGCCGAACTGGAGGCCGCCGGGCGGGTTGCAGCGGCCCACGGCGCTGCGGAGCATCGGGTCCTGAAGCTGGATCTGGCCCAGTTCGGCGGTTCGGCCCTGACCGACACCACGATCGCCGTTCCCACGGCGGGAGTCCAGCCGGGCATACCGGTCACCTACGTGCCGGCCCGCAACACCATCATGCTGTCCCTCGCCCTGGCCTGGGCCGAAGTCCTGGGCAGCCGGGACATCTTCGTCGGCGTCAATGCCGTGGACTATTCCGGCTACCCCGACTGCCGCCCAGAATACGTCGCCGCCTTCGAGCGCCTGGCAAACCTCGCCACCAAGGCCGGTGTCGAGGGCGCCAGGCTGACGGTGCATGCTCCCCTTATCGACCTCACCAAGGCCGACATCATCCGCACCGGCAGCGCTCTGGGCGTCGATTATGCCCTTACCGTGTCCTGCTACCAGGCCGATGCCGCCGGCCACGCCTGCGGTGCCTGCGACTCCTGCCGGCTAAGGCGGGAAGGTTTTGCCGCCGCCGGACTGGTCGATCCGACCCGTTACGCCACCCCGGTTTGATATGAATGTTGTCATTAACGCCCAATGGCGTTGACACGTTATCCGCACCTCCATATAATTCGGCCTCCCTGCTTGGGGTCGGTAGCTCAGTCGGTAGAGCAGCGGACTTTTAATCCGTTGGTCGCGAGTTCGAGTCTCGCCCGACCCACCAACTCCAACGGGCAGGTGTCGGGCTGTTAGCTCAGTTGGTAGAGCAGCGGACTCTTAATCCGTAGGTCGAGTGTTCGAGCCACTCACAGCCCACCAGATTTAAAACGGCCTCCAGCGATGGAGGCCGTTTTCGTTGACATCCGCCCCCCCTGGCGCAATGACCGCGCGAGCCCGACAACCGGGACTTCAAGCCGTCGATTCATTCGCCGGGCATAGTCAATTGCGCTGCTCCTTAGCCTGGGACTATAGTGCGCGAATGTCTTTTTTCCGTATCGTCGCAGCAGCGTTTCTTGCCCTTGCCCTGGCGATTGCCTCGGCAGCAAAGGCGGCGGACGTTGCTATTGTCCTAAGCGATACGAGCGGCGCCTACGCCGAATTTGCCGCTGCCTTCCAGCAGTTTTCGGAAGGCTCGAACTGGCGGGTCCGCTGGACAGGCGGCGCCGACAATCTGGACGCCACGCCCCGTGTCGACCTGATCGTCGCGGTCGGTGCCGATGCGACCCGCGCCGCGTTACGGCGTAGCGGCACGATACCCATCGTCGCCACCTTGCTACCCCGCTCGGCTTACGAGCGCGCCCTGGCGGATGCGGGCATCAATCGCTCACGGGCCAACACGACGGCCATCTTTCTGGATCAACCCATCGGGCGGCTCCTCGCCTTCGTCCGCTACCTCCTGCCCGAGCGCCATCGCATCGGCATCCTGGCCGGTCCGGAAACCCGGGCGCTGTTGCCGCAGATCCGGCAAGCCGCGGGGGCAACCGGCGTCGGCCTGGAAACCGAGGACCTGGAGAGTACCGGAAACCCCGTGCCGGCCGCCAACCACTTGCTGGTGCGCAGCGACGTGCTGCTCGCCCTGCCGGACAGCGCGGTGTATCGGCGCGACAACATCCGGGCCATCCTGCTCACTTCCTACCGCTTTCAGCGCCCGGTCATCGGCTTCTCCCAGTCCCTCGTGACTTCCGGTGCCCTGGCGGCAATCTACTCGACCCCGGCGCAGATCGCCCGCCAGACCGTGGACCTCATCAAACCCTTGCACCGGGATGCGACCAACCTGCCGCCTCCCCAGGCGCCGACACTGTTTGCCATAGCGATAAACAATAATGTGGCCCAGGCACTGGGCTTAAGCGTTCCCGATGAGCCAGCGATCCGCCGTGCCCTGAACGCGGACAAGGATGCCAGATGACCGAAATCAATCTGCGCCGACGCCTCCTGCTTCTCAGCCTGCTGCCTAGCGCCCTGCTGGCTGTCGTCCTGGTGGCCTATTTTGTGTTCTCCGGCATGCGCGCCCTGGAGGGAGAACTTCGGGAGCGCGGCATGGCTGTTGTCCGCTACCTGGCGCCGGTGAGCGAGTACGGACTCATCGCCGGCCACCTGGAAAATCTTCAAGGCCTCGCCCAGACGACGGTGCAACAACCGGGCGTGAAAGCTGCTGTGGTGGTTGGCCGGTCCGGGCATATCCTGGCCGTCAGCGGCCGCGTCTCGTTGTCCAGCGAGCAACTGAAGCGGATGCCGGGCGAGCCCGGCATCATCGCCGACAACGAACAGTGGATCGCCTTCGGTGCTCCCGTGCTGCGCAACCTGGCCGAGTCGGATGACCTCTTCGATCCGGCCGGGGCCAAGACGGCGCCGGAAGTCATTGGGCACGTCTTCGTCGAATTCGACAAAGGCGAGTTCCAGGAGCGCCAGCACACCCTGGTTCGGCGGGGCATCATCATCATCGCCATCGGGCTCCTGCTGATGGCCGTGGTCGCCCTTGCCATCGCCGACGGCATCACCCGGCCGGTCACCCGTCTCGTTCACGCGGTGCGGTCCATGGGTCTGGGACATTTCGACACCCGGGTGAAAAACTTTTCCTTTGGCGAATTCCGTGAACTCGAACAGGGCTTCAACGACATGGCAGCCCGCATTTCCGAGGTACACCAGACCATGCAGGAACGCATCGAAGGGGCGACTGCCCAATTGGCCTTCCAGGCCCGTCACGATGCGCTGACGGGCCTGGTGAACCGGCGCGAGTTCGAGGCCCGGCTGGAAAGGACGATTGCCGCCATCCAGGCAGGCGGCGAGGAGGGCAGTCTGCTCTTCGTCGATCTCGACCGTTTCAAGGTGGTGAACGATACCTGCGGCCACTCTGCCGGGGACGAACTCCTGCGGCAGATTTCCCGCCTCTTGCAGGGCCGGCTGCGGGACGAGGATACCCTGGCCCGGATCGGCGGCGACGAATTCGGCATCCTCCTCAGCAATTGCATCGGCAGCCGGGCGTTACAAGTGGCCGAAGACCTCTGCACCCTGACCGGCGCCTACCGCTTCATCTGGCAGGACAAAATCTTTTCCATCGGTGCCAGCATCGGCCTTACCCCCCTCAACCGCCAGGTGCGAGATGTCGCCGAAGCCCTCGCAGCTGGAGACGCCGCCTGCTATCTCGCCAAGGAGAAAGGACGGAACCGGGTCCACGTCCAACTTGCCACCCAGGCCCAGAATCGCCGCCAGGCCGACCGTTCCTGGCATGATCGCATCGTCGGCGCCCTGGCCGACCATCATCTGGTGTGCGACGCCCTTCCCATGCGGCCTTTCCGAGCCGGCGCCGAAGACGACCACTTCGTCGAGATCTGCGTCCGCCTGGATGACCACGTCACGCCCACCATTCCTTCCTCCATGCTGCTCGAAGCAGCGGAGCGCTATGACCTTGCCACCGCCATCGACCGGCACCTGCTGGAAACAGCCATGGCGGCCCTCTCCCGGGCAGACGCCCATGGACGCCGGATGCGCTGCCTGCTGCCCCTGTCGGCAACCTCCGTGCGCCACTCGCAAACCATCGAACTGCTCTCGACAGCCCTCAGCAGCCATTCCATCCCGGCCGCCAGCCTCTATCTCCTCATCTCGGAAGAATGCGCCGTGCAGCACGCCACCGAGGCGGTGGAATTGTGCACGGCGGCCCGGGCGCTCGGCTGCCGCATCGCCCTTGGGGACTTCGGCGGGGGTTTCGCCTCTTTCGGCCACCTGCGCAATATCTCTCCGGACTGCGTCAAGATCAGCCACAGCTTGACCCGCAACATCGATGGCAATCGCAGTGCCCGTGCCCTGATCCGGGCCATCAAGGAAATTGCCGACGATCTTGGGATGGAATCCATCGCCGATGGCGTGGATGACCTGGCGACCTTCAACGTCCTGCAGGAACTCGGCATCACTTATGCCCAGGGACGGGCGGCCGCCCCCGGCGAACCCTTCGAGGACTGGATCGAAGGAGCGGTGATCCGCTGAACGGCGGGAAGGCAGTGGGGCACCGGCGCAAGCTTTCCGCGACGGAGCCCGAGACGGCTGGTCAGTATTCCAGCCGCAATGAGATCCAGTGCATCTCCGTGGCGACCCGGGTGTTCCTGCGTCCATCTTCCGGGTGATTGGCTATTTGCGCCGTGTAGGCCACTTCCGCCCGTGTGCTTCCCACCCGGAAAGGCCAGGCCAGGCGCCAATCCACCCGCTCGTACGGCGTGGTATAGGAGTTGCGCAGCCAGCGCATGAAATCGGATTTGGAGTAGATGACCGATGCTTCCAGATCGTAGGGCAGCCGCTGCACCAACATGGCGGAGGTCGAATGGCGCGGCGCCGATTCCCGGGTTTGCCGTGAAATCTTGTCGATATTTTCACCAATGCCTTCGGCGATGACCGATTGGTCCGTCAGGTTGGCGAAGGTGCGGATATAGGCGTGGTTGTATATCAGGCGGGTGGCATCGAAGGGTTGCCAGCGCCACTGGTACTCGTAGCCCTGGATGGACACCTGCTCCAGGTTCAGGGCTGCATCGGCGCGCCCGAAGGGATAGTTGGCGGCGTTGTTGGCGTTGACCCGGCCGGTGATGGGATCGCGGTTCTCCGGGCTTCCAGCCGGCAACGGGTAGGGGACTATGGTGATGCGGTTAGGAATTCGCTCGTGGAACCACCGCACATCCACGCTGGCACCGACGCGCTTGAACTCGCCGAGGTAGCCTGCCTCCAGAGTGTCGATACGCTCAGGCTTCAACCCTGGATCCGCCAGATAAGTACGATCCACCGGAGCGTTCGCCCCGACCGGAGTCTTCCGGGTATCTCCCAGGGCTTCATAAAGGCTGGGAGCCCGGTGGGCGCGGGAGGCTACAACCCGAAAGGTATTCTCGGGCGTCAGGTGATAGCTGACGCTTACCCGCGGATCGAAAATCTCCCCGGAAACGCTGTCATGCTCTGCGCTGCTGCCAAAATTCAGCAACCACTTCGGCTCAGGGCGCCACTCCAGGTTGCCGAAAAGGCGAGTGTTGGTGCGGTACTTCCAATCGTCGGTAGAGAATTGATACTGGGAACTGAGGCGTGCATCCCGCAGGCTTCCGCCCCACACCACCCGGGTGGTCTGCCAGGGGGAGAGGATGTGCTGGAGCTCGATCTCATCGCTCTCCGACTTGCCGCCGGTAGCATTGGTCGAGAAATAGGACGTGGTACCGCCATTGAAAGCCGGATACGAAACCCACTCTCGGTAACGTCCGGACGCCCAATCCTCGACATGGGAATAGCGCAGCTTCAGCTCTTCGCCATTGTCCAGGGCGCGCCGCCATTCCGTACTGAACGAGGAAGAGCTCTGGCTAAGGTCCCGAAACGGGTCGCTCAGGCTGGCGGGGCGTCCGAATTGCGAAACGTCATAGGCGTGACTGATCGAGACGCGCAATTCGTCCCGCTCGGTCAAGGGCACGTCGGCCCGCAGGTCGAAAAGCTTGGCGTGGCGGCTGTCATGGGGATCGAACCAGCCCAGCCCCCCGTCGAACATCTTGCGAAAACCATCATCCCCGAGCTGCTGGTAAGTCAGGCGGACATCGGCCATCCCGACGCGCCCGCCCCAGCGCACGGTCTCGTCCCGGATGCTCTGGTTGCCATGGTTTGCCGATACCAGCCACCCCTTGGCCTGGGAGGCATCCAGGGTAATGATGTTGATCACTCCCAGGAAGGCATTGGAACCATAGGCCACCGAATTCGAGCCCCGCATGACCTCGATGCGTTCGATATCATCGAGGGCCACCGGCAGTAGATTCCAATTGACCCCGGAACGGAACACCGGCGAATAGAGGGAACGGCCGTCGATCAGCACCTGGACTCTCGGGGTGTATTCCTCGTTGCTGAGGCCGTGGTAAGCCACCACGGCACCCTCCTGGTTCGGGGGCGTCACCTGGAATCCGGGTACCAGACGCAACAGGTCGGCAAAATTCCGCACCCCCGAGGCGCGGATCATGTCCCGGTCGATGACCGTAACCGCACCGGGCGCTTCCGACAGCGGCTGGGGCAAGCGGCTAACGGAAGCCACGACCGGCAAGCTGCTGAAATAGAGGTCTTCCTCCTCTTCCGCAACTGAGGGACCCGGCGCCAGCCCGGCCAGCATCACCAGCCCCAGCGAAAGGCCGACGGGGTCACCTAGGCCGCAATATCGATACCCGCTGGGTCTCACTATTGAATACCCTTGGCACCCGGGGTTTGGAAGATCTCCCGCCAGGCTGCGGAAAAGCAGTCCGATTGCCGCCCGATGCGCACCCCATAACGTCCCTGCGCCAGCAGGCACAGGGCTAGACCGGCTCGATCCACAGCCGTCACCTCGGAGACATCGATTTCGTCCACGCCCACCCGGGTCAGGCTGTACATGACGTCGGTCTGGAGGGTGCCATTGAGGCCGCCGGCGATACGCATGATCTTGCCGGCCTCGGTTTCGTGCATGGTGAGAACACAGGCATGACCTTCGGCCAAGGCAGCGGCAATGGCATCGCTGATGAGAATCTGGCTGATGGGCCCCGACTCCATGCGAAGACCGATCAGGTCCCCCATCCGGTTCACCACGATGGCGGGAAGGTCGATCATGGGTGATCCAAACAGTGAAAATTCGCAGCCGGCGCGGTGCCCGACATCCAATTTCATTTCGGTGCGCAGCATCAGGCCTGACAGGGACAAATTTTCGATGCTGCCCTGGCCGACCACGCCGCCGTAACCGATCCTGATGGGCGGGGGTGAGCGGAATCGGATGCGCTGGTGGCGACGCTTGTCTTGCATGCTGGCAATGGTCAAGAAGCAGGCTCGGTTCAGCCTTAAGCTCTTATCTTAACATTGTCTAACTTTTGGCATATACGGGCAGCGGTGATGAATTGACTTTTCAGTGCCGTGCCGATATCTTGCAAGCAGCCGGGAGCCGCATTCCCCGGCGGCGCCGATTTGATCTCAGCTTGCGGGCGCACACAAATACGGCTAAATCGAGGGCAACGTTTCCAGAAACCCAGTCCGAGCCCAAGAGCCCCAATGCGACTGGGTTTTTTGTTTTGTGACCATGACCGATACCCGATCCGTCGGACTCGTCGTTCCGCAGCGCGCCAGGTTCGACCAGGCGCTGAACTTGAGGAGCGGAGCCAGCCTGCCCGGTTTCGAGCTTGTCTTTGAGACCTACGGCGAATTGAATGCCGACCGCAGCAATGCGGTGCTCGTATGCCACGCCCTCTCCGGGAGCCATCACGTCGCCGGCGTCCACGCCAATGGCAGCCCGGGCTGGTGGGATAATCTGGTGGGCCCGGGCAAGCCTCTTGATACCAACCGATTCTTCGTGGTCGGCGTTAACAACCTGGGCGGCTGCTACGGCTCCACCGGGCCAATGTCGATCAATCCCGCTACCGGCAAGCTCTACGGCGCCGATTTCCCGGTCGTCACAGTGGAGGACTGGGTGACAACTCAGGCCCGCCTGGCGGATCACCTGGGCATCGACTGCTGGGCTGCGGTCCTGGGCGGTTCCCTCGGTGGCATGCAGGCCCTGGAATGGACCCTGCGATACCCGGATCGCATCCGCCACGCTCTGGTCATCGCCTCCTCCCCAAAGCTGACCGCCCAGAATATCGCCTTCAACGAAGTGGCCCGGCAAGCCATCCTTACCGACCCCGATTTCCACGGCGGCCACTACTACGAATACGGGGTGGTGCCGGCCCGGGGCTTGCGCCTCGCCCGCATGATGGGCCACATCACCTATCTCTCCGATGACCAGATGGCGGAAAAATTCGGCCGCCAGCTGCGGGACGGCAAGCTCAAGTTCAACTACGAGGTGGATTTCCAGATCGAGTCCTATCTGCGCTACCAGGGGGATAAGTTCGCCACCTATTTCGACGCCAATACTTATCTGATCACCACCAAGGCTCTGGATTATTTCGACCCTGCGGGGGCTTACGGCGGCGACCTGCTGGCGGCCCTGGCCCGCGCCAAGGCGGATTTCTTCGTCGCCTCCTTCACCACCGACTGGCGCTTCGCTCCGGAGCGCAGCCGGGAGCTCGTTTACGCCCTCCTGCACAACGGTCTCGACGTCAGCTACGCGGAGATCGAATGCAGCGCCGGCCACGATTCCTTCCTGCTGGACGATCCCCAGTACCATGCGGTGGTCGGTGCCTATTTCGACAGGATCGAGACATGACGGAAATTTTCGGCCGCTTCGATTTCGACGTCATCGCCCACTGGGTCCGTCCGGGAGAGCGGGTCCTCGACCTAGGCTGCGGCGACGGCTCCCTCCTCAAGTTCCTCGCCGCCGAACGGGGCGTCCGGGGCTACGGTGTCGATAACGACCCGGGCAACGTGCTGGCTTGCGTCAAGAACGGGGTCAATGTGCTCCAGTTCGACCTGGAGCGGGGCCTGCAGGGTTTTGAGGATGACTCCTTCGATCACGTCATCATGTCCCTGTCCCTGCAGACGGTGCGCCACACCGAGGGGCTGATTCGGGAGATGCTGCGGGTCGGCCACGAGGCGGTGGTGTCCTTTCCCAACTTCGGCTACCGCCGCCACCGGGAGGCGATTGCCCGGGGCCGCATGCCGGTGTCGGAAGCCCTGCCCTATCAGTGGTACCAGTCTCCCAATGTCCGCTTCTTCACCATCGCCGATTTCGAGGCGCTGTGCGCCGACAAGGGCATCGAGATCCGCGAGGGCCTCTTTTTCGACGAAGGCCGCGAGATCAGGGACGATCCCAACCTGAACGCCGAACTGGCCCTTTACCGCCTCGGCCGCCGGCTCTGATGCCCCCCTGGTTGCACGCTCTGCTGAACCGGAAGATGCTCATCTGCATCTTCACTGGATTCAGTTCCGGCTTGCCCCTCTACCTGCTCCTCAATCTGCTGCCGGCCTGGCTGCGGAGCGAGGGGATAGACCTCAAGACCATCGGCTTCTTCGCCCTTATCCAGTTTCCCTATACCTGGAAATTCCTCTGGTCGCCCCTCCTCGACCGCTACGCCATCCCCGGCTTCGGACGCCGCCGGGGCTGGATGCTGGCCACCCAGATCGGCCTGGTGGCCGCCATCGGCAGCCTGGGGGGCCTCGATCCCGGGGCCAGCATCTGGCCCATCCTCGCCCTTGCGGCCCTGCTGGCCTTCCTGTCCGGCACCCAGGACATCGCCCTCGACGCTTTCCGGCGGGAAATCCTGAAGGATGAAGAGCTCGGCCTGGGAAATGCCGTCCACGTCAACGCCTATCGCATCGCCGGGCTCATTCCCGGCTCCCTGTCCCTCATCCTGGCCGACCACCTGCCCTGGAACGAAGTGTTCTGGATCACCGGCATGTTCATGGTCCCCGGCATGGTCATGGCGCTCCTGGTGCGGGAGCCCAAGGCCGTCGACGCCCCCAAGAGCCTGCGCCAGGCGGTCGTCGAGCCCTTCCGCGAATTCATCGGCCGCCAAGGCTGGCGCGGGGCCCTGCTGGTGCTCGCCTTCATCTTTCTCTACAAGCTCGGCGACAGCCTGTGTACGGCCCTGGCCACCCCCTTCTACCTCGACATGGGTTTCACCAAGACCGACATCGGCCTCATCGCCAAGCATGCCGGCCTCTGGCCCGCCGTCGTCGGCGCCCTGCTGGGGGGCCTATGGATGGTCAAGCTCGGCATCAACCGGGCCCTCTGGCTGTTCGGCGTGGTCCAGGTCGTTTCCATATTCGGTTTCGCCTGGCTGGCTTCCCAGGGGCATTTCCAGGACATCGGGCCGAGCGAACGGGTGTCCCTGGCCATCGTCATCGGTCTGGAAGCCCTGGGTGTGGGGCTGGGGGCCGCCGCCTTCGTCGCCTACATCGCCCGTGCCACCCATCCGGCCTACACCGCCACCCAACTGGCCCTGTTCACCAGCCTGGCAGCGGTACCGCGCACTTTCGTGAACGCCTCGGCCGGCTGGCTGGTGGAAAGCCTCGGCTGGTATGGATTCTTCTGGCTCTGCGCCGGACTGGCCTTGCCCGGGATGGTCTTGCTATTGAAAGTGGCGCCCTGGCATCCGGCGGAGGGAGCTTAACGGCGCCCCCTGCGGCGATCCAGCCACCAGGCATAGATCGGCAGGAAAACGGCCGAACCGGGCAGGAGAAGAAGAAGCAGGTACGGGGAAATGTGGGCGACACGCCGCAGATGGGCGATCAGCTCCAGCTTTTCCTGGGGCGTCCAGCGCCCGCCGTTGCGCGCCTTCATGAGCAGGGGCATGAGGCCGCGCATGGCCATCATTTCCGTCACGACCCGCTTGGCCTCGCGATGCTGGGAGGCGAACATGCGGCGCCACCAGTTGGGTGCGGTTGCTTCGTTGGCTATTGGCCCTCCCGCCCCCATGATCTGATTCAGAGAATCCCGCTCAGCCGACTGCGCAATTTCCGGAAACCTTGCCAGACGACGAAGCCGCGTCTGGCAAGGCGCCAGGCCCGTGTGGGGCGGCTCACCGCCAGAGTAACGATCGCCGCCACCAGCACAGCAGGATGGCGCTTGAGCCAGTGCGCCCCGTCCACCACCCGGTCGCCGACGCCGAGGAAATTTTCCACCGGCCAGATGTTCTGAGCCAACGCCTCGCGCTGCATGGCAATCCTGGCCTTCAGCTCGCCGCGTTTTTCCGCCAAGGCGATGAGTTGGGAATTCACTGCCGATCCCGCGCCGCTTTCCGCAGGCGCGCCACGTCGGCATCCAACTCCGCCAGGCTGGCATGGAAGAGATTGGAAGGCTGGGATACCAGCCGCTTGGCCTGCATGGCGAGATAGAACCCGACTCCCAGCGTCACCAGGGCGGAAAGGCCGAAGATGGCCACCCGGTGCTCCCAGAAGGCCGCAGCCACGCAGGCGATCAGAAGAATGATGCCGAGGCCGCCCAGGAACAGGGCAACCACCCCGCTGACCAGGGCGCCCAGGAAACGGGTCTTCTCCTCCTGGAGCTCCGTGCCCAGCAGCTGAAGGCGTGTCCGGCCGATGGCCACCACGGTGGCCATCAGGTTGCGCAGGGCGCCGAACAGTCTTCCGCCGCCTAGACCGGCAGGCATGGCGTTCAGCGACGTCCGATCAGGACACCGATGACCAGACCGACGGCAGCGCCTACACCCACCGCTTGCCAGGGATGGTCATGGACGAAATCGTCGGTGGCATTCGCCGCAGCCTTGGCCTTGTCCACCAGAGCCGCTTCGGCGTCCGCCAAACGCAGCTTGGCGTCCCGCAGGCTGGCTTCGATCTTGGCACGCATTTCGCCCATTTTTTCGCCAGCGGCACCGGCCGTCGCACGCAAAATCTCTTCCGCGTCGCTGATCACGACTTTCATGTCGGAAACCAGCTTTTCTTTGTTAGCAGCGGTCAATTCCTGAGCCATTTCGAACCTCATGTGTTATTGGTTATGCCAAAGTACAGGTTATCCCGTTCGGGCATTGAAATCAATTCAGTCAAGACCCGTAGTCGTAATCCACGCTGACCGGTGCGTGGTCTGAGAACCGTTCCGCCTTATACACGCTGCCTTGCAGGGCGCCGGCGGCGATGGCCGGTGTGGCGACGTGGTAGTCGATGCGCCAGCCCACATTCTTGGCCCAGGCCTGGCCGCGGTTGCTCCACCAGGTATAGGCTTCGCCGCCGGCGTCCGGATAAAGTCGGCGATAGACGTCGATCCAGCCCAAATCATCGAAAACCCGGGTCAGCCAGGCTCTTTCCTCGGGCAGGAAGCCGGAATTCTTCTGATTGGATTTCCAGTTCTTCAGGTCGATTTCCCGATGGGCAATATTCCAGTCGCCGCAAATGACGATTTCCCGGCCCGCCGCCCGCAGGCCGGCGAGGTGGGGGAAGAAGACCTCCATGAAACGAAACTTGGCCTCCTGCCGCTCGGGGGACGAAGAACCCGAAGGCAGGTAGAGGGAAATCACCGAGAGCTGGCCAAAATCTGCCTGCAGATAGCGGCCTTCGGCGTCGAATTCGGCATGGCCGAGCCCAGCCACGACCCGATCCGGCGGCTTTCGGCACCAGAGGCCGACGCCGCTGTAGCCACGCTTTTCCGCGCAGTGGTAATGGGCCTGGAAGCCGGCGGGGGCCAGCATCTCGGCGGAGAGATCCGGCAACTGGGCTTTCAACTCCTGCAGGCAGATGACATCCGCCTGTTGCTGCGCCGCCCAGGGCAGGACATTTTTGTTCCAGGCGGAACGGATACCGTTGAGATTGAGGGAGATGATGCGTAACATGGAATTTCGAACGGCTTCCCAGGCAGGCCGGAAAACAACGTCATTTTTTGAAAGATATGGATTTTCGTCAGGAATTTATCGAATTCGCCCTGGAGCGCGAGGTGTTGCGTTTCGGCGAATTCAAGACCAAGGCCGGGCGGCTTTCGCCCTATTTCTTCAACGCCGGGCTCTTCAATGACGGCGATTCCCTCGGCCGGCTGGCGCAATTCTACGCCAAAGCCGCCGACGCCAGCGGCATCGCCTTCGACATGCTGTTCGGCCCCGCCTACAAGGGCATTCCCCTGGTGGCGGCGATCTCCGTAGCTCTCGCCCAACGGGGCCGCAATTTCCCCTTCGCCTTCAACCGCAAGGAAGCAAAGGATCACGGCGAAGGCGGCAGCATCGTCGGCGCCCCCTTGTCCGGGCGCGTCCTGATTGTCGACGACGTCATCTCGGCCGGCACCTCGGTGCGCGAATCTGTCGAGATCATCCGTGCCGCCGGTGCCACCCCGGCCGGGGTGCTGATCGCCCTGGACCGCATGGAACGGGGCCAGGGCGAGCTGTCGGCCGTCCAGGAAGTTCGTCGCGACTACGGCATTCCCGTGGTGGCGGTGGCAAGCTTGGCCGACCTCATGGCTTATCTTGAACACAGCGCCGAATTCGGCGCCCATCGCGACAACGTCGCGCGTTATCGGGAGAAGTATGGTGTCGCCGCTTAAGATCGCCTTCGCCAGCCTGGCCCTGTGGTCGGCAACCGCAGCCCAGGGCGCCAACATGCTTTGCTGCCAGGACCCGACCACCGGACGGCGCGCCTGCGGCGATAGTCTGCCCGAGCAGTGCCGGGGACGGGCCTACAAGATCCTAGACGGCGCCGGCAACGTCATCAAGGAGGTCGGACCGCCGATGACGGCGGAACAGAAGGCCCAGGCGGCCGCCGAGGCCCAGCGCAAGAAGGAGGCCGAAGCCGCCCAGCAGGAGCAGCGCCGAAAGGATCAGGCCCTGCTGGCCACCTACAGCAGCGTGGCCGACATCGATCAGGCCCGCGACCGCAGCATGGCCGGCGTCCAGGAGGCCATCAAGCAAACCGAAGGCAAGGTCACGGCACTGAAGCAAAAGCGCAAGAAGCTCGAAGGCGAACTGGAGTTCTACAAAAACAAGCCGGTGCCGCCCGAAATCACCAAGGGCATCCAGGACATCGATTACGACCTCAAGGCCCAGCAGGGCCTCATCGACGCCAAGAAGGCCGAACTGGAGAAAATCCGGGCCAAGTACGACGAGGACAAGCGCCGCTACATGGACCTGGCCGGCGGCCGTTAGCCGGCGAAGGGGGAGCGGGTTGTCCGCTCCCTTTCGTCATCCCTGCAGTTTCTTGCGCAGCAGCTCGTTCACCTGCTGCGGATTGGCCTTGCCCTTGGCCGCCTTCATCACCTGGCCGACCAGGGCATTGAAGGCCTTTTCCTTGCCGGCCCTGAATTCGGCCACGTTCTGGGCATTGGCGGCCAGCACCTGGTCCACCAGGGGCTCGATGGCGCTGCTGTCGGTGATCTGCTTCAAGCCCTGCTTTTCGATAATCTCGTCGGCGCTCACCCCTTCCCCGTTCCAAAGGGCCTCGAACACCTTCTTGCCGATGGCGTTGGAGATGGTGCCGTCGGCGATGCGCACCACCAACCCGGCCAGCTGCTGGGCCGACACCGGCGAATCGGCAAGATCGCGGCCTTCCTTGTTGAGGCGCGCCGCCAAGTCCACCATCACCCAGTTGGCGCAGGTCTTGGCGTTCGGCTTACCCGCAGCGGCCACGGCCGCCTCGTAATAGGCCGCCGTCTCCTGGTTGGCCGTCAGGGTCGTGGCATCGTAATCGGAAAGCCCCAGGTCGGCCGTAAAGCGCTCCCGCTTCTGGGCCGGCAGTTCCGGCAGCCCTGCCTTGACCCGCTCGACCCATTCGCCGGAAATGACCAGGGGCAAGAGGTCGGGATCCGGGAAGTAACGGTAGTCGTGGGCATCTTCCTTGGTCCGCATGGTGCGGGTCTCGCCGCTGTCCGGGTCGAAGAGGACCGTCGCCTGCTGAATGGTGCCGCCGTCTTCCAGGGTTTCAATCTGCCAGCGCACCTCGTAGTCGATGGCCTCTTTCAGGAAGCGGAAGGAATTGAGGTTCTTGATCTCGCGCCGGGTGCCTAACTTCTCGTCGCCCAGCCGGCGCACCGAGACGTTGGCGTCGCAGCGGAAGGAGCCCTCCTGCATGTTGCCGTCGCAGATGCCGATCCAGCGCACTAGGGAATGCAGAGCTCGGGCATAGGCCACGGCCTCGTCGGAGGAGCGCATGTCGGGTTCGGAAACGATCTCCAGGAGCGGCGTGCCGGCCCGGTTGAGGTCGATGCCGGTCTTGCCGTGGAAGTCTTCGTGCAGGGACTTGCCGGCATCCTCCTCCAGGTGGGCTCGGGTGAGGCGGATGGCCTTCTGGTAGGCCTTGTCGCCCTGGCCGACCTGGATGACAACCCCGCCGCCCACCACCACCGGCAGCTCGAACTGGCTGATCTGGTAGCCCTTGGGAAGATCAGGATAAAAGTAGTTCTTGCGGGCAAAGACCGATTTCGGCGCCACTTCGGCGCCCACCGCCAAGCCGAAGCGGATGGCGCACTCGACGGCCCCCCGGTTCAGGACCGGCAGCACGCCGGGCAGCGCCAGGTCCACCGCGCAGGCCTGGGTATTGGGAGCCGCACCGAAAGCGATGGCGGCGCCGGAAAAGATTTTGGACGCGGTCGAGAGCTGGGCATGGGTCTCGATCCCGATGACGACTTCCCACTGGGCCATGGTGATTCTCTTTTGTTAGAAGCAGCGGCCGCTCTTGGCTTCCACCATGATCGGCCACAGGTAATTGAATGCTTCCCCGTCACAGGACTGGGAACAATTGTTGAAAGCGACGGTGACCCGGTCCCCCTGCTCCCACAGGCGAACCGTGCAGTCGGAACCGTCCCGCGCCGTCAGCTGAGCCTGGGGCAGGGAGGCGGTCTGCCGGAAATTCCGGAGATTGAAGCGGCAGGTGCCGTGCTTCGGCATGTTGACACTGGCGACGAAGGTCCGGACCTGGGCGTTTTTCACCAGAAGGCTGAGGCGGGTACGGGTGCCGATATCATCCCGGTACGCGCACCGGGATCGGACGTTGAGGGGCCGGGTCGGCATCGGCTTCAGGTCGCGCCCCACCAGATACTTGAGGGGCTGGGACTGGGCCTTGTCGACGATGACCGGCGGCGCCTCTTCCACCACTTTCGGCGGGGGAGGCGCTTCGACGCGCTTGTCCATCTCGGCACAGCCGGCCACCAAGCCGCCAGACAGCAGACAGGCGGAGAGCCGGCTTCCGGTTTTCATTCCAGACCCGCCGGCGCGCGCCGGTGCCAGTCCGTCGCCTGCTGGTAGCGGTGCGCCACATTGAGCAGGCGTGCCTCGGCGAAATAATTGCCGATCAGCTGCAGGCCCACCGGCAGGCTGCCGGCGAAGCCGCAGGGCAGCGACATGCCGGGCAGGCCGGCCAGGTTGACGGCGATGGTGTAGATGTCCGAAAGGTACATCTGCACCGGGTCGGCCGCCTTCTCGCCCAGCTTGAAGGCCGTGCCCGGGCTGGTGGGCCCGAGGATGACGTCGCACTCCTTGAAGGCGGCGGCAAAATCGTCGGCGATGAGGCGCCGGATCCGCTGGGCCTGCAGGTAGTAGGCATCGTAATAGCCGTGGGAAAGGACGTAGGCGCCGATCAGGATGCGGCGCTTCACTTCGGCGCCGAAGCCCTGGGCCCGGGTCTTGGAATACATGTCGGCCAAATCGGTGTATTCGGGCGCCCGGTAGCCGTAGCGCACGCCGTCGAAACGGGACAGATTGGAGCTGGCCTCGGCCGGGGCGATGACGTAGTAGGCTGCCACCGACAGGTGGGAATTGGGCAGGGAAACCTCGACCGTCCGGGCCCCGAGCTTCTCGTATTCGGCAATGGCGGCGCGGACCGCGGCCATCACTTCGGGGTCGCAACCGTCGCCGAAGAACTCCTTCGGCAGGCCGATGCGCAGGCCCTCCAGGGGCCGTTCCAGGTCCCGGGTGTAGTCCTCGGAGGGGCGGTCCAGGGAAGTGGAGTCGCGCTCGTCGAAGCCGGCCATGGTATTCAGGAGCAGGGCGCAGTCCTCGGCGCTCCGGGCCATCGGACCCGCCTGATCCAGGGAGGAAGCGAAGGCAATCATGCCGTAGCGGGAGACCACGCCGTAGGTGGGCTTGAGGCCGGTCAGGTTGCACAGGGAGGCCGGCTGGCGGATGGAGCCGCCGGTGTCAGTGCCGCTGGCGACCGGGGCGAGACGGGCTGCCACCGCCGCGGCGGAACCGCCGGAAGAGCCGCCGGGCACCCGCTCCGGATCCCAGGGATTGCGCACCGGGCCGTAGAACGAAGTCTCGTTGGACGAGCCCATGGCGAATTCGTCCATGTTGGTCTTGCCCAGGGACACCAAGCCGGCACCGCGCTCCATGCGCTCGATGACGGTTGCGTCGTAGGGCGAGACAAAATTGGACAGCATCTTCGATCCGCAGGTGGTCAGCCAGCCTTCCGCACAGAAAATATCCTTTTGAGCCACGGGAATGCCGGTCAACGGACCGGCTTCGCCGCGGGCGATGCGCTGGTCGGCGGCGCGGGCCGCGGCCAGGCTCTTATCGCCGTTGACCGTGATGAAGGCGTTAAGTTGCGGATTGAATCGGGATATGCGGTCGAGATAGAGTTGGGTCAATTCGACGCTGGAAATCTTTTTCGCAGCCAGGGCCTGCGACAGTTCCTTGAGGCTTTTTTCGATCATTCGATCACCTTCGGCACCAGGTAGAGGCTGGCCTCGGTTTCCGGGGCCACGGCCTGATAGGCCTCTCGCCGGTCGGACTCGGTGACCCGGTCCTCGCGCAGGCGCTGGCTGACATCCTGGGCGTGGGCCATGGGCTCGACGCCACGGGTGTCCACCGCCTGCATCTGCTCGATCAGTTGGAAAATGCCGTTGAGCTGGCCCTGCGTCGTGCGGGCCTCGGATTCGCTCACCTCGATACGGGCGAGATGGGCGATGCGTTGAACCTGTTCCAGGGTAAGGGACATGAGAGTGGGACTCGCTGCCGGCCCGCGCACAAAAAAGAGGCGGGCCTTTAATAATTTCAGGCGTTATAAGGTATCATAAAAATTTTCCCTACCCCATCCCCAAAGGGGAGTTCAAAGATGTTCGGTTTCCTGCGCAGTTACTTTTCAAACGATCTCGCCATCGACCTCGGCACCGCCAATACACTCATCTATGTGCGCGGGAAAGGCATAGTCCTTGACGAGCCTTCGGTCGTCGCCATCCGCCTCGAAGGCGGCCCCAACGCCAAGAAGAGCATCCAGGCCGTCGGCAAGGAAGCCAAGGAGATGCTCGGCAAGGCGCCCGGGTCCATCACCGTCATCCGCCCCATGAAGGACGGCGTCATCGCCGACTTCACGGTCACCGAGCAGATGCTCAAGCAATTCATCAAGAAGGTGCACGACTCCAAGCTCTTTTCCCCGAGTCCGCGCATCATCATCTGCGTGCCCTCCGGCTCCACCCAGGTGGAACGCCGCGCCATCCGCGAATCCGCCATCGGCGCCGGCGCCAGCCAGGTGTACCTGATCGAGGAACCGATGGCGGCTGCCATCGGCGCCGGCCTGCCAGTGGCCGACGCCACCGGCTCCATGGTGGTGGACATCGGCGGCGGCACCACCGAAGTCGGCGTCATTGCCCTGGGCGGCATGGTCTATGCAGGTTCGGTGCGGGTCGGCGGCGACAAGCTGGACGAAGCCATCATCAACTACATCAGCCGCAACTACGGCATGCTGATCGGCGAGAACACCGCAGAGAACATCAAGAAGAACATCGGCTCCGCCTTCCCTGGCGCTGAGGTGCGGGAAATGGAAGTCTCCGGCATCAACAAGGCCGAGGGCATTCCCCGCAAGTTCACCATTTCTTCCAACGAGATCCTGGAAGCCCTCACCGATCCGCTCAACCAGATCGTCTCCGCCGTGAAGTCGGCCCTGGAGAAGACGCCTCCCGAGCTCGGCGCCGACATCGCCGAAAAGGGCATGGTGCTGACTGGCGGTGGTGCGCTGCTGCGGGACCTTGACCGGCTCCTCATGGAAGAGACCGGCCTGCCGGTGATCGTCGCCGACGAGCCCCTCACCTGCGTGGCCCGAGGCTCGGGACTGGCCCTGGAAAAAATGGACAAGCTCGGCAGCATCTTTGCCTCCGAGTGATTCGAAGCCGGCCTACAGATTGAGTAGGTAATGGCCGGCATCGACCATACCCCCCTTCCCTTCTTCAAGCGCGGGCCGGCGCCGCTGGCCCTGCTGACCTTCTACGTCGCCCTGTCGGTGGCGCTGCTGGTGGTCGACCTGCGGGTTCGCAGTCTCGACATCATCCGGCAGAGTGCCTCCATCGTCGTGGATCCCCTGCAACGGGCGGCCCAGACACCGGGTAGCCTGGTGGACCTGGCCCAGAGTTATCTGGTGGGGCTGGCCGTCCTGAAGGAGGAAAACGCCCAGCTCAGGCATGCCCAGCTGCGGACGGCTCCGGACCTGCAGCGCCTGGCCCACCTGGAGATGGAAAATGCCCGCCTGCGGAGCCTCTTGTCGGTCAAGGAACGGGAAAACGCCAAGGGCCAGGTGGCCCAGATCCTCTACACCGCCAGGGATCCGTTCTCCCGCCGGGTGGTCGTAGACAAGGGCCAGCAGGCCGGTATCGTTGCCGGCCAGCCGGTCATCGACGAGACGGGCATAGTTGGCCAGGTGACCCGGGTTTTCCCCTTCTCGGCGGAAGTAACGCTGATTACCGACAAGAACCAGGCGGTGCCGGTGCAGGTTGTCCGCACCGGCATGCGGTCGGTGGCTTTCGGACTCGGCAACGGCCAGCTGGAACTCAAGTACATCCCAGCCAATGCCGATGTCCAGAGCGGCGACATCCTGGTGACTTCCGGCCTCGACGGCATTTATCTGGCCGGTTTTCCGGTGGCCAAGGTGACCCAGGTGGAACGCAATGTCGCCTATTCCTTCGCCCGCATTTACTGCACCCCCATCGCCGGCGTCGAGAATTTCGGCGAAGTGATGGTCCTCGATCCCCGCCAGCCCTTGCCGGAGCCGCCTCCGGAAGCGGTCACCCGCACCAGCACCGGGGGTGAGGACAATACCGTCCTGCGAACGAAGAAGAAGCGCGCCGCCAAGGCGCCCTAGGATTCCGCCATGCAGCCGACCTACACCTCTTCACGCATCCTGCTGCCAGTCAGGCCCTGGTTCGTCTTCTTCAGCCTGTTCTGCGCCCTGCTCCTCAATTTCCTTCCGACCTCCCATTGGCCGGGGGTGCCCGACTGGGTAGCCCTGGTGCTCTGTTTCTGGTCGGTGCGGGAATCCCGTTACATCGGCATGGGCTGGGCCTTCATCTGCGGCATCGCCATGGATGTGGCGGACGGGGCCATCCTGGGCCAGCACGCCCTCGCCTACATCCTGCTGGCCTATGGCGCTTCCCAGCTTTCCCGGCGCATCCTGTGGTTCCCCCTCGCCCAACAGGCTCTGCACGTCATGCCCCTTCTGGTCATGGCCCAGGTGATTCCGGTCCTCATCCGCCTCCTGACCGGCGCCGACTTCCCGGGCTGGGGTTATTTCATCAGCCCCTTCGTTGCTTCCACCCTCTGGGTCCCAGCCACCTTCGTCCTTCTCCTGCCCCAGTACCAGCCCCTGGAACAGGATCCCGACCGTCCGATCTAGCAGTTCATGGACGACTTCCACATTTCCGAAAGCGATCTCGAAATATTCCGCTTTCGCCTCGGTTTTACGGCGGTGGCGGTACTGGTGGCCTTCGGGATACTGATCGGCCGCTTTTTCTGGCTGCAAGTTCTCCAGCACGACTATTACAAGACCCGGGCCGAGGACAACCGTATTTCCCTCGTTCCCATCGTGCCCAACCGGGGTGTCATCACCGATCGCAACGGCGTGGTGCTGGCTCGCAGCTATTCGGCTTTCACCCTCGAAATCACGCCCTCCCAGGTCGGTGATCTGGAAGCCACCATTGGCGCCCTCGCTGAGTTCATCGACATCCAGCCCCGGGACCGCAAGCGCTTCAAGCGGCTCATGGACGAAGCCAAGAATTTCGAGTCCATCCCTATCCGCACCCGCCTCTCCGACGAGGAAGTCGCCCGTTTCACCGCCAACCGCTACCGTTTTCCCGGCGTCGAGGTGAAGGCGCGGCTTTTCCGCCAGTATCCCCTGGGCACCGTCGCCTCCCACGCCCTAGGCTACATCGGCCGCATCACCGACCACGATCTCGAATGGATCGATGAAAAGGACCAGGAGGCCAACTACAAGGGCACCGAACATATCGGAAAAACCGGCCTGGAACAGCGCTATGAGTTCGAGTTGCACGGCACGACCGGCTACGAGGAGGTGGAGATCGATGCCGGCGGCCACGCCATCCGCAGTCTGAAGCGCATTCCGCCGGTATCCGGGAACAACCTGGCGCTCACCCTGGATATCAAGCTCCAGGAAATTACCGAAAAGGCCTTCGGCGATCGGCGCGGCGCCCTGGTGGCCATCGATCCCAGCACTGGCGGCATCCTGGCCCTGGTGTCCACTCCGACCTACGACCCCAACCTTTTCGTGGACGGCATCACCCCCGACAACTGGAAGGAGTTGAACGACTCCCCCGACAAGCCCATGGTCAATCGAGCCCTCAATGGCGCCTATCCGCCAGGCTCGACCTTCAAGCCCTACATGGCCCTAGCGGCCCTGGAGGTAGGCAAGCGCACCCCCAGCCAGACCATCCACGACCCCGGCTTCTTCAATTTCGGCAACCACCAGTTCCGCGACGACAAGAAAGGCGGCCACGGCAGCGTGGACATGTACAAATCCATCGTCCAGTCCTGCGACACCTACTACTACATGCTGGCCAACGACATGGGGATCGACAACATCGCCCGTTTCATGGGCAGCATCGGTCTCGGACAGCGTACCGGCATCGATCTCAACAAGGACGAATCGGGGGAATCCAAGGGCGTGCTGCCCTCGCCGGAATGGAAGAAGCAGCGCTTCAAGAAGCCGGAGCAACAAAAGTGGTATTCGGGGGAAACCATTTCCATCGGCATCGGCCAGGGCTACAACGCCTACACGCCCATTCAGCTCGCCCAGGCCATGGCCACCCTGGCCAACAACGGGGTCATGTACCGGCCCCACGTGGTGCAATACATCACCGAGACCGGCACCGGCAACAAGAAGCCCATCGAGCCCCAGCCCATCCGGCAGTTAGACTGGAAGCCACAGCACATAGAATTCATCAAGCGCGCCATGGTCGGCGTGAACAAGGAGGGCACCGGCGCCCGCGCCTTTGCCGGAGCCCCCTACGAATCCGCCGGGAAGACCGGTACGGCCCAGGTCTTCTCGCTCAAAGGCTCCCAATACAAGGAGCACGGGATGAAGAAGGAACTGCGCGACCACGCCCTGTTCATCGCCTTCGCCCCGGTAGACAAGCCCAGGATCGCGGTCGCCATCCTGGTGGAGAACGGCGGCTTCGGCGCCCAATCGGCAGCGCCCATCGCCCGCATGGTGTTCGACTATTACCTGCTCGGCAAGGTGCCGGGCGGGCCGGCCGGCGAGGACACCTCGGCCGCCGAGGAAGACAGCGAGGAGGAGTAAGGGCCCATGGACATCGTCGGTTCCCTGCGGCGCTGGTTGCAGCAATCCATCGCCTATATCGACCCCCCCCTCCTCTTCATCACCCTGGCCATCATGGCGGTGGGCGTGGTGACGGTCTTTTCCGCCTCTTACGACGGCAATAACCGGGCCGCTTCCCAGGTCCTCAACATGGGCATCGCCCTCTTCAGCATGTGGCTGGTGTCCCGCCTGCCGCCCCAGAAGATGATGCGCTTCGCCGTGCCCCTCTACATCCTCGGCGTGATTCTTCTGGTCGGGGTGTTCCTCTTCGGGGTCAAGGTCAATGGCGCCCGGCGCTGGCTGTCCCTGGGATTCACCCGCATCCAGCCTTCGGAGATCATGAAGATCGCCATGCCCCTCATGCTGGCCTGGTATTTCCACAAGTACGAGGCCACCCTGAAATTCCGGCATTACATCGTGGCAGCCCTCATCCTGCTGATCCCCTTCGCCCTCATCGCCAAGCAGCCGGACCTCGGCACCGCCCTCCTGGTGGGCGCCGCCGGGTTCTACGTCATTTTCTTCGCCGGCCTGCCCTGGAAGGTCATCATCGGCCTGGGCGCAGCCGGCGCTGCCGCCGCCCCGTTCGTGTGGACCGTTCTCCACGACTACCAGCGGAAACGCATCCTCACCCTGCTCGACCCCTCCTCCGATCCCCTGGGGGCCGGCTATCACATCATCCAGTCCACCATCGCCATCGGTTCCGGCGGCCTCCTGGGCAAGGGCTACCTGAACGGCACCCAGACCCACCTGGAATTCATCCCGGAAAAGCACACCGACTTCATTTTCGCGGTCTTCTCCGAGGAGTGGGGCCTCATCGGCAACTGTTTCCTGATCTTCCTCTACACCCTCCTCATCGGCCGCGGCCTGATGATCGCCGCCGCTGCCCCCACCCTGTTCACCCGGTTGCTCGCCGGCGCCATTACCCTCGGCTTCTTCACCTATGCCTTCATCAACATGGGCATGGTGAGCGGCATCCTGCCGGTGGTGGGCGTGCCGCTGCCCTTCGTCAGTTACGGCGGCACCGCTCTGGTCACCCTTTTCATCGGCATCGGCATGCTGATGTCCATCCATACCCATCGGATGCTGGTGAAGAAATGAGGGAGCGGGAGGCTCCCCAGGCCTGCCATTGGCTCATCCTGGCGGCAGCACTGGGCCTTAGCGCCTGCGGCGTACAGCCGCCGCGGACCTCCGAACCGCTCCCGATGCCGGAGGAGACGCCCCGCCCTCCCGCCAAGATGACGACGGCGCCGGCCAGGAAACCGCAGGTGGTGCTCAAGAAGGGCGGTGGCTTCTACAAGGACGACGGACCGGCCGACGACATCCCGGGGAACCTCGCCGACATTCCCGACGCCGAGCCCCGCTGGGAGCCCATCCACAAACCGGCCACCAAGCCTTACGTGGTGCTGGGCCGCGAGTACGTGCCCAACGCCACCATCCGCCCCTACAAGGCCATGGGGATCGCCAGCTGGTATGGCAGGAAGTTCCACGGCCAGAAGACTTCCATCGGCGAGCCCTACAACATGTTCGCCATGACGGCTGCCCACCCCACCCTGGCGATTCCCTCCTACGTGCGGGTGACCAATGTCCAGAACGGGAAATCGGTCATCGTGCGGGTGACCGACCGGGGACCTTTCCACGCCGACCGGGTCATCGATCTCTCCTATACTGCCGCCTGGAAACTCGGACTGGTCGCCAACGGCAGCGGCGCGGTGGAAGTGGAGGCCATCGTGCCTGACGAGTCCGGCGCGATGACTTACGCGCGGACAAGCGCTCCGCCCTCATCGGCGGAAAGGGGGGACATCGAGGCTCTGGTCAGCCGCTTGGCCCTGGAAGAGTCTCCGCTGCCGAATGCCGGCGTGGCAGGACCCAACGCCGAGGCCGCCCTGGGGCACGGGGTCTACCTGCAGCTGGGGGCCTTCTCCAATGCCGACAATGCGGAGAATCTGCGCAATCACCTGGCCCGGGAACTGGACTGGCTGAGCGAGCCCATGCAGATCAATCTCAGCAGCGGCATCCATCGTCTCCAGCTCGGTCCCTACGCCAACCGCAGCGATGCCGCCAAGGTAGCCGAAAGGATTCGGCTGGCCCTGGGCTTCAAGCCCACCCTGGTTACCCGCTGAGGGCGACGGTCGCCACCACCTCGTTGCCCTTGCCCCGGTATTCGAGGCTGGTAAAACTCATCATCTTCGCCATGGCAATGCCGCGGCCGTTGGGATCGAAGGCCCGTGCGGGATCGAAATGGAGGTATTTGCTCCAGTCGAAGCCGTCCCCCTGGTCGTTGATGGTGAAAACCACCCGGTCGGCCTGCCGGTCGCAGCGCACGGTGCCGTAACGGCCCTGGAATTGCGGCAGGGCGAGACGGCGCTCGATTTCCCCCTCCCAGTCACCTTCCCATTTGAGCAGCGCCTTTTCCTTGTAGCTCACACCCAGGTTGCCATGCTCCACCGCATTCACCATGAGGTCCGACAGCCCCGGAGCGACCCTTTCCGGGGCGGGGCAGAGGCCAGCCAGCACCGGCACCAGCTTGCCGATATCGTCGAGGGTGACGAAACGGTATTCGACCGTGGTGACGAGCTTCTGCGTCTCCTCCAGTCGAGCGACGCGACGGCGTAGCTGCTGACGGCCGTGGCGGTCCTCCAGGGCCCCCCGGACAATGGAGATGAGCGCTTCGGGCTCGTAGGGCTTGGTCAGGTAGTAATAGGCGCCGGCTTCCAGGCCTTCCCGCACCTGGTCCGGCGACGAGGCCGCCGTCTGCATGATGACCGGGACATCGGCAAAGCGCGCCTCTCGTTTCATGCAGCGTAGCAATTCCAGGCCGCCCAGGCCGGGCATCATGCGGTCGAGGATCACGAGGGCGTAATCGCTGCCGGGATCCTGCAGCCTGCCCCAGGCCGCCAGAGGGTCGGTTTGGAGGTCGAGATCAAGGGCCTCCTGCTTGAGGAAGCGGTCGATAACGAGCAGATTCAGTTTTTCGTCATCGACGACCAGGACTCGCTCTTGCGGCATCTATCGCCTTTCCTTTGGATTGCGGGAACAGGGAAGTTCGAAGCCATCATACCGTAATGCACCCAGACTATTCATGCCGGATGGCCGGTTTGACCAGGATCAATGGCGGCCATGGCACCGTCGCTATACTGCGCCCCTCATCTTCGAGAATTGTGCCCATGAACGCTCTGCCCGATCTCGTCTGCCCCGCCGGCAGCCTGCCGGCGCTGAAGGCCGCGGTCGACAACGGCGCCGACGCCGTCTATCTCGGTTTCAAGAACGATACCAACGCCCGCAACTTCGCCGGCCTCAACTTCGACCCCAAGACCATGGCCGAGGGCATCCGCTACGCCCATGGCAAGGGTTGCGAAGTGCTGCTCGCCATCAATACCTTTCCCCAGGCCGGCCGGGTCGCGGACTGGCAGCGGGCAGTGGACGGGGCCGCCGATCTCGGGGTGGACGCCATCATCCTCGCCGACATCGGGCTTCTGGACTATGCCAGCCGGCGCCACCCGAACCAGCGCCTGCACTTGTCCGTGCAGGGATCGGCCACCAGCTACGAGGCCATCAATTTCGCCCACCGGGAATTCGGCGTGCGCCGGGCGGTGCTGCCCCGGGTGCTGACCCTGGCCCAGGTGGAGCACGTCATCAAGAACACCCCGGTGGAAATCGAGGTTTTCGGCTTCGGCAGCCTATGCGTCATGAACGAGGGGCGGTGCTGGCTTTCCTCCTACGCCTGCGGCGAATCCCCCAACACCGTCGGGGCCTGTTCGCCGGCCAAGTACGTCAAGTGGGACAAGCAGCCCGGGGCCATGGAGACCCGCCTCAACGGCATCCTCATCGACCGCTTCGGCGATGCCGAGCCAGCCGGCTATCCGACCTTGTGCAAGGGCCGTTTCGAGGTCCAGGGGGAAATGTATTACGCCCTGGAAGAGCCCACCAGCCTCAACGTCCTCGCCATCCTGCCGGAGATCGTGAAGATCGGCGTGCGGGCCATCAAGGTGGAAGGCAGGCAGAGAAGCCCGGCCTACGTGACCCAGGTCACCCGCACCTTGCGGGCCGCCCTCTCGGCGCTTGCCAACGACAAGGAACGCTACCACGTGAAGCCCAACTGGCAAGCCGAGCTGGCCAAGGTTTCGGAAGGCAACCAGGCGACCCTGGGCGCCTACAACCGGCCCTGGAGATAAAATGATGAAGCTCGCCCTCGGCCCCCTCCTCTATTTCTGGCCCAAACAGGAAGTCCTCGAGTTCTATGCCGAAATGGCCCAGAACCCGGCCATCGACATCATCTATGTCGGCGAGGTGGTCTGTTCCCGCCGCCAGCAGCTGCGCACCGCCGACTGGATCGGCCTGGCCCGGGACCTGGCCGAAGCCGGCAAGGAGGTGGTGGTCTCCGCCCAGGCCCTGCTCGAATCAGAAAGCGACCTCAAGGCCATGCGCCGCCTCATGGACGAGCTGTCCGACATTCCCGGCTGCATGATCGAGGCCAACGACCTCGGCGCGGTGAACCTGGCGCAGGGCAAGCCCTTTGTCGCCGGCCCCCACCTCAACATCTACAACGAAGCCACCCTGGCCACCTATGCCCGCTACGGACTGAAGCGCTGGGTGCCGCCCCTGGAGGCCACCCGCCATCTGGTGGAAACCCTGCACCAGAGCCGCCCCGCCGGCATGGAGACCGAGGTGTTCGTCTTCGGCAAGATCCCCCTCGCCTTCTCGGCCCGCTGCTTCACCGCCCGGCACTACAACCTGAACAAGGACGACTGCCAGTTCAAGTGCCTGGACCACCCGGAGGGGATGGACCTGAAGACCCGGGAAGGCCAGCCCTTCCTCACCATCAACGGCATCCAGACCATGTCGGCCCAGAGCTACAACCTGCTGCACGAAGTGCCGGCCATGGCGGAAATGGGCATCGATGCCATCCGCGTCAGCCCCCAGCCCAGATATACGGCGGAAATCATCGCCGCCTTCGACCGGGCCCGCCGGGGAGACGCAGCAAGTGCCGCGGCGCAGGAATGGAACGGCAACGGCCTGGTGGACGGCTACTGGTTCGGTGACGCCGGCATCGTCCAACGCCACAACGCTGCATTGACCCGCTTGGGAGAGAAAGTATGAGCCAGGGCTTCACCATTCCCCGTTTCCAGCTACCGGGATTCATCGCCCACATCGGCGCCAGACTGCCCCAATGGCCCCACGCCCTGGTGCTGGTGACTGGCCTCAATGCCGCACTCAAGATGAAGCTGCTGCCGGAAGACTCCCTTTCGGCCCTCGACGGGAAGCTCTTCCGGATCCGGGTCAATGATACCGGCGGCGAAGCCTCCTTCACCTATTACGGCGGGCTCTTCCGGCCGGTTTTCCGCTCCGATCGCACCCCGGACCTGGCTTTCGCCGCCAACCTCTCGGCCTATCTGCAGCTGCTGGCCCGGCAGGAGGATCCGGACACGCTCTTCTTCAACCGGGAACTGTCCATCGAGGGCGATACGGAACTCGGCCTGGTGGTCAAGAACATGCTCGACGCCATTGACTGGCCTAAAGTGCCCGCCCTGCTGCCTTTCCAACGTCCCTAGCGCTGTTGGCGGAGGCGGCCAACTCGGCCATCTCCTCGATGTTCATGGAAATGACCGTGAGCACGTCTTCCGAACTCAGGGCGGTATCCAGCCCGCCCAGGGTCAGGATATTGATGCCCCGCAGATAGATGTGGATATAGGGGCGCAATCCGCCCTCCGGCTCCATCAGTCGCTCCAGGAGAGCGGGATCTTCATGCCCCAGCGCCTCCAGCGCCTCGGCGACGGTGTCGCCGCTGACCGTGACTTCCTCGGCACCCTTGGCATAGACCCGCATCAAGGCCGGGATGCGAATGCTTACAACGGGGGACTCGATCATGGCGCATCTCCTTTGTACCGACCCGGTTCCTGATGCCGTGTGCCGGAGAAGAAAAAAACTCGCTTCATTTTTGTGACCATCTTCACCGGGCACAGTTCGACGCGCCAATAAAAACGGGGAGCATCAGCTCCCCGTAATCTTCCGGTCATCAGCGGCTCAGGCGGTTTTCTGCGTGTCGAGCCGGAACTTGACGTAGGTGCCCGGCGCATTCTCGATCACCTTGAGGTTGCCGTCCGACGGCTTGCGGGCCGCCACCATCTCGCTGCCGCCGGGCAGCTTGGTGACCCAGGACTGCCAGTGGGTCCACCAGGAACCGGCATGCTGGGCGGCCCCGGCCAGGAAGTCCTCGGGGCTGTCCGGCAGCTTGCCGTCGGTGGCGTCATTGATCCAGTAGCCGTACTTGTTGGCCACCGGCGGGTTGACGATGCCGGCAATGTGGCCGGAGCCGCCGAGGACGAACTTGGTCTGGCCGGAGGGCAGGCGAGCTCCCATGTAGGTGCTCTTCCACGGCGCGATATGGTCCTCGATGGTGGAAATGAAGTAGCAGGGCGTCTTGACCTTGGCGATATCGATCTTGACCCCGGCCAGGGTGATGCCGCCCTTGTCCTTCAGCTTGTTGCCCATGTACATGTTGCGCAGGTAGAAGCTGTGCATGGCCGCCGGCATGCGGGTGGAATCGGAGTTCCAGTACAGGAGGTCGAAGGGGAAGGGATCCTTGCCCATCAGGTAGTTATTCACCACGAAGGACCAAATGAGGTCGTTGGCCCGCAGCATGTTGAAGGTATTGGCCATTTCCGAGCCGTCCAGGAAGCCGCGCTCGTTCATCTTCTTTTCCAGGCCGCTGACCGAGTCCTCGTCGATGAAGACCCCCAGTTCCCCCGGCTCGGAAAAGTCGATCATGGTGGTGAAGAAGGTGGCGGAAGCCGCCCGCTTGTCCTTGGTGGCGGCCATGTAGGCCAGAGTCGTCATGAGCAGGGTGCCGCCCAGGCAGTAGCCGGCGATGTCCACGCTGTCTTCGCCGGTATGCTTGCAGACCTGGTTGACGGCTTCCAGGGAGCCGGTGAGCAGGTAATCCTCGAAGGTCTTCCGGGCCATCTTCTCGTCCGGGTTCACCCAGGACATGATGAAGGTGGTGTGGCCCTGATCGGTGGCCCACTTGACGAAGGAATTCTTCTCCCGCAGGTCGAGGATGTAGTACTTGTTGATCCAGGGCGGCACGATGAGGAAGGGCCGCTTGTTCTGCTGCGGCGTGGTCGGCTCGTACTGGATGAGCTGGAAGAGGTCGTTCTGGAAGACGACCTTGCCCGGCGTGGTCGCGACATTCCGGCCCATCTCGAAGGCGGAGGTGTCGGTCATGCGGATACGCAGCTTGCCGTCTCCGGACTCCACGTCGTGGAGCAGGTTGTTGAGGCCCTTAATGAGATTCTGGCCGTGGCTCTTCACCGTCTCCCGGAACACTTCCGGATTGGTGAGGGCGAAGTTGGACGGCGACAGGGCGTCGATATACTGGCGGGTGAAGAAATTGACCTTCTGCTGGGTGGCGTCGTCCAGGCCTTCGGCGGTGCTGACGGTGTCGTGGATGTGCCGGGCGGCGATGAGGTAGGACTGCTTCATGAAGTCGAACAGGAAATGCTGTTCCCAGTCCTCATCCTTGAAGCGGTTGTCACCCTTCTTCGGGGCAGCTACCGGGTTTTCCACCGGCACGCCCATCATCTTCATCATGCTGTGCTGCCACAGGGAGAAGTAATCCCACATCATGTTCATCTGGGTCTGGGCCAGCTTGTAGGGATTGGCCAGCAAGCGGGACGACAGATCCATGAAGGCCTTGGCGACACCCAGCTCATCGGCCGGAGTGGCAATGCCGTTCTTGGCATGCTTCTCCATGAAGTGGGTGATCAGGCGCGAAGCCCGTTGCGACACCTCGGCGTAGGTCTTGGCCATCTCGGCGGGATTCGGCAGGTTGATGTGCTGCTCCTCGATTTGCTGCGACATTTCAAACTCCCTCTGTCAGTGTACAGCCGTTGGGTTAATTGTCCGCATGAAGCGGATCACGCCGTCGGCGCCGAAGATTCTCGACAACCTGCCGGCTTTTTCGAGATGGTTCAAATGGGCGATGGCTTCGCCCATGGCGAACATCATCTGATGGGTATCGAGGGCCCGCGGAAACAAGGTCCCCAGGACCCCTGCAGCGCTCTGCGGCGCTTCGCACACCTCCTCCAGCGCGCGCAGCCGGTCTGCATGGTGCGCACGCAAACCCTCCACTCTGGCTTGCACCCCGGTGAAGGGCAAACCATGGGAGGGCAATATCAGGGTCTGGCCAGGGATTGCGTCGGCCATTTCGCTCAGCGAATCGAGATACCAGCCTAGAACATCGGCATCGGGGGTCGCTGCGAAGACACTGATATTGGTGGAAATTTTGGGCAAGAGCATGTCTCCAGAAATTAACACGCCGAGTTCCTGACAGTAAAGCGCGGCATGTTCCGGAGAATGGCCGTGGCCGATCAGGATGCGCCAGCCGCGGCCGTCAATCTGCAATTCGTCACCCGCCATGAGGCGATGGTAATGCTCGGGCAGCGCGGGAACCGCCTGACGGTAGCCCGAACCGCGCTTCTCGTATTTGCTCAGGTAGTCCTGCTGCAGTCCGTGCTGCCTGAACTGCTCCACCATGAACCGGGCTCCGTGGCCGCCGATTTCGTTCCACACCGCATGGGCGGTGAGGAATTCGCCGGTGGTCATGTAGAGCGGCGCGCCTGTCCTCTCCATGAGCCAGGTGGCCAGCCCCAGGTGGTCGGGGTGGAAATGGGTCACCACCAGCTTGGTAACCGGCCCTTCCAGGTCGGCCAGAACCCGTTCCCAGATTCCTCGCGCCTCATCGTTGGGAAAGCCGGTATCGATGATCGCCCAGCCGTCGCCATCCCGAAGGAGCCACAGGTTGATATGATCGAGTTGGAAAGGAAGAGACATACGCAGCCAAAAAACACCCGGAGCCACTGCCAGAGGGACGGCGGCAGCGGGCGGGTGGGCGTGAGGATAATACATAGACATCGGAGGCCGGGGGAAGTTCGGAAAGACACATTACCATACGGTACCGGATTGAAAATACCCCTTGTTTCTGATTTACTGAGACACCATTCGAGGAGAAAAAAGCCTTGCCCCGCCAACCTCTTACCTTCGGCATATCCGATCTCGCCAAGGAATTCGGCATCACCCCTCGCACCATCCGGTTCTGGGAAGACCAAGGGCTTCTGTCGCCCCACCGGGAGGGCCGCAACCGGGTCTTTTCCCGCCGCGACCGCGCCCACCTCAAGATGGCCCTGCGGGGCAAGCGCCTGGGCCTCTCCCTGGCCGAGATCAAGGACCTGATCGGGATGTACGAAACCGCCCAGGACGAGACGCCCCAGCTCCTGGAATGCCTGCGCATCATGGACCGTCGGCGGGCCGCCCTGGAACAGCAGCGGGAGGACATCGAGGCCATGCTGGCGGAAATCGCGCAATTCGAGAGCCAGTGCAGGGAAGAACTGGGACGACGGGGGATCGATTCGAAAGAAACGGCATGAAACCTTTGAACTGCGTATTGACGTTAACGTCAACGTAAAGACAAAATCCCACATCATGACCCGAGTATCCGACCCCCACTTCGCCGACCGCGTCCGCCAGAGCTTTGACCGCCAGCAGGCCATGATCCTGATCCGGGCTGAGCTGCCAGTGGTGGAGCACGGCCGCGCTGAGATCCACCTGCCCCATTGGGATGGCGTCACCCAGCAGCATGGCTACGTCCACGGTGGCGTGGTGGGGATGATCGCCGATTCCGCTGCGGGCTATGCGGCGATGACCACGGTACCGGCCGGCGCCTCGGTCCTGACCGTGGAATACAAGATGAACCTCATGGCCCCGGCCGATGGCGACAAGCTGGTGGCCCGGGGCCTGGTGGTGCGGGCCGGCCGCACCTTGGTGGTGACCCAGGCAGAGGTATTCGCCGTCAAGGACGGCAGTGAGACCCAATGCGCACTCATGCAGCAGACCATCATGGTGATGCACGGAAAAACTGAAAAAGGAGACTGACCCATGGAAATCCCGAGCCTCGACTTCGCCCTGGGCGAGACCATCGATATGCTGCGCGACGCCGTCCGCGCCTTTGCCGAAAAGGAGATCGCCCCCCGGGCTGCCGAGATCGACCGGGCCAACGAATTCCCGGCCGATCTCTGGAAGAAGTTTGGCGACATGGGGCTCCTGGGCATGACCGCCGGCGAGGAATACGGCGGCACCGGCCTGGGCTACCTCGCCCACATCGTCGCCATGGAAGAGATTTCCCGGGCCTCGGCCTCGGTGGGCCTCTCCTACGGCGCCCATTCCAATCTTTGCGTAAACCAGATCAGGAGGAACGGCACCCCGGCCCAGAAGGACAAGTACCTGCCCAAGCTCATTTCCGGCCACCACGTGGGGGCGCTGGCCATGTCCGAGCCCAACGCCGGCTCCGACGTCGTTTCCATGAAGCTGCGGGCCGACAGGAAGGGCGACCGCTACGTCCTGAACGGCAGCAAAATGTGGATCACCAACGGCGGCGACGCCGACACCCTGGTGGTCTACGCAAAGACCGACCCCGACGCCGGCGCCCGGGGAATGACCGCCTTCATCGTCGAAAAGGGCTTCAAGGGCTTCTCCCACGGCACCCACCTGGACAAGCTGGGCATGCGGGGCTCCAACACCTTCCCCCTCTTCTTCGACGACTGCGAGGTGCCGGAAGAGAATGTCCTGGGCGGTATCGGCAATGGCGCCAAGGTCCTCATGAGCGGCCTAGACTACGAGCGCGCCGTCCTCTGCGGCGGCCCCCTGGGTATCATGGCCGCCTGCATGGACGTGGTGGTGCCCTATCTCCACGACCGCAGGCAGTTCGACCAGGCCATCGGCGAATTCCAGCTCATGCAGGGCAAGGCGGCCGACCTGTACTCCACCTGGCAGGCCTGCCGGGCCTACGTCTATGCCGTGGGCCGCGCCTGCGACCGGGCCGACCATGCCCGCACCCTCAGAAAGGACGCCGCCGGGGCCATCCTCTACTCCGCCGAAAAGGCCACCTGGATGGCCGGCGAGGCGATCCAGGCCCTGGGCGGCGTCGGCTACACCAACGAGTACCCGGTCGGGCGCCTGTGGCGGGATGCCAAGTTGTATGAAATCGGTGCCGGCACCAGCGAAATCCGCCGTATGCTTATCGGCCGCGAATTGTTTGCCGAAACTGCTTGACCGCTCCCGCCGGTGCCTCCGGCCGGGGGTACCGTACTGGAGTTACCAAGACATGACCGTCACCCTGCGCATCCTCACCGCCGAAGACACCCCTGCCCTCGACCAGGTCCGCCAGTTTTTCCGCAATTACGCGGCCTGGCTGGGGGTGGATCTGTGCTTCCAGAATTTCGACCAGGAAATGGCCTCCTTGCCCGGCGCCTACAGCGCCCCCCAGGGCCGCCTGTTCTTCGCCGAAGTGGATGGCCAGCCGGCGGGCTGCGTGGGCATCCGCCCCTTCGAGGAAGGGGCCTGTGAAATGAAGCGCCTCTACGTGGCGCCGGAGGCGCGCGGCCACGGCGTCGGCAAGGCCCTGGCCCTGGCCGCCATCAGGGCCGCCAAGGAGATCGGCTACAAGCGCATCTTCCTCGACACCCTGCCGGCCATGCGCATCGCCGTGAAGCTCTACCGGGAACTGGGTTTCCAGGAAGCCCCCGCCTATTTCCATCGCCCCGTCGAAGGCACCATGTTCCTGGCCCTCGACCTGGAGAACTGGTCGGAGGAGGAAATCCGCAACGAGAACCTCTCCCACCTTTTCGACTTCAACCGGGCCTGGTCCAGGCAGATGCAGGAAATCGACCCGGAATACTTCTCCCGCCTCTCCCACCTGCAGACCCCGGAGTACCTGTGGATTGGCTGTTCCGATTCCCGGGTCCCGGCCAACCAGATCATCGGCCTCCTGCCCGGCGAGGTCTTCGTCCACCGCAATGTCGCCAACATGGTGGTGCATACCGACCTCAACTGCCTGTCGGTGCTGCAATACGCGGTGGATGTCCTCAAGGTGAAGCACATCATGGTGGTGGGCCACTACGGCTGCGGCGGCATCGGGGCCGCCCTCCGGAAGGAGCGGGCGGGGGTGGTGGATATCTGGCTGCGCCACGTCCAGGACGTGCACCACAAGCACCTGGCCGAAGTGGACAAGCTGCCGCCGGAACTGCGCCACGACCGCCTGTGCGAACTGAATGTCCTCGAACAGGTAATCAATGTCTGCCAGACCTACGTAGTCCAGGACGCCTGGAAGCGGAACCAGCGCCTCACCGTCCATGGCTGGGTCTACGGCCTCAAGGACGGCCTCATGCGGGACCTGGGCTGCACCGTCCACCGTCCCGAAGACCTGCTGCCGCGCTACACGGCGGCCCTCGAAGCATTGAATGCCGATTCGCCAACCTAGGAGAAGAAGACCATGCACGACCCCATCGTAATCGTCGGCGCCGCCCGCACCCCCATGGGCGGCTTCCAGGGTGATTTTGCCTCCCTCACCGCCGCCCAGTTGGGCAGCGTCGCCATCCGGTCCGCCGTCGAGCGCTCCGGCGTGGACGCCAACCTGGTGGAGGAAGTGCTGATGGGATGCGTGCTCCAGGCCGGCCAGGGCCAGGCCCCCGCCCGCCAGGCGGCGCTCCAGGCCGGCCTGCCCCTTTCCGCCGGCTGCGCCACCATCCACAAGGTCTGCGGCTCGGCCATGAAGGCCACCATGCTCGGCCACGACGGCATCCTGGCCGGCTCCTATGGCGTGGCGGTGGTGGGCGGCATGGAATCCATGACCAACGCTCCCTACCTGCTGCCGAAGGCCCGGGGCGGCTACCGCCTGGGCCACGGCCAGGTCCTCGACCACATGTTCCTGGATGGCCTGGAGGACGCCTACAGCAAGGAAAACCGGGGCCGCCTCATGGGCACCTTCGCCGAGGAATGCGCCGCCCGCTTCGCCTTCACCCGGGAAGCCCAGGACGAATTCGCCATCCGCTCCACCGTCCGCGCCCAGAAGGCCAACACCGACGGCAGCTTCGACTGGGAGATCGCCCCGGTCACCGTCGCCGGCAAGAAGGGCGACGTGGTGGTGAAAACCGATGAGCAGCCGGCCAAGGCCAATCTCGACAAGATTCCGACCCTGAAGCCCGCCTTCAGGAAGGATGGCACCGTCACCGCGGCCAATTCCTCCTCCATTTCCGACGGCGCCGCTACCCTGGTGCTGATGCGGGCTTCCCGGGCCGACCGGCTGGGACTCTCCCCCATCGCCCGCATCGCCGCCCACGCCACCCACGCCATCGCCCCGGCGGACTTCCCGGTGGCTCCCGTGGGCGCCATGCAGAAGCTCTTCGCCAAGACCGGCTGGACGGCGGAGAGCGTGGATTTCTACGAGATCAACGAAGCCTTCGCCGTGGTCACCATGGCCGCCATGCACGAACTGAAGCTGCCGGCCGACAAGGTCAATATCCACGGCGGCGCCTGCGCCCTGGGCCACCCCATCGGCGCTTCCGGCGCCCGCATCGTGGTGACTCTCCTGGGCGCCCTCAGGAAGTACGGCAAGAAGCGGGGCGTGGCCTCCCTCTGCATCGGCGGCGGCGAAGCCACCGCCCTGGCGGTGGAAATGATCTAAGTGCCGGACCGCGCCACTCCCGCCACCTACCTGAAGCTCGTGGGCGCCATGTTCCTGTGGGGCGGCACCTGGATCGCCGGGCGCATCATCGCCCAGGAGCTGCCGGCGCCCATGGCGGCGGCGTCCATGCGCTTCCTCCTGGCGGCGATGGCCCTCGGGGCCTTTGCCCTTGCCACCGAGCGCAACCTTCCGTGGCCGGCCAGCAGCCGGGAATGGGGGGTGGTGACCGGGCTGGCGCTGACCGGCATCCTCCTCTACAACCTCTGCTTCCTGTACGGCCTCAAGTACATCCCCGCCGGCCGGGGCGCCCTGGTGGTGGCCCTCAACCCCGTGGTGGTGGCCCTGGCCGCCTGGTTCCTGGGAAGCGAGCGGATGAACCCGCTCAAGGCCGCCGGCATCGCCCTCGCCCTGGCGGGCTGCCTCACCGTCATCGGCAACGGCGATCCCCTGGCCCTGCTCCAGGGCGAGGTGGGCATCGGGGAATGGCTGATCCTGGGCTGCGTCGGCTTCTGGGCGGCCTACACCTTCATCGGCCGGCGGGCCACCCGAACCCTCTCCCCCCTGGCCGCCACCCTCCACGCCAGCTTCATCGGCGCCGTGCTGCTCGGCCTGGTGAGCCTTTTCCAGGGCGACATCGAGCTGGGGGCCTGGTCCTGGCGGGTGTGGGCGAGCATCGCCTTCCTGGCGGTCGGCGGCACCGCCCTCGCCTTCACCTGGTACGCCGACGGCGTCAAGCGCCTGGGGGCGGCCCGGGCGGCGGTCTTCATCAATCTGGTGCCGGTGTTCGCCATCCTCCAGGCGGCCTGGCTTCTCAACGAACGTCTCGGGCTGGCCGTCCTGGCCGGCGGGGCGCTGGTCATCGCCGGCGTCTGGCTCACCAATCAGAAAAAGGAGCTTGCTGCATGATCCTCACCCAAGAGCAGGAAATGATCCGCGACTCCCTCCGCACCTTCGCCGAGGAGCGCCTGGCCCCCTTCGCCGCCGAATGGGACCGGAACCACACCTTTCCCCGCCAGGCCCTGAAGGAACTGGGCGAACTGGGCGTCCTCGGGATGGTAGTGCCCGAGGCATGGGATGGCGCCGGCCTCGGCTACCTGGAATTGGGCCTCGCCCTGGAGGAAATCGCCGCCGGCGACGGCGCCACCTCCACCATCGTCAGCGTCCAGAATTCCCTGGCCTGCATGGTCCTCCTGAAATACGGCTCCGACGCCCTCAAGGAGGAATGGCTGAAGCTCCTGGCCCGGGGGGGAGAAGCTGGGCTGCTTCTGCCTCACCGAGCCCCACGTCGGGTCGGATGCAGCCGCCATCACCACCCGGGCCGAGCGGGACGGCAACGGCTGGGTCATCAACGGCGTCAAGCAGTTCATCACCACCGGCAAGGAAGGGGACGTGGCCATCGTCTTCGCCGTCACCGACAAGGCCGCCGGCAAAAAGGGCATCTCCGCCTTCCTGGTCCCCACCTCCACCCCGGGCTACATCGTCGCCCGACTGGAGGAAAAAATGGGCCAGCACGCCTCCGATACCGCCCAGATCCTGTTCGAGAACTGCCGCATCCCCACCGCCAACCTCCTGGGCCAGGAAGGGGAAGGCTACAAAATCGCCCTCTCCAACCTGGAAGGCGGGCGCATCGGCATCGCCGCCCAGTCGGTGGGCATGGCCCGGGCCGCCTTGGCAGCCGCCGTCCGCTACGGCAAGGAGCGCACTTCCTTCGGCAAGTCCCTGGTCGATCACCAGGCCATCGCCTTCAAGCTGGCCGACATGGCCACCGACATCGAGGCGGCCCGGCAGATGGTCTGGCACGCGGCGAGCCTGCGGGACGCCGGCCGGCCCTGCCTCAAGGAAGCGTCCATGGCCAAGCTCTTCGCCTCCCGGATGGCCGAGCGGGTGTGCTCGGAGGCCATTCAGATCCACGGCGGCTACGGCGTCACCGCCGACTTCCCGGTAGAGCGCATCTACCGGGACGTGCGGGTGTGCCAGATCTACGAGGGGGCTTCCGAAATCCAGAAGCTCGTCATCAGCCGCGCCGTCCTCCAGGACTGACCCAACCAGAGAAAAGAGCCCATGTCCGAGCCCATCGAATTCTATTTCGATTTCTCCAGCCCCTACGGCTACCTGATGAGCGAGAAGATCGACGACCTCGCCGCCCGCTACGGCCGCAAGGTGAAATGGCGCCCCGTCCTCCTCGGGGTCGTTTTCCAGGCCACCGGCAGCGCTCCCCTCACCCGGCAGTTCCCGGCCAAGGCGGAGTATTCCCTTCTCGACTTCGAGCGCTCGGCCCGTTTCCTGGGGGTACCTTACCGCCTGCCGAGCCGCTTTCCCCTCCCCACCCAAGCCGCCGCCCGGACCTACTACTGGCTCCACGGCCAGGACTGTGGCCAGGCCCGGGCCTTTGCCCACGCCGCCTACCGGGCCCTGTTCGTGGATGACCGGGATATCTCCTCCCCCGACACGGTGGTGGACATCGCCGCCGGCCTCGGGCTTGACCGGGATAAGGTCGCCACCGCCATCCAGAGCCAGGAAATGAAGGACCGCCTCAAGGCCGAGTGCGAAGATGCCCTGGCCAAGGGCATCTTCGGCTCCCCCCACGTCATCGTGGACGGCCAGCCCTTCTTCGGCGCCGACCGGCTGCCCCAGATCGAGAAGTGGCTGGAAACCGGCGGCTTCTGAAGTTGATCAAGGGAAAAGCATGAAACGAATCTGCGTCTTCTGCGGCTCCAGCGCCGGCCACGACCCGCGCTACCGCGCCGAGGCCGAGGCCCTCGGCCGGCTGCTTGCCGCCCGTGGCATCGAGCTCGTCTATGGCGGCGGCAATGTCGGCCTCATGGGCGCCGTCGCCGACGCTGCCCTGGCCGCCGGAGGCACCGTCATCGGCGTCATCCCGGAAGCCCTGGTGGGCAAGGAGGTCGCCGGCCGCCATGTCGACCACCGGGCGCTCACCCGCATGGAAGTGGTGGATTCCATGCACACCCGCAAGGCCCGCATGGCCGAACTGGCCGACGGCTTCATCGCCCTGCCCGGCGGCTTCGGGACCTTTGAGGAATTCTGCGAAGTCCTCACCTGGGGCCAGCTCGGGTTTCACGTCAAACCCATGGGGTTGCTCAACGTGAATGGCTATTACGACCCGCTGCTGGCCCTCTTCGACCACGCCGTGGCGGAAGGCTTCCTGCGCCCCCAGAACCGGGCCATGGCCCTGGCCGATACTGACATCGAACACCTGCTGGACGCCATGGCCGCCTACCGGCCGGAGCCGGTGAGCAAATGGCTGAAGGACGAAAAACAGTTGTAGCCCTTGGATTCCCTTTTCAGGTAGCGCCCACAAGAAGCGAGGAGACATGACCATCCTGAAATCCCAACTCAATCCCCGCAGCCAGGACTTCCTGGCCAATGGGGCGGCCATGGGCAGTTTGGTGGCCGACCTGCGGGAAAAGGTGGAGAAGATCGCCCTCGGCGGCCCGGAAGCCGCCCGCCAGAAGCACCTCGCCCGGGGCAAGCTGCTGCCCCGGGAGCGGGTGAACAATCTCCTCGACCCCGGCACCCCTTTCCTCGAAATCGGCCAGTTCGCGGCCTGGGGCATGTACGGCGGCGACGTCCCCGCCGCCTCCATGATCGCCGGCATCGGCCGGGTTTCCGGGGTGGAGTGCATGATTGTGGCCAACGACGCCACGGTGAAGGGCGGCACCTACTATCCGCTCACCGTGAAGAAGCACCTGCGGGCCCAGGAAATCGCCCTGGAGAACCGCCTGCCCTGCCTCTACCTGGTGGATTCCGGCGGCGCCTTCCTGCCCATGCAGGACGAAGTCTTTCCCGATAAAGAGCACTTCGGCCGCATCTTCTTCAACCAGGCCAACCTCTCGGCCCAAGGCATCCCCCAGATCGCGGCGGTCATGGGCTCCTGCACCGCCGGCGGCGCCTACGTGCCGGCCATGTGCGACGAGTCCATCATCGTCCGCAACCAGGGCACCATCTTCCTGGGCGGCCCTCCCCTCGTTAAGGCCGCCACCGGCGAGGAGGTGACCGCCGAGGACCTGGGCGGGGCCGACGTGCACACCCGCATTTCCGGCGTCGCCGACCACCTGGCGGAAAACGACGCCCATGCCCTCGCCATCTGCCGGCGCATCGTCCGGGATCTGAACTGGAAGAAGTCGCCGCCGGTCACCCTGGCCGAGCCGGCCGACCCCCTCTACCCTGCCGAAGAACTCTACGGCGTCATCCCCACCGACGCCCGGAAACCCTTCGACGTGCGGGAGATCATCGCCCGCCTGGTGGACGGCTCCGATTTCGATGAATTCAAGGCTCGCTACGGCACCACCCTGGTCTGCGGCTTCGCCCGCCTCTGGGGCTACCCGGTGGGGATCGTCGCCAACAACGGCATCCTCTTTTCCGAATCGGCCCTGAAGGGCGCCCATTTCATCGAACTCTGCGCCCAGCGGGGCATTCCCCTCGTCTTCCTGCAGAACATCACCGGCTTCATGGTGGGCAGGAAGTACGAGAACGGCGGCATCGCCCGGGATGGGGCCAAGATGGTGACCGCCGTCGCCACGGCCAAGGTGCCCAAATTCACCGTGGTCATCGGCGGCAGCTTCGGGGCCGGCAATTACGGCATGTGCGGCCGGGCCTACTCACCGCGCTTTTTGTGGATGTGGCCCAACGCCCGCATCTCGGTGATGGGGGGCGAGCAGGCCGCCTCGGTGCTCGCCACCGTCAAGCGGGACGGCATCGAGGCTTCCGGCAAGACCTGGTCGGCCGAGGAGGAGGAAGGCTTCAAGGCCCCCATCCGGGACCAGTACGAGACCCAGGGCCATCCCTACTACGCCAGCGCCCGCCTCTGGGACGACGGCATCATCGACCCGGCCGACACCCGCCGGGTCCTGGGCCTCGGCCTTTCCGCTGCCATGAACGCTCCCGCCGCCGAGACCAAGTTCGGCGTCTTCCGCATGTGAGGTGAGCATGTACGAGACCATCGAAATCGAAATGTCCGGCCCGGTCGCCACCGTCTGGATGAACCGCCCGGACGTCCATAACGCCTTCAACGAAACCCTCATCGACGAACTGACCAAGGCCTGCAAGGCCCTGGACCAGGACCCGGCCGTCCGGGTCGTCGTCCTGGCCGGCCGGGGCAAGAGCTTCTCCGCCGGCGCCGACCTCCACTGGATGAGGCGGGCCGCCGCCTACACGGTGGATGAGAACATGAAGGACGCCCAAGCGCTGGCCGGGATGCTCCGCACCCTGGCCGAGATGAAGAGACCTACCGTCGCCCGGGTCCATGGCGCCGCCCTGGGAGGCGGCATGGGGCTGGCCGCCGCCTGCGATATCGCCGTGGCTTCCACCCAGGCCGTGTTCGCCACATCCGAGGTGAAGTTCGGCATCATCCCCGCCACCATCGGCCCCTACGTCCTGCGGGCCATCGGCGCCCGCCAGGCCTATCGCTACTTCCAGACGGCGGAGCGCATCGGCGCCGAGAGGGCCCGGGAAATCGGCCTGGTCCACGAAACGGTGGCCCCCGAGGAACTGGACGCCAAGGTCGAGGAAATCGTCGCCGCCCTCCTCCAGGGCGGGCCCGGTGCCCAGACCGCCGCCAAGGAACTGATCCGGGCCGTGGACCGCCAGCAGGTGAACCAGAACCTGGTGGACGACACCGCCCACCGCATCGCTCACCTGCGGGCCACGGCGGAAGCGAAGGAAGGCATCGCTGCCTTCCTGGAAAAGCGGCAACCGAACTGGGTGGGAGAGGAATAGATGTTTACCAAGATTCTCATTGCGAACCGGGGGGAGATTGCCTGCCGGGTCATCAAGACCGCCCGCCGCATGGGCATCCGCACCGTGGCCGTCTATTCCGAGGCCGACGCCGATGCCCGCCACGTGCGGCTCGCCGACGAGGCCGTCCTGCTGGGGCCTGCTGCCGCCCGGGAATCCTACCTGGCGGCCGGCAAGATCATCGCCGCCGCCCGGGAAACCGGGGCCCAGGCCATCCACCCGGGCTACGGCTTCCTGTCCGAGAACGAGGACTTCGCCGAAGCCTGCGCCGCCAGCGGCCTGGTGTTCATCGGCCCGCCGGCTTCGGCCATCCGGGCCATGGGCTCGAAATCCGCCGCCAAGTCCCTGATGGAAAAGGCCGGGGTGCCCCTGACCCCGGGCTACCACGGCGACAACCAGGAGCCGGCCTTCCTTAAGGAACAGGCCGACGCCATCGGCTACCCGGTGCTGATCAAGGCCAGCGCCGGCGGCGGCGGCAAGGGCATGCGCCTGGTGGAACGGGGCGAGGACTTCGCCGCCGCCCTCGCCTCCTGCCAGCGGGAGGCCGCCTCCAGCTTCGGGGACGAAAAGGTTCTGGTGGAGAAGTACATCACCCGGCCCCGCCACATCGAAATCCAGGTCTTCGGGGACACCCAGGGCAACTGCGTCTATCTCTTCGAGCGGGACTGCTCGGTCCAGCGCCGGCACCAGAAGGTTCTGGAGGAGGCCCCCGCCCCCGGCATGACGCCCGAGCGCCGCCGCCAGATGGGCGAAGCCGCCGTCGCCGCCGCCCAGGCAGTGGGCTACGTGGGGGCCGGCACGGTGGAATTCATCGCCAACCAGGACGGTTCCTTCTATTTCATGGAAATGAACACCCGGCTCCAGGTGGAACACCCGGTCACCGAGATGATTACCGGCCAGGACCTGGTGGAATGGCAGCTGCGGGTGGCCAGCGGAGAGCCCCTGCCCCTCTCCCAGGACCAGCTCCAGATCCGTGGCCATGCCCTGGAAGCCCGCGTCTACGCCGAGGATGCTGCCAAGGGCTTCCTCCCCTCCACCGGGCGGCTGGTGAGCCAAGTGCCGCCGGCCGAGAGCCTCAACGTCCGGGTGGATACCGGCGTCGATGAAGGCGACGAGATCACGCCCCATTACGACCCCATGATCGCCAAGCTCATCGTCTGGGACGAGCACCGGGACGCGGCGCTGGCCCGCCTGCGCCGGGCCCTGGCCGACTACCGGGTGGCCGGGGTCACCACCAACATCGACTTCCTTTCCCGCCTGGTGGCCTGCCCCGCCTTCGCCGGCGCCGATCTCGACACCGGCCTCATCGAACGCCAGCGGGATTTCCTCTTCCCCGCCCCCCAGCCAGTCCCGAGGGACGTGCTCCTGGTGGCGGCCGTCGGCGAAATCCTCTGGGAACAGCACGCCGCACGCCTGGCGGCCAAGGCCAGCGGCGATCCCTGGTCGCCCTGGCACGCCCGGGACGGCTGGCGGATGAACCTTTCCGCCGCCCGCACTCTCAGTTTCCGGGATGGCGACAGCCTGATCGAAGTGCAGGTGCGCTATGGTCGGGACGCATGGCAGCTGGCCGTCCATGGCGAAACCACGGTAGCCCGGGGCAAGAATCTCGACGGCGACCGCTTCGCCGTGGAACTGGACAACCGGCGGCTCATCGCCAGCTTGGTGGCGGTGGAGGATAAACGGCACATCTTCCTGAATGGCGCCACCCATGTCCTGCTGCGGGACGATCCCCTGCACCTGGTGGAAGCCGGCGGCGCCCAGGGCGGCGGCCTCTCCGCCCCGATGCCGGGCAAGATCGTCGCCCTTCTAGCCCAGCCCGGCCAGACGGTGGAAAAAGGCGCGCCCCTGCTTATACTGGAGGCCATGAAAATGGAACACACCATCACCGCCCCCGCCTCGGGAACCGTCCGGGCCTTCTGCTTCGCCGCCGGCGAGCAGGTGGCGGACGGCGCCGCCCTGCTGGAATTCGAGTCCGCAAAGTGAACCTTCCGACCCGCGTCAAGATCGTCGAAGTGGGCCCCCGGGACGGCCTGCAGAACGAAAAGCAGGTGGTCCCGGCGGCCATCAAGATCGAGCTCATCGAGCGCCTGGCGGAAGCCGGATTGCCGGCGGTGGAGGCGACCGCCTTCGTTTCCCCCAAGTGGGTGCCCCAGATGGGGGACAACACCGAGGTCCTGCTCGGCATCCGCCGCAAGCCCGGCGTGTCCTACCCGGTGCTGGTCCCCAATCTGAAGGGATTCGATTCGGCGGTGGAGGCCGGGGCCACCGAGGTGGCTATTTTCGGCGCCGCTTCCGAGACCTTTTCCCAGAAGAACATCAACTGTTCCATCGCCGAAAGCCTCAAGCGCTTCGATCCGGTGGTTGCCGCCGCGAGCGCCCTGGAGATTCCCGTGCGGGGCTATGTCTCCTGCGTCGTGGGTTGCCCCTACGAGGGGGCGGTGGCGCCGGAAAAGGCGGCCGAGGTTGCGAAAAGGCTCTTCGACATGGGCTGCTACGAGGTCTCCCTGGGGGACACCATCGGCGTCGGCACCCCCGCCAGTATTTCGCGGCTCATCGAAGCCTGTGCCCGGGCGGTGCCCATCGGGAAACTCGCCGGCCACTACCACGACACCTACGGCATGGCCATCGCCAACGTCTACGCCTCCCTCCAACTCGGCATGGCGGTCTTCGACAGCTCGGTGGCCGGCCTCGGCGGCTGTCCCTATGCCCAGGGCGCTTCCGGCAACGTGGCGACCGAGGACGTGGCCTATCTTCTCGATGGCCTCGGCATCGCCACCGGCATCAACCTGAAGGCCCTGGCCGCCTGCGGCGACTGGATTTCCGGCATCCTGCAACGCCCCAACGGCGCCAAGGCCGGCCGCGCCCTGGGCGCGAAAGGCAGCTGAGTGGGCCTGCTTTCCGCCATCGCCGGCATCCTGAAGCCGGCCCCCCCGCCCGATCCCACCACCGCCAAGGCCCTGGAGCGGATCGTCGAGCTGGTGGACCCTCTCCTCGGGGCGGCGCCCGGCTTCGCCCATAAGCTGGCGGCACCGGTCCATCATTCCCTCGGCTATTGCGAGGGACTGGTGGACGGCCTGCCCGGCCCCATCGACATCAACCGCCACGCCTTCGGCGCCGACCCGCTGGTCCACGCCCTGTTCGCCACAGCCGACGACATCAGCCGCATGCTGGGCAACAGCCAGGCGGTGCGGGATTACCTGGCCGACCCCGGCTGCTACGCCAGCGATCATTTTTACGCCCTCTTCGCAGCCCGCCGGCAGGAAAAGCACCAGCTCGGCTTGGCCCGGCAGGGCGAAGTGATCCGCAGCGATGTTCCCCAGACGGTCCTGTACTTTCGCGACCAGGTGCTGGTGGAACCCAATTGCGACTTCGATGCCACCCGGGCATGCCTGAAGGCCGCCGCCTTCGACAGCCTCCTGAAGAGCTTCCATTCCCATGTCGAAGCCCTGCGGCTGGAAAAATACAGCCTGGCTGCCGACCGCTCCGTCGAAAGCGCCCATCTCACCGTGCTGAGGGGCAAGTCCGAAGCGACCGCGATCACCGTCAGCACCCGCCACCTGGCTGAACTGGAGACCCATCTGCGGCAGGTGGCCGAATCCCTCATGCCCGAACAGCTGGAAGAAGCCCTGGCGGCTTACCTGCTGAGCCCGGAGAAATCCCTGCGGCTGGACCCGGTGACCATCAATGTGGACCGCCTGGGAATCCTTTCGGAGCAAGCGAATGCTCAAGAGGTGGCGACCCTGAGATTCCCGGAATTGACCGCCCGGGACCAGCGCCGCCACCTGGTGATGCTGGCCCGCATCGACCGGGAGGAGGCCCGGGAGGCGGTGGAAGCTTCCCTGGACCGCCAGCGCCGCTTCCTGATCATCTGAGGTATTCCGTGCTTCCCTCCCCCTGTATCAACGTCTGCAAGATGGACGAAAAGAGCGGCCTCTGCCTCGGCTGCTTCCGCACCCTGGACGAGATCGCCGGCTGGTCTGCCGCCAGCGACGCGGTCCGTCTCGACATCCTCGCCCGGATCGCCAAGCGCCGCCAGGATCAGGATCCCTGGGAAGGCGACCTGCGCTGCAACAGCACCGATTGAGGAATTGATGGAAGAAGATCCCTACATCTGCGTCGGCATCTGCATGAGCGACCCGGATTCCGGCTATTGCCTGGGCTGCGGCAGGCCACCCCTGGCAGTGCCCGAAGTGGTGGCCGCGGAGGAACCCCGGCACCAGGCCGAGGAACCGCCGTTCGCCGCCGATCCCGACACCCCGGCATGAAGCCCGTCCTCCCCGATTCCATTCTCGTCCTCGAGCGCGGCTGGCTGTCAGCCAACAACATCGTCTTTTTCGAGGGCGAAGCCGCGACCCTGGTGGACAGCGGCTACGTCACCCACGCCGCACAGACCATCGCCCTCGTGGACCGGGCTCTCGACGGCCGGCGGCTGACGCGGTTGGTGAATACTCACTCCCACTCCGACCACATCGGCGGCAATGCGGCCCTGCAGACCGCCTTCGGTTGCCGGGTCATGGTTCCGGCCGGACTCGCGGCCAGCGTCGCCGACTGGGACGAGGATGCCCTCCTCCTCTCGCCCCTGGGCCAGCAGGCGGCCCGCTTCCAGCACAATGGCGTGATCCGGGCCGGCGAGCGGATCGAGATGGGCGGCCTGGTCTGGGAGGCCCTGGCGGTACCCGGCCACGACATGGAGGCCCTGGCCTACTACAACCGGGAAAAGCGCCTGCTAATTTCCGGCGATGCCTTATGGGAAAACGGCTTCGGCGTCCTGTTCCCGGAACTGCTGGGGGAAGCCGACGGCCTGGCGGCCACCCGCGCCACCCTGGAAATGCTGGGGCGTCTCCCCATCGATATCGTCATTCCCGGCCACGGCGCCCCCTTCGGCCAAGTGGACGCCGCCCTGGAACGGGCATTCCGCCGCCTGCAGTCCTTCGAGTCCGATCTGGAACGCCTGGCCTGGCACGCCATCAAGGTCATCGTGGCTTTCCACCTCCTGGAGAAGCGCCGCCTGCGCCGGGCCGACCTGCCGGAAACCCTGGCCGGCATGTCCTTCCTGGAGAGCGTCAACCACCGCTACCTGGGCTGGGACGAGGCCCTGCTGGCCGAGCGCCTGACCACTGAACTGGCCGCTGCCGGCGCCCTGCGGGAAATCGACGGCTGGCTGGAAGCGAGAATCTGACTGGACCCTCGGAAAATAACCGGAGGGCGGGGCGTTTGAGGAGCCGGGCGAGGACTGTCTGAGCCCCCAGGGGGGGCGAGTTCCGCAGCCCGGCGGAGCAAATGCCCCGGCCGACGCGCAAGAGGTTGTCGCCCGGCTCCGTATAGACGGCCCGCCCCTCCCGTGTCACCGACTATAATGCCGCCCTGCAGTCTGCGTACTGCCCCTTTGTTGGCGCTCCGGCGCCTTGTAAGCTGCCGCGGCTTCCGCACGGTAGCGGTTCAATTTTTCGGGAGTCCTTCGTGATCCGTTCCACGTCGCGCCGCTTGGCGCTGAAGGGCGCTCTTGCCTGCGCCCTCGCCGCATCCCTTTCCTTCTCCCTGCCCGCCGGCGCCGCCGACGGCGTGCTGCGCGTCTCCGCCATCCCTGACGAGGCGCCCACCGAACTGCAGCGCAAGTTCGCCCCCCTGGGCAAGTACCTGGAAGCCCAGACCGGCATGAAGGTCAGCTTCGTGCCGGTTTCCGACTACGCCACCGTGGTGGAATCCCTGGCCAGCCGCAAGATCGACCTGGCCTGGCTGGGGGGCTTCACCTTCGTGCAGGCCAAGGTCCGCACCAACGGCACTGCCATCCCCATCGTCCAGCGGGAGGAGGATGCCAAGTTCACCTCCAAGTTCATCACCGCCGATCCCAATATCAAGGCGCTGTCCGACCTCAAGGGCAAGACCTTCGCCTTCGGCGCCCCCTCCTCCACTTCCGGCAGCCTGATGCCCCGCTATTTCCTGCAACAGGCCGGTCTCAACCCGGAAAAAGACTTCAAGAACGTCGCCTTCTCCGGCGCCCATGACGCCACCGTCGCCTTCGTCGCCGCCGGCAAGGCCGACGCCGGGGTCTTGAACGCCTCGGTCTGGGACAAGCTGGTGGAGCAGAAGAAGGTGGACACTGCCAAGGTGCGCGTCTTCGCCACCACCCCCACCTATTTCGACTACAACTGGACGGTGCGCGGCGACCTCGATCCCGCCCTGGTCAAGAAGCTCACCGACGCCTTCCTGAAGCTCGACCCCGCCAATCCCGAGCACAAGGAAATCATGGCTCTGCAGCGGGCCTCCAAGTTCATCCCGACCAAGAAGGAAAATTACGAAGGGATCGAAAAGGCCGCCCACGCCGCCGGTCTCCTGAAGTGAGCTTCGCCCTGGCCGGCGTGGGCCTGACCCACACCAACGGCTTCACTGCCCTGGCCGACATCGGACTGCAGGCCGGCCAAGGCGAGCGCATCGCCCTCATCGGCCCGTCCGGCGCCGGCAAGACCAGCCTCCTGTCGGTGCTGGGCACCGCCCTGCGGCCCACCGCCGGGGACTTCACGGTCCTCGGCGCCGAGCCCTGGGCGCTGCCCGCCGGCACCCAGAAGGCCCTGCGGGCCCGCATCGGCACGGTCCACCAGGCGCCGCCCATCCCCGCCCGGCAGCGGGTGGTCACCGCAGTCCTGGCCGGCCGCCTGGGGCAATGGCCGGCCTGGAAGTCCCTGGCCTCCCTGGTGTACCCCGCCGACATCCCCGGCGCCCGTGCTGCCCTCGCTCGCCTGGAATTGGCCGACAAGCTCTTCGAACGCTGCGACCGGCTCTCCGGCGGCCAGCTGCAGCGGGTCGGCATCGCCCGGGTGCTCTACCAGGCCCCGGAGCTCATCCTGGCCGACGAGCCGGTTTCCGCCCTCGACCCGGCCCTGGCCCTGGCCACCATCCGCCTCCTTGCCGCCGAGGCGAAGGCCCGGGGTGCTACCCTGGTGGCCAGCCTCCACGCCGTGGACCTGGCCCTGGGCTGCTTCCCCCGCATTATCGGGGTGAAGGCCGGCCGTATCGCCTTCGACCTGCCGGCGGAAGAGGTGACCGAGGCCCTGCTCCAGGAGCTCTACGCCAGCGAAGGAGGCGCCCTGCCGACCCTGGCCAGCGAGCCCCGTTCCGCGGTCCACGCCGCCGCCAGCGACGGCGCCGGCCGGGCAGCATGCTGCTGAACCCCGCCGACCGCGATCCGGCGGCCACCCGGCGCCTGGCCGCCCTTCTCGCCGCCCTGGCCATCCTCTGGCCCCTGCTGCAGGCGGCCGAGGTCAAGCCCGGCGCCCTGTTCGCGGCGGACAACCTCAAGGTCATCGGCGGCTTCCTGGCGGCCTTCCTGCCCCCGGAAACCGGGATCGAATTTCTCGGCTACCTGGGCAAGGCCACCCTGGAGACCCTGGCCATCGCCACCGCCGGCCTGGCCCTGGCCTGGATCCTCGCGGTGCCCCTCGCCTACCTGGCCAGCGGCGCCGGCCGGGAGAAGGCCTCGCTGAACCCGGTCTCCCGCTTTCTTCTCACCCTCCTGCGGGGCATCCCGGAACTGGTCTGGGCCCTTCTCTTCGTTCGGGTCTTCGGCCTCGGCCCGGCGGCGGGCGTCCTCGCCCTCGGGCTGACCTACGGCGGCATGCTCGCCAAGGTCTATGCGGAAATCCTGGAGTCGGCCGACCCGCGTCCGGCCCGGGCGTTGCGCCAGGCGGGGGCCGGACGGCCAGCGGCCATCGCCTATGGCCTCCTGCCCCAGGCCGCCAAGGAACTGGTTTCCTACACCGTCTATCGTTGGGAATGCGCCATCCGGGCTTCCGTGGTCATGGGTTTCGTCGGTGCCGGCGGCCTCGGCCAGCTCATGGACCAGGCCATGAAGATGCTGAACGGGGGCGAGGCGGCCAGCATCCTCCTGGCCTTCATGGCCCTGGTGATGGCGGCCGACGGGCTCTCCCACTGGCTGCGCCGGCGCCTGGAAAAGCCGGCCGCTCCCCGAGCCGCGGCCTTCGGACCGGGGATGGCGGGCCTTAGTCTCGGGCTGGCCGCCGCCGTCCTCGCCAGCTTCGGCTTCCTGGATATCGGCTTCGGCGCCCTGTTCACCCGGGAGGCGGCTTCGTCCATGGGGGAATTCGCCGCCAATTTCCTCGCTCCCGACCTGTCCGGCGAGTGGCTCCTGAAGGTGGCGAAAGGCGCCTGGGAAACCCTCGCCATGTCCGCCGTCGGCACCCTGCTGGCAGCCGCGGCCGGCCTTCTCCTCGCCCTTGGCCGGCCGCGCTTCCTGTTCGGTCTCGGCCTCAATGCCCTGCGCTCGGTACCGGAACTGGTATGGGCGACCATCACCGCCCTGGCCGTCGGACTCGGGCCCTTCGCCGGCACCCTGGCCCTGGCCCTGCACACCGCTGGTGTCCTCGGGCGCCTCTACGCCGAAGCCCTGGAAAACGCTCCCGCTGCGCCCAATCAGGCGCTGCGGCTGGCCGGCGCGCCGAGGTCCATCGCCTTCCTCCATGGCACCCTGCCTGAAGTGTTTCCCCAGTTGCTCGCCTACACCCTGTACCGCTGGGAAATGAACATCCGCATGGCCGCCATCCTGGGTTTCGTGGGGGCCGGCGGCCTCGGGCAACTGCTCTACTTCGAGCTTTCCCTCTTCCACTACGCCCAGGCGAGCACCGTCATCGCCGCCATGCTGATCCTGTCGGTGACGGTGGACTGGGGGAGCGCCTGGCTGCGCCGCCGCTCAGCCTGAGTGGGGCAGCGCCCGCTGCACCAGCCGCACCCAGTAGCTCACGCCGTAGGCCAGGATATCGTCGTTGAAATCGTAGTGGGCGTTGTGCAGGGTGCAGCCGCCGGTGCCGGGGCCGTTGCCCAGCCAGACGTAGCAGCCGGGCTTTTCCTGCAGCATGTAGGCGAAGTCCTCGGCCCCCATGGAAGGCAGGACATCGGTCAACACCCGCTCCGGCCCGAGGACCTCCCGGGCCACCCGGCGGCAGAATTCGGCTTCGGCCTCGCTATTCACCGTCGGCGGGTAGCGGTGGTCGAAATGGACGTTGATCTGGGCCCCGTTGGCCGCCGCCACGCCGCTGCACAGGCGCTCGATGGCCCGTTCCACCGTTTCCTGGATATCCGGCTTGAAGGTGCGGATGGTGCCCCGCAGCACCACCTCCTCGGGCAGGACGTTCCAGGCGGTGCCGCCATGGAACTGGGTGATGCTCACCACCGCCGACTCGCAGGGATGCAGCGTGCGGCTGACCACGGTCTGCAGGGCCTGCACCAGCTGGCTGCCGGTGACGATGGCATCGACCCCCTGGTTGGGCATGGCGGCGTGGCAGCCGTGGCCGCGCACGGTGATCTCGAAGGCGCAGGTGCCGGCCATGACCGGCCCGGGCATGACCGCCATATCGCCCACCGGGATGCCCGGCCAGTTGTGCATCCCGAAGACGGCTTCCACCGGGAATTGCTCGAAGAGGCCGTCCTCCATCATCACCGCTGCTCCGCCTTCCGATTCCTCGGCGGGCTGGAAAATGAACACGGCGATGCCGTCGAAATCCGGGTGCGCCGCCAGATGGCGGGCAGCCCCCAGGAGCATGGCGGTATGGCCGTCGTGGCCGCAGGCATGCATTCGCCCCGGATGGCGGGAATGGTGGGGAAATTCGTTCAGTTCGGGAACGGGCAGCGCATCCATGTCGGCCCGCAGCCCGATCATGCGTGTTGAGGTCCCGGCCCGCAGCACGCCCACCACCCCGGTTTTCGCCAGGCCCCGGTGGACTTCCAGGCCGTAGCGCTCCAGTTCCCGTGCCACCAGGTCACCAGTCCGCTTTTCGTCGAAGGCCAGTTCCGGGTGGGCATGGATATCGCGGCGCAAAGCCGTCAATTCGGCCAGGAAAGGAAGGTCGAGGGGACGCATGGCTGCCTCAGGATTCATATTGCAAGAAAAGTATTATGCCCCGGGTTGATCCGGGGGGTTGCCTTCATTATCCTCCCCCCATGGACGTCATCCTGATCAGCGGCCTCTCCGGCTCCGGCAAATCCGTGGCCCTCCACCTTCTGGAGGACGCCGGTTATTACTGCGTAGATAATCTGCCGGTGGTCATGCTCACCCTGCTCGTGCGCATGCTCCGCGAAGAGGGCTTCCGCAAGGTGGCGGTGGCCATCGACGCCCGCTCCGGCGACGGCATCGAGCTGCTGCCGGAAAAGCTCGATGCCCTGGCCCGGGACGATATCCGCTACGCCTTCCTGTTCCTGGAAGCCAAGGACGAGACGCTGTTGAAGCGCTATTCCGAGAGCCGCCGCCGCCACCCCCTGGCCAACGAGAACCGCACCCTGGAAGAGGCGATCCGGGCCGAGCGGGAAAGGTTGGAAGCCATCGCCGACCTGGGACACCGGATCGACACCAGCAACCTGAAGGCCAATGCCCTGCGCAGCTGGGTCAAGCAATTCATCGAGGCCGAACCCGGGAGCGGCCTGACCCTGCTGTTCGAGTCCTTCGGCTTCAAGCATGGCGTGCCGCTGGATGCGGATCTGGTGTTCGACGTGCGCTGCCTGCCCAATCCCCATTACGAGCCGTCCCTGCAACCCCTCACCGGCCTTGACCAGCCGGTGGTGAGTTTTCTCGAAGATCAGCAGGAGGTCTGCCGGATGCGGGACGACATCCGCCGTTTCGTCGCCGATTGGCTGCCCTCCTATATCCGTGACAACCGCAGTTATCTGACGGTGGCCATCGGCTGCACCGGCGGACAGCACCGCTCGGTTTATCTCGCCGAATGGCTGGGGCAGCAGTTTCGCCCCCAGGCCCGCGTCCTCGTCCGCCACCGGGCCCTGGCCGGGGCCTTCTGATGGCCTGGCTGAGCCTCTTCCGGCCCGGTGACTGGCTTCTGCTGCTGACCGGCGGCGCCCTGGTCGGCGCCACGGTGCCGCTGTTCTGGCAGGGCGGCTTCGCAGACCGGGCCATCATCCGCAAGGACGGGGAAGTCTTCGCCCAGGTGGACCTGCGCGCCCGCCACAATTTGTCCGTTCCCGGCCCCCTGGGCACCACCCTGATCAGCGTCGAACCGGGCCGGGCCCGGGTCGTTTCCGACCCCGGCCTGCGCCAGTACTGTGTTCGCCAGGGCTGGCTGTCCCGCCCTGGAGAAATCGCCATCTGCGCTCCCAACCGGGTCAGCCTGCAGATCGCCGGACGCACCAAGGCCTATGACTCTCTCAGTTACTGAGCTGTCGGTCAGCGCCGAGGACCGCCGCATCGCTCGCCTGGCGGCAGCGGCGGTCGGCCTCTCCCTCATCGATGCCGCCATCCCCACCCCCCTGCCCGGAGTGAAGCCGGGACTGGCCAATATCGTCACCCTGCTGGTGCTCGCCCGCTACGGCTGGACCACGGCGGCCTGGGTCACCGGCCTGCGGGTCCTGGCCGGGAGCCTGCTCCTGGGCCAGTTCCTGGCGCCGGGATTTTTCCTGTCGGCCACCGGCTCGGTGGCCAGCCTCGGGATGCTCGCCCTGGCCCGCCATCTCCCGGAACGCTGGTTCGGGCCGGTGAGCTGGAGCATCCTCGCCGCCTTTGCCCATATCGGCGGCCAACTGCTGCTGGCCCGGGCCTGGCTCATTCCCCACGATGGCGTCTTCCTGCTGACGCCGGTTTTCGGGGCTGCCGCCCTGTTCTTCGGCACCATCAACGGCCTCATCGTCGCCCGGCTGATGAACGAACAGCCCCACTCGGGACCTCTCCATGCCTAAAACCGTCTGCCTCGCCCTCACCGGCGCCTCCGGCATGCCCTACGGCCTGCGTCTGCTGGAATGCCTGCTGGCGGCCGGCGTGCGGGTCCAGCTCCTCTACTCTCAGGCGGCCCAGGTGGTAGCGAAGCAGGAAATGGCCCTCGACCTGCCTTCCCGCCCGGCCGAAGCCAAGGCGGCGCTCCTCGGCCGCTTCCCCGTCCCGCCGGACAGGCTCGAAGTCTACGGCCGGGAGGAATGGTTCGCCCCGGTGGCGTCCGGCTCCAACCCGCCGGACGCCATGGTGGTCTGCCCCTGCTCCATGGGCACCCTGGCCGCCATCGCCCAGGGGTTGTCCGACAACCTGATCGAACGCGCCGCCGACGTGGCGATCAAAGAAAGGCGCAAGCTGGTGCTCGTTCCACGTGAAACCCCCCTGTCGGCCATCCACCTGGAAAACATGCTGCGGCTGGCGCAAGCCGGTGCCGTCATCCTGCCGCCCAATCCCGGCTTTTACCATCACCCACGGGGAGTCGAAGACTTGGTGGATTTCGTCGTCGCCCGCATCCTCGACCAGTTGGCTGTCCCCCACGAACTGATGCAGCGCTGGGGCGAAGCAGGGGCATAGACGCGAGGACGCCATGGGCTTTTTTGATTTTCTGCGCCGGCGGGCTTTGCCGGCATCTCTCGATGTGCCGGTCTTTCCCCTCAACACGGTGCTTTTCCCGGGGGGCCTGGTGACCCTCAAGCTCTTCGAGCAGCGTTATCTGGACATGGCCGCCGCCTGCATGAAGGAACAGAAGCCCTTCGGCGTCTGCCTCATCGCCGCCGGCGGGGAAACCGGCACCCCGGCGGAGCCCCACCCCATCGGCACCCTGGCCGAGATCGCCAGTTGGGAGATGCCCCAGCTCGGTATCCTGGTCATCACCGCCCGGGGAGGCCAGCGGTTCCGCATTCTCGAAAAGCACGTGGAGCCCGACAAGCTCTTGCGGGCCAAAGTGGAACCCATACCGGAGACCGCCGCCGTCCCGGTCCCGCCGGAACGGCTACGGCTCCTGCCGCTCCTGAAGCGCATCGTCAACGATCTGGGCGCAGAGCGCATGCCCGAGCCCCATTACTACGACGACGCCCAGTGGGTCGGCTGCCGCCTGACCGAGATATTGCCGGTCCAGAATCTCGCCAAGCAAAAACTGCTGGAGTTGGACGACCCCCTGACCCGCCTCGAAATCCTCGAAAAATACCTGGAGCAGCGCAAGCTCCTGAGCTGACCGCCGAGATCCTGGCGAACCGATCTGGCGCAGCCTGCGTGCGAAAACGGGAAGAAGGGAAGTTTGGGGAGCTGGAGCGGGTGAAGGGAATCGAACCCTCGTATGCAGCTTGGGAAGCTGCCGTTCTACCATTGAACTACACCCGCTTGGATGGCAACTGGAGGCGCTTCAAATGTGCATCAGAACCAGCCTGCAACAAGAACCCTCTATCAGCTTGGGAAGCTGAAACAATGCCATTGTACGACGCCCGCATCGCGCCGAAGGGCATATTCTAAGCGCAGATGCCGCCGGGTTCAATCTTTCTGTCCCGGCCAGGGCCCCGCCGGAGGTGAATCAGAGGTCGGCCAGGTGGCGATAACGGCCGCCATGGAAGACCAGGGGTGCCCGTTCCGGAGCCTCGTCGAAGCCTTCCACCCGGAGGATGAAAATGAGGTGGTCGCCGCCCGGATGCTGGATGTCATTCCTCACTTCGAAATGGGCGCAGCAACCGTCGAGGCGGGGGGCTCCCCCCAGGCCGGGATGCCAGGCGAGGCCGGCGAAGCGGTCCACCGGCCAGGTGGCGAAACGGTTGGAGATGTCCTCCTGGTCGGCGGCGAGGATATTGATGCAGTGATGGCTCGCCCGCCGGAAGGCTTCCAGGTGGCCCGAGGCATTGGCCAGGCTCCAGAGCACCAAGGGCGGATTGAGGGAGACGGCAGCGAAGGAATTGACGGTCAGCCCGACGGGATGGCCGTCCGGATCCACTGCCGTCACCACGGCCACACCGGTGGCGAAGCGCCCCAGGGTATTGCGCAGGGCGCGGCAGTCGAGGGGAATGGAAGGATCGCTGCTGGTGCATTGCACAGCCGTCGGCGGCGCCATGCAATCGGGGGAAGACTGGGACATCTGAAACGGCCTTGCAGCGAAAAACGCGTATTATCGGCCTCCCTCCCGATACCTGTCGAGGCACAGGCCTTGAAGCAAGCTCCAGAAACCTTCTCCCGCCGCCTCATCGAGTGGCAGAAACGGCACGGCCGCCATGACCTGCCCTGGCAGCGGACCCGGGACCCCTACCGCATCTGGCTGTCCGAGATCATGCTCCAGCAGACCCAGGTGGCGACGGTCATTCCCTATTACCAGCGCTTTCTCGAACGCTTCCCCGACGTCGCCGCCCTGGCGGCGGCTCCTCTGGCGGCGGTTATCGAGGCCTGGGCCGGGCTCGGCTACTACGCCCGGGCCCGCAACCTGCACCGCTGCGCCCAGCGGGTGATGGAAGACCACGGCGGCCGCTTCCCGGCAACGCCAGAGGAACTGGCCGGGCTTCCGGGCATCGGCCCCTCCACGGCGGCGGCCATTGCGGCCTTTGCCTGGGGCCGGCGGGCTGCCATCCTGGACGGCAACGTCAAGCGTGTCTTTTGCCGGCATTTCGGCATCGAAGGCGTTCCCGGCACGGCGGCGGCGGACAGAGCCTTGTGGGCCCTGGCGGATTCCCTCCTGCCGGAAGACGACATGGAGGCATACACCCAGGGGCTCATGGACCTGGGTGCCACCGTATGCACTCGCCCCCGGCCCGCGTGCGGCCTTTGCCCTCTACAGGCCACCTGCGTCGCCTACCGGCAGGGCCGCCAGGCCGAGCTGCCGGCCCGCCGGCCGCGGCCGGCGTTGCCGGAGCGGGAAACCACCCTGGTTCTCATCAGCGACGGCCAGCACATCCTCTTCGAGCGCCGCCCTCCGGCCGGCATCTGGGGCGGCCTCCTGGTGCCTCCCGAGGGGGAGCCGGCGGCAGTGCTCGCCCGCCTCGGCCTCCACGCCGAAGACTGCCTGGAATTGCCTCCGCTGCTGCACGTCTTCACCCATTTCCGCCTCCATATCCGGCCGGTGCTCTGCCGGGTCGCCCCCGATTGCCACACGGCGGCGGAAAGGAATCTGGAATGGCTGGCAATCGGCTTGGCCCCCGCGGCGGGGGTGCCAACCCCGGTGAAGAAGCTGGTCAGGCTGGTTGCCAGCGCAGGGGATTGATGCCCCAGTCCTCGAATTCCTCGGCCGCCACGATATTGCCGTAGTGATTGCCGTAGCGGCGGGCGAGGTCCACTTCCACCGGAGTGACGTATTGCCGACGCGCGGCATGGAAGATCACCCGGACCACGGGGTGCAGGAGATCGTCGTGGCGAACCTCCCGGACCACCGCCAGGTGACCGCTTTCCAGACGGACCAGGGTCCCCACCGGGTAGATGCCGACGGTGCGGATAAAGCTGGCAGCCAATTCGGGGTCGAACAGGAAGCCTCCTCCCTCGTACACCTGCTTGAGGGCCGCCGCCGGCGACAGGGCTCGCCGGTAGGGCCGATCCGAGGTCATGGCGTCGTAGGTGTCGACAATGGCGGCCATGCGTCCGGCGCTGGAAATATCCTCGCCGACCATGTGGTAGGGGTAGCCCGAGCCGTCGTAGCGCTCATGATGCTCCAGCACCACGGCCACCGCGGTTTCCGGCAGGCGGGTGGTGGCGTCCAGCACCGCCAGCCCTTCCTCGACGTGGGAATGGACCAGGGAGCGCTCCTGGCTCGAGAGCTCCCCGGGCTTGGTGATGAGGCGGGCGTCCAGGGCAACTTGGCCAACGTCCTTGACCAGGGTGCCGAGGGCCAATTGTTCGATTTCGCTGCGGCCAAGGCTCTGCTGCTGAGCCATGGCGATGACGAGGGCGGCGGTGGCCACCGCATGGTGGGTGGCGTAGGTCTCGATCCGCTTCAGGCGGGCCAAGGGCGCCAGGGCATCCGGGTTGCGCGCCACCGATTCGATCATCTTGCCGACCACCGGCTCCAGCGTCCCGGCTTCCACCACCCGGCCCGTCCTGGCAACGACGATGAGCTCCTGGACCTTGTCCGTCGCCTCGCGCAGGAGCCGGCTCGCCCGTCGGCGCTCCTCGGCGAGGGAAACGGTGGGTTCGGGCACCAGCGCCTCGACCCGGGAGGGATGTCTCGGCCGGCCGCGTTTCACTACGGAAACCGGCACCTCCGGCGGCAGATCGGCACCGCGGCTGGTGTCGATGCTGACCTCGGTCACCCCATCGGCGATAAGGCGCTGCACCAGGGCTTCGTCATGGACGGGGAAATGCCGACGCCACAGGCTGTGCTCGAACCAGCCCTTGTGCAGGTCCACCACATACATGCCGGGAATCAGCTTCGCGGCGGGTATCTTTCGGATCATCGCCCGTCCTGCCTCCGCCTTGCCGGTCATGCCCGGTCCGCTATCAGCGGCCGGCCTCCGCCTTTTCCCGCTGCCTGGCCTTGGCCATTTTCTCGGCCACCTTGCGCTGGTGGGCCTCCTGCTTCTTGCGCAGGCGCTCCTCGTCGGCGGCCCGGCGCTCGGCGCCGATACGGGCCTGTTCTTCCTTTTCCGCCAGCTTGGCCGCCCGGGTGCTTTCGCTGTGCTCCTGCTCGGCCCGGATTTCCGCTTCCCTGGCCTGCAGGTCGGCCTGCCGCTGGGGTTCCCGGGCCAGGCGGCGCGCATCCTCGTCGGCCAATTCCTCTTTCTTCACCTGGCGCTCCCGGGCCTTGCCGTCGTTCTCGATGCGGCGGGCTTCGTTGGCGGCCTCGACGTACTCATCCCTGGCCTCCTGTTGGCAACCGGCCACCCGGAACTTCTTGAAGCACGCCTTTTTCCTGGCTTCATAAGCCTCCTTGGCCTGCTGCTCCAGGGCGGTGCCCTTCTCCTGCAATCCCCTGGCTTCCTCCAGCCGCCGGTCCCAGTCGGCGCGCTGGTCCGGAGCCGGCCTGGCGCCATCGCTCTGGGCCCAGGCGACCGCGGAGGCTGCCAGGTACCCGGCCACGAAAATCAGGCGGGCAGCCAGCGATAGGGGTCGATTTTCCATTTCTGGTAACTTTCAAAAGCGATGATGCGGTCGTGGGTGCGGGAGAGATCGAGGACTTCCGGCGGGATGTAGTGCTGGCTGTCGATATCATAGATGACCTGCACCGTCGGCTCCAGAAGGCTGCCTTCATTCTGCTCCATGACGATCGCCAGGCGGCCGCTGGCAAGCCGTACCAGGGTGCCGGAAGGGTAGATGCCGATAGCGCGGATGAAACGGTGCACCAGGATCGGTTCGAAATGGTGGTCCGACCATTCGAGGAGTTTCTTGAGGGCTTCGGGGGGCGGCATGCCCTTGTGGTAAACCCGGTCGGAGGAAATGGCGTCATAGACGTCCACCACCGAGGCCATGCGGCCGTAGAGCGAGATGGCATCGCCCTTGAGCTTGTTCGGGTAGCCGGTGCCGTCGTGGCGCTCGTGGTGCTGGCCGGCCACCTGCAGGGCGGTTTCGCTGACGCCGGCGGCAGCCTCCAGAAGGGTGACGCTCTGGACGACATGGGATTTCATCTTGTCGAATTCTTCATCGGTCAGCTTGGCCGGCTTGTTGAGGATGGCGTCCGGCACCTGGGCCTTGCCCACGTCATGCAGCAGGGCGCCCATCCCGATCTCCTTGATGACTTCCCTGGAAAGCCTCATGCCCCGGGAAAATGCCACCATCAGAGTGCAGACGCTCACCGAGTGCTCGAAGGTATAGGTGTCGTGCTTCTTCAGCCGGGCCAGGGGCAGCAGGGCATCCTGGTTCCGGAATATGGAGTCGACCATGTTCTCGACCATGGGTTCGAGGCGTTCGAGTTCGATCTGCTGCCCAAGACGGACGTTGTCCATCAGGCTCTTGACGATGCGATTGGCTTCGGTGTGCAGGCGCTTGGCCCGGGGGCCCTCTACCGCCAGCTCGGCGGTGGCGGGCTTGTCCACGTCCTTCTCGGCGATCTTGAGAAGACGTTGCTCCAGGTCCTGGTTCACCTCCTGCTTGGTGGGCGCCGAAACGACATCGTCCCCCCGCAGGGGATCGATATACAGTTCGCGCACCCCGACGGCACGGATTTTCTCGACAGCGGCTTCGTCGCGGACGGCGAAGCTGTTGGTCAGGAACGGGTGATCAAGCCAGCCGCAGTTCAGATCATGGATGAACATCCCCGGCTTGAGCTGTTCGATGCGGATCTTCTTGACCATGGCACGCCCAGATATTGCGGTGCAAAAGATTCTATCCCATTGGGGCCGCTATAATCCGTCCCCCATGATTGCCCTGCGCCAAGTCACTTTCGCCCGCGCCGGCCGCCCCCTGGTGGTCGACGCCAATGTCCAGATTCACCCCGGTTGGCGGGTCGGCCTGGTGGGGGCCAACGGCTGCGGCAAGTCCAGCCTTTTCGCCCTCCTGGCCGGCGAGCTCCATGCCGAAGCCGGTGACGTCGAATTGCCCGCCGCCTGGCACATCGCCCGGGTCGCCCAGGAAACCCCGGCTCTCCCCACCCCCGCCATCGAATTTGTCCTCGACGGCGACGAGGAGCTGCGCCGGGTGGAGCGGGAACTGGCGGCGGCCGAATCCGCCGGCGACGGCGAGGCCATCGGCCACCTGCACGCCCGCTACGGCGAGATCGGCGGCTACTCCGCCCGGGCCCGGGCTGCCGAGGTGCTCCACGGCCTGGGCTTCACCGACGCCGATTTCGACAAGCCGGTAGCCGAGTTCTCGGGGGGCTGGCGGGTCCGCCTCAACCTCGCCCGGGCCCTCTCCTGCCGGGCCGACCTGCTCCTCCTCGACGAGCCCACCAACCACCTGGACCTGGATGCGGTCCTCTGGCTGGAAGGCTGGCTCAAGGCCACCCCAGCCACCCTGCTCCTCATTTCCCATGACCGGGATTTTCTCGATGCCGTGGTCGGCCAGATCCTGGCCATCGAGCGCCAGCGCCTGACCCTGACCACCGGCGGGTATTCCGATTACGAGCGCACCCGGGCCGCCCAGCTCGCCGTCCAGCAGGCCACCTTCGAGGCCCAGCAGAAGCAGATCGCCCATCTGCAGCGCTTCATCGACCGCTTCAAGGCCAAGGCCACCAAGGCTCGCCAGGCCCAGAGCCGGGTCAAGGCCCTGGGGCGCATGGAGATCGTGGCCGCGGCCCATGTGGATTCGCCTTTCCACTTTGATTTCCGCACCCCGGAGGTCCTCCCCGACCCGCTTCTCGTCCTCGCCGGCGGTTCCGCCGGCTACGGCGGCAAGCCCATCCTGGAAGGGGTCAATCTCACCCTGCGGCCCGGCAGCCGCATCGGCCTCCTGGGCCGCAACGGCGCCGGCAAGTCCACCCTGGTCAAGCTCCTGGCCGGAGCCCTCGCCATGACAGCCGGCGAGCGCCGGGACGCCAAGGCCCTCAACATCGGCTACTTCGCCCAGCACCAGCTGGAACAGCTGCGGCCGGACGAGTCGCCGCTGCAGCATGTCACCCGTCTGGAGCCGACCACCCCGGAGCAGGAGCTGCGGGACTACCTGGGGGGCTTCGATTTCCGCGGCGAGATGGCTACCCGCCCGGTGGGGCCCTTTTCCGGCGGCGAAAAATCCCGGCTCGCCCTGGCGCTCCTCATCCGCACCCGGCCCAATCTGCTCCTCCTGGACGAACCCACCAACCACCTGGACCTGGAAATGCGGGAGGCCCTGAACTTCGCCCTCCAGGATTTCGAGGGCGGCGTGGTCCTCGTCTCCCATGACCGCCACCTGCTGCGCACCTGCGCCGACGAGCTGTGGCTGGTGGCCCATGGCAAGGCGATGCCCTTCGAGGGGGACCTGGACGACTATGCCGCCTGGCTGGCCGAGCAGCGTAGCGCCCAGCGCGCCCCGGAACCGGATGCGGCGGCCCAGAAGGCCGAGCGCCGGCAGAAGCGGGAGGAAGAAGCCGCCAACCGTCAGGCCCTCCTCGCCCGCCGCCGGCCCCTCATGAAGGAGATCGAGCAGCTGGAGAAGAAACTGGCGGCCTGGAATGCGGAAAAATCCGCCCTCGACGGGCAGCTGGCCAACCCGGCGCTCTACGCCCCCGGCGCCGACCGCAGCGGTATCGATGCCATGCACCAGCGCCAGGCCCGGCTTGCCGGCGACATCGACGCCGCCGAGGAGCGCTGGCTCGAAGCCCAGGACGAACTGGAGTCAATACCGGCTCCCTGATCGGGTAAAATGCCGGTTTTGCCCATCGCCGCAGGAGTTTGTCGTGCAAATCGTCTGTCTTGACCTCGAAGGTGTCCTGGTTCCGGAAATCTGGATCGAATTCTCCCAGCGCACCGGGATTCCCGAACTGAAGCGCACCACCCGCGACGAGCCGGACTACGACAAGCTGATGAAATTCCGCCTCGACCTGCTGCGGGAACACAAGCTGGGCCTGCCGGATATCCAGAAGGTCATCGGCGAGATGGGTCCCATGGCCGGCGCCAAGGCTTTCCTGGACGACCTGCGCAACACCTACCAGGTCGTCATCCTGTCCGACACCTTCTACGAGTTCGCCAAGCCCCTCATGCAGCAGCTCGGCCTGCCCACCCTCTTCTGCCATTCCCTGGAAGCCGACGCCACGGGCATGCTGGTCAATTACCACCTGCGCATGCCCAACCAGAAGCAGGAGGCGGTCAAGCGCTTCAAGGAACTGAACTTCAAGGTGGTCGCCGCCGGCGATTCCTACAACGACACCGCCATGCTGGGCGAAGCCCACGGCGGCATCCTCTTCCATCCGCCGGAAAACGTCATCCGCGAATTCCCCCAGTTCCCGGTGACCCGAAACTACGAGGAACTGCGGACCGAAATCGACAAGGCTTTTGCCCGCGCTGCCTGACATGCATAGCAACCGGTTCTACACCCTTTCCGCCTCCTGCCCCGACGGCGTCGGCATCATCGCCCGGGTGTCCGGCTTCATCGCCGGCCATGGCGGCTGGATCCTGGAGTCGAGCTTCCATTCGGATGCCCTCACCGGCCGGTATTTCATGCGCCTGGAGATCAAGGCCGATTCCCTACCCTTCCTCCTGGCCGAATTCCGGGAGCGCTTCCGGGAAGCGGTGGCCGAGCCCCTGGACATGACCTGGCGCATCACCGACAGCGCCGTCAAAAAGCGGGTGGTGATCCTGGTCTCCAAGCAGGAGCATTGCCTCTACGACCTCCTGGCCCGCTGGCAGGCAAAGGAACTGGACATCGAGATCCCCTGCGTCATCTCCAACCATGACGCCTTCCGGGGCTTCGTGGAGTGGCACGGCATCCCGTTCCACCACGTGCCGGTGACGGCGGACAACAAGACCCAGTCCTACGCCGAAATCCGCCGCATTTTCGAGGACGTGCGGGGCGACTGCATGGTCCTGGCCCGCTACATGCAGATCCTCTCCCCCGACCTGTGCGACGCCTACCCGGGGAAGATCATCAACATCCACCATTCCTTCCTGCCCTCCTTCGCCGGCGCCAAGCCCTACCACCAGGCCTACCAGCGCGGCGTCAAGCTCATCGGTGCCACCTGCCACTACGTCACCTCGGAACTGGACGCCGGCCCCATCATCGAACAGGACGTCATCCGTATCGACCATTCCGACTCCCCCGAGGACATGGTGCGCTACGGCAAGGACATCGAAAAGACCGTCCTGGCCCGGGGCCTGCGCTACCACCTGGAGGACCGGGTGCTGGTCCACGGCAACAAGACCGTGGTCTTCCGCTAATCCTCGTAGACGTGGACCGGGGCCGGCTGCGCCGGCACGTAATGGGTGAGCAGCCGCCGCCCCGGCTGCCAGTCATGCCATAGAAAGCCGCCGGCCTCCAGGGTATAGGCCAGGGGCCCCGGCTTCAGGGCGATCTGGTGGGCGGTGGAGGGAGCCGTCAGGGCCGGGCGGCCGGCGAAGGTGGTCGCCACCAGGCGGTGCACATGCCCGCACAGCAGGGCTTCCACATTCGGCCTGGAGCCGAGCCACGCCAGCAGCCGGTCCTCGTTCCGGCAGCGGATGGCATCCATGCCCGGAACCCCAATATCGAACGGCGGATGGTGGAGGCAGAGCAGGACCGGCCGATCCGCCGGGCAGGCCGCCTGGAGCCAATTCAGCTGGGCGTCGCCGATTTCCCCCCATTCCTTCCCCGGCACGGTGGTGTCGAGGAGCAGCAGGCTTCCTTCGGCCCAGTCCTGCCGCAGGCAGCATAGGGGCTCGCCGGCCCAGGCGTGGTCTGCAAAGGCGGCCCGCAGCTCGGGGCGGCTGTCATGGTTGCCGGGCAGCAGGGCATAGGGCAACTGCAAATCCGCCAACGCCGCCTTGAGACGATCGTAGGCGGGAGCGGCACCATCGTTGGCCAGGTCGCCGGTCAGAAGCAGCAGGTCCGGCACCGGCTCCATGCTCCGCGCCCGGCTCAGGGCGGCCCGGCAGGCCCCTTCGGTATCCACCACCCCGTAGAGCGGCTGGGCGTCGGCGGTGAGATGGAGGTCGGAAAGCTGGGCGATTCTCACCGTTCCAGCCTAGCAAAAAAAGCGGGCGCCGCAAGGCGCCCGAAAGGAGAGAGACGCAGAAACGTCTCAGTAGTGGTAGGCGGATTCGCCGTGGGAGGTCAGGTCCAGACCTTCCCGCTCCTCTTCTTCCGGCACCCGCAGGCCGATGAGGATATCCACCAGCTTGTAGGCCACGACCGCCACCACGGCGGACCAGACGACGGTGATGCCGACGCCGGTGGCCTGGACCAGCAGCTGGTCGGTGATGGAGTAGCTGTCCGCCACCTTGTTGGCCACGTAGTCGTAGATGCCGGTGCCGCCCAGGGCGGGCGAGGCGAAGACTCCGGTCAGCAGCGCCCCCAGGATGCCGCCCACGCCATGGACGCCGAAGACATCCAGGGAGTCGTCGGCGCCGAGGATGCGCTTCAGGCCATTGACCCCCCACAGGCACAGGACGCCGGCCAGCAGGCCGATGACGATGGCGCCCATGAGGCCGACGAAGCCGCAGGCCGGGGTGATGGCCACCAGGCCGGCGACGGCGCCGGAGGCGGCGCCCAGCATGGAGGGCTTGCCCTTGAAGATCCACTCGGCGACAAGCCAGGACAGCGCTGCGCAGGCCGTGGCGATCCAGGTGTTGAGGAAGGCCAGGGCGGCGGTGCCGTTGGCTTCCAGGGCGGAGCCGGCATTGAAGCCGAACCAGCCGAACCACAGGAGGGAGGCGCCGATCATGGTGAAAGTCAGGCTATGGGGCGCCATGGCGACGTTGCCCAGGCCGGTGCGCTTGCCCACCAGGTAGGCGCCGACCAGGCCGGCGACGGCGGCGTTGATGTGGACCACGGTGCCGCCCGCGAAGTCCAGGGCCCCCTTCTGGAACATGAAGCCGGCAGTGGCGTTCAGCTTGTCGGCCGCTTGCGCCGAAACGTAGCCGTCCGGGCCGGCCCAGTACCAGACGATATGGGCGATGGGGGTGTAGGCGAAGGTGAACCACAGCACCATGAAGAGCAGCACGGCGGAGAACTTGATGCGCTCGGCGAAGGCCCCGACGATGAGGGAACAGGTAATGGCGGCGAAGGCCCCCTGGAACGCCACGTAGATGTATTCGCTGACCACGACGCCCTTGGAGAAGGTAGCCGCCACGGAGTCCGGCGTCACGCCTTCGAGGAAGAGCTTGTCGAAGCTGCCGAAGAAGGCGTTGCCTTCGGTGAAGGCCAGAGAATAGCCATAGATCACCCACAGCACCGAGATCAGCGAGAAGGTGACGAACACCTGCATCAGCACCGAGAGCATGTTCTTCGACCGCACCAGGCCGCCATAGAAAAGGGCCAGGCCGGGGATCGACATGAGCATGACGAAGGCGGTGGCGACGATGAGCCAGGCGTTGTCACCCTTGTTGGGCACCGGGGCCGGCGTCGTAGCGGCTGGAACAGCGGCCGCAGGCGCGGCAGCCGCCGCGGTCATTGCCGGAGCGGCGGTCGCCGCCGGCGCGTCTTGCGCCCAGGCAGGGGCGCCGAAGACCATGGCGCCCAGGAGGGCGAGTGCGGCAAATAGCTTTCTCATGATTGGGCTCCTTACAGCGCTTCGGGGCCGGTTTCCCCGGTCCGGATGCGGATGACCTGTTCGAGGTCGAAGACGAAAATCTTGCCGTCACCGATCTTGCCGGTGCTGGCGGACTTTTCGACGGCTTCGATCGCCTGTTCGAGCTGGTCGTCCCTGACGGCCGCCTCGACTTTCACTTTGGGCAGGAAATCGACGACGTATTCGGCGCCGCGATAGAGCTCGGTATGCCCCTTCTGCCGGCCGAAACCTTTCACTTCGGTGACGGTGATGCCCTGCACGCCGACGGCGGACAGGGCCTCCCGCACTTCGTCAAGCTTGAAGGGCTTGATGATGGCTGTGACGAATTTCATGAGTAGGTCCTCACAAGGTTGGATTTGGGATTCCCCGCCGGCGCCGGCCGGTGTACCGGCGGGGAATGGTTCAAAAGTGGTTAGAAGGTCTTGCTGATCGACAGTACGGCACGCCCCTTGGCGACATCCCTGCCGTCCCAGCAGTAATCGGGAACGGCGTCGCCGCAGGTGTTGGCATTGGTATCGCTGTAGGACAGGCCCACCACGGCAAGGCCGAAGTCGTAGGTCGCCCCCAGCTTCCAGTCGGTGTAGGAGGCGGTGCTGCGGTTCTTGATGTTCTGGCGGCCCACATGGCCAATCAGATTGGTCTTTTCGTTCAGCGGATAGGTGACGGTCAGGTCGGTATAGTTACTGCCCTGGGTCTTGCCGCTGGCCGAGGGGCTGACCCAGGCCACCATGTAGTCGCTGACGGTTTGGGAATACTTGAGGGACACGAATTTCCAGGAGCCGCCCACGTAGACCTCCGTGGTATCCGGAGTCACGACTCCCGGGGTGCTGCGGTCCAGGCTGCCGGGATAGTAGTAGCGGATGAGGCCCACGTCGTAGCCGAAATCGCCCAGGCTGCCCTTGTAGCCGCCGTAGAAATCGGTTTCCACGTGGTTATCGGGCTTGGCGGTGAAAGCCGGCAGGCTGGTCCACTTGACGTTGGAGGCCCAGAAGCCGGCGTACAGGCCGCTCGCATGGCTGTAATCGGCGCCGGCCTGCAGGGCGGGACGCCCTTGGGTCTGGCTGATGCCGCGGAAGAGGTAGTCGCTCACCCCCCCCACGTTGGCCGTGAAGGTATGGGGACCCGCCGGACTCGCCGGCCCCGCCGGCGGGTCTTCCGCCAAGGCTGGCGTAACCACACCGGCAGCCAAGGCAATGGCAAGAATTGTTTTTTGCATTGCGTGTCTCTCCAAAGTCGAGGTTAGAAAGAAAGTCCTGCAAGGATGCCTGAGCACGACCCGTGCCAACGGCGTTTCTTTTGTGAAATCAATCGGTTGCAACACCCCTTCGGCTACCCGCGCCCCAATGCCGCACCGCCATGGTGCGTCGGGGGAAAAGGGGCGCACCAGCCACGGGCGCCTGCCGGCGAGAGGCTCGGGTGCGGACCCTATGCTAAACTGCTAGCCAATGGAGGTATGTACATGCTCGACCCGAAAATGCTGGATGAATTTGCTGCCCGGATCAGTTCGCTGATTGCCGCCAGCCCCGCCAAGGACCTGGAAAAGAATGCCAAAGCCGTGATGTCGGGCTTTCTGGCCAAGCTCGACCTGGTGACTCGGGAAGAATTCGACGTGCAGGCCGAAGTCCTGACCCGTACCCGGGAAAAGCTGAGGGACCTGGAAGCCCGGGTCGAGGCCCTCGAACGCGCCCGCCAGGGCCAGTAAGCACCCGCCCATGGGTCTGGCCGTCGTCAGCAGCCGAGCCCTCGACGGCCTCTCCGCTCCACCGGTATCGGTGGAAGTCCATCTGGCCAATGGCCTGCCCAGCTTCACCCTCGTAGGATTGCCCGACACCGAGGTCAAGGAAGCCCGTGACCGGGTGCGGGCCGCCATCGTCAATTCCGGCTTCGAATTCCCCGCCAGGCGCATCACGGTGAACCTGGCCCCGGCCGATTTGCCCAAGGAATCCGGGCGCTTCGACCTGCCCATCGCTATCGGCATCCTGGTGGCCAGCGGCCAGATTTCCGGCAAGGCCCTGAAGGATCATGAGTTTGCCGGCGAACTGTCCCTCTCCGGCGAATTGCGGCCGGTGCGCGGAGCCCTCGCTATGGCCCTGCCCGCCGCCGACAGCGGCCGGGCCTTCGTCCTGCCCCAGGAAAGCGCCCGGGAAGCCGCTTTGACCGGACGGCCGGATATCCTGCCAGCGCTATCCTTGCTGCAAGTGTGCGCTCACCTTTGCGAGCAGGAGACCCTGCTCCCGGCGCCCCTTCCGGAGGTTCAGGCGACTGCCCATCATCCCGACCTGGCGGAAATCAAAGGCCAGGCCCAGGCCAAGCGCGCCCTCGAAGTGGCGGCCGCCGGCGGCCACTCCCTGCTGATGTCCGGCCCGCCCGGCGCCGGGAAATCCATGCTGGCTGCCCGCCTTCCCGGCCTGCTGCCAAGCCTTGGCCTGGAGGCCGCCCGGGCCTCCGCCGCCGTGCTCTCCCTGGTCGGACAATTCCGCCCGGACCGGTTCGGGCAAAGGGTCCTCCGGTCGCCCCACCACACGGCGTCGGCGGTCGCCCTGGTGGGCGGCGGCAATCCACCCCGGCCGGGGGAAATTTCCCTCGCCCACCACGGCATCCTTTTCCTGGACGAGCTGCCCGAATTCGACCGCAAGGTCCTGGAGACCCTGCGGGAGCCCCTGGAGTCCGGCCGCATCCACATCGCCCGGGCAGCCCGGCACGCCGAATTTCCAGCCCAATTCCAACTGGTGGCTGCCATGAATCCGTGCCCCTGCGGCTGGCAAGGGCATCCGAACCAGAAATGCCGCTGTACCCCGGACCAGGTGGCCCGCTACCGGGGAAAGATCTCCGGCCCGGTCCTGGACCGCATCGACATCCAGATCGAGGTCCCCGCCCTGCCGGCCGAAACCCTCCAGGCCCGGCCCGATGGCGAAAGCTCCGCCAGCGTCCGGGGCCGGGTGGAAGCCGCCGTCGAGCGCCAGCGGGCCCGCCAGGACAAGGCCAATGCCCGGCTGACGGTGGCCGAAATCGAATCCTTCTGCCAGCCCGACCCGGCGGGAGCGGAACTCCTGAAGCAAGCCATGGCCCGGCTCGACCTTTCCGCCCGGGCCTATCACCGCATCCTCAAGGTGGCCCGCACCATCGCCGACCTGGCCGCCAGCCCGGACATCGGGGCGGTTCATATAGCCGAAGCTATCCAGTACCGGCGTCTGGCCGCCGCTTAAGCCATGGCCGCAGCCAACTCCCACCGCGGCGTGGCCGTGCTGCTCGCCGCTCTGTCGGCCCTCGGTCCCTTCTCCATCGATACCTACCTGCCCTCTTTCCCGGAAATGGCCGCCAGCCTCGGCGCCCGTTCCGTGGAAGTGCAGCACACCCTGACCGCCTACCTCGGCGCCTTCGCCTTCATGACCCTGTGGCATGGCGCCCTCTCGGATTCCTTCGGGCGCCGCCGGGTTATCCTCGTCGGCCTCGTCATCTATACCCTCGCCTCCCTGGGCTGCGCCTTCGCCACCCGCATCGAGCACCTGTGGCTGCTGCGGGCCCTGCAGGGAATGTCCGCCGGGGCCGGCATGGTGGTGGGGCGGGCCGTGGTGCGCGATCTCTACGAGGGGGCGACGGCCCAGCGGATGCTGTCCCATGTGGGCATGATGTTCGCCCTCGCACCGGCGGTGGCGCCGATGGTGGGCGGCTGGCTTCAGGTCGCCTGGGGCTGGCGCTCGGTCTTCCTCTTCCTGGCCGCCCTGGGATGCTTCATCTGCCTCTTCGCCTGGCGCGTGCTGCCGGAAACCCTGGCGCCCGAAAAACGCCACCCTTTCGCCGTCGGCCACCTGGCCCGGGGCTACGGACAGGTCCTCGGCAATCCCGCCTTCCTGCTCTGGTGCGTTACCTTCGCCTTCCTGTTCGGCGGCTTCTTCATCTATGTCCTGTCGGCGCCGGTCTTTCTGATGCACCACCTGGGACGCAACGAAACCGAGTTCCTGTGGCTTTTCGGCCCGGCCATGGCGGGCATGATGGGCGGCTCCTGGCTGGCCGGCCGCAGTGCGGGCCACTGGTCCGCCGGACTCACCCTGGCGCGGTCCCTGACCATCCTGGTCGCCAGCACCCTGGCCAACCTCGCCATCTGCCTGATCCTGCCCCCCGGACTGCCCTGGAGCGTGGCGCCTCTGTTCAGCTACAACTTCGGCCTCGCCCTGGCGATGCCGACCTTGACGCTCCTCGCCCTGGACTGCTTTCCCCAGCGCCGGGGCATGGCGGCTTCCTGCCAGAGCTTTATCCAGACCGGCACCAACGCCCTCTATGCCTCGTTGCTGGTCCCCCTCCTGTGGGGTTCGCCCCTGACCCTCGCCTTCGGCATGGCCGGTCTTGCAAGCCTCGGCGCCGTCGGCATCTTCCTGGGTCGGCGGCTGCACTGACCGCCGGCCCTCGGCGGGCGGAACCAAAAGGCGATGCCATTGCCTTGATATAATTCGAGGTTTCCCAGCCCGCCGGACATCCCCCAATGCAGCCCGACCGCACCGCCGAAATTTCCGCCCTCCTCCAGGAACGCCTTCTCATCCTCGACGGCGCCATGGGCACCATGATCCAGCGCCACGGGCTGACGGAAGCCGACTACCGGGGCGAGCGCTTCAAGGACCACACCCACGACCTCAAGGGCAACAACGACCTCCTGGTCCTTACCCGCCCCGACGTCATCGGCGCCATCCACCGGGAATACCTGGAAGCCGGGGCCGACATCCTTGAGACCTGCACTTTCAATTCCACCCGGGTTTCCCAGGCGGACTACAAGCTCGAGGACATCGTCCACGAACTGAATGTAGAAGGCGCCCGCCTGGCCCGCCAGCTGTGCGACGAATTCACTGCAAAGAACCCGGCCAAGCCCCGCTTCGTGGCCGGCGTCGTCGGCCCCACCAGCCGCACCGCATCCATTTCGCCGGATGTGAACGACCCCGGCTACCGTAACGTCAGCTTCGACGAACTGGTGGCCAATTACACCGAGGCCGTCGCCGGCCTGGTGGAAGGGGGCGCCGACCTGCTTCTAGTGGAAACGGTCTTCGACACCCTGAACGCCAAGGCGGCCCTCTTCGCCATCGAGGCCTACTTCGAGCAGGCCGGCCGGCGCTGGCCGGTCATGATTTCCGGCACCATCACCGACGCTTCCGGCCGCACCCTGTCGGGCCAGACCGCCGAGGCCTTCTGGAATTCCCTGTCCCATATCCGGCCATTGTCCTTCGGCCTCAACTGCGCCCTCGGGGCCAAGGAGCTGCGCCAGTACGTGGAAGAGCTGTCCCGGGTCTGCGACTGCTTCGTCTCCGCCCATCCCAACGCGGGGCTCCCCAACGCCTTCGGCGGCTACGACGAGACGCCGGAAATGCTGGCCGAGGAAGTCCGCGCCTGGGCGCAACAGGGCATCATCAACGTCGCCGGCGGCTGCTGCGGCACCTCCCCGGACCATATCCGGGCCATCGCCCGCGCCCTGGAAGGCGTCAAGCCCCGGGCCGTCCCGGCCATCGACAAGCAGCTGCGGCTATCCGGCCTGGAGCCCTTCAACGTCGGCCCCGACTCGCTTTTCGTGAATGTCGGCGAGCGCACCAACGTCACCGGTTCCCGGGCCTTCGCCCGCATGATCCTGGAGGGCCGCTACGACGACGCCCTGGCGGTCGCCCGCCAGCAGGTGGAGAACGGCGCCCAGGTCATCGACATCAACATGGACGAGGCCATGCTGGATTCCAAGGCCGCCATGGACAAGTTCCTGAAGCTGATCGCCTCCGAGCCGGACATTTCCCGGGTGCCCATCATGCTCGATTCCTCCAAGTGGGAGGTGATCGAAGCCGGCCTCAAGTGCATCCAGGGCAAGGGCATCGTCAATTCCATCTCCATGAAGGAAGGCGAAGCCGCCTTCCTGCGCCAGGCGGAGCTGGCCCGCCGCTACGGCGCCGCCGTCATCGTCATGGCCTTCGACGAGAAAGGCCAGGCCGATACCTACGCCCGGAAGACGGAAATCTGCGCCCGGGCCTATGAACTGCTGACCGGCATCGGATTCCCGCCGGAAGACATCATCTTCGACCCCAACATCTTCGCCATTGCCACCGGCATCCCGGAGCACGACAACTACGCGGTGGATTTCATCGAGGCAGTGCGCTGGATCAGGAAAAATCTGCCCTACGCCAAGATCTCCGGCGGCGTCTCCAACGTCAGCTTCAGCTTCCGGGGCAACGACCCGGTGCGGGAAGCCATCCATACGGTCTTCCTTTACCACGCCATCCAGGCCGGCATGAGCATGGGCATCGTCAATGCCGGGATGCTCGGAGTTTACGACGACCTGGAGCCCACCCTGCGCCAGAAGGTTGAGGACGTGGTCCTCAACCGCTGCCCCGGCGCTGGCGAAGCCCTGGTGGAATTCGCCCAGACGGTGAAGGAAGGCAAGGCCAAGGACACCGGCCCCGACCTCTCCTGGCGCGAACTGCCGGTGGAAAAGCGCCTGGAGCACGCCCTCATCAAGGGCATCACCGACTTCGTCGTCGCCGATACCGAGGAGGTGCGCGCCCGCCTGGAAGCCGAGGGCAAGCCGCCCCTGTCCGTCATCGAAGGGCCGCTGATGAACGGCATGAATCATGTGGGCGACCTCTTCGGTGCCGGCAAGATGTTCCTGCCCCAGGTGGTCAAGTCCGCCCGGGTAATGAAGCAGGCGGTGGCCCACCTGGTACCCTACATCGAGGCCGAGAAGGCCCGCTCCGGCGCCCGCTCCAAGGGCACGATCGTGCTGGCCACGGTCAAGGGCGACGTCCACGACATCGGCAAGAACATCGTCGGCGTCGTCCTGGGCTGCAACGGCTACGACGTCATCGACCTGGGTGTCATGGTTCCCTGCGAGAACATCCTCCATGCCGCCAAGGAACACAAGGCCGACATCATCGGGCTTTCCGGCCTCATCACCCCGTCCCTGGAGGAAATGTCCCACGTGGCCGGCGAAATGCAGCGCCAGGGCCTTACCCAGCCCCTCCTCATCGGCGGCGCCACCACCAGCCGCGCCCACACGGCCATCAAGATCGCTCCCCATTACGACGGGGCGGTGGTCTATGTGCCGGACGCTTCCCGGGCCGTGGGCGTCGCTACCCAGCTCCTGTCGGTTGAGCGCAGCGCCGCCTACCGGGCCGAAATCGCCGCCGAATACGAAACCCTCCGGACCGAGCACGCGGGCCGCAAGGGTGCCACCCTGGTGTCGCTGGAAGAAGCCCGGGCCAATCGTTTCACGTGGAACCAGGACTACACGCCTGTCCCGCCGAAGAAGCCGGGCCTCCACGCCATCGACCTCGACCTGGCGGCACTGGTCCCCTTCATCGACTGGTCGCCCTTCTTCCAGACCTGGGATCTGGCCGGCCGCTTCCCCGCCATCCTGGAAAACGCCAAGGTGGGCGAAGCCGCCCGCCAGCTCTACGCCGACGCCCAGGCCATGCTGGACACCATCGTGGCCGACAAATGGCTCCAGGCCCGGGCCGTCTTCGGCCTGTGGCCGGCCCGCGGCGAAGACGAGGACATCGTCCTCTACGCCGATGACTCCCGGCGCACCGAGCTCGCCCGCTGGATCGGCCTGCGCCAGCAGCATAAACAGCCGGCCGGCCGGCCCAACCTGGCCCTGGCCGATTTCGTCGGCGAGCAGGACTACGCCGGCGCCTTCGCCGTCACCGCCGGCCTGGGGATCGAGGGCAAACTGGCCGAATTCGCGGCGGCCAACGACGACTACTCGGCGATCATGCTCAAAGCCCTGGCGGACCGCCTGGCGGAAGCCGCCGCCGAATGGCTCCACGCCCAGGTCCGCCAGGACTACTGGGGCTACGCCGCCGACGAGAAGCTCGACAACGACGCCCTCATCGCCGAACAGTATCGCGGCATCCGCCCCGCTCCCGGCTACCCGGCCTGCCCGGACCACACGGCCAAGCGAGACCTCTTCGCCCTGCTGGATGCCCCCCGGAATGCCGGGATGGGCCTCACCGAATCCTGCGCCATGACCCCGGCGGCAGCGGTAGCCGGCTTCTACATCGGCCATCCCGCAGCCCAGTACTTCGCCATCCCGAAAATCGGTCGGGACCAAGTGGAGGATTGGGCCCGGCGCAGGGGCATGGATGTGAAGGAAGCCGAACGCTGGCTGGCGCCCCTGCTCTGATGCTGCGCCGGGACGTGGATCTGACCGCCTGCAACACCCTGGCCCTGCCGGGGCAGGCGGCCCGCTACGCCCGCATCGACAGCCCGGAGCAGCTCGGCGATCCGGAACACGCCCGCTCCCGCCGCTTCATCCTGGGGGGTGGCAGTAATCTGGTGCTGACCGGGGATTTCGACGGCCTCGTCCTGCACATGGCCATCCCCGGCCGCCGCCTGGCCGGCGAGGACGCCGACGCCTGGTACGTGGAGGCCGGGGCCGGAGAAAACTGGCACGACTTCGTCCAATGGACCCTCGCCCAGGGCTGGCCGGGACTGGAAAACCTGAGCCTCATTCCGGGGACGGCGGGCGCTGCTCCTATCCAGAACATCGGCGCCTATGGCCTGGAAGCGGGGGAGCGCATCCATTCCCTCACCGCCTTCGACTTCTCCGCCGGCCGCCTGGTCGCCTTCAGCCGCGGCGACTGCCGCTTCGGCTACCGGGACAGCATTTTCAAGCAGGAGGGCTGGCACCTTTCGGGACGCTTCGCCATCACCGCCGTCACTTTCCGCCTGCCCAAGGCGTGGGCACCGGTCACCGGCTATGCCGACCTGGCCCGGGAGCTGGACGGCACTTCCACCCCTTCCGCCCGGGACATCGCCGACGCCGTGGTCCGCCTGCGCCGGCGCAAGCTGCCGGATCCGGTCGAAATCCCCAATGCCGGCAGCTTCTTCCATAACCCCGTGGTGGACGCCGCCACCGCCGAGGCTCTCCTGGCCGTCCATCCCGCCCTGCCCCGCTACCCCCAGGCCGATGGCCGGGTCAAGCTGGCGGCGGGCTGGCTCATCGACCAGGCCGGCTGGAAAGGCCGCAACCTGGGGCCGGTGGGCATGTATGAGAAGCAGGCCCTGGTCCTCGTCAATCGGGGCGGCGCCCGGGGTATCGATGTTCAGCGGACCATGTCCGCCGTCCAGGCGGATGTGCTCGCCCGCTTCGGCGTCCAGCTGACGCCGGAACCCGTCTTTCTTTGATTAGAACCCCATCCGCCCGACCGGGCATCTAGAACTCCCGGGTTGCCTGCCAGATGATGTTGGCGCGAGAACCGCCCTGGGCGGTGCGCTCCAACATGTCGATGAAGGGCCAGGCCCGCTGTCCCAGGGCGACGGGCTTCTCCTTTTCCGACTCCTCTTCCTCGTCCCGGCTGGGTGGGGCCTCGCCCCTTTCGACAGCAGCCTTAAGCGCCTTCGCCGCCGGCAGCATTTCCTCCACCGTGAAAGTGCCCCGGACCGTACCCTGCTTGCCCACCGCCGCCAGCAACTGGTGCGCCACTTCCGCGAACATCATCAGTTCGCCCGTTTCACTCGAAATGAATTTGACCAGCATAAGGACTCCTATCGTATCGCTTGTTGTCAGAGCTTTTCCCTTCATGCAGAATGGTATGCAGAGACAAATGAATACAAATACTAATATCAATCTGCTCGAAAGCTGCTCTGATCAGCTAGAGCGCCTGGTGCTGGAAGAAGTTCATAAGCGCCGGCGCTCCAGAAACCCAGTTTCCGCCCTCGTCATCCCGGCTGTCCGCGCCGATGTGACCATCGAATTGGCTCGCCTCGGCTGCAGTGTCACCGGGGTCGACGAGGCCTGCCACGAGAACGACTTCAAGGGCCGCGCCCTGGCCGCCGGCAGCACCGATGACCTGAGTTTCCTGGCCGGCAACCTGGAATCCCTCCCGGACCGGATCTGCGGCGGCCCCTTCGACATCATCTACATCCGACGCGGCCTGTGCACTCTCCCCTACCCCCGGGCCCGGCAAATCCTCCGGAAGCTCCTCGGCAATCTGAAGATCGGCGGCAAGCTCTACGTCTCCGTCCTCGGCATGCATTCGGAACTGGGCGATCATTACCCCGAGGCCGAAAAAGCAGTGGAGGACCGTTTTTGCCCGCTGGATCCCGGCATGGCCCAGAAGTACGGCATCGCCGACCCGGTCTGCCTCTATTCCGAAAGGAATCTCTTCCTGCTGCTGATGGAAGCCGGCGGCAGCGTGCTGCGCACCTTCACCACCACCCACGGCAACGTCAAAGGCGTAGCCGTCCGGGTGTGATTCCCGCCGCCGTCGGGGAAAGCGCGGGGGCCAGGTTAGAATTGGCCTTCCGCCACCCTGAAGAAAATCCGATGCCCGGGGTACATCATCTGTTCCAGAGAACGCCGTCCGAGGCCTGACATGCTGCGCATCGGCGTGGACCTGGGCGGCACCAAGATCGAGATCATCGCCCTCGCCGATGACGGCGGCGAACTGCTGCGTCGGCGGATCGCCACCCCCCAGGGCGACTACATGGCTACGGTGATGGCGGTGGCCGGACTGGTGGAAGGTGTGGAAAGCCAACTGGGGCGCCGTGGCACCGTCGGGATCGGCATTCCCGGCGCCGAGTCCCTGGCCCAGGGCCTCATCAAAAACGCCAATTCCACCTGCCTCATCGGCAAGCCCTTGAATCGGGACCTGCAGGCCCTCCTGCAGCGGGAGGTCCGGGTCATGAACGATGCCAACTGCTTTGCCCTGTCGGAAGCCGTCGACGGGGCGGGCGCGGGGGCGGAAGTGGTTTTCGGCGTCATTCTCGGCACCGGGGTGGGTGGCGGCATCGTCGTCCGGGGCGAGGTCCTCGCCGGCAGGAACGCCATCGCCGGCGAATGGGGCCACAATCCCCTGCCCCTGCCTACCGCCGCCGACCTGCCGCTGCCCGCCTGCTACTGCGGCCGCGCCGGCTGCATCGAAACCTACCTGAGCGGCCCGGCCCTGGCCGCCGACCACGCCTCCCGCACCGGCAGAAGCCTGGCGCCCGCCGATATCGACCGCCACGCCCGCTCCGGCGACGCCGACTGCGAGGCCACTCTGGTCCGCTACGAGGAGCGCCTCGCCCGAGCCTTGGCCGGCGTCGTGAACGTCCTTGATCCGGATGTGATCGTGGTCGGCGGCGGCCTGTCGAATCTCGAGCGCCTCTATGAGAACGTGCCCCGGCTCTGGGGCCGCCACATCTTCTCGGACCAGGTCGCCACCCGGCTGCTGCGCCCCGTCCATGGCGATTCGTCGGGAGTCCGGGGGGCTGCCTGGCTCTGGCACTCAGATCGAGGCTGACGCCTCGGCATTCTCCCGGGCGTCGACGGCGAGATCCACCTGCTGCACCGTGCCGACCCGGCCATCCTCGCCCAGGTAGATGCCGGAGGCGCGAATCTCGCCCAGCAGCCGGTTGGCCTTGTCCTTGAGGGCGAAGGGGCTCTCCGCCGACCCCAGCCAGAGGGCGCCGATGCCGCTTTCGCCTACCGAACCGAGTTCCTTCCCTCCGCGCCAGACCTGGAGCTTGGCGAACTCCGGATCCGCCTCGTCCAACCAGCCGTTGCCGTCGGCGTCCAGCTTGGCCAGATCGCCGAAACCATCGCCGGAGCGGGCACCGAAAAGCTCGCCGCCGTCATCCACCCGGCCGTTGCCATTGCGGTCCAGGACCAGGAAGCCGCTGCCCGAGCCGAGCCCCGGAATCCGTTCCGGCTTGCCGTCGCTGTCCAGGTCGAAATCCAGGCGCTCTCCCCCGAGATCCGCCGCCTTGCCCTCGAAATTGACCACCAGGGGATCGTGCAGGACGGCCTTGCCGCTCTCCTCGTACTTCCTTTCGCAGCGGTAGTCCCGGCAAAGATCGAGGCCTACCTTGAAGTCGATGGCCTTGCCGTCGGCGGTCCGGATGATGCCGCTCCCTTCCACCTGGGTACGTTCGTGGTCGCTGATTTTCTCGGTGGACTCCCATTTCCATTCCACCTCTCGCTCCCCCTGCCTGGCTTCGGGCTGCTGCGTCGGGCCCTGGCAATCGGCCGCCGCCGTGCGGCATTTCTTGCCATCGAGAGCGGCAAGGATGGCATCCACCAGGGACTGCAGCAGACGCATGACCCGCTCCCGCGCATCCTCCCGGGATTCCTCCGGCTGGGCGCCGGAAATATCCTGAAGGACGTTGCGGAAGGTCATTCCGCCGTGGGTTTCGATCTCGTGCCGGTAGTCCTGTTCGTGCCGGCTGGAAAGACGGATGTCGGACTCCTGGATTCGCATGGCAGCCTCCTGGGCAGTGATTGGGAGCAAGTCACTGCAAGGGCCATGCCCACCGCCTAGAATTCCAGGGGATCCACCTCCAGATGCCAGCGCAGCTTGGCCGGCGCCTTGATGCCCTCGATCGCCTTCCGCCATTGCGGCAGAAAGGTCTGCAGGGCGCGCCGGGACGGCGATTCGGCGAGAAGTTGGCCGCGCTCCAGATTGGCGAGCCTGGACAGGTGCATGGGGACCGGGTCGTAGAGGGCGATCTCGGAATGCTCCTGGGCAACCGGCAGCGCCCGGGCACTGGTCAGGAAAGCAATGGCGTCCGCCATGTCCGGAGCCTCGGCCCGCAGCATGGCCTGATAGGCGTACGGTGGAAAACCGGCCTGCTCCCGCTCCTCCAGAAGGGTGGCTGCATAGGAGGGATAGTCGTGGGCGACAAGGGCGCCGTAGAGAGGATGATCCGGGTACTGGGTCTGGACCAGCACCTCGCCCTTCAGCTCGGCCCGGCCGGCCCGCCCGGCCACCTGCATAAGCTGGGCGAAAAGCCTTTCCGGTGCCCGCCAATCGGCGGCGAACAGGGCGGCGTCGGCCCCCAGGACGCCCACCAGGGTCAGCTTGGGGAAGTCGTGGCCCTTGGCCAGCATCTGGGTGCCCACCAGGATGTCCGCTTCGCCCCCATGGATGCGTTCCAGCATGGCCTCCCACTGCTTGCGGCTCTTCACCGAATCCCGGTCCACCCGGACGATGCGGGCTTCCGGGAAGTGTTCCTGGAGCCAGGACTCCAGGCGCTGGGTGCCCCGGCCAAAGGGGTGGATGTCCTGGTTGCCGCAGGTGGGACAACTCTTGGGCACCCGGACCTCGAAGCCGCAGTGATGGCAGCGCAGCCGCCGGTCGGCCAAGTGCAGCACCAGGTTGGCGGCGCAGCGCCGGCAATGGGAAATCCAGCCGCAGGCCGGGCACGCCAGGACCGGCGCATAGCCCCGGCGGTTGAGGAAGACCAGGCTCTGTTCGCCCCGCTCCAGGCGCTGCGCCACCGCCGCCAGGACCGGCTCCGAGATGCCTTCCTGGAGCACCATCCTGCGGGTGTCCAGGAGCCGGACCGCCGGCAGGGTGGCCTGGGCATTGGCCCGCTCCTGCAGGGTCAGGAGTTGGTAGCGCCCGGACTTGGCGTTGGCCCACGATTCCAGGGACGGGGTCGCCGAACCGAGCACCACCGGAATCTCCAGGTCCCGGGCCCGGAAGACCGCCAGGTCGCGGGCGGAATAGCGCATGCCGTCCTGCTGCTTGAAGGAGGCGTCATGTTCCTCGTCCACCACCATCAGGGCCAGGCGCGGCATGGGGGTGAACACCGCCAGCCGGGTGCCGAGGACGATCTGCGCCTCCCCTTCCAAGGCGGCCCGCCAGTGGCGCTCCCGGGCGGCCTCGGCCAGTTCGCTGTGGAGCGCGACCACTCCGGCGCCGGGAAAGCGGCCCCGGACCCGGGTTTCCAGCTGGGGGGTGAGGTTGATTTCCGGCACCAGCACCAGGGCCTGCCCGCCGGCGGCCAAAGCCTTTTCGATCAGGCGCAGATAGACCTCGGTCTTGCCGCTGCCCGTCACGCCGTACAGGAGATGGACGGCGAAGCCGGCGCCCAGGGAGACCGCGGCGATGGCTGCGGCCTGCTCGCCGGTCAGCTCGGGGGCGGGCACGGTGGCCACCGCCGCCGTCCTGCGCCCGGCCCTGCGCTCCGGGGCCGCCAGGCGCTTGAGACCGACCGGCAGGGCCTGCAGGATGACCTCCCCGATAGGAGCCTGGTAATAGGTGCTGGCGAAGTCGCAGAGGCGGAAAAAATCCTCCGGCAGGGGTGGCAGGTCCCGGAGGATTGCGATGGCGGGCTTCAGCTGCTCCGCCGGCCAGTCGCTATCCTCCCGGACTTCCCGGATGATGCCGATGCGCTCCCCGCGGCCGAAGGGTACCCGGACCCGCAGCCCGACGTCGCCATGCCCCGCCTCGTCCGACACATAATCGAACAAGCGGTGCAGGGGCAGATCGAGGGCGACTCGCAGAATGGGCATTTAGCGCAGGGTATTGCTGTCGATTCTCTGAAAACTCATGCAAGCCCTTCTGCAAACAGCAATTTTTTGTCCGGGGACAAATCTGTGGATAACTTTGTGGATTGCTGTTGGAAGATTTGCCGGGACGATTCCGTCACGGACCCCTCCGGCCCTTGCACTGACCGGGACCGGCGGCAAAAAGGTTCGATTTTTCAGTCCATTACTGGTTTCACGTGAAACCGCGGCGGGATAGGGGCCCGCACCCGGCGGGGCAGACCAACTCTGTGTATAAGTTGGCCCCTGCCCCCCTGTTTGTATCTAGGGCTTACGCAATATCCGACTATGGGAATGCACGGCTTCCACCAGGGCGGATACATTGTCCGGCGGCGTGAATTGGGAAATGCCATGGCCAAGATTGAAGACATGGCCGGTATCGCCGGGGCCGAAGCTGTCCAGCACCCGCTTGGCCTGGGCCGCCACTACCTCGGGGGAAGCGAAAAGCACATTGGGATCCAGATTACCCTGCAGGGCCACCTTGTCCCCCACCCGGCGACGGGCTTCGCCGATATCGATGGTCCAGTCCAGTCCCACCGCGTCGCAGCCGCAGGCGGCGATTTTTTCCAGCCAGAGGCCCCCGCCCTTGGTGAATACGATGGAGGGAACGCGCTCGCCGTCCTTGGACTTGGTGAGGCCGGCAATAATGCGCTGCATGTAGCTCAGGGAGAATTCCTGGTAGGCCGCCGCCGAGAGGGAGCCGCCCCAGGTATCGAAAATCATCACCGCCTGAGCGCCGGAATCGATCTGGGCGTTGAGGTAAGCCGTCACCGCATCCGCCGTCACCGTCAGGATGTGGTGCAGCAGGTCGGGACGATCGTAGAGCATGGCCTTGATGTGCCGGAAGTCGCTGGAACTGCCGCCTTCCACCATGTAGCAGGCCAGGGTATACGGGCTGCCGGAAAAGCCGATCAAGGGCACGGAGTTGTCCAGGGCATGGCGGATTTCCACCACCGCATCCATGACGTAGCGCAAATGGTCGTTGGGGTCCGGCGCCGTGAGGTCGCGGATAGCCCATTCCTCCCGCAGGGGACGCTCGAATTTCGGCCCTTCGCCCTCCTCGAAATAGAGCCCCAGGCCCATGGCATCCGGCACCGTCAGGATATCGGAGAAAAGGATGGCAGCGTCCAGGTCGTAGCGCGCCAGGGGCTGCAGGGTCACTTCGCAGGCCAGGGAGGGCGTCTTGCAGAGATTGAGGAAATTACCGGCCCGCTTGCGGGTCTCGCAGTATTCGGGCAAATAGCGGCCCGCTTGGCGCATCAGCCAGAGGGGGGTGTACTCGGTCGGCTGCTTGAGCAGCGCACGCAAGAAGGTATCGTTGTGGGGGCGGGTCACGGTTGGAAGGTGCCGAAAATAAAAGAACGGATTATCCGCCCGAAGGGGGCTTCCTGCAAAAGCCGCCCGCCGGGCCGGAAATCGCCGATAACCCCCTGACTTGCGCTCTTTCCCCTATTCTTCGCCGCGTTTGGCGAGAGCCACCCCGAGCTGCTTGAGCTTGCGGTAGAGATGGGTGCGCTCCAGGCCGGATTTTTCCGCCAGGCGCGTCATGTTGCCCCCTTCCAGGCGCAAATGGTATTCGAAGTAGGCCTTCTCGAAGGCGTCCCGGGCTTCCCGCAAGGGCTGCTCGAAGAAGGGACTCAGGGAAACCGCCTGGGGCTGGTCATCGCTTTCCAGGGGCGCCAGCCGGGCCACATCCTCGGCGCCGATGTCCTCCTCCAGGGCGGTCAGGGCAAGGTTCCTCACCAAGGTATAAAGGCTGGTCCAGGCACTGTCCGGATGATGCTTCCAGGGCAGGTTGCGCAGGCTGTTGAGGGCGCCGCTGGAAAACCGCCGGGCCGGCACCTCGCCGCGCTCTGTGAAATGGGTAAGCAGCAGGGAGGCGATCTCGGGCACCTCGTCGGCATGGCCGGCCAGGGACGGCAGGGCGATCCAGACCTCCCCCAGGCGTGCCAGAAGCTTGCTGTCCCAGCCGGCGTCGGCCAGGGCGGAGAGGGGCCGGCTGCTGGCGGCGACGAGCTGGACGTTGATCCGATCGACCCGCTCCAGGGCGAAGGCCAGGTTCATTTGCTGCAATTTTCCGAGGGCCGCCACGTCCGGGACGAAAAGGATGCCGCCGCCGGCCTTCTGCAGCATATCCTGGGTCAGGGGGTTGCTGGTGGCGGAAAGATCGACCCAGGGCGCCCGGGGCGGCTGCAGGGTGCGGGCGCAGATTTCGGCGATGCCACCGGTGGCGCCCTTGAGGAACAGCACCGGGGCCTTGGCGGCCGCCTGCTCCAGCCGGCGCTTGAACTCCTTGATGAAACCGGAGCGGGCGAAGGCCTCCAGAGTAAGGGGCGGGCGCTGGGGCAGGCTGTCGTGCTTCAGGGCCTTGTGCACCGTGGTCAGGAGCTTTTGCAGGGCGATGGGCTTCTCGAGGAAATCGAAGGCGCCGAAGCGGGTCGCCTCCACCGCCGTGTCGATGGTGCCGTGGCCCGACATCATCACCACCGGCATGTTGAGCTGCCCTCCGGCATGCCATTCCTTCAGGAGGGAAATGCCGTCCGTATCGGGCATCCAGATGTCGAGCAGCACCAGATCGGGGCGCAGCTCGTCCCGGATCCGGCGCGCCGCGGCGGCGTTCTCGGCCAGGCGCACGTCGTAACCCTCGTCGATGAGGATTTCCGACAGCAGTTCGCGGATTCCGACTTCGTCGTCAACGACCAGAATGATCGCCATGGTTGGCTCCTTCTTCTTTCACCAGCGGCAGGCGGATATCGACCCGTGCCCCGCCCTCCGGTGCGTTGCTGATCTCGATATGGCCCTGATGCTCATCGATGATCTTCTTGATGATAGGCAGGCCGAGACCGGTTCCCCGCGCCTTGGTGGTCACGTAGGGCTCGAAAATCTTGGGCAACAGCTCCGCCGGGAAACCCGGGCCGTTGTCCGTCACCAGCAGCCGGGCGCAGCGCCCTGCCACTTCGGTAGTTACATCTATTCTTCCTTCCTCGCGCCCTTCCAGGGCGTCCTCGGCATTACGCAGCAAGTTGTGGATGACTTGCCGGATTTGGGTGGCATCCCCCAGGATAGGCGGCACTTGGCTGTCCAGCCGGACGCGCAAGGCCACCTTGGCGGTCTCGTAGAGGCCGAGGACTTCGCCGATGAGAGCATTCAGGTCCAGGGGCGCCACCGATGGCGCCGGCAACCGGGCGTAGTCCCGGAAATCATTGACCATGCGTTTCATGGCCTGGACCTGGTTGATGATGGTCTGGGTGCCCCGCTGCAGCATCTCCGCATCGCCGTTGGAAAGCTTGTCGGCCAGCTTCAGCTGAAGGCGCTCCGCCGACAGCTGGATAGGCGTGAGGGGATTCTTGATCTCGTGGGCCAGGCGCCGGGCGACTTCGCCCCAGGCGGCGCTGCGCTGGGCGGCGATGAGGCGGGTGACATCGTCGAACACCACCACCTCGCCGCCGCCGCTGGCTTCCGGCAGGCGGGAGCCCCGCAGCAGCAAAACCTGGGGCATGCCGTTGGAGCGTTCGAGTTCGAGCTGGTCCTGCCACTCCGCCTCGTCGGTGGCGTCGAAATGCTCGCGGATGAAACGGCCGAGGACCTCCTGGCGCGGCCACGACTCCACCGCCACGCCCGCCAGGCCGTCGAACTCGTCCCCCAGGATGGCCAGGGCACCCTCATTGACGGTCCGCAGTACGAAACGCCGGTCGAAGACCAGCACCCCGGTGGACAGATTGGCCAGGATGGATTCCAGGTAACCCCGGGCCGACTCCAGCTCGGCCCGGTGCCTTTCGGTCTCCCGGCGGGCATCGTCCAGCTGCCGGGTCATCTGGCTGAAGGACTGGGTCAACATCCCCAGTTCGTCCCGGCTATACACCGCCTGGCGGGGCGAGAAGTCGCCCTGGGCCACCGCCTGGGTCCCCTCCGCCAGGATGGACAGGGGCGCCGACAGGCGCCGGGCAAGGACGAAGGCCAGGGCGAAGGCCGCGAAGAGGGCGAGCAGTACGGTGAGGGTCAGGGTCAGGGCGTAGATGCGGGTGAGCCCCTGGCGGGCCAGTTGCAGTTCCTGGTAATCCCGGTACACGGTCTGGACCTCGTCGGCGTTCTGGCCGAGGGCAGGCGGCACCGGATTCACCACCTGCAGGATGCGGGGCTCCTCGAAGACGCCATGGGCGGCTACCGGCACCAGAACCCGCAACATGAGCTTGCCCCCCTCCCCGTCGATGGCCGTGACGGCCCGGCTGCTCCGGGCCTGCTTCAACTGGGCCGAGCTCGGCAGGGAAGGCAGGAGGCTGGAAAAATCGTCGCTGGCACTGGACAGGAGCTGGCCGCCGACCGAGAAAAGGGCCGCCGACTCGACGCCGGATTGCTCCCGCAGGCGCAGGAGGGCCGAGCGCCGCCCGGGTTCCGGCAGGTCCGACAGTTCCAGGGCCATGCCGCGGGTTTTGTCCACCAGTTCGCCGAGCATCGAGTCGAGGGCCGTGCGCCCGAGGGCAAGGCCCGATTCCAGGGCCTTTTCCACCCGCACATCGAACCAGCCTTCGATGGAACGGGTGACGAACTGCACCGATACCCCATAGACCAGGACGCCGGGGAGCACCGCCACGACGCCGAACATCATCATCAGGCGCAGCTTGAGGCGGGCCCCGAAGACCTGGGCCCGGTAATCCCGCCACAGGGACCGCAATTGCCAGCCGACCAGCCCGACCATGGCCGCCGCCAGGACGATGTTGAGGCCGATCAGGAGGGAGTAGTGACGGGTAAACAGGGATGTCTTGGCTGCCGTGGAGAGTAGCAGCAGGAACCAGACGATGGCGCCCATGGTGGCCGCCAGCGCTCCCCCGATGGCGACGAAACGCTTCACTTGCTCTCCGCCGGCAGGGTGGCCTGCCAGACTTTCCAATCCGAAGCCAGATGCCAATCCCGGTTGCCGAGAGCGGAAATCTGGAAGGGCTTGGGCAACTGGCTGACGTCCAGACGCAGGCGCAGGGCGGCACGATAGGCGTCGCCGGGCTTGACCGGGACTTTGTCCGATTTATCCGGCGCTTTTTCGATCACTACCCAGTTGCGCAGGCGGGACAGCATGCGCAGGGCTTCGCTCAGGTTCGGAAAGGACTGGTGCAGGGCGCCGGTGGATAGGCGGTACTGGCGCGTCAGGGCGTGGTAGGAAAGGCGATAGGTCAGGCTGCGGCTCACCAGCTTTTCGTCCAGCCAGTACCAGCGCGGCCGGGTGAGCTCGAAATCGACAACGAAATTGAGCACCACGCCCTTGGTGACCGCTTCTTCCAGGCGCTCGTTGAAATCGATGGCGAAATCGGCGGAAACGGCATAGCCGTCCTCCACCGCTGTCAGTTCCGGATTGGAGATTTCGATCTCGGCAGCGCGGGCCGCCAAGGTGAACAGGAGGCCAAAGACGATGGCCCACACCCGCCAGGGCTCAAAGCGGTTTTTCAAGCAGGCAGTAATAGAAACCATCGTGTTCGGCGTCGGGCAGCAATAATTCTTCGTGGCATCGCAGCGCTTCGGGCTGCCGGGCGACAAAGCCATCCACCTGGCCGGCATCCTCTTCCGGAAAGACCGAGCAGGTCGCGTACAGCAGTTTACCGCCGGGCTTCACAACCCGCCACAGGGCATCCAGAAGGGCGGCCTGGGCGCGGGCGAAGCCGGCGATGTCGGCCTCCCGCCGCAGCCACTTGGCATCGGGATGGCGGCGCACGACGCCGCTGGCGGTGCACGGCACGTCCGCCAGCACCGCATCGAAGGGATTGCCGTCCCACCATTGGTCGATCCTGGAGGCATCGGCCGCCCGGACCTGGGCCTGCAGGCCCAGGCGGTCCAGGTTGTCCTGGATGCGCCGACAGCGGGCCGGCTTGAGGTCCAGGGCCAGGAGGTCCACATCGGCCCTTTCCAGGATATGGGCGGTCTTGCCGCCGGGAGCGGCGCAGGCGTCCAGCACCCGGCTGCCCGGGGCCGGATCGAGCAGTGCCGCCGCCCGCTGGGCCCCCAGGTCCTGGACCGACACCAGCCCCTCCGCAAAACCGGGCAGGCGATCCACCGGCACCGGCCTCGCCAACAGCAAGCCGTCTTCGCCGCGGGGCCAGGCCTCGATGCCGACGTCCGGCAAGCCGCTGGCGTAGTCGTCCCGGCCGGCCCGCCGCCGATTGACCCGCAGAGCCATGGGGGGCGGTGTATTCCCGGCGGCGACAATGGCCGGCCAGTCCTCGGGATAAGCCGTCTTGAGACGGCGCAGCCACCACTCGGGATGGGTCAGGCTGGCCACCTCGTCGGCCGCCACGGCGGCAAGCAGTTCCTCCTGGCGGCGCAGGAAATTGCGCAGCACCCCGTTCACCAGCCCCTTGAAGCGTCCGCCCGCCACCTGACCGGCGGCGCGCACCGCCTGGTCCACAACGGTGTGGGGGCTGTCCGGCCGGCTTTCGAGGCGGTAAAGCGCCACCAGCAGGAGGGCATTGACCACCGGCTGGCCGAGGGGCTTCTCCAGCAGATGGGAGAGGAAGAAGCCACCGCGGCCGTACTGCCGCAGGCTGCCATACACCAGATCCTGGGCCGCTGGCCGCGCCACCGCGGGCACCTTGGCAAGCAGTCCATCGGCGAGGCTTTGCCCGCCCACCACGGCCGTCACCACCTGGGCGGCGTTAAGCAGGGCGAAAGCGAGGGAGTCGGAAGGAAGGGATTGGGACATGGGCCGCCATTATCGCACGGGGCATAATGCCCCCATGAAAAGCATTTTGACCGCCCTCGCCCTCCTGCTCACGACCTTGCCCGCCTGGGGCTGGAACGCCGCCGGCCATCGCCTGGTGGCGGCCATCGCCTGGCGCCAGATGTCTCCCATCGCCCAGCACCGGGTCACCGACCTGCTGCAGATTCACCCCGACTACCGCAAGTGGACCGCCAAGGCCGGGGATAACCCTGGCTACACCGCTTTCCTCGAAGCCTCCACCTGGCCCGACGACATCCGCAAGGATCGGCGCTTCCATGACGAGGGGCGGGAAGCGCCAACGCCCCCTTTTCCCGGCATGGCCGATACGGCCCGCCACAAAGACTGGCACTACGTGGATCAGTTCTCCAATAAGGTCCGGGATGGAGAACTGGACCACCAGCTCGAACGCCTGACCCGCCTCCTGCGCAACCCCGGCACGCCGCCGGCGGAGCGGGCCTACGCCCTGCCCTGGCTCATCCACCTCCTGGCCGACATCCACCAGCCACTGCACGTGGGCAGCCGGGACGATGGAGGAGGCAACCGCTTCGAAATCGAAAATCCCTTCAATCGCCGCCTGCCTTTCACCAACCTCCATACCTGGTGGGACGACCTGCCGGGTCCGCCCTGGTTGCGCGGCCCCCGCCTTGAGCGGGCGGCGGACGCTCTCCTGGCGTCCCAGCCGAAGCCGCCCCGCCAGGGCTCGCTGGCCCTGTGGGAAAAGGAGAGCCGGGAACTCAGCCGAGAAACGGCCTACCCCGCCGCCACCGGCAGCCTGCTGCCGGCCATCACTGCGGACTTCGCGGCCCGCTCCCAGGCCGTCGCCAACCAGCGGCTGGCGACGGCGGGCTATCGCCTCGGCCGCCTTCTGGAGGGGACATTCGGGCAGGTTTCACGTGAAACGGAATAGAATTCCGTCATGCACGGCCTCCACCTCATCGCCGACCTCCATGACTGCCGCTGTCGGCGGGAATTCCTCCTCGATGCCCCGGGGCTGGAGTCCTTCTGCATCGCCGCCTGCGAGCGCCACGGCCTGACCGTCGTCGGTCGCTGCTTCCACCAGTTCCGCACCGCCGCCGGGGAACCGGCCGGCGTCACCGGCACCGTGGTCCTGGCCGAATCCCACCTGGCCGTGCATACCTGGCCGGAAATGGCGGGAGCGACCCTCGATATCTACGTCTGCAACTTCAGCGCCGACAATAGCGACCGGGCCCATGCCCTGTTCGACGAAAGCATCGCTGCCTTCGCCCCGGAAAGGGTGGAAAAAAAACGGGTCGCCCGGGGCAGCATCCGGGCGTAGCGGCTTTCAAGCCGCGCCGTCGAAGCGGCTGCCGACCACCAAGGCGTTGCCCGCCAGGAACTGCATCGCCGGCAGGCGTTTTCCCCCGGCCTTCTGCAATTCGGTGACCAGGATGGCTCCCTCGCCACAGGCGACGGCGATGCCCTCCTTACCGGCCGCCAGAATCTCCCCCGGCTGCCCGCGGCCGTCGATGGGCCGGGCCCGCCAGATCTTGATGCCGGTCCCGCCCAGCAGGGCTTGGGCACCGGGAAAGGGATTGAAGGCGCGGATCAGACGATCGATCTCCGGAGCCGGGCGCCACCAATCGATCAGGGCCTCGCTCTTTTCGAGCTTGGCGGCATAGGTCACCCCGGCCTCGGACTGGGGCTCCGCCGGCATGGGCAGGCGGGCCAGGCAATCCACGATGAGTTCGCCGCCGAGGGCGGCCAGCCGGTCATGCACATCCCCCGCCGTGTCCCCTGCCTCGATGGGCAGCTTGTCGCACAGGAGCACTGGGCCGGTATCGAGGCCGGCTTCCATCTGCATGATGCAGACGCCGGTTTCCCCGTCCCCCGCCAGGATGGCGCGCTGGATGGGAGCGGCGCCCCGCCAGCGGGGCAGCAGCGAAGCATGGATATTGATGCAGCCGAAGCGGGGCAGGTCCAGCACTGTCTGGGGCAGGATCAGGCCATAAGCCGCTACCACCATGACATCGGCGCCCACTTCCCGCAGCCGGGCCTGGGCGTCGGCGTCCCTGAGGGTGGGCGGCTGGAAGACTTCGATGCCCAACTCCTGGGCCAGGCGCTTGACCGGCGAAGCCTGCAAGGCCATGCCCCGGCCGGCGGGCCGGTCGGGCTGGGTCAGCACCAGGGGAATGTCATGGCCTGCGGCCGCGATGGCGCGCAGGGCAACGGCGGCAAATTCCGGCGTGCCGGCAAAGATGACTCTCATGCCGTGATGCGCGCCTGCTTCATGAGCTTGTTCTTGATCCGCGTCTGCTTCAGTTGGGACAGATAGTCGACGAAAACCTTGCCTTTCAGGTGATCCAGCTCGTGCTGGATGCAGACCGCCAGCAGGCCTTCCGCCTCCAGGGTCTTTTCCTGGCCGTCCAGGTTCATGTATTGCACGGTCACCCGCTCGGCCCGCTGCACCCGGTCGTAGATGCCGGGCACCGAAAGACAGCCTTCCTCGCCCTCCTGGACCCCGTCCCGCGCCAGGATGCGGGCATTGATCATGACCAGGAGCTGGTCCTTGGTTTCCGAAATATCGATGACCACCAACTGCTTGTGGACATCCACCTGGGTAGCCGCCAGGCCAATGCCCGGCGCCTCGTACATGGTCTCCGCCATGTCCCGGGCGAGGGTGCGGATGCCGTCATCGACCGTGGCGATGGGCGCCGCGGTCTTTTTGAGGCGGGGATCGGGGTAACGCAGAATGGGTAACAAAGCCATAGATAAAACCGAATGAAAACTTGCTCGCCTAAGCCATTAAGTGCAGAATCAGAGCCACTTTCCGAGATATGGACAGGGTTTCACTCGTGAACTCCGACAATGGAGTCGGCACCCCGTTCCACCGGCACGTGAGGATAAGACAATGGTCCGCATTATATCCGCGCTCGTTCTTGCCGTGATGGCGGCCTGCGCTTTCGCCCAAGAGCCCGTTCAGCTGGTCGACAATCCCCCCGACCGCCATATCGTGGCTTCCGGCGACACGCTGTGGAGCATCGCCGGCAAATTCCTCAAGGAACCCTGGCGCTGGCCCGAAGTCTGGCGCCTCAACAAGGACCAGATCCGCAATCCCCATCGCATCTACCCGGGCGACATCGTCCTGCTCGACACCTCCTCCGGCGCTCCCCAGCTCAAGATCGCCAAGCCGGTCAAGCTCCAGCCCCAGGTCCACAGCGAAGCCATCAAGCAGGCCATCCCCAGCATCCCGCCCAACGTCATCGAGCCGTTCATTTCCCGGCCCCTGATCGTCGAGGCCGACGCCCTGGAAAAATCGCCGTTCATCATTGCCGGCCAGGACAATCGCATCATCATGGGCAGCGGCGACTCCGGCTTCGTCGCCGGAATCCCCGACGCCAAGACGGCGAACTGGCAGGTCTACCGCCCGGGCAAGCCCCTCAAGGACCCGGAAAACGGCGAAGTACTCGGCCACGAAGCGACGTTTCTCGGCACGGCCAGGCTGGTCCAGCCGGGAGAGCCCGCCACGGTGACCATCACCACCGCCAAGGAAGAAATCGGCCGCGGCGACCGCCTGGTTCCCGCCCCCCTCCCCACCCTGGTGTCCTACGCTCCCCACAAGCCCGACGGGACAGTGGCCGGACGGGTCGTCTCCATCTACGGCGGCCTGACCGAGGGCGGCAAGCATTCCATCGTGAGCCTCAACCGCGGCAGCCGCGACGGCATCGAGGTCGGGCACGTTCTCGCCCTCCACCGCAAACAGTCATTTACGGGCTACGACCCCAAGTCGGGCAAACGTGAAACCACGGCCCTTCCCGAGGAGCGCTACGGCCTGGTCTTCGTCTTCCGCACCTTCGAGCGGGTGGCCTACGCCCTGGTCATGGATAGCGCCAAGCCGGTCACCATCGGCGACGCCACCCGGAATCCATGACCCCGGCCGCAGCGGTGAACGACTGGCTGCGGCTCACCCTCATTCCCGGCATCGGCGGCGAGACCCAGCGCAAGCTCCTCGCCGCCTTCGGACTGCCGGAAGCCCTCTTCGCCGCCGATCGCCTGACGGTACGGGGCGTCATCGGCGACAAGGCCGATCTCCTCTTCGACACCGACAATGCCGAAGCCGTCGACCTTGCCCTGGCCTGGGCCGACGCTCCCGGCCACAGCATCGTCACCCTGGCCGATGAAGCCTATCCCCAGGCCCTGCTCCAGATTCCCGATCCGCCGACCGTACTCTACGTGCGCGGCCGGACCGAATTGCTGAACAGCCCCTCCCTCGCCGTCGTCGGCAGCCGCAACGCCACCCGCCAGGGCCTGCAGACGGCGGAAGCCTTCGCCAAGGCCCTGGCCGGCCAGCGCTACACCGTGGTCAGCGGCCTCGCCCTGGGAATCGACGCCGCCGCCCACCGGGGAGCCCTGGCCGCGGAGGGCGGCACTGTGGCGGTCATCGGCACCGGCGCCGACCGGCTGTACCCGGCCCGCAACCGGGACTTGGCTCTGGCCATCGCCGAAAAGGGCGCCATCGTTTCCGAATTCCCCCTCGGGACCCCGGCCGTGGCCGCCAACTTTCCGCGCCGCAACCGGCTCATCTCGGGGCTTTCCCGGGGCGTCCTGGTGGTCGAGGCCGCCCCCGAGAGCGGTTCCCTCATCACCGCCCGCCTGGCCGCCGAGCAGGGCCGCGAGGTTTTTGCCATCCCCGGCTCCATCCATTCCCCGGTGGCGCGGGGCTGCCACCGGCTCATCAAGCAGGGCGCCAAGCTGGTGGAAACCGCCGAGGACATCCTGGAGGAGATCGGCCCTCCGGTGGCCCCCGCCGCCACGGCAACCGCCAACGAGGCCGATCCGGTCCTCGCCGCCTTGGGTCACGACCCCTGCAGCCTGGATGACTTGGCGGACCGCACCGAACTGGCCGCCGACGCCCTGCTGCCCCGTCTCCTCGCCCTCGAACTGACCGGCCAGGTGGCGGTGCTGCCGGGCAACCGTTACCAGCGCCTGAACGGCTGACCGTCCCTTTCCCGGCGATTGCATCTGGGCGGGGCTGCGTCTATGCTGGCCGCAAAGTCCTCGGGAGTCCGCCATGCCCGCCCCCCGCTGCGTCCTCGCCCTCGACCAGGGAACCACCAGTTCCCGCGCCATCGTCTTCGACCGGGACGGACGGATTCTGGGCCTCGCCCAGCAGGAGTTCCCCCAGCATTTCCCGCAGCCGGGCTGGGTCGAGCACGATCCGGAGGACCTCTGGCGCACCCAGGCGGCAGTCGCCGTCGAGGCCCTTGCCCGAGCGGGGGTCCAGTCCCAGGAGGTGGCCGCCATCGGCATCGCCAACCAGCGGGAAACGACCCTTCTCTGGGAACGCAGCACCGGCCGCCCCCTGCACCGGGCCATCGTCTGGCAGGACCGGCGCACCGCCGGCCACTGTAAAGCCCTGCGGGAAGCCGGCCACGAGAAAATGTTCCGGGATCGCACCGGCCTCGTCCTCGACCCCTATTTCTCGGGCACCAAGCTCGCCTGGCTTCTGGATTGCATCCCCGATGCCCGCTCCCGGGCCGCGGCGGGCGAACTGTGCTTCGGCACCGTCGATAGCTGGCTCGCCTGGCGCCTCACCGGCGGGCTGGCCCATGTGACCGATGCCACCAACGCCTCCCGTACCCTCCTCTACAACCTCCACACCGGCGCCTGGGATGAGGCGCTGCTGAAATGCCTCGGCATCCCGGCCCCCCTGCTGCCCCAGGTGGTGGATTCCAGCCAGACGGTGGGCGTCGTTACCGGCATTCCCGAACTCGCGGGCATCCCCCTGGCTGCCCTGGTCGGCGACCAGCAGGGTGCCCTGGCCGGCCAGGCCTGCTTCGCGCCGGGCCTGGCCAAGAATACCTACGGAACCGGCTGCTTCCTGCTCATGCACACGGGCGAAGCGCCGGCCCCATCCCGGCACGGCCTTCTGACCACCGTCGCTGCCCGGCACCAGCAGCGTCTCACCTACGCCCTGGAAGGCAGCGTCTTCACCGGCGGCGCCGTGGTGCAATGGCTGCGGGACGGCCTCGGCATCATCAAGCGGGCTGCGGATATCGAGGCGCTGGCCGCTTCCGTCCCCGACGCCGGCGGCGTCGTCTGCGTTCCCGCCTTCACCGGCCTAGGCGCCCCCTATTGGGACCCCCACGCCCGCGGCACCCTGATCGGCCTCAGCCGGGGCACCAGCGGCGCCCATATTGCCCGGGCGGCCCTGGACGCCATTGCCTTCCAGGTGGCCGATCTCGTGGATGCCATCGAAGCCGACGCCGGCAGCCCCCTGGCCGAATTGCGGGTGGACGGAGGCGCCGCCGCCAACAACCTGTTACTGCAGATCCAGGCCGACCTCCTGCAAAAGCCGGTGGCGCGCCCCGTCATCACAGAAACCACGGCCCTCGGTGCCGCCTACTTCGCCGGGCTGGCGGCGGATTTCTGGTCCAGCCCGGAAGAGATCGCCAATCATTGGCAGGCGGACCGCCGTTTCCTGCCCCGCCTGCCGGCTGCCGAGGCGACCAGCCGGCGGGACCGCTGGCGGGACGCCGTGGGCCGCTCCGGGAACTGGGCGGCATGAAGCGGCCGGAAATGCTCGCCCGGGTCGAGGATGGGCGCCCCTGGGACCTCCTGGTCATCGGCGGCGGTGCCACCGGCCTCGGGATCGCGGTGGACGCAGCGGCCCGGGGCTACGCGGTGCTCCTCGTCGAGCGGGACGACTTCGCCCAAGGCACCTCCAGCCGTTCCACCAAGCTGGTCCATGGCGGCGTCCGCTACCTGCAGCAGGGCAATCTCGGCCTCGTCAGGGAAGCCCTGGAGGAACGGGGCATCCTGCGCCGGAACGCTCCCCACCTGGTCCGCGATCTGGCCTTTGTGGTGCCCAGCTACGCCTGGTGGGAATCGCCCTTCTACGGGGTTGGCCTCAAGTTCTACGATTTCCTTGCAGGCCACCACGGCTTCGGTCCCTCCCGCCACCTCTCCGGGGCTGAAGTCGCCGCCGCCATTCCTACCATCGCCACCGCCGGCCTCCACGGCGGCACCCTCTACTACGACGGCCAGTTCGACGACGCCCGTCTCGCCATCCACTTGGCCCGTACCGCCGCCGACGAGGGCGCCACCCTCGTCAACTATTGCGAGGCGCGGGCCCTCACCAAGGACGGTGCCAGAAGAGTCGTCGGCGCCATTCTCCTCGACCGGGAAAGTGGCCGGGAACAGGCCGTCGCCGCCCGCGCCGTCATCAACGCTACCGGCCCCTTCTGCGACACCCTGCGCCGCCTGGATGACCCGGATGCCGACTCCATCATCGCCCCCAGCCAAGGAGTCCATCTGGTCCTCGACCGGGGTTTCCTGCCAGGCAATTCGGCCCTCATGGTGCCCCACACCGACGATGGCCGGGTGCTCTTCGCCATCCCCTGGCACCACTGCGTCCTGGTGGGCACCACCGACACCCCGGTGCCCGCCGTCGCGAGGGAACCCCGGGCCAGCGGGGAGGAGATCGATTTCCTCCTGGACAATCTCAACCGCTATCTGTCCCGGCCCGCCAGCCGGGCCGACGTGCGTTCCGTCTTCGCCGGCATCCGTCCCCTGGTGCGCGGAACCGGCCACGCCGCTACCACCAGCCTGAGCCGGGACCACAGCCTTTTCCGCGATCCCCGCTCCGGCCTTATCACCGTCACCGGCGGCAAATGGACCACCTACCGCCGCATGGCCCAGGACACGGTGAATCTCGCCGCCGGCGCGGCCGGGCTGATTCCCAGGCCCTGCATCACCCGGGCCCTGCCTATCCACGGCTCCCATCCAGCAGCCGAGCACTTCGGCACCCTCGCCCACTACGGCGCCGATGCACCGGCCATCGTCGAACTGGCGGGCCGCGACCCGGCCCTCGGAGAGCGGCTCCACCCCCGCCTGCCGGCCATCGCCGCCGAAGTGGTCTGGGCCTGCCGGCACGAGATGGCGCGGACGGTGGAAGACGTGCTGGGCCGCCGCACCCGCAGCCTCTTCTTCGACGCCGAAGCGGCCGCCGCCGCCGCACCCGCCGTGGCTCGTCTGATGGCCGCCGAACTGGGGCGGGACTCCGAATGGGAACAAGTCCAGAGCCGGACTTTCCAATCGCTCGCGGCCCTCTACCGGGCCGACAGCAACGCCGCAACGGGTCGTCCCTGACCCTTGACATTCCGCCGGGGCGCCAACAATCGCCCTTGCCAAGGGGCATCCCGCCTCTTATCATGCCCCGGCACTTTACGAGCAGAACCCATGGCCAAAAAGCTGATCATCGCCGAAAAACCTTCCGTCGCCACTGACATCTCCAAGGCACTGGGAGGCTTCACCAAGCACGACGACTATTATGAAAGCGAGCACTACGTGCTCTCGTCGGCCATCGGCCATCTGCTCGAACTGGCCTGCCCGGAGGAATACGAGGTCAAGCGCGGCAAGTGGTCCTTCGCCCACCTGCCGGTGATCCCGCCCCACTTCGCCCTCCAGCCCATCGAGAAGACCGAGTCCCGCCTGAAGGTTCTCACCAAGCTCATCAAGCGCAAGGATGTGGATGGCCTCATCAATGCCTGTGACGCGGGGCGGGAAGGCGAACTGATCTTCAACTACATCGCCCAGCACGCCAAGGCCGGCAAGCCGGTGCAGCGGCTGTGGCTGCAGTCCATGACCCAGGGCGCCATCCGGGACGGCTTCTCCCGCCTGCGGGCGGGCGAGGAAATGCGGGGCCTGGGGGATGCCGCCGTCTGCCGGTCGGAATCCGACTGGCTGGTGGGCATCAACGGCACCCGGGCCATGACCGCCTTCAATTCCAAGACCGGCGGCTTCCACCTCACCACCGTCGGCCGCGTCCAGACACCGACCCTGGCGATCATGGTGGAGCGGGAAAAGAAGATCCGCGAATTCAAGCCCCGCCCCTACTGGGAAGTGGAGGCCACCTTCGGCTGCAAGGCCGGCGAATACAAGGGCAAATGGTTCGACGAGGGCTTCAAGGGCAAGGCCGAGGACGAGCACGCCCGGGCCGACCGCCTCTGGGAAGAGGCCAAGGCCGCCGCCATCCGGGCCGCCGCCCTGGGCCAGCCCGGCGAGGTGAGCGAGGAATCCAAGCCGGAAACCCGCCTGTCGCCGCTCCTTTTCGACCTCACCAGCCTGCAGCGGGAAGCCAACGGCCGTTTCGGCTTCTCGGCCAAGACCACCCTTTCCATCGCCCAGGCCCTGTACGAAAAGCACAAGGTCCTCACCTATCCGCGGACGGACTCCCGCTGCCTGCCGGAAGACTACCTGAGCAGCGTCAAACAGACGCTTTCCATGCTCACCGGCGAGGGTACCGGCAAGGGCCACGACGAGGTGCTGCTTTCCCGCTATGCGCCCTTCGCCCACCAGATCCTGTCCCGGAACTGGGTGGTGCCCAACAAGCGCATTTTCAACAACGCGAAGATTTCCGACCACTTCGCCATCATCCCCACCACCCAGGCGCCGAAGAACTTGAACGAAGTCGAGCAGAAGCTCTACGACTTCGTGGTCAAGCGCTTCCTGTCGGTCTTCTTCCCGGCCGCGGAATACCTGGTCACCACCCGCATCACCCGGGTCGCCGGCAATCCCTTCAAGACCGAAGGCAAGGTTCTGGTCGCCCCCGGCTGGCTGGCGGTCCACGGCAAGGAGTCTCAGGAAGATGGCGAGGGCAACCTGCCGCCAGTGGAGCCGAAGGAAAAGGTCCGGACCGAGGACGTGGTCCTCAAGGCCAACGAAACCAAGCCGCCCCCCCGCTATTCCGAAGCAACGCTGCTGTCGGCTATGGAAGGCGCCGGCAAGATGGTGGACGACGAGGAACTGCGGGCGGCCATGGCCGGCCGCGGCCTCGGCACCCCGGCCACCCGGGCCCAGATTATCGAAAACCTGATCACCGAGCAGTACATGCTGCGGGAAGGCCGGGAACTCATCCCCACCGCCAAGGCGTTTAATCTGCTCACCCTCCTGAACGGCCTCGGGGTCACCGAACTCACCGCCCCGGAACTCACCGGCGAGTGGGAATGGAAACTGGGCCGCATCGAGAAGGGCGAGATGACCCGGGAAGCCTTTATGCGGGAAATCGCCGAGATGACCCGGCACATCGTCGAGCGGGCCAAGACCTACGACAACGACACCATCCCCGGCGACTTCGGCGTCCTTTCCTCCCCCTGCCCCAAGTGCGGCAGCGTCATCCGGGAGAATTACAAGAAATTCCAGTGCAGCGGCTGCGATTACTCCTTGTGGAAAATCGTCGCCGGCCGCCAGTTCGAGCCGGAGGAGATCGAAACCCTTCTCACCGAGAAGAAGGTCGGGCCCCTGACCGGCTTCCGCAACAAGATGGGCCGCAGCTTCGCCGCCGCCATCCGCCTGAATGACAACATGGAGCCGGAATTCGATTTCGGCCAGGACCGGGCGAGCGAAGAGGGCGAAGCCGAAGCGGTGGATTTCTCCGGCCAGGAAAGCCTGGGCAAATGCCCGAAGTGCGGCGGCAACGTCTACGAGCACGGCAGCTCCTACGTCTGCGAAAAGTCGGTGGGCAGCGGCAAGACCTGCGATTTCCGCTCCGGCAAGATCATCCTGCAGCAGCCGGTGGAACGGGAGCAGATGCAGAAACTCCTGGCCCAGGGCAAGACGGATTTACTCAAGGAGTTCGTTTCCGCCCGCACCCGCCGCAAGTTCTCCGCCTTCCTGGTGGTCAAGGACGGCAAGGTGGGCTTCGAGTTCGAACAGAAGGCGCCCAAGAAGCCTGCGGCGGCTAAGAAGAAGGTCGCGGCCTGAGGGGTCGGGGTTCCACGTGGAACCCCATTGGCTATTGGATCTCCGATTTCCTTACGCGTCGGGCGGGGCATTTGCTCCGCCGGGCTGCGGAACTCGGGCGCTGCGCGCCCTCAGACAGTCCTCGCCCAGCTCCTCAAACGCCCCACCCTCCGGTTGATGTCCCAGGAGAGGCTATTTTGTCAGCGGACCGGGGTAGCTCCGGGTAGCTGGCAGGAGAGAATCGCCGCCCGCACGGCGTCGATGGCCTGGGGTCGGGGGAAAGTGACGCGCCAGACCAGCCCGACCCGGCGCGCCGGCAGGCTGCCGTCGTCGCCCGGCACAAAGGGCAGGACCCGCACCAGGGGCTCCCGCTCCATCAGGGGATCCGCCGCCGTGCTCGGCATCACCGCCACCCCGGCGCCGCTCGCCACCATGTAGCGGATGGTCTCCAGGGAGCTGCCTTCCAGGGAATTGGCCAGCCCTTCCGGGGCGGAAAGGCGCGGGCAGGACTCGATCACCTGGTCCCGGAAGCAGTTGCCCTGCCCGAGGAGCAGGAGATCCTGCCCCTCCAGTTCATCCGGCCGGATGCCCGGGCGCCCGACCCAGTCGTGGCCCGCCGGCACCACCACCCGGAAGGGCTCGTCGTAGACCGCCTGGGCCACCAGGCCGGATTCGGAAAAAGGCAGGGCGATGACGATGACGTCCAGTTCGCCGGCCTTCAGCGCCGGGATCAGGTTGCCGGTGAAATCCTCCTTGAGGAAAAGCGGCATGGCCGGCGCCTCCCGATGGAGAGCGGGAATGAGTTGGGGAAGCAGGTAGGGGGCGATGGTGTAGATCACCCCCAGGCGCAGGGACCCGGTCAGCGGGTCCCGCCCCTCGTCGGCGATCTCCTCCAGCTTCAGGGCCTCCTCCAGCACCCGCTGGGATTGGGCGACGATACGCTCACCGACCGGAGTGATGCGGACCTCGGCGGCGTTGCGCTCGAAAAGCGCCGTACCCAGCTGGCCTTCCACCTTCTTGATGGCCACCGACAGGGTCGGCTGGCTGACATGGCAGCTCTCCGCCGCCCGACCGAAATGGCGCTCCCGGGCCAGGGCCACGATGTAGCGCATTTCGGTGAGCGTCACAGCCTATTCCTCCGCCTTCAGCAAGGCGATGTCCGATGGCTCCAGCCAGCGCCACTCCCCGGGTTTCAGATCGGGAGGCAGGATGAGGCCGCCCACCGACAGGCGATGGAGGTTCTCCACCCGATTGCCGGCGGCAGCCACCATGCGCTTCACCTGGTGATACTTGCCCTCGGTGATGGTGAGCCGCAGCAGGCAGTCCCCAACCACTTCGCAGGCAGCGGCCCGCACCGGCTCCGGGTCGTCGTGGAGCACCACGCCGGCCAGCATGGCCTCGATCTGCCCGGCATCCACCGGATGCTTGGTGGTGGCGATATAGACCTTCGGGACCTTCTTCCTGGGGGACGAGAGAATGTGGTTGAGCTGCCCGTCGTCGGTGAGGATGAGGAGGCCCGTGGTGTCCTCGTCCAGGCGGCCGATGGGCTGAACTTCCCGCTCCACCAGGGGAGGGGGCAGCAGGGAAAGGACGCTGGGATGATGGATGGGCCGGCGCGAGCATTCGTAATCCGCCGGCTTGTTCATCATGATCGTGGCGAACTCCCGGTAGGGCCAGGCGATCTCATCCACACTGAAGGTCAGATCATCGGTGCAGACATCGGTGAAAGGGTCGTCGCACACTTCCCCGTTGACGGCCACGCGGCCGGAGCGAATGAGGGCGCGGCAGCCCTTGCGGGTGCCAAATCCTTGGCGTTGGAGGATTCTTTCTAGTTCCATGGGGCCGATGCTACCATCCCGCCATGAAGTTCGAACATCTCATCCAGATCAACGATCCCGGCAATCCCCTCGTCGAATCCCTGACCCGCGAGCAGGTCTGGGCAGGGCTGATGCACCGGGTGGAAAATCCCCTCCCCTTCCTGCCCGGCCTCGAATCCTTCACCATCCTCGACCGGGAGGCGGCCGGAATCCGGCGGGAGCTCAATTTCGGCTCCGCCCTCATCCACGACCAGGTCACCTACGAGGAGGACAGCTGGGTGCGCTTCGACATCCCGGCGGCCGAGAGCCATGCCGGCGGCAGCCTCACCATCAGCATCGAGGAGCCCACCGCAGGCCATCTTTTCCTGCGCTTCGCCTACCAGACCACCCTCGCCGAAGTGGCCTTCTCGGAAGATGCGAATTACGTGGAATACGTGAAGTCCGCCTACCGGGAATCCGATGTGGATACGGTGCGGGTCATCCGCACCCTGGCCGCCGGCGGCCGCGGGCACTAGCCCGGGCGGTTGGCCACCCAGATGCCGGCGGCCACCAGCCCCAGGGCCAGCCACACCCCCGGGGTCAGGGCCTCGCCGCCCAGGACACCCGCCGCCAGGACGCCGAAGACCGGAGTGAGGAAGGAAAAGGAAGAAAGCCGCGTCGCCGGGTAATGGCGCACCAGCCAGAACCAGGCCAGGTAGCTCACCGACGCCACGACCACGACCTGGAAAGCCAGGGCCAGCGCCACCGACAGGGTCAGGGCGGTCACCCCCGGCTCCCCCAGTCCCCAGGCTAGGAAAGGCAGCAGCAGGGCCGAGCCGCCCAGCTGGTAGAGCAGGGTCTTTTCCGGCGCTGCCGTCGAGAGCCGCGAGGCCTTGACGGTCAGGGTGGTGGCGGCCCAGAAAAATGCCCCGCCGAGGAGCATCAGGTCCCCCAGCCAAGCCTTTTCCTGGGGCCGCAGCAGGTTTTCCCCGAAGAGGGCGACGATGCCGCCGAAGGCCAGCGCCATCCCCAGCCACTGGCTGCGGTGCATCCGCTCGTGGGGCAGCAGGTACACCGCTCCGAGGGCCACGAAGAAGGGGGCCGTGTAGAGGAAGATGACCCCCCGGGAGGCCGTGGTGTAGGTAAGGCCCCAATAGATGAACCCGAATTCCACGGAAAACAGCAGCCCCACCAGGACGCCGGGCCCCAGGGTGCCGTCCCGCTTGCCGAGGGGCACGCCGCGCCCGAGGGCCCACAGGCCCACCAGGAGGGTCGCCCCCAGGGAGCGCAGGCTGCCCTGGAACAGGGGCGAGATGCCGGCGTTGGCCACCTTGATGGTGACCTGCTGGACGCCCCAGATGGCGCAGAGGACCACCATCAGCCCGATGGCGAAGCGGTCGAGCTGAGTCCTGGCCCCCTGCACGGGTCGTCTTACTCGACGCCCTGGCTGGCGAGGTAGTCCTCGTAGCCGCCCAGGTAGTCGACGATGCGGCCGTCGCCCTTGACCTCGAAGACGCGGGTGGCGAGGGAGGACACAAACTCCCGGTCGTGGGACACGAAGACCAGGGTGCCGGGGAATTTCTCGAGGCCGCTGTTGAGGGACTCGATGGATTCCATGTCCAGGTGGTTGGTGGGCTCGTCCATGATGAGGACGTTGCCCCGCTGCAGCATCAGCTTGCCGAACAGCATGCGGCCCTGCTCGCCGCCGGAGATGACCTTGACCGGCTTCTTGACGTCGTCGCCGGAGAAGAGCAGCCGGCCCAGGGTACCGCGGATGAGGGTTTCGACATCGCCACCGTCGCCGGCCGAATCCCGGGCATCCTCGGCGATCCAGTCGGTGAGGTTGATGTCGGATTGGAACAGGGCGCTGTGGTCCTGGGCGTAGTAGCCGGGCTTGGCCTTCTCCGCCCACTTCAAGGTGCCGAACTGGGGCTGCAGCTCGCCCATGAGGAGCTTCAGCAGCGTGGTCTTGCCGGCGCCGTTCTCGCCGATGACGGCGATACGCTCGCCGGCGTTGATGGTCAAGGTCAGGTTGTTGAAAATCTTGCGCCCGGAACCCTCGTAGGCGAAGGAGAGGTTCTCGATTTCCACCGCCTGGCGATGCAGCTTTTCCTTCTCGTCGTACTCGAAGCGAATCCACGGGTACTGGCGGGAAGATGGCTTGACGTCCTCGGGCTTCAGCTTGTCGATGAGCTTCAGGCGGCTGGTGGCCTGCTTGGCCTTGGAGGCGTTGGCCGAGAAGCGACGGACGAAGGTCTGCAGCTCGGCGATGCGCTCCTTGGCCTTGGCGTTGGCCGCCGACTGGCGTTCCCGCGCCTGGGTCGAGGCTTCCATGAAGTCGTCGTAGTTGCCCGGGTAGAGGGTGATCTTGCCGTAGTCCAGGTCGGCCATGTGGGTACAGACCTGGTTGAGGAAGTGGCGGTCGTGGGAAATGATGACCATGGTCGATTCCCGGGCGTTCAACACGTCCTCCAGCCAGCGGATGGTGTTGATGTCCAGGTTGTTGGTCGGCTCGTCCAGCAGCAGGATGTCCGGGTTCGCGAACAGGGCCTGGCAGAGCAGCACCCGCAGCTTCCAGCCGGGGGCCACTTCGCGCATGGGGCCGTTGTGCTGCTCGGTGGGGATGCCCACGCCGAGGAGCAGTTCGCCGGCCCGGGATTCCGCCGTGTAGCCGCCGTACTCGGCGAAGTGGGATTCCAGCTCGGCGGCCCGCATGTAGTCGTCCTCGCTGGCTTCCGGGTTGGCGTAGATGGCGTCCCGCTCCTGCATGCAGGCCCACATTTCCTCGTGGCCCATCATCACCACGTCGAGGACGCGCATGTCTTCGTAGGCGAACTGGTCCTGGCGCAGGTAGGCCATGCGCTCGTGCTTCTCTTTGGAGACATTGCCGGCGGAGGGCTCCAGGGCCCCGCACAGGATCTTCATGAAGGTGGACTTGCCGGCGCCGTTGGCGCCGATGAGGCCGTAGCGATAGCCCTCGCCGAATTTGACGTTGACGTTCTCAAAGAGGGGCTTGGCCCCGAACTGCATGGTGATGTTGGCTGCAACTAGCACGGTGAATACTCTTTCCGGTCGCCGGCAAGGGACCGGCAAAAGGCCGAATTGTACCTTTTTTCAAGGACATGCCGCACGTTTACTGAGCCCTTAAGGGGTAGAATGCCGGCCTGCGAAAGTTTCCCCCATGAGCCATCCCTTCGATATCGCCCGCCTCGGGCAAGTGTTCACGCCCCCCGCCGTAGTCGATGCCATGCTCGCCCTGCGCCGCAACAGCGGCCGGGTGCTGGAGCCCTCGGCCGGCGACGGCGCCTTCTCCGGGCGGCTGCCCGGCTGCGTCGCCATCGAGGCCGACCCCCGGCACGCGCCCCCCGGCGCCATGGTGGCGGATTTCTTCGCCTACCCGGAAAGCGAGCGCTTTCAGACCATCGTCGGCAACCCGCCCTACGTGCGCTGCCAGGACATCCGGCCGGATACCGCCATCCTGCTCCGGTCGGATCTTTTCGACGGGCGCTCCAACCTCTACCTCTTCTTCATCGAGAAGGCGGTCCGCCACCTGGAGCCGGGCGGCGAGCTCATCTTCATCACTCCCCGGGATTTCCTCAAGGCCACCTCCGCCGTCAAGCTCAACGCCTGGCTCTTCGAGCAGGGCACCATCACCGACGCCATCGAGCTGGGGGACGCCCGCATCTTCGACGGCGCCGTGCCCAACTGCCTGATCTGGCGCTTCGAGCGCGGCAATTTCTCCCGCCGCACCCGTTACGCCGAACTCGGCACCGCCAGCGACCTGAAATCCGTCCTCGCCGCCCCGCCCTGGGAGGAGCGCCATTTCATGGAAGTCGGCGGCCACCTGCTATTCACCCGGGCAACCTATCCCCTGCGGGTCCGGGACCTCTTTTCGGTCAAGGTCGGCGCCGTCTCCGGGGCCGACGATCTCTACGGCGCCACGGGCCAGACCAACCGGGATTTCGTCTGCTCCGAGACGGCCCGCACCGGGCTTCCCCGTTCCATGCTCTGGCAGGCCCCTGGCAGCGCCGAACCCCACCCGGCCCTCCTGCCCCACAAGGAACGCCTGATCAGCCGCCGCATCCGCCGCTTCGACGAGAGCAACTGGTGGCAATGGGGCCGCGCCTGCCCGGAGACCGATGCACCGCGCCTCTACGTCAATACCAAGACGCGCCGTTCCGAGCCCTTCTTCCGGCACGACTGCCCCTACTTCGATGGCGCCATCCTCGGCCTTTTCCCTCTCGTCCCGGACGTGGACCTGGACGCCCTGTGCGCCGCCATGAACGCCGTGGACTGGGCGGAACTCGGTTTCGTCTGCGACGGTCGATTCATCTTCTCCCAGCGCAGCCTGCAGAATGCGCCGCTCCCCGAATCCTTCCGCGTCTTTTCACCCCTTGCGGTGTAAGATTGCCCGCTATAAGACCCAATAAATACGACGCCGGAGAACAATCCCCATGGTGCCCCACCTCACCACAGCCCTGAGCGGCCCCCTGCTCGAACTCGAGCGCCGTTTCCTGGAAAGCAGCACACAGATCGAGCATTGGCTGCGCAGCCAATGGCTGGAACACACCCCGCCCTTCTACTCCTCCTGTGATCTGAGGAATTCCGGCTTCAAGCTGGCGCCGGTGGATACCAACCTCTTCCCCGGCGGCTTCAACAACCTCAACCCGGCCTTCCTGCCCCTCTGCGTCCAGGCGGCCATGGGCGCCATCGAGAAGTTCTGCCCGGAAGCCAGGAATCTCCTCCTCATCCCGGAAAACCACACCCGCAACCAGTTCTACCTGCAGAACGTCGCCCAGCTCGCCGCCATCCTGCGCCAGACCGGGCTGAACGTGCGCATCGGTACCCTGCTGCCGGAGATCAAGGAACCGACCCCCATCGATACCGGCAACGGCCAGACCCTGCTCCTGGAGCCCCTGGTCCGCACCCAGCACCGCCTCGGGGTCGACGGCTTCGACCCCTGCGTCATCCTCCTCAACAACGACCTGTCGGCCGGCATCCCGGAGATCCTCCAGGGCCTTTCGGATCAGTTCATCCTGCCGCCGCTCCACGCCGGCTGGGCGCTGCGCCGCAAGTCCCACCACTTCGCCGCCTACGACGAGGTGGCCCGGAGCTTCGCCGAACACATCGGTATCGATCCCTGGCGCATCAACCCCGCCTTCTCCGTCTGCCGCAGCGTCAATTTCCATGACCGCCAGGGGGAGGAATGCCTGGCCGCCAACGTCAATGCCGTCCTTGAGCAGGTGCGGGAGAAGTACCGGGAATACGGCATCGACGAGAGCCCCTTCGTGGTCGTGAAGGCCGATGCCGGCACCTACGGCATGGGGGTCATGACTGTGCGTGACGCCTCCGAAGTGGTGGGCCTCAACCGCAAGCAGCGCAACAAGATGAGCGTCATCAAGGAGGGCCTGGAGGTGAACGAGGTCATCATCCAGGAAGGGGTGCCGACCTTCGAAACCCTGCGGGAAGCCGTGGCCGAGCCCGTCATCTACATGATCGACCGCTACGTGGTGGGCGGCTTCTACCGGGTCCATACCGGCCGCGGCAAGGACGAGAACCTGAACGCCCCGGGCATGCATTTCGAGCCCCTGGCCTTCGAGACCGGCTGCAACCTGCCCGACTACCGCTGCTGCGATCCGGACGCTCCCCCCAACCGCTTCTACGCCTACGGCGTCGTCGGGCGGCTGGCCTGCCTGGCCGCTGCCATCGAACTGGAGCGCACCGCCCCCGGGGCAGCCTGAGGCCACCCATGGCTCAGCAACTCCGCTTCCCCACCGACGTCCTCGGTGGCAGCGGCCGCCCCCTGCGGCTGGCCTTCGTGGTCGATCCCCTGGACAGCCTCAAGGCCTGGAAGGATTCCACCGTCGCCATGATGCGGGCCGCCGAGCGCCATGGCCACGAGGTCTTCGCCGTCGACTGTGCCAGCCTGTGCTGGCGCCGCCCGGACCCCGCCGCCCACCCCGGCCAGCCCAGCGTCTATGGTGAGGCCATCCATCTGCGCACCCGGCCCGACGACCACGAGTGGTACCTGGAAACCGGCTGCGAAATGATGCCGCTCACCGCCTTCGACGCCGTGGTGATGCGCAAGGACCCGCCCTTCGACGTCGAGTACGTCACCGCCACTTGGCTCCTGGAGCGGGCCGAGGCCGAAGGCGCCCGGGTCTTCAACAAGCCCCGGGCTCTGCGGGACCATTCGGAAAAGCTCGCCATCGCCGAGTTCGGCCGCTTCACCGTCCCCAGCCTGGTAACCCGGAACATGGCCCACCTGCACCATTTCATCGACCAGCAGCGGGACGTGGTGCTGAAACCCCTGGACGGCATGGGGGGCAGCCAGGTCTTCCGGGTGCACCGCAACGACCCCAACCGCAACGTCATCGTCGAGACCCTCTGCCACCACGGCGAGCGCACCATCATGGCCCAGGCCTACCTGCCGGACATCATCCACGGCGACAAGCGCATCCTCCTCGTCGCCGGCCAGGTGGTGCCCTATTGCCTGGCCCGCATCCCCAAGGCTGGCGAGACCCGGGGCAACCTGGCCGCCGGCGGCACCGGCGTCGCCCAGGACCTCTCCCCCCGGGACCGGGAAATCGCCGAGGCCCTGGCCCCCGTCCTCTGGCAGCGCGGATTGTTGCTGGTGGGCATCGACGTCATCGGCAACCACCTCACCGAGATCAACGTCACCAGCCCCACCTGCATGGTGGAAATCCGCCAGCAGACCGGCTTCGACGCCGCCGGCGCCTTCATCACCGCCCTCGAGCACGCATGCGGGGCCTGATCGCCCTCCTCTGCGCACTGGTCCTGGCCGGCTGTACCCGACCCCCCGCCATCCAGCAGCAGGAGTCCTACGTCTTCGGCACCCGGGTCGAAGTGCTGGTGGTGGACCCCGATCCCCAGAAGGGGCGCAGCGCCGCCGCCGCCGTGCTGCGGGAATTCGACCGCCTGCACCGGGCCTACCACGCCTGGCAGCCCTCCGAGCTCACCGCCCTCAACGACGCCATCGCCGCCGGCCGGCCCCACCGGGTCTCTCCGGAGATGGCCGGGCTCATCCGGGAAGCCCAGGACCTCGCCCGCCGGGGGGACTACCTCTTCGACCCCGGCATCGGCCGCCTCATCGCCCTCTGGGGCTTCCAGTCGGATGAATTCAAGGCCGAGCTGCCCCCCCCGGATGCCATCCAGGCCTGGCTCAAGGCCCACCCCTCCATCGCCGACCTCACGGTCCAGGACGACACGGTCACCAGCCGCAACCGCCAGGTGGCCCTGGATTTCGGCGGCTACCTGAAGGGCGTCGCCCTGGACCGGGCAGCGGCCATCCTCAAGGGCCAGGGCGTCCATAACGCCCTCATCAACATCGGCGGCAACATACTCGCCTTGGGGGACAAGGCCGGCCGCAAATGGAAGGTGGGCATCCAGCACCCCCGCCAGCCCGGCCCCCTGGCCACCCTGGAATTGAACGACGGCGAGGCCATCGGCACCTCCGGCGACTACCAGCGCTATTTCGAGGTGGGCGGCCGGCGCTACCCCCACCTGCTCGATCCCCGCACCGGCTACCCCGCCACCCATACCCAGGCGGTGACGGTGCTCATCCCCGGCGGGGCCGACGCCGGCACCCGCTCCGACGCCTCCTCCAAGCCCGTCTTCATCGCCGGCCCCGAAACCTGGCGCGGCGAAGCCCGGAAACTGGGCATCGAGGCGGTCCTGCGGGTCGATGCCGACGGCTCCGTTTCCGTCACCGAGGCCCTGGGCCGGCGGCTGGAATTCGTCAGCCCCAGGCCGCCGCTGCACGTCCTGCCATGACACCGGAACAACTGCCCCACGACACCGGCCGGGTGGCCTCGGCCATGGCCCTCCTCTGGACCTACCGGCCCCGCACCGCCGTCTACACCCTGCTCCGTAACCTGGGCTTCAAGCGCAGCGACGGCCGCGTCTTCACCCAGGAAGACGTCAAGGCCGCCCAGAAGCAGCTCCAGGAAGAGGGCGGCCTGGAGGTCCTGCCGGGGCGGGACGGCTACTACCGCCTGCCCGACGGGCTGCGCGTTCCCCTCTACCGGCGCCTGCTGGAAGAGATGCCGGCAGCCCCCCTGCGGGCCGCCCTCCACCAGTCCGAGAATTTCTTCCCGGAGCGCATGCTCTATTCCTGGCCCCTCTACGACCGGGCTGCCACCGTCGCCCTGGTCCGCCTGGCCTTCCTCACCGGGACGCCGGCCGACGAGCTGAACCGCATGGTCCAGTCCGTCCAGCGCACCCACCTGGACTGGACGGGCATTGTCCAGGCCGCCGTCCTCGACGGCTTCGACGGGCCCAGCTTCGAGGGTATCGAGCCCGCCTGGCGCTGGCACCTGGTCGCCGAGGCCGTGGCCGCCATCGGCTGGTCCTGGCCCGCCGGCCTCCTGCCCCTGGCCGAATGGGCCCTGGCCCGGCTCGACGCCGACCCCGGCTCGGTGCCGCCCCCTACCCGCCTGGCCCTGGCCGAACTGCTGCTCCAGCGCGGCGACGCCCCCCGGATGAGGCAGGCCCTGGCCGGGCTGGACAGCGGCGGCGCCGATGCCCTGGCCGCCTGCCTGCTGGTCCAGGAAGGCCGCTTCGCCGAGGCCCAGGCCGCCTTCGAGGCCGCCCTCAAGCGCCGCCAAGGGGAAGTCGGCGCCAAGAAACGGGTCTTCCCGGCCAGCCTGGCCTGGTATTACCCCCTCGCTCTCCTCGCCCAGCAAACGCCCCGGCACCTGGAACTCGCCCGCAAATTCTGCGCCGGCGAAGCCGGCCGGCGGGAGCCCGCCCCCCACGACCCCTGGGGCCCCTGGTTCCATGCCGCCGCCGTCCGCCTCGGGGACGCCCGGCTGGACAGGAATGCCTTCCTGCCCCGTCTCTACCCCGGCTATCCGCCCACCCTGGGCAACCTCTGGCAACTCCTCCTCGCCGCCTGGCTCGGGCCGGAAGGGCTGGAACTCAAGCCGGCGGAACGCCAGGCCCTGGTGGACTTCGCCGCACAGCTGCGGGAATCCCTGCTGGCCAGCCGCCTCGACTGGCTTGCCGGCCAGGCCGCCACCGCCGCGGCACTCCTCCAGGGCCAGGATGCCCCCGCCGGCTTCTTCGTCGCCAGCCGCAGCGAACAATGGCGGGACGTCCTGGCCGCACTGGAAGCCCTCGGCGACGGCGGCCCCGGTGCCGCGGCCGCGGAGGGCGAGCCGAGCCGCCTGCTCTGGTCCCTCCACATCGGCCGCGGCGGCCTCCTGGAAGGCATCGAGCCCTTCGAGCAGAAGCGCGGCCCCCGCGGTTGGGGCAAGCCCAAGGCCATCACCCTGGCCAGGATTGCCGGCAACGACAAGCTGCCGCCCTGGGACGCCAAGGTGGCCCGCGCCATCCGCCCGGAACGGGGCTACGCCCGGCGTTTCCGCCTCGACCGCGCCGCCGCCCTCATGGCCCTGGTCGGCCATCCGGCGGTGGTCCTCGCCGACGCCCCCGCCCAGCCGGTGGACTTGGTGGAAGGCAGCCCGGAACTGGAGGTGGTGCGGGAGGGGGAGCACTACCGCATGCGCATCACTCCCGCCCCGCGCCCGGAAGCCCCGGCCGGGCGCTACTACCTGGATGCGGAGGAGCAGCGGGAGGCCGAAGCCCTGCGCCAGATCACCCTGATCCAGGATTCGCCCCAGCGGCTGCGGGTGATCCGCCTGACCGCCGCCCAGAAACGCGCCGCCCACCTGATCTCCGGCCGCTTCAAGGTGCCTGCCGCGGCCCACCAGGAATTGCAGCAGGCGGTGCAGGCCCTGGCCCGCCATTTCCAGGTGCACGCCGACAGCGCCCACGCTGCCCGGGAAGTCGCTCCCGAACCGCGCCTGCGGGCCGAGCTGGCGCCGGCCGGCGACGGCCTGCTGCTGCGCCTGGTGGCCGCTCCCCTGGGACCGGAGGGACCGCGCCTGCCCCCCGGCACCGGCCGCAGCCGCCTGCTGGCCGCCATCGGCGGCGAAACCGTCGGCACCCGGCGGGACCTGGCCGCCGAACGGGCCCATCTGGAGGCTGTGCTCGATGCCCTACCCTTCCTGGACGACGCCCGGGGCACCTGGGAATGGCCGGTGGACGACCCGGAACAGGCCTTGGCCATGGTGGAAACCCTGCCCGCCCTGCCGGCGGTGGCGGCGGTGGATTGGCCCAAGGGCAAGAGCGTGCGGGTCATCGCCGTCGATGCTTCCCGGCTCGCCGTCACCGTCCAGGGCGAGCGAGACTGGTTCCGCCTGGGCGGCCAGGCGACCCTCGACGAGGGCCTGGTGCTGCAGTTCGAAACCCTGCTCGAAGCCGCCCGGAGCCACAGCCGTTTCGTGCCCATGGGCGAAGGCGTCTACGCCGCCCTCACCCGCAGCCTCAAGGAGCGGCTGGCCGACCTGGCCGCCATCGCCGAGGCCGGCAAGGAAGGCCCCCGGGTTCCCCGCCTCGCCGCCGCCTGGCTGGATGAAACCCTGGAAGGCATCGATCTCCGCGGCGACGGCCACTTCCGCCAGGCCATCGAGCGCCTCCACGCCGCCCAGCGGGAAACGCCGCGGCTGCCGAAGGCGCTCCTCGCCGAGCTGCGCCCCTACCAGGAAGACGGCTTCGCCTGGGCCATGCGCCTGGCGGCCGCCGGCCTGGGCGGCTGCCTCGCCGACGACATGGGCCTGGGCAAGACCCTCCAGGCCCTGGCCGTGCTCCTCGCCCGGGCCGCCGGCGGCCCTGCCCTGGTCATCGTCCCCACCTCGGTCTGCGGCAATTGGCTGGCCGAGGCGGCACGCTTCGCCCCCAGCCTCGCGGTGCGGATCTACGGCGAAGGCGACCGGGAGAACCTGGTGGCCGGCGCCGGCCCGGGGGACGTGGTCATCGTGTCCTACACCCTGCTGCTGCAGGCGCGGGAACGGTTTGCCGGCCGCCCCTGGCACACGCTGGTGGCCGACGAAGCCCAGGCCATCAAGAACGCCGCCGCCAAGCGCTCCCAGGCGGTGTTCGAGCTGGCGGCGGATTTCCGCCTGGCCCTCTCCGGGACGCCGGTGGAAAACCGCCTGGCCGAGCTCTGGTCCATCATGCGCTTCGCCAATCCCGGCCTGCTCGGCACCCAGTCCCGTTTCGGCGAGCGCTTCGGCACCCCCATCGAAAGGAACCGGGACCGGGAAGCCCAGCATCTCCTGCGCCGGCTGATCGGGCCCTTCATCCTGCGCCGCACCAAAGCCCAGGTCCTCGCCGAATTGCCGGCCCGCACCGAGCTGCTCCTCGCCATCGCCCCGGACGAGGCGGAAGCGGCCCATTACGAGGCCCTGCGCCGACAGGCGGTGGCCGCCGCCGACGCCGCCCTCGCCAGCGCCCCGGCGGGGGAAGCCCGGCTCAACATCCTCGCCCAGCTTACCCGGCTGCGGCGGGCCGCCTGCGATCCCCGCCTGGTGACGCCGGAGATCGCCGCCCCCGGCGCCAAGGTCCAGGCCTTTGCCGAACTGGCCACGGAACTCGCCGCCAACGGCCACAAGGCCCTGGTTTTCAGCCAGTTCGTGGATTTCCTGCAGCTGCTGCGGGCGCCCCTCGACGCCGCCGGCATCGCCTACCAGTACCTGGACGGCTCCACCCCCGCCGCCGAGCGCACCCGCCGCGTCGCCGCCTTCCAGGCCGGCGAGGGCGACCTCTTCCTGATCAGCCTCAAGGCCGGCGGCTTCGGCCTCAACCTCACCGCCGCCGACTATGTGGTCATCACCGATCCCTGGTGGAACCCGGCCGCCGAGGACCAGGCCATGGGCCGTGCCCACCGCATCGGCCAGCAGCGGCCGGTGACGGTCTACCGGCTGGTGACCGGCGGCAGCATCGAGGAGCGCATCGTCGACCTGCACCAGGACAAGCGCGCCCTGGCCGAGAGCGTGCTCTCGGGAGAGGAAACCGGTATGCTCCCGTCAACTGCGGATCTGATCGCCCTGATGCAGGGCGACTAACACTGGAGTTGTGCCATGCCCCCGGAACAGCAACAGATCGACCACGCCATCCAGCGCATCGTCGGCATCGCCGCCCTGCGGCGGCTGCGGCGGATGGTGGACGAAGAGGCGGCCGATGAACGCCGGCGGGCCCGCTGGGCCGGCCGTTTCGGGATGGGATTCGCGGTTGCCGCCGGCATTGCCGTGATCTATCTGGTTGGCCGAGCCTTCCTGTAGCCCGGCGCGGTTCCAGGGCCACGGTTTTTCATTACCCAATAATCCTATCGTTTATTGGGTAATTACCTGCCCGGTTCATACCCGGAAGGCGGAAGCCGCCTCGGCCAGGGAACGGCTGCCCTTTTCCGTCTCCAGCGCCAGCTGCCGGGACGACTCGGCGCTGCCGGCGTTGTCGGCGGACAGGACGCCGATGCGCTTGATCTGGTCCGCCACGTCGGCAACGGAAGCCTCCTGGCTGCCGGCGCTGACCGCGATGTCCCCCACCGCCGAGTTGATCGAATCCAGCGAATTCTGGATCTCGACGATCATCTGGGCGGCGGCCTGGGCCGTCGCCACCCCCTCCTCGGCCAGGCGGCGTCCGGACTCCATGCATTCGGCCGCGGCGGCGGTCTCATGGCGGATGGTGGTGATGGTCTTCTGGATTTCGCCGGTGAAATGCCGCGTCCGCTCCGCCAGCTTCCTGACCTCGTCCGCCACCACGGCGAAGCCGCGCCCCGCCTCGCCGGCCCGGGCCGATTCGATGGCGGCATTGAGGGCGAGCAGGTTGGTCTGTTCGGCGATCTCCGAAATGGCCGACACGATGCTGTCGATCTCGCAGGATTGCTTGTCCAGGTTGCGGATATCGTCGGCGGCAATCTGGACCTGTCTGGCCACATTGGCCATTTCGGCGGCCGTCCCGGTCACCACCTCGCTTCCCTGGCGCCCGAGCTGCGCCCCGGCCAGGGTCAGGTCCCGGGTCTCCGCCGCCCGCCGGGCGACCGCCTGGATGCTGGCGACCATCTCGGAAAGCCGCGCATCCGTCAGCCGGGCGGCCTCGTCCTGCTTCCTGGCGCTCTCGGACACCGACGAAGCCTTGTCCAGCAGGTCGGCGGTGGCGGCGATGTTCCGCCCGCTCTGGTCCTGCACCGCCCCGGCGAAATCGTGCATCGAGGACAGCAGTCCGTTGATGGCCGCAGCGATCCTGGAAAGCTCGTCGCTTCCCTGCACCGGCAGTCGGTGGGTCAGGTCGCGCCCGCGCTCCACTTCCAGCATGCCGTTCAGGAGCAGGGAGGTATCCCGGCTGATGGTGCGCAGGACCAGGCCCCCCGCCAAGGCCGCTAGGAGTATCCCGAGGCCGACGACCCCCACCACCAGGGCGAAGGTGGTCCTGTACATGGCGCTCGATTCGGTGCGATGCCTTTCGGTGGACGCCTCGATGGCCGCCATCAGGTCGGTACGGCTCTGCTTGATGGGGCTGTAGTAGCGGCTGCCGCTGGCATGGCTGAGCTGTTCCAGTTGCTGCCCGTCGGCCGCCAGCAGGGCCTGCTCCACGGGCTTCAGGTAGTTATCGACAAAGGCGCCGACGGTGGTGACGAAGGCCTGGACGGCGGCGCCGTTGTCCGTGCCCTCGGCCAGCTTTGTCAGCTCGGCGAGGTCTTTCAGGACTTCCTGGTTGTTTTCGCTGAGCACCTTGCCTTCCTTCGCCAGATTTGCAGCCTCGACGTTGAGCCGGGCCTGGGCGACGTGCAGGCGGGAATCAAAGACCTTGACGTTGATCCGCCCGACGACCATGACCACCGCCTCGTCGTTGCCCACACGCTCCGTCGCTTTGTGGTTGACGACAGTACCGTATATCCCCAATGAACCAGCGACAGCAAGGGCAAGGCAGAGCACGAACAAAGTCAGCCCCAGCCGAGCGCTGATTGTGTAGTTTCTTAGCATGGGATTCCCTGAATCTTGATTGGACTCGCAACGTTGTGCGAAAAGGCATATTGGCAACCCACAAGCATCGCACGAAACGGAAGCATATGACGAGGAACTTAAGCGAGCCTTAACCCCAAAGCCAACCCAACCTTGTCCATCGATCAGGACCGGGGTGGCCCGCCGGTCATCTTGTCCGGAGCCGGTGAGCCCCCAGAAAGCAAAAAGCCAACTCCGAAGAATTGGCTTTTTGCTTGAATCAATTGGTCGGGGCGGCGGGATTCGAACTCGCGACCCCTTGCACCCCATGCAAGTGCGCTACCAGGCTGCGCTACGCCCCGACAGGGGGCGCACTATAACCGCCATCGCCTTCGGGGACAATCCATATTTTTCATTCGCCCTGGGACCAGCGGGGGAAAGGGCCCGCGTCAATTGCTTCGCCGCCAGACGCTGTACGGCTTCCAGTGCTTTGGCGACATTGGCCGCCGGGGAACCATCGGCCACCGTTGCAGCGATCTTTCCATCGGGGGCAACCACGAAGGTCATTTGCTCCACCAGCCCATGTTCGATCACGATGCCTTGGATGTCGGTGATCCCGGGAGGCGGTTCCTTGACCTGCAAATCGTATGATCTGGCAATGCTGCCATCGCTATCGGAAGCGACCGTGACCTTGCCGCCGCAGTAATTCGGGTCGGCAGAGAAGGCGTTGAGACGGTCAATGCTGTCGAGGGAGACGCCCACCACGGTTGCGCCGGCGGCGACAAATTTCTCGTAGTCGGCGGCAAACTGGTGGGCCTGGATGTTACAGCTGTTGGTGAAGGCCGCCGGATAAAAGTAGATCACCACCGGCCCCCTTCTCAGGGCGTCCCGCAGGGAAAAAGTGAAGACCTTGCCGGCAAGCGACGCTTGGGCCTTGAAATCCGGTGCCTTATCCCCTGCATTGAGAGCAGCCATGGCGGGAAGCGCCAGTACCCATGACAGGAGGCAGCCGAGCAATAAGCGAGTCATTTCGAGCCCTGGTTCTGGGTATAGGCATCATGACTCCAATTCGGGCAGATGGTTTCTGCATTCATTTCGGAGGATGTTGGCCGGGGTGGTGAGCCTCCGGTGTTCCAGCGGCTGTTTCCGGCGAACTCTCCCGCTTCGGCCATGCTCGAAGCTGAAGAAACTTTCATGGGCGGTTCAGGAGCAAAGTGGGCATGACAACCAGGATCACCATCGCCGCTGGCGATATCCGGATCGGCGACTTCATCTACAACGGCCTTGGCACGAGCAAGCACCCAACCGATGCCTGGGAAGCCATCACCCAGGTCAATACGGTGGATGGTCTGATCCAGCTGATTACAGGCCGTCTCGACACTCCCCACGGCGAGTTCTGGTTCGAGCCGGACGAGCCCGTTGTCGTGGTTCGCCACCCGCCGCCGGAGCCCGAACCGGTTATCGCCAAGCCTCATCGCAAGCACGGTCACGGGCATTAGGACAGCCTTGGTTTCTACCAGGGGATCGGTTTTCGATCCCGGAAGAATCCGCCGGTGGGGCCAGTTTTCGGGATCGTCACGAGCCAGACCACGGTGTCGATGCCCTCTTCCGGCGAGCGGGTCGCTTTCCGTCCTCCCATGTCCGTGCGGCACCATCCGGGACAGACTGCATTGACCTTGATCGGGGTATCCCGCAGTTCGGCAGCCAGGATGCGGGTTAGGGCATTGAGGGCGGTCTTTGAAATCCGGTAGGCGGGGGAGCCGGCTCCCATGTCCGCCAATTGCCCCATCCCGGAGGACAGGTTCACGACCCGCCCGGCTGCACTCCTCCGTAACAGCGGCATGACGGCCTGGGTCACCCTCAGGGCACCATACAGATTGGTTTCCAGGGTGGTCCGCAGCTTGTCCAGCGGGAGTTCCAGGATGCCGGTGTCCCATCCATCGACCGCGATGCCGGCATTGTTGATGAGCCCGTCCACCCGGTCAAAATGGCCTTCAAGCCAGAGGGCGAGCGCGGCGACCGAAGCGTCGTCGGTCACGTCCAGAGGCTGGCAATCGATTCGATGGCCGAGAATTTCCAGTTCTTCCCGCAAAGGCGCCAGGTCTTCCACATGCCGTGCCGTGGCGACCACCTGGTGGCCCTCGATGGCCAGGCGATGGGTGGCGGCCCGGCCCAGGCCACGGCTGGCGCCGGTGACGACGATAATTCTCGGGGTTTCCATAGGATCCATCTCCTTGAATTGATTTCAGGCTTAGACAGCAGTCGAAGCCGTCTTCGCAAGGAAACCGCCGCTGGCGACCATGGTCCTAATTCGCTGCATGCCCTGGACAGAGACGCTTACCCGGAGATGAACGCCATGGTGACCTTGATCGGCATTTCAGGCAGCCTGCGCAGAGGCTCCTACAACACCGCCGTACTGCGCGCCGCCGCCTCGATGATGCCGCCGGACAGCGAGCTTCGCATCGAATCCATTGCCGCCATCCCCCTTTACGACGGGGATACCGAGGCCGCTTCCGGGGTTCCGGAGCCGGTCGCCCGGCTGAAAGAGGCGATCGCCGCCGCCGACGGCCTGCTGCTGGTCACGCCGGAATACAACAACAGCATGCCGGGCGTTACGAAGAATGCCATCGACTGGCTGTCCCGCCCGCCGAGCGATATAGCGCGGGTATTCGGCGGCAAGCCGGTCGCTCTCGCCGGCGCCTCGCCCGGGGGATTCGGCACCATTCTTTCACAGAACGCCTGGCTGCCCGTCTTCCGGACTTTAGGGGCCGACCTCTGGTCCGGCGGCCGCCTGCTCGTATCGCGGGCAGCCGGCGTGATCGATGCCAATGGACAAATCACCGACCCAGCCATCCGCGACAACCTTGCCAAATTCGTTGCAGGCTTCGTCGACTACGTGCGCCAACGGCCGCGGAACCGCTGACCGCGCCTGATTCGAGCGCTCGGTCACATAGCCTGCTTCTTTTGGCTTACCGGCCTGTCTAATGACCTGCTTTCCAGCGCGCAGGTCCGCACCAGCCCCTAGTCGCCAAAAATGATGCCGGTCCGCCGATGCTCTTCCCAGGTCGTGGCGATCTTGATTTTGACTAGCTTGTTCTCGTACTGCCATCCGATGAAGGTGCCGATGGCCTTCCCTTCGGCGGCCATCTTGGCGGCCTCTTCCTGGTATTTCCGGTAGTCGCAGCCAAGCTTTTCCTGTTGTTCTGGTGTCATGCCTAATTCCCCTAAAGCCGAGGGATTGTAACGCCTGGGAGATCGCCATCAGAGGGCATAGAAAAGCCACTCGCTGGGAGTGGCTTCTTCATTGAGGCAATTCCCACGAAATCTGGATTTCCGATATAAATCCAGAATTTCGCGGGATCCTACACGAGCCGTCAGATATCGATCCGCGCGTTCAACGCATTGGTCTCGATAAACGCCCGCCGCGGCTCCACCAGTTCTCCCATCAGGGTGGTGAAGATTTCGTCCGCCGCGATGGCGTCGTCGATCTGCACCTTGAGGAGGCGGCGCACCTGGGGATCCATGGTGGTTTCCCAGAGCTGTTCCGGGTTCATTTCCCCGAGGCCTTTGTAGCGCTGCTTGGAAATGCCCCGCTCCACCTCGTTGAGGAGCCAGGTCATGGCTTCGGCGAAATTCTTCACCGCCTGCTTCTTCTCGCCCCGGGCGATGGTACCGCCGTCGCCGAAGAGGCCGGAGAGCATTTCCGCCGTGCGCCGCAACTGGGCGTAGTCGCCGGAAAGCAGCACGTCCTCGTCGAGGACGCCGACCTTCAGGTTGCCGTGGTGCATGCGCTCCACCCGCAGGGTCCAGCGCTCCTGGATGTCGTCGAACTTGGGCACGATGCGGGTGCCGTGGTTGATGTACTGGGCCACCAGCTGGGCACTCGCTTCAGCGCTCGCCTCGGAAGTGAAGTCCAGCTTCAGGTTGTGTTCCACCAGGGCGTACAGCACTTCCGGGTTGATCAGGTTGGAGAGGCGATCGATGACCGCTTCCGACATTAGCCAGGAGCGCGCCAGGGCTTCCAGGGCGCTGCCGGTGACGGCTTCGGCCCCCGCCCGCGGCGTCAGGCTGGCTTCTTCCAGGGCGAGCTTCAAGAGGAACTGGTGGTATTCCTGGTCGTCCTTCAGGTAGCGCTCGGTCTTGCCGTGCTTGATCTTGTAGAGGGGCGGCTGGGCGATGTAGATGTGGCCCCGCTCCACCAGCTCGGGCATCTGCCGGTAGAAGAGGGTGAGCAGCAGGGTCCGGATGTGGGCGCCGTCCACGTCCGCGTCGGTCATGATGATGATGCGGTGGTAGCGCAGCTTCTCCGGCTTGAACTCGTCCTTGCCGATGCCGGTACCCAGAGCGGTGATCAGGGTGACGATCTGCTCGCTGGAGATGAGCTTGTCGAAGCGGGCCTTCTCCACGTTCAGGACCTTGCCGCGCAGGGGCAGGATGGCCTGGAATTTCCGGTCGCGGCCCTGCTTGGCTGAGCCGCCGGCGGAGTCGCCCTCGACGATGTACATTTCGCACAGGGCCGGGTCCTTCTCCTGGCAGTCGGCCAGCTTGCCGGGCAAGCCAACGCCGTCCAGAACCCCCTTGCGGCGGGTCATTTCCCGGGCACGGCGGGCCGCTTCCCGGGCCCGGGAGGCCTCGACGATCTTGCCGGTGATGACCTTGGCGTCGGCCGGGCGCTCCAGCAGGTAGTCGGCGAGCTTCTGGGCCACCACCTCCTCCACTGCCGGACGGGCTTCGGAGGAAACCAGCTTCATCTTGGTCTGGGAGGCGAACTTCGGATCGGGCATCTTTACCGACAGCACGCAGGCCAGGCCTTCGCGCATGTCATCGCCGGAAATCTCGACCTTGGCCTTCTTGGCGATCTCGTGTTCGTCGATGTACTTGTTGATGACCCGGGTCATGGCCGCCCGCAGGCCGGTCAGGTGGGTGCCGCCGTCGGACTGGGGAATGTTGTTGGTGAAGCAGAGCACCTGTTCCTGGTAGGAATCGTTCCACTGCATGGCCACTTCGACGCCGATGGTGACGCCGGTGTCCCCCACCTTGGCCTCGCCGGCCGAGTAGAAGATGTTCGGGTGCAGGACGGACTTGGTGCGGTTGATGTACTCGACGAAGCTCTTCACGCCGCCGGCGAAGGCAAAGAGTTCCTCCTTGCCGGCCCGCTGGTCCACCAGGCGGATGCTGACGCCGTTGTTCAGGAAGGAAAGCTCCCGCAGCCGCTTGGCCAGGATTTCATAATGGAATTCCACCGTGCCGAAGATTTCCTCATCGGCCAGGAAGTGCACTTCGGTGCCGCGCTTTTCGGTATCGCCGAGGATTTTCAGGGGCGAGACCTCGAAGCCGTCGCGGATTTCCAGAACGCGGTCCACCGGCACGCCGCGGTTGAACTCGATGAAATGCTTCTTGCCGTCGCGCCGGATGGTCAGGCGCAGCCACTTGGAAAGGGCATTGACGCAGGAGACGCCGACCCCGTGCAGGCCGCCGGAAACCTTGTACGAGTTCTGGTTGAACTTGCCGCCGGCGTGGAGCTCGGTCAGGGCGATCTCGGCCGCCGAGCGCTTGGGCTCGTGCTTGTCGTCCATCTTGACGCCGGTGGGAATGCCGCGGCCGTTGTCCACGACGCTGATGGAGTTGTCGGGATGGATGGTGACGACGATATCGTCGCAATGGCCCGCCAGGGCCTCGTCGATGGAATTGTCCACCACCTCGAAAACCAGGTGATGCAGGCCGGTGCCATCGGAAGTGTCGCCGATGTACATCCCCGGGCGCTTGCGCACCGCTTCGAGGCCTTCGAGGATCTGGATGCTGGACTCGCCATAGGCCGCCGGCTGGGAAGCAGTTTGCTCGCCTTCCAGGGGCAGGCTGATCTCTTCGGTCATTACTTGAACTTTCAACTGAAACAACAGGTTAAATGCGCATCGGCATCACGACGTACTTGAAGCAGTCATCGCCCGGCACCGTGATGAGGGCGCTCGAATTGGCGTCATTGAAGCTCCACTGCACTTCGTCGCTGTGAAGGTTATTGAGGACATCCAGCAGGTAGCCGACATTGAAGCCGATATCCAGGGGGTCGCCCGTGTACTGGACCTCGATTTCTTCCTGGGCTTCTTCCTGCTCGGCGTTGGCGGCGATGAGCTTCAGGCTGTTGTCACCGAGGACGACCCGCACGCCGCGGAATTTCTCGTTGGTCAGGATGGCGGCCCGCTGCATGGCCTGCATGAGCAATTGCCGGCCGGCCACCATGTGGTTCTTCAGGGTGGCGGGGACGACCCGCTCGTAATCCGGGAACTTGCCGTCGATGAGCTTGGAGACCAGGACGATGGAGCCGAAGGCGAAGCGCACCTGGTTGGCGGTGAGGGTGATGTTCAGGGGCTCGTCGTTGTCGGCCAGCAGCCGGTTCAGTTCCAGCACCGTCTTGCGGGGCACGATGATTTCCTGGCGCGGCAGCTCGGCCTCGATGCCGACGCTGGCATAGGCCAGCCGGTGGCCGTCGGTGGCCACCGCCCGCAGTTCCTTGCCCTCCACCAGGAGCAGCAGCCCGTTCAGGTAATAGCGCACGTCCTGGGCGGCCATGGCGTACTGGGTCTTGGCCAGCAGCTGGCGGAAGGATTTCTGGGTCAGCTGGAAGTGCTTGCCGTCACCCTCGGCGACGACCATGCGCGGAAAATCGTCCGCCGGCAGGGTCTGCAGGCTGAACCGGCTCTTCCCGGCCCGCACCTGGAGGCGCTTGTCGTCCAGCGTCAGGCTGACTTCGGCGCTGTCCGGCAGGGAACGCAGGATGTCCTGGAGCTTGCGGGCGCCCACGGTCACCGCCCCGTCGCTGTCGCCGCCGGCACCGCCGCTGGACGTGGTGATCTGGATCTCGATGTCGGTGGCCAGGAAGGTCAGGTTGTCGCCCTTTTTCTCCAGCAGCACGTTGGACAGGATGGGCAGGGTATGGCGACGCTCGACAATGCCGGAAACCGACTGCAGCGGTGCCAGCAGGGTATCCCTTGGGGTTTTGATTAGAACCATAAATCAAATTCCTATATAGATTAGGTTCGGAACAAGTCTGTGGAAAACAGAACTTTCCTTTTTTATTTCAATGCCTTAATCAACCAAAACGGGTCTGAACAACGGTCCCGGAACATTGTGGAAGAAAATCGAACAATTTATCCACAGGGCGCCAAATCACAAACCACTCACAATTGCCTGACAGCTTTCCCACAACTTTCTCGACAGGGGTCATCCTTTCAAGACCTGCATCAGCACATGCAGGTCATGGTTCAATTCGTTGTCCTTGGTGCGCAGGCTGTCGATGGTCTTGACCGCGTGGATGACCGTGGTGTGGTCCCGGCCGCCGAAGGCATCGCCGATTTCCGGGAAACTGTGGGTCGTCACTTCGCGGCACAGCCACATGGCCACCTGCCGGGGCCGGGCGATGGCCCGGGTGCGCTTCTTGGAGAAGAGATCGGCGACCTTGATCTTGTAGTAGTCGGCGATGGTCTTCTGGATATTCTCGATGCCGACGTTGCGGGCCGAGCCGATGACATCCTTCAGGGCTTCCTTGGTCAGGTCGAGGGCAATTTCCCGGCCATGGAAGGAGGAATAGGCCAGCACCTTCTTCAAGGCCCCTTCGAGTTCCCGCACATTGGAACGGAGATGCTTGGCGATGAAGAAAGCCACTTCGTCGTTCAACAGAATGCCTTCCGCTTCCGCCTTTTTCTTGAGGATCGCCACCCGCATCTCCAGCTCGGGGGGCTCGATCTGCACCGTCAGGCCCCAATCGAAACGGGTCACCAGCCGGTCGTCGAGGCCGTTGATGTCCTTGGGATAGGTGTCGCAGGTGATGATGATCTGTTTCTTCGCTTCGATAAGAGCATTGAAGAGGAAGAAAAATTCCTCCTGGGAGCGATTCTTGCCGTTGAAGAACTGCACGTCGTCCAGGAGCAGGACGTCCAGGCTGCGGTACTGGCGCTTGAAAGTGTCGAAGGACTTTTGCTGATAGGCCCGCACCACGTCCGAGTAGTAGTCCTCGGCGTGGACATAGCGCACCACCTTCTCCGGCTGCTGTTCCAGGATCTGGTTGCCGATGGCGTGCATCAGGTGGGTCTTGCCCAGGCCGGCACCGCCGTAGATGAACAAGGGGTTGTAGGCCCCGCCCGGATTGTTCGCCACCTGGACGGCCGCGGCCCGGGCCAGGTCGTTGGCCTTGCCCACCACCAGGTTGTCGAAGGTAAAGGCGTAGATGAGCCGGGATTTCTCGTAGCTGGAAGGCCGGCTGGCCGGCTGCCGGGCCGGCGCGGAGGCCGCCTCGGCTTCGCTCTTGCCGCCGGCCGGCTTGCTTTCGCTGCGCACCGGGGGAGGGGCCGCCTTCCGTTCGGCAATGCACAGGGCAATGGAGACCGGCGCCGAAAAGAACGTCTGCCCGTATTCCTCGATCCGGCCCAGGTAACGGTCCTTGACCCATTTCAGGATGAAGCTGTTGGGCGCGACAAGGCGCAGGCCGTCCTGGGGCGCGTCCTCGCCTTCCAACCGCAACGGTTTGATCCAGGTATTGAATTGTTGCGAAGGCAGTTCCTGCTCAAAACGTAAGAGACAGGACTCCCAGAATCCGGACACAGCCAACAAAACTCCTTCCCGCCCATCAGCACCAGGCTGCAGCGGTAAAACTAATGTGTTGAATCTATGGGGTATTTATACGAAGCAGCGGGCAGCCGCTAAAGCCGCCTCTAAAGTCTTGATTCTACCCTTCCCGCCGTAAGTTATCCACAGCCTGTGAACATTTTTTCGTCCTCCGGGGCGGTTTTCCGGGGTTTCGGATCCCTCCGGACGGGGGTGTCGACAAGTCTGTGGGAAAGTTGTCGGGCGTTTGGGGATTACAGGCGGTTTTTCCCGATGTGGAAAAGTTGTTCGAGTTTGCTCCACAGCTTAAAACGGCGCTTGTCCACGGGGCATTTTGGAATACAAGTCACTGTTGACAAACGGAAAATATCGTTTCTCCACAGACTTGTTCCGTACTTAATCTATGTTGTCCTTTGATTTAAGGTTCTTATTCAAAACCAATCACCCTCCTCCGGCGCCGCTTGCCCACCCTCTCGGCCCCCGTCGCCAGCGGCTAAAGCAAGTCCGTGTGGTGTGTCCCTTGACAAAATTCCCGACTTCAGAGTCTAATTGCATGTTTGTCTCAATAAATTTCAAGGACTTCACGACATGAAACGCACGTATCAACCGTCGGTCGTGCGCCGCAAGCGCACCCATGGCTTTCTGGTTCGCATGCGCACCAAGGGCGGCCGCAAGGTCATCGCTGCCCGCCGTGCCAAGGGCCGTCATCGCCTGGGCGTTTGAAAGCGGACACTGCGGCGGAACCGGAACTCGCTTTCGCCAGGCAATATCGTCTGACCAAAACGGATGAGTTTTCATCCGTTTTTGGTTTTAGGCGGGCTATCCGAGGCCAGTTGCTGATGTTGCATTACCGGCCCCGGGACGAGGAAGGCGCTCCGGCCCGTCTGGGCCTGGTGGTCGGCAAGAAATTGCTGAAGCGGGCCGTCCACCGCAATCTGCTCAAACGTCTGGTCAGGGAACAATTCCGCCTGGTTCGGTCCGGCCTGCCTGCCTGCGACCTGGTGGTGAGACTGGTGGCAAAACCGGTGAACATGGATCGCAAGGCCATCGCGGCCGAAATTGCGGGCCTTTTCGCCAAGCTGGCGCACCGGATCCCCAGACCGAAGGTTATCGATCGATGATCAAGGGCTTTCTGGTTGCTCTCCTGCGGTGCTACCAGTACGCTATCAGCCCCTTGTTGGGGCGAAACTGCCGCTACGTTCCGAGCTGCTCGGAATATGCGGTGGAGGCAGTGCAAAAATATGGTGCCGCGCGGGGCGGCTGGCTGGGCCTGAAGAGGGTCTGCCGCTGTCATCCCTGGCATCCCGGCGGGTACGATCCGGTGCCCTGAAGAGATTTACTGGCTACAACGAAAAGGCTGTGCATGGACAATCGACGCCTGATACTGCTCCTGATTTTCTCCTTCTCCCTTTTCATGCTGTGGGACAAGTGGCAGCAGTACAACCAGCCCAAGCCGCTGCCGGGCACCACCGCCAATGCGCCGGCCGCTACCGGCAGTGCAGCGCCTCAGCCCTCGGCCAGCCTCCAGGGCAAGCCCGAGCCCGTTCCCAGCGCCGTCACCCCGGCCCCCGCTGCCGCCGAGACCGTCCGGATCAGGACCGACCTCATGGAGGCCACCGTCTCCGCCCTGGGCGGCGACCTGGTCGACCTGGAACTCCTCAAGTACAAGGCCCACGAGAACAAGGACAAGACCTTCGCCCTCCTGGATCCCAAGCACCAATACGAGGCCCAGAGCGGCCTTATCGGCGACAGCCTGCCGAACCACCGCTCCGTCTTCAAGCTGGTGCCAGGCCCCCGGGAACTGGCCGAAGGCGCCAATGAGCTCAAGGTCCGCCTCGAAGCCGTGACGCCGGAAGGCGTCAAGGTGGCCAAGGTCTATACCTTCAAGCGCGGCGCTTATCTGATCGACGTGGCCTGGGAAATCGAAAACGGCGGCACCAAGCCCCTCGCCCCCCACGCCTACTTCCAGCTCCAGCGCGACAACGTGGCCCCCGAAGGCGAGTCCCGCATGGTGTCCACCTTCACCGGACCGGCCGTCTATACCGCCGCCGACAAGTACCAGAAGATCGATTTCGGCGACATCGCCAAGGGCAGCGCCAAATTCGCCAAGACCGCCGACAACGGCTGGCTGGCCATGGTCCAGCACTACTTCGTCTCGGCCTGGGTGCCCCAGGGCAATACGCCGCGCGAGTTCTACATGCGCAAGGCCGATGCCAACGGCAACCTGATCCAGGCCGGCGTCATGATTCCTGTGCCCGAGGTGGCGCCGGGGGCCAAGACGTCCGCTTCGATGGGTTTCTATGCCGGTCCCCAGGAACAGGAGCGCTTGAAGCAGATCGCCCCCGGCCTCGAACTGGTGGTGGACTACGGCTGGCTGACGGTGGTGGCGGCGCCCATCTTCTGGGCCCTGGAAGCCATCCACAAGCTGGTGGGCAACTGGGGTTGGGCCATCGTCATCCTGACCATCGGCATCAAGGCCGTCTTCTTCCCCCTCTCGGCCGCCTCCTACAAGTCCATGGCCAAGATGCGGACCCTGACGCCGCGCCTCGTGCAGTTGAAGGAGCGCTTCGCCGACGATCGCCAGCGCCTCAACCAGGAGATGATGAAGCTCTACCAGACCGAGAAGGTGAATCCCCTCGGCGGCTGCCTGCCCATCCTGGTGCAGATCCCGGTCTTCATCGCCCTCTACTGGGTGCTGCTGGGCGCCGTGGAAATGCGCGACGCGCCCTGGATCCTGTGGATCAAGGACATGGCTTCGGCCGATCCCTACTACATCCTGCCAGTGATCATGGTGGTCACCATGATCATCCAGACCAAGCTGAACCCGACGCCGCCGGATCCCATCCAGGCCAAGGTCATGATGTTCATGCCCTTCATGTTCGGCGCCATGTTCTTCTTCTTCCCCGCCGGTCTGGTGCTCTACTGGGTGGTGAACAACGTCCTGTCCATCGCCCAGCAATGGCAGATTACCCGCATGATCGAGGCGGGCGGCAAGGCCGCCAATGACGCCAAGGCCTGATCTCATCGCCGCCATCGCCACGGCCCCCGGCCGTGGCGGCATCGGCGTGGTCCGGGTGTCGGGCAGCGACCTGCTGCCCTTCGCCCAGGCCCTCACCGGCAAGACTCCCAAACCCCGCTACGCCACCCTGGCCGATTTCAAGGCGGCCGACGGCAGCGCCATCGACTCGGGGCTGCTCCTCTACTTTCCCGCGCCCCATTCCTTCACCGGCGAGGACGTTCTCGAACTCCAGGGTCATGGCGGCCCGGTGGTGATGCAGATGCTTCTCTCCCGCTGCCTGGACCTGGGGGCTCGCCTCGCCGAGCCGGGGGAATTCAGCCGCCGCGCCTTCCTGAACGGCAAGCTGGACCTCGCCCAGGCGGAAGCCGTGGCCGACCTCATCGACGCCGCCACCGCCTCCGCCGCCCGCTCGGCGGTGCGCTCCCTGCAGGGGGAGTTTTCGAAGGCCATCCTCGGCCTCACCGACGAGCTCATCAACCTGCGCATGCTGGTGGAGGCCACCCTGGATTTCCCGGAGGAGGAAATCGACTTCCTCCAGGCCGCCGATGCCTTCGGCCGCCTCCACCGGCTCCAGGAACGGCTGGCCGAGGTCTTCGACCGGGCCGGCCAGGGCAAGCTGCTGCAGTCCGGACTGCACGTGGTCCTCGCCGGCCAGCCCAATGTGGGGAAATCCTCCCTCCTCAACCGCCTGGCCGGCGACGAGCTGGCCATCGTCACCCCCATCGCCGGGACCACCCGGGATGCCCTGAAGTCCTCCATCCAGATCGAGGGGATACCGCTCCACATCATCGACACCGCTGGCCTGCGGGAGACCGAGGACGAGGTGGAGAAGATCGGCATCGAGCGCACCTGGAAGGAAATCGAGCGGGCCGACGTGGTGGTGCTGCTGGTGGATGCCCGCACCGGCGTCACCGATGCCGACCGGGCCATCGTGGACCGCCTGCCGGCAAGCCTCAAGCGCATCACCGTCCGGAACAAGATCGACCTGGCCGGGGCCAGCCCCGAACGCCATGACGAAGCCGACGGCATCGCCATTTCCCTTTCCGCCCGGGGCGGCGAAGGCATCGCCCTCCTCCAGCAGGAATTGCTGGCCGTCGCCGGCTGGCACCAGGCGGAGGATGTCTTCATCGCCCGGGAACGCCATCTGCGGGCCCTGGCGCTGGCCAGGGAGCACATCGCCGCGGCCCGGGCCGTGGTCGAGGGTACGATGCCGGCCCTGGAGCTCTTCGCGGAGGAATTGCGCCTGGCCCAGCAGGCCCTCGGGGAAATCACCGGCGAATTCACCGCCGACGACCTGCTGGGAGTGATTTTCAGCCGCTTCTGCATCGGCAAGTGAGCCCGGACGCCTGGCCGGCCGCCGTGCTCTTCCTGCTGCCGGCCGCTTTCCTGGCCGGCTGGGTGGACGCCGTGGTGGGGGGCGGCGGCCTCATCCAGATTCCCGCCCTCTTCGCCGCCTACCCCAACGCCAGCCCGGCCACCCTCTTCGGCACCAACAAGTGCGCCAGCGTGGTCGGCACCGCCAACGCCACCTGGCGCTACGCCCGGCGCGTGGCCATGCCCTGGCGCACCATCGTGCCGGCGGCTCTGGCCGCCTTCGCTTTCTCCTACGCCGGTGCCGCCGCCGTGGCCTGGCTGCCGAAGGCGGCCCTGCGCCCCCTCATCCTGCTCCTGCTCATCCTGGCGGCGGCCTACACCCTGGCCCGCAAGGATTTCGGCCAGCTCCACCGCCCCGCCCACACCGGCCACCGGGAACTGGCCTTCGCCAGCCTGCTGGGGGCGGTCATCGGCTTCTACGACGGCTTCTTCGGCCCCGGCACGGGGAGCTTCCTGATTTTCCTGTTCGTCCGCTGGTTCGGCTTCGACTTCCTGCACGCCTCGGCCGCCGCCAAGGTGGTCAATGTCGCCACCAACCTGGCGGCGCTGGCCTATTTCGTCCCCAACGGCTACTGGCTGCCGGGACTGGCGCTGGCCATGGCGGCCTGCAACGTCGCCGGGTCGGTGGCGGGCACCCGCCTCGCCCTCAAGCACGGCAGCGCCTTCGTGCGCCGGGTCTTCCTGGTGGTGGTGGGCCTGCTCATCGCCCGTTTCGCCTGGGACACTTTCGGCGGATAGCGGCGAAGAACCGCATGGCCATTGGCTTGGCGCCGCATCCGTCGGCCGGGGCCGGGTGCAACCAAACGCCGGCAGGGTTGTCTTGAAGGGGTATCGCGCTTTCTTTTCCGGGAAAGGCCGGCATCATGCCCAAGCGCTCGCTGCAAGACGCACGCCTGATCGCTCTCTTCCTCTTGGGCTGCCTGGCCTTGACCTATCCCCTGCTTTCGCTTTTCAGCCGGAGCGGGACGATATTCGGCATACCCTTGCTCTACGTGTATCTCTACGGCGCCTGGGCGACGCTGATCGTCCTCGCCGGCTTGGCGACGCGACGTTGAGGCCGGAGGCACGAGGTGGTGAGCCGATGGGTCATCATCGCCAGCTGCCTGGCCTACGTCGGCATCCTCTTCGCCGTCGCCTACTGGTTTGACCAGCGCGCCGAACGCGGCCGCCTGCTGGCCAACCCCTGGGTCTACGCCCTCTCCCTCGGCACCTACGCCACCGCCTGGACCTTCTACGGCAGCGCCGGCATGGCCGCGGTCGATGGGGCCGCCTTCCTGGCCATTTATTTGGGGGCCAGCCTGGCGGTCCTGTTGTCGGGGACGGTGATGGGCAGGATGGTGCGGGCCGTCCAGCGCTACCATGTCACGTCCATTGCCGACCTGGCGGCGAGCCGCTACGGCAAGAGCGGCTGGGTGGGCGGGGCGGTTGCCCTGGGGGCGGTGATCGGCCTGATTCCCTACCTGGCCCTTCAGCTCAAGGCCATTTCCAACACTTTCCTGATGCTGGCGGGGGAAGCCGGAGCATCTTCCGCCGCCGCCGTGCCCGTCCTGCACGACACGGCCTTCTACGCGGTGCTGCTGCTGGCGGCCTTCGCCATCCTCTTCGGCGCCCGGCGCCTGTCGCCGGCCGAGCGGCACGACGGGCTGGTAGCCGCCGTCGCCATCGTATCGGTGGCCAAGCTGTTGGCGGCCCTGGCCATCGGCGTATTCGTGGTCTTCTTCCTGTACCAGGGCGTCGCCGATCTCTTCGACCAGGCCGTCCGGCTCCCCCAGTACGGACGGCTCATCGCCATCGGCGGCGAGGGCTTGTCCTATGGCCGCTGGCTGGCCCTCCTGGTCCTGGGGATGCTGTCGGTGATGCTGCTGCCCTCCCAATTCCACCTGGTCGCAGTGGAGAACCGGGGCGAGAAACACCTCTATAGCGCCCTCTGGCTGTTCCCCCTGTATCTGCTGCTGATTACCCTGTTCGTGCTGCCGGTCGCCTTCGCCGGCCTGCTGCGCTTTCCACTGGGTGCCGTCGAGCCCGACACCTTCGCAATAGCCTTGCCCGTGGCCTTCGGTTCCCCGGGGCCGGCGCTGCTGGTTTTTCTCGGCGGGCTGTCGGCCGCTACCGCTCACGTGGTGGTTTCGACCCTGGCCCTCAGCATCCTGATCTGCAACAACCTGGTGTTGCCCCTGCTGCTGCGCCTGGGCTGGATAAGCGCTTCCGGACCTGGCCACGGCGGCCGGCGGGTGCTTTACCTGCGCCGATTCTCGATCCTGCTCCTGCTGGCCCTCGCCTACGGCTACCTGCGTCTCACCGGCCATAGCTACGCCCTGGTCCAGATCGGCCTGGTGTCTTTCGTGGCCGCCGCCCAGTTCGCCCCCGTCGTCCTCGGCGGCCTGTTCTGGCGCCACGGTAATCGGCGGGGGGCCCTGGCCGGGCTGATCCTGGGCTTCCTGGCCTGGGCCTATACCCTGGTCCTGCCGGTCCTGGCCACTTCCGGCTGGTTGCCACCCGACCTCGTCCAGGCGGGGCCCTTCGGCATCCCGTGGCTGAAGCCCCTGGCGCTGTTCGGTCTGGAGGACGTCGATTGGATCAGCCACGGATTGTTCTGGAGCCTGCTCGCCAACACCGGGGCCTATGTCGGGGTCTCCCTCGCCAAGCCGGCGAGCCTGGAGGAAAGGCTGGAGACATTGCGGTTCATCGACGGCCTGGCGCAGGATGGAACGGCCGAAATGGGCCTGGCGGGCCGGCTGGCTTCGGCAAGGGACCTGCACGGCCTGCTGGCGCGCTTTCTCGGCCCCGGCTACGCCGACGAAGCCATGGCCCGCTTCGCCCAGGAAAGCGGGGTCGCCCACTGGCAGGAGCTGGAGCCGAATGCGGACCTGGTGGGCCGGACGGAGAGCCTGCTGGCCGGGGTGATCGGCGCGCCGTCGGCACGCATCCTGGTGGATAGCGTCCTGCGGAGGGCGCCGGTCGGCACCCGGGAAGTGATGGAAATCGTCGACGAGACGTCCCATGCCATCGCCCACAGCCATCGGCTGGAGCAACAGTCGCGCCAGCTGGAGGCCCTGGCGGCTGCCCTGCGGGAGAGCGAGGAGCGCCTCGAAGCGATCATCGACAACGCTCCGGCGGTGATCTTCATGAAAGACCTGGAGGGCCGTTACCTGCTCATCAACCGGCAGTACGAGTCCTTTATCCTGGTCGGCCGGGAAAACATCAAGGGCAAGACCGACCACGACCTCTATTCCAGCGAACTGGCCGATGTCTACGTGCGCAACGACCGGCGGGTGCTGGAGGCGGGCAAGCCGCTGCAAATGGAGGAAACGCTGCCCGCCTTCGACGGGATGCGCACCTATCTGGCCGTCAAGTTTCCCCTGCGCGACGTTAATGGACAGGTCTATGCGTTGTGCGGGATCGCCACCGACATCACCGAGCGCAAACGGGCGGAAGAAGCCATCCGGGACCTCAACCGGGACCTGGCGGCCCGGGGCGAGCAGCTGGAAGCCCTCAACCAGGAGCTGGAGGCCTTCTCCTATTCGGTGTCCCACGACTTGCGGGCGCCGTTGCGCGGCCTCAACGGCATGACCCAGATTCTCATGGAGCAATACGCCGACCGGCTGGACGACACGGGGCGGACTTATCTCGAGCAAATCCGCAAGTCCAGCCAGCGCCTGTCCCAACTGGTGGATGCCCTGCTCTCCCTGTCCCTGGTCAGCCGCGGCGAGATGCGCCGGGAGGATGTGGACCTGTCGGAGATGGTGGGCAAGATTGCCGACGACCTGCGGGCCGGCCAACCCGAACGGCAGGTCGAGTTCGTCATCCAGGCCGGGGTCCATGCCCATGGGGACCCGCGGCTGCTGCGGGTGGTCCTCGACAACCTGGTGGGCAACGCCTGGAAGTATTCGGTCAAGCGCCCGGTGGGGCGCATCGAATTCGGCACTGTCCCGCTGGAGGATGGAGGGCAGGCCTATTTCGTGCGGGACAACGGGGTCGGCTTCGACATGCAGTACGCCGACCGGCTGTTCAAGGCCTTCCAGCGCTTCCACAGCCCCAACGAATATCCGGGCAGCGGCATCGGCCTGGCCACCGTGCAGCGCATCGTGCGCCGCCATGGCGGCAGGATCTGGGGCGAGGGCGCCGTGGACCAGGGCGCCACCTTCTACTTCACCCTCGGGCCGTGACCCGGGACGGCCCCGGGGGAATCAGGACCGGGCGGCCTTCTCCAGGACTTGCCCGAAGGCGGCGGCATCCTGGTAGCCGACCACCCGCAGGCCGGGAATCTCCTTGCCCCGGGGGTCGAAGAAAACGATGCCCGGCGGCCCGAAGAGGCCGAAGCGGGCGAGGAGCGCCTTGTCGTTCTCGCTGTTGGCGGTGACGTCGGCCTGGAGCAGGGTGAAACCGGCAAGCCTGGCCTGGATGCCCGCATCGGCGAAGGTGAAGCGCTCCATCTCCTTGCAGGACACGCACCAGTCGGCATAGAAATCCAGCATCACCGGCTTGCCGGCGGTGCGCAGCCGGGCTTCCAGGTCGGCCACCGAGGCGACCCGCTCGAAGGGCAGCTTTTTGGCTTCCGCCGCCACCGCCTGTCCCCGCAGGCCGGCCAGGGGCTGCAGGGGATCCCGGCTGCCGGCCAGGGCGCCGATCAGGAGGGAAGCACCGGTGAGCAGCATGACGATGCCGATCCCCTTCCAGAAGCGCTGCCAGCCCCGGGCGTTGGGCGGCAGGGGATCGAGGGCGTGGAGATAGATGGCCGGGATGATGAGGAGCGCCGCCCAGGCGACCATCGCCACCGCCCCCGGCAGCACCGGCGAAAGCAGCCAGACGGCGGTGCCCAGGAGCAGCACGCCGAAGGCCTTCTTCACTGCTTCCATCCAGGCCCCCGCCCGGGGCAGCAGGGTGCCGGCGGAGAGACCGACGGCGATGAGGGGCACCCCCATGCCGAGGGCCATGACGAAGAGGGCGGCGCCGCCCAGGAGGGCGTCCCGGGTCTGGCCGATGTAGAGGAGCGCGCCGGCCAGGGGGGCGGCGACGCAGGGCCCGACGATAAGGGCCGACAGCACCCCCATGAGGAAAACGCCGATGCCGCGCCCGCCCTGGAGATGGCCCGCCTCCTCCGAAAGCTTGCTCTGCAGGTTGGAAGGCAGCTGCAGCTCGTAGAAGCCGAACATGGACAGGGACAGGGCGACGAAGACCAGGGCGAAGCTCCCCAGCACCCAGGGATTCTGCAGGGCGCTGGAAACCAGCGTGCCGGTGAGGCCGGCGGCGACGCCGGCGGCGGCGTAGGTCACCGCCATGCCGAGGACGTAGGCCATGGAGAGGGCGAAGCCCCGGCCCCGGGAAACCTTGTGGCCCTGGCCGGCGATGATGCCGGAAAGGATGGGGATCATCGGGAAGACGCAGGGGGTCAGGGCGAGGCCCAAACCGGCCACGAAGAAAAAGGCGAGATTGGCCCAGAAGCCGGCGTGCCTGAGGGCCTGGGCGATGCGCCCGCTCTCATCGCTGGCGGCCATCGGCGCCGCGGCCGGCGCGGCATCCGGGGACGGCAGTTCGAGGCTGATGGTCTGGGTCTGGGGCGGGTAGCAGATGCCGGCGTCGGCACAGCCCTGGGAAGTCACCTTGAGGGTCAGGGACTGGCTGCCGGAGGCGTTGTGCTCCACGGGCAGGCGGATGGCGACGTCCTGGTAATAGACCTCCATCTTGCCGAAATTCTCGTCGTCCTTTTCCTTGCCCTTGGGGAACTGGGGCGTCCCGACCTTGGCGGCTTCACCGTCGACGGCGAAGCGGAACTTGTCCCGGTAGAGGTAGTAGCCCTTGGCGATATCGAACTGCACCTCCGCCGTCCGGCCGTCCACGGCCCGGGCGCTGGGCTTGAAGGCGACGGCGGGATCGAGGAACTCCTGGGCCTGGGCCAGGGGGAAGAGGAAAACGAGGCAAAGGAGCAGGATTCGCATCATGGTCGGGTCTCGGCGGCGATCCACTGGAGGTAGGCGGGCAATCCCTGCTCGATGGGCAGGGCGACGATCTCCGGCACCTCGTAGGGATGGAGGGCGCAGATGGCGGCTTCCAGTTCCCCATAGCGCTCCCGGCGGGTCTTGATCAGGAGGGGTACCTCGGCGGCGGTTTCCACCGCGCCCTGCCAGCGGTAAATGGAGCGGCAGGGCGCCAGGATATTGACGCAGGCGGCGAGCCCGGCATCCACCAGGTGGCGGGCGATGTCCTCGGCGACGGCGGCGTCGGGACAATTGGTGAGGACGAGGAGGTTTTCCATCGGCAAATTCTACTTGAGCAGGCGGCGGCGGGTGAGGACCAGGGCGATGGCGAAGCCGATGGCGGCGGTGCCCAGGAGGGCGCCGACATGGAGGAGGACATCGGGGGGCATGCGGCCGGCCATCAGCGGCCGGGCCAGGGCCACCCCCTGGGCCAGGGGCAGCCAGTTGCCGATGGCGGCGAGCCAGGCCGGCATCTGGTCGGTGGGGAAGAAGACGCCGCTGATGAAGGTCATGGGCGTGATGAAGAGGGTGAAGTAGTACATGAAGAAATCGTAGGACGGCGACAGGGCGGTCCAGATGAGGCCGAGGGCCGCGAAGGCCAGCCCGGTGAGGGCGATGGTGGGCAGGACCCAGAGGGCCATGGGACCGTGGGCGAGGCCGAGGATGGCCACCACCAGGAGGATGGCGGCGCCGGCCATGAAGGACTTGGTGGTGGCCCAGAGCAGCTCTCCGGCCACCACCTCGGTGAGCCCCAGGGGGGTGTTGAGGATGGCGTCCCAGGTCTTCTGGACGTGCATGCGGGAGAAGGACGAGTAGAGGGCTTCGAAGGTGGCGGCGTTCATGGTGGAGGCGCACACCGTGCCGGCGGCCAGGAAGCCGACGTAGGACTGGCCGTTGATGGTCGGCAGCAGGGAACCGAGGCCGTAGCCCAGCCCGACCATGTAGATCAGGGGATCGGCCAGGTTCCCCAGGATGGAAGGGATGGCGAGCTTCTTCCAGACCAGGAAGTTGCGCTGCCAAACGGGGAACCAGCCGAAGATGCTTGAGGGCATGCGGGGAAAGAATCTTGCCGGGGTAAGGAGGCCGATTCTACCCCGGCCGCGCTGCACTTTCCCTATGGGCAGCCAAGGATGGGCAGTCCTCCCACCTCTATTGCAGGGCTGCGGCGACGGCGCGGAAGCTGCTCAGCCCGGCCTCCAGGTTCTCGATGATTTCCCCTGCCAGTTCGTCCGGTTCCGGCAGGTTGTCGAGGTCGGCCAGGCTCTTGTCCTTGAGCCAGAAGATGTCCAGGCTGGTCTTGTCGCGGGCGACGATCTGCTCGTAGCCGAACCTGCGCCAACGCCCTTCCGGGTTGGTCTGCTCGTTCCAGGTCTCGCTGCGCTCGAAGCGGTTCATGGGGTTGTAGCAGGCGATGAAGTCCCGCAGGTCCTCGTAGCGCAGGGGCTTCTTCTTCAGGGTGTGGTGGATGTTGGTGCGGTAGTCGTAGATCCAGACTTCCCGCGTCCACGGCTCCTTGCGGGCCGGCTGGTTGTCGAAGAAAAGCACGTTGGCCTTGACGCCGTTGGCGTAGAAAATGCCCGTCGGCAGGCGCAGGATGGTGTGCAGGTCGGTGGTTTCCAGCAGCTTCCGGCGCACCGTCTCGCCGGCCCCGCCCTCAAACAGCACGTTGTCCGGCACCACCACGGCGGCACGGCCCGTGGTGTTCAGCAGGCTCTTGATGTGCTGTACGAAGTTGAGTTGCTTGTTCGAGGTCGTGGCCCAGAAGTCCTGGCGGTTGTAGGTCAGGTCGTCCTTTTCCTGCTCGCCTTCCTCGTTGGTGAAGCTCATGCTGCTCTTCTTGCCGAAGGGGGGATTGGCCAGCACGTAATCGAAAGTCCGGATCGGCGACGCAACCAGGGCGTCGTTGGGGGAAATCGGGCTGTCGCCGTCGATCTCCCCGATGTTGTGCAGGAACATGTTCATCAGCGCCAGGCGCCGCGTGCTGGCGACGATCTCGTTGCCGAAAAAGGTCTCGTGCTTGAGGAAGGCCCGCTGGTCGCGATCCATTTCCGGATAAGCCGCCACCAGGAAATCGTAGGCGGCCAGAAAGAAGCCGCCGGTGCCGCAGGCCGGGTCGGCGATGGTCTTCCCCGGCAGGGGGCGCACGCACTCCACCATGGCCCGGATCAGCGCCCGCGGGGTGAAGTACTGGCCGGCGCCGGACTTTGTGTCCTCGGCGTTGCGCTCCAGCAGGCCCTCGTAGATGTCCCCCTTGACGTCGGCACCCAGGGTCACCCAGTTGGTTTCATCGACCATGTCGATCAGGCGGGCCAGCTTGGCCGGGTCCTGGATCTTGTTCTGGGCTTTGGTGAAAATCTGCCCCAGCAGCCCCGGCTTGCTGCCCAGCTGCAGCAGGGCCGAGATGTAATGCACCTCCAGATCGGCGCCCCGCTTGGCCTTCAGGCTGGGCCAGCCGAAGTCGGCGGGGATGCCGATCCTGCGGTTGTAGGGCGGCCGGCTGTACTCGTCGGCCATCTTCAGGAAGATCAGGTAGGTCAGCTGCTCCAGGTAGTCGCCGTAGCTGACCCCGTCGTCCCGCAGGGTGGTGCAGAAACTCCAGACGCGGGAGACGATGGATGCGGTTGCGTTCATGAATGGACTTTTTGGGTGCTATGCGCTTTTCTATACGCCTTCTATGCGCCGCGGCGTATAGAAGGCGTATAGGGAATAGATTTATTCTTCTGAATCAGAGGCTTCAGAAGCCATGTAGGCTTGCTTCGGATTGCTGCTCGACGCAAAGGCCGGGATCAATGTCTTTGCCTGGACCATGGGGTTCAATATCCGTTTCAGCAGGTCATCTGCATTGCGGGCCAAGAGGTGCGCCAAAACTCTTCGCCCCAGGAATCGACCCCGGCACAGGTCCAAGACTGCTTGTTGCATGGTCTCCGGGGAAACACGACGTTTCTCTCTTACTGGCGATGAAAGCGCGAGTAGTTCTGTTTGCAGCTCTGGAGGCAAGTCTTCCCAGTCGAGATACTGGGGCCTTAGCTCTGGAGGTATGGCGCTTAGCTCTTGAGGTATTGCACCAAGCTCTGGAGGTATGACGCTTAGCTCTGGAGGTATTGGACTGCCCTTAACCAAGTGAGCAACGTTCGTTCGTAAATCAAACAGCACTTCTTCGCGTTCCCTTTGCCACGGCAGGAAATACACCATTCCTCGCCCGACGCCATCGGAAAGCAGCAATCCTTCTCGTGCCAGCCGGGCCAGCATTTTTGAGACATCCGCCCGGTGTTCGGTGCAAACCTCCAGCAACCGAGCATGATTTACCACGCCTTCTGAACTCGCAATGATCAACGCCATTCGTTCGGTTTCCGAGAGCGCATGGAAACGCTCGCCCAGATGAGCTTCCAGTTCAGCAATCGTTTCCTCCGGCACCAGACTGGTCATCCGCAATTCCATCAGGGTCTGTTCCGGTTCGCGGACCTCGTACAGGATCGGGCGGCGCCAATGCCGATTTGCCCAGTTGCTATAAATCTTGGGAATCCCGGAACCAGCATGATCACCGTAGCCAACCAACTGGAACATGGTTTGCAACCGGCGGTTACGGCAGTCACTGTTACCCCCCTGGATTGCCAGCTCTGGAGAAATCCGCATCAGGCCGGGGTTCCGGAAACCGAACATATCAGGCCGCTTGACCACCAGAACGGAAACACGCCCCGAGAAATCGGCATGGATAAGCGTATTGACTAGGGCTTCCCGCAAGGCTTCGTGGACTGGGGTGTCCTCGATGCGCTGCCCGTCCCTTAGCTGGAACTGAATCTTTAGGTCGGCCGTCAGCTTCTGATAAACCTTGCGGAAGAAGTCATAGATATTCCCCGACCAACTACCATCCGGGACCAGCCGATCAACCCAACGCTTTTCCGCCTTGGCTTCCGGTCGCTCTTGATAATCGACCATGTAATGTGGCAACGCGTCCCGGATTACCTCGGCACGCCCGAACATCAACAAGCCGGCCAAGCGAATGCCTGAATATCCCTCTTCCCGGTTCTTGCCAACCGCGCCGATACGTTCCAGGAACTCGGAGATTGGCAAATCTGCCCAGACATGGCCCGGTTTGACGCATACGATTCCACACAACTCATAAAGCATGAGTTTTCTTCATGAACTCCATCCCCTGGACGAAATCCCTGATCCGCTGCATGCCGATCCAGAGGGATTTGACGCCGGGTTCGCCGTCGCACTTGCG
>Ga0316603_10000028_pt1 | contig 203463 bp, 177 predicted proteins | sample OWC_soil_day10_n_FD_207649 | JGI IMG/M metagenome (GOLD analysis project Ga0316603, IMG submission 207649) | Wetland soil microbial communities from Old Woman Creek delta, Ohio, United States - OWC_soil_day10_noCT | ecosystem: Environmental > Terrestrial > Soil > Wetlands | place: USA: Ohio...
ACCAGACCGGAACCGGCCGGGAAGGAGATGCCGATCGGGAAACGGGTGTGCGAGTCACCGCCGGTACCGACGGTATCCGGCAGCAGCAGGCGGTTCAGCCAGGAGTGGATGACGCCGTCGCCCGGACGCAGCGCAACGCCGCCACGGGTGCTGATGAAGGACGGCAGTTCGCGGTGCATGCGGACGTCGACCAGCTTCGGATAAGCAGCGGTGTGGCAGAAGGACTGCATGACAAGGTCGGCGGAGAAGCCGAGGCAGGCCAGATCCTTGAGTTCGTCGCGCGTCATCGGGCCGGTGGTGTCTTGCGAACCCACGGTAGTCATCTTCGGCTCGCAGTAGGTGCCCGGCAGGATGCCGGTCACGCCACAGGCCTTGCCAACCATCTTCTGGGCCAGCGAGTAACCCTTGCCGTCGTCGGCCGGGTTTTGCGGCAGGCGGAACAGCGTGGATTGCGGCAGACCGAGGAATTCACGCGCCTTGGTGGTCAAGCCGCGACCGATGATCAGCGGAATACGGCCGCCGGCGCGGACTTCATCCATGATCACCAGGGTCTTCAGTTGCGATTCGGCGATCACGGCACCGTTCTTGGTGGCGGTGACCTTGCCGGTAGCCTGATCGACCTTCAGTTCGATCTCGTCGCCCATGTCCATGGCGCTGCAATCGATTTCGATCGGCAGGGCACCGGCATCTTCCATGGTGTTGAAGAAGATCGGGGCAATCTTGGAACCCAGACAGAAACCGCCAAAACGCTTGTTCGGGACGAAGGGGATATCTTCGCCGGTGAACCACAGCACCGAGTTGGTGGCGGACTTGCGCGAAGAACCGGTACCGACCACGTCACCGACGTAGGCGATCAGGTTGCCCTTGGCAGCCAGCTTTTCCAGTTGCTTCAACGGACCGCGCGAGCCCGGCTCGTCAGCTTCGATACCCGGACGCGGGTTCTTCAGCATGGCCAGGGCGTGCAGCGGGATGTCAGGACGCGACCAGGCATCCGGCGCCGGCGACAGGTCGTCGGTATTGGTTTCGCCGGTCACCTTGAAGACGGTCAGCTTCTGCGAAGCCGGCACTTCCGGACGCGAGGTGAACCACTCGGCGTCGGCCCAGGACTGCATCACAGCCTTGGCATTGGCGTTACCGGCCTTGGCCAGTTCGGCGACATCGTGGAAGAAATCGAAGACCAGCAGGGTCTTCTTCAGGCCTTCGGCGGCAACGGCGCCGACAGCACCATCAGCCAGCAGGTCGATCAGCGGCTTGACGTTGAAACCGCCGAGCATGGTGCCGAGCAGTTCGGTGGCTTTTTCCTTGGAGATCAGGGCACAGGCTTCTTCGCCCTTGGCAACCTTGGCCAGGAACTCGGCCTTGACCTTGGCGGCATCATCGACACCGGCCGGCACACGGTAGGTGATCAGCTCGACCAGGGCAGCTTCTTCGCCAGCGGGCGGATTTTTCAGCAGGGCGACCAGCTCGGTGGTCTGTTGCTTGGACAACGGCAGCGGCGGGATACCGAGGGCTGCACGTTCGGCGACATGGGCGCGATAGGCTTCAAGCACGGCGACTTCCTTTCGTAAAGGGTTGCTCTATTGGGAAACGGATATTTTACGACAATGGCGGCAGCCGATTGGTTCGGAACATGCGCCCTCAGGGCTGCATCGCAAGTCTTATATATTATAGATGTTATAGCACCGCTTTTGCCATACCCCAAACCCGAAATGCCGGCCAGCAACTCCCGGCCATTGCCTGCCACGGACTTTTGGCCTAGTCTTCGTCAAAAAATCAATGCATGTAATAAACACATCAGGGGAAATTCATGTACCGCAAGCAACTCCTTGTGGCACACCTTATCTCGGTGTGGACTGGCCTGGTAGCGGCCCAGCCCATATTGGAGGAAGAGGATCTGGCCCAGGCCTATGGCGACAAGAATTTTGTTTCCATCGCCACCGGCACCAAACAATTGCTCAGCAAGGCACCTTCGGCGGCCACAGTGATTTCCGCCGAGGACATCGCCAGCATGGGCGCCCGGACCCTCAGCGAAGCCCTCGAAGCCGTCCCCGGCCTGCACGTCTCGCGCAATTTCCTGCAAAGCAACTATGCCCCGACCTACGGCATGCGCGGCGTCCTGACCAGTTCTTCGCCGCATGTCTTGATGATGGTCAACGGTATCCCGCGCACCAGTGTTTATCTTGGCAACCCGGACGAAACTGCAGTCGAATTGCCGGTCGACAACATCGCCCGCCTCGAAGTCATCCGCGGTCCCGGCTCGGCGGTTTATGGGGCCGACGCCTTCGCCGGCACCATCAACATTATCACCAAGACAGCCAGCGACCTGGACGGCACCTCGATCGGCGTCCGGGCCGGCTCCTTCAATAGCTGGGATAGCTGGTTCCAGCACGGCAGCCGGGTCGGCGAATTCGACATCGCCAGTTACCTGAAAATCGGCAGCACCAATGGCCAGCAACGCCAGGTCAGCCCCGACGCCGTCGGGCGGAGCGGCAACATCAGTATCGGCCACGACGACGTCGATGGCCAACTCGATATCGGCTATGGAAAATTCCGCTGGCGGGCCGGCTATATCCTGCGCGACAAACTCGGTACCGGCGCCGGTATCGCCGGCGCCCTCGACCCCGGCGGACAGGTGCGCAGCGAGCGGCTGAGCAGCGACCTTAGCTGGAACGACGCCAACTTCGGCCGCGACCTCAGCCTGAGCCTGCAGGCCGCCTACATGCAACTGGCCAACGAAGTCACCACGCCGCTGGTGATCAATCCCGGCGGCGTCATCCCCGCCTTTCCCAACGGCATGATCGGCGATCCGGACAAATGGGAACGCCAGTTCCGGTTTTCGGCGAGCAGCGTTTACTCGGGCTTTGCCGACCACCAGCTACGTTTTGGTGTGGGCCACGACGAAATGGAAATTTACCGCACTGCGGAGACCAAGAACTTCACACAAATTCCCGCGCTGACGCCGCTACCGATGTATATCGCCAGCGGCGCCGACCTCTTCCTCGCCCCCCACAAACGCCGGGTCGACTATCTCTACCTGCAGGACGAGTGGAGCCTGGCCCAGGACTGGACGCTGACCGGCGGCGCCCGTTACGACAGTTATTCGGATTTCGGCAGCACCACCAACCCGCGCCTGGCGCTGGTCTGGGAAGCCCGCCACGACCTGACCGCCAAGCTGATGTACGGCACCGCCTTCCGCGCCCCTTCCTTCATCGAGCAATACGCCGCCGGCAACCCGGTGGCACTCGGCAATTCAGCGCTGACACCGGAAAAGATCACCACCCTGGAGGGCGTCGTGAGCTGGCAGGCCAGGCACAATCTGCAAACCAGCCTTAGTCTGTTCCAGCATGAAATCACCAACATCATCAGCCAGGCCAATACCACTTACCTGAACACCGGCCGCCAGAAAGGCAGTGGCGGCGAACTTGAAGTCACCTGGCATGCCAGCAGCAGCCTGCGCCTGTCCGGCAACTACGCCTACCAGAAGAACATCGACCAAAGCACCGGCCAGGATGCCGGCTACGCCCCGCACCACCATCTCTATACGCGCGCCGACTGGCGGCTCTCCGCCGGCTGGCAGCTCAGCGGCCAGCTCAACCATGTGGCCGACCGCCAACGCGCCTTCGGCGACAACCGTCCGCCGATTCCCGACTACACTTCGTTCAACCTGACCCTGCGCAGCGAACGAAGCAAACAGGGCTGGGATTTCTCGGCTGCGGTCTACAACCTGTTCGATGCCGACATCCGCGAACCGACCAAACCGACGACCACCGGAGTGATCGCCAACGACTTCCCGATGCCGGGCCGAACCTTCTGGCTGCAAGCCCGTTACAGCCTATAATCCGCCCATGATCTCGCGCCTCTTCCGTTTCCTGCTGGCCTGCGCCCTGGCTGCCGTAAGTTTCCAGAGTCGGGCGGAAACCACCCGCATCGCGGTCATTTACGCCGAAGCCGACGATTCGAGCCCGAGCGTTTTTGCCGGGCTGTTGGGCGGCATCGAAGAAACCCCCAACCTCGAAGTCATCCGGCTGACCCTGAAAGACCTGGAAGATCCCCGCTTCAGCCAACTCCTGCTGGCGGCCAGCCTGCGTGGCGGCGGGGGCATCCGACTGGCCGCGGCCGGCGGCAGCATCGGCCCGATTGCCGTGCTCTACCCGGATATCGGCGAACCCTACCGCAGCGTGTTCTCGAAAATCATCGAAGGCATCGAGGAAAACGCCCAGGCCAAGGTCACCAGCTACGCCGTGGGTAGCAATTTCAATGTGCAGACCATCTCCGAAGAACTGAAGCGCCAGGATATCCGCATCGTCATCGCCCTCGGCCGTAACGGCCTGAAGGCGGCCAGCGCGCTCGACCGGGAAATCGGCATTATTGCCGGTGGCGTCATCTCGGCCCCGGAAAACGACCTGCGCGGCGGCGCCATACTCAGCCTGGCCCCCGACCCGGCGCTTCTCTTTGCCCGCCTGAAAACGCTGGCGCCGAAGATACAACGCGTTTTCGTCGTCTTCGAACCGCGCCAGAATGGCTGGCTGATCAAACTGGCCAAGGAAGCGGCGCGCAACCACAGCATCGAACTGGTCGCCCAGGAAGCCGGCGACCTGAAAAGCGCGCTCGGCATCTACCAGAGCATTTTCCTCAGCGCCGACGCCCGCCGCGACGCCCTGTGGCTGCCCCAGGACAGCGCCACCGTGGACGAATCGCTGGTCCTGCCGCTGGTCCTGCAGGAATCGTGGGGCAAAGGAATCCCAGTATTTTCCAGCAACGTCTCCCATGTCAAACGCGGCGCCCTCTTTGCCCTCTACCCCAACAACATGGAACTTGGCCGCGCCCTGGCCGCTTCCGCCGTCGGCCTGGCCAGCGGCAACCCGGTAGCGCGCGGCGTCCTGCCCCTGCGCGACGTATTGACCGCCTTCAACACACGCACCGCCAGCCACCTCGGCCTGGCCCCATCGATCGCCCAGCAGAAGGGCTTCGACCTGCTGTTTCCGGAGCAATAAGCGCATATGGCGCGGTGGTCGGGCCTGCTCCAGCGGTTCAAGAAAACCACATTCCGCCGTCAACTGGCCATCATGTTCGCCGTTGGCGTCATGGCCATGTCGCTCCTTTCGGCCCTCCTCACGTCCTGGCAGGGAAGCCGCCAGCTCTACGCCAGCAAGCTCGACGACGGTTTGCGCATCACCCGCAATCTGGCCGCCCAGAGCCGGCTCGCCCTGGCTTTCGGCTCGCCCGAAAATGTCTCGGAGGCGCTCGCCGCCGCTTCGGCATTTCCCGACATCACTGGCATCGAAATCCGTTATGCCGATGGCCGGGTCTTGGTGAAAAAAGGCGAGAAGCGGAGCGACGACACCAGCCGCGCCCCGCTCCGCCATGACCACGACCCCTACCTCGACTTCGAGAATGCCGCTAGCTGGCGTTTCGTCGCCCCGGTGTGGTCGGATTCCGGCCCCGAGTCGCAGTTCGAGACGACGGACCGCCAGGACATCCTGCTCGGCTTCGTCGTCATAGAGCAGAGCAAGGCGACGCTGAAGGCGCTGGTCCGCGAAGTTTTCATCGTCAACTTTGCTGCCGGCATCGCCTTTACGCTGTTCTTCATCCTCGGCCTGCGCCTCCTGGCCCGCCGCCTGACGCGGCCGCTGTCCGACCTTTCCGACACCATGGCGCGCGCCGAGAAAGGCGAAGTCGGCCTGCGCGCCAATCTTTCCGGCCCGCGCGACCTGGCCGACATGGCGCATGCCTTCAACAGCATGATGGAGGCGCTCGAGCAACGCGAGCAGGAATTGCGTACCGCCCGCGACAGTGCGCTGCGCTTCGCCAAGCTGAAGGCCGACTTTGCGGCGACCGTCAGCCACGAAATCCGCACCCCGCTGAATGGCGTGATCGGCACCCTGGACATGCTGAAATTGGGCCGCCTCGACGCGGAGCAGAAGGAGCTGTTGGGCCTGGCCTGGGATTCCTCGCAATACCTGCTGGAACTGATCAACAACATTCTCGACTTCTCCCGGCTGGAAGCCAGCCGCCTGGAAATCGATCATTGCAATTTCGCCATCCGGCCGTTGATCGATGGCGTCATCGACATGTTCCGCCATCAGGCGCGGAGCAAGGACTTAAGCCTGAGCGCCCAGATCGCCCCGGAAGTCCCGGCCCAACTGTCCGGCGACCCGGCGCGCATCCGCCAGATCCTGATCAACCTGCTCGGCAATGCGCTGAAATTCACCGAGCACGGCTCGGTGACGCTGCAGGTCGAACGCCGCGGCGACCCGCAACAATTGCATTTTTCCGTACGCGACACCGGCATCGGCATTGCCGAGGAGTTCCTGCCCAGCATCTTCGACTCCTTCTCCCAGGCCGATACTTCGACGACCCGGCGCTATGGTGGCAGCGGGCTGGGCCTGGCCATTTGCAAACAGATCGTCCATCTGCTCGGCGGCGAAATCGGCGTCAGCAGCAGGCCGGGCCAGGGCAGCCATTTCTGGTTCACCACCCCGTGCAGCATGGCCAACCAGGCCCCGCCGGCGGCGGCCGAAAATCAACCGCGCGCGACGCGCAGCGGCAACATCCTGATCGCCGAAGACAATGCCACCAACCAGATCGTCGCCGCCGGCATGCTGCGCCTGCTCGGCTGCACCAGCGGCATCGCCAGAAACGGCCTGGAAGCCGTCGCCCACTGGCAGGACGGCCACTGGGACCTGATCCTGATGGACTGTGCGATGCCGGAAATGGACGGTTTTCAGGCCACCGCCACCATCCGCAGCCTGGAAGAAGGCAGCGGCCGGCGGACGCCGATCATCGCCATGACCGCCAACGTTCTGCCGATCGACATCGAGCGCTGCAAGATGGCCGGCATGGATGACCACCTGGCCAAGCCGCTCACCGTCGATGCGCTGGCCGCCCGCCTGCAGCAGTGGCTGCACTGGCAGGCCGCCGCCTTGCCGCCGCCGGATCAGGCGGCGAGCGACGAAACGGCGCCGCCATCGCTCGACATCGGCGTCATGGAACGCCTGCGGGAAATCCTCGGCGACTCGCTCGGCGAAGCCATCCGGCCATTTCTCGAGGACATGCCGCGCTATCTGGTCGAAATGGAAAGTGCCATTGTCGGCCAGCACGCCGACACCCTGCGTCAGCTCGCCCATGTCATCAAGGGCGCCGCCAGCAATCTGGGCGCCACCGCTGTCGCCGATCTCGCCCGCAACATCGAAAGCCGGGCCGAGGCCGGTATCGAAAGCGGCAACAGCGAGTTGCTGCGGCAGCTGCGGACCGAATTCGCCATCGTCGAACCGGCCCTGCTCGGCCAACTGCATGGCACGCCAACCCACTTCCCGCCGCCCTTGCGCGACGACGCGCCGCTCGTGCTGGTCGTCGACGACGACCGCAGCACCCGCTCGGCGCTGCGCTACGCCCTCTACCGCAGCGGTTTCCGGGTCGAGGAAGCGGGCGATGGCAGCGAGGCCCTGGGCTGGCTGGAAAACAACCTGGCCGATGCCATCCTGATGGACGCCCTGATGCCGGTAATGGACGGCTTCGCCGCCTGCGCCGCCTTGAAGTCCGAGCCACGCTGGAAGGACATTCCGATCCTCATGATCACCGCCCTCGATGACCGCCAGTCGATCGAGCGCGCCTTCGAAGCCGGAGCCAGCGACTTCATTCCCAAGCCGATCCACCTGTCGGTGGTCAACCAGCGGGTACGGCGTGTCATCGATGCCACCCGGGCCGAACGCCATGTCCGCCAACTGGCCTATAACGATCCCCTGACCGGCCTGCCCAACCGCCTGCTGCTGGTCGATCACCTGAACCGCGCCATCGAGCGGAGCGCCGCTCGCAACGGCATCTTCGCCCTGCTCTTCCTCGACCTCGACCGCTTCAAGTTCATCAACGACACCCTCGGCCACGAAGCCGGCGACCAGTTGCTGGCCACCATGGCCCATCGCCTCAAGGGTTGCGTGCGCACCGACGATTGCGTCGCCCGCCTGGGTGGCGACGAGTTCACGCTCTTGCTCGACGACCTGCCGAATGCCGGCGTTGCCGCCAGCGTCGCCCAGAACATCTGCCGCACGGTGTCGGCGCCCCTCACCCTGTGCGGCCAGGAAATCGTCATCACCGCCAGTATCGGCATTTCGCTCTATCCGGCCGACGGCGTCGATGTCAGCAACCTGCTGCGCCACGCCGATACCGCGATGTACCGCGCCAAACGCAACGGCAGCGGTTTCTGCTATTACGAATCGGCCATGGAATCGGTGCTCTCCGAGCGCATGAAAGTCGAAAACGATCTGCGACGGGCGCTCGAGCGCAACGAGATCAGCGTTTTCTACCAACCGGTGGTCAACACCGTGAGCGGCGAAATGGTCGGCGTCGAAGCCCTGGTCCGCTGGCTGCATCCGGATCTCGGCATCATCTCGCCGGCCGATTTCATTCCGGTCGCCGAAGAAACCGGCCTCATCCTGCCGCTCGGCGAACGCGTCCTGCGGAGCGCCTGCATACAGGCGAAATCATGGCTGGACAACGGCTCGACGAACCTCCACGTGGCCGTCAATATTTCCGCCAAGCAGTTGGAGCAGCCCGATCTCCGCGCCATCATCCTGAGCGCTCTGCACGACAGCGGCCTGCCGGCTTCGGCCCTGGTCCTGGAAATTACCGAAAGCGTCCTGATGGAACGCGCCGGCGCCTGTATCGACCTGCTGCGCGACCTGCGCAGCCTGGGTATCGAGCTCTCCATCGACGATTTCGGCACCGGCTACTCCTCGCTCTCCTATCTCAAGCACCTGCCCGCCAATACGCTGAAAATCGACCAGTCCTTCATCCGCGACATCACCCACGACGAAGACGCGCTCGCCATCGTCACCGGCATCATCGCGCTGGCCCACAGCCTGCGCCTGAAAGTCGTCGCCGAAGGGGTCGAAACCGTCGACCAGCAACAACGCCTGCTCGGTCTGAACTGCGATTACCTGCAGGGCTACCTGTTCTCCCGGCCGGTACCGGCGGAAGTCATCGAAACTCAGTTATTGAGCGGGAAGCGCAGCAAACGGCGGCTGAAAAACAAGGCTTAGGACGAGCCCCGGCTTCAACGCCAGTCGATAGCTGCGCCCGCCCTGCCTATTTAATAGGCAACGACGAATTTCCGCACTGCTTCAGGCAGATAGCGCACTTGTCCCGAGCTTATCCACAGACTTACCCGACCCAAACGGGGATAAGTAATATTTATCCCCGACCGGCATTGCCATCATTGCCCACGTTGCCGCCGCAGCGTCACCGATTCGCCGCCGATGCCCCAATTGTCGGTTTCCACTTCGTCGATGACGACCACCGTGGTCTGCGGATTCTTGCCCAGCACATCGCGCAACAACGCGGTCACGCCGCTGATCAGTTCGGCCTTTTGCTCGGCGCTGGCCCCCTCGCGGGTGATCTTGATATTGACGTAGGGCATATTTGACTCCCGGCAAGTAAAGAAACGGAGCTTAGCCAAGCGGCAAAATCAGGTAAATTGAATTATTGCGATAGCAGACATCTCAAATCGAGATGCAATTGCCCAACGAACGCCCATTTTACCGAAGCCAGCACCCGCCCATTTTTTAGGCGACGCTTCTTTTCCCTTGCCGGACAAGGCTCTAGCGCAACAATCCAGAGCTTATCCACAGACTTACCCGACCAAAACGGGGATAAATGGAATTAATCCCGGAAAATGCCGTTGCCGCGCCGAGAGACGGTAAATAAACAACGACTTGCCTGGCTTCGCCCGGCCTTCCGGGTGGGCGGCGGGGTCGCTGGCGGCCACCACTTGGCCGATCTTCTCAGCCCCCTGAGCCCGACGCCAAGGTTCTGGATTAATGTCCGAGCACTGCTAGACTGCCATTTTGTGTGAGCAAGAAACCCCGATGAAAATCCGAACCGCCCTTTGTCTCCTCGCCACCCTGGTTAGCTACGCCGCAAACGGCCTGGCCGGACCGCTTGACCGCGAAGTTTCCTTCTCAGAAAGCCAGGTCCAGAGCGCCCTCGCCAAATCCGGCGCGCTGACCAAGAACTACGGCGGACTAATGAGCTTTTCGCTGGCCGAACCGCCCCATATCACGCTCGGCACGCCCGAGGGCCGGGTCGGCATTAGCGCCCGCATCCATGTCGCCCTCCTCGGCAACCCCGGCATCCCGGTCGATGTCACGGGCACCGCCGGCATTCGCTACGACGACAACGCCAAGGCCTTCTTCCTGGAAAATCCGGTCGCCGACTCGGTCGAATCGCAGGCCCTGGCCAAGGAATCGGAGCCGGCCGCCCGCCGCACGGTGAATGCGCTGATTTCCACCTACTTCCGGAGCAAACCGGTCTATACCCTGCGCGAAAACGGCAACGCCCAGGAAATCGCGGCACGCTGGTTGCTGCGCTCGGTCCGCATCGAGCCGGGACGAGTAGTCGCGACCCTGTCGGCCTTCTGAGAAGGCCGGGCAATCCGGCAAAAGGCTGAAGCCGAGCACCAATTGGACAGCCTTAAGCAAAAACATGGCGACCAACTGGCCAGCAAACAAGCGGCGCGCGCCGCCCATCGGCGGCACCGGCGGACGATTGCCCCGCCCTCCGCGTCCGGGGCAAGGATCTAGCCGGCAAAACGCAACACCAGGCTCAAGCCGCTCGCCAGCAGCAGGCCGTTGAGCAGGCGGAATAGCTGTTCGCGGCCGAGCCGTAAGTCCAGGCGATGGCCGAAATAGACGCCGATGGCCATGGCCGGCAGGAAGGCGAGGGTCGTCGCGAGCAGCCGCCAATCGATCAGACCAATGGAAAAGCAAAGGATGATGCGCCAGCCAGTGGACAATGCGATCAACACGGCCTGGGTCGCCCGAAACGCAGTACGGCTCGCCAACCGGCGTTCGAGATAACTGGCGTAGACGAAACCGCCGCTGCCGAACAGACCGCCGAGAACTCCGCCGAACAGCCCGTAGAGCAGCGCAGGCCCGGCCGGCGCGCGAGCTTTCGCCGGCCCGGCGAACAGGCCGCGCAGCCCGAGGACAACCACGAAGAAGCCTAGGCCGAGGGCCATCCAGTTGGCCGGCAGGCGGGCCAGGACCAGCACGCCGAACAATTGCCCAGCCAGCATGCCGGGCAGCAGGCTGCGCAGTTCCGGCCAGGCCAGTTCCTGGCGTGCCCGCCAACCGCGCAGCGAGGAGCCGGCGAAATCGAGCAGGGCGAGCAGGGGAATCACCCGCGCCACCGGCATCAGCAAGGCCAAGGGAGGGCTCGCCAGCAGCGCCGAGCCGAAGCCGACCAGGGTAAACAGCGCGTAGGCGACCACCACCGCCGCCATGCCCAACAGCAGTTGGGCGGGATGATCGATCTGTTGCGACAATGAAATGAAATCGCCCATGGCGCCTGCTCCGGTAGTTACTGGATTTCATTTTGCGAGCCACTCAGGTATAAGACAAATATCAAATTAGACGCCAATTCATTCTAAAAAAGCATGGCCAGCCTGAAGCAGATCCGCTATTTCCTCAGCGTTGCCGACCTTGGCAGCTTCACCCTGGCCGCCACCGCGCTGTTCGTCGCGCAACCGGCGCTGAGCCGGCAAATCGCCCTGCTCGAAACCGAGCTGGGCTTTCCGCTGTTTACCCGGGAAGCCCGTGGCGTCCGCCTGACAGCGGCCGGCAGCGTCTATCGCGAACGGGTGCGCAGCATCGAACAGATGCTCGCCGCGGCGGCCGAAGAAGGCGGCCAGCTCGCCAGCGGCGAAGCCGGCGTATTGCACCTGCTGCACTCCAGCTCGATCCCGGCGACCAGCCTGCTGCCGGCCATCGGGAAATTTCTCGAAGCCTGCCCGCGCGCCCGCATCGAACTCGACCGCGTCGCGTCGGAAACCCAGATCGGCGAACTCGCCGCCGGACGTGCCGATCTCGGCATCGTCCGCCTGCCGCTGCTGCGCCGCGATCCCGGCGTCAGTTTTAGCGAATTGCCGGCCGAGGGGCTGTGGGTCACGCTACCGGCCCAGCACCCGCTGGCCGGCCGCGAAACCCTGCTATTGGCCGAACTCCGCGACGAATTCTTCGTTTCGGCCGTGCATCGCGAACGCGGCGGTCTGGCCCGCCTGGTCACCGACCTCTGCCTGCGCCGGGGCTTCGTGCCGAAAACCGCCCGCGTCATTTCGCGCAAGACCTCGATGCTTAACTTGGTCGCTGCCGGCCACGGCATTGCCGTCATCCCCGAACGCATGACCGGCATGGCCAGCGATGGCCTGGTCTATCGCGCGCTCGCCGACGACGATGCCAAAGCCTGCAGCGCCCTCGCCCTGCCGCTGCAACCCGGTGCCCTGGCCCGGCGTTTCGCTGCGATCATGCAACAGACTTTCGCCGCGACACCCTGAAAACCGACCGCCTCCCGATCGCTGGGTAAACTCCGTCCCGCCTCGACCGGGAAGTCGCTGGATGCTCAGAAACCACCGGCAACAAGCGCCGCTTGCCAAGCCTGCCAGCCCGCCCCCTCGGCGTCCAAGCCCGAGGGGTTTAGTTTTTCCGGGCTGGTTGCCCGAGTTTCACTATAATTCGCGTCCTTCGTTGCCGGCCGCTACCGCTACCGGAAAACACCATCTCGCCGGCAACACGAACACCAGGGCAGACAAAATGCGGATGAATCTGAAAGTTCCCTTCGCCGAAAAGGACGAAGCAAAAAAGCTTGGCGCCCGCTGGGATGCCACCCGCAAAATCTGGTACGTTGCCGACGCGGTCGACCCGACGCCGTTTGCCAAGTGGTCGCCGACCGCCCATGACGCTGCGGCGCCCGCCGCAACGCCGGGGCCAGGCGGCAAAACCCAACAGGCCACGGGCAAGGTCCGGGTTGGCAGCGCCTACGTCGAGCGCGCACGAATCTGCGATTGCCTGCCCTGGGAGGTCTGTGAAAAATGCGCGGCGACGTCCCTGAAAAACGACCTCTGAGCAAGACAGCAGTAAGTTCGGAAAACACCGGCAACAACGCTGCCTGCCCGCACAGGAACTTGCCGTAGCATCCCGGTCCGCCGGTTAAAACACCGGCGCCATCTCCACGACCAGCAGTTCGCCGACGCCGCCTGTTCGAACGAGTCGTATCAGAGCGGCGGCAAGCCGCAGCGCTGACGCGCCCGGTTACAGGCCGCGTGCTCGGTATCGAATTCCCGGCAGGGCGACGGCCTGCCGTCGTAAATGCTGCATTTGACCGCTTCGCCGATGTTGCCGACGAGCGCCACGCAGCGTGGCTGGGCGGCATCGGTACCGGCCATGCGGACGATGTTGGCGGTCACCGGCACGGTCATCCCGAGCGGCACGCCCTGCCCCCAGGCAAAGGCGCCGCCGGCCAGCTCGACCGGGTGGAAATCGACGCGAAAACTGGCGCAACAGGCGCCACAGCTCTGGCAGACGCTCATCCCAGATTGACCCGGCAGCGCCACAGTTGATGGCCCGAAGCGAGATATTTCTTCTCGAAAGGCGTCATCGGGTCGTCGCTTTGCCACGGTTCGGCGGCGACCGGCTGGCCGCTGAGCAGGCTCAGGGCCAGGGCCATTTCCTCGATGTAGATGCGCCAGTTGCTGCGGCATTCCAGCTCGCCACCCAGTTCCTGCCACACCGGAAACACCGCATGCCCCTGCCAGCGCCGGGCGAGATGGCCGATTTTCGGCCAGGGATTGGGGTAGAGATTGTAGTGGCGGGCCAGGCGGATGCCGCTTTCCGCCAGCAGGCGCCAGAAATCGACCAGATCGGCGCGCAGCAGCAGGGCATTGGCCGGCATCGGCAAGGGTTTGCCGCGACTCAGGCGATCCAGCGACTGATCGACGCCGAGCACGAAATGCTCGGGAAAACATTCGGCGATGCGCTGCGTGCTCCAGCCGACGCCGCAGCCGGCATCGAGAATCAGCGGTGCCGCCGGGTTCCAGGCGGCGCGGGCGGCCAGGGCCGTGGCCAGCGCCTGCCGGTTGTAGTCGGCAATGGGCTTCCTGAACGGATGCGCCAGATGGCGGTGCACCATATCCTCCAGATCGCGGTGCGGCCCGTCCTGGGCGCTGCTGATCAAACGCGAGTTGCCTTCCATCAGGCGGCCGGAACGACGAGGCGGGGATTACGACGGGCGAGCGGCACGATTCGATAGCAGCGGAGAGGGATCGACAGGGTCGCCATTTTCGCAAGAAAAGCCGCTTTTCCAAACCGGCAATTTGCGCTGCCGCGCCTGACTGGCCATTTAGCCCAGGTGGCCGGCGCGGATCATCAGCCCCGCGGTGAGCAGCAACATCGCCGCGAAGATCCGCCGCAGCCGGCGTTCCGGCAGCCGATGCGCCCAGGCGACGCCGGAGGAAACGGTGCTCATGCCACCGACGGCGAGCAGCAGGCCGATCGGCCAGTCCACCAGGCGGGCTTCACCATAGATCGCCAGCGAGAGCAGCGCACCGGGCACCACCACGGCCAGGGCGATGCCCTGCGCCACGGCCTGGCGCTTGCCGAAACAGCGCACCAGAATCGGTGCCGCAACCAGGCCGGCACCGACACTGAACAACCCGGAAAAGAAACCGCTGAGCAGACCGACACCGGGCAACCAGCGTTCGCTCCAGGCGGCCTGCGGATCAACCGGACGCGCCGCCGGCCGGCTCCCCCAGAAAAAGTATAGCGACAAGCCAATCAGGAATAGCGCAAAACAGATCATCAACAGCCGCGAATCGAGCCGCACCGCCAGCCGGGCCGCCGGCCAGGTGGCGACCAGGGCAACCGTGCCGAGCCAGGCGATGCTGCGCCGCGGCAGCGGATTGCGCTGGTGATAGCGCCAGAAGGCGAGCAGCACGTTCGGCGTGACCATCACCAGGGCCGTCCCCTGCGCCATCTGCTGGCTCATGTCGAACAGCATGGCCAGGATGGGAATGGCGATGATGCCGCCGCCGATGCCGAGCAAACCGCCGACCCAGCCCAGGCCGGCGCCCATGACCAGAAAAAGGAGGATGGCCGTCGGCGCGAAGCTCGTCATAGCGCCGCGGCGATGGCCTGACCGACCTCGCTGGTATTCGCCGTGCCACCCATGTCCGGGGTGCGCGGCCCATCGACCAGCACCGTTTCAATGGCCCGGACGATGGCGTCGTGCGCCGCCGTGTAGCGGGCATCGCCGTTGCCGAGAAAGTCGAGCATCATCGCCGCCGACCAGATCTGGCCGATCGGGTTGGCGATGTTGCGGCCGTAGATATCCGGCGCCGAGCCATGCACCGGCTCGAACAGCGAGGGGAAAGTGCGCTCCGGGTTGAGGTTGGCCGAAGGCGCGATGCCGATGGTGCCGGTGCAGGCCGGACCGAGATCGGAAAGGATGTCGCCGAACAGGTTGGAAGCCACCACTACGTCGAAGCGATCCGGATGCAGCACGAAGAAAGCCGTCAGGATGTCGATGTGCGACTTGTCCCAGCGCACTTCCGGGTACTGGGCGGCCATCGCCACCACCCGTTCGTCCCAGTAGGGCATGCTGATGGCGATGCCGTTCGACTTGGTAGCCGAGGTCAGGTGCTTCTTCGGCCGGCGCTGCGCCAGCTCGAAAGCGTATTTGAGGATGCGATCCACGCCGTGGCGGCTGAACACCGCCTCCTGCAGCACGACTTCGCGCTCCGTTCCTTCGAACAGCCGACCGCCGACCGAGGAATACTCGCCTTCGGTGTTCTCGCGCACGACGTAGAAATCGATGTCGCCGACCTGCCGCCCGGCCAGCGGACACGGCACCCCGGGCATCAGGCGCACCGGGCGCAGATTCACGTACTGGTCGAACTCGCGGCGGAACTTGAGCAGCGAACCCCATAGCGAAACATGGTCGGGCACCTTGGCCGGCCAGCCGGCAGCGCCGAAAAAGATCGCCTGGTGGCCGCGCAGTTGCGCAAACCAGTCGTCCGGCATCATCTGGCCGTGCTGCAGGTAATAGTCGCAATTGGCCCAGTCGTAAGTGGTCAGCTCGAGGCCTATATTGAACTTGGCGGCGGCAGCTTCCAGCACGCGCCGCCCCTCGGGCATCACTTCGTTGCCGATGCCGTCGCCGGCGATGACTGCGATGGAGTGACGGGGCATATTCCGGCCTTTCGTTGGATTGCGATCTGGCGAGAATACTGGAAACGGAAAGGCATACAATTCTCCTATTCGTAACTTCGTCACTCACATATCGTGAACAATGAATACCGCCACGAAGCCGCCAACGCCAAGCCGCCTGCGCGCATCAAAAACAAGGTAGCGAGATGCTTGTTTTCCCTTTCCCTCCTTTGCCTGGCAGGTCCATTGAGCGCCCAGACCACAGCCGTCACATTTGTCACCGACGAGGAGAAAGACGGCGGCTTTTTGATTGCGGTCACCGATGCAGCCTTCAAGAAGGTCGGCTACAAGGTACAGATCCAGTACCGTCCCTGGGCGCGCGCCTTGAAAAGTGTCATGGACGGCGATGCGGAAGCCCTGCTCGGCGTTTACCGGAATGACGAGCGGGCCGCCCAGATGCTTTACACCGAAAGTATCGGCAGTTCCGATCTGGTGTTCTTCAAGCTGAAGTCGTCCACCGCCACTTTCCAGCGACTCGAAGACTTGAAAAACTTGAGTGTCGGCACCGTCATCGGGGCGTCCTACACGCCGGAATTCAATGCGGCGGCTTATATCAAAAAAGAAAGCACCTCGGAGGTCGCCATAAATCTCCGCAAACTGCTCGCCAGCCGGATCGACCTGCTCCTCGAGAAGCGGGCGGTGGTGCAAGACCTGCTGAGCACGCAGTTCGCCGCCGATGCGTCGAGAATTGTCGCCCTCGACACCCCGCTGAAGACCGCGCTGTTCTACAACGCCTTTTCCAAGAAAATCCCCGGCTACGCAACCCGGGTTGCCGACTTCAACCGGGGCTTGGCGCTGATCAAGCAAGATGGCACGTTCAAAGAGATCATGGAGAGGAAACTCCACGAATGAGCCTGGCCGCCCCAGCGCCTGGAAAAACGCCTCCTTGCGGGCACCGCTAAGGTGATCGACAAGCCCCAGCTCGACGATCTCCAGCTCTTCTGCACCGTCGTCAGAAAAAGCAGTTTTGCTGCCACCGCCCGCGAACTCGGCGTCTCCAATGCCTACGTCAGCAAGCGCATCGCCCGGCTCGAAGACAGCCTGCACGTCCGCCTGCTGCACCGGACGACGCGCCGCGTCAGCCTCACCGAGCAGGGCGACATCGTGCACCAGTGGGCCCTGCGCATCCTCGAAGACGTCGAGCAGATGGGCGAAGCGGTTTCCAGCGCGCGCGCCGAACCGAGCGGCCTGCTGCGCCTGTGCACCAGTTCCGGCTTCGGCCGCAACCGCGTCGGCCCGGCCCTCTCGGCGCTCGCTCTGCGCTACCCGGCACTGCACATCGAATTGGAATTGCTCGATCGGCCGGTGGACCTGATCGGCGAAGGCTTCCACCTCGACATCCGGATCGGCGCGGTCGACGAACCCAACCTGATCTCGCGCCGCCTCGCCCGCAACCGCCGCGTCCTGTGCGCTGCCCCAAGCTACCTCGCCGGCCACGGCACGCCGCAGAGCCTGGCCGAACTCGCCACGCACCGTTGTATCGTCACCCGCGAACGCGATTCCCAGTTCGGTCAATGGACTTTGCATGGCCCGCAGGGCACCGAGACCATCAAGATCAGCGGCCCCTTGTCCGCCAACAACGGCGAAATCGTCCACCACTGGGCCATCGCCGGCCACGGCATCATCCTGCGCTCGCTGTGGGACGTCGGCCCGAGCATCGCCCGCGGCGATCTGGTGCACCTGCTGCCCGACTACGCCCAGGAAGTCGATGTCTGGGCCGTCTCGCCCTCACGCCTGTCGACCTCGGCCAAGGTCCGGGTTTGCGTCGAGTTTCTCGAGGGCTGGCTGGCCAAGGCGGGATGAGCGATGGCGGAACGGGGACTTGCTCCCGGAAACCTTGCCGCGAAGTCGCAGAGGAGCAGAGAAGAACGTGCAAACAGTTGCTTGCGAGGATATTGCGACGCACCCGGAAGGGGAGCCGAACAATCCGGGCAAGCTTCTGATTTTCCTCGGCATCTCTGCGTCTCCGCGGTTCGATTGCTTTTTCTAGGGGACTTCCTGGCCGCCGGGTCACGCCAGGTCGAAGCGATCAAGATTCATCACCTTGCTCCAGGCGGCCACGAAGTCGCTGACGAAACTCTGCTGCGCGTCGTTGCTGGCATAGACTTCCGCCAGGGCGCGCAACTGGGCGTTGGAACCGAAAACCAGATCGACGATGCTGCCGGTCCACTTGATTTCCCCCGTGGCCCGGTCGCGCCCCTCGAAGACGCCGTCCGCGGTGGCAGACTTCTGCCAGGTGGTGTTCATGTCGAGGAGATTGACGAAGAAGTCATTGCTCAGCGTCTCCGGCCGGTGGGTGAACACGCCCTGCGCGGAATGATCGAAGTTGGCATTCAGGACGCGCAAACCGCCGATCAGCACGGTCATTTCCGGAGCGCTCAGGGTCAGCAACTGAGCCCTGTCCAGCAACAGTTCGGCGGCGCCCCCCGCCAGTCCCGGGCGAGTGTAGTTGCGGAAGCCGTCGGCGGCTGGCTCGAGCACGGCGAACGAATTTACGTCGGTCTGCTCCGGCAAGGCATCCATCCGCCCCGGCGAGAAGGGAACCCTGACCTCCTGGCCGGCCTTCGCGGCAGCGGCCTCGATGGCGGCGCCACCGCCGAGCACGATCAGGTCAGCCAGCGACACCTTCTTGCCGTCTGAGCGGGCGCTGTTGAAAGCCTTCTGGATCGCTTCGAGTCTCTGCAAAATTTTCGCCAGTTCGAGCGGCTGATTGACTGCCCAATCCTTCTGCGGTGCCAGGCGGAGGCGCGCCCCGTTGGCCCCGCCGCGTTTGTCGCTGCCGCGGAAGGTGGCGGCCGAGGCCCAGGCGGTCGTCACCAGTTGGGAGATGGCTAGACCGGAGGCGAGAATCTCGGCCTTCAGGGCAGCGATCTCCGCCGCGTCGACCAACTTGTGATCGAGCGCCGGAATCGGGTCCTGCCAGATCAGTTCTTCCTTCGGCACCAGCGGGCCGAGATAGCGGGTGAGCGGCCCCATGTCGCGATGTGTCAGCTTGAACCAGGCGCGGGCGAAGGCATCGGCGAACAGCTCCGGGTTCGCAAAAAAATGCCGGGCGATTTTTTCGTAATCGGGGTCGACGCGCAAGGCCAGATCGGTGGTCAGCATCGATGGGGCGTGACGCTTCGTCGGATCGTGGGCGTCCGGCACCGTACCGGCGCCCATGCCGTCCTTCGGCGTCCACTGCTGCGCCCCGGCCGGGCTCTTGGTCAGTTCCCATTCGTAGCCGAAGAGGTTCGCCAAGAAGTTGTTGCTCCACTTGGTCGGCGTGTTGCTCCAGGTGACCTCCAGGCCGCTGCTGATCGTATCGCCGCCATGGCCGCTGCCGAAGCTGTTCCTCCAGCCCAGGCCCTGCTCCTCGATGGCGGCCGCCTCAGGCTCGGCCGCGAGATGTTTCACATCGCCGGCGCCATGGGTCTTGCCGAAGGTATGACCGCCAGCGATGAGCGCCACCGTTTCTTCGTCGTTCATTGCCATGCGGGCGAAGGTCTGTCGGATATCCCGCGCCGCGGCAAGCGGATCCGGATTGCCGTTGGGGCCTTCCGGATTGACGTAAATGAGGCCCATCTGCACGGCGGCGAGCGGCTTTTCGAGTTCCCGCCCAGGGCTGTAGCGCTGGTCATCCAGCCACTTCTTCTCGGAGCCCCAGTAGATGTTTTCTTCCGGTTCCCAGATGTCCCGGCGCCCACCGGCAAAACCGAAGGTCTTGAAGCCCATCGATTCGAGGGCGACATTTCCGGCCAGGATCATCAGATCGGCCCAGGAGATTTTCCGGCCGTACTTTTGCTTGATCGGCCAGAGCAGCCGGCGCGCCTTGTCAAGGTTGACGTTGTCCGGCCAGCTATTGAGGGGGGCAAAGCGCTGATTGCCGCTCCCGGCGCCACCGCGACCATCGCCGATGCGGTAGGTACCGGCACTGTGCCAGGCCATGCGGATGAAGAGCGGTCCGTAGTGGCCGAAGTCGGCCGGCCACCAGTCCTGGGAGTCGGTCATCAGGGCATGGAGGTCCTTGACGACGGCATCGAGATCGAGGCTCTTGAAGGCCTCGGCATAGTTGAATGCCCCGCCCATCGGGTCGGACTCGACAGCGGGTTGGTGCAGGCGGGTCAGTTTGAGTTGATGGGGCCACCAGTCTTCGTTCGACGGGGCTCCAGCCTGCGCGTATTGCGGCGCGACGCCCGCGAACGGGCACTTTGATTCGGCGGACATGGTTCTCTCCTCTACTTGTTGGTGATTGACTGCACGGTCCAGTGTAGGTTTCGGGCGGAGATCGAGCCAATAGCATTTGGCAATGCCTGTCATAGCCGAGCCCGAGCGACGCCCCCGGGCCGGGCCAGGCCAGCCCCTGGCCCGGCGTGCCCGTTCAACAATTAATTGGCTCGATACCACCGTCGAAACGGCGCAATTCCAACGCGATGGGAGCCGGCGTGTAGCGCCGGCCGTTATAGAAAAATGGCGGCAGGCTAAGGGCGATCCGTAGCGGCCTGGACGAAACGACCACCGCGCCCCGTCAAACCCCTTGTTTTTGTCGATTTCGTGATCGACTGATTCGAGCGCGCGGGGCTGGCCGCGCGGTTCACCGGCATCGTCCCAGAAATTGGCAATGAACTTCCGGCATGGCTTGGTGGTCGATGCAGGCACATAGTAATCACTTCGACATGATCGGCCTATTCCCCATCCCGCCCGTGCCCCATGCTTGACCGCGACCACTGCACTTTCCTCCAGAGCGGCGTCAGTATCAGCCTGGCGGCCGGCGGCCCGGATCGTCTGCCGAGCATGAGCCGGGGCGTCGGCTGCAAGGTCATCGATGGCGGTCGGCAGATCGCCATTTTCATCAAGCGCTCGCAGTCACTGGAGTTGCTCGAAAACATCCGGTGCAACGGCCGGGTAGCCAATGTCTTCAGTCTGCCCAGCAGCAACCGCACCGTCCAGCTAAAAGGCATCGACGCCCGGGTCCTAGCCTTCGAGGCCGCCGATCTGCCCATCATCGAGGCCCACATCAACGATTTCGTTGGCGAGGTGATGGCCCTGGGCATGCTCGAAACAGTGGTCCGCACCTTGTTCAGCTTCACGGTGGACGATCTGGTCACCGTGCTCTATTCGCCCTGCGCTGCCTTTTCCCAGACACCTGGGCCAAAGGCCGGCCAGGCGCTGGCAGGGGCCCGATGAGCCCCCGTCTGGAAACCCTCCGCGAATGTCTGGAAGGGACCATTCCCGGGCATATTGCCACCTGCGACGACGAGGGCATGCCCAACCTGGCCTACCTCTCGCAGGTGCAATTCATCGACAACGAGCACGTTGCCCTCTCCTACCAGTTTTTCAATCGCACCCGGCAGAACATCCTGGCCGGCTCGCCGGTCCGCCTGCTTCTCACCAGCCACCTGAGCGGTGCCCAGTACCGGCTGAATTTGCACTACCTGCGCACCGAAACGAACGGTCCGCTATTCGAGCAGATGAAGGCCAAGCTGGCCGGCATCGCTTCGCATACCGGCATGAGCGGCGTCTTCCAGCTACTCGGCGCCGATATCTACCGCGTCCTGGCCATCGAGCAAGTGCCGGGCGCGACGCTGGCCCCCCCGCCAGCGCCGGTCAATTACCTGACTGCCTTGCGTCGCGCCACGCAACGCCTGGCTGGCTGCGGCAACCTGGAATGCCTGCTGGAAACCGCCCTGCTTTGTCTGGGCACCGAATTCCACATCGAACACGTCATGCTGCTGATGCATGATGAAGGCCGGGGACGGCTGTATACGCTGGCCAGCCGGGGCTATCCGGAATCCGGCATCGGTTCGGAAATCGCCCTCGGGGCGGGAGTCATCGGCATCTGCGCGCGCGAGCGCACGCCGATTCGCATCGGCTTCATGACCAGCGAGTACACCTACGGACGCAGCGTACGCGCCAGCATTGCCGCCGACGGCGGGGGCGACGCGCTGGAAAGCGCCATTCCGCTGCCCGGCCTGCCTGAAGCACGCAGCCAACTGGCCGTGCCGATCGGCGTCTTCGAGCGCCTGCTCGGGGTGCTCTATGTCGAGAGCGTAAACGACCTGCACTTCGGCTACGACGATGAGGATGCGTTGGTCGCCTTCGCCGCCCAACTGGGCCTGGCGATCAATCACCATCAACAGACCGCGGAACAGGAGGACGAGATGCCGGGCGCCGAGGGAGCGGCCCGGCCGGTTGCCGGACCGCCGTTGGTAATCCGGCATTTCGCCGCCAACGACAGCATCTTTCTCGACGACGACTACCTGATCAAAGGTGTCGCCGGCGCGATATTGTGGGCACTGCTCACCGACTTTACCGAGCGCCGGCGCACCTGCTTCACCAACAAGGGCTTGCGAGTCGATCCGCGCATCCGCCTGCCGGGGGTCAGCGACAACCTGGAAGCCCGTCTGATTTTGCTCCAGCGCCGCCTCGCCGAGCGGGCCGCCGGCATCCACCTGGCCAAGACCAGCCGCGGCCGTTTTTCCCTGGCGGTGGACCGTCCGCTGCAACTCGTCGAAGGCTGATTTTGCGGCTGACTCCCCCCTTCCTTAAATATTCATTCACTGCTTCTTAAAAGATTCGTAAGCGTCGGCGGCCCATCTTGCGGCCGATTCCCGCCGGCCTAGACTTGCTCTCACCAGCCAACAACGGGAGCCGTCATGCCCCTCAACCAGCCCGAAATCGACCCGCCCCACCTGCTCGAACAGATGCTGCTCGTGCGCGCTTACGAGACCGCCATCGTCGCCGGCAGCGCGACCGGCAAGGTGCCCGGCACTTGCACCTCGATCGGCCAGGAAGCTTCGGCCGTCGGCGTTATCAACGCCCTCGCCGCCAGCGACCTGATTCTCACCAATCACCGCAGTGCCGGCCACCTGCTGGCCCGCGGTGCCGACCCCGGCCGCCTGCTGGCCGAGGTAATGGGGCGGAGCACCGGCTACTGCAAGGGCAAAAGCGGTTCGCTGCACATCTCGGTCAAGGAACTGGGCGTCGTCCTGACCTCCACCATCGTCGGCGCCGAACTCTCCCTCGCCCCCGGCGTTGCCTTGGCGCAAGACATGCTCAAGCAGCCGGGCATCGTCGTCTGCTTCTTCGGCGACGGCGCCGCCTGCGAGGGTAGCTTCCACGAATCGCTCAACCTCGCCGCGCTATGGAAGCTGCCGATTCTCTACGTCTGCGAAAACAATCACTGGCAGGCGTTCGTCCATCGTCGCGAGGCGATGTGCCAGGCACACGTCTCGACCTGGGCTGCCGGTTATGGCATTGGCGCCCGGACAGTGGACGGCAACGATGTCGACGCCGTGCTGAGCGCGGCCCGGGCGGCCGTCGCCGAGGTGCGTAGCAGTGGCCGGCCCTCTCTACTGGAAACCTGGACCTACCGGAGCCGTGGCCATTTCGAGCCGGACGACCAGTCCTACGTTGACCCGGCCGAGCACGCCGCCTGGCTGGCCCGCGACCCGATCGACATTTACCGCCAGCGCCTGCTCGCCGACGGCAGGCTGACCCTGCCCCAGGCCGCATCGCTGGCCGACAAGGTAGACAGTCAGATTGCCGTCGCCCAAGCCTTTGCCGATGCCTCCCCTTTCCCTGCCGCGGAAGAACTGAGCCGCGACGTTTACGCCTGAGGAACCGCCATGCCCAGCCTGACCCTGAATGACGCCATCGGCGCCGCCTTGAGTGAAGAGATGCGAGGCGACCCGAGCGTCCTCGTCTTCGGCGAAGGTGTCGCCACCAAACGCCACGAACTGCTTACCGAATTCGGCGCCCGCCGTGTCCGCAACACCCCGCTGGCCGAGGGCATCATTGCCGGCACGGCAGTCGGTGCCGCCGGTAGCGGTCTGCGTCCGGTCATCGACCTGCTGTTCGCCCCTTTCCTTTGCTACGCCATGGATGAACTGGTGAACAGCGCCGGCAAGCTGCGTTACATGTCCGGCGGCCAGTTTTCCTTCCCCCTCGTCACCCTGGCCATGAGCGGCGCCGGCTGGGGCGTCGGCGCCCAGCACAACCACAACAACGAGGCCTGGTTCGTGCACAGCCCCGGCCTCAAGGTCGTCATGCCGAGCACCCCGGCCGATGCCAAGGGGCTGCTCAAGGCCGCCATCCGCGACGACAACCCGGTACTCTTCTTTCTCGACATCGGACTGCTCCACCTGCCCGGCGAAGTACCGCTCGAGACGCCGCCCATTCCGCTCGGCCAGGCCACCATCACCCGCCAAGGCAGCGACGTCACCCTGCTCTCCTACGGCAAGACCGTGCACCACTGCCGGCAGGCGGCGGCAAGCCTGGCCGCCCGGGGACGATCGGCCGAGGTCATTGACCTGCGCAGTCTCAAACCGCTGGACGAAGCAGCCATCCTGGCCTCGGTCGGCAAGACCGGGCGTCTGGTCGTGGTGCACGAAGCCAACCGGCTATGCGGTGTCGGTGCCGAAGTCGCCGCGTTGGTCGCGGAACAGGCCTTCGCTTCGCTCAAGGCGCCGATCATCCGCCTTGGCGGACCAGATGCCCCGGCCGCTTCGAGCTTCCCCCTGGAACAGGCCCATGTCCCCCAGCCCGAAGCCATCGCCATGGCAGCGGAACGGCTGTGCAGCAACTACTGATCCCAAGATTCGTTGTTCAACAAAAAGGAGTTCATAGCATGCAGACCAAGCCCAACACTCGTCTCACCATTGCCACCCTCATCGGCATCCTCGCCCAATCGACAGCCCTGGCAGAAGCTCCGGCCTCCCCCCTGCTGCAACGCGGCGCCCATCTGGTGGCCTACGGCGGCTGTGTCGATTGCCACACACCGTTCAAAATGGGCCCCAACGGACCGGAGAAGGACCACACACGCGGCCTTTCCGGCCACCCCGAGGAACTCCGCCTGGCAACCCCACCAAAACTCGATGGGGATTGGAACTGGGCCGGCTCGGCCAGCATGACCGCCTTCGTCGGACCATGGGGCATGACCTATGCGGCCAACCTGACCCCGGACCGGGAAACTGGGATCGGCGCCTGGTCGGTGCGCGACTTCATGCAGGCCATGCGTACCGGCAAGCATCTCGGCGTCGCACGCCCGATCCTGCCGCCGATGCCCTGGCAAGCGCTGGCCGGACTGCCAGAGCGCGATTTGCGCGCCATCTATGCCTACCTGATGGCGCAGCCGGCGGTAAAGAACCGGGTACCCGACTACGCGCCAGCGGCCGGCACGACGACCACGGCCGGCACGGCCAGACCGCCCGCCTGAGCCTTCGGGCGCCGCTGGGTGAGTCTTGATGCTGAGTGAACCTGGAAAATGCAATTGAAGCGCAGAGACGCGGGGATGCCGAGGAAAAGCAAGGGCTTACCCGGATTGTTCAGAACACCTTCTGGATGAACCGCAAAAACCTTGCAAGCAACTGTTTTTACACTCCTCGCTACGCCTTTACGACTCTGCGCTAAAGTTTTAGCGTGCAAGCAACGCCTCCCCGGTTGCGGCGAACAAGCTCCGACCGTTTGGCGGCCGGGGGCTCCGCCCGCTTGATCCGGTCGCTCAGGCCGCTCGCGGCAAGCGCTTGAGAATCCCGGCGGCGAGCAGCGCCGCTTCGACATCCTCGGCTGCCTTGATCGGCCGCAACTGCTGGTAGAGCACTTCGGCTTCCGGGTAGCTGCGCCGCATCATGGCCAGCCATTGCTTGAGCCGGCCACCGGCATGCACCGGCACCACCTTGCGGCGGATGCCCCGCCAGTAGTCGCCGACGCCGGGCAGGATCTCCGCCCAGCCGGCCACCGCCTCGCCGCGCACCCGGCGGGCGAGCAACGGATCGGCGACGGCGCCGCGGCCGATCATGATGTCGGCACAGCCCGTCACCTGCTGGCAATTGCGAAAATCCTCGACGGTCCACACCTCGCCGTTGGCGATCAGCGGAATGTCGATCGCCGCACGTACTTTGTCGATCCACTCCCAGCGGGCCGGCGGCCGGTAGCCATCAGCCTTGGTCCGGCCATGCACGATCAGTTCGTCGATGCCGGCGGCAGCCAGGGCCTGGGCGTTGTCCACGGCCCGGCTGGTATCGTCGATGCCGAGGCGCATCTTGGCGGTGAAGGGAATCCCGGCCGGCACTTCGGCGCGCACCGCGGCGGTAATTTCGTGCAGCAATTCCGGCTCGCCGAGCAGCGCCGCGCCGCCGCGATGGCGATTCACCGTCGGCGCCGGACAGCCAAAATTCAGATCGATACCGGCCGGCTGCAGGGAGACCAATCGGCGGGCATTCTCGGCCATGAAATGCGGATCGGAACCGAGCAGTTGGACGCGCATCGGCGTACCGCTCGCCGTCCGGCTGCCGTTGAGCAGTTCCGGACAGATGCGCTCATAGGTCCTGGCCGGCAACAGGGTGTTGGAAACCCGGACAAATTCGCAAATCCCCCAGTCGTAGCCGCCGATGGCCGTCAGCACGCCGCGCAACAGATCGTCGGCGAGCCCTTCCATCGGGGCGAGAAGAATGCGGGACATGCGGCGGATCCGGGGCGAGAGCGACAAAGAGGGGCGCATTATAAGCCGCGCCGGGCTCCGACCTGGTCCTTGCTCTCCGGCACGGCAGCGATGGCAAACGAATGGTCTGTCGTCTCAGAAACCCGCGCCGCTCTGCTGGACGATGCGCAATTCGCCCGCCTCGCGGCGTAAGATCAATTCGCTGACGCCATCGGACTTGTGCGGCAGGCCCTTGGCATCGGTCCACCGATGATTCCAGCGCACCGCAACGTTGATCAATTTGTCCTGGCTCAGGATACGGTTGATGGTCAGCATCCAGTCAGCCGAACGCTCGTTACGCCGCCGATCGTCAAAATGATCCTGCAAATCGGAGGTATTGCCGCGAAAATCTTCCGAGTAGTAGCGCTCGACCGCGCTCCAGCCCCCTGCCCGCAGGCCTCGCTCAAGACCGGCGACCAGTTGCTGAACCTCACTGCGGAGCGGGTCCGGCTTGGCAGCCCGGACATCGGCACACCCGGTCATCATCACAACAGCACCGATACCCAGCGCCAGCGATAGCATCCGTCGTTTGTTCACGATTGGTTTATCCATAAATTAATTCCTCCGGGGGCGTGACATTGGTCCGATCGGCGACGGCATGCCCACACTCGTCTGCCGTCGGGACGAAATATCGGCGCAGTATTCCAGATATAGACATCAGCGGATAGTGATGGTGCCGCCAGAAGTCCGGCTGATGACGGGACCATCCGGCAGCACATCGACGATATCCGTGACCCGGGACTTTTCCTCATGCTTGATATTACGCCGGGTCATCCGGCCGACCAGTTGGACATCGTAGGTCACTTCGTAACTCCCGACCCCGATTTGCCGGATATTCATACCCGAAATACTGAAGGTCACGGTGTCGAAGACCCGGAAGCTGTTGGACAGGGTATCTTCCAGTTCGCCGATATCGGTGCCATCGGCAGCCTGCCAATTGGCCCCCATGAAACGTACCACGGCGCGCAAATCCCGCCGCTGATAGGCCTCGGCAAATTTTTGGTAAAGCGTCTTGACACTCGCCAGATCGGTTTCCGTGCGCCGCCGGTTTTCTTCTTCTTGCCGCTTGGCCCGCTCGGCGGCTTCCCGCTGCATGCGCTCCTCGCGTTCCTTGTATTCCTGCAAGGCTTTCGGGTAGCCCCCGATCCATTCATCCAGGTAACCCTTGACGTTATTGCGCGAAATATCGCTCAGGGGCTGCAGGGCCTCCAATTTGGTCGTGAGATAGGTATTCAGATATCCCTGCTCGGTATAAAAGCGGCGATAACTCTCCTGCACGGGACCTCGCTGCCCTTCCGGGATCGCCGCAAACGCCGCGGCGAGCGGACGGCTATCGGGCAGCGGGTTCTGGTCGAGCACCAGCCGTTCGCTGGCCGCCAGGTTGTCGAATTGGGCATAGAGCGGACTCAGCGCCTGCCATTGGGTTTCCAGGGGTTTGAACTGATCCGGATGGACCGGAGCAAAATAATTTTGACTCTGGGAACGGAGTTGAATGTAGTTCTTCATGTCGACCTGCGCCACGGCATAGAGCGCCGCCTGGGCAGCGAGCAACTTGGGCCTGACGCCAATGCCGCTGGCGTAGAAGGGAACATACTTTTTGGCCTGCTCGCGGGTCGCCGGATCGATCGCGTTTTCCACGGCCGTACCGAGGCTGGCCCAGCCGCCACGGGTCAATTCTTCGGTGGCCAGCGCTATGGCCGCCTTCGGCCGGGCGGTGTAGATTCCCAGCCCGGTCAGTTGGCGACTCACCTTGTCCAGCTTGCCATTGGCGCTCGCCAGTCGGAACTTGAAGGTCTCCAGACGATCGACAATCGCTTCAAGCCCGGCGGCCTTTTCCTCGATTTGGCGGGCCAGCGCGTCGTAAGGAAAGCTGGAAATCACATCGAGGTCCGTCCTTTCATAGATCTTGAAGCTGTCCTCGATCCATTTCTTGTTGTCGGCAATACGCTGCTTGCGCTCGTCGCCAGCCCGTTCCCAGTTGTCCCAATCCCCGGACGGCCAGTACATGCGGGATAGGCTGCCATCCCAGGAACTGGCGATGATCATGGCGTCCTTGTCGAGCATTCCATTCAATTCGTTGACATATTGCTTGGCGACCTGCGCGGCTTCGAGCGAGGCTTTCTTGTATTCCGGAACATTCCGTTTAACCGACTCGCCCATCAGCCGCACCGATTCGGCGTAGGCCAAAAGTCCGCTGCGCAACGACGCGGGATCGCGTCCCCAACGCAGATCGTGCTGGATGCTGTCGTCAAGTTCCGCCACATATCGCTTCAGATACTCAAGAGAATAGCGATCGGGCAAAACACCGTTCATCGCATAGAAATCGGTGATTGCATTATCGAAATCGCGACGGTTCTGGCCGAAGGTCCGGTGATAGATCATCGAAGCGTTGCTGGCGTAATCATTCATCTGCCGGTTCAGCATCGAAACCCCGTCCCGGATGATCCCGGTCACCCAATAGACCCGGGATTGCTCGCGATAGGCACGATTGGTCGCCGCATAGTAGGGAGTCATGCTGGCGTAGGCCGCCTGGTAAGCCCGGTTGTAAGCCTCGCCGGCGCTCTTGAACACCGGGTCGCAGTTGCAACGCCCACGCACCGCCGCCAGATAACTGGCTTCGGCCTGCTGAATCGCTCTCAGCATCCCTTGATGGGCTTGGTTAGCGGCATCCGAGGCCTGCTTGACGGCATTTCTGTTCTGCTCATGCTTGGCTCGGTAGGATTTAACGTAGGACAACATGATGCCGTGAAAAGCATCCGGGTCACCCCCCTGCATTGCTGCCAGCGCCGCCGATTGGAGTTCCTTCAGTACCCCGTTGGCTTCCGGTTCGATCTCGGAGGGCTGCAGTGGTGGCTCGTAGTAGCTCGACGCGCCGACTTTCGGACGTTCCATTTCCTTCTGGAACTCCTGGCTTTCCTCCTTTTTCTTCTCCTGTTTGGACTGATCTGCGGCCCCCACCCAGCCGCGCCGTACTTCGTAGAAATCTGCCAGCAGCTTGTCCCGCTGCTCGCGGTAACCGGTCAGGAATTGAATGCCCTGCTCGGCCGAGCGCACATTGGCTTCCGCCCGCTCAATCGCCAGATCGGCATAAGCAATCTGGTCCTTGAAGGTCTTGATCTGGAAAACGCCGGCTTTCATCTCTTCGGCGTAGAAATACAGGCCGAAGGTCAGGCTGAGACCGGTATTGATCAGTTGCGCCGGAAACGGCAGCAGGCTCGCCGTCAGGTCGCCGTAATCGATGGAACCGTCGCCATTCAGCGGAACGCCGGCCAGATCGAAGGCGACATCCTTGAACTGTTCTTCCGTCCGCCCTTCCATTTCGAGCGCAATCTTGGCCCTATCCTGTTGGCGATCCGCCTTGAATTTCTTGGCTTTCAGCACCGCCCGCCGCAAATCGTCGCGCACCGTTTCCATCGCCTTGAGCGAGGGCTTGATCTGGGGCGGATTGAATTCAATATACGGAACATCGGCCGCCGGGTTGAGCTTGAGCAGAGCTTTGACATTGCTGTCGATGGTCTTCAGCTGCGCCTTGAAGGTAGTGGAATAGTCGCCCATCGCCTTTTCCAGGGTAACCCAGTGCGGCCCCTCGAAATGCTCGGCCGTTTGCACTTTCGAAAAGGCTTCCTGGACCCTCTGCTCGGCAGCGCTGATCACCCCTTGCGCCTGTGTGATGTTGCCCTTGGCAATTTCGGTCTCCCTGACGATTTCCTCCCAGGGACGCTCCGCCCAACTCGGTCCGGGCATCAGGCAAAGGCTGATACCCAACGCGACCAGGAACCTGCGCAACGAGTTCATGGCGACTCCTCCACTACGCCAGCCGCCGAAACGGCCTGCAACAACTGACGCGCCGCGTTCAAGTCAAGCTTGCCGGAGAGAACATAGACCAGCCTAAGCTTCGCTGGCACCAGGGCAAAAACCGGCACGCCAACCGGCTCTTCGCCGCTCTTGAATACGCCATACGCAAAGCCCACGCCCTCCTTGCCGAGCGACTCGGCCTCAACCCGCACGGGCTCCTGGGCAAGTTGCTCGCTGGCATGCTGCCGGTCCTCGTCGGAGGTCTCGAAATGCCCCTCGGCACCCGGCCGGTGTTCCTTGATTTTGGCGTCGATCGCCGTCCGGTCTGCAGCCGGCAACATCGCCAAAAGCGACTTGGGATACTTGGCCGAAACCGCGCTTTTGGCGCTCTCGAGGGCGCCCCCCGAGCTACTCGCCTCAAGCCTCAACTCCAGGCCAAGTTCCGGATGCTGGAAGGCCGCAGCTCCGGCTACAGGCTCCCAGGGGGCCGGCGCGAAGACTAGCCAAGGCCCTGACTTGACGGCATGGCTGCGGGCTTTCTTCCGGCCATCCTCGGCCACCTTGCCGCCGCCGGCCCGACTGGCCCGCTGATAGGCCTGGTAGGCTTCGGCCCAGGCGCCGAGTTTTTCCGCGGCACGCGCCCGCAACAGATCGGACGAGACATCCTTGGGGAGCCGGTCGACGAATTCGCGGGCCGCTTTTGCATCCCCCAGTTGCAGCAACAACTCGACGGTCTGGGCGGCAAACCGGCCATCCGCCGGAAACGCCAGGGCGGCCCGTTGCGCCAAACGCAAAGCGTCGATCGTATTCCCCGCCCCGCGCAACAAGTTGATCAGCCGGTCATAGAGCGCGGCATCCGGTCGCACGGCAAGCAGATGTTCGTACTCCGGCCCCGCCTCGGCCCGCCGCCCCATCTCGAACAAGGTATCGGCCAATGAGCGCCGGGCATCGACCAGCGACGGGTCAAGCCGCAAGGCGGCACGCAGTGCCTCCACCGCGTCCGCCGGGCGTTTCTCCCGCAGGGCGGTTTCGGCAAGACGCAACGCGGCGCCGGCCGATTGTTTCTGGACCAGCACGGGAGGCGGCTTCGATTCCTCCGCCGCGTCGGCCGGCGCTTGCCCGTGGGCGGAACAGGCGCCGATCAGCAGCAGCCCGAAGGCGCAGCGTTGGCGGAGAGCAAGCCGGGGTAGCGGAATGACATGTTGCCGGCGTGCCTGATCATTCTTACTAAACCACATTTCCTGCCCCTTTCCAGGGAACTGAATTGTCGGACAACAGTCACGGAATCCAGTCCCATTTCACGCCGGAGAGCCCTGGGAAGAAAATGATCCAGAGGCCATCTCCCCATCTTCCATGCTGTAGGCGGTACCGATTCCCACCGTCAGGAACCCACACTTTTCAGCCATAGGGGATTCCCGCCTTGCCGGGAAAGCCGGGAATGGGCTCCCCCTCAGAAATTCGGCGAACCGTTCGGCTGGTACTTGTAACGGAACGTCAAGGTTCCCGTCCCAATGCCCCCCGACGTAACAATCGACACCATCTCGATAACGGCATATTTGCCGCTGAACAGCTTCAAGGCATAGCAACGACCAGCCGCAATACCGACAATTTGCTGCGCCCCCACCGAGAACCCATTGGTCGGAAGTGTTTGCACGCTGCTGATCGGGCAGGTAATCGCCTTGAACGCGACGCCGTTTCTCAACCAGAGCATTCCCGGTTCGCCGCTCCAGGCGATATCGCCATCAACGGGAGGAATGCCGGTTTCCGCAACCGTGCTGTCGGTATCGAAGTCAAAGCTATCGAAACTATTGAAGCCGCGCGCCGCCAGGACTTTCGTGCCGCTTCCCGAGCCCGACGCGGAGGCCGTCTGCCCCTGGCTGGCCTGGGCGACATTGCCGCTGGCATCGATGGTCAGCACTTGCTGTCCAACCGACTGGCCGGTCACCGAGGTCGCCACATCTTCGGCCTCGGAAACGCCGAAAATCAACGGCGCCGACAGGCGCATCAACTTCATGCCCCCCGATTCCAGGCGCAGACCGACCACCGAAGCCGCCGAATCCTTCAGCAAGGCGCCGGTTTTTGCCGAACGAACCTGACGGTTATAGGTGAAATAGATTTCGTAGATACGTTCCTGCCGATTGATCCGGGCAATCTGGGTCTGGATGCGAATATCGTCAAGGAAACGAAAATCCTTGCTCAGGCCATCTTCCAGAGCCCCGAAATTGCCTTCGAACTGGTCGGAAACATACTGCATGAAACTTGCCCGGTCTTCGCGCTGATAGGCGTCGAGCAATTTCTGGAATACCGCACGGGCTTCGCGACCGCCATCGGCCGAAGTCACCAGCAATTTAAAATCGTGCTCTTCCGGTCCGGTCGACGTCCCCGTCGTGCTGATGGCACGAATCTGGAAGGTGTATTCGCGATCCAGTTGCGGGCGGAATTCGTAGGAAAACAGGCCGCGCTCGCCCAGTGCGGCGGAGGCCCAGTTCTTGCCGCTATCCAGGGAAATCTCCACCAGGCCAATATCGCCGCGGCGTACTTCGGCCTTGCCACGGACATTGACCAGCCCGCCGACAAGATCATCCCGGGTCAAGACCAAGAGATCGTCGCGCTGCTCCGCATCGACGTTGTTGAAACGCAACGACGAAATCGACGGTTCGCCGTCGCTGCGCCCGAATTCCCACCAGGCGGCCCCGGCGTTCAGCGGGAGCAAGGAACACAAGGCCCCGAGGACGAAAACGAAACGGAGCACGCTAGCTAAGATGGCATTCATGATTATTTTCTCCGGTACAGTTATCGGGGCACAACATCGAGGTTCCAGTTAAGAACCAGACGCAGCAGGTGTTCCCGGAAGTTCTTGTTGCTATCGTCAAACTGATAGTTGTTATCGGCCAGTTCAGCGCGCAATAAACCGCCACCGGTCCACGCCGGCTGGGTTTGCCAGAACAGCATATAACGATCGACCCGAGAACTCGCATTGGCAATGGTCAGGCGATTATTGCCGTAATCGATGGAGGCGCCAAACTGCGTGCCGGCGACACCCTCGGCCGTCAGCGCCAGACGCACGGTATCCATGGCATCGAAGCTGCCCGTCGTCGGATTCTGATTTTCCATACGGCCAAAGTCGAGATTCCCCCTCAGCAGCCAGTTCTTGCTGACATTGGCCCGCATGCCCAAGGAAATATCGTAAAGATAGCTTGCCAACTCGCCGGGTGCCGTTCCCTTACGCTCATCTTGCAGCGTTTTTTCCCAGCCCAGCGAGAAATCCAGCACATCATCCAGATAACGGTCTTTGTAACGCAGTTTCAAGCGGTCGGTCCGCGCGTCGGTGGTATCGTTCTGCGTCTTGACGCCGCGCGTCTTGACCCCGACGCTGAGACTGGAATTCTTCCGCTCGAACACTCGCCGGCGGGTTGCCCCCAAATCCAGGGAAGTAACCGTCGTTCTGGTGGCGATCTGGCCGTCCAGATTGTTGTAGTAATAATCGGTCATGCCGTTGAAACGCCACAACGCACTCATCCGCCAATCACCGCGCAGCATGTAACGCATGCGGTCGGGGGTGGCACCGCCACCCAGCGTCACAAAACGCGGATCGACCCGCTCGACCAGGCCATCAAAGTTGAAGGTCCGGATCGAACTGCGGAAAGCGACTCGATTGGCCGAGCCACTGACATTGTCCTGCGAGCCGTCAGCCCGGGAAATCTTGGTATCGCTATAGGCATGGTCGCCGGTAACCAGCCATCCGCCATTGCGCCACTCCCAATCGACGGCGGGCAGGATCTGGCGGTAGGCGTCAAGCGTTCGCCGATTGGGATCGCCAAAACGGTCTGCCGCCTGCACCAGGTTGGCTCCCACACGCCAGTCTTCACCCGCTTGCTGCAGGCGAAAGCCGCCACCGAAGCGATCCATCGGTTCGTTTTGGGAATTTCGGAAAAGATAAGACCATTGCCCGTCGAACGACCCGTAGGTGGCGCGTACATAATTCTGGTCGTTGGAGAAATTCCGCTGGAAGGCCACCCCCTTAATGCCCTTGGTCATCGCATACGGGGAAAACACCGCGAAATAGTCACCAAGATTGATCTGGGTCTGGGCGTCCGAGATCTGCCACTGGATCCGCTGCAGCGACAAATTGTCCGGATCGTATTGCCGAGAGTCGGTATAGCGTACCGTGGCGTTGAACAGCGAATTCCAACTACTTCCCAGACCGTTGGTGGCAAGGATGTCGGTTTCATGGAAGAGATGGCTGCCCGGATCGTAGAAACTCTGCGCCTTGCCAGCGCCGGTTACGCTCTGGACCAGAAACTCGGTACGGTTATAGAAACGTAGCGTGCTATCCGTTTCTGCCGCATAAGCAGGAGCTGTCACCAGGACAAGTAGTGCCACCGGGATTGACTGGATTTTCATTATCAACTCGAACTCGCATTTGACGACGAGACATTTGAGTGTTTTAGCCAGACGGCACGAAACGCGACCTTTCCCTGCCCATCGACTACGATTCCCGGATCTGAAGGTCAGCCAACTCGAGCAGCGGCAAAACCAGCGGGTGATCGGCAATCAAATCAGGAAATGGCGGCTCCGTCAGAGTCCGAAGGCTGCAAATACTCGTCGGTTTATCGACAACATGCTCCAACTGGAAAACCCACCGGAACATGTCCCCCCGCGTCCCAAGGCTTCTTGTTTCGGGACATTATTGTTGGCTAGATGATAACGTGTCATAACGGTTTTTGTCATGTCTTATACCGTCTTGCCGGTAGCTGTTGCCAATTTCACTACTCGCCCCAATTACCGCCGATGCCCCACGACAGCCAAAAATCTGCCGGGTAGCCACCACCTTAAATTTCTGCATTGACAGAAATAACAGACACACCTAAAGTCCAGCCCATGGAACTCAAACCTGTCTCCGAACGCTTCATCCTGCACTGGGGTGAAATGGGCTCCCGCTGGGGGGTCAATCGCACCGTGGCGCAGATTCATGCCTTGCTCTATCTGGCCGGCCGGCCGATGGAGGCGGAGGAAATTGCCACGACGCTGGGCGTTGCCCGCTCCAATGTCAGCAATAGTCTCAAGGAACTGCAGTCGTGGAAGCTGGTGCATATCGTGCATTTGCGCGGCGACCGGCGCGACCATTTCGAGACCTCGACCGATGTCTGGGAACTGTTCAAGCTCATCGTCGAAGGCCGCCGGCAGCGCGAGATCGACCCGACCATCACGGCCCTCAAGTCCTTCCTCAACAATCCGGAACTGGCCAACGAGGAAGCCGGCGCGCAAGCGCGGATCAAGGAGACGCTGGAGTTCATCGAGATCCTCACCGCCTGGTCAGACGAGATGCTGCGCCTGAAGCCGGAAACCCTGATGAAAATGCTCGGCGTCGGCGCCAAGATCAGCCGGACTATCCGCAAGACCAAGGGCGAGTAGTTTTCGCCCTGCCCGACGGGCCTTTCCGGCCCGATTTTTTAAAGCCTTAATTTCTGTTTATACAGAAATAACCGCAACAACAGGATATCACAAAATGCAATCACTCCTTCCGCTCTTCCTGCAGATCGCCATTCCGCTACTGGTCGGCATCGCCGTCACCGCCCATCTGCGCCAGGTGACCCGCGTCCTGCTCGTCGATCTGTGCGGCACCGACGACCGGGCGAATTTCTGGGTGCGTACCACGGGCATCCTGCTCACCGGCACACCGCTCGCGCTGGTCCTGGTTTTCGGTCACAGCGGCGGCGAGATCGCCCTCGCCGAGATCATCCGCCAGGCGGCAACCTTGAGCCTGGTCGGCATCCTGCTCGCCGTCGCCTTCCTCGCCCGCCTGATCTGGAAACGCGTACCGCCCCCGGCCAAGCCTGGCCAGACCGCCAGCGTCGAGAACAGCAAGGAGGCCGTATGGGCATCCTGATCTGCGGCGCCAGCGGCTTTCTCGGTCAAGCGCTGGAAAGGCACCTGACAGCGGCGGGCCATCAGGTCGTACGCGGAATGCGCCAGCCACAACGCCCCGGCGATTTGTCCTTCAACTTCGCCTCGCCTGACTCCGCCGCCTGGGCCGAACAACTGGCCGGCATCGACACGGTGATCAACTGTATCGGCATCTTCACGGAAAGCACCGGCAAAAGCTTTCTCGACCTCCACCAGCGCGGCCCGCAAGCCCTGTTTGCCGCCTGCCTCGCGGCCGGCGTCCGTCGCGTCGTGCAGGTTTCGGCGCTCGGCACGGCAAGCGGCAGCGAATCCTATTTCACGAGCAAGCGGGCGGCCGACGAATTTCTCATGCACTTGCCGCTCGAATGGCAGATCGTCCGCCCGGCTCTGATCTACGGTGCCAACGGCCATTCGGCCGGCTTTTTCCGCCAGCTCGCCAGTCTGCCCGTGCTGCCACTGCCGGCCGGCGGCAACCAGGTCTTGCAGGCCATCCATATCGACGACCTGTGCACCATCATCGCCCGGCTGCTCGACCCGGCGACGCCGGCCGGCCAATGCCTCGATCTGGTCGGCCCGGCGCCCTTCACGCTGAAACAGATGCTGCTGGAGTTCCGCCGCGCCATGGGTTTTACGCCGGCTCTATGCCTGAATATTCCGGCCCCTCTGATGCAGGTCGCCGCCCACGCGCTCGGCCGCCTGTCCGGTTCCCTGCTGACGCCGGACAGCTGGCGCATGCTGCAAACCGGCAGCCCGGCGGCGACGCCGCCGACCGCCCTGCTCGGCCGGCCACTGCGCGCCCTGGCCGATTTCATTCCGCCGGCCGCAGCCAAAACTGCCCGCCTGAGCGCCCTGACCGCCTGGCGCAATCCTTTGCTGCGCGCCAGTCTGGCGCTGGTCTGGCTGATCACCGGCCTGCTCAGTCTGGGCCTCTACCCGATCGACGCCAGCCTCGCCCTGCTCGCCCGCACCGGTCTGAGCGGCACACCGGCGCTCATCGCGCTCTACGGCGCCGCTGGCCTCGACCTCGCCTTCGGCTGGGCAACGCTGTGCCATCCCGGTCGCCGGCTGTGGCTGGCGCAGATGGCGCTGATCGCCGTTTATTCGCTGGTGATCGCTGTCTGCCTGCCGGAATTCCTGATCCACCCCTTCGGGCCGCTGAGCAAGAACCTGCCCATCCTGGCCCTGCTTTTCATTCTGTTATCCGAGGAGAACGCAGCATGAACACCTATCTGATCCTGAAGGCCCTGCACATCCTGTCCTCGGTGCTGATCGTCGGCACCGGCTTCGGTACGGCCTACTACCTGTTCTTCACCAACCGCCTCGGCCGGGTCAGCAGCATCGCCGACGTCGCCCGCCTGGTGGTCCGTGCCGACTGGTGGTTCACCACACCGGCCGTGATTTTCCAGCCGATCTCCGGCCTGTGGCTGGCTCACATGGCCGGCTGGGAATGGACGACGCCGTGGATCATGGCCTCCATCGTCCTCTTCATCATTACGGGTATCTGCTGGCTACCCGTCGTCTGGCTGCAAGTCCGCCTGGCCAGAATGGCCGAACAGGCCGCCGCCAACAACGAAGCCCTGCCCGAACGCTACTGGCGCTACGCGAGGCGCTGGGAATGGCTCGGCTATCCGGCCTTCATCGCCATGCTCGGGGTCTATTTCCTGATGGTTCTGAAGCCGACGTTTTAATATTTTTCACCCAAGGAGTCCGCCATGCACACGCAAGCCCTGATGCAACAAGCACTCGGTCCGCAATGGGAACAACTACCACCCGCGCTGCAGAAGCATTACCAATTGGCCAGCCATACCGATGTCGGGGCGCTGGATATCGAATACCCCGGCTTCATGCAGGTGCCGCTCAGCCTGCTGCATCGCATCGGCGCCCTGCTCCACCGGCGCGGCCAGGCGGTGCCGACCACCGTCGAGAAATGGATGGACGGCCGCACCCAGCACTGGAAACGCACGATCAGTTTCGCCGGTGGCCGGAAAATCTACTTCAAGAGCCACTGGCACTACGCCGGCGGCAACGAGCTGATCGAGTACGTCAATCCCTTCCTCGGGCTGCGCATGGCGGCCAGCGTCGATGACGGCAAGCTGATTTATACGGGCCGCAGTTTCGTCCTCAAGCTCGGCGCGCTGAAGTTACCGATCCCGGAATGGCTGGTCCTCGGACACACCAGCATCGTCGAAACGGCGCTCGACGACGGCCGTTTCGCCATGGATTTTCGGCTCCGGCATCCGCTGTTCGGGCAGATCTACCGCTATGCCGGGACCTTCAAAGCCTGAGTACCCGCTTACCCGGCCAGCGCTGCCGTCACGATACCCTGCGCCTCGCGGACCAGTTCGGCGAGGTGTTCGGCGCTCTTGAAGCTTTCGGCGTAGAGCTTGTAGATGTCCTCGGTGCCCGATGGGCGGGCGGCGAACCAGCCGTTGGCAGTACTCACCTTGAGACCGCCAATGGCCGCGCCGTTGCCGGGTGCGCAGGTCAGGCGGGCGGTGATGGCTTCGCCGGCCAGGCTGGCGGCGCTGACCTTGTCGCCGGTCAGTTGCTTGAAGGCGGCCTTCTGTTGCCGACTGGCCGGCGCGTCGATGCGGGTGTAATACGGCGTGCCGTAACGCGCCGCGAGTTCCTGGTAATGGCGACCTGGGTCCTGGCCGGTGACTGCGGTGATTTCGGCGGCCAGCAGGCCGAGGATGATGCCGTCCTTGTCGGTCGTCCACACCGTGCCGTCGCGCTTGAGGAAGCTGGCGCCGGCGCTTTCCTCGCCGCCAAAGCAGATGCTGCCGTCGAGCAGGCCGGCCGAGAACCATTTGAAGCCGACCGGCACTTCGTAGAGCGTGCGCCCCAGGCCGCCGACGACGCGGTCGATCAGGCCGCTCGACACCAGGGTCTTGCCGACCGCTGCTGCGGCCGACCAGTGCGGACGGTGGCTCAGCAGATACTGGATGGCGACCGCGAGGTAATGATTGGGATTGACCAGGCCCAGCGAGGGCGTGACGATGCCGTGGCGGTCGACGTCAGCGTCGTTGCCCCAGGCGATGTCGAAACGGTCCTTGAGCGCGACCAGGCTGGCCATGGCATAGGGGCTGGAGCAATCCATGCGGATCTTGCCGTCGTGATCCAGGGTCATGAAGCCGAAGGCCGGATCGACCGCCGGATTCACCACCTCGATATCGAGACCGTAAAGCTCGGCAATCGGCTGCCAGTAAGCCACGGCCGCGCCGCCCAGCGGATCGACGCCGATACGCAGTTTGGCCCGGCGGATCGCCTCCATGTCGACGACCTCGCCGAGTTCGGCGATATAGGGCGTCATCAGGTCCACGGCCCGGGTCGTCGGCACGGCCAGCGCCTGCGCGTAGGGAAGCCGCTTGACGCCGCGATTGCCGTCGGCCAGCAGGGCGTTGGCGCGCTGCTCGATCCAGCCCGTGACGTCGGTGTCGGCCGGGCCGCCGTGCGGCGGGTTGTACTTGATGCCGCCATCCTGCGGCGGATTGTGCGAGGGGGTGATGACGATGCCGTCGGCACGGTCGGCCGGGTGGCCGGCGTTATGGACGAGGATGGCGCGCGAGATGACCGGCGTCGGCGTGTAGCCGTCATCGGCCTGGAGATGCGTCAGCACGCCGTTGGCAGCGAGGACTTCGAGGGCGCTCTGCTGCGCCGGATCGGACAGCGCGTGGGTGTCCTTGCCGAGGAAGAGCGGGCCGCGGATGCCGGCCTGGGCGCGATATTCGGCAACGGCCTGGGCGATGGCGAGAATATGCGCCTCGTTGAAACTGCCGTTGAAAGCCGTGCCGCGATGGCCGCTCGTGCCGAAGGCAACGCGCTGGGCCGGATCGCTGGCGTCCGGCAAATTCCGGTAGGCCGCCAGCAAAGCGGGAATGTCGGTCAGGCTGGATTGCGGGGCCGGCTGACCGGCAAGGGGATGCGCCATGGTGATGTCCTGAGGTAGAGGTTTTCCGGCCGCTTGCCAGGCATCTGCCGGCAACGGGGACGACATGGTAACAAAGCTTTATGCCTGGCAAGTATTTCGCATTCAGCAATGGAACGCCCAGCCGCTGGATTCTGCGCTCAAGCACCGAACGGAACCGTGCCCTGGCGCATATAATCCGCGCCATGCTGCGCTTCGTCCTCGATACCAACGTCGTCCTCGACCTCTTCCACTGGGCCAACACCGATGCCGTGCCGATCATGGCGGCGCTGGAGGCCGGCCGCATCGAGTGTTTTGTCGACGAGCGCACGCTCGACGAATTGCAGCGCGTGCTGACCTACCCGCAACTGAAAATGACGCCGGAAATGATCAGCGAGCGCTACGCCCGCTACCGCGGCCTAGTCAAATGCGTACCGGCCGGCGAGGCGCCGCCGCTGCCGCGCTGCAAGGATCGCGACGACCAGAAATTCCTGGAACTGGCCGCCCGTTGCGCCGCCGACATTCTGGTCAGCAAGGACAAGGCGTTGTTGAAGCTGCGGGGCCGGACAACCCTGGCTTTCCAGATCATCAAGCCGGCGGCGGCTTCGGCGCTGCTCGCTGGCTAGTTCGATGCCGGCCTGCCCGCACTGTTGCGCAAACGGCGTCGGGCACTGGCGCAAATGGTTCTCCGGGCCAGCCTTCCCGGCCGTCTGCCAACGTTGTGGCGGTCTCAGCTAGGTGCTGAACGGGCGCTCGGCCGACATCCTGTTGCCGGCCACGCTCTGGCTGCTCGGCACTGGCTTGCTTGCCGCCCTGCTCGACTCGGGCTGGCCGCTGCTGATTGGCCTGCTGACCAGCCTTGCCACCTACTTCCGGCGCTGGCAGCGCAGCGAACTGATTGCCACCGATCAGGCAAGCACCAAAAAAACGCAGGGGCGACACGCCATCCTCAACGCCATCGCCCTGCTCCTGACCAACCTTTTCAGCTGAGACCGGCTCAGCGACAGAGCACACAAAGACTCGGCACTAATAGTCAACGACTGCCAACAGTTGGCATTACCGCGGCATGAACTACGCCCCCTTTAAATGAGAACGGTTGTCATCCACAAAAGACAACGTTACAATTAGTCACACTTACTTACATCCAATCGCCCAGCCAGCCAGCAGAGCCATCGGCAACTGCCCCAGCCAGCCACGCAAATTCCATTCAGGGAGTTTTTCCGTGCTCGCATCACTGGCTTTTTGCCCCCCTACGGCTCGCATGCGGATCATCAGCGCCGCCATCATCGGCCTACCTTTCATCACTCACCCGGTTCAGGCAGCAGACGACGAGAAGCTTCTCAACCAGGTCGTCGTCACCGATCAGCGTGATGCGCAGATCGAGCGCAAGGAAAGCAACGTCCAGAAAATCGTCATTTCCGAAGAGGAAATCGAACGCTTCGGCGACGTCTCGGTCGGCGACATCCTGAAACGCCTGCCCGGCACCTCCTTCACCGGCCCGGCCGGCGTGACCAAGGATGTCCGCATGCGTGGCCTGGACAAGGGCTATACCCAATTCACGATCAATGGCGAAGCGGTGCCCGGCGCGACAAAAGAGCGCCAGATGCAGGTCGACCGTCTGCCGGCCGACATGATCGAGCGCATTGAAATCATTCGTAACCCGAGTGCCGAATACGAGTCGGGCAACGTCGGCGGCATTGTCAATATCGTCTTCAAGCAGCGTGTCGACGAACTGACCCGGACCCGCATCGCCTATGGCCAGAACGGCAAGATGGACGTCGGCGACGTGATCGTCCAGACCAGCAAGAACTGGGGCGACATCGACCTGCTGCTCGCCGCTTCCTACACCAAGGGTGCCGAAAACGTCATCGAAGAGAAGAAGACCTTCAACATCACGACCGGAGCCGTCAGCGCCACCGAATACAAGCCCAAGCCGGTGGACAAGACCGAGTTCCTGTTCACGCCGCGCCTGACCTGGCGCTTCGGCGAAAACAAACTGACGCTGGAACCGTTTATCTCGGTCGGCACAGAAGACAAAACCGAGAACAACACCGTGCGCAATACCACGGTTATCACCAGCCGGGTCGCCACGACCGAGAACAAGGACGACAAGATCGCCCGTCTGGCCGGTCGTTATGACGGCAAGACCGCCTGGGGTACCTGGTATGCCAAGGCCGGCAGCCAGCAGACGACATCGGAAAAAGACAAGGTCACCTGGACCCAAAGCTACAACGCAACGACCGGCGTCTACACCGGCGCCAAGCGGGCGACCGAGTACGAGGACCTGAGTGAAAGCATCAATTACGCTGGCACCGGCCTGAACTTTGCCATCGGCAGCGCACAACGCATCTCGGCCGGCATGGAAGTCCGCCAGTCCGACTACAGCAGCCGCAAACCGAAGACCGAGCAGGCCTTTTCGGCGGCTGGCGTGGCCGGTGCGATCGTCGACAAATCGGGCGTGCGCGACCGTTTCGACATCACCGAAGACAAGCTGATTTTCTTCGTCCAGGACGAGATCAATCTGTTGGCGCGCCATTGGCTGACCCCCGGCATTCGTTACGAGCGCACCTCGCGCGAAGCGCAGGGCGGCGACGGCGTCGCGCTCAGTTCGACCCAGCAGGCGAGCAACCCGTCACTGCATTACCGCTGGGCCATCATGGACGACTTGAACTTGCGAGCCAGTCTCGCCAAGACCTTGAAGCTGCCAAAATTCGACCAGCTCAACCCACTCAGCGAACTGAAAACCGGTACCGCCAGCGACCCGGACAAGGCCGGCAATCCGGATTTGCTGCCGGAGCGGGCAATCGGTCTCGAGGCCGGTTTCGAAAAACTGTTCATGGGCAGCCGCGGCATCCTCGGCGTCAATTTCTACAACCGGGAAGTCCAGGACTTCATCGAAGACCGGACTGCGCTGGAAGGCGCCCGTTACGTCAAGCGACCGCAAAACGTCGGCGACGCGCATTTCTGGGGCATGGAACTCGACCTGCGTTTCCCGCTCTACGAAAAGCACGGGCATGTGCTAAACCTGGTCGGCAATCACTCCGAACTGCGCGGCGAAATCACCAGCCCGAGCAAAGGCAAGCTCGACGTCAAGGAAATGCCGGAACGGGTCAGCAACCTCGGCCTCGACTATCGGCATCGCCCGACCGCCTCGTTTGCCGGCTTCTCGGTCAATTACATCCCCAAGTTCAGCACGCACAGCACCAACGACGACGGTGTCCTCGAAGAAAAGACCTGGGGTTCGCGCACCGGCCTCGATCTTTATTTCGGCAAGGCATTCAGCCCTCTCGCCGAAGTCCGGCTGATCGCCCGCAACGTGCTTTCGGTGGAAAAAAAGGAGTGGACCGTCAAGCGCAGCGAAACGACCGGCCTGATCACCGCCAGCGAGTTCAAGGTCGAACGCTCCAAGCCGACTGTGATGCTGACCTTCGAAAGCCGCTTCTGATTGGCTGACGCAAACCCATTTCCCTGCCTCTGATCGGAGACGCCCACTTGAAACTCAATCTCAAAGCCCGGAGCTGGCACACCTGGGGCAGCCTGATTCTCGCCCTGCCCATCCTGATCGTCGGCGCCTCGGCGGTATTCATTGCCCACAAGAAGGCGCTCGGCACCGAAGCCGTTGCGGTCAACGCCAAGTGGCTGCCCGGCTACCGGACGAGCGCCGCCAAGGAAATGGGCATCGAGCCGCGCGCCGCCCTGACGACCGCCGCCGGCACAAGCTACATCGGCACCCAGCAAGGCTTGTACGAACTGGCCGGCGATCGCCTGGTCGCCGTCGATGCGCTGGCCAGCACCCAGGTACGGGCGATTGCCGAAGCGCCGTTCGGCATTGTCATTGCCGCCAAAAGCGGCATCTGGCTGAAAAAGGACGCAACCTGGGAGCGCGCGGAAAAAGGCGATGCCTGGCAGGCCACCAGCCAGCCGGACGGCAGCATCATCGTCGCGCTCAAGGACAAGGGACTGCTCGTCAGCCGGGACGGCCGCAACTGGCAACGCAACGAGCGCTTCAACAGCGCCCTCGCCAGCGCCGCCAACGAACAGGCGGACAAGCCGCTGAGCATGGGCAAGCTGATCATGGACCTGCATACCGGCCAGGCCTTTTTCGGCAAGGAAGGCGAATGGATCTGGATCGACCTGGTCGGTCTCGCCATGTGCCTGCTCGCGCTGACCGGCGTGTGCATGTGGTGGCGCGCCGAAAAGCGCAAAGCTGCAATGGCGGCCTAAGCCCATGCTGGCCATCCTCACGGGCCTCGCCCTGCTCGCCCTTGCCGGGCTCGCCTGGCTGATCGGCGACGGCCTCTACGCTATCGTCCGCCGCCGGCGCAGCGCGGCAGCGCGCCGCCCGCGCCGCCTGCAGGTCATCAGCCGCCGCGAGGTCGGCGACGAACTGCTCTGCCTCGAACTGGCCGATCCCCGGCGCCGGCAGTTGCCCGCCTTCGCGGCCGGGCAGCACGTTCTGCTCACCGCCCCCACCGGCCAGAACGGCCAGCCGATCCGGCGCGCCTATTCGCTCGCCGCCTGGACAGCGCGCCCCGAGCGCTACGAACTGGGCATCAAACGTGAAGCACAAGGGGCGATGACGCAATGGCTGTGGCAGCATCTCCAGGTCGGCGACAGCATCGAGGTTTCCCCGGCACAGGGCGATTTCGTCATCGCACCGGGCACTACGCCGCTTGTCTTGATTGCCGGCGGCATCGGCATCACGCCGTTGCGCGCCATGGCACAAGCTGCGCTCGGCAGTGGTCGGGCCATTCTGCTTTTCCAGCAGGCCCGCCGGTCGGACGGCCTGCTCTACCACGACGAATTCGCTACCCTGGCCGCCAAGCACGCCAATTTCCACTACCTGCCGCGCTTGTCGCGCCCTGCCGCAGACTGGGCGGGAGAAACGGGCCGCCTCGATGCGCAACGGGTACTCGCCGAACTCTCCACCGCGCCGCCGGCCGAATTCTATTTGTGCGCCGGCAATGCGATGCTGGGGTCACTTGAGCATGGCCTGCTCGCCCAGGGCATCGCCAAACGACAGATCCACCGCGAAGTCTTTAGCGCCGGTACGGAAAGCGGGCAAATCGGCCTCAATTTAACGGTCGACCGTCCGGGAACAAGCAAAACCGTAATCAGTGCCGGCGAGCCGACCGTGCTGGCCACTCTCGAAGCGAACGCCATCGCGGTAAGCGCCGAATGCCGGGCCGGCAGTTGCGGCCAATGCGTGGCCACCTTGCATCACGGCGCAATCGACTGGCTGGTCGAGCCGGAATTCAAGGTCGGGCCACGCCAGTTTCTGCCCTGCGTCTGCGCAGCCCGCAGCGACCTCGGCCTGGGACTAGCCTGAAGCCGCAAGACTCAGCCCTGACGCCGGCGGAACACCCAGCTCTTTTCGTCCGACACCGACGGCTCGTAGGCATAGCCGTCGTAATCGAAATCCTTGAGACCCTCCGGCTCCTTGAGCCGGTTCACCACCGCGTAGCGCGTCATCAGGCCGCGCGCCCGTTTGGCGTAGAAGCTGATGATCTTGTACTTGCCGTTCTTCCAGTCCTCGAACACGGGCTGGATCAGCTGACCATTGATCTTGCGCCCGACCGCCGCCTTGAAATACTCCTCGGAAGCCAGGTTGATTGCCACCGGCCGCGACATTTCGGCCAGTTCGGCATTGATCGCAGCAAGCAGGCGCTCGTCCCAGAAGGTGTAGAGATCCTTGCCGGCCTTGTTGGCGAACCGGGTGCCCATTTCCAGGCGGTAGGGCTGCATCAGGTCGAGCGGCTTCAAAATGCCGTAGAGGCCGGAGAGGATGCGCACCCGGCTTTGCGCGAAATCGAGATCGTCGGCGGCCAGCGTTTTGGCGCTCAAACCGTCGTACACATCGCCGTCGAAAGCCAGCACCGCCTGCTTGGCGTTATCCGGGGTAAACGGCAGTTGCCAGTCGGCGTAACGATTGAAATTGAGCAGGGCGAGCGGATCGGAAAGATCCATCAGATTGGCGATATCGGCCGGCGACAGCTTGCGCAGTTGCTTGATCAGCGTTTCCGACTGTTTCAGGTAAGCCGGCATGCTGTGCGTAGCGACATGCGGCGGCGTCTTGTAGTCGAGCGACTTGGCGGGGGAGAGGAAGATCAGCATGATCGAGCGAGGCGCGGGTTGGCAAGGCCGCCCATTTTACGCGAGGGCGACCATGCCACGCGGACTGTCGCGGCGGACGTCGGTCGGCGAACAACCGAAACGCTGGCGAAAGCGCACGGCGAACTGCGATGGCGACTGGTAGCCGACCTCGCCGGCGATGCGCGTCACCGGCTGCGCCGTCGATTGCAGCAAGGTCAGCGCCGTCGACATGCGCACGTCGAGCAGGATGACCGACAACGAGGTCTCTTCGGCTGCCAGACGACGCCGCAAGCTGGCTTCGCTCATGGCGAAATGACCGGACACCTCGGCCGCCCGCCATTCCCGCGCCGGATCGCCGGCCAGCAGGCGACGCACGCGCGGCGCGAAAGTCGCGTCGTCGAGCAGCAGGCGACCGACGCCCTCCAGCCAGACCAGCATTTCGAGTGCCCGGTGACCGACCACCGCGTCGGGCAGCGCCGGGTCGTCGAGCGATTGCGTCAATGCCGTAAAGGCCTCGGCAAAGGCCGGCGCCACCCTGCCCAGCGTCACCACCGACTGCGGCCGGCCCGGCGGCGCCCGCCACTGGTCGAGCAGGCCGCGCTCCCAGCATAACCAGCGGGCGCGGTAACTGGGCGCCTCGCCGAGATAATTGGTGATATCAAAGGACTGGCCGCCAGCCAGCGCCACCGCTTCGCCAGCCTCGACCCGCAAGCTGCCGGCCTCGCCATGCAGGATCTTGTAGCCGGATTCGACCAGCACCAGCGTCGGCAGGTCGATCCACACCCGCCGGAACTGGAGCGGCTGGCGCTGGACGATGCTGCCCGACACGGCAATACCGGAGCGCTGGACAAGGCTTGGCTGCATACGGATCTCCCGGATGGCCGGCGGCATGCCGGCCTTTTTCGGCAATGTTAACGCGAACCGCGCAGGGTCAGGCTGGCCTTGCCCAGGCCGTTCGCCCAGCTCATGAAACCGACCAGGGCCGGCGTTGCATTGGGCGGCAATTCGAGCTTGTCCACCTTCAGCGCATGCACGGTAATGATGTAGCGGTGATCCTGACCGAGCGGCGGGCAGGCACCGAGATAACCGGGCTGGCTGGCGTCGTTGGCAATGCTCAATGCCCCGGCCGGCAAACTGCCACCGACACTGCCTGCCCCCGCCGGCAACTCGCCGACATTCGCCGGAATATTGGCGATCACCCAGTGCCACCAGCCGGAACCGGTCGGCGCATCGGGGTCGTACAGGGTAACGACAAAACTCTTGGTGCCAGCCGGCGCGCCGGACCATTTGACTTGCGGCGACTGGTTGCCACCCTGGCAGCCGAAAGTATTGGCAAACTGCGCGGCAGGCAGCCGGCCGTCGATCTGGCTGGCACTTTCCACCTTGAACTCGGCGGCCTGGGCCAACCCCGTGGCCAGGGCAAGAGCGGCCAGGCTGGCGAAAATCCGGGAATTGCAATTCATCTTCTTTCTCCTTGCTCGGTTGTGATGGAAGACAGTGTGCCGGTCCGCCAGCCAGGCCGCTGTTCCATGCCGCTCAAGTATTGTCGCGATCCGCTCAACTTCGACTGCCAACCGGCAATCTCCGTTGTCCAACAGTCAGCACGGCGATTCTCGTCCCCGGCTGGTAAAATTCATCCTTTGCATTTTCTGGAAACCCCATGAAACGAACCCGCTTCGGCTCGCGTGACCGCCTTTCCCGCGACGCCGCAGAACTCCAGCGCCTGGCCACCGGTCTTTCCGAATCCGGCGGCAAGCTGGAGGATACCTACTGGGAAAACCAGCTCGCCGAAATCGTCGATAGCCTGTTGAAAAACGGCGCCGAAGACGACATCAACACCGCCCTCGACCGCCTGTTCGAGGCCAATCCGCGCGCCCATGACGAACTCGCCGACATGGTCGAGTCGCGCGCCGAAACAAATCGCATGGATTTCAAGGGCGCCGACTTCGACATCCAGTTGTTCGCTGCGCCGATTCTCGCCTGGTCGCGCTTTTCGATTCCCTCCTGCGCCCTGCCGAAAAGCACCGTCGAAGCCCTGGCCACGCATCTCGGCGCCCATGTCTTCGGCGCCGACACCCGCGTTGCGCTGGCCGACTACCTGTTCAGCCCGGATCAGTTGCCGCGCAGCTTCTGCGACACCTGGCAACTGACCCAGACGCTCGGCCAGGCCACGCTGGCCGGTGAACACCTGAAGGTCGACGGCGAAGGCATGCCGGAAACCAACCGTTTCCTCTCCGACGTCCGCTACCTCGTCGGCGCCATCGCCATGCCGCGCGGCAAGGCGCTGTTCCGCTGGAACGAGAAGGACGGCACCAAGGAAACGGCGCTCAAGGAATGGATCAAGCAGGGCAGCCCGAATCTCGAACCGCTGCTCACCGGCTGCGCCTGGGAACCGCTGCTGCCCGACGCCTACCACGCCGGCTGCCGCAATGCCGACCGCCTGTCGCGGCCCTATTCGCTGAAGGCTTCGGTCGCCTTCCTGCAGACCATGCTCGGCCTGATGCCGGCCGACATCCGCGCCGTCGTCGGCCCCTGCTACGACCGCCGCATGGAGGAATACCGCGTCGGCCTCGGCCCGAAGGACGGTGACGACACCTATCACGGCATCGTCTGGCCGCTGCTCGGCGCCGAAGACGAAGCGACCGACGCGGCCGGCGAGATCGAAGCCGTGCTGCGCGAATGCGGTGTCAAGGATGTGCAGTTCCTCGACCACCATTTCCCGATGGAATTCTGCGACGACTGCGGCGCCCCGCTCTTCCCCAACGCCGAAGCCGAACTGGCGCACGCCGAAATGCCGGAACAGGCGGCCGCCAACTCGCAAGCCCTGCATTGATGGAAAAGTCGTCGAACCAGGCCTGGCTGGCGCGCAGCCAGGCCGCCGTCTGGCATCCGTGCACGCAGATGCAGCACCACACCGACGCCGCTTCGCCGGCGCATTTGCCGCTGGTCCCGATTGCCCGCGGCAGCGGCGCCTGGCTCTACGACTTCGACGGCAAGCGCTACCTCGACGGCATCAGCTCGTGGTGGACCAACCTGTTCGGCCACGCCAACCCGCGCATCAACGCGGCGCTGCGCGATCAACTCGAAACGCTGGAACACGTCATGCTGGCCGGCTTCACGCACCAGCCGGTGGTCGAGCTATCCGAACGGCTTTCCGCCCTGACCGGCGGCGCGCTCGGCCATGCCTTCTACGCCTCGGACGGCGCCTCGGCGACCGAGATCGCGCTGAAGATGAGCTTCCATTACTGGCGCAATGTTGGCCGCCCGGAAAAGGCCGAATTCCTCTGCCTGGCCGGCAGCTATCACGGCGAAACGGTCGGCGCGCTGGCCGTCACCGATGTTGCCATTTTCAAGGATGCCTACGCGCCGCTCGTCCGCCACGCCGCGCATGTGCTGCCCTCGCCCGACTTCCGCCTGGCCGAACCCGGCGAAACGCCGGCCGACGTCGCCCGGCGCGCCGCCGCCGGCCTCGCCGACTGGCTGGAGAAAAACGGCGAACGCACCGCCGCCCTGATCGTCGAACCGCTGGTCCAGGGCGCTGCCGGCATGGCGATGTACGACCCGGAATACCTGCGCCTCGCCCGCCAACTGTGCGACCAGCATGAAGTTCACCTGATTTGCGACGAAATCGCCGTCGGCTGCGGCCGCACCGGCACCTTCTTTGCGCATGAACAGGCGGACATCCGGCCCGACCTGATGTGCCTGTCGAAAGGCATCTCCGGCGGCTACCTGCCGCTCTCCATCGTCCTCTGTAGCGACACCCTCTACAACGCCTTCCTCGACGATTCGGTCGCCCGCGCCTTCCTGCACTCGCACAGCTACACCGGCAACCCGCTCGCCTGCCGCGCCGCGCTGGCGACGCTCGACATCTTCGAGCAGGACGATGTTCTGACGGCCAACCGCGACAAATCGGCCCGCATTGGCGCCGCCCTGGCGCCGCTGCTCGACCATCCGCAAGTCAAACACCTGCGCCTGCGCGGCATGATCGCTGCCTTCGACGTCGCCACCGCCGACCCGCACTTTTCGCGCAAGTTCTACCGCGCCGCGCTCGAACGCGAAGCCCTGCTCCGGCCGATCGGCAATACGGTGTATTTGATGCCGCCGTACATCGTCAGCGACGAGGAAATTGCCCACCTCGGACGGGTCATCCGGGACGCCCTCAACGACGCCCTGGCCTGATTGAGCCCATCGGGCGGCTCGCCCGGCGAGGGGGTAACACGACGCCCGCCGCCTTGACTTACATCAAGCAGCACCGGCATTTAACGCTTATATTCTCAACTATGATAAAAGGCATAGAAACTTGCCGACCCGACAAGCCTTGCCCGAACCATCGGTTGGACGATGGCATGGTCGGTCGCCTGCCGGGCAAAGGGGAATTTATGGGCATTTTGATTCGTCTGGCCTCGACCGTCGTGGCCCTCTTTGCCTGTGGCTATCTGGTAGCGGCCGAACCGCTGCTGGTGGCGGTCAATAACAATGATCGACCATTCAGCATGAGCAACGAACGCGGCGAACGGGTCGGCTTTTCGGTCGATATGGCGCGCGCCCTGTGTCGGGCGATGGCGAGCGAATGTCGCTTGGTGCCGACCACCTTTGCCGATTTCGTGCCCGGCATTGTCGAAAAGCGCTTCGATTTCGTCGTGGCCAATGTGCTGCGCACCCCCGAGCGGGAAAAGCAGGTCGATTTCACCAACCGGATCTGGCGTTCCTCCTCCATTTTTGTCGGCAAGCCGGGCGCCATCGGCGAAATCTCCAGGACGACCCTGCAAGGCAAGAACCTCGGCGTGCAGAAAGGTTCGGCCCAGGAAAGATATCTGCAGGAGAACTTTGGCGGCGTCGCGTCGATCCAGGCCTACCCGTCAAACACCGAGCGCAACAACGCGCTGGTCGCCGGCAAGGTCGATCTGATACTCGGCTCGACGGTTAGCCAATACGCTTTTCTGACGACCAAGGAAGGGGCGCCGTTCGAATTTGTCGGCGGCCCGATCGACGGCCAGGGACTCGGCGGCGACGTCGCCATCCCCTTGGCCAAGGGCCGCGACGACCTGCGCAAACGCCTGAATGCGGCGATCGACACGATCGTGCACGACGGCACCTTCGCCCGGATCAACAACGCCTATTTCACCTCCAGTGTCTTCTGAAAAGACGAACGCTGGCGCGGCGCCGCCGCGCTCCTACCGCCTGCAGCATGTTCTGAGCGTTGGCGCCCTTCTTTTGCTGCTCATCGCGGCGCTGGTCTTTGCGGCGATCGTCGCCACCCAGGTCCGGATCGCCGATCTGGCCGCCGATACCCGCGACAATGTCTTGCCGGTGATCGTTGTCCAGCAGGATGTAGCGCGTGATGTCGAACGTCTGATCCTCTTCGGTGAGGAACTGCTGAACTCGGCCGATCCACAGAAACGCCGACAGGCCCGGCTGAGCGCCCAGACGCTGGTGTACAACGAGCCGGGCTTTCGCGCCGATGCCAAGATAAAGGAAGTCGGCACCCGGACCTTGACCATCCTGGCCGGGCTTTCGGCCCAGCGCGACCGCCGGGACAAGCTGAACAACGAGGCTTTCAAGCTGCTGCTCGAGATCGGCGCCGCCCAGGCGGACGAGTCGGTGATGGAACAGTTGATCCGCGCGATGAACATCGACTCGGCGCCGACCCTCGACGAGATCACCCGGCAACTCGGCCCACCGCAAAGGAAAGCCGAACCGGCCGGCGGACTGGCGCCCAAGATTGATCGCCTGATCGCCCTGCGCCGCGAAATCGTCGGCATCGACCGCGATAACAGCAAGACCTGGGAGACGACGACGCGCCAGCTAAAAAACGTCACCGACACGCTGAGCAGCGGGGCGCAACTACAGACCAGCGAGCGTTTTTCCGAGATCGAGGCACAGGCGAGCCAGATCAAGCGCCTGGGGATCAGCGGCCTGGCTTTCCTGGTCGGCGTTTTGCTGTGTTTTGCCTGGCTCGCCCACCGCTTCTTCATCCGCCCCCTGATGCAGGCCACCCGGGTTCTCGAACAGGCGCTGCACGGCGAGGAAATCGAGCAGCTTCCGGGCAGCACGATCAGCGAGATCGACTCGATCGTCACCGCCGCCGGCACCCTGCTCGAAAACGCCAAAAGCCTGGCCGGGGAAAGGCAAAAATTATTGACCGCCCGCCTCGACGCCGCCATCGAAGCCGCCAACAACTTCGAGACCCTGGTCCAGCAACGCACCCAACAACTGGAGCAGGCGAGGCAGCAGGCCGAAGCGGCCAATGCTTCGAAAAGCACGTTCCTGGCCAATATGAGCCACGAAATCCGTACCCCGATGAACGGCATCCTGGGCATGGCCCATCTCCTTCGCCGCGACGGTGCCACGGCCAGGCAGGTCGAGCGCCTGGACAAGATCGACGGGGCGGCCCAGCATCTGCTCGGCATCATCAACAACATCCTCGATCTGTCGAAGATCGAAGCCGGCAAACTGCTGCTGGAAAAAGCCGATGTCGTCCTCGGCAGCCTGACGGCAAACGTCATTTCCATGCTGGGCGAACGCGCCCAGGCCAAGAACATCGAGCTGGTCGTCGATGCCGAACCGCTGCCCCGCCTGCTCGGCGACCCGGTCCGCTTGCAGCAGGCCTTGCTCAATTACACGAGCAATGCCATCAAATTCACCGAGCGCGGCAGCATCATCCTGCGTGTGCGCCGCCTCGAAGAAAGCGAGAGCGGCGTCTTGATCCGCTTTGAAGTCGAAGATACCGGCATCGGCATCGATCCCGAGCAAATCGGCAAACTGTTTTCGGCCTTCGAGCAGGCCGACAGTTCGACGACACGCAAATACGGCGGCACCGGACTCGGCCTGGCCATTACCCAGAAACTGGCCCGCTTGATGAGCGGCGACGCCGGGGCCAAGAGCGTGCCCGGGGTCGGCAGTACCTTCTGGTTCACCGCCCGCCTCCAGCGCGGCCGGGCCACCGCCGTCGCCAGCGCTGGGCCGGCCCTGGAAACGGCTGAAAAGATCCTGCAGCGCGACTATCGGGACCGGCGCATCCTGCTGGTCGAAGACGAGATGATCAATCGCGAGGTCACCCTCGAATTGCTCAACGACATCTGGCCGCTCGTCGACATTGCCGAAGACGGCCGGCAGGCGCTCGACCTGGCCAGCCGCTACGACTACGACCTGATCCTGATGGACATGCAGATGCCGAACATGGATGGCCTGGAAGCGACCCGCCGCATCCGCCAACTGCCCCGCGGCGGCTCGACGCCGATCGTGGCGATGACGGCAAACGCCTTTTCGGAAGACAAAGCGCACTGCTTCGCTGCCGGGATGAATGATTTCATCGCCAAACCGGTCAGTCCGGACGCCCTGTTCACCACCATCCTGCGCCGCTTGCGAGGCGCCGGCCCGGCCGCCTAGCGAGGCGCCGCAGGGCTCATCGGCGGCCGCCAACCTTGCCAATCTTTGCCATGCCCTTTACGATTCGGCCATGAGCACGATGAACATTTCCCTGCCCGATGCGCTCAAGGCCTTTGTTGACGATCAGGTCAGCCGGCGCGCTTACGGCACCAGCAGCGAGTACGTCCGCGAGTTGATCCGCAAGGACCAGGAACGCCAGCAATTGCGCAGCCTGTTGCTGGCCGGCGCCGTTTCGCCCCCGGCCGGAACCGCCGCGGCCGCCCAGTTCGCCACCTGGCGGGCGCGGGCGACCGACCGCCGCGGACAGTGAGTGGCAAACCGCTCGTCCCGCGTCAGCAAGCCAACCGGGATATCGACGAGACGTTGAACGGCTACCTCAAGGAAGGCCGGCCGGAGATCGCCGGTGCTTTCATCGACGTACTGCAACAGACTTACGCCCAGATCGCCGCCCACCCCGGGGCCGGCTCGACGCATTTCGCCGACGAACTGAATCTGCCCGGTCTGCGTTGCTGGCCGCTGCAGAATCACCCGCAACTTGTCTGTTACGTCGAACAGGCAAGACATATCGACGTCTGGCGCGTTCTCGATGGCAAACGCGACATCCCCGCCTGGCTACACGAAGTGACAAGATGACCCCTTTAGCGATTGAAAACCGCCTGCGCGACGAACTCGCCGAGATCGCCGCCGCCGGCCTGAGCCGCCGCCGGCGCCTCCTCGCCTCGCCCTGCGGCCGACTGGCGACGGTCGATGGCCGCGCGATGCTCAATTTCGCCAGCAACGATTACCTCGGTCTGGCCGGCAATCCGGAAATTGCCCAGGCGATGGCCGACGGCGCCCTGCGCTGGGGTGCCGGCAGCGGCGCTTCACATCTGGTCAGCGGCCATCTGGCGCCGCACGAGCAGATCGAAAAGGAAATTGCCGCCTTCGTCGGCTTTCCCCGCGCCCTGACCTTCTCCACCGGCTACCTCGCCAACCTGGCGATCGTGCCGACGCTGGCCGGACGCGGCGACGCGATCTTCGCCGACAAGCTCAACCACGCCTCGCTGATCGACGCCGTACAACTGGCCAAGGCGCAGGGCGCCGCCAGCCAGCGCTACCCGCACAACGACATGGCGACGCTCGAACGCCAGCTCGCCGCCAGTTCGGCGGCCAACAAGATCATCGTCAGCGATACGGTATTCAGCATGGATGGCGACCTGGCGCCGCTGCCGCAACTGTTCGCTTTGGCCGAACGTTACGACGCCTGGCTGGTGCTCGACGATGCGCACGGTTTCGGCGTGCTCGGCGCGCAGGGCCGGGGCAGCCTGAGCCATTGCGGCCTGCCGACAGCGCCGCGCATTCTGCTCATGGGCACGCTCGGCAAGGCGGCCGGGGTCGGCGGCGCCTTCGTCGCCGGCTCGGACATCGCCATCGAATACCTGCTGCAGCGCGCCCGCAGCTATATTTTCACCACCGCCGCGCCGCCGGCCATCGCCTGCGCCCTGGCGCAAAGCCTGCGCATCATCGAGCAGGGCGAGGCGAGGCGCGCCAACCTGTTCGCCCGCATCGCCCAATTGCGCACCGGACTGAACGGCCTGCCGTGGACCTTGCTGCCCTCGCCGACCGCCATCCAGCCGCTGATTATCGGCCCCAACGACGCGGCGCTGGCGCTGGCCGCGGCGCTCTGGGAAAACGGCCTGTGGGTGCCGGCGATCCGTCCGCCGACCGTCGCGAAAGGCACGGCGCGCTTGCGCATCTCAATATCGGCGGCGCACACGACCGCCGATATCGACCGCCTGATCGGCGCCTTGCGGGAACAGGCATGAACCTGGAAACCTTACCGCGGAATCGCAGAAGAGCCGAGAAAATGGCGAAAAAAGCCGCTCGTACCCTATTTTCTGGCTCGCCCAGAAGGTGGCCTGGATTATCCTCGCCGCTCTTGGTTTTTCCTCAGTGCCTCGGCGTCTCTGCGGTTCAATTGAATTTTTCAGAATGAACCCCACACTCTTTTTCCTGCCCGGCTGGGGACTCGGGCGCGGCCCTTTACTGGCGACGGCCGAGGCCGTCGGCGGGACGATCATCGACCTGCCCGGCTACCATGAGACACCGCTGATCGCCGATTTTTTCGCGGCGGCCGATGCCATCGCCGAGCGCTTGCCGGCCGGTGCCAACTTGGCCGGCTGGTCGCTCGGTGCCCAGTTGGCACTGGCCGTTGCCGCCCGCCACCCGGAAAAAGTCGGCAAGCTGCTGCTCGTTGCCGGCACCGCCAGCTTCGTCCAGCGTGCCGCCTGGCCGCATGCCATGCCATCGGCAACCCTGGCCGAATTCGCTGCCGCCGTCGCGGCCGATCCTGCCGCCATGCTGCCGCGCTTCGTCGGCGCCTTCAATCGCGGCGATCGGCGGGCCAAGGCGGTCAGCCGCGAATTGCTCGAACTGGCCGAGCGCCGTCCCCCTGCCGACGTTCTGGCGACCGGCCTCGACTGGTTGCGCGAGGTCGATCTGCGCGGCCTGGCGCCGCAGCTTGCGATGCCAACCCTGCTCCTGCACGGCGGAGCCGACCCGCTGATGCCATTGGCCGCCGGCGAAGCGCTCGCCGCACTGATTCCCGGCGCCCGACTGGTCGTCTTCGCCGACTGCGCGCACGCCCCTTTCCTTTCCCGCCCGGCCGATTTCAATGCCGCGCTCAGCCGTTTCCTGCATGACTAAACCCTCCAAGGCCCGCATTCGCCAGTCCTTCGAGCGTGCCGCCCCGACCTACGACGGCGCCGCCCATATCCAGCGGCGGATTTGTCAGCAACTGGCCGCCTCGCTGCCGGCCCTGGCGCCGGCCCGCCTGCTCGATGCCGGCTGCGGCACCGGCTACGCCCTGCCCCTGCTGCAGAGCCGTTTCCCGGCTGCCCAGGCCCTCGCCTTCGATCTCTCGGCCGGCATGCTGCAGCGGATCGCCGCCCCCTGCTGGCGACTGGCCGGCGACCTCGAACACCTGCCGCTGGCCGATGCCAGCCTCGATCTCTACTGGTCCAGCCTGGCCGTCCAATGGTGCGACCTGCCCGCCGCGCTGCGCGAAGCCCGCCGCGTGCTGCGGGCGGGCGGCCATCTCGCCCTGGCCAGCCTCGGCCCGGAGACGTTCCACGAGTTGCGCCATGCTTTCGCCGGGGTCGACAGCTTCCGCCACACGCTGCCTTTCCACACCCCACAGGAAGTCGCCCGGATGGCCGGCGAAGCCGGCTTTTCCCAATTTGCCGTGCACCGGGGACGGGAAGTCGCCCATTACGCCGATTTCAAATCGCTGCTCCGCGCCGTCAAGGCGGTCGGCGCCAACCAACTGGGCGACGGTCGGCGCCCCAGCCTGATGAGTCGCGCCGCCTTCCAGCTAGCCGAAACTGCCTGCGAAACCCGGCGCACCCCAAGCGGCCTGCCGCTTACCTACGATGTCATTTTTCTTTCCGCCCAGCCATGAGCCCAGCCTATTTCCTGACCGGTACCGATACCGAGATCGGCAAGACCTTCATCACCTGCGCCCTGCTCCACCGTGCCACCGCCCTCGGGCTGCGCGCCGCCGGCCTCAAGCCGGTCGCCGCCGGAACCGATGCGGCGGGCCGGAACGAGGATGTCGAGCAGATCCGCGCCGCCAGCAGCGTGCCGTTACCCGCTGCAATCATTAATCCGTACTGTTTCAAGGCCGCCGTCGCACCGCATATCGCGGCCGACGAAGAAGGCCGGCCTATCGTCTTCGCCACCATTCGGGCGGCCTGCGAGAGCGCCCGTCAGGCGGCCGATCTGCTGATTGTCGAAGGGGTCGGCGGCTTTCGCGTGCCGCTCGGGGCGGATGGCGACAGTGCCGATCTCGCCGTCGCCCTCGGCCTGCCGGTGATCCTGGTCGTCGGCATGCGACTTGGTTGCATCAGCCACGCCCTGCTCAGCGCCGAAGCCATCGTCGGACGCGGCTTGCCGCTGGCCGGCTGGGTGGCCAACCGGATCGATCCGGTGATGTCGCGCTTCGAGGAGAACCTGGCTACCCTGCGCCACTTGCTGCCGGCCCCGCTGCTCGGCGTCGTCCCCCACTGGCCGACCGGCGGCGCCGCCGGGGCCGGCCAATTTCTCGAATTACCGGGCGGCCTGTAGGACGCTGGCGACTTCGCGCAAACGCCTCTGCAACACGGCAACCCCCTCGTCCAATCCGTGCACTTCTCCGTTCTTGGCCTTCTGCTCGACGACATAGGCCTCGGCCGCCCCCGCCTCATCGGAAAAAGTGGCGAGCAGACCCTTGATCGTGTGGGCCTCCCGTTGCAGGCTCGGCGCCTCGCCGCCCGCCAGGGCGGCGGCCAGTGAGGCGCAGTTGTGTTCGACATCCTGCAGGAACATGTCGACCATCATCGTATAGATTTCTTCGTCGCCGCCCAGTCGTTCAAGAATGACTGCACGATCCAGCACGAAAGCTCCTGCCATTTCCTTCTCCATTCAACACTGCCCGTTAGCGCCCCGCCCGCCCTCGCCATGACGGCAAAAAAACGCGGCTTCCCCGATCTGTGGCCTCAAATATACGGCACTTCCTCGTCGGCAAAACGCTGGCGCACTTCCAGCACGAGTTCCCATTCGGCGAGCAGGGCCTCGACGCAGAGCGGATCGAAATGCTTGCCCCGGCCGATTTCGAGAAAGTGGCGCGCCTCTTCGAGCGGCCAGGCCTTTTTGTAGGGACGTTCCGAGGTCAAGGCGTCGAAGACGTCGGCCACCGCGACGATCCTCCCGAACAACGGGATGTCGTTCCCCTTCAGACCGCGCGGATAACCGCTGCCATCGTATTTTTCATGGTGACTGATGGCGATCTGCGCCCCGGCCCGCAAGATTTCCGATCCGCTCTCCTTGAGCAGCTCGTAGCCCAGGCGGGCGTGTCCCTTCATGACCTCGAACTCCTCCGGCGTCAGCTTGCCCGGCTTGAGCAGAATGTAGTCGGGAATGCCGATCTTACCGACATCGTGCATCGGCGCCGCTTCCAGGATCAATTTCTGCACCGCCTCGTCGAGGTCCAGCCCTTTGGCGATGGCCTGCGAGTAGTAGGCCATGCGCTGGATATGGGCGCCGGTTTCCGGATCGCGAAACTCGGCCGCCCGCGACATGCGGAAAATCAGTTCCTTTTCACGCTCGCGAATGTCCCGGGTCCGCTCCTCGACCAGCGAGGCCAGGTGTTTGGCCCGGTCGGCCAGGAATTTCTGGCCGCTGCGCAGCGACAGCATGTTGCGGACGCGCGCTCCGAATTCGACCCGATCGATCGGCTTGGTCAGGAAATCGTTGGCGCCGCCGAGCAGGGCTTCGTAGCGGACATCGCGCTGATCGTTGGCGGTGACCATCAGGACCGGGATTTCATCGCGGCCATGGAGGGCGCGGAAGGCGCTGATGAACTTGAGGCCGTCCATGTCCGGCATCATGTAATCGACGATCACTAGGTCCGGCACATTGTCCCGGCACCAGTCGAGGGCCTTCAAGGGATTTCCGAACAATACCGGCTGACACTCGCCGAGCTTGAGCACCAGTGCCTTGATCAGGGTCAGATTGATATCGCTATCATCAATGATCAATACGGTATGCATAAGCGCTCGCAAAGACTGGTGGGTTGTTGGTCAGAGTATATAATGCGCCGCCATGAAACTGCTTTTCGATCTCTTCCCCGTCATCCTCTTCTTCATCGCCTTCAAGTACTCCGAAAAAAGCCCGGAGGTCGCAGCCGGCTGGGTCGGTTCGCTACTTGGTTCGGCGGTCGATGCGAAGCAGGCCCCAATCCTCCTCGCCACCATCGTCGTCATTGCCGCCACGATAGCCCAGATCCTGTGGGTCCGCATCCGCCACGGCAAGGTGGACAAGATGCTCTGGGTCAGTCTGGTACTGGTTTCCGTATTCGGCAGCCTGACACTGATTTTCCAGAACGAGGCCTTCATCAAATGGAAGCCGACCATCCTCTACTGGGTGTTTTCCGGCAGCATGGCGTTCACCGCCATCGTGCTCAAGAAAAACGCCATCAAGACCATGCTCGGCGAGCAATTGACGCTGCCGGAAGCCGTATGGACCCGGGTCAACCTGTCCTGGATCGCCTTCTTCCTGTTCATGGGCGGCCTTAACCTGTTCGTCGCCTTCAATTTCGCGACCGAGACCTGGGTCAATTTCAAACTGTTCGGCGGCATGGGCTTGTTGCTTGTTTTTGTTTTCGGCCAAGGCATACTGTTGTCGAAATACGTTCAGGAAGAAAAGTAATGCTTTACGCCATCATCGCCGAAGACCGCGCCGACTCGCTCGAGTCGCGGCTGGCTGCCCGTCCCGCCCACCTCGAGCGCCTGCAGGCGCTGCAGGGCGAGGCCCGCCTGATCCTGGCCGGTCCCTGCCCCGCCATCGACGCGCCCGATCCCGGTCCGGCCGGCTTTTCGGGCAGCATCATCATTGCCGAATTCGCCTCGCTGAGCGCCGCCCGGGCCTGGGCCGAGGCCGACCCCTACGTCGCGGCCGGCGTCTATCAGCAAGTCACCGTCAAACCCTTCAAGAAGGTCCTGCCGGCTTGAGCGCCGAGACCGTCGAACTGCTCCGCCAGCGCCTGACCGCCGCCCTGACGCCGCAGACGCTGCGCATCGAAGACGAATCGCAGCGCCATACCGGCCATGCCGGGGCCAAGGAGGGCGGCCATTACAAACTGGTGATCGTGGCCGAAGCCTTCGCCGGCAAGAATACCGTCGCTCGCCACCGCTTGATTTATGACATCGCCAACGAGCTGATGCGCGGAAAAATACATGCTTTAGCCATCCACGCCCGAGCGCCCGGCGAAGTATAATTTTTCGGTTTCCCCCACCCAAGGATAAATTACATGCAAAAAATTTCCCGTCTGGCCGCCCTGCTTGTCGCCGGCGCCATCATTACCGCCCCGGCCCTCGCCGCCGACAAGGCCAAGGCCTTTGCCACGGTAAACGGCCAGCCGATTCCGCAATCGGTGTTCGATGCCTTCGTCGCCGAACAGAAGGCGCAAGGTGCGCCCGATTCGCCGGAACTGCAGAAAGCCGTCAAGGAAGAACTGATCCGCCGCGAAGTCCTGGCCCAGGAAGCCAAGAAAAAGGGCCTGGACAAGAAGGCCGAGGTGCAGGGACAAGTCGAACTGGCCAAACAGGCGGTGCTGATTCGCGCCTACCTGTCCGAGCAAGTGCGCGCCCATCCGATCAGCGAAGCCCAGCTGAAGACCGAATACGAAGCCATCAAGGCCAATTTCGGCAACACCGAATACAAGGCCCGCCACGTTCTGGTGGACAAGGAAGATGACGCCAAGGCCATTATCGCCAAGCTCGAAAAGGGCGAAAAGTTCTCCGAACTGGCCAAGCAGTCGAAGGACCCCGGCTCCAAGGACAAGGGCGGCGAGCTCGGCTGGAGCGCCCCCAACGCCTACGTCAAGCCGTTCGCCGAAGCGCTCACCAAGCTGAAGAAGGGCGAGTACACCAAGGCGCCGGTGAAGTCCGACTTCGGTTACCACGTCATCCAGCTCGACGATTCCCGTCCGCTGACGCCGCCGACCTACGAACAGCTCAAGCCGCAACTGCAACAGCGGGCCGGCAACCAACAGGTCGAAGCCCTGGTCAACGAACTACGCAGCAAGGCCAAGGTTAACTGATCCAGCCCTTGCCATGTAACAATGCCCGCTGCCCAGCGGGCATTTTTTTGGAGGGCGGCGGCAATGTTCGGCATGAAAAAATGGTTGGCGGGAAGCCGCACGATGATCGCCGATAGCGCCGCCCCGGCCGTCTCCCCGGCGGCTGGCGAGCGCACCGCACTGCTCTGCCGGGATGCCGTCTTCGATCGGCAAAACCGCCTTGCCGGCCACCTTTTTCGCCTGCCGACCGACACCACGAGCCGCTCGCCATTACAGAGCGACCAACATCTGCTCGACATCCTCGCCACCAGCCAGGCCGCCTGGAACACGCAAACTGCCTTTATCCCGCTTAGCGCGGAAGCGCTGGAATATCCCGCCCTTGACCGGCTGCCGCCGCAGAACCTGGTACTGCTGATCGGTCTTGCCGCGACCGACCCGGCCCCGGAAATTCTCCACGATAGAGTCCGCTTCCTGCGTCAGCGCGGCCTCGCCATCGGCCTCAGCCATCAACCCTGGCACCCGGCATTCGACCGGCTGCGGCCGCTCGCCGACTATGGCGTGATCGATGTCGCGGCCAGCCGGGCCGAGGACATCCGCGACTTTCCCGGCTGTTTCGGGACAAGCGGCCACCCGCCGGCGCTCTTTGCCGCCAACATCGACAGCCTCGACGAACATCGACTCTGCCGGCAAGGGCATTTCTCTTTCTTTCACGGCCGTTTTGCCGAGTTGGCCCAACCCGTCCCGCCGCCCACCCAGACCGACCCGCAGCGGGCCCAGTTGCTCAATCTGCTGCGGCTGGTCGAAGGCGACGCCGAAACCCCGCAAATTGCCGAAGCCATGAAACTGGCCCCGGTCCTCACCTTCCGCATCCTGCGCTATCTCAATTCACCGGCCATCGGTCTCAGCCATCGGATCGACTCGATCAGCCAGGCGCTGATCATGCTCGGCCGTCAGCGCCTGAGCCGCTGGCTGGCGATCCTGCTCTTTTCGGTGAGCGGCGCCGGCTTTGCCGACTGGCTGCTGGTCGAAAGCGCCCTTACCCGCGGCCGGCTGATGGAGGAACTCGGCGCCCGGCTCAGCCCGCCACCGGCCAGCGACCCACTTTTCCTGACCGGTATTTTTTCCTGCCTCGACCGACTGTTACAGCGACCGCTCGCCGAAATCCTCGACGAACTGCCGCTCAGCGACGAAATCTGCGCCGCCTTGCTCACTCACAGCGGTCCGTTGGCCCCCCTGCTCGCCATCGCCGAAGCCTGCGAAACCTTCGATGCCGCCGTGGTGCACGGCGCGGCGCAACGCGTCGGGCTGAGCGTCGCCCAGGTCAATGACGCCCTGCTGGCCGCCACGGCGTGGGCCAGCGAAGTTACCGAACACTGGGAATAGCCGTCAAAGCTGATATTCCACCCCACCGCCCTGCATTGCCATATCCACCACCCGGCGCGACAGGTGCGGCGCAAACAGCGTGATCAGGTCGTAATCGTAGCGCCGCAGATAGGTGCCGCGGCGCAGGGCCAGACGGGTCGTATTGGATTCGAACAACTGGGCGGCGTCGATGGCGACCAGGCCGATATCGCGCTGGGCATCGAAAGCCAAGCCGGAAATGATGCCGAGGCCGAGCCCGAGGCTGACATAGGTCTTGATCACGTCGGCATCGAGCGCCGTGAGCACGATATTGGGCAAGGTCCCGACCCGTTCGAAGGCCCGGTTGATCCGCGAGCGCCCGGTAAAGGCCGTGTCGTAGGTGACCAGCGGCCAGCGCACCAGTTCGTTGAGCGACAGCGGCAGGGTTTTCAGTATCGGATGGCCCTCGGGGACGATGACGCAGTGGCTCCACTGGCGCACCGGCAGGGTCACCAGTTGCGGGTACTGGTCGAGCGACTCGGTGGCAATGCCGATATCGGCTTCGCCTGAGACCACCCATTCGGCGATCTGGATCGGGCTGCCCTGGTGCATTTCGAGCTTGACCTTCGGATGTTGGGTGACGAAATCGCGCACCACCGGCGGCAAGGCATAGCGCGCCTGGGTGTGGGTGGCGGCCAGAACCAGCCGACCACTGTCGCCGGTCGAAAACTCGGCACTCGCCCGCTTCAGATTTTCGGCTTCGCGCAGGATGCGCTCGGCAATTGTCAGGACGGTTTTTCCCGGCTCGGTGACGCCGGTAAAACGCTTGCCGCTACGCTCGAAAATAGCGATGCCCAATTCCTCCTCTAGCAACTTAACCTGCTTGGAGATCCCCGGCTGCGAGGTATACAAGGTCTCGGCCGCCTCCGAGACATTCAATCCCTGGCGCTGGATTTCGACGATATAACGCAATTGCTGAAGTTTCATATTAGTCGGGAGTTGTGAGCGGTTAGTCGGTAGCTATTAGCTAAAGACCAATATCTAATAACTAATTGCTATAACAATCTAACCCAATATTCTTTTTGTTTCAAATGGCCGCTGTTACGATGCGCGCCATGGACATTCTCTACACCCTTTCCGGCTTTGCGGTTGGTGCCATTGTCGGCCTGACCGGCGTTGGCGGCGGCTCGCTGATGACGCCCTTGCTCGTTCTGCTGTTCGGCGTGCATCCGGCCACCGCGGTCGGCACCGACCTGCTCTACGCCGCCATCACCAAGGCCGGCGGCACCGTGGCGCACGGCAAGAAGGGGCATATCGACTGGGCGATCACCGGCCGCCTGGCGCTCGGCAGCATTCCCGCCGCCGCCATCACGCTCTATGTCCTGTCGCAGCTACCCAAGGGCAACAACGCCATCGGCCTGGTCATTTCGAACGGCCTGGGTTTCGCCCTGGTCCTCACCGCCATTGCCATCCTCTTCGGCCGCAAGCTGCGCGCCTATGCCGCCGAGCACGACCAATCGCCGCTCCGTCAATGCTGCCTGGGCAAGATCACCGTCCTCGTCGGCGCCATTCTCGGCGTGCTGGTCACCATCTCCTCGGTCGGCGCCGGCGCCCTCGGCGTTGCCGCCCTCTACTTTCTCTACCCGAAACTTTCACCGATCAGGATTGTCGGATCGGATGTTGCCCACGCCGTGCCGCTCACCCTGGTCGCCGGTCTCGGCCATTGGGCGCTGGGCGGTGTCGACTGGGCGCTGCTCGGCAGCCTGCTGCTCGGCTCGCTACCCGGCATCTGGCTGGGCACCCATGTTTCGGCCAAGGTACCGGAGCACATCCTGCGTCGCTTGCTGGCCTCCATGCTTATCATCATCGGCGGCAAGCTGATCCTTGCTTAAGGAAATTTCATGTACAAATACGATGCCATCGACCGCCAGCTGATCGCCCAGCGCGTCGAACAATTCCGTGACCAGGTGCGCCGCTGGAAGGCCGGCGAACTGAGCGACGACGAATTCCGCCCGCTGCGCCTGCAGAACGGCCTCTACGTCCAGCGCCATGCGCCGATGTTCCGCATCGCCGTGCCCTACGCCATGCTGAATACCGCCCAGCTACGCAAGCTGGCCCATGTTGCCCGCCAGTACGACCGGGGCTACGGTCATTTCACCACCCGCCACAATCTGCAGCTGAACTGGCCGAAGATCGAGGACGTGCCTGACATCCTGGCCGAGTTGGCCGACGTCGAGATGCATGCCATCCAGACTTCCGGCAACTGCCTGCGCAACATCACCACCGACCAGTTCGCCGGCGTCGCCGCCGACGAAGTGATCGATCCGCGCCCGCTCGCCGAAATTCTCCGCCAGTGGACCACCTTCCACCCGGAATTCGCCTTCCTGCCGCGCAAGTTCAAGATCGCCATTTCCGGCACCAGGGAAGACCGCGCCGTCACCTGGTTCCACGACATCGGCCTGCATCTGCAGCAGCAGGGCGGTGAGACCGGTTTTCGCGTCCTCGTCGGCGGCGGTTTGGGCCGCACCCCGATCCGCGGCCAGGTGGTCCGCGAATTCCTGCCCTGGCAGCACATCCTGACCTATTGCGAGGCCATTCTCCGCGTCTATAACCGGGCCGGCCGACGCGACAACGCCTACAAGGCGCGCATCAAGATCCTGGTGCAGGCGCTGGGCGTCGAGGAATTCAGCAAGCAGGTGGAAGCCGAATGGGCGCATCTCAAGGATGGCCCGGCCACCCTGACGCAGGCCGAATTCGACCGCGTCGCCGCGCATTTCACGGCCCCCGCCTACAACGCTGCGGCGGCCGACGACGCCGGTTTCCGGCAGCATCTCGCCGACAACACCGCCTTCGCCCGTTGGGTCGAACGTTGCACCCACCCGCACCGGGTCGCCGGCTACCGCGCCGTCACGCTGTCGCTGAAGCAGCACGGCGTGGCGCCCGGCGACATCACCTCCGAGCAGATGGAGACCGTCGCCGACCTGGCCGATCATTTCAGCTTCGGCGAACTGCGCATCAGCCACGAACAGAACATCATCCTCGCCGACGTCCAGGAAGCCCATCTCTACACCCTCTGGCTGACCGCCAAGGGAGCCGGCCTGGCGACGCCCAATGTCGGCCTGCTGACCAGCATCATCTGCTGCCCGGGCGGCGACTTCTGCGACCTGGCCAATGCCAAGTCGATTCCCATCGCCAACGCCATCCAGGCCCGTTTCGACGATCTCGACTACCTCTTCGACATCGGCGAAATCGATCTCAACATCTCCGGCTGCATGAATGCCTGCGGCCACCATCACGTCGGCCACATCGGCGTGCTCGGGGTGGACAAGAACGATGCCGAGTTCTACCAGGTGACGCTGGGCGGCCGCCAGGGCAACGAAGCCAGGCTGGGCAAGGTGATCGGCCCATCATTTGCCGCTGACGAAATGCCCGATGTGGTGGACAAGATCATCAAGGTCTACATCGACAATCGCCACGAAGACGAGCGTTTCCTCGACACCTTCGATCGCATCGGCATTGACCCGTTCAAGAACCGCGTTTATGAAGGCCGTGCCCACGGCAAGGCCAAGGCAGCAGAAAAGGAGGCCGCATAATGGCTCAGTTGATCAAGAACCAGGCCATTGCGCTCGATCCCTGGACCAGCCTGGCGCTGGCCGATGGCGAAACGCCGGAAACCGTCGCCCTGCCCGTCGGCCAGGTGATCTTTCCATTTGCCGTCTGGCAATCCCGACGCGCCGAAATCCTTGCCCGCGGCACGCCGGTCGGTGTGCTGCTCGAGCCGGCCGACCCGATCGAAGACCTGGCCGCTGACGTGGACCAGTTGGCGTTGATCGCCGTCAATTTCCCGAAATTCGTCGATGGCCGCGGCTACTCCATCGCCAGCCTGCTGCGCCAGCGCTACGGTTACAGCGGCGAACTGCGCGCCGTTGGCGACGTCTTGCACGACCAGTTGTTTTTCATGCAACGCGTCGGCTTCGATGCCTTTGCGCTGAAAGACGGCAAGGATGCCGAATATGCGCTGAAAACAGCATTTGCCCCGTTCTCCGAGACCTATCAGGTATCGACCAGCCAACCGCAACCTTTCTTCCGCCGTCGCGCCTGAGATTTTTCGATGACCCCGAACCTCCTCAACATCACCCCGGAACTGACCGCCAGCGTCGCCAGCAAGACCGCCGCGGTTAGGACACTGCTCGCCGAGGTGGCCGCCGACTGGTCGCCGGCCACCTTCGCCAACAGCCTGGGTGCCGAAGACATGGTGCTCACCGACCTGATCGTCAAGAGCCAACTGCCGATCGAAATCTTCAGCCTCGACACCGGCCGCCTGCCGCTCGAAACCTACGACCTGATGGCCGCCGTGCAGCAGCACTACGGCCTGAAGCTGAAAGTCTATTTCCCGCAGGCCGAGGAAGTCGAAAGCTTCGTCCGCAACCACGGCATCAACGCCTTCTACGAATCGGTGACCTTGCGCAAGGCCTGCTGCTACGCCCGCAAAGTCGAACCGCTGCGCCGCGCCCTGGCCGGCAAGCGCGCCTGGATCACCGGCCTGCGCGCCGAACAGGCGGCCACCCGGGTCGGCCTGCCGAGCCGCGAGTACGACGAAGGCAACGGCCTGGAAAAATTCAACCCGCTCACCGACTGGTCGGAAAAGGAAGTGTGGACCTACATCAAGCAGAACGCCGTACCCTACAACGCCCTGCACGACAAGTTCTACCCCAGCATCGGCTGCGCCCCCTGCACCCGCGCCATCAGCCTCGGCGAAGACGTCCGCTCCGGCCGCTGGTGGTGGGAAAGCGCTGACACCAAGGAATGTGGCCTTCATTTGAAGGCCACTACCTAAGTCAGCGCTTCAGCGCAGGCTAAACGCGCAACGATGTTATGCCCTGCAGGGGCGGCCGTAGCTAAACGCCGGACTCGAAAGAGTGCGGCTTACATCTCAAAGGCTGATCCGGCGATCAGCGCTGGCCACGGAGGGAGCGACTTTGACCGTAGTGTTGGGCGTTACCCACACAATCAACCTCTCTCATCTTTTACGGTTGCTGCACTAAGCAACCTTTCTGAATCTTCGTTTGCGAGTTGGATAAGCGAAGGAATATCTTCTGGATGCTGCTCTCGTGCCAGAAAGATGACAGCACCCAAAATTCGGTCGCTTTTGTTGATGACCTGAGCTAGTTGGCCAAGAGTGTTTTGTAGTGCTGATGCACCAAATTTTCTCTGAATCTCATGCACTCGATCTTCATGAGAGAGACCATATTTTTTCGGATTTTTGGCCACGGCGGCTATTCCTGTAGAAATATCTAATCGGGATAGGAAGAAGCCTCGCGGCCCCTCCCTCCCACACCACCGGACGAACGGGTCACGTATCCGGCGGTTCGATGAATTGAATTCCTACCGTGCTGGTGCAAGATTCGGTAGTCCCAAGTTGTTGAAGTAGCGTAATGGTAACGCAAAGGCTAATGCCGGTGTCTTGGACAGCCGCCACGGACCATGCGCCGATTTACTGGTGTTCCACGCTTCGCGGACAGTAACGCCGCGCTTGCGCAGTTCCCGATAGCCGGCCGGTCCCCATTGCTTCCAGAGATAGCTGACGCGTGAAGGTCTGCCACTGCCGGTCTGTCACCCGAGGAAATGGTTCGTCGACTGCAAGGGCGTCGGCACCGGCGAAAAAGCGCTGGTCTATCTCGGCCGCTATCTCTATCGGGGCGTCGTTCAGGAGAAGGACATCCTCTCCTGTGACGAGAAGCAGGTCAGCTTTCGCTACCGCGACAGCCAGACCGGCCAGATCATGGTGCGCACGGTGAGCGGCGCCAGCTTCCTCTGGCTGATCCTGCAACACGTCTTGCCCAAGGGCTTGCGGCGGGCCCTTAACTTCGGCTTTCTGCATCCCAAGAGCAAGGCTCTGATCGCGCTGTTGCAGGTCGTGTTGAAAGTCATGCCCAGCACCGACCTGGGCTGGATGAAACCGCGGCCGCCGTTTCCATGCCCCTGCTGCGGGGCGCCGATGCAGGTGGTGCGAAGGCGGATTCTGTCGGCGTTCGACCGAAGGCGGGGATCAAGTTTGGCCGAGGGCGTGCGCGGGTAAGCCAGCCGTCCGCGGCTTGCTGATGCGCCCTTCGGCGCCACGGGCGCGCTCGGCCTGAAATCGGCAAAAATCGCGGATTTGACCGCCAGAACCGCTGAATCTGGCGAAACGCCGTTGCAATGACGGCGCGCAGTACCGGCAATCGAGGGCTTTCTGCGATGAAAAGCCCTTGGGTACGGTGCAGGACAAAAAGATATTTCCAGGGGAACTACCCAGCCTCCGAACCGGGCTTGTCCAACAACCGGTTCAGATCGTGGCTCGCTTCGCGATCACGATCTAACCTTAATCGTTAGGCATCATGGTTTCGCGCGACGTTTCTTTGCCAGGTATGCACGACATTGATGCTCAGCGGTTTCGTCTCCGCTGATTGGAAGTTCAGCATAGAGGCCGCAAGGGCGAGAAAATGCCTCGTTCGGCTCCAGATTCCAATAGGGTGGCTCTGAAGCGCAGATGTACATTTCCTTTACTCGCCACCCCGATGGTTCTTTCTTCGCCACGACCCAGAGCATTTTGTCGAGCGTTGGATCACAGTCTCCGGCCTTGCTCCAATCCATGACTTTTCCTTCCCCCGCCATGAGCCCGCCGACGAGTACTGCCCAGCCGCTTACATAGTTCAGTCTATCGACCTTGAAACGAACGGGTTGCCCGGCCATGCGGGTCGCTTGGGGACGAATTGCGTCGAGAAATTTGTGTCGCTCCTCTTTGCTCATGCCGATGGCAATATTGGATTGAAGGGCAAATAGAAGAAGGATCGCTGCGCTTCGCATAACTTTCGCTGATGCCTAACGCCGTGCTCTGGGGCAAACCGGAGCGCAGCGTAGGTTTGTCCCTAGCAGCACTTTGTTATGCATTACCAATACCTACCATCGTTCCAACATTTTTAAATCCATTGCCAGTAAGGACTTGGTTCATTACGGTAAGTTGCTTCTGATCAGACACCACATTAAGACCGAACGGCTTGAGATTTAACTTTTCAACATCAATCGTACCATCAGATAACTTACTACACTCGATGACAACACCATCTGGTGTGGTAACTTTCACCGAACTATCAGACTCAACAACGATAACTTTGTCATTAGTTGAAAAATTATCTTTAACCAAAGGGTACCATTCCGTACCTTCCTTATTGGTTGGGATATTTATCCAAACCCTTGGTTTTTTTCCATCTCCAATAAGCACGGGTACAAATCCATTAAAGGATAAGAGTAGATTTACACTTTCGAGAATATTGGTCCCAATTGTCAGTCTTTTTGGGGCTTTATAGCTAGTAGGGAGATCATCTGCTTTCATCTTTTCTCCCTTTTGTCAGGTGAAGGTGGCGTGGTTTGTTCTGTTCAAAATGGCTATCTATTACACTCATAAGTTTATTTTTTTCTATATCATAGTCAGACTTGAATTTTTTATTTAACAAGAAAGATAAAATAATCCCAAGTAAGATAGTAATAATTTCCCAGAGCTCAAGAGATGGGGTCTGCTTAGCTATAAGTGCAGTTATTGCTTTTCCGATAACCGATATAGCCACACCTCCTGTTGCCCCAGCTACCAGAGTAAACCAAAATTCAGCCGTGTAAGGCTTACGAAGAATGGAATATTCAAACCTCGTTAAATCGAAGGGTTTCTCTGCAATGTATCTTTCAGGTTCAGAATCAATATGCCCAGGCACAATCAATGGTTCGTCGAAGGTTCTTCCCTCATACGAGTGTGATTTTTCATCTTGATCTTCACTCATAAGCTTTCCACGCTAATGATTAGATTTGCATAACGTAAAGTCGATGGCATTTTCGCCATGTATTCTGGAAACCCGCCATCCATCCTTACCGGCATCCTTTCCAAAGAAGGTCTCCCAGAGCTGTTTTTGGAGGGCGGGAGCAGATCATTGCTGAGGATAGATGGCGGTGAAACATGGCGCGGGGCCAGGATATGAGGCGTGAGCGCCATGTATCCCGGACTAGCGCCGTCTACGCTGGTGAACATGGCGGCTTGAAAGTTTCTTGTCATAATGAAAAAGGTAAACCACTGCGTTTACAAACAGTCAATTTCTATTGACAGGTACGGCATGGAATTGAACCAATCCTCAACCTTGCTTGGGCGCGTTCGGGAAGTGATTCGCTATGAGCGCTACAGCATAAGGACTGAGTGTTGTTATGTCGAGTGGGTGCGTCGTTTCGCGGCTTTTCACGGTCGTCGTCATCCTCGGAAAATGGGCGCGGACGAGGTTCGGGCGTTTCTCGGCTATCTGGCTGCCGAGTTGAAGGTGGCGGTTTCGACGCTTCAGCAGGCTTTGTCGGCGCTGCTGTTTTTGTATCGTGACGTACTGGGCGTCGACTTGCCCTGGCTGACTAATTGAATGATGTCAAAACAGTTGCTTGCGACGTTTTTTCAGTTCAACCATAAGGTATGCCGATTAACCCCGGCAAGCCTTTGCTTTTCCTCCGCATCTCTGCGTCTCTGCGGTTCACTTGCGTTTTCTAGGAGGTTTGGCCGCACGCTCTCGAAATCAGCGGCCGGGCTCCGCTCCGGCTTGGCCAGACCTCATTTCGTCGTCAGGGTAAACACACCATCCCAATCGTCGGCGGGCGGCTCGTTTTGGAAATGCCTGATCCGCTCGAGGTAGATGGTGTAGATCGAGCGGTCCGGCTGCCCTGCCGCCAATTGGCCAAAGGCCGCGGCGGCGGCCGGCCAGTGTCGGGCACGATAGTCACGCACGGCCTGATGGTAGCTGGCCAACTCCTGCTTCGCCCCGGCCGCCAGCTCGCGCTCCAGTCCGATCGGCTCGTAAATCCTGACCGGTTCTTCCTTGCCCTTGACACGAACGATATCGAGTTCGCGGAAGACAAATTCGGGAAGCTGCGCCATGGTGAATTCGCTGACCACGATCTGGACGCCATATTCTTTGGTCAGGCCCTCCAGACGCGAGCCAAGATTCACGGCATCCCCCATCACCGTGTAGGCCATCCGGAACGTCGAGCCCATGTTGCCGACGGTCATCACGCCGGTATTCAGCCCGACCCCGATGCGAAGTTCCGGCCAGCCGCGGACGCGAAAATCGGCGTGCAGCGCATTCAGCACTTCAATCATTTCCAGACCGGCCAGCAGCGCATGCCGGGCATGTTGCGGGTCGCTCATCGGGGCGCCCCAGAAGGCCATGATCGCATCCCCCATGTACTTGTCGATGGTCCCCTGGTGATGCTGGATCACCTTGGTCATCGCGCTCAGGAAAGCGTTCATCAGGTCCGACAACTCCTGCGGCGACATGCCCTCGGAAATGGTGGTGAAGCCCCGGATGTCCGAGAACAACACGGTCAGTTCCCGGCTCTCGCTGGCCAGGGTATAGGTCGAGGGATCTCGCGCCATCTTCCGCACCAGTTCCGGTGGCACGTATTGCCCGAAGCGGCCGGCCAGCAAGCGTTTTCCGCGAGCTTCGACAAAGAAGCCGTAGGCGATATTCAGGACAAAAATGGCGATGCCCATCAAGAGCAGCGAGGCCAGCGGCAGCGCCATGTTTTCGCGTGCCCAAAGCAGAAAATTGATGCCAACGAGACCGGCCAATACCGAGAAAGAAAACAGGAAAGCCCAGAACGGATTGAGGAAAGGCAGAATCAGCGCCAGTATCACGCCCAGAAGAACCAGGGCCAGCGGTTCGGACCCGACCAGGTAGGCGGGTCGCTCCTTGATCGTGCCGTCGAGGATGCCGGCCACCACGTTGGCATGCGCCTCGACCCCGGCATAGAGGTCCTGGGTCGGCGTCGACCGCAAATCCATCAACCCGGCCGCCGTGGTGCCGACCAGGACAATGGCGCCGTTCAGCACCTCCGGCGCCACCTTGCCCTGCAGAACGTCAATGGCCGAGACATAAAGAAAACTGCCCTGCTTGCCGCGGTACGGAATCAGAGCGCCGAGGTCGATATCGACCGGAATCTGCCGTCTTCCCAAGCGGACGCTTTCCAAGGCATACAACTCGGGCCGGGGCGTGGCATAGACCAGGCCCAGGCTCGACTCCCTGAGCGCCAGCCGGGCGACGGCCAGGCCCAGCGTTTCATAGAGGCCGCCCTGATAACTCTGCAACAGGGAAATGCGTCGGAAGACGCCGTCCGGATCGATCAAAGGCGAGGCATTGAAAAAACCGCCGGCCATCGCGCTGTTCTGCAATTCCGGCAAGTTTGCCGTAAAACCCGAGGCAACCGCGGCCCCGACATGATCCGGACTGAACTTACCGGCGGCCAGGATCGGCGGTGGTAAAACGCCCTTGACCCCGGCCGGGTCGCCATCTTGCCGAAAAAAATAGCCAAGGACGACGCGCCGATTCCGGAAACTGTCGGCGAAAACCTGGTCGAAGCTCAATTCCCGGCGCCGGCTGGCCAGCGCACTCTGGAATTGTCTATCGTGACGCAGCTCATTTTGGGCAAGATGTTCGAGCATCGGCAGGCCTGAGCTCTGGTCGCGCTCGGCGAATACAACGTCAAAACCGAGGACATCGATCTGGTACTGGTCGAACAGCTGATCGACCAGGTGCGCCAGCGTATCGCGTCGCCAGGGCCAATGCCCGATGCCCTGGAGACTGCGTTCGTCGATATCGAGAATGACGATGCGAGTATCCCGGGTATTCGGCATGGTCAGGCGCAAGCGCAAATCGTAGAGATAATTTTCCAGCGGCTTGACGACGACCAGGTCAACGACGCCCGCCGTATGCAGCACGAACAGCGGCACCACCATGAGACTGACCATGATCCGCAAAAGGTGGTGCTTCATCAGCCGCAACAGATTCATCGCCTAACCCGGCCACTTGGCTGAGAAGTCCATCTGCTCGGCCGACAAGAACTTTTCGCCGTATTTTCGATAGACCTCGGCGCTCATGAAGACATCAAACAAATCCGGGTCAAGATGCCCAGAATTTCGGAAATTGTTCATGATCGATAGCGCCTGCGAAAGTTTCAAAGCCTCCTTGTAAGGCCGGTCTTTCGCGGTCAGGGCTTCGAAAACGTCGGCGATGCCCATCATCCGCGCCTGCCAACTCATTTGTTCGCGCTTCAGACCTTTCGGATAGCCCTTGCCGTCCATCCGCTCGTGGTGCCCGCCGGCGTATTCCGGCACATGCTTCAGGTGCTTGGGCCACGGTAGCTGCTCCAGCATCTTGATGGTCGCGACGATGTGATGGTTGATGATTTCGCGCTCCTCCCGGGTCAGGGTTCCGGCGCAGATGGTCAGGTTATCCACCTCGTTATCGGTCAGGAATGCCACCTCCGCCCCGGCCTCGTTGCGCCAGCGATAACGGTTGGCGATCGCCCGCACCGCTTCGATGTCGACGTCTTTCATGCGTTCGCCGCCGATATTGACTTGCCGCAGCAGGCCGCGGTCGGCCTCGATTTGTCGGCAGAAATCGTCATAGTCGGCACGCGCCGCGTCCGCCTCCCCATTTTCCGCAATGCGGCGCCACAGACGCACTTCGGCATCGCGCCGGAGCACTTCGAAACGGGTATCGATCAACTGGATACGGTCAAAGATGGTTTGCAGCTTGGTGGCCTTGTCGACCACATGCACCGGCGTCGTAACCTTGCCGCAATCGTGCATCAGGGCGGCAATACGCAGTTCGTGACGGTCGTTCTCCGTCAGTTTGAAGGCGGCCAGCGGCCCCTCAGACACCGCATCGACGGCATCGGCCAGCATCATGGTCAATTCGGGAACCCGCAGGCAATGGCCACCGGTATAGGGCGATTTTTCATCGATAGCCATATTGATCAACTTGATGAAAGCCTCGAACAGCCCTTCCATCTGCTGAATCAACTGGCGGTTGGTCAACGCGACGGCCGCCTGCGACGCCAGGGACTCGGCCAGACGCTGGGCGGCCAGGGAAAACTCCGTAACCTGCCCATCGACCTCGCTCGTCGCATTGATCAGTTGCAGGACGCCGATGATCTCGTTTTCGTGGTTCTTCATCGGCACCGTCAGAAAGGAGGTCGAGCGATAGCCCGTGCGCTGGTCGAACTGGCGCGTGCCATAAAAATCGAAGCCCTCGGCGGTATAGGCATCGGCGATATTGACGGTCGTCTTGGTGATCGCCGCATAGACCGCGACCATGTTGTCGTTGGCGCTACCATCCGCCCGATACAGCGGCAAATCCGGGAACATCCCGGAGGTCGACTGGGCGCTGGTTCCCCCGAAGGCAATAGCGAGCGAATCCGTGCGGACAATCTCGAAACGCAGGTGGGTCTTGTCCTCGGTCAGCAGATACAGCGTGCCGCCGTCGGCCCGGGTTATCTGTTTGGCGGCAATCAGTATTTTTTCCAGCAGGCGATCCAGGTTACGCTCGTGGGAAAGCGAGGCACCGATATCGTTGAGCTGCTCGAAACGCAGAAAGAGTTCGTCGATAGTATTCATTTTGCCCGCCTCTATTTGATGCAAACCGCTCGAACCTGTTTAATGTCGGTGATCCCCTGCATGACCTTCTCGATGCCATCCATCTTCAAGGTGCGCATTCCTTCATTGAGCGCCAGAGCGAGAATCTCGGCGACCCTGGCCCGTTCCTGCACCAGTTTTTTCACCGCGTCGCTGCCGACCAGCAACTCATGCAAGCCGACCCGTCCCTTGTAGCCGGTGTTGTTACAGGACGGGCACCCCGTCGCGCGGTAGAGGGTGAATTGGCCATCCCTGGCATAACCTCCCAGCCACTCCTGCCGGATATCCCGCTGCGCCGCCTGCGGGTCCTGCAACCAGGTGTCGGTATGGCGCAACTCTTCGCAATACTCCTGCAGCAGCTGGTCGATTTCGGCCGCATCGGCGACATAGGCCTGTTTGCATTCCTTGCATAGACGTTTGCCGAGCCGTTGCGCCAATACGCCGAGCATCGCGTCGGAAAAATTGAACGGATCCATGCCCATGTCGAGCAGTCGGATAATCGACTCCGGGGCAGAATTGGTATGCAGCGTGGCAAATACGAGATGGCCGGTCAGCGAAGCTTCGATACCGATGCTCGTCGTTTCCGGATCACGCATTTCGCCCACCATGATGATGTCGGGATCGGCGCGCAGAAAGGCCTTCATCACCGTCGCGAAATCCAGTCCGGCCTTTTTGTTGATCTGGACCTGGCGCAAGCCTTTCTGGGTGATCTCGACCGGATCTTCCGCCGTCCAGATCTTGGTATCGGGCCGGTTCAGGTAGCCGAGTACCGAATGCAGCGTGGTGGTCTTGCCGGAACCGGTGGGCCCGCAGACGAAGAACAGCCCATAGGGTTTTTCGATGCACTTGATCAGGTTCTGGAAATTGCGCGCCGACAAGCCGAGCTGGTCGAGCTTGATCGGCTCGCCGGCCGCCAGAATCCGCATCACGACATCCTCGACACCACCGGCGGTGGGAATGGTGGCAACGCGCAGCTCGATATCGAGGGGGCCGTATTTCTTGAACTTGATCTTGCCATCCTGCGGTCTGCGCTTCTCGGAGATATCGAGGTCGCACATGATCTTCAGGCGGGTGATCAACGCCGAACGATAGGAGGCCGGCAGCTCGATGTGGTTGACCAGCGAGCCGTCGGTGCGAAAACGGATGATGGTCTTTTCCTTGCCCGGGCGGGGTTCGATGTGGATATCCGAGGCCCCCTGCTGATAGGCTTCGATGATGATCCGATTGACCAGGCGGACCAGTTCGTTATCGGCCGATGCCGATACTTCGTCGGCCAGTTCGCCGACCTCATCTTCATCCCCCATTTCCGAAAGCAGCTCGTTGGCCGAGCCCATATCGGAAAGCACCCCGAAGAATTGATCCACCGTGGCGGCGAACTCCTGCCAGGTGGTGACCCGATAGACGATAGTGTTCTTCGGAAAGATATTGTTAACCACCCGCGACAGGCGCAAACGCTCGGGGTCGGGCGACAGGACAATGATCCCCTCCGGCGTGTCGTCCAGGGGCAACCAGTGGTTCTGATCGACGTAGTCGCGCTTGATATTGCGCAGCAGGTGGCCCGGCTTGAGGCGCCCGGTGCGGAACGGCTCGTAGGGGACGGCAAAATATTTCGCCAGCGCCTCGCCGAGCGCTGCCGGCTTGACCCCGAAATCAGCGAGCAAGACATCCTCGACATCCCGCCCCTGTTCGCGCGCCGCCAGTTGTGCCGAGGCCATCGTGGCAGCACTCAGGACGCCGTCGGCAACCAGGTGGTCGTATTTCGAGCGCGCCACGAAGGGCGCGTTGCGCCGCTGGAGGAAGGCCACCGCCAGGGTTTGCGCCAGTTCCTCGGCACCATCGGCGAGAAATCCCGGAAACGGCTCACCGCCCAGATGATTGATTAGCTGGACCACGCCGAGCAGTTCGCCGTCGCTGCCGAGCACCGGAGCAACCAGCATCTGCTGCGAGCGATAGCCGGTTCGCCGGTCGACCTCTTCCAGGAATTTCAGGCGCGGACTGATCCGCCGCAGCTCATCGTGATCATAGACATCGCGAATATTGACCATTTGGCGCTGGGCGGCGACATAGCCGGCAACACTCTGCTCGGAAACCGGCAAGCGGATATCGCGAAAGGAATTCAGCCCGGTCTTGACCTTCGAGAGGATCGACTGCTTGTCGTCGCTGAGCACATAAATGGTCAGGCGATCGGCATCGAACAAGGCGCAGATTTCCTGCGACAGTTCCAGCATGATTTCCTCGATATTGCTGGTCGAGTGAATCCGGTTGGTAACCGTCTGCAGTATTTTCAGAAACCGCAAGCGCTTGGTGATGTCGCTCATGTTTTTTCGGATCCCCCAAGGCCGCCGTGCAGCAGGAAGGCATTGAAGCCGTGTTGGGCCAGCAGGAAAGCCCCTGCCGCACTGCGTCGGCCGCTTTGGCAATAGACGACATATTCGCGCTGCTTGTCGAGCAAGCCGAAGGCCGAGCGGATTTCATTGAGGGGCAGATTGATCGCGCCCGGCAGGCCATCTTCGGCAAACTCGGCGGGATAGCGAATATCCAGCCAGACGGCCACGCCGCTGGCCACCCGGCGCTCCGCTTCGGGGCGATCGATGGCATGCAGCAAAGGCGTCTGCAACAGTTCGACGAAATCCGGCTTGGCCAGACGGAGCAATGTGCCGTCCTTTTTCATGACGATGGACGCATTTCTGATCGTCTCGGCGATCAGGGCCTCTTCGCCAAAGGCATCCCCGGCCTTTAGTTCGGCGACGCACAGATCGACCCCGCCGATGATCTTGCGCACTTCGCAACGGCCGGACTCGACCAGGAAATAGTCGCTGGCCGGCTCGCCCGCCTTGATGATGACCTGGCCGCTGTTGACGCGGACCCGTACGAAACGCTTCAGCAACTCATGAATATGGGCCGATGGCAACTGCGCCAGCGCACCGGAAGTCAGCACCTGGACGCTGAACGTCCCGAGCACGGTATGGGCAACCGCCGCTTCCGGCACTTCGCCATCCGGGTGGAAGTCCACAAAGGTGGTCAATTGGTCCCAGGTCATCATCACATCGAGGATATCGAACTCCACCCTGAGTAACACGACATCCGTCACTGCCTTGCTGCTGACGGGAACAACGGTCTTGTAGCCGATCGGCCAATTGGCGATGTCGCAACCGCCGACCAGCAGGCGCGAACTGCCATCGGGCAAAACAATTTTCAGTTCGCCGGCCAGCAGGTAGACGAACTCGAGCCTTGATATGTCACGTATTGGATCGCTGCCCAAGGCATGGCTCTCCACCTTGCACAAATCAACCATTTCCACCAAGCGACGAGGCGACAACTCGCGAATGGGTTCCAGGCGTTCGAGAATGCGGGGCGTCAATTTCATGCTAGAACTCGAAAACCTGATTGTTCTGCAGCATTTTTGGCTTGAAGTCGCCGAGGCAACGTTCGATTTCTTCCATGGTCAATTCCATCTGCCCCGGCTTCAGGTGAGTGATGTAGATGTCACAGACCCGCTCGAGCTTGAGCAGTTCCTTGACCAGCATGTTCGGACAGAGGTGTTTCGAGATCACGGCCAATTGCTGCTCGCGATTGGAAAAGGCGCATTCGATGATCAGATAGCGCAGGTTGTGAATCCGGTTGACGGCTCGCCAGAACCCATCGCACCCCCCGGTATCGCCAGAAAAGACAATGCTTGCCCGCCCCGAGTCGATCCAGTAGCCGACCGCGGGCACCGTATGTTCGGCCGGCAGGGCCGTCACATTGCGGCCGTCGAGCTGAACGGTCTGGCCCAGTTCGATCGCCTGATAGCGCAACAAGGGATGATCGGGCGACGGCAATTCCGAAAAATCGGGCCAGATTGCCCAGTTGAAAACATGATTGCGCAGGATGGTGATGACGGCCTCGACGGCATAAACGGTCAGCGGTCTATTGCGTCGATCGGCAACCGTATCGATCATCAGCGGCAAGGAAGCAATATGATCAAGATGGCTGTGGGTCAGGAAGACATGATCAATGACCGCCAACTCAGCGATCGAGAGGTCCGCCACCCCGGTTCCGGCATCGATCAGGATGTCCTGATCGACCAGCAGCGACGTGGTTCGCTGATTCCGCCCCCCTATGCCACCGCTGCATCCAAGTACGCTTAGCCTCATTTTGTGGTCCTGTCGATGGCCAGAGGGTACCGGCCGCAAATTGAACAAACCCCATCTTCCCCGGCAGTTCCCTATTCGACCAGACGGACCGACAAGGGGTGTGCCAAAAGCCGACGGCCCCGTTCGGAGTGCTCGCTAGAAGCGGTAGAACAACGAAGCCGTCAGGCGCAGCCGCGTCTTTTCCGGATTCAGGTCATTGCGGTCCACCACCTGCGCCAAATCCAGCGCTGCCTCGAATTGCTGAGAAGACCAGCGCAAGCCCGCGCCGGCACTCATCAGATACTCGGTGTGGCGCGTCGCCCGGCTATGCGCCGCACCGCCATCGACGAACAGCACCGGCCGGAGTTGCGGCAGCAGCATCGCCGGCCCCTTCGCCTCGATATTCCAGAGATAGCCATAATCCCCGGCCACTTCGCGATCGGCGAAACCGCGCACGGAATTCGCCCCGCCCAGACCAAGCTGTTCGCCGGAAATCAGCGTATGGGAACTCCACTGCCCGCGCAGGCGCCCGGCAAGGTTCCAGGTCCCGACCGAGCGCGAAATGTCGGCCATGAAGCGCCAGGCATCCCAGGAGTGGTCGCCGCCATTTTGTCGATAATTGGCGGCGCTATTGGCCGAGCCGCCTTTCAGATTGACCAGGTATTCAAGATTCGCGCCGTATACGCCCCACGACTGATCCTGATGAACGGCATACTTCGCGGACAAGGGCAGTGAAGAGACATCGGGTTGGACCTGGAATCCGGCAAAGGTCGTATTGTTTTCGAAATAGCGTTCGTCCAATGCCACACTCAGGGTTTGCTGCAAGGTGCCGAGACGCGGCAAGGCCTGCGTCAGGCGAATGCCATAAAACTCGCCCCGACCGCTCAAATCAAAAAAGCCCGCCCCCTGCTGGACGCGTCCGGAATTGACGTCGGAATGCGTGTAATAGCCGGAAAGATTCAGCCCGCTGCCATAGATGGGCAATTGGTAATAAACCCCGAGCAGCGTGACCTTGCTCAGGTGTTCCGGGTCCGTGGTGTAGGACAAGGTGGCCACATGATCGAGATCGAACAGATTCGAATGTTGCACACCGAGAGTCATTCGGTAGAGATTATCAGCCCGGTGAACCGGGTCGACCGAGCGGTTGCTGGTGAGGCCGGCGAAGACACTGAGCGGATTGGCGTCCTTGACCCGGATTTCCGCATCGACCGTTTCCGGCTTCTTGCCTTCGCGGAAAGTAATCGCCACCTGCTTGGCCGGATTGGCGTTGGCGGCGGAAAGATCGCGCCCGACGCTGGCCATCGCCGGGGCAGCCCCCGGCTGCAGCGCCGGCAGGCTGTGGCGAATATTGCCCGCCGAAAAATGTTCGTTGCCGCTGACCGTGACATCGGCCAGATTAAAACGGATCACCTTGAGCACCACCTCGCCCTGGGCTGGCTTTTGGGCCGGCACAAAAACCCGGTGAAAGGCGTAGCCGCGCTCGGACAAGTGCTTTTCCAGGGCACGCGCCGCCTGTTCGATGTCTTGCACGCTGCGCTTGGCACCGACGAAAGGCGCCAATAGCGCCGCCGTGCCCGCCTCCGAAAGCGGCGTATCACCCTCGATGCGATAGCGGGTCACATCGAGCCGCAGTTCTTCACCCACCGCCGGCTCCTGGGCCGCCACGCTGCCCATGACCGAGACGCCCCCCAGCAGGAGGGATAGAAATATCCGCTTGGCGCTTGTCATTGTCTGGTTTTTCATCGGAAATTATTGAATTTCACACATATCCTGCCCCGGGCTGCCCATCGTCGCCCCAAACATCTGCTGAATCACCGGGTCATTGACATTGAAGGTTTCAGGTGCCGGGAACGGATCGTCAGCCAGGAAGCTCGGCACGGGCTCCAGCCGCTTGGGTTTGCCATCCGCGCCGACCACCCCGCCTTCGCCCGGCCCGAGATCGATCCGCCCGCCGCCGGCTTCGAGGAAGATGAAACCGTCGCGCACCAGGGCGTAAAGCCCATCTTCGCCAGACCCGGCAGAACCGCCGAAGAGCGCCGGCCAGTCGACATCGACGCCATCCGGGCGGGGCGACCGGAAAGCGTTCATGAAGGACGGAATGCCATTGAGCAGACGGGCCTGCTTGCCGGCCCCGGCAAAACCAACCCGACCCAGATCGACATCGAGTTCGCCGCCACCGCTTGCCACGAAAATCTTGCCATTCCAGGTATGCACGAACATGCCATCGGCACAACCCGGCTCACCCCGTTTGGCGCCGCCCTGGGCGGCCCCGCAGAAATCGCCGAGCGGCTGGGTGACGGCGGCACACGGACCTTCGCAACTGATATCGAGGCCCGTGCCGCGGATACCGATGGTGGCGACGACGGTGGAAACCGAAACCGCCGCCGGGTTTTTCTTGCCGATCATACCGGTGAACATTCTCAGACCGCCCTTCAGCAGACGCACGGCAACATTGTCGCTGCGCTCCGGTCGGCCGAAACTGAACGAATCGACACTGAAGATGGTCTGCGGTTCCAGGGAAACCCGCGACTGATCGCGGAACCCGATCACCGCGCTCGCCTGCCGCCCGGTCGTGATCTCGTCGCCGACCAAGAGCGGCGCGCCCTCAACCAGACGGCGCGGCGCCTTGCCGGATTGCGCCGCCAAGACCTCGCCGCTGAGCTGCACCACCCGTCCGATCACGGTGTCGGCCGGCGGCACCGAGGCGCCCTGCCCGGGATGCGGACGATTCTCCCGTTGCTCCTGGCGACAATCGCTACCACACAGGCGGGCGTCAAAACTGGTGCCGCGAATGCCGATGGTGGCCGTCACCGTACTGACATGGACGCCGCCCGGGTTACGTTTGCCGATCAAGCCGGTCACCGAGCGCATGCCACCCTTGACCAGACGCAGGAAAGCACTTTCCTCGCCCTTGTCATGGGCATACTTGTCGATGGCGAACGAGGTGGCGGGCCGCAAGGTGATCTTCGTCCCGTCGACGAAAGCGAGAACGGCATAACCGGCCTCGGTCGTCGTAACCAGATCGCCTTCGAACAACGCGTCGCCGCGCACGACGAAGCGGGCCGCCGTTCCTTTTTGCTGGGCCGTCGTAAGGCCCTTGGCAAACTCGACCTGACCGACCTCGGTCTGGGCCAATGCCATCCCCGCGACCAGGGCCAGCATCAGCCCAACGCCAGCCCACCCCACCCTATTCTTCGCTGCCTTCACGCCGCCGGCCCTCCTCAATTGCATTGCGGCAAACGCCGCCGTGTCAGATCGACAGTTATTTCACCATCTTGCGGCAACTTCAGGATGCCGTAGATACCCTGCAAGCCGTCGAGCAGCGAAAGCATCTGCCTGGGCACCGAATTGGCCAGCGCATTCTGCACCGGATCGCTCAGCACAGGCCCGACCGTGATGTTGTAAGTGCCGACCAGCCCGCTCGCACAGCCGATGCAGCTACCGCCGACGACGATGTTGTTGCCGCCCGGCGCGGCCGCCGTCGCCGAAGCGCCGCCGGCGTTCGGGGTAATGGCCAGGTTGCCGGAACCATAAATATTGAGACTCCCCGCCGCGAGAATGTTGGCAAATGCCCCGGCAACCGGGCCGCCAGTGAGCGCGACATTGCCATTGGTCGCCGCCAACGTGATGTCGAAACCGGAAATCAGGGCGTGCGCCAGCGTGCTGCTGCCGCCCTGAACCACCACATCGCCATTCGACACCAAACTGATATTGGGCGGATCGATCTCAGCCGAGCCCTGCGCCCCACCGCGAACCTCGACGGCCCCGGCAATTGCACTGATCAGCATGTTTGCCCCGGCCGTGATCTTGGCATCGCTACCCACCGCCGCCCCTCCCTGGACCAGCAAACTGCCGACCACCAGTTCCTGGTCACCACCGGCCGTCAAGCGCGTTGCCCCCTGGCCGGTCACATCGCCAACCTGAAGCTTGCCCGCTGAGCCGTAATCCATTTTCACGGTCTGCTTACCCCCGGCCGAAACTTGTGCCATGGCCTCGACAGCACTACTCCGATTGAAAATATTCAGGAAAGCCGAGCCGGCCGTCCCGTTTCCGGTGAGGACGATATCCTGGTTGTCGCCGGCCGAAATGACCGTTGTCGCGCTATCCACGGTGGAACCGAGGCGGACATCCAGACTGCCGGCGGTCAGCGCTTGCGCACCGTCCGACTGCAGAAAGACCGAATGGCCTCCCTGATTGTCGAGGACGAGCGCCCCATTGACCGCGACGGACTGGAAGTTCGCGCCGCCGGTGGCGGCAATTCCCGTATCGTTGGCATTTGCCGTGACATTCTCAATACTTAGGGAAGCGCCGACGCTGATGGTCTGACTCCCTTCGACCGCATCTTGCTTGATCCGGGTAAAGGAACCGGCACCGCCGCCACTCAGCCTGAGTGTGCCGCCGACCTCGATGGTCTGGCTGCTCCCGGTGGTTTCAATCAAGGTTTCGTTGCTGCCGGTCGCCACCGCGCTGGCGGCGCGTAGATTACCGCCAGCGGCCTGACCGGGATCGGCACTCGCCACACTGCCGCCGCTGAGCGTCAGATTACCGAAAGTCCGCACTACTTGCGATCCCGCCGCGACCATGCCAGCCCCCGCCTGATCCCCGGTGCCGCCCGTGATGTTGATGCCGGCGGCGCTATACACCGACTGGCCACCACCGGAGTAGAACCCCGCGTTGGCGCCAACCCCGCTACCACCGGTCAATGTAATCTGATTGGTCTGATCAAAATAATAGGACGAACCGAGATTGCCCACCACCTGCGTCCCCTGGCTAGTGGCGATGCGGGCGTAAGCACCGTCGGCCGCCCCGGCAAGCAGCGTGATATCGCCACCGGCATCGACCTTCTGACCGGTGACAGCCCCCAGCCAGGCGGCGGCACCGCTGGCCGAACCGCCCTGGATCAGGATATTGCCGGTGGCATCATTGCCGTAATAAGCATTGGTCGCGTTACCGACCGTCTGGAAAGCCCCCGATTCGATACTGGCGGTCATGCCCGCCACCGCACCGGCGATGAGCGTGATATTGCCGCCGGCATTGATGCTCTGGTCGCCGCCCGCGGCAATCCGCGCCTTGCCGCCACTACCTGCGACCACCAGGATATTGGCGGTCGGATCGGTGTAATACGAATTGGCGCTGCTGCCGATGGTCTGCGTGCCGGTCGCGCAAATTTCCGCAAAAGCACCGGCCCCGCCGGTGGCACAGGCCGTACTGGCGACCCCGCCACCGCTGCCGCCGCGGACGGTGATGTCCTGCCCGGCCTGAATCGATTGACTGCCGGCCGACCTCAGCGAAGCGTAGGCACCGGCTCCCGTACCCCCTTCGACGAGGACATTGACCGTCGGCGCGTAGTAGTAAGTCGATTGCGTCCCGATGACCTGGTCGCCCCCCGAGGTTGCGATCTCGGCGTAGGCGCCGGCGCCCGAGCCGCCCAGGATGGAAATATCCCCGGCGGCGTAGATGCTCTGGCTTCCCGCGGCGCCGATCGACGCATAGGCGCCATCGCCGGCGCCGCCCTTGACCAGGACCTGGTCGGTGGGATTGTAGTAATAGGTATATTGCGTCCCCAGCGTCTGCCACCCGGCAGCTGTGATTTCCGCATAGGCGCCGCTTCCCAGGCCGCCCTGAACGGTCAGACTGCCCCGAATCTGGGTCGCCTCCTGATTCAGGCCCTTGAGCACGGCGAAGGCCGAATTTCCAGCGCCACCCTGCAGTACAAGATTATTGGCCTGGATCGTCTGCGCTCCGGCAGCCACCGCCTCGGCCACGGAGCCATCGGCGCTACCGCCCTGCAGGATCAGGTCGCCGCCAGCGATGAATACCTGACTGCCGCTCGCATTGACGGCGGCCTTGGCCCCGGCGACAGCGCTGGCCCCCCCGGTGATCCGGATATCCCGGCCAGCGTTAAGCGAGTTTCCGTTGAAAGTTGAATTCTGGTTCACCACGGCGCCGCCGCCATTGCCCTCCACCCGCACATCGCGACCGGCGCTGATCGAAGTCGACGACGACGTGCCGCCGATATCCAACGTCACGCTCTGACCACTCCCCTGACCGGCCGCGATAATCACGTCCTGACCGGCCTTGATCGTTGTATTGCCGGTAGCCACGATGCTTCTGGCAGCGTCCACGGCCTGCATGAGGATGTCGCCGGCGGTGTTGGTATTGTCCACATTGGCATCGAGAAGCAGATTCCTGACACTGATATCGCCCACGACCTTGATCCCGCCATCCCGGGCGCGCAGCGCGAAATCCCCGTTGGTGCCCGGCGTGACCGGGCCAAGTGCCAGGTACTGGGCGCCCGCCGCGCCCTCCCGGGTCAGGGCGAATTCGCTGTAATTGCTGTTGGTGATGGCGATCGCCCCGCTGCCGCTGGCATTGGTGGTGATATCGAGATTACTCAGAGCGCGGCCCGCGACATCGATCAGGATTTCGTTGAGCCCGGTCACCGCCAGGCTCTGTGCCCCGTTGATCTGCAGTGGCGAAGCGCTCGCCCCGACACTGCCCAGGCCGGCGCTCAGCGTCACATCACCATTGGCGTTGTCGATCTGATAGGTCTGGCCGCCGACCGCCAGGATCGACCCCGCGTCGGCGGTCAGATTGACGGCCGAGGCGCTCGTCGTCACCTGCTCGACATTGATATTGCCTGCCGAGGAATGGGCGGTAACGCTCCCCGAACCGGTGACGACCGAGGTCAGGTCGATGTCGCCGCCGGTTCTCAGATCGACGTTGCCCGAGCCGAGCGCAACCGCGTCCGCCGTCAAGCGCGCGGCGTTGCCGTCGACATCCAGATGACTGCCGGTCGCCAGGTTGGCCGACACGTTGATGGCGGTAACCGTCGGCGAGGCCTCGCTATAACGCAGGTCCACACCGACCAGCGAAGAATAGTTGAGGCCAAGCGTCGAGCCGTCGGCCGTGTAGGTGAAGTTCTGCTCGGCGGAAGGCGAACTGATTCTCGAAGTCCCCCCCAGCCTATCGCCCTGGGCCGTTACCGCTACGGCGGTGAGGGCCACCGTCGACGTAATGTCAAAAGCGCCCCCCGTCACGAGTGTCAGATTGCTCGTATTGCTCAGGGTACCGAGAATCGAACCGCTGGCGTTCAGGCTTGCCGTCGGCGTGGTCACCACACTATCGCTCAGGTCGATATTGCCATTCTGCGCGCTCAACACGAGATTGCCGGCGGTCAGACTCAGCGCCCCCGGGGCGTATCCCGCCGTCGCCGTCAGGTTCAAGGTACCGGCGGCCTGCAGGTTGCCGGTATTGAAGTTGGTGCCGGTCACGCTCAGATTGCCGGCTGCCTGCACCGTATCGGTATTCAGCGTCGCCGCCTCGAGACTGACGCTGCCGCCGGTCGATTGCAGCGTCCCGGCGTTGAGCGCGGTGCTGGCGTACACATTGATATTGCCGCCGGCCAGCAGATTGCCGGTGGTCAGGGTAGCGCCGGCCAAGCCAAGACTATTGACCGCGCTCAGGTTGCCGGAATCGACCGTACCGCCTTTGACATCGACGTTGAAGCCGGAAACCGTCGCCACCGAAAGCGTGCCGGCCCCACCCGCCCAGGCCTGGGCGGTATCGGAATAATAGGTGCAGCAGACAGAAGTGGTGCCGGCGGTGATGCTGCCGCCCCCCTCCGCCACGGTCAGATTGCCGCCCGCGCTGAGCCGCGCCGAGGTGGCACTGCTGACGTTCCCCGAGGTAACGAGGTCGCCCGCGGCGCTCAAGCTTAGTTCGTCGAGCAGGTATTGATACGTGCCCAGGCGGGGAATGTATACGTAGTTATACGGGTAGCCGCGATGGGTCCCGGACGTAGCGACCGTACCGAGGAAGAGATTGTCGCCATTCACCACGATCGCTGGTCCGGACAGGTCGCCGGTGACAATATCGCCGCCGGAAATGTCGATTTTGTTCCCCACGGCGCCGGACGAGGTCACGTTACCGACGTTCACCGCACCGGCCCCGGCGGCCAGCACGATATTGCCGGCAACGATATTGCCCGTGCCGGTCAGCGGACCATTGGCGAAGGCTTCGAACTGGTTGTAGCCGGAGCTTGCCAGGTTGACATTCCCGAAGGTCAATCCGCTGCCCGTGGCCGTGAAACGGAACAGGTTGAAGGGTGTGGCGGCGGCTGGCACGACATCACCGATGGTGATCACGGAACCGTCGCTGGTCGCATTGACCGACAAATTTTGCGCCGTGAAATTCGAGGTACCCGCGACCCCCATGCCGGCCGCCGAAGCACTCAGGTCGATGGCCGAGACTGCCTTGGCCGTTCCCGCGACATCCTGCACCGCGACATGGAACTGGCCGTTGCCGGCGGCCACCCTGACACTGCCGTTGGTATCGACGGTCACCGGCGAGCCGACCGCCCCGACATGCGTTCCGGCCAACAACGTGACCGTGCCGTTGGCGCCGGCCAGGATATCCAGCGGATGGGCAAAACTGCCGTCGCCGATCGCCCCGCCGGCGCTGATCGATACATCGCCGGTGGCGGCAATGTCGCTGCCGACAGTGTTCTGGCTCGTCCGGACGCTACCGCCCGAAGACGTCAGGCTGACCGAACTGTTGCTGCCGCCGGCGGCCAGGGAAGCGAAGGTCAGATCGCCGCTGGCTGTCGCCGAGATCGCGCCGTTTGCCGTGGCCACGGTCCCCAAGCTCATGACACCGTTGCCAGCCGTCAGGTTGGCCGAGGTACCGGCGGCATGGACGCCGCCGGCAATGACGGCACCGTCTTGCGCATTGACCGACAGACTCGAACCCGTCGCTACCAGATTGCCGCTCGCCGTGATGGCCCCGCTGCCGCTGTTGCTGAGCGAGATGTAACTGCCCGCCTGAATGCCGGCCACCGACAGGTTGGCGGCGTTGCGCACGGAGGTGCGCAAGGCGTAATCGTAGTAGGACGTCCCGCTGCTCAGGCTCGCCGACCCACCGGCGCTCAGTTGGCCGGACAGCGTCACGTCCCCGGTGCCCGGCTTGGCGAGAGAGAACGAGCCTCCCGTCGTGACGCTGCCGAGCGTGACGGCGTTGGTCGTCACATGGTAGTTGTTATCCGTATAACTGTAATAGGCGCGGCCGATATTGAGATTTGCACTCCCGGCGGCATTCAACGTACCGACAGCGAGATTGCCATTGTCGTAATTGGTCAGCGTGATGCTGCCACCGGTCGACGTCAGACTCGTCGCGCTAATGTCGCTACGCAAGGTGCACAGGGTATAGAAGGAAGCGCAGCGATTGGCCGTCGCACTGATATTGCCGGCAGCCGTCACCGAGGTGGCGCTGATCGAGCCGCTGGCGACGATATTGAGGCTGCCGACGCTGGCGGCGCCCAGGACGACGCCACCGCCGCCGGCGATCAGCGAAACGCTGGCCGTCGGCATATTGAGGGTGGTCATATTCAGCGCGGCGTCGGCAACCTCGAGCCCGAAGCCGCTGCCGAAGCCGCCACTGGACGTCGCCTCGACGTTGAGAACGCCATTGCCCGCCGTCAGGTTCAACGAAGCGAGATTGGCCGCCCCACTGACCGTGCTTCCCGCCAGGCCGGCCAGTTCCCCCTGCAGGCTTAGCTGGTCGAGGGTCGATCCGGCCACGGCAATATGGGCCGGGGCCGCCAGATTGGTCAGGGACAAGTTCGCCGTTGCGACATTGAGCGGCGCACCGCTAGAGCCAAGGGCGAAGGCGGCGTTTTCGCCGGAGAAACGCACATAGGGGGCACTCACCAACCCGCCGGCCACCTGCTCGATACCGGCCGTGGAATAAAAGTAGGCACCGGAGGCACCACTGATGGTGCCCAGCCGCAACGGCTGTCCGTTCGCGTTATAAAGTTGAACGCTTGAATCGGTCGAGGTGGCATTGATCCGCGCCGCCTTGACCGTGCTGTTGATTGAGCCGGAGGCTTCAAGATTGGCCGTCCCGGCACTCACGGTATTTTGATTGAGACTGCCGGCTGGCGCATTGAGCGAGACACTGCCGGTAGACACGAAGCTGCCGTAGGAAACGCCGTTCTGACCAGTAACCGTGACCGCCCCGGCACCAGCATTGACATTGGCATTGGCGATACTGCCGCTGGTCGAAGTCAGGCTAACATTGCCGCCGCCCGAGGCAATGGCGCCGCTATAGGACATGCCGTTGGCGACCACAACATTCACCGCGCCGCCGGCCGTGGCAATCCCGCCGCTACCGCTCAGCGTGGCCGCGTTGAGGTTGATGGCGCCGCCGCTGGAGGACAGGTCCCGATTCAGGAAAATGCTGCCGTTGAGCCGCGGATCGCCATTGGCGGTGGCCGTCAAGCTGCTTCCGGTGAAGGCAAAGGCGGTATTGAAATAGATGTCGCGATTGGCCTGCAAAATGACATTGCCGCCCACCGCATTCAAACCGCTCGGCGAGACGGTCACGACATTGCCGGAGAAATCACTGAATTCGTCGGCCGCGATGGGCATCACGCCACCGCTCGCCGAGAGGATGATATCGAGCGGATCGAGCAGCAGAAACCCGCTTGAACCGAGCGGCGCCCCCAACTCGGCAGCCCCCGCGAATTGCAGATTCTGCTTGCCCGACACTTCGGCAAAGCCGCCCTGGCCGCCCTGCGGTCCGCCACGCGCCGCCAAGCTGCCGAAGTAGCGGGTGTTTTCATTCGACCAGACGATGATCCGCCCGCCATCGCCCTTGAGCGTGGCATCGGCGATTAGCCGAGCGCCCGCCCCGACGAACACCCGGCGGGCGTTGTGAACCTCGGGATTCTTGCCCTGGAAATCGCCGCCGACGAGAATCTGGCCACCGCCGCTGGCGCCGGAGGCATTCAGATGCGCCGCAGACTCCACGGCAACCCGTTCGCCCAGCACACGAATGTCGCCGCCTTTGCCGACCGAACCCTGCGCCGAAATTTCGCCGGCCACCCGCGTCGTACCGTTGCTCTGGATGGTGATGGCGCCGCCAACCCGGCCATCAGCCCGGGTTACGCTGTCCGAGGTCAGGACGACTTCGTTGCTGCCGGTCAGACGGATCGACCCATCGCCATCCCGGGTCAGGCGATTGGCTTGAATGACGCCGCTGTGCCGCAAATTGCCGGCAAAGACCTGGACCACGCCGTTGTCGGCCAGCAGTTTCCCGAGGTTGAGCACGGCATCGGTCGGCGCCTGGACTTCGAAGGACACCCCGGCAAAATCCAGGCTCGATATTTCGATCCGACGCCCGGCCGCCAACAGAATCTGGCCGCCGGGCGCCTGGATAATGCCGCTGTTTTCGATATTCGGCGCGATCAGCGCAATCCGACCGTCCGGCCCGACCGAGATGAGGCCCTGATTGACGATATTTCCGGCGGCGCCGGCGGCAAAGAACTTGAGCTTGCCGGCCAGAAAATCGGCATCGGCGATATCCAGGGTCGAAGCGATAAAACCATTGGTATCGATACGCGCCCCGGCGCCGATCGCGATACCGTTGGGGTTGATCAGGAAGACCCGGCCGTTGGCCTGCAACTGGCCGAGAAGCTGCGAAGCTTCCGTCCCGACCACCCGGTTCAATACGGCGCTGGAAGCCGACGGCTGGACAAAACGGACGAGTTCCCCCGCCCCGATCGAGAATTTGGGCCAGTTGATGATCGCGCCGTTGCTGGCCCGGATATTCGTCACCCCGGCAGCCGGTTGGCTGATCACCACCTGGCCATTGACGACGACGCCTCCTTGCTGGGCCAGCACAACCGATGGGTTGAATGCCAGATTGACAGCAATTGCCAGAACAGAGGCCCGGCGCAATTTGAATGCAGGATTACGAACCATACCGCCCCCTCGACGAGTCCGGCGTCACCGCCAGCGCACGCATGACCAGCCCCCTGGCCACATTCACCAAGCGCCAAACTTGCTCAGCGAAACCCCGATGAAATTTTTATAAACATGCGAAACCTTTTGTTTGGACTATAGCTCAAACACTATTACTTTAGCGCTAAAACTTTAGTGCTAAAAGTTGGGTCGTCGTGAAAGGTCGGATGGCACGCGACAGCTTTCGGTCTGGCGGGATGGCGCCCCATCCCGCCCGCACCAGAGCGCGGTGGTGATGGCCAGGGACTCGAGTCCGCCATCGTTCAGCGAAGAGGCCGAAGACCATCGCCGTGACGAATCCGGCAACAGCTTCCTGGGCGAGCCGAGACAGCCCGGCGCTGCGCCCTTTCCGTCGAATTTTAGCTGCCCCTGCGTCCCGGCGGAGACGCAAGCGGCCCAGTGCGATGGCTCGGGACCGGCAGGAGACCGAAACCGGCGGCGCATACCTTACGTGCGCTAGCCAACACAAGCAACAAATGACATGTGCAATAATCCCCGGTGGCTATGCCAAACAAATTACCCAACGGAGATCACACATGAAAACTCATATTCTCGCTGCAAGCATCGCTTTGGCCGGAACCAGCCTGGCCTGGGCGACAACGGAAGAACCCATCAAACCGATTCTCGCCGCCAAGGTCACCGACCCGGCGCTGGTCGAACTCGGCAAGAAACTGTTCTTCGATCCGCGCCTGTCGAAATCCGGCTTCATTTCCTGCAACTCCTGCCACAACCTGTCGATGGGTGGCACCGACAATCTCAAGACATCCATCGGTCACCAGTGGAACCAGGGGCCGATCAATGCCCCAACCGTGCTCAATTCCAGCCTCAGCCTCGCCCAATTCTGGGACGGCCGCGCCAAGGACCTGCAGGCCCAGGCCGGCGGCCCGATCGACAACCCGGGCGAAATGGGCTCCACCCATGGTCTCGCCGTCGCAGTGCTGCAATCGATGCCGGCTTATGTGGCCGATTTCAGGAAATCTTTCGGCCAGGACAAAATCAACATCGAGCAGGTCACCAAGGCAATTGCCGCCTTCGAGGAAACCCTGGTCACCCCGAACTCGCGCTTCGACCTCTGGCTGAAGGGCGACCAGAAGGCCTTGTCGGGCAAAGAACTGGCCGGCTACAAGCTGTTCAAGGACAGTGGCTGCGTCGCCTGCCATAACGGCCCGGCGGTCGGGGGCAATTCCTACCAGAAGATGGGCGTCGTCGCTCCCTATCAGGCCTCAAGCCCGGCCGAGGGCCGTTTCGCCGTCACCCGCAAGGAGGCCGACCGTTTCAACTTCAAGGTGCCAACCCTGCGCAACGTCGAACTGACCTACCCCTACTTCCATGATGGCGCGGTCAATACGCTGCGTGAAGCCGTCGACACCATGGGCCGCATCCAGCTCGGCAAGAAATTCACCAGCGAGGAAAATGCCAGCATCGTCGCCTTCCTCAAAACGCTTACCGGCGATCAGCCGGATTTCAAGCTGCCGGCGCTGCCGCCGTCTTCGGAAACGACACCCAAGCCACAGCCATTTGCCAAAAAATAATCGTCACGTCATGGCAGAAAGTTGTAGCCTGCCGGGGTTTTGGAAGGCCTCCGGGCCTTCCCTGTTCCGGCCAACTGAACTTACAGGAGTAAAACATGAATTGGCGAAACACCACCGAACGCTACGGATCACTGTCCATAGGTCTGCACTGGCTGATGTTGCTCGTGCTCGCCGCAGTCTATGCCTGCATCGAACTACGGGAGTTTTTCCCCAAGGGCAGCGATCCCCGCGAAGCCCTGAAAGCCTGGCATTTCATGCTCGGCCTGGCGGTGCTGATCCTCGTCGCGCTACGTATCGGCGCACAAGTGATCGCCCCCAGCCCGCGCATTGTGCCTGCGCCACCGAAGTGGCAAGAATCGGCGGGCAAGCTGATGCACCTTGCCCTTTATGCCTTGATGATCGGCCTGCCGCTGGCCGGCTGGTTGCTGCTCAGCGCAGCGGGAAAACCGATTCCCTTTTTCACCACGCAACTGCCGGCGCTGATCGCCGAGAACAAGGATCTGGCCAAGTCGATCAAGGAGGTGCACGAAGTCGGCGGCACGATCGGCTATATCATCATTGGTCTGCATGCCGCGGCGGCCTTGTTTCACCACTACGTCGTCGGTGACAACACCTTGCTCCGGATGCTGCCGAAGCGGGCCTGATTCCGGCCGGCCAGAGGGCCGGAAAAATCGAGTTATCGACTATCCAGTGCCACCAATGCCGCCTCTTTCCTCGAGAATAGTCGGCGCCCGGGGCGCCAAACGACGATATCGCATCAACCGAGTCCTTCACAGAGGGCACTGCAAAGGCGGACGCCTGCCGCATTTCTGCCGGCACCCCGCTACCATAGACTCTCATCGTTAGGCCGGAGGCTTTGCGCCCCCACCTTTCAATGGGTTTGCCAATTAGAACAGCCAATAGTTCAATTTATGTATTGTGACATAGCTTTCACTAATCAGACGAACTCGTTCCGTTAAGCCCGGATTAAGCCTAGCGCGGCACACTGAAACATCGCCGGCAATAGTGGCAGCGACAAGGCTCAGCCCGGCGCCTGAGCGGACCGAACACAACCCACAGGGGGAGGCCGGACAATGGACACGGCAAGCATGCAGCACCCATCGTTAAAGCGCTACGCCTGGTTATCGATTGCCGCGGCCATTGCCACCATCCTGTTGAAGGGCGTGGCCTGGCAGATGACCGGCTCGGTCGGGCTGTTGTCCGATGCCATCGAATCTTTCGTCAATCTCGCCGGGGCCGTGATGGCCCTCTCGATGCTGACCCTGGCCGAACATCCGGCCGACAACGAACATGCGCACGGGCATGGCAAGGCGGAGTATTTTTCCTCCGCCTTCGAAGGCTTTTTGATCCTGCTGGCGGCGCTCAGCATCGGCTACGCCGCCATCGACCGCCTGCTCGCTCCGCAGCCACTGCAAACCATCGGTTTCGGCCTGGCCGTGTCGCTCCTGGCTTCGCTGATCAACCTGGGCACCGCCCGCGTCCTGATGGCCGCAGGCCGCCAGCACAACTCGATCACCCTGGAGGCCGACGCCCATCACCTGATGACCGATGTGTGGACTTCGGCGGGCGTCATCGGCGGCGTCGGCCTGGTCTGGTTGAGTGGCTGGCTCTGGCTCGATCCGGCGATTGCGCTGCTGGTCGCCGCCAATATCGTGTGGACCGGTTGGCACTTGATGCGGCGTTCGGCCGCCGGCCTGATGGATGCTTCCGTGCCGGCCGCAACGCTCCAGCAGATCGATACCCTGCTCGCCGGCTATCGCCGACAGGGACTGGATTTCCACGCCCTGCGCACGCGCCAGGCCGGAAGCCGGGCCTTCGTCACCCTGCACGTGCTGGTCCCCGGTCAGTGGACGGTCCAGCTCGGTCACGAGTGGGCCGAACGGATCGAGAACGACATCCGCCATGCCTTGCCGCACGCCCACGTGACGACACACCTGGAACCGCTGGAAGATCCGCTGTCGATGGCCGATCAGGCCCTCGACCGGACGCCGTAAAACGGCGTCCGCGGCCGGGTCAAAAGCGGCGGCTTAGACCAGCCCGAGGCTTTCCTCGACGCCGAGATGGACGTTCATCGCCTGCACGGCGGCCCCCGATGCGCCCTTGCCGAGGTTGTCCAGGCGGGCAACGAGCAGCATGCGCTCGGCGTTGCCGAAGACGCAGAGATCGACCCGATTGCTGTCGTTGCAGGCTTCGACATTGAAGAAGCCGCCGTCGGTGGTGCTTTCCAAATCCAAGGGCAGGACACGGATGAACTGTTCGCCGGCGTAGTAGTCGGCAAGGATTTTCTGCACATCGGCCGGCGAAGCCGGGCGGCTGAACTGGGCCGGATGCAGGAAGGCGGTGACGGCCAGGCCCTTGTAGAAGGGACCGACGATGGGCTGGAAGATCGGCGCGACCGAGAGGCCGGTGTAGGCGCTCATTTCCGGCAGGTGCTTGTGCGCCAGGTTGAGGGCGTAAGGGCGCGGCGCATCGATGCGGGCCGGGCTCTGATACTGCTCGATCATTTTCTTGCCGCCACCGGAATAGCCGGTGATGGAATGGGCAGCGATCTGCGTCGCGGCCGGCAGCAGGCCGGCGGCGACCAGCGGCTTGAGGGCCAGGATGAAGGCCGAGGCATGGCAACCGGGATTGGCGATGCGTTTCGCGGCGCGGATCTTGGCGCGCTGCTCCGGCGCCAGTTCGGGCAGACCGAAGACCCAGTCGGGATTGACGCGGTGCGCCGTCGAGGCGTCGATGATGCAGGTCTGCGGGTTATCGACCAGGCTCACCGACTCCTTGGCCGCATCGTCCGGCAGGCAGAGGAAGGTGACATCGGAGGCATTGATCAGGCGCTTCCTTTCGGCAAGATCCTTGCGCTTGTCGGCATCGATCTTCAAAAGCGTGATATCGGCGCGTTTGCCGAGGTATTCGTTGATCTGCAGGCCGGTCGTTCCTTCCTGGCCGTCGACAAAAACTTGATAGGTCATGGCAATCCAAAATGGCGTGTGTTGTCTGAAGTCTCGATTCTGGCAGAAAAGCGTGACAGTTGAGCGAAAGCCTTGCTGCCCGAGAGGCAAAAGCTGCCGCAAAACCGTAACAAAAGCACGCTTTGCTGCACCGCACCAAAGTGATAGTCTAGCAACTGATAAAACATCTCCTCCAAGCGAGAAACAGCATGAGCGAAATTGACCTAAAGCGCTTCTTCCTTGAGCAGGTCCGCCTGTTCGAGAACTTCCCGGCCGACAAGGTCGAGGAAATCGTCATCAAATCCCGCCTGGCCACCTACGAGGGCAACGAGGCCATCCTGGAAACCGGCGACGAGGGCAAGTTCATCGGTGTCATGATCAGCGGCCACGCCGAGATTTCGATGACCGACAACACCGGCAGCCGCAGCGTCATCAGCCAGCTCGAGGCGGGTGACGTGTTCGGCGTGATGTCGCTGCTCACCGGCGACCGCATCGTCGCCGACGTCATCGCCGGCAATCGCTGCTTCGTGCTGATGATCCCGCAGGCCGTCTTCAACAGCCATATCCTGACCAACCCCAAGGCGGTCGGTTACCTCTCCCGCCAGTTGGCCGAGCGTACCCGCACCATGTCGGTCGACATCGTCACCGCCCAGGCCCGGGCCGTCGCCAAGTCGAGCGATCCCTACGCCCTGTCGCTGAATACCAATACGCCGGGCAAGGTCGTGGTACTCAATGTCGGCATCAGCCAGATCCACTTCGGCATCTACGACACGCTGGACAGCGGCGCCGACATCCACGGCATCATCGACAATGCCGACCGGGATGTCGCCCAGATCACGGTCACCGTCGGACCCCAGCGGAAAACCCTGGAACACGCGCCGTTCAAGCTCTCCGACCTGTTTACGGTAATGCGCGAGGCGACCGCCCTGTTGGGCGAAGCCTTCACCTTCCACCCGGAAGACGTCACCGCGGTCGGCCATCGCGTCGTCCATGGCGGCAGCAAGTTCTCCAGTTCGGTGGTGATCACCCCGGCGGTGATTGCCGATATCGAGGAACTGTCGATTTTCGCGCCGCTGCACAACCCGATGAACGTCGCCGGCATCCGCGTCGCCAGCCAGCACTTCCCCAACCTGCCGCAGGTTGCCGTGTTCGACACCGCCTTCCACCAGACGCTCGCCCCCTACGCCTATCTCTATGGCCTGCCCTACGAGCTCTACAAACAGCACGGCATTCGCCGCTACGGCTTCCACGGCACGTCGCACCGCTATGTTTCGCTGAAGGCGGCGGAAGTCCTCAAGCGCCCGCTCGGCGAACTGGAAATCGTCTCCTGCCACCTCGGCATCGGCGCTTCGCTGTGCGCCATCGACCACGGCCGCTCGGTCGATACGACGATGGGGATGACGCCGACCGACGGCCTGATCATGCCCAGCCGCTCGGGCAGCATCGATCCGGCGGTGATGATCCACCTGATGGAAAAACATCAGATGTCGCCGGAAACGCTGTCCAACCTGATCAATACCGAGAGCGGCCTGAAGGGCATTTCCGGCATTTCCAGCGACATTCACGAAATCGAGGCGGCGGCCGAGGATGGCCACCACCGCGCCCTGCTCGCCCACAAGGCCTTCTGCTACCAGGTGCGCAAGAATATCGGCGCCTACGTCGCGGCGATGGGCGGCATCGACGTCCTGGCCTTTACCGGCGATATCGGCGAAACCAGTTCGACGGTGCGCAGCCTGGCCTGCCAGAGCCTTGGCTACATGGGCATCAAGCTCGACGAGGAAAAAAACCGCAATCTCGGCCACTTCGGCTCGCACGCCATCATCTCGGCCGACGATTCGCCGGTCACCATCCTCGTCGTCGCCAACGACGACGAACGCCTGGTCGCCTGGGAAACGCTGCGCGCCATCGAACGCAACGAGCTGATCCTGGAAGCCAAGAAAGAGGAAGCGCTGCCGATTCCGATCGAAATCTCGGCCCACCACGTGCATCTGGCGCAGGAAGATGTCGAGAAACTGTTCGGCCCCGGCCACCAACTGACGCCGGAACACGAACTGTCGCAGCCCGGCCAGTTCGCCTGCGCCGAGAAGGTGCACCTGGTCGGCCCCAAGGGACGCATCGCCAATGTCCGCGTCCTCGGCCCGACGCGTAAGGAAACCCAGGTCGAAATCGCCATGACCGAGCAATTCAAGGTCGGCATCCAGCCGCCCATCCGCCAGTCCGGCGATCTCGCCAATACGCCGGGCATCACCCTCGAAGGTCCGTATGGCACGTCGACCATCGAACGCGGCGTGGTCTGCGCCCAGCGCCATATCCACATGACGCCGGAAGACGCCATGCGTTTCCGCGTTCGCGACAACTACGTCGTCCGCGTCCGGGTTGAAGGCGAGCGCGAACTGATCTTCGGCGACGTCGTCGTCCGCGTCAATCCGGCCTATCGCCTGGCCATGCATATCGACACCGACGAAGGCAATGCCGGCAACCTGAAGACCGGCATGCTCGGCTATATCGAGGAAATCCAGAACCGCCAGTAAACCGGGAATCCGTACCGCCGAGTCGCAGAGGGGCAGAGAAGATCGTCACAACAGTCGTTTGCCTCTCCCCCCGGAAGAGCTCCCGAACAATTCGGGCAAGCCTTGGAGCCTCCTCTGCGTCTCGGCGGTTCAATAGGGTTTTCTGAAAGAGGCACCGGCGGGACGACGACGCAGCCGATCCCGCCGGGACTTTGCCGCCCTCAGCGGGGCGCCGGCCCTTCGATCCCGGCGCACACCAGCGCCAGTTCCACCTCAAGCCGGGCAATTTCCGCCTCCAGCTCGGCCTCCGGCGCCTCGGCCCGGAACAGCGCGTTGAGCTGCGTGGACAGCTCATAGACCCGGCTGATGCCGAGCGTCCCGGCCGCCCCCTTCAGCGAATGGGCGATCCGCCCGGCGCCATCGCGGTCATTGCCGGCCAGGGCGGCACGCAGTTGCCCGACATCGTCGCCATGCTTGGTCACGAACATGTGCAGCAAGTGCATCAGGCGTTCCCGGCTGCCGCGGGTGATATTCAAGGCGCTGGCCAGATCGACGCCGGGCAACTCGCCAGCCGCCGGAACAACGGGCGGCCGGACGGCGGCCGCTACCGCCGCTTCCGCCGCGGGGCCTGGCGCCGCCGGCGGCAACCACTTCAACAGCAGGCCGTAGAGCGTATCGGGATCGACCGGCTTGGCGACAAAATCGTTCATTCCGGCCGCCAGGCAGGCCTGGCGGTTTTCGGCAAAGACGTTGGCGGTCATCGCCAGAATGGGCAAAGCGGCCATGCCGGGCAAGGCCCGAATGCGCCGGGTAGCCTCCAGGCCGTCCATCACCGGCATCTGCATATCCATCAGGACCAGATCGCAAGCCGCATTCTCCATCCGGCGCACGGCTTCCGCACCATTCACCGCGACATCGACCTGCAGGCCGACGTATTGCAGCAGTTCGAGGGCAACCTCGCAATTGATCGGGTTATCCTCACACAGCAAGATGCGTTTACCGGCATGCCGGCGCCGCACCTGCGACTCGGGAATTTCCAGCGGCGCCCCCACCGGCCGCGCCGCCATCCCCGGCCCGGCCCGCTCCAGACGGACGACGAACCAGAAGGTGCTGCCTTCGCCGGGCACGCTATCGACCCCGGCGTCGCCCCCCATCAGGCCGGCCAGGTGCTTGGTAATGGCCAGGCCGAGCCCGGTCCCGCCGTAGAGCCGGGTAGTCGAATTGTCGGCCTGCTCAAAAGCGGTGAACAAGCGATTGAGGGCATCCGGCGCAATACCGATGCCGGTATCGCTGACTTCGAAGCGCAACCGCACCTGCTGTTCGCCCCCGTCGAGCAGCAGGCAACGCAAGCCGATCGAACCCCGGCTGGTGAACTTGATGGCGTTCCCCAGGTAATTGACCAGGGCCTGGGTCAGCCGCGTCAGATCGCCGCGCACGCGCCCGCCGATCTCGGGCAAGGCCGCTAGCTGCAGAGGCAGCCCTTTGGCCTGGGCCTTGTCGCGCACCAGCGCCAGGGCCCGCTCGAACAATTCATCAAGGGCGAAATCGACGGCTTCGAGTTCCAGCTTGCCGGCCTCGATCTTGGAAATATCGAGGATGTCGTTGATCACTTCCATCAGGTGCTCGGCCGATTGCCCGATCTTACCCAGCTTGTCCTGTTGTTCGGCATCGAGCGAGCCGCGCAGCAGGAGGTGGGTGAGGCCGGTGATGGCATTCATCGGCGTCCGGATCTCGTGGCTCATGTTGGCCAGGAAAGCGCTTTTCGCCCGATTCGCCACTTCCGCCGCCTCTTTCGCCGCAGCCAGTTCGCGCGTCCGTTGCTCGACCAGTTCTTCCAGGTGGTGGCGGTGGCGATCGAGCTCCTCGTTGATCAGCTTCTTCTCGGTAATATCCTGCTTGACCGCCAGATAGTGCGTCACCTTGCCATCGGCCTGGCGAATCGGCGACATGATGGCATGCTCGTAGAAAATTTCCCCGTTCTTGCGCCGGTTGATCAACTGCCCCGACCACACCCGGCCGAGCGCCAGATTGCCCCACATTTCTTCGTAGGTACGGCGCGGCGTCATTCCCGACTGCACCAGGCGCATGTTCCTGCCCCGCACGTCGTCGATGCTGTAACCGCTCGAATCGACAAAGGCCTGATTGACGTATTCGACACTGCCGTCGAGATTGGCGATCACCACGGCTTCCGGGCTTTGCTCGACGGCCTGGGAAAGTTTGCGCAACTGGCTCTCGATCAGCTTTTGGTCTTCAAGCATGCTGAGCAGCGCCTGGCGGGTGCAGTCGGTCTGTTCGAGCAAACGTTTTGCTTCGTTCTGGGCGATCGCCATCGCTTGTTGGGCGACCACCCGGTCGCTGATATTGCGCGACAGCACGAGAAAACGCCGCGGCTGTGCGTCGCCCGCCTTGCGCACGGTAGACAATTCGAACCATTGCTGACCGGCCGGCAGCGGCAGGCAGATCTGCTGCCCACGGCTGGCCCCGCTCTGCGCCGCCGCGTCAATCGCCGCCTGCACCGTGTGCGCGGCGTCCGGCGGCAGCATCTCGTGCACCGTATGCCCGATCAACTGCTGCTGCGCGGCAATCAGGTCGGCTTCTCGCGCCTGACTCCAGACCTGGCAATAGCGGCCCTCTTCATCGAGCTCGAACAACAGGTCGGGAATCGCATTCAGGGTCGCCGCCAGCTCGTCGCCCACATCGCGCGCCGCCTTCTCGGCCCGCTGCTGCTCGGTAATATCGGTCGACACCCCGAGCAGGCCGGTAATCCGGCCGGTGCCATCGCGCATCGGGACCTTGATGGTCAGATAGCTGCGCGTCTCGCCGCCGATCCGTGCCACCTGACTCTCGACCTGGCGCAAACTCTCGCCCTCTTCGATGACGCGGCGGTCGTTTGCATGCAGGAGGGCGGCCGATGGCGCCTCGAAAAATTCTGCATCGCCGCAACCGATCACCCGCTCGAGCGGCCGCCCGAATAGCTCACAGGTTGCACGGTTGGCGAATTGATAGCGGTAATCCAGCCCCTTGATAAAGATGTGGCCGCCGACCCCATCGACGATGGCGCTCAGATACTCGCGCTCGGCATCGAGCTGGCAGGTCCGGCGGCGCACCTGGCGACGCAACAGCAGATTCCAGACGAACAACAAGAGCAGCAGTCCGCCGACCGCCAACAGTGCGTAGATCAGTTCACCGGCATAGCTCGCCGTCGTCAACGGCCGGCCCATCCACTTGTCGCGCAAAGCCTCCACCTCGGCTTCGGGAATCGCCGCGAAACCGGCATTGACGGTGGCCAGCAGCGCCGTGTTGCCTTTGCGGACAGCGCGGTGCACCTGCCCGGTATAGAGCGTGAAGGCTTCGCGAAAATCCTTATCGACACCGGCCCGGGCCAGCAGGAAATGCCCTTGCGGCTGGTCGACACAGAACAGCCGCAGTTCGCCGGCCATTGCCGCCGCGACCATGGCCTGGTAGCTGGCGTAAACCGCGATGCCGCTCACCCCCTTTGCGGCTAGCTGGTCGATGCAGGCATCCCCTTGCTTGGCGCCGACGACAAAACCCTTCAGGGTCTTCGGCGCATCGATGCCCTGAATGCTGCGATGGACGAAAATGGCAACCGGGATGTCGGCATAGGGCGGCGAGAAATCCATCTGTTTTTCGCGTTCCGGGGTTTTGAAAATGGTATCGATGACATCCGCCCGCTGCTCGGCGAACCGTTGCTGAGCCAGGGCCCACTGGCTGGCCGCGAGATCGACCTTGATGCCGGTCTGTTTTTCCCACAAGGCCCAGAGATCGAGCAGATAGCCCTTCAACTCGCCATCGTTGTCGCGAAACATGTAGGGTGGGTAGTTGTCGTCCAGGGCAACGACAACCCGCCCCGGCACCGCCCCGGCCGTCACCGTCGAGGCGGCGAACAGGAGTAGCGCAGCGAGCCACCGGCACCGCCGCCAAACGCCGAAACGTGCTGTCATGCCGCCCCCCCGCTGCCGAGCACGCTTTCGTAGCGCGGTTCTTCGCCCAGCCGGGCGAGCAAGGCATTGACCTCGCGTTTCAGTTCCATCACCCGACCCTCGCGTCCCAGGGTGGCTTGTTGCCAGCGGCGCAGCTCGGCGATCCGGTTGCGCAATTCGCCATCGCGCTGCGCACTCTCGATGGCGATCGCCGCCAGCGTCGTTGCCGTCTCGACATAGCGCCGGTTGAGCGGACTGACTTCGGGGCGCGGCTGGCGCCAATAAACGGCAAAAGTGCCGAGCACCTTGCCCGACGTGGCGAAAATCGGCGACGACCAGCACGCGGCCAGGCCGTGGCCGAGGGCGAGTTCTCGGTAAGCGGCCCAATGCGGATCGCTGGCGATGTCGGCGGCAAAAACCGCTTCCTTGGTGTAGGCGGCGGTGCCACAGGAACCGACCTGGGGCCCGATGGCGACCCCGTTGATGGCCGCCGTGTAGTCGGCCGGCAAATCGGGGGCCGAGGCATGCATTAGATGCTGCCCGCTGTCGTCGAGAAGGAGTACCGAACACAGCATATCGGGCTCGGTAGCCTGGATCTGCCGGGCAATGAAATCGAGAATATCGCTCAGCCCGCTTTCCACCGAAATGCGCTGCAGGATGGCATTGCTGAATTCGAGCAAGGCCTGCTGCTGCCGGCGCTCGGTGACATCGATGAAAATGGCGAGAAAATCGTCGCCGAGCGCGATCCCGGAAATTTCGACCAGCCGTTGCCGGCCATCCTTGCCGGTGACCCGGTATTCGAGCGGATGCAGCGTGCCGCCCCCCACCACCGACCGGCGCACCGCTTCGTCCCAGGAATCGATGACCCAGGCGCGGTAATTGGCATCCGGATAGGCGAGTTCCCACCACCGGGCGAGGTTGGGCAGTTCTGCCTGACTGTAGCCAAAAAGCGCCGCGAAATGCGCGTTGATGAAAACCACCTCGCCCCGGGCATTGATCTGGCCCAGGGCCAACGGAACTTTCTCCATCAAGCCGCGAAAGCGCGCTTCACTTTTGCGCAACAGCTCTTCCGAAGCCTTCTGGGCCGAAATATCGATGACCACCCCGGCCGAATGCACCGGTTTGGCCTCGCTGTCACGTTCGACCACCTTGCCGCGCCAGGATACCCAGCGCCAGCCATGATCGCCGTTGCGAATCCGGCAATCGACGGAAAAACGCTCGCTTTGGCCCTGCAGCATGGCATCGAAAGAGGCCCGCAAACATTCGCGATCATCCGTTTCAAGGAGCTGCAGGACGGCATCCAGGCCATCGTCCGCCGCCCCGGGCGGGGTGCCGATCATGCTCTCGAGGGCCGGGCTGCAGGCCAGGCTGTGCCGCTGGTTGTCGAATTCCCAGGTGCCGACGCCGGTCGCTTCCAGCACCATGCTCATGCGATCTTCAAGCTGGATCCGGCTCTGCCCCATCAGCGCCACACCGAGCCGTTCCAGCATGCGGTGCTGGCTGAGCACGCCGACGAATCCCCCCGTCGCATCGACCACCACCAGGTGGCGGATGCCATGCCGTTCCAGCAACTTGGCCGCCTCATCGATCGAGGCATCGATGCCGATGGTCGCCAACGGCTGGGTCATTACCTGGCCCAGCGTCACCGCCTGCGCATCGACATGGCGGGCGAGCAGATCGGGCACATCGCGTTCGGTCAGGATGCCTTCGGCCCGTCCGGCGCGGCCGACGATGACATGGTCCAGCCGGCACGAGGCCATGGTTTCCAGGGCAAAGGCCAGGGGCATTTCCGGCGCGATCAGTTTGCCGCCCTGGTCGACCACCGTATTGAGATCCTGGATCAGCGTCAGCAGGCCGCTGCCGAGATGCCGTCGAAAATCGGTTTCGCTGGCCAGCCCCCACAACTGCCCCGCGGCATCGACCAGCACCAGATGGCGGATGCCGCAATTGGCCATCATCACCTGGGCCGTGGAAAAGTCGAGATCGTAGGGCACCGTCATCAGCGGCGCACTCATCACGGCACGCACCGGGCGCTTGTCGGCCGAGCCGAGGCACATCAGGCGCACCAGATCGCGCTCGGTGACGATGCCCACCGGCTTGTCGTTGTCGACAACGATGAGGGATGAAAAGTGGGTCTCGGCGAAGCGGCTGATCGCCTCTTCCAGAGGCGTATCCGGCGTCACGGTCAAGACCGTGCGACTGGCTATGTCGTAAAGTTTGAGTTTGGAAACCCGGTTCATTATTTTTTCGCCCCCTCCCCGCTGTCCCGACAACGAAGCCATTCATGTTGCTGAAATATTTTATGGCTAGTTTATACCCTGTGATTGAGCAAACCGAACGGCTTTGCGCGGTGGATCTGCCGACCGGCCCCGCACCGCAGCGAGCGCCTGCATATTCTGCCACCCGCCGGCAAAACCCCTTACACTGCCCGCCTCAACTACTTGGCAGGACGCCCGATGCAAACTGAACACTTTATCCCGGGCAAAGATGCCTCCCTCGAACACTCCATCGCCTCGATGCAAGCCAAGCTGGCGGCCCGCGGCTTCGATATCGAGGAATGCTCGTGGCTCAATCCGGTCGATAGCGTGTGGTCGGTGCATGTGCGCAATCGCCACTGCCCGCTGATGTTCACCAACGGCAAGGGGGCCAGCAAGTTGGCTGCCCAGGCCAGCGCACTGGGCGAGTTTTTCGAACGTCTGTCCTGCAATTATTTCTGGAACCATTACTACCTCGGCGAGCCGGTCGCCCATGGCGAGTTCGCCCATTACCGGCGCGAACGCTGGTTCCCGCTGACCGGCGACGCCTGGCCGGCCGAATTGCTGACGCCGCAACTGCAGGCCTTCTACAACCCGGACGACAGCATCCCGGCCGACCTGCTGATCGACATGAATTCCGGCAATCATGAGCGCGGCATCTGCGCCATTCCCTACATCCGCCAGCGCGATGCGGCCGAGGTCTTCTTCCCGGTCAACATCATCAGCAACCTCTACGTCAGCAACGGCATGTCGGCCGGCAATACCCCGGCCGAGGCGCGCGCCCAGGCGCTCTCCGAAATCCTCGAACGCCACGTCAAGTTCAAGGTGATCGGCGAAGGCCTCTGCCTGCCGGATGTACCGGAAGAAGTCATCGCCCGTTACCCGGGCATCGCCGCCGGCATTGCCGGGCTGCGCGCCGCCGGTTTCGGCATCCTGGTCAAGGACGCCTCGCTCGGCGGCAATTACCCGGTAATGTGCGTGACCATGCTCAACCCGCACGATCAGGGCGTCTTCGCCAGCTTCGGGGCGCATCCGCGCTTCGAGATCGCCCTCGAACGGGCCCTCACCGAGTTGCTGCAGGGCCGCGCCCTCGACGCTCTGGACGGTTTCCCGGCGCCCGGCTTCGATCTCGACGAAGTGGCCAGCGCACCGAATATCGAAATCCATTTCGTCGATTCAAGCGGCCTCGTGCATTGGAACTTCTTCAATGAAACAGCCGATTTCGAGTTCGTCGACTGGAATTTCAACGATCTCGAACAAGGCAGCACCGGCGACGATTACGCCTGGCTCTGTCAACGTATCGAGGCTGACGGCTACGATATCTACGTCGCCGACTTCGAGCATCTCGGCGTCTACGCCTGTCGCATCCTGGTCCCCGGCATGTCGGAAATCTACCCGATCGACGACCTGGAATGGGAAAACAACAGCCAGGGCGCGATGCTCCGCCCAGCCATTCTCAATCTCGCCGAACTGGACGACGCCGCCTGCGGCGAGTTGCTCGACAGCCTGAACGAACTCAATATCGCCGACGAACGCCCGGTTGCCGCGCTGATCGGCCTCGCCCCGGATGCCGGCTCACTGTGGGCCGATCTCCGCGTCGGCGAGTTGAAGACCATGCTCGCCCTGGCCGCCGGCGACACCGATGCGGTCCGCGAAGGCTGCGAATGGGTCCGCCAGTTCGAACAGCTCGACGCGACTCGCCGCCGCATCTACCGCTGTATCGAAACCCTGCTCGAAATGGCTGATCCGGATGCCCATGAAGCCGCTCTGGTCGGTCTCTATGGCGACGCAACCCTGGATCTGGCGAGCGACCTGATCGACGGCGAAATCCGTTTCTTCGGCATCCCGTCGCCGGGTCTGAACCTTTCCGGCTGCGAGTTGCATCAAAGCCTGCTCAGGGAATACGCCAAGGTGCACGCCGGCGCCTAGAAAAGCACTGATATTTATTCCCCACCGTTCGGCCCGGACCTGGCGAAGCTATTGTCACATGCCCTTCGCCAGGCCTTCCCCGGACTTTGCTGCCATGCGCTGCGCTTACTGCCCCCTGGCCGGCGACGATTCCCCGGATCATGAATTCTCACCGCCCCCGTAGGAGCGGCATCCTGTCGCTTTGGCATTCTCCGACCCACCAACTTGTTCAGCGTTCCCTAGCCGCCACCGGCCGCGCCGGAGCGGCCCCCAGGCACATGTCGTCCTGCGCGATGTGGCGCTCGAACCAGTACTCGACATAACGCAAGGTCCCGAACAAATCGGCCCGCCCTTCGGCCACCTCGTTCAAGGCCTTGCCGACCAGTTGCAACATGTTGCGGTGATTCTCGGCATGGGCCGAGAAGTCCATGCCGATCTCGCCGGCCAATCGCTCCTCGGTCGCGTAATGTTCGCGCAAAGCCGCTATCAGCTCGTCGGCCTGGGCGGCATGAAATCCCTGGTTAGCCAGATAGCCCTCCTTGAGCGCGACCAGTCTTTTGAAAAGCGCGGCGTGCTGGATATCGATTTCTTCGACGCCAATCAGCAATTCCGTCGGCAGGAAACGAACCGCCTCCTTGTCCATCAGGTACTCCCCCTTCTTTCTTATAGTGTGTGGGCAAAATTCACGATCAATGGCGAACGACTTCGTCCAGGATGCAATCCAGCACGCGCGCATCCAGCGGCTTGAAAAGAAAATCGTTAAAACCGGCCATCCGCATGTGGGCGACGGTGGTCAGATCGCCATGCGCCGTATAGGCGAGCACCGGCAGATCGACCAGTCCCAGTTCATCGCGAATGATGTGGCAGAGCTCGATGCCGGACATCTTGCTGAGCAGGATGTCGAGCACCACCAGATCGTAGGAACTGGCCGCCAGTTTATCCAAAGCGCTTTCGGCACTTTGGTCTTCCGTCACGACAAAGCCACGCTGCATCAGCAGGCTTGCCAGAAGCACGCGCGACAGCGGGTTATCGTCTACAACCAGAGCCTTGCGGGAAATTTGCGGCGTTGCGGGCAGGTTCAGCATTTGGATTCCCTTTCCTCAGCTTGATGCGGCAAGCGGCCATCGGGAGTACCGATAATCCGACATCCGGCAATATGACATTTTTTTGATTTTTGTTGATTGTAGCCGTCATTTTTAATACTTTCAATACAGTATTCCCCCCGGAACTTCCTTACCCGCCAGCACTCCAACAAGCCTTATCGCGGGAGGGTGTCAGCATGGAACGACCGGTACACAACATGAGTCAACTCTTTGCCCAACTCGGCCAGGCCAACGACGAACAGGCGATCGCCCGCTTCATCGAAGCCCGGCGACCGCTGGCCAACGGCGTGCAATTGCATGAAGCGGCCTTCTGGACGCCGGCACAAGCCTGCTTCCTGCGCGAAGCCATCCTTGACGATGCCGACTGGGCCGAAGTCGCCGACGAACTGAACGGCGAGTTGCACGCTCGCCACTGAATCGCTGAGCGGCATGCCCCGGCTGGAAAAGGACTCTTTCGGCAGCATCGAGGTGGCCAGCGACCGCCTGTGGGGCACCCAGACCGAGCGCTCGCTGGCCCACTTTGCCATTTCCACCGAGCGCCTGCCGGACGAACTGATCCACGCCCTGGCCCTGACCAAGATCGCCTGCGCTGCAGTCAATCTCGAGCTCGGCCTGCTGCCGGCCGCCAAGGCAAGAGCCATCATGGCGGCTGGCGAAGAAGTGGCCGACGCCCGTCACGCCGGGCAGTTTCCGCTTTCGGTCTGGCAAACCGGATCCGGCACGCAGAGCAATATGAATCTCAACGAGGTGCTGGCCAATCGCGCCTCGGAACTGCTGGGCGGCGAGCGCGGCAGCGGCCGTCTGGTACACGCCAACGACGAGGTCAATCTCGGGCAATCCTCGAACGATGTATTCCCGACCGCCATGCACCTGGCCGCCGGCCTCGGCATCGCGCGCCGGGTGCTGCCCGCCGTGCAGCACTTGACGGCATCCCTGGCCGAAAAATCGGCGGCCTTTGCTGCCATCGTCAAGATCGGCCGCACCCACTTGCAGGATGCGACGCCACTCGCCCTCGGCCAGGAATTTTCCGGTTACGTCGCCCAACTGCAACATGCCACCGCCGTCATCCATGCCAGCCTGCCCTCGCTCTACCCGCTGGCCATCGGCGGCACGGCGGTCGGCACCGGACTCAACACGCATCCCGAATTCGGCCACCGGGTGGCGGCCAAACTGGCCGAGCGAAGCGCCCTGCCATTCACCAGCGCCACCAACAAATTCGCTGCGCTGGCCGCCAACGACGGCCTGGTCGCCGTCCATGGCGCCTTGAAGACGCTGGCCGTGGCCTTGATGAAAATCGCCAACGACATTCGCTGGCTGGCCTCCGGCCCCCGTTGCGGACTGGGCGAGATCAGTATTCCAGAAAACGAACCGGGCAGTTCGATCATGCCCGGCAAAGTCAATCCGACCCAGTGCGAAGCCCTCACCATGCTCGCCTGCCAGGTCATGGGCAACGATGTGGCGATCAGCATCGGCGGGGCTTCCGGCAACTTCGAACTGAATGTCTTCAAGCCGCTGATCGCCCACAACCTGCTGCAAAGCATCCGCCTGCTGGCCGACGGCATGGCCGGTTTCGATCGCCACTGTGTGCAGGGCATCGCGCCCCGTAGCGAACGCATTGCCGAATTGATGGCCGGTTCGCTGATGCTGGTCACGGCGCTGGTTCCCCACATCGGCTACGACCGGGCGGCAGAAATCGCCAAACGGGCCAGCCGTGACGGCAGCACGCTGAAACAGGCGGCCCTCGCCCTGGCCTACGTGACGGCCGAGGACTACGACCGCTGGGTGGTGCCGGCCGCGATGATCCATCCGAACGGCTGAGGCGACTCAGCCGGCGACGATGATGCCGCAGGCGACACGCTTGCCGGCATTGCCGGCCGGCTGCGACTTGTAGTCATCGGGGTCGGCGTGAATGATCACGCTGCGTCCGAAAATGCCGTTCGGGCCGCGCAGGCTGAGGCCGCTCAATTCGGCCCGGTAATGCGCTTCGCCCTTGGCATCGGCGACCAGGTTGGGCATATCGCCGCCATGGTGTTCGGCGCTGCCCAGACTGCCATGCGCCTTGCCGGCCGGGTTGAAGTGGCCGCCGGCACTGGTCGCGTCCGGGGCGCTGCAGTCGCCCAACTCGTGGATGTGGAAGCCATGCTCGCCCGGGGTCAGCCCGGCCACCTGCGCCTCGACGCGCAATTTGCCATCGGCCTCACGAAAGCTCACTTTGCCGGTGACGTTGCTGCCCGAACGCGCCAGCAGCGAAACATTGGCCGAATGCCAGCCGAGGCCGGTGACGCAGGCGCTGAGCGTGACAACAGCAAAAACGGACAAGACGCCAAGGGCGTTACGGTTCATGTTTTTCTCCGGAAATGGGGGCAAATGATCGATTGCTCGAAACCGCATCATGGATGACCCACTATAGGTAAAAACGTTCCCTTTTTACATACACCGGTTTATAACCAAACAAACTAACAAGATGCGCACTTGTTCTTAAAAGAATATTAGGCCCTTGCTACAATAGCCCCACTCAACATCCTTCCCGGATTTCCCAGCAATGACTCAAACGACTCAAGGCGCCACGCTTTCCCACCTCGACTGGCTGGAAGCCGAAGCCATCCACATCATGCGCGAAGTGGCCGGCCAGTGTTCCAACCCGGTACTGCTCTTCTCCGGCGGCAAGGATTCGCTGTGCCTGCTGCGTCTGGCCGAAAAGGCCTTCCGCCCGGGCAAGTTCCCCTTTCCGCTGCTGCACATCGACACCGGCCACAACTACCAGGAAGTCATCGCCTTCCGCGACCAGCGTGCCGCCGAACTCGGCGAACGGCTGATCGTACGCTCCGTCGAAGACTCCATGGCCCGCGGCACCGTCGTCCTGAAGCATGAAGGCGAATCGCGCAACAAGCACCAGTCGGTAACGTTGCTCGAAGCCATCGAGGAATTCGGCTTCGATGCCTGCATCGGCGGCGCCCGCCGCGACGAGGAAAAGGCCCGCGCCAAGGAACGCATCTTCAGCTTCCGTGACGAATTCGGCCAGTGGGACCCGAAGAACCAGCGCCCGGAACTGTGGAGCCTGTACAACGCGCGCAGCCACAAGGGCGAAAACATCCGCGCCTTCCCGATCTCGAACTGGACGGAAATGGACGTCTGGCAATACATCGAGCGCGAAGGCCTGGAACTGCCGAGCATCTACTTCGCCCACAAACGGCCGGTGGTGATGCGCCAGGGCGCCATCGTGCCGGTCAATGTGCCGCTCGTGTCCGGCGAACTCGCCAACCCGGTGAAGGCCGGCGAAGAAATCATCGACCTGCTGGTGCGCTTCCGTACCGTCGGCGACATTTCCTGCACGGCGCCGGTCGAGTCGGATGCCGACAACGTCGAGAAAATCGTCCTCGAAACCGCCACCACCACCATCACCGAGCGCGGTGCGACCCGTCTGGACGACCAGACCAGCGACGCCTCCATGGAACAACGCAAGAAGGAAGGATATTTCTAGGATCGAGTTATTAGGATCGAGCTGTTAGCAAAACCGCTCACTCGATCCTCGATCCTGAATCCTCGACCCTCACGGAAAGACACTATGTCCACACAAGACAAAATCGAAGACCACGGCCTGCTGCGCTTTTTGACCTGCGGCAGCGTCGATGACGGCAAGAGCACGCTGATCGGGCGCCTGCTGTTCGACACCAAGACCATTCTCGCCGACACGCTGTCGGCCATCGCCAAGACCTCGGAAAAGCGCGGCCTCGGCGCGGTTGACCTATCGCTCCTCACCGACGGCCTGCAAGCCGAGCGCGAACAGGGCATCACCATCGATGTCGCCTACCGCTATTTCTCGACCGGCACGCGCAAGTACATCATCGCCGACGCGCCGGGCCACGAGCAGTACACCCGCAACATGGTCACCGCCGCCTCGACCGCCAACCTCGCCATCATCCTGATCGATGCGCGCAAGGGCGTGCTGACGCAGACCCGCCGCCACTCCAAGTTGGCCTCGCTGGTCGGCATTCCGCACCTGATCGTCGCCATCAACAAGATGGACCTGGCCGATTATTCGCAGGCAACCTACGAGCGCATCAAGGGCGAATACCTTGAATTTGCCGCCAAGGTCGGCATTAAAGACATCCGCTTCATCCCGCTCTCGGCCTTGAACGGCGACATGATCGTCGACCGGGGTGACAAGCTGAACTGGTACGAAGGCCCGACCCTGCTCGAAATGCTCGAAACCGCGCCGGCCGCACACACCGAGCACACCGAGAAATTCCGTTTCCCGGTGCAGTACGTTTGCCGCCCGCAGGATTCGGCCAACCCGGAATTGCACGACTACCGCGGCTTCATGGGCCGCGTCGAAGCCGGTTCGATCAAGGTCGGCGACGCCATCACCGTTTTACCCTCCGGCCGCGAGTCGACCGTCAAGGCCGTACAACTGGGCGGCGTCGATATCGGTGAAGCTTTCACCGAACAATCCATCACGCTGTTGCTCGCCGATGAAATCGACACCTCGCGCGGCGACATGATCGTCAAGTCGAACGAAGTGCCGGCGGCGGTAAAGCAGATCGAAGCCACCGTCTGCTGGATGGCCGAAGCGCCGATGGACCGCAACCGCACCTACCTGATCCGCCACACGACGCGCGACTCGAAAGCCAAGCTGGCCGCCATCGACCATCGCCTCGACGTCAATACGCTGGAAAAAGTCCCGGCCGAAAAGCTGGCGATGAACGACATCGCGCAAGTCACCTTCAAACTGGCCCAACCGCTGTTCGCCGATCCCTACCTGGAAAACCGGGGGACCGGAGCTTTCATCATCATCGATGAGAGCAACAACAACACGGTTGGGGCGGGGATGATTCTCTGATCGCTCCAGCAATTCCCGCACCAACGAAAACGCCTCCGATTTGGAGGCGTTTTCGTTGGTGCGGCTTCAGACTGATATCAAGTTCCTTGAACTTGAATTCCATCTCGTTCTTCTGGCACTCAAGCGATTCTTTAAATAACAGCATGCAACAATCTCACCACGTCTTTCACGCAAGCACTGGAAAAGCCCCAGGAAATGAAGCTCCTGAAGCTGGCCACCATCAGTCCGGATGGCACCAAGATCAAAGCGAATGCCTCGGGGGAACCAAGCCGCCAAGGTTTTGTCTCGTCCACATTGGGGCATGAAGACGTTTGCTCGCGAGAGGTTCCCATGCATGGTTCGAAAGAAGGCGACTTCGCGGAGCTGATCGGGTCGCCGATTTTTCGGCATGTCTTCGATGCCCTCGGCGCTCCCTGCCTGATCCTCGGCCCGGATTTCCGGGTTCGGGACGCCAATGCCGCTACGCAACGGGCTTTGCAGCGTCGGCGGGATGAGTTGCTGGGGCGGCCACTCGGCGAATTGTTGGCGACATGGCCGGCGCTCGATGCGACCTTTGTTGCGGCGCTGCTGGCCGCGCTGGCCCGGGTTGCCGCCAGCCGCCGAGCGGAATCGCTGGCCGCTCCCGGCTTTTCCCCCTCCGGGCCGAGCGAGATCCGCCCGCTGCTCGATCGCCACGGCAAGCTTCGCCATCTCGTGCTGCAATTGGCGGCGGCCGGTCAGCGCATGCAGTTGCCCGGCGCGGTGCCGGAGGTGGGTATGCTGCCCGGCGAGCACTATCTGGCCCGCATCGTCGCCACGGCCATGGACGCCATTATCAGCATCGACCAGGAGCAGCGCATCGTGCTCTTCAACGCGGCGGCGGAAAAGGTATTCGGCTGCCCGGCCGGCGCCGCCCTCGGCAGTTCGCTCGCCCGCTTCATCCCGGAACGCTTGCGGGCGGCGCACGCCGAACATCTCCGGAAATTTTTTGCCGCGGGCGCAACGCAACGTGCCAGCGGTCGCCTCCAGTCGCTTACCGGGCTGCGCTGCAACGGCGAGGAATTTCCCTGCGAAGCGGCCATCTCCCGGGTGCAGGTCGGCGACGGCTGGCTGGCGACCATCATACTGCGCGACATCAGTGCCCGCCGGGCGGCCGAAGTGGCGCTCCAGGAAAGCGAACGTCGCATGCACCTGGCGCAACAGGTGGCCCGCATAGGCACCTTTGAATGGGATGTGCACCGCAACGCGGTGCGGGTTTCGGCCGAACTGGCGGCGCTTTACGGTTTGCCGGCGGAAACGCCGGGCGGCCTCGACAGCTACGAGGCCTGGTGCTTGCGCATCCATCCCGCCGACCGCCCGAACGTCACCCAGCGCCTACAGAAAGCGCTGGCCAGCGGGCAGAGTTTCGAGGCCGAATGGCGGGTGATCTGGCCGGACGGCTCGATTCACTGGCTGGCCGGGCGGGCCGAGATTTACCGCGACGAAGCCGGCCAGCCGCAACGCCTGCTGGGGGTGAATATCGATATCGGCGACCGCAAGGAAGCCGAGGAAGTGATCCGCCGGGTAGCCCAGCACGACCCCTTGACCGGCTTGCCGAACCGCGCCCTGCTCTATGAATTCGCCGAACACCTGCTGCCGGCGACGCGCCGGAGCATCACCCAGGCCGCCTTCCTGTTCGTCGATCTCGACCGCTTCAAGCCGATCAACGACACCTACGGCCACGACGTCGGGGATAACGTCCTGAAAGAAGTGGCCAAGCGTCTCTCCGATTGCCTGCGCGGCGAAGACCTGGTCGGCCGCCTGGGTGGCGACGAATTCGTCGCCGTACTGGCCCACATCCGCGGCGAGGAAGATGCGGCGAAGATCGCCTTTCACGTTCTCGACCGGCTCGGCCAGCCCTATCTGGTCGACGGACTGGAGCTGCACGTCTCGCCGAGCATCGGCATCAGTCTGTTTCCGCAGGACGGCAGCGGCGTCGAAGAACTGATCCGCTGCGCCGACGCTGCGATGTATACCGCCAAGCAGAACGGGCGCAACAATGTCCAGTTTTTCCAGCCCGAACACACCGCGCGCAGCGAAAAAGCCTTGCGTATCGAGCACCGGCTGCACAAGGCCCTGGAATTCGGCGAGTTCGAACTGTACCTGCAGCCAGTGCTCGATCTGCAGACCGGGACAACGCTCGGCGCCGAGGCCCTGGTCCGCTGGCCGAGCATGAAAGTGCTGCCGGCCCGCCTGATCCCGATGGCGGAAATGGCCGGTTTCATGCAGCCGCTGGGCACCTGGATACTTCAGGAAGCCTGTCGCCTGCGCCGGCAGTGGCGGGAAAACGGCCTGCCCGGCTTCCCGATCTCGATCAATATCTCGGCCCTGCAGTTTCGTCAGCGCAATTTCATCCAGAGCCTGGTCCAGGTCTTGCAGCATAGCGGCTTGCAACCCGGCGATCTCCGCCTGGAGATTACCGAGCGCCTGTTGCTCAACAATCTCGACGAGGCGGCGGGCATCCTGCGGGCCATCCGGGAAATGGGAGTGGCGGTGGTACTGGACGATTTCGGGACCGGCTATTCGAGCCTCAACCATCTGACGCAACTCCCGATCGACGCCGTCAAGCTCGACCACTCGCTGGTTCTCGACCTGGGCCACGACCGGCGCAGCGCGCTCGTCGCCGACAGCGTCATCAAGCTGGCCAGCGCGCTCGGTCTGGCGGTGGTCGCCGAAGGCATCGAAACCGACGAGGCCCTCGCCTTCCTGCGCGGCAGCCGTTGCCAGCAGGGCCAGGGCTACCTGTTCAGCCGGCCGCTGGCGGCCCGCGACTTCGAACAGTGGTGCCGACAACGGGCCGCCTGATCAGCCCGGCCGCCGACCGCGCCGCAACAGCCGTTCGAACTGGCCGGCCGGCAGCGGTCGGGCGCAAAGATAGCCCTGATATTCGTGGCAGCCCTGCTCGGCGAGAAAAGCCAGTTCGCCAGTGGTTTCGACACCTTCGGCGATGATGTTGAGGGCGAAGGCCTGCGACAGATGGATGATTTCCCGGACCATCGTTTTCGCCTGCGGGTCGGCCTCCATTTCATGGACGAAGGACTGGTCGATCTTCAGCCGGTCCACCGGTAGCCGGCGCAGGTAGGCGAGCGAGGAGTAGCCGGTGCCGAAATCGTCGAGCGACAGGCTGGCGCCCAGGACATGCAGTTCGTTGAGGATGTGGATCGACTGTTCCATGTCCTCCATCAGGCTGCTCTCGGTCACCTCGAGTTCGAGCGAACCGGGCTCCACCTGGCCAGCGGCGACCAGGGTTTCCAGCGCCGGCAGGATGCCGCCCTGGCGGAACTGGCGGGCCGACACATTGACCGCAATGCGCAGATCGGGGAAGCCGGAATGGCGCCACAGCCTGTTTTGCGCATTGGCGGTCTCCAGCACCCACTCGCCGATCGGGCCGATCAGGCCGGTCTCTTCGGCCAGCGCGATAAAGCGTTCCGGATGGATCATGCCGAGTTCCGGGTGCTGCCAGCGAATGAGGGCCTCGGCGCCGACGATGACGCCGTCTGCGACGCGCACCTGCGGCTGGTAGAAGACGCTGAACTCGCCCCGCTCCAGGCCGCCCCACAAGGCGTTCTCGAGCTTCACCCGCTCCGCCGCGAAGGCGCTCAGGTCGCGCGTGTAAAACTGCACCGAGCCGCCGCCGGCGGCCTTCGCCCGGTGCATGGCGGCATCGGCATTGGCGAGCAGCATTTCGGCCGCCTTGCCGTCCTCGGGATAGATGCTGACGCCGACACTGCAGGCCAGATGGATGGCATGGCCGGCCACGGTAAAGGGCTGCATGAAGAGGGCGAGAATTTCGCTGGCCCCGCGCAACGCATCCTGGACGCCGCCGTTCAGCCCGGCCATCAGGATGACGAATTCATCACCGCTCTGGCGGGCCACGGTATCCCCGTCGCGCACGCCGCGTTGCAGGCGGCCGGCGATTTCCTGGATCAGCGCATCGCCGAAAGTATGGCCCATGCTGTCGTTGATGAACTTGAACCGTTCGATGCCGACGAAGAGCACGGCCAGCGCCTGTTCCTGGCGCCGGGCCAGTTGCGCGATGGCCTGCTCGAGACGGTCGTTGAGCAGGTTGCGGTTGGCCAGTTTGGTCAGCGCGTCGTGGGTTGCCAGATACTCGATTTTTGCCTCGTACGCCTTGCGCTCGGTGAGATCACGCAGATAGGCGGTAAAAAACGGCGAAGCATCGACCTTGATGAAGGTCACCGCCATCTCGACCGGAAATTCGCTGCCGTCGGCCCGCTGCGCGGTAATTTCCTCGCGCCGCCCGATGACGCCCTCGGCGCGCTCGCGGCAGGATTCCAGGGTCTGGCGAAAGGCGGCCCGCCGGCTGGCCGGCAGGATCAGTTCGGCTAGCTGGCAACCCGCCGCCTGCCCCCGGGTGTGGCCGAACATCTGCTCGGCGGCGGGATTGAAATCGATGATCCGGCCATTGACATCGCAGGTCACGATGCTGTCGAAAGCGCTGCCGACGATGGCCGCCTTGCGGCGCTCGCTATCGCGCAACGACTGGTTCATCTCCAGCGTCTGCCGGTGCGTCATCTCGAACAGGGCCAGAGCCTGGGTGAGAAAGGCCTCGCTGCGCGCGATGATCTCGCGCCACGACTGCGGCGCCCGGAGCCGGGACTTCAGGTCCTGGACCAAGCGATAGTGGATGGCGATCAGGCCGAGTATGGTCTGCTCGCCGGCAATCGCCCGCCGTCCCAGTTCGTAGGCCCGCTGCAGGGCGGTCTCCTGATCGCCGCCATTCAGGTAATTGATGAAGGCCAGCTCATAATCCTGGGCGAAATCATGGTGCCCGATGTTCATAAGGGATCGCTCAAGACGACTCCGGCGGTCCCGCCCAGCCAGCGCAAGACCAGGACCAGGGCATCGTCCGCCGCCTTGCCGTGCTGCTCGAGGATGGAGCGCGCCATGTTTTCGGGGGTATCCGGCTGCAGTTCCTCGGCGACGAAACCTTCGTCGATACCGTCGGTGGCGATAATCAGCAAATCACCGACCAGGATCGGCACCGCCCTCGCCTCGACCACCGGCAAGCGGTAACCGACAACACCGCCGCGATTGGTCAGCCACTGCTTGGCGCGGCGCGCCCCCGGCTTGGCCGCGACGAGGACGGCTTCGACATTGCCGACGCCGGCCCAGACCAGCGTCGACTCCAGGGTATCGAGGATGGCCATCACCGCGGCCACGCCGCGGGTGGTCTGCAGGCGCTCGTGACACTGCTTGAAGAGCGTCGTCAGCGGCTCGTCGGCATGCTGGCGCAAGGTAGCGAGGGCTAGCTCGGCCGCCATCGCCGCCTCGTCGCCATGGCCCAGGCCGTCGACCACGGCGACCAGCAGGCGATGCCCGACGCTTAGCACCAGCGCGGCATCGCCCGACTTTCGTTCGCCGGCAAGCGGGCGCCCGGCGATGGCGTATTCACAGGAAGGCAGGGAAATTAAAGTTTCCATTTGGTCATCGTCACCGTCGTGCCCTTGCCGACTTCGGAAACGATCCCGAACTCGTCCATCAGGCGCTTCGAACCGGGCAGCCCGAGCCCCAGGCTGCCGGATGTGCTGTAGCCGTCCTGCATCGCCGAGAACAGATCGGCAATGCCTGGGCCATTGTCGCGGGCGGTGATCGACACCCCCATTTTTCTCCCCTGCTGGACCAGGCTCAGCTTGAGTTCGCCGCTCCCGGCATAGCTCAGGATATTGCGCGTCACTTCCGATATCGCCGTCGCGATCAGGGTCTGTTCACTCGACGAAAAATGCAGCGCCGAGGCGATTTCCCGGCCGCGCTGACGAGCCGTCACCAGATCGGCCTCGCTGCGCACGGGAACGGACAATTCATCAGACACGGCGCTCACGTCCCAACTGGATATCGAGCAGGGCCAGGCCATCCTCCAGATCGAGCGCCGTCTCCGTCCCCTCCAGGGTCAGGCCGAGTTGCACCATGGCAAAGGCGACATCCGGCTGAATGCCGACGATCACCGTGCGCGCCCCGATCAGGCGGGTCATCTGGGCGATATTGCGGATGGTCCGCGCGGCAAAGGAGTCGAGCACATCGAGGACGGTGACGTCGATGACGACGCCGGTCGCCCGGTAACGCTTGACGTCGGCCACCAGTTCGTCGCGCAGACCGACCAGGTCGGCGTCCATCAGCGCCTCCTGGACCGAGGCGATCAGCGTCTCGCCCAGCTTGAGGACCGGTGCCCGGACGCGGTTCATGGCTGTACCCCGGCCAGGGGCGGCGCACCGTCGCCGGTCCGGCGCACGGTGTAGCCGAGCAGGCGCTCGGCTTCCTCGATGCCGCTCTGCAGATCGCCGACGGTGGTGATGCGCATCAGGTCGATGCCGAGCCGGACCATGGTCTGGGCGATGTCGGGGGCAATGCCGGTAACGATCGACAGCGCCCCCATCAGGCGCGCCGCCTCGACCGCCTGCACCAGGTGGTTGGCGACCTTGGTATCGACCGAGGGCACGCCGGTGACGTCGATGACGACGACCTTCGCCCGATTGGCGCGCACCGCCCGCAGCAGTTGCTCGGTCAGTTGCCGGGCGCGCAAGGTATCGATCAGGCCGATGATCGGCAACAGCAGCAGCCCCGGGCGGAGCAGCAGAACCGGCGTCGACAACTCGCGGATCGCTTCCTGCTGGCTCTGGATGGTGCGTTCGCGGGCTTCGATATAGGTGTCGGTAGCCAGCCCCATGTCGAAGAAGGTCAGTTTCATCAGGGAAGCGAAGACGCTGAACGCCCGCTCCGGCCTGTCCTTGTACTCCTCCTGCAGGCGCTGCATCACCGAACGCAGATAGAAGCAGTACATGCCGAAATAGGATTTGACCGGCAGACCGATACGTTCGTGCACCACGCCGATCCGGACGCGGTTGGCGACATACTCCGCATCGTAGTTGCCCTGGGTGAGCCGCGTGAAATACGCCTTCTGCATGCGCTGGACGTGGACCAGGACGTCGGGGTCGCTGAAAAAGGCCCGCGTCTCCTCGAACGACAGCAGATGGCGGTAGAAATCCTCGATCACCGCATCGGCATAGCGGATGGCGACTTCATTGACGCTCTCGAGACGGGCCACGTCCTCGTCGGCAAATTCAAGAAAGGCCTTGCGCTGGCCAATTTCGTCGCTGGAGATCAGCGTTTCCGGGAGCAACGTTTTCTCGTAGGTCATGGCGCCTCCTGCAACGGAAAGTCGGTGAAGGTTGCGACCGCTGCGGATGAACCAACGCCCCCCTCACTGGACGTTGGAACTTGCCGCCGATCAATAGTTGCAAGTATTGCCGCCGGCCGGGCCAGCATGCCGCAGCTCTCCGGCTGGCGTCACCCGGGGGCAAGGGCGGCTAGCTGGGGAGCGAACAGTTGTAACAATTTTTCGCAGACGCTCGTCTTTAACTATGCTTCAATCGGTTTCAGCAATAGTAAGATTCACCGATAAAGACAAGAAACGTATCCCTCCCGACAACCCCGTCATACCTTCGGTAGACGGGGAATTCGGCGATGGATCCAACCTCAACGGAGAGCGCGCCATGCACACCAGGTTTGAAGCCACGGGATCACTGTCGGCCTTGGAACAAGCCCTGTTCTCGCTTGAAGCATTGCCCGAAGTGCACGGACTGCTGGTCCTGACCTGCGACGCCAATGATTTTTGCGCCGCCCACCTCGACCCCATTCTGCACCGGCTGGGCAAGCCGGTATGTGGCGGCATTTTTCCCGGAATCATTTTCGGCAGCGCGCACTTCGAGCGCGGCAGCATTGTCGTTGGCCTGCCGGCGCGCCCCGACGTCCGGCACGTCGGCGAACTCAGCGATCCGACGCAGGGTGTCGAGCAGGCCGTCGCCGCACTGGCCGACCTGGGCAACGGCCAGGGTACCCTGCTGGTCTTTGTCGACGCCCTTGCCGGCCGGATCGGCGACCTGATCAGCGCCCTGTTCGAGCAACCGGGTCTGGGCGTAAACCAGATCGGCGGCGGCACCGGCTCCCTATCGCCGCCCCGCAAACCGAGCGTCATCAGCAATAGCGGCCTGCTCCAGGATACGGCGCAGGTCATCCATCTCGACATCGAGAGCAGCCTGGGCATGGCCCATGGCTGGTCGATCGTTTCGGAATCGATGAAGGTAACCGCGGCCAAGCAAAACACCATCCACAGCCTCAACTACCGGCCGGCAATCGATGTTTACCGGGAGAAAATCGCCGCCCATGCCGGGGTCAGTCCCGACCAGGAGAATTTTTCCGCTACCGCCAAGGCCTACCCTTTCGGGATTTTCAAGCTGGGCAGCGAGGTCGTCGCCCGCGATCCGGTAACGGTCAGCGACGATGGCAATCTGACCTGTATCGGTGAACTGCCGGCCGGCTCCTTTATCCATCTCCTGCACGGCGAACCGGCCGCACTGATCGCCGCTGCCGGCCAGGCGGCGCGCGAGGCCGAGTGCGGCGGCAAGAGCGGCAAGATCCGGCTGTTCATCGACTGCATTTCCCGGGTGCACTTTCTCGCCGAACGCTTTGCGGAAGAACTGGCAGCCGTCCAGGGTGACGAGCCGATGATCGGGGTCCTCGCCCTCGGCGAAATCTGCAACAACGGCCGGGATTACCCCGAGTTTTTTAACAAGACGGCGGTAATCGGGCTGCTGGGCACCGCCTGAACCCGATTTGCCGAAGCGGGATGGCCTTGCGCCGCCCCCCGGCCAGCGGACGCCGCCACTCCGCCCCGGCCACGACCGATCGCCTGCCGCGGCCCTGGCGGCCGGCGATCACGCCAATAGCAGCGATGCTCGAAAGGCCCGCCAGCGTAAAGCAGTCGTGGTTTTGCCCCACAAACAGGTACACTCTTCCCTTTGCCGGAAGCCAAGTGCTTTCAGACCGGTACTTTTTCTCTGCACTTACCGGGCATTTGGCACTCCTTCCGCAGCTCTACAAAGGTATTCCCATGCAAACGATCCACGATGTCGACGTCCTCCTGTTACTGGCCACCCTGCTCGCCGCCAAAAGAAAACCGGCCGAATTACAGGAAATCGTCGCCGCCCTCGATCTCGCCCAGGGCAATGTGCCGGCCGCGCCGAAACTGTGCGAAGCCTTTGCCCGGCTGGCCGAATTCGGTCTGCTCATCGCGGCCGACGGCGGCTACGCGCTGACGCCGGATGCCGAAACCATCGTCACCCGCCTGCCGAAGAAGGCGGAAACCGCCGAACGCCTGTTCCTGATCAAGGACCGCCTGTCGGAATACACGCCGAAGGGGCAGCACCCCGTCGTCAGCGTCGCCGAAGCCGACGTCAATGCCGCCATCACCGCCCACCGGGCGGCCGCCGCGACCACCGCCAAGAACCTGCTGGTCCCCAAGCCGAAACCGGAACCCGAGAAGCAACGCCCCGGCCAACGCCAGCGCAAGCCGATGCCGGCCCGCAAGCGCAAGGATTGAACGGCGCGATGACTGAAACCACCCCGCAATCGCCGTCCGCCGCCGGCCAGCCCTTCACCACATTGCCGCTCTCGGCGCCGATGCTGGATACCCTGCAGCGTCTCGACTACCTGACCATGACGCCGATCCAGGCGGCCAGCCTGCCGCTCGCCCTGGCCGGCCACGATCTGATCGCCCAGGCCAAGACCGGCAGCGGCAAGACCGCCGCCTTCGCGCTGCCGCTGCTGGCCAAGCTCAATGCGAAGAATTTCGCCGTGCAGGCCATGGTGCTCTGCCCGACCCGCGAGTTGGCCGACCAGGTCACCCAGGAAATCCGCCGCCTGGCCCGCTTCGAAGACAACATCAAGGTCCTGCCGCTGTGCGGCGGTTCGGCCCTGCGCAACCAGGCGACCAGCATGGCCAACGGCGTCCATATCGTGGTCGGTACGCCCGGCCGCATCATGGACCACATGGAACGCGGCAACCTCAAGCTCGACGACCTCAGCACCCTGGTCCTCGACGAAGCCGACCGCATGCTCGACATGGGCTTCCACGACGACATCGCCTACGTCGCCAAGCGCTGCCCGCCACAACGTCAGACCCTGCTCTTTTCGGCGACCTATCCGGAAGGCATCGCCCAGTTGGCGAAACAATTCCTGCGCCAGCCGCAGGAAGTCAAACTGCTCGAACAGCACGCCGAAACCAAGATTCGCCAGCGCTTCTACGAAGTCGGCAAGGACGACCGGCTGGAGGCGGTGGCCAAGCTGCTCAAGCACTACCGCCCGGTCAGCACGCTGGCTTTCTGCAATACCAAGCAGCAATGCCGCGATCTGCTCAACGTCCTGCGTCACGCCGGCATCTCGGCCCTGACCCTGAACGGCGACCTGGAACAGCGCGAACGCGACCAGGTGCTGATCCAGTTCGCCAACCGCAGCGTCTCGGTGCTCGTCGCCACCGATGTCGCGGCGCGCGGCCTCGATATCGCCGACCTGGAAGCGGTGATCAATGTCGACGTGACGCCCGATCCGGAAATCCACATCCACCGCATCGGCCGTACCGGCCGCGCCGACCGCGAAGGCTGGGCACTCAGCCTGTGCAGTGCCGGCGACCGCCGACGCATCACGGCGATCGCCCAGGCCATCAACTGCCCGCTCGAACTCGAAGACCTGGCCAGCCTCAACGACGCCGACGATGCGCCGCTGGTACCGCCGATGTCCACCCTGCTCATTCTTGGCGGGCGCAAGGAAAAAATCCGTCCCGGCGATGTCCTCGGCGCCCTCACCGGCGAAGCCGGCTTCAGCCGCGAACAGGTCGGCAAAATCACCGTCACCGAGCAGAACACCTATGTCGCCGTGCGCCGCGACATCGCCCGCGATGCGGTACGCAAACTCTCGGCCGGCAAGGTCAAGGGCCGGGCGGTCAAGGTCAAGGCCTTGTAGGACGACCGGCGGCGCTGTCCGGCCCGCCGGTGGGGCGCCGACGGCCGGCGCCAGAGATACCCCGCACCTCGAAACCAGTCGCCTGGTGGCTTGTGCAAGCGAAAAAACCCATTTGAATAAATGATTAATTTGATACCATTGTTTGTATTGGTATCAAATTATTAATATTATTGAAACAAAGCCAGGGACCCTGCGTCGGCGCCAGCGCCCGACGAAGGTACAGATCGCTTCAAGCAAACTAGAGGTAGCAATGAGGATCAGAAAGCCGAAACTTGTTTTTAAAACCGGCGAGCAGGCCCGAACTCTGAGAAAACAACTGGGCATGACGCAGACCGAGTTCTGGTCACGGATATCGGTGACGCAACCGGGCGGCTCCCGCTACGAAGGCGGCCGGGAAATGCCGAAGTCGGTGCAGTACCTGTTGCAGATCGCCTTCGGCTCGGAAAGCCAGTTTGGCGAACTGCTCGGCTGGCTGCAGCGACCGGCCCGCAAGCGCCTCGGCCAACCCCAGGTCAAGGCAACGAGCGGCACCCTTTCGCTGAAGCGGGAAAGCCACCCCGCCGAGAATCCCGAACTCGGCCGCTAGAGAAACGCTGGACACATTCATTCGCCGGAGTCGGCGGCATGACAAAACAGTGGCCACCCGCCTTTGCCGGGCGGCTGGTGCAATGCGCCGCTAGCTGAGTGCCCCGACGCGGCCGGTGCTTCCCTGGATCATCAATCCTCTCCGTCCCAAGGAGCGGCTTCAGCCGCGAAAGAGCCGCGAGCAGATCACCATTCGCGGCTGAAGCCGCTCCACCTGGTAAGGAATAGATCAGCGTTCCCTAGGCAACCGCCGGCCACAACCCCTGCCCCCCCGCATCGAGCAGGCAGAGATAGGCCCGCAGGTCGAATTCCAGCTGGAAATAGTCGGGCTCCATGTATTGACAGAGCTGGTAGAAGGCCTTGTCGTGACTGCGTTCCTTGCTGTGGGCCAGTTCATGGACGACGATCATGCGCAGGAATTCCGGCGGCGTTTCCCGGAACAGCGCGGCGACATGGATTTCACGCTTGCTCTTGAGCTTGCTGCCCTGCACCCGCGAAATGCTGGTGTGGGTGCCGAGCGCGTTGCGGATTACATGCAGCTTGCTGTCGAAGGCCACCTTGCTGATCTGCCCGGCATTACGCAGATACTCGTTCTTGATGTCCTGGACATAGTCGTAGAGCGCCTTGTCGGTGCGCACGGCGTGCCCCTGCGGGTATTTCTGGAGGAGGACGCCGGCCAGCCGGTTTTCCTCGAGCAGGCGCTGGATCGGTGCCACCAGGGCGGCCGGATAAGCGGCAAGGTATTTCGGCGGAAGCGGGGACGACATGCGGCAGACTCGAACCTCAGGAAGGCCCGGATTCTACCCGTTGATCCGGCCGCATGGCGCGCCGGCCTAGATGAAGATGTGGCGGTGGTGGTGGGTTTCCTCTTCGAGCGCCCGCAAACCTTCGGCCACCGGAAAATGGACCAGGCAAACCAGCCACTGCCGCCGATCGCTGCAATGCAGGAGCGGCAGTTCGTGCGCTTCGCGGGGGGCCGCGCCGGCCGGCAGGAAAACGCCGCTCGCTTCCAGGCGCAGGTATTTTTCCGGCGTAGCAAGCCAGCCGATCAATCCCTGGAGCAGCTTGTCCGGGGTCAACTCGCTGGCCGAAATGTATTCCCGGTTGTCGGCCGCACCGGCCTTGTCCGACACCTCGTTCTGGATATTCCATTCCACCTTGAGCAGATGGTCGCGCCGCCGGAGCTTATTCACGTGTTCGGTGAAATCGTTGAGGATGCGTTTGAAGGCGGCGCAGGCGAGATAGTCGCGAGCGTCCGCCAGGCTGGGCGCCAGACTGCGGATGGTATGGTCGGCGAAACCCTCGCCGTTGGCGGCGCCCGATGCCCGGCGGCGGACGCCGAGCAAGGCATGCACCTGGTCGCCGTTGTGGCTGGCTAGACGCGGCAGTGAATCCTTGACTTCAAGACTGCGGCCAAGCGCCCGGATGATTTCACCGGTTTCCGGGAAAAGCGCCACGGAGGCGGCATTCTGGGCAAAGCCCCGATGCGAGATATCGAGCGGCCCGGGAATGGCATCGATTTGCCCGGCAAAATAATCGATCGCCGAATCAATCGCCGGCAACAACAGCTTTTCAAAATCCCTGGCCTGGCCGATGCCTCCACCGACCGTATCGACCACCTGGGTGAGCAGCAGGCTATTGGCCGGCGGTGTCGCTTTGGGTGCAGCCGAACGAGTCAAACGGGAGAGGGCGGCAAACATGGTGGTAATTCTCCTGAAAAGTTTTGTCGTTCTCGATTGGCGGCTGTCCTTGCCGTCCCCGGCCAGCCGCCGGACAAGGCCCGGCGACGGGCGGACGCGGGGTGGATCGGCTATTTATTTCATGCTTATAAACCCTGTCTGGGCCATGGTTTTATTACAGAGCATGACGCCTGTCAATGGCGAACGGATAAGCGGCAAACGACCGGGAGGGTTACCGGCCGGACGCCGCGACCAGACGCCGGGCGGCGTCTGGTCATCGGCCGACGAGCGGCCTTACATCCCGAGATAGGCCGCCCGCACCTGTTCGTTGTCGATCAGTTCCTGGCCGCTGCCGGTCAGCGTGATATTGCCGGTTTCCAGCACGTAGCCGCGATCGGCGATGGCCAGCGCAGCGAAGGCGTTCTGCTCGACGAGGAAAATGGTCATGCCCTGGGCCTTCAGGGTCTTGACGACATTGAAGACTTCTTCGACGAGCAGTGGCGCGAGGCCCATCGAGGGTTCGTCGAGCAGCAGCATTTTCGGCCGCCCCATCAGCGCCCGGCCGATGGCCAGCATCTGCTGCTGGCCGCCGGACAAGGTGCCGGCCGGCAAGGCCCGCTTTTCCTTGAGGATCGGGAACATCGCGAAAACCTTGTCGAGGTCGCCGGCAACCTGGGCTTTCGGCTGGGTATAGGCGCCGAGCCGCAGATTGTCCTCGATCGACAGCGGCCCGAAGACCTGCCGGCCTTCCGGGCTCTGGCAGATGCCGCGACGCATGCGCAGGTCGGCGCGCAGATGGGAGATGTCCTCGCCGTCGAAACGAATGCGGCCGGCGCTCATCGGCTGGACGCCGGACAAGGTGCGCAGGAAAGTTGTCTTGCCGGCGCCGTTGGCACCGACCAGGGCGACCAGTTCGCCCTGGCGCACTTCGAGATCGATGCCCTTCAGCGCCTTGATCCGCCCATAGCAGCTTTCCATACCGGAAACCGAGAGCAGCACGTCGCCGGCGCCGGGCGCGGCGCCCGGCTGCAACTCGCCGGCACTGCGGGCGCCGAGGCCAATGGAATCGGGCGCCAGGCTGGCGATGCGGTGGAACAGTTCGCGAAACTCGGCCTTGGCCTTTTCGCCGAACAGCGGGTCGTCGTTGTCGAGAAAGGCGCGGTCGATGTCCGACCAGTCCTCGGCGTTGAGGACTTCTTTGGCCCGTGGCATGGCGTCCTTTTCCTCGCTGCGGATATGGCCGCGCAGGCCGTGCGTGTAGCTGCGTAGCGCCGCGACGAAATCGGCATTACCGGCGCCGGCCGTGGCGGCCAGCTTGGTGCGCAACGCCCTGAGGTTTTCCGGACCGTTCCGGTGCTCGGCCTGCAGCCGGTCGAGGATCAGCGCTGCCTCGGCACTGCGCCGACGCAGCAACGGGAAAAGGTATTCATCTTCCTTGGCGTGGTGGCAGCCATCCATGAATTCCTCGATGTAATCGAAGATGGCATTGAAAAAGGCCGGATCGACCCGGCTGCCCGCCTCCGCCTCGTCGGCCACGAGATCCATGGTGGCGGCGATGCGCCACAGGTTGCGGTGTTCTTCGCTGATGATGCGCAGTGCTTCCATGTTCTTTCCTTCCGGCTCAGGCGTGGGCGCCGAGGTAGGCGGCAATCACGTCCGGGTTTTTGCGGACTTCTTCGCCCGTGCCTTCCGCCAGTTTCTTGCCATAGTCGAGCACCAGGATGCGATCCGAGAGATTCATCACCATTTTCATGTCATGCTCGACCAGTACCACGGTGATGCCGGCATCGGCGACCTTGCGCACCAGATGATCGACCTCGATGGTTTCCCTGGGGTTGAGGCCGGCCGCCGGTTCGTCGAGAAACAAGAGGCGCGGCTTCATGGCCAGCGCCCGGGCGATTTCCAGGCGTTTCAGGGCGCCGTAGGGCATGCTGTCGGCGCGTGCCTCGATGTATTTTTCCAGGCCGACAAAGCGCATCAGTTCGGCCGCCTCCTCGCACATTTCGGCATCGCGCCGCTTGAGTCCGGGGAAGCGCAATGCGGCTTTGATCAGATTTCGATCCAGGCGCAGATGGGCGCCGACCATGACGTTCTCGCGGGCACTCATGTTCATGCAGATCTGCAGGTTCTGAAAAGTGCGCGCCACGCCGCGCGTCGCCAGCTGGTTCGGCGACTTGCCGCCGATCGATTCGTCGTCGAGGCGGATTTCGCCGGAGGTCGGCGTATAGACACCGGTAATCAGGTTGAACAACGTCGTCTTGCCGGCACCATTGGGGCCGATCACCGAATAGACAATGCCGGCATCGATGGAAAAACTGACGTTCTGCACCGCCTTGACGCCGCCGAAGTGGATGGAAAGCTGGGAGACATCGAGTAAGGCCATCATGCCTCCTGAAGGGCCGCCCCGAGGGAGGCATGCGCCCCCTCGGGGGGCAGCGAATGAAATGAGCGTGGGGGTTGTTTCATCTCATTCCCCCTTCCCGAACTTGGCGGCCAGGGTCGGCACCAGTCCCTTTGGCATGAATATCATGCTGAGCATCAGAATGGAACCGAAGGCCACGGTTTCCCAGCCTTCGAAGGTAGCCAGCGCCTGCGGCATGGCGGTGAGCAGCACGGCGCCGATTACCGAACCGTACACCGAGGCCATGCCGCCGATCACCACCATGGTGACCAGTTCGATGGAATGAAAAAAGTCGGCCAGGTTGGGCGTCACGAAGCCGCCGTAATGCGCCGTGACGCTGCCCATCAGGCTGGCGAAAACGGCCGACAGCACGAAAATCGCCACCTTGTAGCGCACCACATCGACACCGACCACCTGGGCCGCCACTTCCGAACCGTGCAAGGCGCGCAGCGCCCGGCCGAAGGGCGAATCGATCAGGTTCAGCGATGCCCAGACGCTGACCGAGAGCAGCAGCGCCACCGCCCAGTACCAGTGCTTGTCGCTGGACAGTTCGAAGCCGAACAGGCCCATCGCCGGCACTGGCATGCCGTCCGGACCGCCGGTCCATTGCGCCTCGTTGCGCAGCGCGATGTTGATGATGATGCCCAGACCGAGGGTCGCCATCGCCAGGTAGTGGCCTTTCAGCTTGAAGATCGGCCGCGCCACCAGCGCCGCCAGCAGGCCGGTGACAGCCGCCCCGGCGCCCATGGCGAGTAGCGGATGCCAACCGAAATGGGTGGGCAGGACGGCCGAGGCATAGGCGCCGATGCCGAGAAAACCGGCATGCCCGAGACTGATCTGCCCGGCAAAACCGATCAACAGATTGAGGCCGAGGACGATCACGGCATTGATCGCCATGCGGATGACGAGATCGAGGTAGAAGCTGTTGGGCAGCACAAAAGGCAGCACCAGCAACAGGCCGATGATCAGGTAGAGACCGAAGAAAACGTTCTTTTTCATGCTTACACCCGGTCCGTCGATTTGCCGCCGAACAGGCCGCGCGGCATGAAAAAGAGAATCAGCAGAATGAGCACGAAGGGCATCGCATCCTTGTAGGCCGACGAGATATAGCCGGCCCCCATGGCTTCCAGGATACCGACCAGCAGGCCGCCGAGCACGGCACCGAGACCGTTGCCCAGGCCGCCGACCACCGCCGCGACAAAGCCCTTGAGGCCGAGCATGATGCCGGCATCGTAGGAGGTCAGCGTGATCGGCGTGATCAGGATACCGCCCAGCGCGCCGAGCGCCGCCGACATGGCGAAACTCATGAACAGCACCCAGCCGGTATTGATGCCGACCAGCTCGGCGGCCAGCCGGTTGTAGGACGTCGCCAGCATGGCCTTGCCCTGCAAGGTGCGGTTGAAGAAGTACCAGAGCGCCACCACCACCACGGCGGTCACGCCCAGCACCCACAGGCTCTGCGGCAGCAGGGTGGCGCCCAAAATCTCGATCGGCGCATCGCCGGAGAAGGCCGGCAGGCTATGCGTGCCCTTGCCGAAAATGACCGCCGTCAGGCCGCGGATGACCAGCGAGGCGCCGATGGTAATGATGATCAGGGTCACCGTCTCGGCGCCCTTGACCGGCTCGATGGCCAACTTCTCGAGCAGCACGCCAACCACGGCCGGCACCAGGATGGCGAGCAGCAGCGCCAACGGCAGCGGCAACCCGGCCTGCGTGAAGAACACCGCCAGCATGCCGCCCAACATGATGAATTCACCCTGGGCGAAGTTGATCACGTTGCTGGCGTTGTAGATCAGCGTGAAACCGAGCGCCGCCAGCGCGTAAGTGGCGCCAACGGTGATCCCGGAAAAGAGAAATTGCAGGAACTGGGCCAGCATCAGATGCCATCCCCGCTCTTGGGCCAATCCCGGCCCCCGGCCGTCGCTCTTAGTTGCATGTCGCCTCCTGTTGTTATCAGCCATCGCTGTGACGAAGCTGCCGCCATTTCGTGGAATCGATTCTGAAATATGGAATCACTTCTGTCAAGAAAAACGATACAAAATTTCAAACTCGCACAAATTTTTGTATCGATTCATCAAGGCATGATTTCCTTCAGGCGTCTAGCTGCCCCGCCAGAAACAAGCCAGGGGCATCCCTGCTCGGCCGTCACGATATTGTTTTGACAAGCCCAAATGCATGAACTAGCTTTAACGTCATATCGCATCAGCATTTCCAGAGAGTGCGACACTCCCAGACATCCCGATTGACATCGGCCTGCCCCCGCCGTCTACGATCTTTCCGGCAGCGGCCAAAGGCAGCACTCACCGGAGACCAGCGTGGCCCCCAAGAACACCGCCAAGGAGCAAATAGTCTGGGTACATGGCAACCCGCTGGCGCTGCGTAGCGGGACATGGCCGAGCGGCCAGACTCCACGCGCCATTCTCAGTTTTGCCGGGCCCGTCCAGCCGGCCTGGCGTACCGCCTTGCGCCGGGCCGGGCTGCGCATCCGCTTCTACTGCCCGCCGGCCGGCGTCTGTGTTGACCTACCGACCAGCTACCGCCAGACGCCAGGCCAATTGGCCGACCTCGGCTTTGTGCTCGCCGGCCGCGACTACGACGACGCTATGTGTCAGCGCTTCGGTAAGGCGGGTCAGCCGATTCCGCAGAGTCCCCTGCCCGGCGACATGTTCGACCTCATCTGTTTCGACCGCCGGGCCTTACCCCCGGTCATGCGCCATCTGGCAAAACTCGGGGCGCGCGTCCGGCAATCGGCCAACTGCAAACTGCGCGTCAGCTACGCCGGCGACATCGGCGATCTGCAGGCCATCGCCGGCGTCAAATTGGCCGACCGGGTGCGCCTGCCCAGCCTGCTTTCGGTCGCCGCCCTGCGCCTCAGCCTGGGCTTGCCGGCCGGCCTGCCGGCCGCCTGGGGACTCGACGGCGCCGGTGAAGTCATCGCCATTGCCGATACCGGGCTCGATAGCGGCGACCCGAGTGCTGGCATGCATCCCGACTTTTCCGGACGGTTGCGGGCCTTGCTGGCGCTGCCGACCAATCCGAGCTGGGCCACCTTCGCCGCCACCCGGGGCGACGATGCCGCCGACCGGGCCAGTGGGCATGGCACCCACGTTGCCGGTCTGGCGGCCGGCTCGGGCGCCGTCAGCCACGGTGAACACAGCGGCCTGGCCCCGGCCAGCGAGCTGGTCTTTCTCGCCCTGGAACAAAAGATCGAGGTCACCGCCGCGCATGCCGGAAGCCTGCCATCCGGTTACTACCTGGCCGGACGACCGATCGACCTGCGCGACCTGTATCGCCAGGCCGCCTCGTATGGCGCCAAGCTGCATAACATCAGTTGGGGCGATGCGGCCCAGGGCGCCTATACCGACGACAGTTTCGAAACCGACCTTTATCTCAACGAAGACCCGGCGGCGGTCATCGTTTGCGCCGCCGGCAACGACGGTGTCGACCGCGACGGCAACCGCCACATCGATGCCGGCTCCCTGTATTCGCCGGCCTCCGCCAAGAATGCCATTGCCGTCGGCGCCACCGAAGGGCCGCTCAGCGGTTGCGGCAGCCGGGCGACCTGGGGCCAGCTCGATGCTGGCGCCAAACGCTGGCCGGTAGTGGCCGACCGCAACGATCCGGTATCCGGCGAAGCCGACCGGATCGCCCCCTTCAGCTCCTGCGGGCCGACCCGCGACGGCCGACTGAAGCCCGACCTCTGCGCCCCGGGCACCAATCTCGTCGCCGCCCGCTCGCGCAGCACCCCCTACAAGGGTTGGGGCCTGGCCGACCCGATGCCCTTCTACATGTACGACGGCGGCACCTCGACGGCGGCACCGCTGGTCACCGGCGCCCTGGCCCTGATCCGCCAGGCCTGGCGCCGAGAGCGGCGCGTGCTTTCCGGCGCCGCCCTGAAAGCCTTGCTGCTGTTGGCTGCCCAGCCGGTGCGCGGACGCGGCACGGGTAACGCCCTGCCCGCCGAGTGCGGTTTTGGCCGGCTCGATATCGGCCGCGCCCTGCCCCCTGCCTTCGCCGCAACGCCGGGCTGGCAGGTCACGGTACGCGACGCTGCCAGCCAGCGCCTCGAGACCGGTCAGCAGCGCGCTTCCGTGCTGCGCCTGGCCGGCAACTGCCGCCTGCGGGCGGTGCTCTGCTGGTACGACCCGGCCGGCGAACGCCTGATCAACGACCTCGCGCTCAGCCTGCACGGGCCGGATGGTCGACTCATCGCCACGGGCGGCGTGCCCGGCGAGTCGCCTGAACATTGCAATCCGCTGGCCTGCATCGATCTGCCGCTTCTGGCGAAAGGCCGCTACCTGCTGCGCGTCAGCGGTTCCAACGTAATGGACGGTCCGCAGCGCTATGCGCTGGTCTGGGCCGTCGATACCACGGCGCACTGAAATCCCGGTGACGCCGCGTCTGTAGCACCACATCACTCCTACGGAGGTCAATATGGCAAATGAGACAAAAACCGGAACCAAGGCGCGCACCAACTCCCCCCGCCCCGGCGCTCGCGCCGGCGGCATCGTCACGGCGGGCGGCAGCCGGCGCTCTCTGGTCGGCGGCGCTTCGGGCAGCAGCCTGCAGGGGCTGGGGGCCGACGTTTCCGGGCAACTGGAAACCCTGGCGCCAACCTTTGGCAACATCCTGTCGTCGATCGGCCTCGGCGTCGCCGATTCGCAGGCCGCCCTCGACAACGGGGTGATCGACACGGTGCGCCAGTTGTCGGACACCAAGATCACCGTGGTCACCGAAGTCATCGAGCACCTCAACGATGACGGCATCCCGGTTGCCGACGACACCGAGTTGATCACCAACGAGTTGTCGGTGCTCAATTTCGTCACGCCGACGGTGCACGAATGGAAGCACGTCGCGCTCTCGATGGATCTCTCGGTCGGCGCCATGGACGACGAAACCGGCGTCAGTTACAGCATCGACCGGTCGTCCACCAGCATGGGTTCGGTCGGCCTGTTTTTCGGCTTTATCGGTGTCGGCTACATGTCCACCAGCGAAGACTATCGCTCGATGATGGCGAGCAGTCATCGCGAAGCCCAGTGGTCGAACGGCGTCGTCCAGCTCGATGCCGTCCTCGCCCCCCGTCGGACCGGAAAATTCCCGGTGCCGGCCAGCGTTTCCATCGGCCCGCAGATTTTTGTCAGTCAGGGCAGCGTCGTCGAAACCAAGGTCGGCAACGTCGTCACCGAACGCAATATCGAGGTCCTGATCAACGTCCGCAAAGCCAGTGGCGCGGTCAATCCGAACAAGGTGCTGGAACTCGACGCCGGCGGCTTGCTGCCCTCCTTCGTCACCACCGCGCCCTTTACCGGCTCGACGACCAATGCCGACGGACAGGTCAAGGTGACCCTGAAACGCAACATCACCCTCGGTTTCGCCCAGGCGGTCAAGCGCAGCATCACCCTGAAACTCGGCCAGATCAGCAAGCGCTTCGATCTCGTCATCTGAAACGACAAAGGAGAAATCCATGCCTAATACGCCTTTCCCCGCCGGTTCCGCCTCCACCCTACTCGGCCTGACCGGCAACGCCGACGTTTCCGATGAACTGAACCGGGCCGGCATGAGCTTCGGCAAGCTGGTCGAAACGACCGGCAAAGCCGTCGCCGAGACGCAGCTCAAACTCAACAAGACCGGCGCCGCCCTGACCTCCGCCCTGGCGACCACGCAGGTCGACGTCATTGCCGTGCAGGAAAGCATCTACGACGACGAAGGCAATCTCGACGAGTCGCGGACCTTCACCCGCAAGCTGCCGCTAATCAACTTCATCGATCCGGTTTTTTACGAATGGACGGCGGTCCGCCTGCAGGGCCAGTTCTACGCCAGCGAACTGGTGACCAGCAGCGAAGCGAACAGTTCTTCGTATGCCAGTTCCTCGGGGTATGCCAATGTCGGTATCGGCATCATTTTCGGTATTGGCGCGATGTCCAACGGTTACAGCTCGACGACCACCAATAGTGACGTGGACACCAGCTCCGACCGCTCCTTCGGCCATGTCCGGGCCAGCGCCCTGTTGCAGCCGAAACGCGACATCGGCGTCCCGGCACCCCGGCAGGTCGTTCGCGGGCCCAGCCTGAACATCGTCTCGGGCGACATCAACGACAGCATCGTTTCCGGCAAACTGGTCGCCCGCAGCATGTCGGCCCTGCTCGAACTGCGCCGACCGGACGGCACGCCGATTGCCGACAAGAACATCTCCATCGAGACCGAGGGGGCGCCGTGGACCTTTGCCGTGAGCGGTGTCGAAAAAACCGATGCCGACGGACAACTGGCCATCACGCTACGCCGCGATTTCCTTGGCGATGCTCCGGACACCGCCCCCAAGGACGTCGTCCTCTCGGCCCGCCTGGGCCTGGTCGCCAACAGTTCGACGCTGACCTTCTGAGCATGACCGGTTACGCTTCGACCCTGCCCCTCGGCCAACAGGCTTCGCTTGGCAGCCTGTTGGCCGAGGTGGCGAACGGCGTCACCCAGGCCCAGCGCCAGCTCGACGAAGACGCCCAGGCGCGCGTCAGCAGCTATGTCAAGACACCGCAGGGCGGCATTGCCCTGCCGCCGCTGTGGTACACCTTTGGCGAAATCAAAGTCGACTTCGAAATGGCCGCCAGCGTCACCCGAATCGCCAAAGAGCAAGCCGGCGCGGCTGGCGTCCGCCTTGACTGCCGGCTGGTCAACCCGCTGGCCGTCAGCCTCTTTGGCTACAGCGCGGCGAGCAGCTTCAAAGTTTCGCTCACCCTGGCGCCGCAGGATGCGGCGATCCTCCGTCCGGCTTTGCCGACTGAACCCTGAAAGCGTACGCCATGGCCACCTCAGGCAAGAATCCCCGCCGCTCGACCCCGCGCCAGGCTGTCGCAAAAGATGCTGCCGCCCCCCGGGACACCAGCCTGCTCGCCAGCAACCTGGATCTGAGCAAGATCAGCCGTATCGGTAATGAGCGTATCGTCAAGGTCGATGGCATCAACGGCATCTTCACCCCGATCGGCAGCGCCGACGAGTCGCCGCTCGGCGCCGACGAACGCAAGAACCTGCTGAACATCATCGATCAACTGAAGCGCGAACTGGCCAAACTGCGCAGCGACAACCTGGCGCTGCAAAGCCGCATCGATACGCTGGTCCAGCGCCCGTCGGCACCGGACGATTTCGCCAGTGCCGTGCAGCAATCGGTCGATGAACTGCAGCAACGGATGGCGAGCATGCACAATTCGATGTCCAACTTTGCCGTCCGCCAATTGAAGCTCGATGCCAGCGTCTTTGTCCAGGTTTCGCCGGTCGGCAGCATCGAGTACCGGTTCATTCAGCCGGGCGACAATATCGAAGCGGCGGCGGTTTCCCGCCTGGCCATGGAAATCGTCCCGGTACCGCGCAACGATCTGGCCGGCGTCTGGTCGTCCGGTATGTTCCAGCCCGAACTGCCGATTGCCGCGCTCGCCGGCATCACTGGCGAGCAGGCCAAGGCGATGGAAGGGGCCGGCATCTACTCGATCGGCGAGTTCCTGCAGCTCGGCACCCGGGTCCGGGCCCAGGCCTACCTGGAAGCGCTGCTCGGCACCGAGCGCCAGCAATTGAGCCAGTGGGCGCAACAAGCGGCGCTGATGACGCTGCGCGGCGTCAATGGCGCCGTGGCCATCACCTTGATCGACGCCGGGTTCGGCAGTTTCGACACCCTCGCCGGGGCGACGCCGGCCGCCATCGTCGCTGCCTACACCGAGAAACGGGCGGGCAATCCGCAACTTGGCGCACCAGCAATCGAAGAAACCCTGACCGCCCTCTGGGTTCGCGCCGCCCGCCAGTACCTGGGGCTGGCGGAGGCGCCAGCGGCCGATTAGGTCCGACCGGGCATCAGGCCGGCAACAGATGCTCGGCGTCGGCCACCACCGGCTGTTGCTGGGCGAAGAAGCCTTCGGTATAGATCGTCTCGGGCCGGGCGCCCTGTGCCTTGACGGCGGCAACGCAGGTGTCGACGAATTCCGGGCTGCCGGCGATGAATACCGTGTGTTTCGACAAGTCGGGAAAGAGCTTGGGCAGCACGACATCGATGCGGCCGGCGAGATAGCCTTCGGCCTGTTCGCGGGTCAGCGTGATCTTGTAGTCGAAATTGCGATGCTTGGTCCGCCACCAGGCCATCATGCCCTGGGCGTAGATATCTTCGCGACTGCGCGCCGAGAAAATCATCGTCACCGGCTTTTTGAAGCCGCGCCGCAAGGCGGCTTCGCCCAGCGCCAGGATCGGCGCCAGACCGGTGCCGGCGGCCAGGCAGAGCACCGGGGTATCAACCGCCGGATCGCCGATGAAGGTGCCGTAGGCGCCGGAAACCTTGATGTTGTCGCCGATCTGCAGCTGTTCGTGCACCCAGTTGCTGGTCACGCCACTATCGGCCCGGGCCACCTGCAGCACCAGTTCGCCATCCGGGCGCGGTGCGTTGGAAATGGAATAGGCGCGGGCCGGAATATTGGCGCGCGGATCGCCGATCGTCACGTACTGCCCCGGCCAGTAGCGGATCGCCTGGCCGACCGGACGCAGACGCAGTTCAACCACGCGGGCGGCGATCTGGCGCTTGTCGACCACCACGAACAGCGCGTTCTCGCGCGGCGGAAAAAGTTTCGGCCGGGCATCTTCGGTGCCCCACTCGATGACGATCTCGTCGGAAATCGGCTTGGCCATGCACATCAGGCCGTAGCCCTGGCGGCGCTCGTCCTGAGACAGGGCCATGTCGAGCACGATGCCCTGGTCGAACTGGCCGCTCGTCACCTTGACCTTGCATTCGCCGCAGGCGCCGGCACGGCAGTTGTTGGGCAGCGCGTAACCGGATTTTTCCAGGGCCATCAGCACGGTGTCGCCGTAGGCGCAATCCACCGACTTACCGGACGGCTGCATGATGATCTTCGCCATTTTGTCTCTTCCTTCTTTTTTGATTTCTCTGTTGCGGCAAGGCCGGCCCCCTTGCGGAAGGCCGGCCGGAGCAAGGGACTGCTCAATTCACTTTAGAAGACCGGGATGATGTCGGCCATGTCGATCTCGGAAACTTCCTGGCCGGTGATGCCGACTTCCGGAATCGCCGGGAAGGGGATGTTGTATTTGTCGAGCACGCCCTTCAGGTTGATCATCGCGTTCTTCCAGTTTTCCAGCTTGGCCTCGTAACTGGGGATGCCGAAACCGGCGCCGCGGGCCACTTCCTCGCCTTCGCGCTGGTTGGCGATGAAGTCTTCCGGCAGGTCCCAGAATTCCATCGGCGGCTCGAACAGCACGGCGGAGAGGAACAGGTAGCCGGCGCGGATCTGCTTGGTAACCACGGCCTTGGTTTCGTCCTTGAGGCCCGGGTAGTCGCGCTCCATGACGGCCATGCAGATCGCCATGTGGCGGCCTTCATCGCGGCCGATGTTCTTGAAGCCTTCCTTGAAGACGGCTTCGCGGGAGTTGTCGAACATCTGCTTGAAGATGGTAGCGGCAGCGATTTCGCCCATCAAAAAGGAGCTGAACAGCACCGCCAGGTCGTACTTGGGCACCGCCTGCTTGTAGCCGGTCCAGTAGCGGGCGCCATTGAAGTACAGCCACTTGACGTTCTTCTGCAGGCGCTTGCCGAGTTCGGTCTTCGGCTCGTAGGTGATCGGGTCCGGATGGCCGAGCAGCTTGGTGATGGCCAAGCCGCACATGATTTCGTGGTTCTGCTCGTCGCGGGTCACCGAGAAGAAGCACTTGCGCACCGGATCTTCCTCGTGCACTTCATAGGTCTTGATCAGCGCTTCGGCAAAGACCGGCGGCGCGGAAGCATCAAATACCGAGAGCAGGCTCCACCAGTAGGCAATGGATTCGCGCTCTTCCCAAGTGTAGCTGTCTACATCGAGTGTATCCCAGGGCAGCTTTTCCGGATCCCAGTTCTCGCGCAGCGAGGCTTCCCAGACTTCCTGCAACTTCTTGGTCTTCACATTCCAGGACAGCGGATAGATGTTCGGTTGCTGGATTTCCGGCGGGAATTCCATCTTGTCGGCAAAACGTTCCTTATGGCTGGACATATTTCATCTCCTCTTGGGTAAGGGTTCATTCCTTGGTTTGGCAAGCCCCCGGCAGACCGGACGGCATGGAATGCATAGTGATACATTGCCATAACAACTGTCAACATATTTTGTATCGCATCATCAAAACAACAATGAGAAACAATTTCCTCATTTCAGAATAACAAACCAGTATTCACATGCAAAAAATCATATCACCTTGTTTTTTTTGTATATTTTTTATTTTTCGTAACAACTACCGCTATTCGTAACATTCGTTATAGAACATTTTTACGATACTTTAATTTGACTTTTACAAACTTAGTTCGTATCGTTCAGTCAAATCGGTGCCATTCAACGAGCACCTGCCGCAAGAACAATCGCCCCTGGAGATATCGATGACCCATCCGCTACTGGAAAAGCACCGCGCCACGCTCGACGGCGCCCTCAACGCCATCCACACCCGCTGCTACTGGGCGGCCTATAACGAGATGCCGAGCCCGAAGAGCTACGGCGAAACGGCTGCCGAAGACGGCAAGCAGGCCTTCGCAGCCCGCCTCGGCAAAAACCTCGAACTCGACCAGCCGGGCCAGAGCGGCTGGCTGGGTGGCGAGCAGTCGCCCTACGGCATCGATCTGAACGTGCACTATCCGGTCTGCGATCACGCCGCGTTGATCGCCGCCGGCCAGCAGGCCATGACCGGCTGGCAGAAGGCTGGCGCCGACGGGCGCACCGGCATCTGCCTGGAAATCTTGTCGCGCCTTAACCAGCAGAGCTTCGAACTCGCCCACGCCGTGATGATGACTACCGGCCAGGGCTGGATGATGGCCTTCCAGGCCGGCGCCCCACATGCCCAGGAGCGTGGCCTGGAGGCCGTCGCCTACGCCTACCGCGAAATGAAATTCGTGCCCGGCGAAGCGATCTGGGAAAAGCCGCAGGGCAAGAACCCGCCGCTGGTGATGAAGAAACACTTTGAACTGGTCGGCCATGGCGTCGGCGTCGTCGTCGGCTGCGGCACCTTCCCGACCTGGAATACCTATCCCGGCCTGTTCGCAGCGCTGGCCACCGGCAACGCCGTCATCGTCAAGCCGCACGGCAACGCCATCCTGCCGGCCGCCATCACGGTCAAGACCATCCGCGCCGTGTTGGCCGAAAACGGCATCGATCCCAACCTGGTCACGCTGTGTGTCGCTGCCGAGCGCGCCACGACGCAAGCCCTGGTCACCCACCCGGCGGTCAAGTCGGTTGATTTCACCGGCGGCAACGTCTTCGGCCAGTGGCTCATCGACCATTGCCGGCAGGCCCGCGTCTATGCCGAGCTGGCCGGGGTCAACAACATCGTCATCGACTCGACCGACGCCTACCAGGCGATGCTGCGCAACCTGGCCTTCACCCTGTCGCTCTATTCCGGCCAGATGTGCACCACCTCGCAGGCCATCTTCGTGCCGGCTGGCGGCATCGAAACCGACGATGGTCACAAGTCCTACGATACGGTATGCGCCGACCTGGCCGGCGCCATCTCCGGCTTCCTCGCCAAGCCGGAAGTCGCCCACGCCGTGCTCGGCGCCGTGCAATCGGCCGATACGCTGCAGCGCATTCAACTGGCCGATAGCGGCGAACTGGGCAAGGTCGTCCTCGCGTCTACGCAGCTCGCCAACCCGGAATTCCCCAAGGCCGAGGTGCGCACCCCGGTCCTCCTCGCCTGCGATGCGGCCGACGAGCAGGCCTACATGGAGGAGCGCTTCGGTCCGATCAGTTTCATCGTCAAGGTCGCCGACACCGCGGCGGCCATCGCCCTGTCGGAGCGCATCGTCGCCACGCACGGCGCGCTGACAACCGGCATTTACTCGACCAAACCCGAAGTCATCGACGCCATGACCGCCGCCACCCAACGCTCCAAGGTGGCCCTGTCGATCAACCTGAGCGGCGGCGTTTTCGTCAATCAGTCCACGGCCTATTCCGATTACCACGGCACCGGTGGCAATCCGGCGGCCAATGCGTCCTACGCCGATGCCGCCTTCGTCGCCAACCGCTTCGTCGTTGTCCAGCGCCGCTACCACGTTTAACTGTTATTGAAACGCAGAGGCGCCGAGACGCCGAGGAAAGCAAAACCATTTCCTTCGATTTTCTCCGCGTCTCAGCGCCTCTGCGTCGAAAGGCATTTATGAACTTTGCAAACATCATCTTTGAAGTCGAAGCCGGCATCGCCCGCCTCACCCTGAACCGCCCCGACAAGCTGAACAGCTTCACCGGCGCCATGCACGGCGAACTGCGCAGCGCGCTCGATCATGTCCAGGCCGACAAAAGCATCCGCGTCCTGGTATTGACCGGTGCCGGGCGCGCCTTCTGTGCCGGCCAGGATCTGGCCGACCCGGACATGGCCAGCATCAACGGCAAAATGCCGGACATCGGCAATATCGTCGAAGCCAACTACAAGCCGCTGATCCTGCGCCTGCAGAACCTGCGCGTGCCGACCATCGCCGCGGTCAATGGCATCGCCGCCGGGGCCGGCGCCTCGTTGGCGCTGGCCTGCGACCTGGTTGTCGCCATGAAGTCCGCCTCCTTCCTGCAGGCTTTCTCCAAAATCGGCCTGATCCCCGACACTGGCGGCACCTGGTTCCTGCCGCAGCGCATCGGCATGGCGCGCGCCATGGGCCTCGCCCTGCTCGCCGACAAGCTGCCGGCCGAAAAGGCCGCCGCCTGGGGCCTGATCTGGGAATGCATCGAGGATACCGAATTCCCCGCCCGCATCGACGCCCTGACCAAACAACTGTCCGCCGCCCCGACCAAGGCCCTGGTCCGTACCCGCCAAGCCATGCATGCCGCCCCTGGCCACACGCTGGAGCAGCAGCTATCGATGGAAGGCGGCTTCATGCGCGAACTGGGCTGGAGCCCGGATTACGCCGAAGGCGTCGCCGCCTTCATGGAAAAACGTGCGCCGAGGTTTTCCGGTGAATAATTTGATCAGACGCAGAGGCGCGGAGGCGCCGAGAGAAGATCGAATTTTTCCTTGCGCTTTCCTCTGCGCCTCAGCGCCTCTGCGTTTCAAATCGACTGCCAAAAAATGACCAGCCATTCCCTCCCTCCAACTACCGTCATCGCCGTCATCGGCGCCGGAGCCATGGGCGCCGGCATCGCCCAGGTGGTAGCCGCTGCCGGCCACCCGGTCAAGCTGCTCGACAGCCGGCCGGGCGCCGCCGCGCAGGCGGTCGCCGGCATTCGCGCCCAGTTCGCCAAAATGGCCGACAAGGGCAAACTGTCGGCGGCCGCGGCCGCCGCTGCCAGCGCACAATTGAGCGCCGCCGGGCAGTTGAACGACCTGGCCGATGCCGCGCTGGTCGTCGAAGCCATCGTCGAAAACCTGGAAGCCAAGCAGAAACTGTTCGCCGACCTGGAAGCCATTGTCGGCCCCGACTGCCTTTTCGGCACCAATACCTCGTCGATCTCGGTGACCGCCATCGGCGCCGGCCTGAAGCGCCCGGAACGCCTGGCCGGCCTGCATTTCTTCAACCCCGCCCCGCTCATGGCCCTGGTCGAGATCGTCTCCGGCCTGGCCACCGACCCGGCCGTCGCCGCCACCCTGTTCGCCATGGCCGCCGCCTGGGGCAAGACGCCGGTGCATGCCAAATCGACACCCGGCTTCATCGTCAATCGCGTTGCCCGCCCCTACTACGCCGAGGCGCTGCGCCTGGCGCAGGAAGGCGCCGCCGACTACGCCACCATCGACGCCATCATGCGCGAAGCCGGCGGTTTCCGCATGGGGCCGTTCGAGCTCATGGACATGATCGGCCACGACGTCAATTTCGCCGTAACCAACTCGGTCTGGCGCGCTTTCTACCATGACCCGCGTTTTCTACCTTCGCTCATCCAGCAGGAACTGGTCGATGCCGGTTTCTACGGCAGGAAGAGCGGCCGCGGCTTCTACGATTACCGTGAAGGCGCCATCCGCCCGACGCCGCGCATCGAAGCGGCGCAAGCCCCGGTCGGCAAGATCACACTGTATGGCGAATCGGCCCCTACCGAAGCCCTGGCCGAACGCCTGGAAACCTGCAGCCTTTCCTTTAGCCGGATGCCCGCCAGTGATGGCCGGATCGCCGAAATCGGCCGCGCCGTGATCCATGTCACCGACGGCCGCAGCGCGACACAACGCGCCTCCGACACCGGCGTCGCCAACACGGTGCTGATCGATCTGGCGCGCGACTACAGCACGGCGAGCTGGCTGGCCGTCGCCGTCGCCGACCAGTGCGAGCCGGCAGCTGCCCAGGCCGCCATCGGCCTGCTGCAAGCCGTCGGCTTCACCGTCTGCCGACTGGCCGACATCCCCGGTCTGGCCGTCATGCGCACCGTCGCCATGCTCGCCAACGAGGCCGCCGATGCAGTAAACCAGGGCGTCTGCTCGGCCGCCGCCGCCGATTCGGCGATGCGCCTCGGCGTCAATTACCCGCTGGGCCCGCTGGCCTGGGCCGATGCCGTCGGCGTCGCGACCATCCGCGACGTGCTGGCCAATCTCGGCGCCAGCTACGGCGAGGACCGTTATCGCATTTCACCATTGATTCAACGCGCAGTATTTGCCGGAAGAAATCTCCATGACTGAACACAAACCGACCCCGGCCGAGGCGCAAGCCCTGGCCGAAGCCACCGCCGCAGCCATGTGGGCGCGCGACCGCGCCGCCCAGGCGCTGGGCATGAAAATCGTCCGCGTCCAGCCGGGCGCCGCGCTGCTCACCATGCCGGTGCGCGGCGACATGGTCAATGGCCACCACATCTGCCATGGCGGCATGATCTTCAGCCTGGCCGACACGGCTTTCGCCTACGCCTGCAACAGCTACAACAAGAACACGGTGGCTTCCGCCTGCCATATCGACTTCCTCGCCCCGGCCAAAGAAGGCGAAACGCTCGAAGCCGAGGCCGTCGAGCGTTCCGCCGCCGGCCGTACCGGCGTCTACGACATCACCGTGCGCATCGCCGGCGGCAAGACCGTCGCCCTGTTCCGCGGCAAAAGCTATCGCATCAACGGCGAAGTAATTGCTGGATTGCAGTAGGGAGTTGTTAGTAGGGGAGTTGCTAGCAAACCCTGCTGACACCTTGCTACTAACAACTAACGACTAGCGACTAACAACTAGCGACTAACAGGAGACAAACATGACCGCCAAGAAACCCCTGCCCGGCGAACTCGATGCTATCGAGACCGCCAGCCGCGACGAAATTTCGGCCCTGCAACTCGACCGCCTGAAGTGGTCGGTTCGTCACACCTACGACAACGTGGAGCCCTACCGCCGCAAATGCCTGGAAAAGGCAGTGCATCCGGACGACCTGAAGACGCTGAGCGACCTCGGCAAATTCCCCTTCATGACCAAGCTCGACCTGCGCGACAACTATCCGTTCGGCCTGTTCGCCGTGCCGCGCAACAAGATTGCCCGCCTGCACGCGTCGTCGGGCACGACCGGCAAGTCGGTGGTGGTCGGCTACACGCAGAACGACCTCAACAACTGGGCCGACGTCGTCGCCCGCTCGATCCGCGCCGCCGGCGGCCGCGCCGGTGACATGGTGCATGTCGCCTACGGTTACGGCATGTTCACCGGCGGCCTCGGCGCCCACTACGGCGTCGAGCGCCTCGGCTGCTGCGCCGTGCCGATGTCGGGTGGCCAGACCGAGAAGCAGGTGCAGCAGATCATGGACTTCAAGCCCGAGATCATCATGGTCACGCCGTCCTACTCACTGGTGATTGCCGAGGAATTCGAGCGCCTGGGCATCAAGCCGGAAGAGATTTCGCTGAAGGTCGGCATCTTCGGCGCCGAGCCCTGGGGCGAAGGCATGCGCCACGAGATCGAGAGGAAGCTCGGCATCGACGCCATCGACATCTACGGCCTGACCGAAGTCATGGGCCCCGGCGTCGCCTGCGAATGCATCGAGACCAAGGACGGCCCGGTGATCTGGGAAGACCACTTCTACCCCGAGATCATCGACCCGGAAACCGGCGAAGTGCTGCCCGACGGCGAGGAAGGCGAACTGGTGTTCACCTCGCTGACCAAGGAAGCCTTCCCGGTCATCCGCTACCGCACCCGCGACCTGACCCGCCTGCTGCCGCCGACCGCCCGCTCCTTCCGCCGCATCGGCAAGATCACCGGCCGTTCCGACGACATGCTGATCATCCGCGGCGTCAATGTCTTCCCCACCCAGATCGAGGAACAGATCCTGCGCGACCAGCGCCTGGCGGGCAATTACCAGATCGTCGTCAGCCGCGACGGCCACATGGACAACCTGGAAGTGCGCTGCGAAGTGCAGCGCGAGCTGTCCGGCAAGCTGCCGCCAAGCGAGATCCAGCAGATCAGCAAGGAACTGCAGCACCGCATCAAGACCATCATCGGCGTCTCGACCAAGATCACCGTCATGGAATTCGACGCCATCCCCCGCACCCAGGTCGGCAAGGCGAAGAGGGTGCTGGATGAGAGACCCAAACAGCAGTAGTTAGTTGCTAGAAATTAGTTATTAGCAAAAGCCAAACCCACAGCCGCTAGCGACTAGCGACTAACGACTAAGGACTAGATCCTCATGACTAACGCTTTCATTTGCGATGCCATCCGCACGCCCATCGGCCGCTACGGCGGCGCGCTGGCTGGCGTGCGCCCGGACGACCTCGGTGCCATTCCGCTCAAGGCGCTGATGGAGCGCAATCCGCAGGTCGACTGGACGGCCGTCGATGACATCATCTACGGCTGCGCCAACCAGGCCGGCGAAGACAACCGCAACGTCGCCCGCATGTCCGGTCTGCTGGCCGGGCTGCCGGTCGACGTGCCGGGCACGACGGTGAACCGCCTGTGCGGCTCGGGCATGGACGCCGTCGGCCTGGCCGCCCGCTCGATCAAGTCGGGCGAAACCTCGCTGATGATTGCCGGCGGCGTCGAGAGCATGTCGCGCGCGCCCTTCGTCATGGGCAAGGCGGAATCGGCCTACGCGCGGAACGCCGCAATTTTCGATACCACCATCGGCTGGCGCTTCATCAACCCGGCGATGAAGAAATTGTATGAGACGCACTCGATGCCGCAGACAGCCGACAACGTCGCCGCCGACTTCGCGGTCAATCGCGCCGACCAGGATGCCTTCGCCGTCCGCTCGCAGCAGCGCTGGGCCGCCGCCCAGGCCGCCGGCCGCTTTGCCGACGAACTGGTGCCGGTGGTCATCCCGCAAAAGAAGGGCGAGGCGAAAGTCGTCAACACCGACGAACATCCGCGCCCGGAAACGACGCTGGACATGCTGGCCAAGCTGAAGGGCGTAAACGGCCCCGACCTCAGCGTCACCGCCGGCAATGCCTCGGGCGTCAATGATGGCGCCTGCGCCCTGCTGCTCGCTTCCGAGGCCGCCGCCGGCAAATATGGGCTCAAGCCGCTGGCCCGCGTCGTCGGCATGGCGACGGCCGGCGTGCTGCCGCGCATCATGGGTTTCGGCCCCGCCCCCGCCGTCAGGAAGGTACTGGCCCAGACCGGCCTGAGCTTGGCGCAGATGGACGTCATCGAACTCAACGAAGCCTTCGCCGCCCAGGCCCTCGCGGTGCTGCGCGATCTCGGCCTGGCCGACGATGCGGCGCAGGTGAATCCCAACGGCGGCGCCATCGCCCTCGGCCACCCGCTCGGCATGAGCGGCGCCCGGCTGGTCACCACCGCCGCCTATGAACTCAAACGCCGTGGTGGCCGCTATGCCCTGTGCACCATGTGCATCGGCGTCGGGCAAGGCATCGCCATGGTCATCGAGCGTGTTTGATTTAGTTGTCAGTCGTTAGTTATTAGTCATTAGCTGTTAGTTACGAGCAAGACCAACCCTCGAGGAGACAAAACCATGAATAAGAGCATCAAAAAGCTTGCTGCCGGCGCCGTCCTGATTCTTGGCGCATTCAGTGCCTTCGCTGCCGAGCCGATCAAGATCGGTTCGGTCCTTTCCGTCACCGGCCCGGCCGCCTTTCTCGGCGATCCGGAGCTGAAGACGCTGCAACTCTACGTTGCCGACATCAACAAGAAAGGCGGCGTCCTCGGTCGCCAGCTCGAACTCGTGCATTACGACGACGGCAGCGATGCCGGCAAGGCCAACGGCTTCACCAAGCGCCTGATCGAGGACGACAAGGTCGATATCCTGGTCGGCGGCACGACCACCGGCGCCACCATGTCGGCCGCGCCGCTGGTCGACAAGGCGGGCATTCCGTTCATCTCGCTGGCCGGCGCCGTGGTCATCGTCGAGCCGGTCAAGAAATTCGTCTTCAAGACGCCGCACACCGATCGCATGGCCGCCGAAAAAGTCTTCGAGGACATGAAAAAGCGCGGCCTGACCAAGGTGGCGCTGTTGTCCGAAACTTCCGGTTTCGGCCAGTCCGGCAAGAAGGAAACCGAGGGCGTCGCCGGCAAGTACGGCATCACGCTGGTCGCCAACGAAACCTACGGTCCGAAGGATACCGACATCAGCCCGCAACTGACCAAGATCAGGAACACCGCCGGCGTCCAGGCAGTCTTCGTGTTCGGTCTCGGCCAGGGTCCGGCCATCGTCACCAAGAACTACAAGCAACTGGGCATCACGCTGCCGCTCTACCAGTCGCACGGCGTCGCGTCCGACGAATTCCTGAAGCTGGCCGGTCCGGCCGCCGAAGGCGTTCGCCTGCCCTCGCCGGCCCAGCTGATCCCGGAAAAGCTTGCCACCAAGGACCCGCAGAAGCCCATCGTCACCGCCTATGAACAAGCCTATAAGAGCCAGTACAAGGCCGATGTCTCGACCTTCGGCGGCTATGCCTACGATGGTCTGATGCTCGCCGTCGATGCCATCAAGCGCGCCGGCTCCACCGACAAGGCCAAGGTCCGCGACGCCCTCGAAGCAACCAGGGGCTTCGTCGCCACCAGCGGCACTTTCAACATGTCGCCGAGCGACCACATGGGCCTCGACCTCTCGGCCTTCCGCCTGCTCGAAGTCAAGAACGGCGAATGGACCATCGCCCAGTAAGCGGGCAACGATAAGAACACTGCACTTTGGGCCGCCCGGGTTCATGCCCGGCGGCCATTTTTTGGAGCATTGCAATGACCCAAGTAGTCCTCACCGAAACCCACGGCAAGGTCGGCCTGATCCGCATCAACCGGCCGGAAGCGATGAATGCGCTGAACAACGACATCGTCGACGGCATCGGCGCCGCCATCGATGCCTTTGAGGCCGACGCGAATATCGGCTGCATGGTCATCACCGGCAATGAGAAGGCCTTCGCCGCCGGCGCCGATATCGGCTTCATGAAGGATTTCGACTACATGCACGCCTACCAGACGGATTTCATCACCCGCAACTGGGAGCGCATCAAGACCACCAGGAAGCCGGTCATCGCTGCAGTGGCCGGTTTCGCGCTGGGCGGCGGCTGCGAGATGGCAATGATGTGCGACATGATCTATGCCGCCGATACCGCCAAATTCGGCCAGCCGGAAATCAAGCTCGGCACCATGCCCGGCCTCGGTGGTTCGCAGCGCCTGCCGCGCGCCGTCGGCAAGGCCAAGGCGATGGACATGTGCCTCTCGGCCCGCATGATGGACGCCGCCGAAGCCGAGCGCGCCGGCCTGGTCGCCCGCATCTTCCCGGCCGACACCTTGCTCGAAGAAACGCTCAAGGCAGCCCAGACCATCGCCGGTTTCTCGCTGCCGGTGATCATGATGATCAAGGAATCGGTCAATCGCGCCTTCGAATCGTCGTTGAACGAAGGCCTGCTCTTCGAGCGCCGCGTCTTCCACGCCACTTTCGCCCTCGAAGACCAGAAGGAAGGCATGGCCGCCTTCGCCGAGAAGCGCAAGCCGAGCTTCAAGAACCGCTGAGGCCCGCCATGTACCAAACCCTGGAAATCGAACGTAGCGGCAAGATCGCGACCATCTGGATGAACCGCCCGGCCGTCTTCAACGCCTTCGACGAACAACTGATCGCCGAACTGGCTGCGGCCTGCGGCGAACTCGACGCCGACCCGACGGTGCGCGTCGTCGTTCTCGGTGGCCGTGGCAAGCATTTCTCGGCGGGCGCCGATCTCAACTGGATGAAGCGCGCCGCGCAATTCACGCCGCAACAGAACCTCGACGACGCCCGCCGGTTCGCCGACATGCTGCGCGCCCTGGCGCAGATGGGCAAACCGACCATCGCCCGCGTCCAGGGCGCCGCGCTGGGCGGCGGCACCGGCCTGACGGCGGCCTGCGACATGGCGATCGCCGACACCACGGCGACCTTCTCCACCTCGGAAGTCAAGTTCGGCATCATCCCCTCGGCGATCAGCCCCTACGTGCTGCGCGCCATCGGCCCGCGCCATGCCCTGCGCTATTTCCAGAGCGCCGAACGGATCGGCGCCGAACGGGCGCTGGCCATCGGCCTGGTCGGCGAGGTGGTGCCGCTCGACGAACTGGACGCCGCCGTCGCCCAACTCGCCGACGCCTTGCTGCAAGGCGGGCCGCAGGCGCAAAAAGCGGCCAAGGAATTGATCGGGGCGGTCGCCGGTCAGCCGATCGATGCGGCGCTCAGCGAGGAAACCGCCCAGCGCATCGCCCGCCAGCGGGCCACGGCCGAAGCGCGGGACGGCATCGCCGCCTTCCTCGACAAGCGCCCGCCGGCCTGGCTGGACTGAGCGCCAGGGCAAGGCGACCGGTGAAGCGGCCCGGCTTCACCGGCGCCTGGCGGTTTACGGATACAGGCCGCGGATCGCCCGCGCTTCCAGCACCCGGCTGCAGCCGATGACGAAAGCCGCCGAGCGGAGCGGCATGCTGCGGGCCTGCGACATTTGCCAGATGGCGTTGAAGGCGTCGGACATGATCCGTTCGAGGCGGGCGTTGATCTCTTCCTCGCTCCAGAAGAAATTGGAGAAATCCTGCACCCATTCGAAGTAGCTGACCGTCACCCCGCCGGCATTGGCGATGACGTCGGGAACGACGACGATGCCGCGCTCGGCGAGGATGCTGTCGGCCTCCGGGGTGGTCGGGCCGTTGGCCCCTTCGACGACGATGCGGGCGGTGATCCGGTCGGCATTGAAGCGGTTGATTTGCGATTCGAGGGCGGCCGGCACCATGAACTCACAGGGCACCGACCAGAAATCCTCGTTGGCGACCAGCTCGCAATCCGGCGCGCCGCTGAGGGTCCGGTTTTCCAGCTGGTAGCGCTTGAGGGCCGCCAGATCGAGTCCGGCGGCGTTGACTACCGTGCCGCTGACATCCTGGATCGCCACCACCCGGGCGCCGGCCTGGACGAACATCCGGGCAGTCGCCTCGCCAACATTGCCGAAGCCCTGGATGGCGACGCGGGCGCCGGCAATCGGCAGGTTCATCTTGCTCGCCGCCTCGCGGGCCGTGACGAAGACGCCACGCCCGGTGGCATCCTGGCGCCCGAGCGAGCCGCCCAGCGACAGCGGCTTGCCGGTCACCACGCCGGTCACCGTGCGGCCCTCGCCCATCGAGTAGGTATCCATCATCCAGGCCATGACCTGGGCGTTGGTATTCATGTCCGGCGCCGGAATATCCTTGTCCGGCCCGATCATCGAGCTGATCTCACTGGTGTAGCGCCGCGTCAGGCGCTCCAGTTCGGACTGCGACAACAGCCGCGGATCGACCCGGATGCCGCCCTTGGCGCCGCCAAACGGCACATTGACCACGGCGTTCTTGATGGTCATCCAGCCCGACAGGGCCATCACTTCCGACAAGGTGACATCCTGGTGGAAGCGCACGCCACCCTTGCCCGGCCCGCGCGAGGTGTTGTGATGCACCCGGTAGCCTTCGAAATGGACGATCTCGCCGTTATCCAGGCGGATCGGCACATCGACGATCAGCGACCGTTTCGGTCGCCGCAGGGTTTCCACCCAGGGCTGCAGGCTCTTGTCGAGCAGTGGCGCGACCTGCTCGACCTGCTGCAGGAAGATATGCCAGGGACCGATGTTTTCCTTGGAAATATAGGAAGGCAATAGGGGGAGGTTCATGGCGTTTCCTTTCACGCGGACTGGCCACCAGTGTCGCGCATCAAGGCCTGCCTGGCTAGGGCAAAACGCCGCTCAACGCCGGCTTCCCGGCGACTGGCCGGCGCTTCGGGAAACCGACACGAGGCCACACCGGAATTCGAACCGGCGCGCACGATTAAGTTCAGCTAACGCATTGGCTAAAAAAGCATCGTTTGCCCGCGGCCGCGACGACACTAATATTCAGAGCATGAAATTCGCTCACGTACCAACAGTGTCAGCCATGTCCCTCAAGCAGACCATCGCCGCCCTCGTCGGCGTACCGTCCCCCAGCACGAGCGATGGCAACATCGCCCGTGCTGCCGCAGATACACCGCTCGCCAATACCACCCCGGCGCGCAATTTCCTGCCGGGTCTGCGACCGGTGCAAAATGAAGTCGAGGTCTATTTCAGGGATGCCTTTGCCGGCCGGGCGATTTGAGTACGCCAGCCCGTTGTCTCGCCCCTTGCCGACAAGGATAGAAATTGCGTAAACGTAGCCGGCGCAAGGAAAGCGCCAAGGCCGGACGGCTCACGCCGGAAGAACAGGTGGAGTTGTTGATCGCGCCGCGTGTGCACCTCGATTTGATCTTGGCCAGACAGCGGAACACGGACTATTTGCGGTCGGTGATCGGATTCTTCGACATTGCCATTGCCCTCGCCGCTCTTTCGCCGCCAACGCAGCAGACGGCGAACTACGAGCGGGCCTTAGCGGTTCTCGAAACGCTGGCCCATGGCACGGCGGCGGCCGAAGCCGAACTGGACTTGGTGCGCGCCAGCTTCAATCAGGCCTGCCTTGACATCTGCCGGGAGGACCGTCGCCGGCTGACCAAAGCCATGGCCAGCGCCCGACAACAGCGCGCCAACGACGAGTTTTCCCGCCCGGAAACGGCAAGGAAAGCAGCTTAGGCCAAGCATCCCGGGCAGTAAAATATTTTCGGCAGGCGCTGACGAGCTGCCTCAAGCCCGCCGATCGACACCACCCCGCGGCTGTTTCCGGCGGTCGACATGGGATGGATTTCTCAACTTGTAGCCCCGCATGACGAGCAGCGGCACCGCCACCAAAAATACCAGGATGATGGCGGCCAGCAACAGGTGGTTATTGAGAATGACATCGAGCACAGCCTCTCCTCTCAAGCGGTAGCGGTACCGTTGGCGGTTGGACAGGCGACCGGTCAATTCGGTTCTGACCAGGCCCGACGTACTCAAAAAACCGTCAGCGCCACCGTATGAACTTAGCCAAGATCGCTCGCGTGCGATCCGCAAGTATTGGCTGCAGCGACAAGTCGCCACCTCCTGTTGCAATCCGTTACTTGAAAACGGCGGCCCCCGCCCCTATCTTCCATCCGTGGTCGAACAGACATCGGCCCGACGGTCAGGCTTCCCGCACCAATTCACGGCCGTCAGAATGACCCGCCCACCCCGGCCGGGTATTCTTCCCTCTTAACCCCTGGTGCTGACTGTCGCGTGTCAGCGCCCATCAGGTAGCCATGATCCACCTCCAAACCCAGTCCATGAATCCCGTGCAAAAAGTCCTGACCAGCCTGCTGGGCATTGCTCTGGTCGTCCTCGGCATCATGTTTTCGGTCATCGTCATTCCAGTCATCGTCGTTACCGGCGCGCTGGCGTTGGGCTATGTCTACTGGCGGACGCGGGCTCTGAGAAAGGCCATGGCACAAGCCCGAGCCGAGAGCAATGTGATTGAAGGCGAAGCCGTGGTGGTCCGCGAGCAACACGAGATCAATCGCTTCCTCAACTGAGGATTCGGCTTGGCCGGCCGCCCCCGCCGCCAACAAGGCAAGCCGGACGCCGGGCTGTTAGGCCGGCACTTTCGCTTCCCCGGTGGCGCCGAGCCGTAGCGAGAGCGCCGCGGCATGCCGCTTCAGGCAATCGACCACCGCCCCCTCGGGACGGATGTCGAGCATGCCTTGCACGCCGACGACCAGCACGGCCATGGTGATTTCGTTCTTGAAATTGAACACCGGCGCCGCCAGCGCCTCGACCCCCGCCACCTTGTGCTGTCCGTTGGTCGCCGCGTAGCCCTGGGCGCGCACCGCGGCCAGCAGGGCGTCGACCGCCGCCTTGCTCTTCAAGGCCGGCGGCAATCGGGGATTTTTCAATTCCACGGCGAGCATCGGGGCGATGATCTTCTTCGGCATCCACGCCGCAAAAACGCGGCCGGCGGCCGACATCAGCAAATCCAGTGTCGACCCGGTGATGACATTGACCGTGATCGGCCGGCGCGGTCGCTCCCAGCGCACGACGACCGGCCCGTTTTCGGCCCACACGGCGAGCGCCGTGGTCTGGTTGATTTCGTCGCGCATTTCGGTGATGGCACTGAGGCCGAGGCGCACCCGGTCCAGCCGGTCGAGCGCGACGAGGCCGAGATTGAGGGCGAAAGTACCAAGGTCGTAGCGCGAGGTCATCGGGTCCTGATCGACCAGGCCGGCCCGGATCAGGCTTACCAGGTAACGGTGCGCCTTGGACGCCGGCATCTCGGCAGCCGCGGCGATATCCTTGAGCATCATCGAGCGCTGGCCGTTGGCCATGACGCGCAGGATACCCATGCCGATTTCCAGCGACTGGACGCCGTGCTTGCCTTCCAGATCTTCAGTCATCATTGCCCCCAGAAATTCCATTATCCGAAACAAATTCTATAATACAGCACAACTAACAAACGCCAAGAGCCCGCCCATGCCCCCACTACGCGTCTATGCCATCGACGGCATCGTTCCGGTCGTCGATCCCACCGCCTACGTCCATCCGAGCGCCGTGCTGATCGGCGATGTGATCGTCGGCCCGGGCTGCTACGTCGGCCCCTGCGCCAGCCTGCGCGGCGATTTCGGCCGGCTGATCCTGGCCGCCGGCGCCAACCTGCAGGACACCTGCGTCATGCACGGTTTTCCCGGCACCGACACCGTCGTCGAAGAAAACGGCCACATCGGCCACGGCGCCGTGCTGCACGGCTGCCGCATCGGCAAGAATGCGCTGGTCGGCATGAACGCCGTGATCATGGATAACGCCGTGATTGGCGAAGCCAGCATCGTCGCCGCCTCGGCTTTCGTCAAGGCCGGCCAGGAAATTCCGGCGCGCATGCTGGCGGCCGGCGTCCCGGCCAAAATCGTGCGCCCGCTCAGCGAGCAGGAAATGGCCTGGAAAACCGACGGCACGCGCACCTATCAGGAACTGACCCGGCGCTGCCTGGCGACGATGGTTGAATGCGCACCGCTGACCGCCGTCGAGGCCGAGCGCCAGCGCATCGAGATGCCGGAAGTCGTGCCCTTGGCCGAACTGAAGAACCGGGAAAGTTGAGCCGGCGGCGCCGACGGCGCCTTTAGCGCCCTGGCCAGCGCCCTGCGCCCACCGGCCGGCTAGATCCGGGGCGCAACGCGCCCCCGGCAAAACCCGGGGCGCCCCACGGCGCCATTCCGAGCATGCAACTTTGCGCCCGGCCAATGATCGAAGCACCATATTCCCCCGCCCCCAGTGGCGAGCGACATCGCTGCCGACGAAGCGGGCACGAGGCCCAACGCACCGGGACCGATGGGGAATGCTGAGGATGGTTGTCCCGCGAAACCTGGACGCAGGGCAGCAGAGAAAATCGCGAAAACCGGCACTTGCCTCGCCTCTCGCCCCCGCCAGGGGGGCCGAACGATCCCGGCAAGCCTCTGTTTTCCCCGCTCTCACCGCGCCGCCGCGGCTCAATGGCAGTTTCTGGATTGATCCTAGCAAACCCAATTGAACCGCGGAGACGCAGAGATGCAGAGGTAAAACGAAGGCTTGCCAGGATTATTCGGCCCCCCTTCTGGGTGAACCGCAAAACATTGCAGGCCACTGTTTTTACGTTTTTCTCTGCTCCTTTGCGCCGCTGCGGTAAGGTTTTTAGGTTGATCAGGAGAGAGTCATGACACTTCCTATCGAAAAGCAGGCCGGAGCAGGCCCGGCCACCGGCCAGACCTTGCTGCTGGTGGCCACCCGCAAAGGCGCCTGGCTCTATTACGGCGACCAGGAGCGCCGGACCTGGCAAACCGACGGGCCGCATTTTCTTGGCCATATCGTCAATCATCTCCAGCTCGACCGGCGCGATGGCCGGACCTTGCTGGCGGCGGCGAAAACCGGGCATCTCGGACCGACCATCTTCCGCTCGACCGACTTCGGCCGGCACTGGCAGGAAGCCGCCCGACCGCCCGCCTTCGCCCCGGCCACCGACGGTGGTTTCGGGCGTAGCGTCGATCACACCTTCTGGCTGACGGCCGGCCATGCCGACCAGCCCGGCGTCTGGTTTGCCGGCACCTCGCCGCAAGGACTGTTCCGTTCCGAGGACAGCGGCCTCAGTTGGGCCCCCTACTCCGGCCTCAACGACGATGCGCAATACCGCAAATGGATGGGTTCGGTGCAGGACGGCACGCCGGACGGACCCAAGCTGCATTCGATCATCGTCGATCCGCGCGATGCCGCCCATATGTACCTGGCGATGTCGGGCGGCGGCGTGCATGAGTCGGCCGACGGCGGGCTGAGCTTCACTCCGCTGCTCGAGGGGCTGCAAGTGGTCGAAGGTTTCGAGCCGAACGACCCGACGTTTCACGATCCGCATTGTCTGCGCCTCTGCCCGAGCCGGCCGGATCGCCTCTATCAGCAGAACCACTGCGGCATCTACCGTCTCGACAAACCGGACGACCGTTGGCAACGCATCGGCCACAGCCTGCCGGCGGCGATCGGCGACATCGGCTTTCCGATCGTGGTGCATCCGCGCGATGCCGACACCGTCTGGGTGTTTCCGATGGATGGCAGCAGCGTCTGGCCGCGCACCAGCCCGGACGGCAAGCCGGCTGTCTATACGACGCACGATGGCGGCGCCACCTGGCACCGTCTGGCGGCCGGCCTGCCCGGCGAGCAGGCCTGGTGGACGGTCAAGCGCCAGGCGATGACGGCGGACAGCCACGACCCGGTCGGGCTCTATTTCGGCACGACCAGCGGCGAACTCTGGCAGAGCCGCGACGAGGGCCGGAATTGGCAATGCCTGGCAGCGCACCTGCCGGAAATCTACGCCGTCGAAGCCGCCGAACTCGATTAACCGAGCCCGCGCCGTGAAAGTCCTGATCCCCAGCGCCCTGCGCTCGTACACCACGGACAGCCGAGTCGACGCCACGGGCGAGACGCTGGCGGCGGTGCTGGCCGATCTCGAGCGGCGCTATCCGGGCATCCGCTTTCGGATGATCGACGAGCAGGGGCGGATTCGTCCGCACATCCGTTTTTTTGTCGACGGCACTCAGCTCAGGTCGCTGGGCCAGCCGCTCCGGGCCGCGACCGAACTGCTCATCGTCCAGGCCCTGAGTGGCGGCTGAGGCGGGCCGGCAGGCGCCGCGCGGCTAGTCGAAACGATCGTCGCGCACCTGCAGCCGCCCGTTCTCCAGGCGTAGCGGAAAGATGGCGATCGGCTCGTAGGCCGGTGGCGACAGGGCTTCGCCGGTGAGCAGCGAAAAACGGGCGGCATGGCGCGGACAGGTAATTTCCAGCCCCTGGCGCGGGCCGTTGGAAAGGGTTTCGTCCTCGTGACTGCAGCGGTCCTCGATGGCGTAGTAGCGGCCATCGACGTTAAAGACGGCAATCGCCACGCCGTCCACCCGCAGGCGTCGGCAGGCACCGGGCGGCAATTCGTCGGCCGCCGCCACATCGTTCCACTCGCTCATCGCCGCGTCTCCCCGTCTAAACCAGACCCAGTTCAAGGCGAGCCGCCTCGCTCATCATCTGCTTAGACCAGGCGGGCTGCCACACCAGTTCGACTTCGACGACCTGGACATCGGCGAGCTGGCCGACCGTTTCGGCCACCTTGCCGGGAAAGGTATGGGCGACCGGGCAGCCGGGAGCGGTCAGGGTCATCCGGATATCGACCTGGCCGCTGGCCGGATCGACTTGCAGCCCGTAGATCAGCCCGAGATCGTAGATATTGACCGGGATTTCCGGGTCGTAGATGGTGCGCAGGACGGCGATGACAGCCGTTTCCATGGCCTTGCGCGGGTCGGCTAATTGGTGCGGCGAGTCCATGGCATTACTCCGTACTGACCGGCTGCTCGGCTTGCTGCAGGGCGGCGCGCAAGGTATGCCAGGCGAGCATGGCGCACTTGATGCGACCGGGAAATTCGCGCACCCCGGCCAGGACTTCGAGTTTTCCCAGCGGGGCGTCGCTGGCCTGGTGCTCACCGGTCAGCATGGCGTGAAAACTGGCGAACAGCGCTTCGGCATCGGCCACCCGGCAATTTTTCAGGGCCTCGGTCAGCAGCGAGGCCGACGCCGTCGAAATGGCACAGCCGACGCCTTCGAAGCGGGCTTCCCGGATGATCTCGCCGACGACCTGCAGATGCAGGTTCAGGCGGTCGCCGCAAAGCGGATTGAATCCTTCGGCCTGGCGATTGGCGGCGGGCAAGGGACCGAAATTGCGCGGCCGCCGACTGTGGTCGACGATGACTTCCTGATAGAGATTGCGCAGTTCGGCGATCATGCGAATACCTCGCGGACCCGGGCCAGGCCGTCGAACAGGGCATCGACTTCGGGGCGGGTGTTGTAGAGGGCGAAGGAGGCACGCACCGTGGCCGGAATGGCGAACCGTTCCATGACCGGCATGGCGCAATGGTGGCCGGTGCGCACCGCAATGCCCTGGGCGTCGAGGATGGTGCCGACATCGTGGGGATGGATGCCGTCCACCGTGAAGGACAGGATGGCGCCCTTGTGCTGCGCCGTGCCGACCAGCCGGAGGCCGGGGCAGGTCTTGGCCCGGGTCGTGGCGTAGGCGAGCAGGCCGGCTTCGTGGGCGGCGATGGCGGGCAGACCGATGTGGCGGACATAGGCGACGGCGGCGCCGAGGCCGATGCCGCCGGCGATATTCGGCGTGCCGGCTTCGAACTTGTAAGGCAGATCGTTCCAGGTCGAGCCGGCAAAGCTGACCTGGCGGATCATGTCGCCGCCGCCCTGGTAGGGGGGCATGGCGTCGAGCAGGGCGCGGCGGCCGTAGAGAACGCCGGTGCCGGTCGGGCCGTAGAGTTTGTGGCCGGAGAAGGCATAGAAATCGCAGTCGAGCGCTGTCACGTCGACCGGCAGGTGGGCAATGGCCTGCGCGCCATCGATCAGGACCACGGCGCCGACGCCATGCGCCAGTTCGATCAGGGTATGGAGCGGATTGATGCTGCCCAGCGCGTTCGACATATGAGTGACGGCAACCAGCCTGGTCCGCCGATTGAGCAGGCTGGCGAAGCGCGGGACACGCAGTTGGCCGGCGTCGTCGATCGGGGCGACGCGCAGGATGGCACCGCTGCGCTGGGCCAGCAGTTGCCAGGGAACGATATTGGAGTGGTGCTCCATCTCGCTGATGAGGATTTCGTCGCCGGCCTGCAGAGTCTGGCCGTAGCTGCTGGCCACCAGGTTGATCGCTTCCGTGGTGCCACGGGTGAAGACGATTTCCTCGCGCTGGGCGGCATGGAGCAAATCGCGCACCTGGTCGCGCGCCGCCTCGTAGGCATCGGTCGCCTCCTGGCTCAGGCGGTGTACGCCACGATGGATATTGGCGTTGTAGTGGGCGTAATAGTGGCGTTCGGCCTCGATCACCACCAGCGGCTTCTGGCTGGTCGCGGCATTATCGAGATAGACCAGGGGCTGGCCGTTCACCAGGCGCTGGAGGATGGGAAAATCGGCCCGCCGGCTAGCGACGTCGAGCGCCTGCAGCGACTTCATCTCATTGGCCGTGCTCAGCATGACATCACCCGCAGTTTTTCCCGCAGGGCTTCGTCGAGCGCTTCCTGCAAGGGCGAGCAGGCCACCCGGTCGATCATTTCGCGGGCAAAGGCGCGGCTCAGCATGGTGCGGGCCTTGGCTTGCTCGATACCGCGGGAGCGCAGATAGAAGACCTGTTCTTCGTCGAGTTGGGCGACCGTCGCGGCGTGGCTGCACTTGACGTCGTCGGCCCAGATTTCCAGTTGCGGCTTGGTGTCGATTTCGGCCTTGTCGGAGAGCAGCAGGTTGCGGTTGGACTGCTCGGCATCGCTGCGCTGGGCATCGGGATGGACGACGACCCGGCCGTTGAAGACGGCGCGCGAGGCGCCGCTCAAGACGCCTTTATACAGTTGCCGGCTGGTGCCGCCCGCTTGCCGGTGGTCGATGCAGGTGTGGTGATCGACATGCTGCCGCCCCGCCGTCAGATACAGGCCGTCCAGGCTGCAACGGGCCGCCTCGCCCTGCAGGGCGACGGTGATGCCAGTGCGGGCCAAGTGTGCTCCGAAGGCGAAGGAGGCGGAGGAATAGCTGCTGTTTGCCTGCTGCCGGACATCGATGGTGGCGATATGGCTGGCCGCCGGGCTCTCCTGCTGCAGCAAATAATGTTCGATGCTGGCCCCGGCTTCGAGAACGACGTTGCTCAAGGCATTGGTCAAATAGCTGCCCTCGCCGAGAGCAACATGCTGTTCGATGATGCAGGCCGAACTGCCGGCCGCCGCCCACAGAACGTTACGCTGCTGGATGGCGAGATTGGCTTGGCTGGCGATGAAGAGCAACTGGATCGGTGCCGCCAGGTGGCAATCCGCCGCCAGGTGGAGATAGGCGCCATCGGCCATGAAGGCCAGGTTGAGATCGGCAAAGGCGGCCGCGGCAGCGCCGAGGAGCAGCAACGGATCGACGCTGGCCGGCTGTTCTTCAAGGCAATAGGCCAGCGAGTTCAGCCGCACCCCGGGCGGCAGATCGCCCGGCCGCGACAGGCCGGGGTGCAGCCGGCCATTGACGAAAACCAGCAGATGCGCGCCGGCCAGCGCCCGTTGGCTGACCACCCCGGCCAACGGATCGACGCAGGCCGCCGGCCACAGGTCATAACGGGCGGCTGCGATGGCGGCAAGGCTGGTGTATTTCCAGTCCTCGTCGCGCTGGGTCGGAAAGCCATGCCGGGCGAAGCGCGCCAATGCCGCGCGGCGGGCCTGAGTCAACCAGCCCAGCCCGCCGCCCGGCAAGAGTGGCGAAAGGCGCTGGTAGGCCGCGGCGTAGTAGCTGGCGGAACTGGCTTGCGGGGTATTCATGCTCGGCTCGCTGGCGGCGCGGGGTGTCCAGCCGGCGTATCGGCGTAACCGGTACGTTCCAGCTCGATCGCCAGTTGCCGATCGCCGGAACGGGCGATCCGGCCATCGGCCAGGACATGCACCCGGTCCGGCACGACGTAGTCGAGCAAGCGCTGGTAATGGGTGACCAGAACGATCGCCCGCTGCGGGCTGCGCAAGGCGTTGATGCCGCCGGCGACGACTTTCAGGGCATCGATGTCGAGACCGGAATCGCTCTCGTCGAGCAGGGCCAGGGTCGGTTCGAGGACCGCCATCTGGAGGATCTCGTTGCGTTTCTTTTCACCGCCGGAAAAGCCCGCATTGACCGGACGATAGAGCAGACTTTCATCCATGCCGAGCAATTTGAGCCGGCTGCGGATCAGGGCCAGGAAATCGATGGCATCGAGTTCCGGCAAGTTGCGGTGACGGCGGATGGCATTGCAGGCCGCCTTGAGAAAATAGACATTGGCGACGCCGGGAATTTCGACCGGGTACTGAAAGGCCAGGAATATCCCTTGCCGCGCCCTTTCCTCGGCCGCCATCCCGAGCAGTTCGGCGCCCTGGTAGAGGACGGCGTCGGCCCTCGCCGCGTAGCCCTCGCGACCGGCCAGGAGCTGGACCAGCGTACTCTTGCCGGAGCCGTTCGGCCCCATGATGGCATGCACTTCGCCGGCCTTGACCTGCAAGTCGATCCCCTTGAGGATGGCTTTGCCATCGACGCTGACCTGCAGATTGCGGATGTCGAGCATGTTGCCGATCTCCTTAGCCGATGCTGCCTTCCAGGCTGACGCCGAGCAGCTTCTGCGCTTCGACGGCAAATTCCATGGGCAGTTCCTGGAACACTTCCTTGCAGAAGCCATTGACGATGATCGACACCGCGTCTTCCGCCGACAGGCCACGGCTCTGGCAGTAGAACAACTGTTCCTGGCCGATGCGCGAGGTGGTGGCCTCGTGCTCGACGCGGGCCGAGGGATGCTTGACCTCGATATAGGGAAAGGTATGGGCAGCGCATTTATCGCCCAGCAGCAGCGAATCGCACTGGCTGTAATTGCGGGCGCCGACCGCGCTTTTGGCCATCTTGACCAGGCCGCGGTAGGCATTGTGGCCGTGGCCGGCCGAGATGCCCTTGGCGACGATATTGCTGCGCGTATTCTTCCCCAGATGGATCATTTTGGTGCCGGTGTCGGCCTGCTGGTAATGATTGGTCAGGGCCACCGAGTGAAATTCGCCCTGGGAATTGTCGCCCTTGAGAATGACGCTCGGATACTTCCAGGTAATGGCCGAGCCGGTCTCGACCTGGGTCCAGGAAATCTTCGAGTTATCGCCCCGGCATTCGCCGCGCTTGGTGACGAAATTGTAGATGCCGCCCTTGCCCTCCTTGTCGCCGGGATACCAGTTCTGCACCGTGGCGTAGCGGATCTGGGCGTTGTCCAGGGCAATCAGTTCGACCACCGCGGCGTGCAACTGGTTCTCGTCGCGCATCGGCGCCGTGCAGCCTTCGAGGTAGCTGACGTAGCTGTCGCGGTCGGCAATGATCAAGGTGCGCTCGAACTGGCCGGTGTTGATGGCATTGATCCGGAAATAGGTCGACAACTCCATCGGGCAGTGCACGCCGGGCGGGATGTAGCAGAAGGAGCCATCAGAAAAGACCGCCGAATTGAGGCTGGCGAAATAGTTGTCGGTATAGGGCACGACCGAACCGAGGTAGTGCTTGAGCAGTTCTGGTTGTTCGCGGACGGCTTCGGAGAATGAGCAGAAAATGATGCCCAGTTCGCCGAGTTTTTCCTTGAAGGTGGTGGCCACCGAAATACTGTCGAATACCGCATCGACCGCGACACCGGACAGGATTTCCCGCTCTTCGAGCGGCACGCCGAGTTTCTCGTAGGTCCGCAACAGTTCGGGATCGACGTCGGCCAGCGAGGACGGCCCGTCGCGCCGCGCCTTGGGCGCCGAGTAATAGCTGATCGCCTGGTAGTCGATGGCCGGGTGATGAACGGTGGACCACTCGGGCTCGCTCATCGTCAGCCAATGGCGATAGGCTTGCAGCCGCCATTCGAGCATGAACTCCGGCTCTTCCTTCTTGGCTGAAATCAGTCGAATGACACCCTCGCTCAAACCGATCGGAACGCTATCCGTTTCCAGGGTGGTAGAAAAGCCGTGCTGGTATTCGCGACTGATCAGGGCTTCGAGCTGCATACTTTCGGTGGCCATGAATTGCCTCCTTCTCGGGTCTGACGACCCGCCCGGATCGGGCTTTGCCTGGCAAGGTATGCCTCCGGCAATCCGTTCCGTTCATCCAAGAAGACCGATGACCGGCGCAATAGTTCCTCGGGGGGGCTGGCGCCGGCGAAGGCGGCGCGGTCAACTGGCGGAAATCGCCAAACCTTTTACCGTCAGCCAGGACCGCAGGTCGTTCCGGATGATGAAGGTTTCCGCACGGCGCAGATGGCCGGGGATTTTTTCGCCGGACCATTGCTCGGTCGTCCAGCGCTTCAAGGTGGCCTGCAGTTCGCCGAGTTCAATGGCGCGGGCCAGCATCATTTCCGCACCGTGTGCGGAAGTGCCGGTGGCGACCAGCAGTTGAGCCGCCTCGTGCAGGGTGAGCAGGGATTTTTCGTTGGCCGGGACCATCGTTACTCCTCGGCGACGGCGTTTCCGGCGGAAATCGGGGCCAGGCTTTCCGCCGGAATGCGCATCAACTTTGTAATAGCGTTTCCCGCCCGCCGCCCTTCAGGCTTTTCCGGCGATCGGTCTGCACCGCCAGGCGCCGCTCGCCCGGCAGGGGCAAAGGCAGGACACGACGGTCCCGCCTCGCGCCGCGGACTTGCGCGGCAATCGCTACGGCGCGGACGGCGGCATGCGCCATCTGGGTCGTCAGATACTCGGCGTGGGCAGACAGCTTTTCCATCTGCTTGGCCATCAGCAGGCGATTACGCACCAATTCGATGAGAACGCCGTCGGTATATTCATTGATAAAACGCGCCTGGTTGGCCATGGTCGAGCGCCACAAATCGCTGAGCATGCCCGGGTCGGGCGGCTTCCCAGCAAACACCGTCTGGCTGACGGCTCGCAGATTGTGGTTGGCAAGATTGATCAGGGGAGCAATGGTTTGGTACATGATTTATCTCCGGCAATTGCATTACACGGACTTGGCGCCACCCCGCCGTTTTCGTAGTGTGCCGAGACAAAGGCAATCGCGCTCGGCCCTGGCTCGATAGCAGAAGGCAATCCCCGAGCATTGGGCGGGGCAAAACCGCGGAGGAACATCGAGAAAACCTCGCGGCACGCCGATCGGCGGGTATCAGCCGGGCGGCGCCGGCTTTATGGCTGCCCAGGCGGGACTGGCGCTCCGATCGCCTGCCGCATCAGATCTTCGTCGACCGGGCGGATCGATTCGATGGCGCAATGGACGATCCACATCTTGCCATCGCCTGCCGCATCCGTGCTGTGCACGCGCCCGCAAACCCGGGCATCAACTTCGATGGGCTGGCTGATGGTTTCGCCATGCGGCGTCCGCAGGGACAGACGGGCATGGAACAAGCGCCCGTTGACCGGCGCCTTGGCCATGCGGGCACCGAAGCCGCCGGCCGAAATATTGAGCAGGCTACCGGTCTCGCTGACCTTGTCCCAGTCACTCAGCCAAGTTGCCGACAACGACGAGGATTTCAGGGAAATCCGTTCAGTCTTACGCCGCGTAATATTCATACGGGACCTCCTGTGGTTTCCAGTGCCGTCGCCAGCCTGCCGCATCGCTGGCTGGCACGACAGAGGATGGGACACTACTCAGAGGAAAAAATTCATCAACTGTCGAGCTGATTCCTGTCCCGTGCCACGCGGCCCAGACTTGCCCCGCGATAGGAGGTCAACAACCGCTTGGCGGCTTCTTCGATAACCGGGGAAATCGCGGTCACCGCCCCGACGCTGCGCAACAGGCCGAGCAGATGAACACCGTAAAGATCGATTTCCTGAACCGCGGAAAGATCTGCTTCCAGATTCTGGTGGCAGCGCATGGCGTAGATGATCGATTGTTCCAGTTCCTGTCGACAATCGAAAGTCATCGGACATTCGAGTTTCAGACGAAAAGGAGATGCGCTCTCAGCATGCATGGAGTTCATAGTTGCCTCCGTCGATTGGTTTGCTGCACTAGCCGGAAATTGGCGATGTCGCCGGCCACTCACGATTGTGGCTGGCCAGTGCCAATACCTGGCCACCCTTGCTCTGCGTCTTGCCAACGGCTACCCGCGGCTTTTCAGCGACTACCCGCTTGCTCTTCGACTCGCCAGAGGACGAACTCGGGGCTGCCTTGTGCAGCAGTTCGGCCAGCAGCTCGGTAAACTGGTACTTCGCTTCTTCCGGCGGGAGCGCCTCGATGCGCCGCGGAACCGGTGCCGAGTGCTCGGCCCCGGCAAACGCTCCGCCCGTATGGGCAAGCAAATCGCGCTGCTCGGTGGCCAGGGCAACCTGATGCGCCCGGCGAATGGCCGGAGCGGCAAAATCGGCAATGGCAAATCTGGCGCCGAGCGCCGCCATCAGCCTTTTCTCGACGAACTGAAACTCCAGCACTAATTGCCGCAGGCTCTGCGGCAATTCACCGAGATAGGCAGCGGCGCCATCGTGGAGCAAGGCCGCCAGCCGGTATTGCGGCGCCACCAACTGGGCGACCAGCATGCTGTGTTGGGCGATGGAGTAGAAGTAACGGGTCTGTCCGTTAAAGCAACATTGATAGGCCAGACCATGCGCAATGTCGGCGGGTTCGATTTGCGTCGGGTCTGGATCCAACAGGCTGAGCTGTTTGCCGCTATAGGTCACGAGGCAACGCTCATCGAGCGGACTGGAGTCGAGCAAAACCATACGAATCTCCTTTGCTGTGGCAGTAAACTGCCACTTCCAAGCCCGTTGCCGGGCTTGGAAGTGTGCTTATTATTATGATTACTTGCTACAAACCCTGTTGGGGTCGGGGTGGTGCGACAAATACGGGTTTTGTTGACACGGGCTGTCAAGCAGCCAGGCGACGTTTCTGAGCTTGCCCCTGATCGGCTGTCACGAGCGTCTCGCCCAGCGCGAACTGTTCAGTCAAGGCCGCGGCGATGGTCTTTTGCGTTTCAACGCTTTGTTCCTGCAACTGGCGCATCGACTCCAGTTGATACTCCGTGCTCGCCAGCAGATAGTCCTGACTCAGCTTGAATGCGTTGAGCAGCGTATTCTGCATCGTCGCCGGCCACTGTTCCGGCTCGGACAGATCGCTCGCCTCGGCCAGGGCGCTCTTCAATTGCTTGCTGTTTCGAGTAATGAAGGCTTGCGCACTGTCGATTTGCCAGGACAAAAACTCCTCCGAACTGTCAAGCAGGCTGCGGCTCAAATTACGAAAAAAATTGATGTTGCTGGAAATAGGATCAAATTGCGTGGTCATATCGTCTCGCTGCCGGTTGTTGAAAGTGACACGTCTTAGGTAAATTTTTGTAATTGACGTTGGACTAATCTTCACACTTCCAATGCTCAAGCAATATCAGCAGACTCGACAATCGATGTCAGGCAATCCTGCAAATCATGTAGGGATATCCTGACCCAGTTTATTGGTCAGAACATAACGGGTGATTTCGCTGTTATTGGAAATCCCCAGCTTCTCCAGAACCCTCGCCCGATAGGTGCTGACCGTCTTCGGGCTGAGGTGGAGACGCTCGGCAATCGTCGTCAGGGCCAACCCCTGGCTCAACATCCGCATGACATCCAGTTCGCGGGGCGAGAGGGAATCATGCGGCAATTTCCTGGGCTGCCCGACCGAACCGTTAAGCAGTTTGTCAGCCAGCATCGGGCTCAAGTAACGCTCCCCCGAACTGGCCCGCCGGATCGCCGAAAGAATTTCCTCCGGCGCGCTGTCCTTCGGCAGGTAGCCGATGGCGCCGGCCTCCATGGCGGTCATGGCGTAATCGTCTTCGGCGTACATGCTGAAGACGAGGACCGGCAACTTGGGCTTGCGCCGCTTGACGACTTTGAGTACCTCGATGCCGTTCATGTCGGGCAAACCGATGTCGAGTAGTAGCAGATCCCAGGAGCCAACGCTGACCATGGCCAGCGCCTCGGCCCCGTTGTGCGCCTGCCCGGCCACCTCGAATCCCCCGACATTGCCCAGGAACTGCTTCAGGCCGCCGCCGACGATGGCATGGTCATCCACCAAAAGTATCTTGATCATATTTTTAAGTTGTTGTTTTGGAATTTTCTGTTTCGTGAGCGCTGTCGTTTGGCCTGTCATCCGGAATTTCTTCCGGCGACTCCGGCCGGTGCTGGCTTTTCTGGTCAATCACCAGGCCGAGCGGCGCCATGATGGTGGCCACGGTCCCCGCGTTCGGCGCACTGATCAGGGTCAGACTCCCGCCGACCATGCCCAGCCTTCGTTGGCTATTCGTCAAGCCCGAACCACTGTAGTTCTCGGCCAGATCAAAGCCAACACCGTTATCGAGCACCGTGATCCGCAGCATATCATCGGCTTGCGGTTCCAGATTGAGGATGGCATGGTCCGTCCCGGCATATTTGACCACATTCATCAGTAATTCCCGTACCACCTTGAAGCAGAGCAGTCGTACCGTCATGCTGGCCGGCTCGGCGTTCGGCGCACTGCTCATGTCGACCTCAAGGCCGTGATTCGAGCGTACCCAGCGACAAAGGGATTCGAGGCCGGGAATCAAGCCGAGATCCCGGACCAGCGGCGGATTCAACTCGACGCTCAGGGTCCGGGCCGTCTGGATCACCAGCGATATTTGCTCCTTGGCCTTGTTGACCGCCCGCAGCATGTCTTCCTGCGGCGTCCACTCGCTCAAGCCGCTCAAGCCCAGTCGAGCCGCGACCAGAACCGGCTGCACGTGATCGTGGAGTAATTCGTAGAGGCGCTCCCGCTCCCGCTGTTCGGCCAGGGTCAAGTCTCCCGACAACTCGCGGAGATGGGCCGCCTGTTCGTCGGCGATGGCGGCAATCCGGTTGTTGGCATTTTTCAGTTGGTTCTTGATCAACTGGCGTTGCGTAATGTCCTGGGTAATACCGAAACCGCCGACCAGTTTTCCGCGTTCGTCGAATTCCAGCTCCGCCTTCTCCAGGACCCACTTGACCCGACCATTGACCAGCAGGCGATGCTCGATGACATAATTGTGCCCGGCCAGCGCGGCATGCCAGGTGCGATCGACGTAGTTCCGGTCATCGGGGTGTACCCGGGAAAGGAAAGTCTCGTAGCTCATCGGCGTTCCTTCCGGAATACCGAAAATGCGGTGATTCTCGGCCGACCAGGTCAGCTCGTTGCGGCGGACATCGAGGCGCCAGCTACCGATATTGCCGACGGCCTGGGCGCGATTGAGATCATCCTTACTGGCGCGCAGGGCTTTTTCGGTAAGGATGTGCTGCGTGATGTCCTCGGCCGAGATGATGATGCCGCCAACCCCCCCGGCTTCGTCGGACCACGGATGCACGGTCCACCGCAACCATTGGCTGCTGCCGTCAGCCTTGATCCAGAGATCCTGGTCGTTCATCGTGTCGATTCCGGCCAGGCCGGCGCGGCACGCCTGTTTCCACTCCTCGGAAATATCCGGATTGAGCACATAGTGATTGTGGCCGGCCAGGTCGTCATAGCCGCGACCGTAATCGGCCAGCCAGCGCCGGCTGGTCGCAATGTAGTTCATCTCCCGATCGAGCATGGCAATGGCAAGCGGCGCCTGCTCGATCAGCGTCGATAGCTGTTGTCGGCTTCTGATCAGTTCCTGTTCGTTACGCAGGCGTTCGCTGATGTCGCGCAGGATGATGGTGAAAATCGGCTTGCCCGCGCCCATGCAACCGGAGATCGAGGCTTCGATGGCAAATTCGCTGCCATCGCGCCGCACGCCCTTGAGTTTGCTTTGCGTCGCGATGGTCCGGTGCGGCGCGCCGCTCTTGCCAAAGCGCTTAAAATTCTTGGCATGGGCCTGACGAAAGCGCTCCGGGATCAAGCGCTCGATCGAGGTACCGATCATCTCGCTGGCCGCATAACCGAAAATTTGTTCGGCGGCGGGGTTGAACAGCAGGATGCGCTGCCGGGCATCGACCGAAATAATGCCATCCATCGCCGAGTTGATGATGCTGGCCAGCCTGGTCGCGCTTTCCGTCGACTCTTTCTGCAACTGCCGGCGCTCGGCGACTTCGTTCAACAGCAACAGACGCTGCTGTTCCGTCCGCCGTTGAAAGAGATGCATAACCCCCAGTATCAACAGCCCAAAAACAACAAATACCGAGCTTCCGGCGAAAGCCGAGGGGTGCAGCTTGAAAGTCCAGTAGGGAGGGAAAAGCACGTAGTCGGCGACAAAAGTAGCCGCCAGGGTGTACAGCAGGGCCGGCCCGACACCACACAGCAACATGCTGATCACAATACCGGGATAGAAGGTCAGGTAAGGCAAATCCGCCTCCGGCGGCAGGACCGCGAGGCGAATGGCCAACATGGCAAGCAGGATCACTGCGGCGAGCAGATATCTTACCCAGGCCGGAAGGTTCAGATAGAGGCGGGTGGGATGGTCCATGAATCAAGGCTGATTGGAACGAATCCAGGAGATCCCGGAGCGACCTGGACTATTTACCGAAAAACGTCACACCCAGGCAAGGAAAAGACTACCAGAAAGTGATTACTTTCTGTATCCGGCTTTCCTTAGTTTGCAACTACCGAGTCTTTGCCATCGGGTTGATGGCCCGGCCTTGGTTGGCCGGATGATTTGGCGGCGCCGCTTGGCCTCAGGAAATCAGCACACTGGGGCGGGCGAGAACGAATCCCTGAAAGAACTCGAAGCCGAGAGCCATGCATTCGTTGACCCGCGCCCAGGTCTCGACCTTCTCGGCCAGCAGTTTCCCGGGATACGGCTTGAGGCGCCGAACGAGGGTAGCAAGCGCCGCCTGGTCGAGCAGGGGGAGATCGATCTTGATGATATCGACGATTTCGAGCAGGGGCTCGTAGCAGTCGTGATAAGCGGAAAAGTCGTCGAGCGCCAGGCGAAAGCCGCGCTCTTTCAGTTCCCGACAACGGGCCACAAGGGCCGGGGTGATGACCACGGTTTCGAGCAGTTCAAGCACGACGCGAGCCGTCGGCAAGGCGTCGATCCGCCGGCTGAACAGCATTTCGGCATCGACATTGAAGAAGCCGGCACAGTCCCCGAGGACCGTCTCGATACCAAAGCGTTTGAAGCTGCGGCGAATGACCTCGGCGGTGGCGGCCGCGTCGTTGGTGACCCGGGCCTCGGCGACGTCGCCGGAACGGTACAGCAGTTCATAGGCGACCAGATTTTGCTGACGATCGAAAATCGGCTGCCGGCCGAGATATACCTTGTCTTTATTCGCCTTCATTTCTTTCTCCTCTGGCCAAACCGCTTTACCGGCCTCTGGAACGACAACTTGCATAAGCCATGCCATTCGTCCCGGTATCTGCTCAGCGCGGTACTCCTCACCGCTGCGCGGGGGATCGTTGCGGCCGGGGGTGGAATCGGGGACCAGCACTGGGGACTCCCCAGCTTTGGGGAGCGCTGCCGAGATAATTCCCCGCCCGACCGCAAGCCGAGTATTGCCTAGCTGAACAACGCATCAGGCCGGTTGACGACCGACGGCAATTTGTAAGGGGATGTTGCACCTGGGCGGCAATCGGCGGGACAGACGGCGAGAAGCAAAATCGAACCGCTGAGACGCAGAGGAAAAACAGGGATTTACCCGGATTGTTCGGCAGACCTCCCGGGTCGGCCCCGACAACGATGTAAGCGACTGTTTTCAAGATTCTCTCTGCTACTCTGCGCCTCGGCGGCAAGTTTTTAGTCGCAGGGGTCGCTCACCGAGCGCGCCGGCCGCCGGCTGAGCCAGACCGCTCAAACCGGAGCCAGAAGATAGGCCTCCAGTTCGCGGTCGTGCTCGGCCAAATGCGCCGCAATGGTGCCGATGATTCTTTCCACCGCGGCAATGGCGAGCACGCCGTTGCCGTTTGCCGCATAGATGACGCGGATCGCCTGCAATTGTTCGGCGATCGCCATGTGCGCCCGGTTATGCGCCACGCGATGGGCAACGGGCACCAGTTCGGCCATATAGGCCGACTCGATGAGATTGTGCCGCAAGGTAACTTCGACGAAGGTGCGGACCAGTTGCCCGATGTTTTCATGGCAGATATTGCGTTGCCCGGATTCGCAGCCTTCGCAATTCTCGGCATTTTCGCGCTGCGTGCACAAGGCTGTTATCCGCTGCATCAAATCGACGATGTAGGCATGATCCTGGCGGAGCTTGATGACGATCTGTTGGCGATCCGCTGACATGAAACCATCCTTTGCTGTGGCGAGCCGGCACCAAAGAAGGCTGCCGAAGGCGCCGGATCGGCAGCAATACCCGACAAATCTTATCGGGATTCCAGGTTAAACAGGCCGCTATCTCCTGTCAAGGCGGGCCCGGCGTCTCCAACTAGCGGTTGAGCGGATCGTATTGCGGAAAACGTTCGCCCAACGTGGCATCTTCGGCCGGCACAGTGCCGTCGGCGAGACACAAGGCCTTGTCGAGATGACGGTTGGACGGACCTTCCAGGCGCTTGTACAGGCCCTTGCACAAGAGGCGCGCCTGTTGCCCCGGCCAGTCGGTGGGCAGCAGCACCTCCGGCAGTTCCGGATCACGCAACAGCAGGCGGCGATAGTCGTGAATCAGCAAAGTGCGCAGCAGGAAGGCATCCTGTTCGCTCACCTCGGCGGCCTGGTTGCTTTGCAGGTCGGCCAGCATCGGCTGGTAGACGGCGACGAAAGCGCTATAGGCCTCGGCCAGTCCGCCCAGATCCCAGGAACGGCGTACCAGGTCGGCATCGCTGGCGGACAGGGCCGAACGGGAGTCGGCGGCAAACAGGGGCAACAAGGCGCCGAGCGCGGCGGACAGGCCTTCGGCGATCAGGGCGTCGAGAACGCTCGACAGTTCGGCGCTGGGATGCACGAAGCAATCCGCCCCCAGGGCACCAAAGCCTTGCCAGAACAGCGCCCGCTTGACCTGCTCGCGGACCTTGCTGTCCAGTTCGCCGACGACCAGAATGAGACGCCAGCGCCGATCCCAGAGCGGCGCATGCGACGCGTAAATATGCCGCGCCGCCTCTTCAAACCGCCGCCGCCCCGACGAAGTCAGCACATAGTCGGCGCGGCGGCCGCAGGTTTCGGTGCGCAGCCATTCTTCCTTGACCAGCCGGAAAACCGAGGTACGCACCAGGCGCTCGTTGAGTTCGAGGGGTTCGAGCAGGCGGATCAGGCTGCCCAGCCAGATCCTGCCGCCGCGCGGCAGGATGGCATCGCCGAAGACGGAAATGATCAGCGACCCCGCCTGGACGCGACGCTGTTGCCGGAATTGATCCAGGCGGCTTTGAATGGCTGTGCTCACGAATTTGGCTGACCGTTTTGGCTCCTGATCTCGAATGTTCGGCAGCCCGACAGGCAACGAACAGGAAAACAGGCGCCTATCGGCGTATCATTTTTAAGAAGTCGGAATGATAGCAGCAGCACAGCCGGATTCGGTGAAAGCTCCATCTTGCCAGACAGAATTCGATACCAAACATTAGAACAACACGAATATTTTGTAGTGCTTTGTAGCAAAAACGGCCGAAAAATCCGGCATTGCCCCGCCGGGCGGCCCCGGCTACAGTCTGCCTATCCTTCCGGCGGCCCGGAATATACCAACGACACTGCCATGAGCCTGCTCGAAAACACCTTGATCATCCTGCTCTTGATCGCTACCAGCGCCTTTTTCGCCGTTTCGGAAATCTCGCTGGCGGCGGCCCGCAAACTCAAACTGGAACAACTGCGCGACGAGGGCGAGACGCGGGCCGCCCGGGTCCTCGACTTGCAGCGTCAACCGGGACACTTCTTCACCGCCGTCCAGATCGGCCTCAACGCCGTGGCGATCCTGGCCGGCGTGCTCGGCGAAGGCGCCTATGCCCCCTACTTTTCCCGGTTTTTCGAGCCTTTCAGCAGTCCGGAAACCGCCGCCGCACTGGGCTCGCTCAGTTCCTTCCTGCTCGTCACCGTCGCCTTCGTGCTGATCGCCGACCTGATCCCGAAGCGCATCGCCATCGTCGCTCCGGAAGCCATCGCCCTGCGCATCGCCGCCCCCATGCTGTTTTGCCTGCGCCTGCTGACGCCGTTGATCTGGGCGCTGAACGGCATCGCCAGCCGGGTCATGACCTCACTCGGCCTGCCGGCCACCCGACCGGAAGACATCACGCCGGAAGACATCATGGCAATGGCCAATGCCGGCGCCGAAGCCGGCGTCGTCGCCCGCCAGGAACGGCAGATGATCGAAAATGTCTTCGAGCTGGAAATCCGTACCGCGCCATCGACCATGACCGCCCGCGAAAGCATCGTCTGGCTGGAACAGGCCGATAGCGAGGAGAAGATCCGGGCGACCATCAGCGCTCAGCCGCACGCCAAGTTCCCGGTGTGCGATGGCGGCATCGACCACGTCATCGGCTATGTCGATTCCAAGGACATCCTCAGCCGCCTGCTCGACGGCAAGCCGCTGGGGCTGCGCAGCGAGGGACTGCTGCGCAACATGCTGATCCTGCCGGAAACCCTGACCTTGGCCGAGATCATCGAGCAGTTCAAGGCGCAGCGCGAGGACTTCGCGCTGATCATCAACGAGTACGCGCTGATCGTCGGCCTGATCACCCTCAACGACGTGACCAGCACGCTGATGGGCAACACCATGCTGGCCCCGGCCGACGAACAGATCATCCCGCGCGATGTCGATTCCTGGCTGGTGGACGGCATGACGCCGGTCGGCGACCTGGAAAGCGTCCTCAACATCGAACCCTTCCCCGACGACGACCAGTTCGAGACCATCGCCGGCTTCATGATGTACAGCCTGCGCAAGGTGCCGCGGCCGACCGATAGCGTCGAGCACGCCGGCTTCAAGTTCGAGGTCATGGACGTCGATAACCACAAGATCGACCAGCTACTGGTGACCCGGCTGCCGCCCCGCAACACCGCGTGAGGGCGGCATTGCGGGGCGGCAACTCAGGCCCGGGCGGTGCGGAACTGGGCCATCGTCTGTTCCAGCTTGCCGCCGGCAAAACCGGTCAGCTCGGCACTGCGCGCCGATTCGAGCGTCGCTTCGCGCATCGCTTCGACGGCCCCGGAAATCGCTTCGACCCGGTCGCCGTAGGCGTGCGTCGAGGCGGCGATCTGGCTGATGGTGACGAACAGGCGCTCGACCACTTCCTCGATCTCGCGCTTGTCGGACGCCGCTTCGCTGGCCAGGCGCAGGCCGTCCTCCATCTCCGTCATGCCGCTTTCCATGGTGCGCACGGCCTGTTCGGCCTGACTCTGCACGCCGTCGATCATGCCGCCGATGTCGGCCGTCGCCTTGCGTGTCCGTTCCGCCAGCTTGCGCACCTCGTCGGCCACCACGGCAAAACCGCGCCCGGTCTCGCCGGCCCGCGCCGCCTCGATCGCCGCGTTCAGGGCGAGGAGATTGGTCTGGTCGGCGATTTCCTTGATCAGGGTAACGATGCCACCGATGTCCAGGGTCCGCTGTTCGAGCTGGCGGATGGTGTTGGCCGACAGCTTGACCGAGTCGCGGATGCTCTGGCTGCGCTCGCCGATCAGGGCGAACTGGGCTTTCGCCTGGTCGCTGACCCGTTGCACGACATCGCGCATGGCTTGGGCGTTGTCCGTTGCGGCGTCGATTTCATTCATCTGCAGGCGGATGGCACCGAGGATGTCGGCGACGGCGCCCTGCATGTCGGCCGACACCTGGCCGGCATGCACATTTTTCTTCTGCAGCGTGCCGCTGGTTTCGCTGATTTCGCCGGAAGTCTTGGCCACCAGGTGGATCATCTGTTCCAGGTTGTCGATGAAACTGTTGGTCCATTGCGCCAGCACCGCCGCTTCGTCGATCTTGCTGCTCGCCCGCGGCAGGCGCTGCGACAGGTTGCCGCCGCCTTCGGCGGTACTGCGCAGGATCCGGGTTGCTTCGCGCAAGCGGCTACTGATCGGCTTGCAGCCGAGATACTGGAAAACGAAGGCGCCAGCGACCTGGAGCAAGCCGCCGACCAGCATCGCCTGGCCGCTGTCGACCCCGAACAGCACCGCCAGCGCAATCGCCGCGCCCCAGGCGCCGAGCGTGCTGACCAGGTACAGCCGCTGCAGGCGGTAGGCGATGCTGCGATAGCGATAGACCTCTTCCAGGTCGGCCTCGCACATCATGCCCCAGGTGTCGGGCGAGCCCGGTAGCTGGAAAGTGACCCCCTTGCCGATGACCGGAATATGGCGGTAATCGGCGTAGCCGGGATAGGTGACGAAGAGGTTTTCGCCCTGCCGGATGGTTTCGCGGACGCCGGGGTGCAACCGGCCGGTCGCCGGGTCGTTGAAGACCAGTTCCAGCTCGGTATGCTCCTTGACCCGCACCGTGCCGTAGGCGGTGCGCACGCCGTCCTTGAGGTTATCGCCGTGACTGAAGGTATTGTCCTCGAAACGCGAGCGGGAGAGCGCGGTGCCCTGGCGGATCGTCGGATCGAAAGCGGAATTGACCATGAACAGGTAGTTGTCGCCCGACTCATGGAAAATGTGCCCGGCCTCGCGCTGGATCAGGTCGCCGAGCACATCGTTCGGCACCCGGCCGCAGACGATGCCGACCACCTGGCCATCGAGGCGGATCGGCTGGTAGAACATCAGCGTCACGGCATCGTGGAAACGCGAGCTCGACGGCGGCAGACCGAGAGTCACCGGATCGCGATAAGGTCCATGCAGGAAAGGCGCTTTGAGGGCCATGGCGACGGCCTGCGGCGAAGCGGCCGACGCCCCTTCGCGCCCGGCTTGCGAAGAAAGCAGCACCCGGCCGTTAATATCGAGTACGAACAGTTCGGAAAAATCTTCTGCCCGCTGCGCACAATGCACCAATATGGAGCGCTGCGGCGTCGGCCAACTCCCGGCCAGTTCCCGCGCCAGGCCGTCGAGGTAACCCCATTGCTGCTCGCTCCAGTTGATCAGGATGCGCACCCGGGTCCGGGCAAACGACTCGAAAGTCTGCTCGATCGCCGGATAACGCCCGGCATTACGGGCCGTTGCCCAGCCCATGGCCAGCCGACCGGTTTTGCCGAACCACGGCAACCAACGCCGTTCGCTCGCCGACAAGGCCATTTTTTGACTTTTCAACATGCTGCACTCCCATACGAACAATACGTACTGCATCGCAATAAGCATACCGGCGCACCAAACCGGGGATGCATTTAAAATTTATTGATACAAATCAAGGCAATAAACGCACCAATTCTGGAAATAACCAGGCTGCCGGCAGGGGTATCGATTTTCGAGCAACAAAATCAGCACCAATATGGTGCCCATGATTTCCGGCATTCACAGCGCAGGGGCAAGACTCCGGCGCCTGACACGTTGCTCAAGATGGCGCGGACATCTACAGTTCACCCATCCCGGCCGTAACCCGCCGCTGCGTAAAGGTCTGCCTCATGAACTACTGGATATCCTTGCTCGCCCTCGCCGCCCTGAGTTCGGCCAGCCCGGCCGGGGCCGAGGCATACAAGTGCCGCACCGCCGACGGGCGCGTCGAAATTGCCAACATTCCCTGCCCGGCCGGGGCCAACACCCTGAAAACCGTGAGCGAAGAAAAGATTCCCGAAGCCAACCGCTTACAGGCTGAACGCGAGGTGGAACGGATGCGCGACTATGTCGAGAAACGCGAAGCCGCGCAGCGGGCCGATGCTGCCGCCGAACGCGAGAGCCCGCAACGCCAGGCGGCGACCGGCGCCGGGAATTCCCCGGCCGCTTCCCGCAGTACTGAAGATTGCCTGCGCGAACTGGATCGCCAGGCCCTGCCTGCGATGCAGCGGGCGCAAATGGAATCGGCCTGTCGCAGCAATCCATCATCGCCACCGACCTATGTTCCGGTGCCCGTCCCCGTCTATGGCGGCGGCTTCGGCGGCAATCCAGCCGGCAGTTGCCGGCAGAATGTCGAACACATGAACGTCTCGCCGGCGGAACGCGATCGGCTGCTCCGGCAGTGCGCCGGGTCTTACCTCCCCCCGACCCCGCCCGCCAAACCCTTGCCGCCACCGACGCCCCCGGCGCCAGCGCCGAGCAAAGCCATCGGGCCGGCGCCGCCGCCCTGCCTGCCGGGTACCAATTGCCTGCGCCGCTAGCCGTCGCCGACTGGAGCGAAAGGGCTTACGCCGTTTCGTGCGTCTCGCCGTCCTTGCTCTGGCTGCCCAGAGTCAGTTCGGTATTTTCACTGAGCGCAAAGAAGAAGGCCTCGACGGCTTTCGGCTCGCCGGAAGCGGCAAAGGTGGTCTGGCCGCATTCGCACTGCCCGACCCAGATCGCCTCGATACCGCGCAAACCGCGCGTATCGACCGGATGAATATCCGTCACATCGGCTTTGCAGCCGTTGCAGATCAGTTTTTCCGGGCGCCCCGCCTCGATCTTGGCCCTCGCCTGCGCCATGCGCTCGGCCTGCGTCCCGCGTTGCTTTGCCTGTCCCATCAGATTCCCCGAAAGATTCGCTAAAACGCGGAGGATAGCCGGGGAGAACGGCGCTGTCGATCTATCGGGCTTTTTTCCAGGCGCTCTCTGAGGGAGGCCTGCGCCCGGCCGCCGGCAGCGGCCTCGCCGGCATTCCGCTGGCCCACAAGCTGAGCCCCGCGCCGGTTGTTCCCGCTGCCTGCCGGGGCCCCCGAAGCAGCCGGGCACTGTCTTCTCCGCCTCTGTGCGGTGGCGAACAGAAGCGTCCGGCTTTCACGCCTAGCTTGGCGTTACGGACATTGCCCCCGGCCCACCGAAAGGAAAAGGTCTCCCGATGAATATCCACCTCAGCCTAGCGCCACTCGTTTCACTGATCGCCGGGATTCTCATCCTGGCCGTTCCGCGACTGCTCAACTATATCGTGGCCATCTACCTGATCGTGATCGGCCTGATCGGACTGTTCGGCTCCGGTAACCTGAAACTTTGAGGCCCGCCGATCTGGACCAAGTGGGTGCATAATCAGCCGGCGTGATGCCATCGGTCTAATCCAACACCTTGCCCCATGGCTCACCCGGTCCCGACGGCCGGTCAATCCATCGACTTTCAGAGCCCCACCATTCAGCGGAGGAGACACTCATGAGCAGCATGATGAAAGCAGCAATCTTCATTCAGCCCGGTCGCATCGAACTGGCCGACAAGCCCATCCCCGATGTCGGTCCGAACGACGCCCTGCTGCGGATTACCACGACCACCATTTGCGGTACCGACGTGCATATCCTGAAAGGCGAATATCCCGTCGCCAAGGGCCTGACCATTGGCCACGAACCGGTCGGCATCATCGAAAAACTGGGCAGCGCGGTGCGCGGCTACACGGAAGGCCAGCGCGTCATCGCCGGCGCGATCTGCCCGACCTTCACCTCCTATGCCAGCCAGGACGGCTACCCGTCGCAGGATGGCAGCTACCTGATCCACACCGGGCAGTGCGGTTGCCACGGTTACAAGGCCACCGCCGGCTGGCGCTTCGGCAACCTGATCGATGGCACCCAGGCCGAATACGTTCTGGTACCCGACGCCCAGGCCAACCTGGCCCCGGTTCCCGACGGGCTGAGCGACGAGCAGGTGTTGATGTGCCCGGACATCATGTCCACCGGCTTCAAGGGCGCCGAGAACGCCAATATCCGGATCGGCGACACCGTTGCCATTTTCGCCCAGGGCCCGATCGGCCTGTGCGCCACGGCCGGCGCGCGGCTGATGGGAGCGACGACCATCATTGCAGTGGATGGCAACGATCATCGACTGGAAATTGCCAAGGCCATGGGGGCCGATGTCTCGCTCAATTTCCAGAATTGCGACGTGATCGATGAAATCATGAAACTCACCGGCGGGCGCGGCGTTGATGCATCAATCGAGGCGCTCGGCACGCAGGGCACCTTCGAATCGGCATTGCGGGTATTGAAGCCGGGCGGCACCTTGTCCAGCCTCGGCGTCTATTCCAGCGACCTGAAGATTCCGCTGGCCGCCTTTGCCGCCGGGCTCGGCGATCACCAGATCAACACCGCCCTCTGCCCGGGCGGCAAGGAACGCATGCGCCGCCTGCTCAATGTCGTGCAGTCGGGCCGTGTCGATCTCGGGGTCCTGGTCACCCACCACTTCAAGCTCGACGACATCGTTGCCGCCTACGAACTGTTCGCCAACCAGCGCGACGGCGTGCTGAAAATCGCCATCAAGCCGCATTAGGGCAATCGCGCTAACGGCCGGGCGCCGTTCCCCGGCCTGGCCGTTGGCCGGTCCGCGGCAAGGCCCGGGCCGCGCTGACCAGTTGCCGGCAATCGCTGTCGGCACCGGGTCCGGCATCGACCAGCGGGATCAGCGCGAGCAGCGGGTTGACCATGCCGAGAGCAATGGCCCCAAGGGCGCGGGCCGCGACCAGGCGCTTATCGACCCCAACCTCGGGCTGGGCCAGCGTGCCACGGACGTGGATCGGGCTGCGCAGGGCAAGCGGACTGGTGCTCTTGGTCTTTTGATTGAGCGTCAGATCGAGTTTTTCCTGCGCTAGGTCGATGCTGCCGGTCCCCAGTATGGTCGTCACCGAAGTATCGAAGACCAGCGCCCGGCTCTGCATGGTGCCGTCCTGGACGGCGAAATCGGCCACCGCGCAACGCAGTTTGACCAATTTGTCGCCGGTGATATTGAGTTGGAGGATTTCCCAAAGGTGCAGGCCGGCTTTCTCCATCATCAAGCGGCTGATCTCGCCGCCGACGATGACCAGTCCGAGCTTGCCATTCGAGGTCGCCAGCATGCGCCCAACCGAACTGCCCGTGCCGCTCAGGTCGAACTCGCCGTTGATCTGGCCGATGCTGCGTTCGCTCAGTTCGGCCTGGGGGAAAAGCTTGGCGATCAGGACTTTTCGGGCGCGCAGTTTGGCATGCGCCTGCAGCGGCTCCTTGCTGCCATCCAGGGTAATGACCGCACCCAAGTGGCCGCCGGCGATGCCGAAGTCGAGCGGATCGAGGGTCAGCACGGAATCGCGCAGCCTGAGACGGGTGTCGAGATTTTCCAGCGGCAGGCTTTCGGAATGGAGGCTGGCCGCCTTCAGGCTGACGTCAGCATCGACGCTGGCCCAGCGCCCGGTAGAAAACGGCAGGTCGGGCAGGACGCGGGCCCGGCGCGGGGTCGGCGCCGCGCTGTCGGCCGGCAGGGCGGCCTCCTGGGCCGTTTGCAGACGGCCGGGCTGGACACCGATCAGGGGGCCGAGATCGGCCAGATCGAGCCGCCGGGAAACCAGGGCGGCCGTCAGAGCCGGGCGTTTGCCGCCGGTCTCGACGGCCAGCGTTCCGGCAATATCGCTCTGGCCGATGCGGCCGGAGAACTTTTCGTAGCGCCAGCGCTGCCCGCTGTGCACCAGATGCCCTTCCGTGGCATAGGCGCCGGTCTTTGGAAAGACCATGCCGAGCAGCGGAAAAAGCTGGTCCAGGCTGGCCCCGCGCAGCGCCAAACGGATATCCAGGGCCGAAAGCTTGAGCAGGCTGGTCACGTTACCGGCCGCCTTGACCGTGGTCCGGCCCATGCTCAGTTCAACTTGCAGCGGGTAGGGCGCGCTTTCGTCGCGCAAGGCGAGTACCGGCCCGCCATTGCCATGCGCCAGCAGGGGCTGGCCGCGGTAATTCCCATGCGCCGTGAAGTTCAGCCCGGAGCCGGCCGCGGCGCCTTGCGGCGTCGACAATTCGGCACGAATGCTGGTTTTTCCCGGGAGATCGTCATAACCGAGCAGCCCCTGATCGAGCATCAGGCGACCGATCGTGATGCGCGCTTCTTCGTCCTGCTGCTCGAGATCAAGCAGCCAGTTCTTGCGCCCGCCGCTGGCCTGCTCCAGGAAAATCACCGGGCGCTGCAGGCGCAATTCGGGGAAAACGATGTTTCGGTCGAGCAGTTGCGGCAAGTCGATGACGACTTCGACCGCCTCGGCGGCGACCATGTGCTTTTCCCGGGCCCAGGCCGGATTGGCGAAAGTCACCGCGGTGGCCCGCAGGCGCGACTGCGGCCAGGCGAAGTCGACGGTGAAGTCGCCGGCAATGCTCAGCGCGCGCCCGGTCTTTTCCAGGGTCAGGCGCTCGATCGGTGCGCGCAGCCAGTTCCAGCCGACCAGGGCGACGCCGAGCACCGGCAGCAGGAGCAACGCGAAACTGATGCCGGCGATCCATTTCAGTATCCGAGACCATGTCATTGCAGTCGTCGATCCGGCGCTCGCGCCCTGGGTCACTCCGTTGGTTTGTTGCCGCGGACGCCAACCAGTCCCCGTTTTCCCGGCTGTACCGGCGCATCCCGGCAGCCTGGGCAATTGTCCACGTTAGTCCGACGCGCTTCTGCGCGCCAGCGTACACAGCCGGCGCTGGCAGCCTAAGCCAGGCTATCCAGCCAGTCCCGCAAACCGGCGGCAGCTTCCGGCCATTGCGGATCAAGCATCAGCATATGGCCGGCACCGCGGATCACCACGGTTTTGGCCAACCAGGCAGCGACGGTGAAATAGAGCATCGACGCCGGGAAAACCTGGTCTTCCGACCCCCCCATGACCAGGGCCGGGAGATTCGCCCGGCGCCTCGCCTGGCGCAGCGGAGCGGTGAGCATTTCGGCCACGGCGCGGGCCGATTCGGGCTGGATCAGCGGCAGATAATCAGCGATTTCGGCAGCTGGCAGGCTCGGTGAAAAATAGACTTTGGCCATCGTCCGCAGGGTCTGGGCACTGGCCGTACCGTTCACCGCATTGGGCAGTTCGGTAAAGAAATCCGGGATGGTCAGCGCCAGTCGGCTGGCACTGCCAGCCGTGCCGGTCGGCGGCACCGGCGCCAGGAAGGCGACGGCGCGGGCCGTTCCCCGCTCAAGAAAACGCTGGCTGACCAGGCAGCCCATCGAATGGCCGATCAACACGGGCGGCTCGGCCATGCCGGCAACGGCATCGGCAAGATCGGCCACATAGTCCTCCAGGCCGAAGTCGTCGAGACGCTCCCGGCCCGGACTGGCGCCATGGCCGGATAGATCGACGGCGTAGCAGTCGTAACCGAGCCCCTGGAAATAGGGAATGAAGCGGACATTCCAGCAGCCGGCGTGGCTATAGCCGCCGTGCACGAAGAGTAACGGTGGCGTCGGGCGGGCGACGACAGCGGGGTAATGATGAACGCGGACAGTTCTGGCGGGCATGGTGGCAAGTCTCGATCAACCGGGAAAACAAGGGCCGTTCGGGACGGCCTGAGCGAGCGCATGATAAAGGACAGCCGACGATTCCGGCAGTACAAAGTTCGGGCCTTCGAGGTCGGGCCAAGGCCGAGACTATGGCCGGCCGCCGCAGCCGCTGTCTCGGTGCGCGTTGTCGGCGGCCATTTGCGGCAGCTCGCGGGCAAACCGCTTGATTCGACGAAGGCTCAGCAGAAGCAGGCCGAGCGTTGCCCAAAGAGCGGCGATGGGAACCCAAAAGGGTAAGGCCGGATAGCGCCCGAGCAGGAAGCCGCCGATCGCGACGGCCACGCCGAAGCGCAGGAAGCAGAGGCCGCCGTAACTGTTGATGGCGTACCAGTTTTCTTCAGAGACGAAAGCGGCGGCGAGCCGGATACCGAACCACCGATTCGGCCCGACCAGCCCGAAAAACAGCGGCAAGGCAACGCCGGCCGTAAGCAGGCCGAGAAATTGCAGAACGCTGGCCACCGCCATAATCAGCGCCTTCACCGCAAAAAGGGGGGCCGCCGTGCCGACTGTTCCGGAATGGCTTATGGACGCCGTTCGATACGGTCGGGAAAGCCGTCATGATCACGGTCGCGGTTGCGCCCACGGTCGTGATCGCGCTCACCGTCGCGATCTCCCCGATGCATGCCGGAATCCCGGTGCGGGGTATCGTAGACAACGCAACCTGAGAGCAGTGCTCCGGCCGCCAGTAGCAAGATCACAATTTTTTTCATAATGCCTCCGGAAACAGTTTCCTCTATTATGACAACGGCAGATTTGGAATGGTTCCCCCGCCCGACGGCGGGAATATCCGCCCAGATCACCGGCCGGGCTGCCGCTAGTGAAGAACGCCCCACGAACAGTGACACGCAACCATCGAGCGGCATGTGCGCAAGCCCACATAGTCGTCTCGCCGAAACAAACAGCAGGCCCGGGAAAGTAAATCCTGGCCCCCGGCCGGCGCCCGACAACACGGTTTAGCGGGCCCGGGGAACGTGTTAGAGTCATCTTCAATCGCCAAAGCAGTGCTCGTCATCCGGTAAACCAATGGATAAAAAGCATGAACAAGTTAGTCCGCCTCGCCTGCTTGCTGATCACCACCCAACTACTCGCGGCCTGTGAACCGCCGCCGACGGAAAAGCCATTGCCCTATAGCAACGCGGCGCCGCCTGCCCGGCTGGCGATCTATCGGCTGGCCATCCATCCCTCGTACAACCCGGAAAAGCTGGGCACCATGTACCAGCCACTGATCGATCATCTCAATCGCCAGTTGGCGGACGGACAACTGGAACTCGAAGCTTCCCGCGACTACGCCGCCTTCGAACAGAAAATCGCGGCGCGCCAACCGGCTTTCCTGCTTCCCAACCCCTGGCAGACATTACAGGCCATCAAGGCCGGCTACCATGTCATCGCCATGGCCGGCGATGCCTCCGACTTCAAGGGAATTATTCTCGTCCGCCAGGATGGCGGCATCCGCAAACCGGCCGATCTCAAGGGCAAGACGGTCAGTTACCCGTCGCCGACGGCGCTGGCGGCGGCCATCATGCCGCAATACTTCCTGCATACCCGGGGCCTCGATATCCAGCGCGACATCGACAATGTCTATGTCGGCTCGCAGGAGTCCTCGATCATGAACGTCTATCTCGGCAAATCGGCCGCCGGCGCCACCTGGCCGCCGCCCTGGCGGCTGTTCCAGAAGGAATATCCGCAAGAGGCCGCGGCCCTCAAGGTGATCTGGCAGACCCCGCCGCTCGTAAACAATTCGCTGATGGTCCGCGACGATGTCCCGGACAATGTTCGCGACCAGGTAGCCAAATTGCTGTACCAACTCGGGCAACGGGAATCGGACAACGCGATTCTTGCCGCCATGGAAACGACCCGCTTCTACGCCGCCAACGACCGCAGTTACGACGTCGTCGCGACCTACATTGAGCGCTTCGAAAAGCAGGTTCGCCCGGTCGAAAGCAAGGAATGATGCGCCGCCTGAAACAACTGCTAAGCGGCACCCTGCGCCGCCAACTGGTCGTCGGTCTGAGCCTGATCGTCATCTCGATGATGTCCCTGCTCACCTGGGACCAGACCCGCCGCCAGCAAGCCCTGGTCATGGAACAACAAACCGCCCATGCCGTCGCCCTCGCCCACAGCATCGCCACCTCGGTCGCCGTCTGGGTAGCGGCGCGTGACGTCAGCGGTCAGCAGGAAATCGTCCGCGGCCTGGCCCGCTATCCCGATCTCCGGCATGCCATGGTCCTCGACCTCCGCGGCCAGGTGCTGGCCCACAGCGACAGCGCTCGCCGCGGCCAGTATCTGCTTGATCTGCCGGAGAAACCGGTGCTTGACGTTATGCAGCGAACATCGACGCTGATCGACGTCGCCTGCCCGGTCATGCTCGGCGCCAGCCAGGTCGGCTGGGTCCGCATCGGTCTCGGCCAGGCCACGCTGCAGGCGGAACTAAGCAAAATCAGACGGGACGGCATCCTCTATACCGTGCTCGCCACCCTGCTCAGCATCGCCCTGGCGACGCTGGCCGGGCGCTATCTGACCCGTCGGCTCAATACCATCCAGAATGTTGCCAATGCCGTGCAGGCCGGCGATACCAAGCTGCGGGCAGCATTGCGCGGCACCGACGAAGCGGCGCAACTGGCCTGCCGTTTCAACGACATGCTGGACACCCTGGCGCAACAACAGGAAGAACTGCGGGAAAGCGAGAACCGTTTCCGCCTGGGCTTCGAGAACGCCAATATCGGGATGTGCCTGGTCGATCTCGAAGGCCGGATATTCAAGGTCAATCGGCAGATGTGCGAAATTTTCGGTTACCGCAAGGACGAACTGGAAGGCATGCACGTCAACGACATTGCCCATCCGGATTTCCAGCAGCTCAGCACGACTTTCATCCGCAAGGCGGAAAGCACCGCCAGCGGCGCCGCCGACCACACCGAATTCGAGAAGGAATACATCCATAAGCAGGGCCATCTCGTCTGGGGCCGGGTCTCCAGTTCGCTGGTCCGCAACAGCGACGGGCAACCGATGCATTTCATCTCGCACGTCGTAGACATCACGCAGCGCAAACAATCGGAAAGCGAACTCGAAAGCTATCGTCAGCACCTGGAAAAAATGGTCGAAGAGCGCACCGCCGCCCTTTCCGTCGCCAAGGAGGCGGCCGAGGCGGCCAGCCGGGCGAAGAGCACCTTCCTCGCCAACATGAGCCACGAACTGCGGACGCCGATGAATGCCATCATGGGCATGACCGAACTGGCCCGCCGCCGGGCCAGCGATGCCAAGCAGATCGACGATCTGGCCAAGGTCAGCCAGGCCTCGCAGCACCTCCTGGCCATCATCAACGACATTCTCGACATCTCAAAAATCGAGGCCGACCGCCTCCATCTCGAACAAATCGATTTTCAGTTGGGCAGCGTGCTGGAAAATCTGCGCAGCCTGTCCGGCCAGCCGTCAGCCGAAAAAGGCTTGCCGTTGCAGATCGAACTGCCCGCCGGGTTGGCCAAACTGCCATTGCGCGGCGACCCCATGCGCCTGGGACAGATACTTCTCAACCTGACCAGCAACGCCATCAAGTTCACCGCCGCCGGCCGCATCACCGTCAGCATCGAAGTCGCCGAAGAGCATCCCGACCATGTCCTGCTGCGTTTCGCCGTGCGCGACACCGGCATCGGTATCGCCGCCAAGGACCAGGAGCGGCTTTTCCGGCCCTTCGAACAGGCCGACAGCTCAATGACCCGCCAATACGGCGGAACCGGGCTGGGGCTGGCGATCTGCAAGCGCCTGGCGGAAATGATGGGCGGCCGGATTGGCGTCGACAGCCAGACCGGCGTCGGCAGCACCTTCTGGTTCACCGCCCGGCTGAGCAAGTCCGCTGCCGGGCCGACAGCGAGCCCCGAACTCGCACCATCGGCAACTGAAAAGCGCCTGCAAGCCGGCTATGCCGGCAGCCTGATCCTGCTCGCCGAGGACGAACCGATCAACCAGGAAGTATCCCGCGAGTTATTGCAGGAAGTCGGCCTCCGGGTAGATCTGGCGGAAGACGGCCAACAAGCCGTCGCCCTGGCCGGACGCAACGCCTACCGGCTGATCCTGCTCGACGTGCAAATGCCCGGCATGAACGGCCTCGAAGCCGCCCGGGCCATCCGCCGCTTACCAGGAAGAGAATCGACCCCGATCCTGGCCATGACCGCCAACGCCTTCGACGACGACCGCCAGCGCTGCCTGGCCGCCGGCATGAACGACCACATCGGCAAACCGGTCGATCCCGCGGTGCTCTATCAAACATTGCTCAAATGGTTGGAGGCAACGACCTAATAACCGTGCCAAAGACTGGCCGATCGGCATCGCCCCGGCCACATAGCGCACGGCAACGGGGCCGATTTAGGTAACATTCGCCCCTTAGACAAATCGTCGCCATTCACCATGAACACTAAAAACCTTACCGCAGAGTCGCCAAGGAGCAGAGAAGAACAGGAAAACAGTGGCTCGAAAGTTTTTTTCGGCTCACCTAGAAGATGTGCCGAATTATCCAGGCAAGCCTTTGTTTTTCCTCTGCATCTCCGCGTCGCCGCGGTTCAATAGCGTTTTCTAGAATGAATCCTCAAAACCGACGCTGGCCCAGAATCCTGCTGGTCAGCGTGAGTGTCCTGCTGTTGTCGGCCGTTGTGGCTTTCCAGGTCGCCGTGCGGGTGCTCAAAGGCCAGGTCGAACAGGCGTTGGGGCCGGCCGGCCAAGTTCGGGCCATCCGTCTCGGCCTGCATAGCGTCGAGATCCTCGGCCTGCGCATCCCGGCGCCGCCGGCCATCGGTCAGCCGAGCTGGCCGGCCGCCGACCTGCTGCGGGCCGAACGGGTGATCGTCGTGCCCTCGCTGGCCGACCTGTTCAGTGCCCGCGTCGTGCTGCGCAGCATCCGTATCGAAGGGGCCTATCTGTCGATGGTGCGCAGCGCCGAGCAGAAACTGCGCGTCCTGCCCGGCTTGACCGACCGCTCGCCGCCGGCCGGCCAGCCGGAAAGCAATGGCGGGCCGGAAATCAGCATCGGCCGCCTTGAACTGGTCGATAGCGCGGTCGAGTATTTCGATGCCAGCATCAGTCGCCCGCCCCTGAAAATCCGTCTGGAGCAGATCCAGCTCAGGCTCGACGACCTGCGCTTGCCGGATTTGCTGGGCCAGAGCCAGATCATGCTGAGCGGCGTGATCAAGGGCGCGCATCACGATGGCCAGCTAGAAATCAGCGGGCGCAGTGAATTCGCCAGCAAGGAATCGGATATCCGAGCCCGCTTGACGGGCGTCGACCTGCTGACGCTCAAGCCCTACCTGATCCGCGCCGCCGACACCGGGGTCAAGCGCGGACGCATGGACCTCGACATCCACTCCGTCGTCCGCCGGGGTCGCCTGCACGCCCCCGGCACCCTGACCCTGCACGACCTGCAACTGGCCAGCAGCGGCTCCTTCATGGGCGTGCCGCAAGCGGCGGCGGTAGCCCTGATGAAGAGCCGGGATGGCGCAATCGAGGTCAAATTCACCCTCGACGGCGACATCGACGACCCGCGCTTTTCCCTCAACGAACAGCTCCTCGGCCGTCTCGGTGCCGGCCTCGCCGATGCCCTGGGAATCAGTCTGGAGGGACTCACCAAGGGGGTCGGCGGGGCCGGCGGCAATGTCGTCCGCGGGCTCGGCGAAACCTTCGGCAAACTGCTCGGCAAGTAACACGAAGCCCCCCGGCCAAGAGTGGCCGGGAACTCTTTCCGCCAACCGCCATTCCGGCATCTCATGCCCTGAATCACCCGAGGTTCTTCCGATGCTCGCCACCCTGCAAAGCACTCTCGCCCTTCCCGATGCCGCCGGACTCGCCGCCCTGTCCCATGTCCTGGTCGTCTTGCCGACCGCCGAGACGGTCCCCGCCGACTGCCCGGACCGCCCGCTATTGCAGGCAACCCTGGCCCGCCGCCGGCTCGGCGCAGAGGAACTGGGCGAGACGCCGGTCTCGGCCAATACGGCGAGCGGCGCCTTGCGGGTGTGGCTGATGCTCGACGCCGAAAAATCGACCTTCGCCAAGCAGACGCTGCTCCGTCAGGGACTGGCCATACTGCTCGCCGAGGAACCGGCCAGCATCGACCTCCTGTTCACCGGCAACACCGGCGGCATGGCTGAGCTGGCCGCTTATGTCGGTCTGGCCAACGGCACCCCGCTGCCCAATCGCAAGCAAAAAGATGCGCCGCAGCCGCTCTCTACCCTCCACCTCTGGGGCGCCGGCTCGGCCACGTTAGCGGCCGCGGGCCTGGCCGAAGGCAATCTGCTGGCGCGCACCCTGACCGTGCTGCCGGCCAACGAACTGACGCCGGCCGCCTACCGACGGCGGGTTGCCGAACTGGCGCAGCAACTCGACTGGGAGCACGAAGAATTCGACCTCCCCCGACTGCGCGCCATGGGCGCCGGCGCCTTTGTCGCGGTCGCCCAGGGCAGCGATACCGGGGATGCCGCCATCGTCCGCCTCGGTTATCGTCCGGCCGCGGCGCAGGCCCGGCTGGCCCTGGTCGGCAAGGGCATCTGCTTCGATAGCGGCGGCCACAACCTGAAAGCCGCCGATTCGATGATCGGCATGCACGAGGACATGGCCGGCTCGGCTACCGTGCTCGGCATCCTGCTCGCCGCCACCCGACTGCAACTGCCGCTGCACATCGACGCCTGGCTGGCCCTGGCCAGCAACGACATTTCGCCGCACGCCAGCCGCCAGGGCGACATCATCACCGCCCTCGACGGTACCACCATCGAGATCGTCCATACCGATGCCGAAGGTCGCCTGGTGCTGGCCGACACCCTGGCCCTGGCTGGCCGTGACGAACCCGACCTGATGATCGATTTCGGCACCCTCACCTACACCATGATCCAGGCGCTGGGCTGCCGCTATTCCGGCGTTTTCGCCAGCACTGAAGCGCTCGGTCGGCTGGCCGTCAAAGCGGGCGCCGCCAGCGGCGAACGGGTCAACACTTTTCCCATGGATGCCGATTACGACGTTGCCCTCGACAGCGAGGTGGCCGATGTCTGCCAATGCAGCCTGGACGACGACGCCCCGGACCACATCCACGCCGCGCTCTTCCTGCAGCGTTTCGTCGGCGACCTGCCGTGGCTGCACGTCGATCTCTCGAGCGCCAGTTGCGAGGATGGGCTGGGCGCCATAGCCACCGACCAGACCGGTTTCGGCGTCGCCTGGGGGATACGCTTTTTGCAGGACTGGGCGGCCGACAGCTAAACGCCGGACCTCATCGCCCCGGCGAAAACCGCGCTAAGCGCCCGGCCCGCAATCCAGGCTGTGCTCGATCACCGGCGCAGCGCTGTGCAATTGCTGGTTGAGATCGCGCAACGCCGTCCGCACGCCCTCCTCGATGACGGGGTGATAGAACGGCATGTCGAGCATTTCGCCCACCGTCATTCGCTGCTGCGCCGCCCAGGCCAGCAGGTGCGCCAGGTGCTCGGCGGCCGGGCCGAACATTTCCGCGCCGAGAAAGCGATCGCTGCCGCGCTCGCCATAAACCTTCAGCAAGCCCTTGTTGCGCAACATCACCCGACTGCGTCCCTGGTCCTCGAATGAGACGACGCCGACGGCATAGCGCCCGGCGAACTGCTGTTCGAGTTGCGCCAGGTTGAACCCCAGCGCCGCCACTTGCGGCTCGGTAAACACGATGGCCAGCGGCGTGCGCCGCAAGCCGGCCTGGCGCGCCGGATAACGCCCGGCGTTGTCGCCGGCGATACGGCCCTGATCGGCCGCTTCGTGCAACAGGGGAATTTCGTTGCTGGCATCGCCGGCGATAAAAATCGGGCTATTGCCGCACTGCAGGGTCGTGCGATCGAACAGCGGCACGCCGCGTTTATCGAGCGCCAAGCCGGTTTTTTCCAGGGCCAGGCGGGCCACGTTCGGAGCCCGCCCGGTCGCCGCCAGCACATAATCGAATGCTTCGCTTTGCCAACTGCCATCGCCCAGCCGGTAACGGACCTCGACCCCGGCGGCGGCAACGCGGACCGACTCGACCTCGGCCGCCAGATCAAGGTAAAACTCTTCATTGAAGACTTGCTTCGCGTAGTCACGAATTTCCGGGTCGTGAATACCGGCCAGCCCACCACCGATGCCGAACATCTTGACCGTCACCCCCAGGCGACTCAGCGCCTGGCCCAGTTCGATCCCCAGCGGCCCGCAGCCGAAGACGGCGACGCGCTGCGGCAAGCTGGGCAATTCGAAGAGGCTTTCATTGTCCAACAGACGCTCTCCGAGGCCCTGCAAAAGCTTCGGCAAGACGGGAATGCTGCCGCTGGCGATAACGATACGGCGGGCGTGAATCAATTGTCCCTGCTCGCTGACCAGGGTGTTGGCATCGACAAAACTGACGCTTGCCGTCAAGCGTTCGCCGGGCGGCATGGCATCCACCGCCTCGAGCACGAAGCCGACGAAGCGGTCCCGCTCGCGCCGGACGCGTGCCATCACCGCCGCGCCGTCAATGCTCAGGGTACCGATCCGGACGCCGAAGGGCGCGCCCAGCCGCGCCTGCTGCGCCGCATCGGCGGCGGCAATCAGCAATTTGCTGGGCATGCAGCCGACGCGGGCACAGGTCGTCCCGTAATCGCCGCCTTCGATCAGCACGATCGAGTTGGTATGGGCCCGGGCACTGCGGTAGGCGCCCATGCCGGCGGTGCCGGAGCCGATGATGGCAACCTCGACATGAATCGGGGTCACCGCGGACCACTCCCGGTACGGGCCGCTATCGCCGATCGCCAAAGGCGGCTCATTGGGCCAGCCATTTGGCCAGATCGTCGGCACCGCCAATGTGGCGGCCGTCGATATAGACCTGCGGTGTGGTGCCGCGTCCGCTCACCGCCTGCAGGGAACTGTAGCTGACGCCATGGCTGCCCAGTTCGATTTCCTCGAAGCGATAGTCGACTTCCCGCAGCATCTGGCGGGCCCGGGTGCAATGCGGGCAGCCCGGCTTGCTGAAAAAAGTGATGCGCGGCGGCGGGCTGGCCAGCGGATTGATGTATTTGAGCATGGTATCGGCGTCCGAGACCTTGAATGGATCACCCGGCTCTTCCGGCTCGATGAACATCTTGTCGATCAGGCCATTCTTGACCAGCATGGAATAGCGCCAGCTCCGCTGGCCCAGGCCGATCGCCGCCTTGTCCACCAACATGCCCATACCATTGGTGAATTCGCCGTTGCCATCGGGCAGGAAATAGATCCCTTCGGCGCTCTGCTCGACTTTCCAGGTTTCCATCACGAAGGGATCGTTGACCGCCAGACAGATCACGCTGTCGATGCCATTTTCCTTGAGCACTCCGGCCAGCTCCTGATAACGCGGCAGGTGGGTGCTCGAACAGGTCGGCGTGAAAGCGCCGGGCAGCGCGAACAGGACGACCGTCTTGCCCTTGAACAAGGCATCGCTGTCGATCTTCTGCCATTGATCATCGACCCGGATCGGGAATGTGACATTGGGGACGTGCAGACCTTCGCGGCTGTTGAGCATGGTTCGTTTTCTCCAGTTCGGGGGCTATCGCACAAATAGGCAAAATACTGGTCACTGCCGGCGGGCTCGCTGGGCTGGCCAACAGAGCACCGCCGCGGGAAAGGTCGCCCCGTCCCGTTGGCGGATTACCGGGTAGCGAGCCCGGCGCCCGTCAAAAAATAGGGGCCAGCACGGAAAGGCGGATAAATCCGTCACCGCCCCGGGCGCCGCGATCGGCGGTATTCAGCCCGCCGCTGCCACCGCCCCCGCCGCCACCCAGCTCACCGGCGCGGGCCACATTATTGTTGCCACCGGTCTCGCCGCCGGCGCCGCCGCGGCCAACGCCGGCACCGCCTCCGCCGCCGGCATTGGCCTGCACCGGACGACCGCGATCGGCCCCGGCCGCCCCGGGCTGGCCGGCGTAACCGGGAGTTCCAGAGACGCCACCGGCTTGGGCAAGACCTTCGCGGCTCGAGCCGCTATCGCCTCCCGCCCCACCCCGGCTACCCGCTACCGGAGCGCCCGCACCGAAGCCCATTTCGGCCCCCTTGGTAATATGCTGTTGCCAGGTATCGGCGCCCTGGAATCCGGCGACCAGCAATCCGCTATCGACATTGGTCAAACTGGTCGGATTCCCCGATTCGGTACCGCCGCCGTTGGCACTGCCACCGGAACCGCCGGTTCCGATGGTCATCTTGTAGGTCCCGGGGGCCAGATAACGGATGACGTGCGATGGCGCAGCACCGGCACCACCGCCCCCGCCGCCCTGATCCCGGACCGCTCCGCCACCACCACCGCCGCCCCCGCCACTGAGTTCGATGGCGTAGTTCCCTTCGGGCAGCATCGAGGTCGACGTAAAGCCCCCGCGCTTGGGCATCTCGCTCTTTTTGTGCACGGTAAAGAGACACTGCTGATTCACCGTCCCGGGAGCGGGATTGACGACCGTGAAGATCTTGCGGATTTCATCGAAATTGGTGCTTCCGCACTTGGCCAAAGCATTCTGCGCAGCGGCCGGAACGGCCGTGCTGGCCACCAGCAATAGTGCAAAACTAATCTGATTTTTCATTTGTAGCCCCTAGGAATCGTTGCGACGAGCGGCCACCGATCTTCGACAACGCTAGGATCTGGCCGACCTTACTCGTCGAGCGGAGCGGACGCCCCGCTCCACCCGACGGAAAAACCATAGTCAGTCGGGCCCGCCACTTGTTCTGTCTGCCAGCACACAGAAGGGGCGATGGCCAATCTGCGGGCGATCAACCAACCGGGAGCCGAGAAGAACGTCAGTGGGTCGGCATGACGAAACTGGCAGCACTCGCCACCTCCTCCGGCCAGCGCGCGGTGACCGTCTTGAGCCGGGTATAGAAGTGCACGCCGTCGGGGCCATGGATCGCATGGTCGCCGAACAGCGAGCGCTTCCAGCCGCCGAAACTGTGGAAGGCCATGGGGACGGGAATCGGTACATTGATGCCGACCATGCCAACCTCAATGCGGCGGACGAACTCACGAGCGGCATGGCCGCTGCGCGTGAATACCGCAACGCCGTTGCCGTATTCGTGGGCATTGATCAGCGCGACGGCCGCGTCGAAATCGGCGACCCGCACGACACACAGCACCGGCCCGAAAATTTCCGCGCGGTAGATGCTCATCGCCGGGCTGACCCGGTCGAACAGGCAGGCGCCGAGAAAATACCCTTCCTCGTGGCCGGCCACCCGCAACTGGCGGCCATCGACGACCAGTTGCGCGCCTTCCACGACGCCCTGGTCGACATAGCTGCGCACCCTGGCGAGATGCTGGCCCGTCACCAACGGCCCCATGTCGACGTCCGGCGCGCTGCCCGGGCCGATCTTGAGCGCCGCGCTGCGCCGGGCCAGGGCGGCGACCAGGGCATCGCCGACATCGCCCACCGCCACCGCCACCGAGATCGCCATGCAGCGTTCGCCGGCCGAACCATAGGCGGCGCCGATCAGCGCCTCGACCGCCTGATCGAGGTCGGCATCGGGCATTATCACCAGATGGTTCTTGGCGCCGCCGAGCGCCTGCACCCGCTTGCCGTGCGCGCAGCCCGTCGCATAGATGTGCTCGGCAACCGGCGTCGAGCCGACGAAGCTGACGGCGGCGACGCGGGGATCGGTGAGCAGGGTGTCGACCGCCTCCCGGTCGCCGTGGATGACGTTGAAGACGCCCGGCGGCAGCCCCGCCCGGGCCAGCAGGTCGGCGATCAACAGGCTGACCGAAGGATCGCGTTCGGACGGTTTGAGCACGAAGGTATTCCCACAGGCAAGGGCAAGCGGAAACATCCACATCGGCACCATCACCGGGAAATTGAAGGGCGTGATGCCGGCGCAGACGCCCACCGGCTGGCGCAGCGACCAGCTGTCGACGGCGCTGCCGATCTGGTCCGAGTACTCGCCTTTCAGCAGTTGCGGAATGCCGCAGGCGAACTCGACGACCTCCATGCCGCGGATCACCTCGCCCCGGGCATCGGCCAGCACCTTGCCGTGTTCGGCGGTGATGATCGCAGCCAGTTCGTCGCTATGGCATTCGAGCAGTTCGCGGAACTTGAACAGGAGGCGCGCCCGGCGCAGCGGCGGAGTGTCGGCCCAGGCCGGCCAGGCGGCCGCGGCGGCGGCGATCGCCTGACGGGTTTGCTCGGCACCGGCCAGCGGCACCCGGGCCACGACCTGGCCGCTGGCCGGATTGAAGACGTCGGCCCAGCGTCCCCCGCTGGCCGGGACGGAGTGACCGTCGATGAAATGTGTGAGCTGCCGAAGGGAATTCATATATGTGAATCTTGTCCAAGATTATGAATTTTGACGAACCATCATGAACTTACGTTTTCCGGGGTATCGATTTCGTTGCTATCGACCCAAGCGAGGTAATCGTGACCGTCCAAACTGCGTTGCAAGACTTGCCCAAGGCCACCGTGCCATCGGTCCTCAAGGCCGCCCGCCTGCTTGATCAGGTGGCGGCTTCGCGCGATGCGCTGGCGCTCGGCGAACTTTCCGCCCGCCTCGGACTGCCGAAGAGTTCGACCCTGGCCCTGTGCACCAGCCTGACCGTATGCGGGCTGCTGAAACGTTACGAGGACGGCACTTACCATCTGGGCACCCGCGTGGTTGACCTCGCCCATGCCTATCTGGTTCGCACCGATGTCGCCAACGAGTTCGCCCAGGCGCTCGACGCCCTCAAGGTCTTCGACGAGGAAGGCGCCGTGCTCGCCGTGCGCGACGGCACCGATGTCGTCTACATGGCCTGCCGCAACGGCAACCGGCCGGTCGGCGTCAGCTATCGCATCGGGATGCGGCTGCCGGCCAGTTGTACAGCGACCGGCAAGGCCCTGATCAGCACGCTGAGCGACGGCGAAGTCAGGGCGCTGTACCGCGGCAAGCACCTGCCGCAACTCACGACCAATAGCTGCACCACCGTCGGCGCCCTGCTCGACGAATTGCGCACCGTGCGCCAGCGGGGTTTTGCCACGGACAACGAGGAAACCCGCGACGGCATGTGCTGCATCGGCGTGCCGATCGGCGCGCCGGTGGACGGCCCGGCCATCGCCGCCGTGGCCGTCAGCATGATCAAGGGCACGGATACGGAGGGCAAGCGGGAGCAGGCCGTCGCGACATTGAAGGCGCTGGCGCAGATGCTGCTGCATCGCCTGAAGATGCTGCGCTGACACCACTATCTGAAATCAGGATCAAGCGGCTCCGGGTTGGCATGAACAGGGCCGATTGAAGTAGCAACTACACCACCGCAGCACTACATAACGGAGACATCATGATGAAAACCAAAATCAAAGCGGCTCCGGCCGAACCGACGAAGCAAGCGTCCCGGCGGAAGTTCCTTGCCGCGGCCACGACCGGGGCGGCCGGTGTCGTCGCCGGCGGCTTCCCGATGATCGCGGCGGCCCAGTCGCCGGTCAGCATGCGCTGGCAGTCCACCTGGCCGGCCAAGGACATCTTCCACGAGTTCGCCCTCGACTTCGCCAAGAAGGTCAATGACATGTCCGGCGGCGATCTCAAGATCGAGGTCCTGCCGGCCGGCGCCGTCGTACCCGCCTTCGGCCTGCTGGAAGCGGTCAGCAAGGGCACCCTCGACGGCGGCCACGGCGTGCTCGGCTACCACTACGGCAAGCAGAACGCCCTGGCCATCTGGAATACCGGACCGGCCTTCGGCATGGATGCCAACATGGTCCTCGCCTGGCACAAGTACGGCGGCGGCAAGGAGTTGCTGGCCAAGCTCTACAACTCGATCGGCGCCAACGTCGAGTCCTTCATCTACGGTCCGATGCCGACCCAGCCGCTGGGCTGGTTCAAGAAGCCGATCACCAAGGCCGAGGATTTCAAGGGCCTCAAGTTCCGCACCAACGGCCTGGCCATCGACATGTTTACCGCCATGGGCGCCGCCGTCAATGCGCTGCCCGGCGGCGAAATCGTCCCCGCCCTGGACCGCGGCCTGCTCGACGGCGCCGAGTTCAACAACGCCACCTCGGACCGTATCCTCGGCTTCCCCGATGTCTCCAAGGTCTGCATGCTGCAGAGCTTCCACCAGAGCGCCGAGACCTTCGAGATCATGTTCAACAAGGCCAAGTACGATGCGCTGTCGCCCAAGCTCAAGGCCGTGATCGCCGGGGCGGTCGAGGCGGCCTCGGCCGATATGTCCTGGAAGGCATTCGATCGCTACTCCAAGGACTATATCGAGTTGCAGACCAAGGACAAGGTCAAGTTCTACAAGACCCCCGATGCCGTCCTCCAGACCCAGCTCAAGCTATGGGACGAGATCGTCGCCAAGAAATCGGCCGAGAACCCGTTGTTCAAGGAAATCATCGCCTCGCAGCGGGCCTTTGCCGAGCGCGTCGTGAAGTGGGAAACGGACACCCTAGTCAATCGCCGGATGGCCGTAAACCACTTCTTCGGGGCCAAGAAGGCTTAGCGAAAGCCCGGTCGGCCTGCTTGGACCACCCGGCAGCCGCCGGGTGGCCTTCCATCACCAACGGGGGCAAGCAAATGCAAAAGCTGTTGCTGGGCATCGACCGGATCAGCACCTTGGTCGGCCATTTCTTCGCCTGGCTGATCGTGGCGCTGACCTTCATGATCTCCTGGGAAGTGTTTTCCCGCTACGTCTTCAACCACCCGCACCCCTGGGCCTTCGACGTCATGATCATGATGTACGGCACGCTGGTCATGATGGCCGGCGCCTACACCCTGGCCGCCAGCGGGCATGTCCGTGGCGACGTGCTCTACGGCTTCTTCAAGCCGCGCACGCAGGCGATGTTCGATCTGCTGCTCTACCTCCTGTTTTTCATCCCCGGGGTCTTTGCGCTGGCCTGGGCCGGTTACAACTTCGCGGCCGAGGCCTGGGCGATCAACGAACACTCCAACGTGACGGCCGACGGGCCGCCGGTCTATCCGTTCAAGACAGCGATCCCGCTGGCCGGGGCTTTCCTGCTGCTGCAGGGGGCGGCCGAAATGATCCGTTGCCTCCTGTGCATTCGCGACGGCGCCTGGCCATCGCGCGTCGAGGACGTCGAGGAGGTCGATGTCGACAAGCTCAAGGCCATGGTGAAAGTCAAGGACGAGGAGATCGCCGCCCTCGACAAGTACGTCGTGGCACAGGGAGAAGGCCATCGGCCTGGCAACCGGGGGGCGGGCCAATGAAGATCAAGCGCGAACTCTGGTTCGGTCTCGCCCTGATGGCGGTGATCCTCGCCGTGACGGTGAGCTTCATGCCGTGGAGCAACATGAGCAACGGCCACCTCGGCCTGCTCATGCTGTCGCTGGTGGTGGTCGCCATCATGCTGGGTTTTCCGACCGCCTTTACCCTGATGGGCATGGGCGTCTTCTTCGCCTGGCTCGCCTACCGCAGCGGCAATCCCGCACTGGCGACGCGCCAGACGCTGGACCTGATGGTGCAGCGCGCCTATTCGGTGATGAGCAACGACGTGTTGATCTCCATTCCCCTGTTCGTCTTCATGGGCTATCTGGTCGAACGCGCCAACCTGATCGCCAAGCTCTTCCGTTCGCTGGAACTTACCTTGGCCCGCCTGCCCGGGGCGTTGGCCGTGGCGACGCTGGTCACCTGCACCATCTTCGCGACGGCGACCGGCATCGTCGGCGCCGTCGTCACCCTGATGGGCCTGCTGGCCTTCCCGGCGATGCTCAAATCCGGCTACAACGTCTCGCTGTCGGCCGGGGCGATCACCGCCGGCGGCTGCCTGGGCATCCTGATCCCGCCCTCGGTGATGCTCATCGTCTATGGCGCAACGGCCGGTGTCTCCGTCGTCCAGCTCTATGCCGGGGCATTTTTCCCCGGCCTGATGCTGGCCGGCCTGTACATCGCCTACGTGATTGTCATCGCCAAGTTGAAGCCGCACCTGGCGCCGCCGCTACCGATGGCGGAGCGGCATGTCGAGCTGCCGGCCGCAGCCAAAATCCTCAACGACCGACTGGGCCATCGCGCGCTGTCGTCACTGGCACGGGCGATTGTGGCCCCGGTACCCGGCGTCAGACGCCGCTACGCGCTACGCGAACTGGTCCTCGCCGTGCTCCCCCTGCTGGCTCTGCTCGCCCTGCTGGCCGGCACCTGGCATCTCGCGACCCGCCCGGCGCCGGTGGAAGATACCCAGGGCCTGGTCGCCATGGGGCTGGCCGAAAGTGATACCGCCGAGATGAGCGGCGGCCTGGCCGAACCGCCGGCCGAGGAAAGCGGCCTGAAGGAGCCGCCGGCCGATGAGGTGAAGGAGCCCCCGGGCCGCGCCGCCAGGCCCGAGACGACGGCCAAAAGCGGGCTTGACGAAGCCGCTCCCGCGGTCGCCGCCGAGCGTTTGCCGACACCCGGCTGGTTCTACGGCATCGCCGCGGGCGCGGCGGTCGGCGCGGCGCTGCTCTACCTGCTGCTCAGCTTCGTGCGCCTGGAAGTCTTCAAGATGTTGCTGACCTCGTTCTTCCCGCTGGCGATCATGATTCTCGCCGTGCTCGGCAGCATCGTCTTCGGCCTCGCCACCCCCACCGAGGCGGCGGCCGTCGGCGCCCTCGGCGGCTTCGTGCTGGCCGCGGCCTATCGGCGGCTGACGCTGAGCGTGATCAAGGAATCAGTCTTCCTTACCGCCAAGACCTCGGCCATGGTCTGCTGGCTGTTCGTCGGCTCGTCGATCTTCTCGGCGGCCTTCGCCCTGCTCGGCGGGCAATCGCTGGTCGAGCAATGGGTCCTGTCGCTGGACATGACGCCGGTGCAGTTCATGCTGCTCGCCCAGTTCATCATCTTCATCCTCGGCTGGCCGCTGGAATGGACGGAGATCATCGTCATCTTCATGCCGATCTTCATCCCGCTGCTCGCCCACTTCAACATCGACCCGCTGTTCTTCGGCCTGCTCGTCGCGCTCAACCTGCAGACCGCCTTCCTCTCGCCGCCGGTCGCCATGGCGGCCTTCTACCTGAAGGGGGTGTCGCCGCCGCATGTCACCTTGAATCAGATTTTTCTCGGCATGCTGCCCTTCATGGGCATCCAGGTTTTCGCCCTGGCCCTGCTCTACATCTTCCCGCAGATCGGCCTCTGGTTGCCGCAGGTGCTTTACAAGTAGGCAAGGCCGGCGCCCATCCACCTTACCCAGAAGGAGACTGACATTATGGATATCGGATTTATCGGCCTCGGCCTGATGGGCCGGCCGCTCGCCGGCCACCTGGCCAATGCCGGGCACAGCCTGCATCTCTGGGCGCGCCGCCCGGCCGCGCTCGAAGCCTTCAAGGACATGGCGGTGCAATGCCATGCCTCGGCGGCCGAAGTCGCCCGGCACGCCGAGATCGTCATCACGATGGTCGCCGATGCGCCCGACGTCCGCGCAGTCATTCTCGGCGCCAACGGCATCGCGGCCGGCGCCCGCCCCGGCCTGATCGTCGTCGACATGAGCACGATCAATCCCAATGCCGCCCGCCAGATCGGCGGCGAACTGGCCGACCGCGGCATCGAGTTCCTCGATGCGCCGGTCTCGGGCGGCGAAGTCGGCGCCATCAACGCGACGCTGACCATCATGGTCGGCGGCAAGCCGGAGGTCTTCGAAAAGCTGAAACCGCTGTTCGAGAAGATGGGCAAGTCGATCACCCTGATCGGCGGGGTCGGGGCCGGCCAGGTCGCCAAGGCCTGCAACCAGATCCTGACCGGCGTCGGCATCCTGGCGGTGGCCGAAGCCTTCAATTTCGCGACGCGCAGCGGCGTCGATGCCGGGCGGGTGCGCGAGGCATTGCTGGGCGGCTTCGCCTATTCGCGCATCCTCGAAAACCACGGCCAGCGCATGCTCGACCGCAACTTCAAGCCCGGCTTCAAGGCCTGGATGCACCAGAAGGACCTGCGCATCGTCATGGAAGAGGCCCACCGCCTCGGCCTGATGCTGCCCTCGGCGGCGGCTACCACCCAGTTGTTCAATGCGCTGGTCGGCAGCGGCATGGGCGGCGACGATTCGATCGCCGCGCTGAAACTGCTGGAAATGCTAACGATGCCGGAATGAAGCGGCGAGCATCGGAGGGCAGCCGCCCGAGGGGATGATTTCGGCTAGGGAAAACCAGAGTCATCCCCTCCGTTCGAACCAAGCCCGGCGCAACTCTGGGCGAAGCGAGGTGTGCCAAATATATTGCCGGAGCCAGCCATCGTGGCCGACAATAGGCCCGTTCGGCATAGCCGGCAGACCACGGGGTAGACCACAATGTTGCTGATCACCATTTTAATCGTCACTGCCCTCTGCGCGGCAACGCTGCTCTATGCGGCGACCAAGGCCGACAGTTTCCGCGTCGAGCGCGACATCGTCATCCGGGCACCGGCCGGGAAGATCTTTCCGCGGGTGAACGACTTCCACCAGTGGAGCGCCTGGACCCCCTACGACAAGGACCCGGCGATGACCAAGCTGTTCAGCGGCGCCAGCAGCGGGGTTGGCGCGATTTACGAATGGGAAGGCAACCCGCAGGTCGGCAAGGGCATGATCCAAATCACGGCCGTCCAGCCCGACGCCAAAATCACCCTCCAGCTCGATTTCATCAAGCCCTTCGCCGCCCACAACCACGCCGAATTCACCTTCCTGCCGGAGGGCGAAGCAACGCGGGTGCGCTGGGCGATGTACGGCCCACAGCCGTATTTCGGTAAATTGATGGGCCTGTTTTTCAACGTCGACAAAATGGTCGGCGAGGATTTCGCCAAAGGCCTGGCCAAGCTGAAAGCCGTGGTGGAGGCGCCATGAAGAAAACCTACTGGATCATTCTCGTCATCCTTTTCCTGGTCGGCCTCGACTGGTACATCCGCGCCCCGGACGGCCGTTCGCGCCAGTTGACCGGGGCTATCGAGAGGCAGGGTAGCGCCGAGCTAAAAAGCTACCCGTATCAGTTCAAGGTATTGAAAGTCAGTGGCGACACGGCCTATGTCAGCACGCCGCGCAATTTCGAGGTCCCGGCCTTCAAGATGCTGGCCGTGCTCTATCCCCAAATCAACACCAAGGACAACAACAACCCGGCCTTCATCGCCGAGGAGCAGCATCTCGGCCGGGTCCAGTCGGAAGCGCGCGCCATCGTGCTGGCCCAACCCGGCATCAAGGACGTGCAATGGGAACTCGACCGCGAGTGGCTGGCCCAGCACGGCATCGACGTGCCGGCCAAATAAGCCCTCAGCGCAGCGCCGAGGCGTAGCCCTCTTCGGCCAGCACCTGGCGCACCGCCGGTCGGGTCAGCATCCGGCGATAATGGGCCAGGCAGTTTTCGGGCAGCGGAATGCCGGTGCGTTCGGCCCAGAACTCGACATAAAACAGCGCCGCATCGGCGATGCCGAACTGCTCGGCGACATACTCCCGCCCGGCCAGTTCGCGATTGACGATGGCAAAACCCTGGTCGATGATCTGCCGGCCCTGTGCCTTGACCGTCTCGTGCTCGGCGGTGTTCGGCGAAAAGCGCTCGGTCGTGAAAATCCGGGCGAAACCCTGAGTATGCAAAGTATGCACGGCGTAGTTCATGATCCCGAGGACGCGCACTTCGCCTTCGATGCTGCCCGGCAGCAAGTTGCGTTTCGGGTAACTGCGGGCCAGCCACCAGGCGATGGCCGAGAATTCGGTGAGCGCGCTGCCGTCGTCGAGCACCAGGGCCGGCACGCTGCCCTTGGGATTGATCGCCAGGTAGTCCTTCTTGTACTGGTCGCCGGCCAGCAGGTTGACGATGTAGGCCTCGAAAACCAGGCCGCATTCCTCGAGCAGGATGTGGATGCCAGTCGAACAGGAACCTGGCGTCATGTAGAACTTCTTGGTCATGCCACGACCTCGCGGTTTTCCGGGAAGCGGCATTCGGCCGGCGTCACCTCGTAGATGCGAAAGGCCTTGGCGTGCCCGAAGTGTTGGCTGATCGAGATGCCTTCCTTGCTGGCGACCGCCAGGTACAGCGGAAACTCCGGCCTCATGCGGCCGCCAGCGCCGCGGCCAGCGGCTCGTAACCGCCATCGACACTGAAGACGCGGGTAAAGTGGAAGTCGCTGAACATCTGGGCATAGGTCCGGCTGGCGTGGCCCTTGTAGCAGTAGATCAGCACCGGCTGATCCCTGGCCAGGCGACGGAACCAAGCCGGCAGGCGGTCTTCGGTCAGGTGGGCGGCCTCGGCGAGGTGGCCGAGGCGATAGCTGGTCAGGTCGCGGACATCGAAAACGCTGACATTTTCTTCGCTGGCGAGCAAGGCGACGGCTTCGTCGGCGCTGATGCAGCGGTAGGGTTGGGCAACAGTCATGGGCATTGGCGGATTTATCAGACATTTCGTCTGATGCAAGACGAATGCCAGAAACCCGATCCCGCCCACCGCAAGGCTGGCCGGGAATTGGCCGAAAAACGCGTTGCGGCCTTGTCGGCTTTGCGACAGTCCGCCGCAGACGCACTAGAATCGCGGGTGGCGCCTATCCATCCGGGAAAATTTTGTGTCTGAACCCTCGATTACCGAATACGCCAGTCGCGTCCGACTGTTCCATGCCAGCCTGGTCTGGCCCCTGCAACTCGAACCGCTGGCCAATCCCGACGACGAGGGACGGCACTGGGAAATATTCGAGGCCCGCCAGGACACTCACCCGTGGCGGCGCATCGACGACGAGTTCACCGCCGACACGGATGAATTCAAGGAACGCCATTACCGGGAATTCGTTTCCTTCCTGCCCTATGTCCAGCGCTTCCTCTACGGCGAGGGACGTTCCCGCCACTGTTCGCCGGACGATCCGCCCGGCAACTCGCCGATGCATGTCTTTCGCCGCGACGATATCGTCCGCCTACGCCTGACCCTGCGCAAGGGACAGGTGCCGATCGAACTGCAGGTCGTGCATCTCGATCTCTATTTTTTCCACGACCTCGATCTGGTCCAGCTCAACCTCGAGGTTCGCGGCAACGACCTGACCCTCGACAGCGCCCGCGACATCCTCTTCCGCTTCGGCCGCGCCTACCCCTCGGGCTGGGAGGAAGGCGGCGAAGGCCTGCACAACGTCTACCTGGCCGAGTGGATCGGCCAAACCGGCGAGGTCGTGGCGCGCTCCGACACCGAGCGCCGCAGCAAGTATCTCGGCTATGTCTGCGAGCACCGCAGCCCCTGCGTTTCCGAACACTGGGCCAGCGTGCTGCGGCCGCTGGTCCTGACCCATTCCGACGAAGCCGGCGACCTGCGTTACCGTCTGATCGAATACCAGCGCATGCCGGTCATGGCCTTTCTCGCCGTCGACCAGCCGCGCCTGCTGCAGCGTGAAGACTGGGTGCGGATCGGCCTGGCCACCATGCTGCACCCGGACGAAACCTTGCCGATCAACGAGCCGATGGTCATCGAATTCGAGCCGCGCTTCTGCCACGACCGTTTCTGGACCGACAGCGTGGCCGGCCCGAACACCCGCTTCATGTGTACCGGCAATGTACTGACCGTGGTCGGCGACGCCGCCTTTCCCTTTTTCGTCGACGGCGAACGCGGCGTGCTGGCGCAATTCCGTCACCAGTATTTCCTCGTCTTCCTGATCGCCCACCTGCACCGCGCCTCGCTGCTGGTCTTTTCCGAAGTGCTGGTCGATGCGGTCAACGATCTCGACATCCGCAACGACATTTCGGTACGCCGTTTCAAGCGCCGCATCCGGGCCAATTTCGAGACCTTCCTGCGCTTCACCCACCGCTACTGGTTCCACGAACTGTCCGAGCGGCCGCACGTGCAGGCCATCTACCGGCTCTGCTCCAACCACCTGCGCAACGACGACCTTTACGACGAGGTACGCGACGAAATCAAGGAAATGAGCCACTACCTGGACAGCGACTCGCAGCGCCGGCAATCCAACACCGTCGTCCGCCTGACCGTGATCACCATCCTCGGCCTGATCGCCACCGTGACCACCGGCTATTTCGGCATGAACATCATCCCCTTCGGCGAGGGCTCCATCCTCGAACGGGCCGTACACGGCCTGATCGCCACCCTCGCCTTCATCGGCCTGGTACTGTTTGCTGTCGCCCGCTCGAAACGCCTGTCGGACTTCCTCGAGGCGCTCTCCGACGAGCGCCTCGGCCTGGGTGGCAAACTCAAGGCCTTGTGGGTAGTGTTGGCCGGCAAGGAACGCTGAAGGCCGGCCTAGCCCTCTTCGCCGGGTGCCGCGGCGGGCGGCGCGAGGAGGCTGATCAGCACCTTGTCGACCCGGTTGCCGTCCATGTCCATGACCTCGAAACGCCAGCCGGCCGCTTCGAAATGATCGGTCGGCGAAGGAATGCGGCCGAGCACGTGCATGATGAAACCACCCAGGGTATGAAAACTCTGGCGCTCTTCGCCCGGCAGCTCGTTATCGATATCGAGCACCGATTTCAGGCGTTCGATCCCGACATCGCCGTCGACCAGCCAGGAGCCGTCCTCGCGCTGCGCCATGTCGCGATCCTCCGGCGCTTCCGGCACCGACAGTTCGCCGACGATGGCAGCCAGGACATCGGTCAGCGTCACCAGCCCCTGGATGTCGCCGTACTCATCGACGATCAGCGCGAACTGCAGGCGGGCCCGCCGGAAACTTTCCAATAGCTGGGTGGTGGTTACGCTTTCCGGCACGTAAAGCGGCGGATGCAGCACCGCCTCGACATCGGCCGAACCGATGCAATGACCGGGCAGCGCCTTCTTCAGCAAGTCGCCGGTTTGCAGGATGCCGAGGATATGGTCCAGACCGTCGCGGCACACCACCAGCCGGGAATATTCCGAATCGACGATGCGCTGGCGGACGCTTTCCTCGTCCTCGTCGAGGTCGATGACGAACATCTCGCGGCGCGGTGTCATGATCGCGGCGATGCGCTGCTCGTCGAGACGCAGCACGTTGGAGACGATTTCCTGCTCGCTCTCGTGGAAGACGCCGGCCTCCGCCCCCTGCTCCATCAAGACCTTGATCTCGTCGTTGGTCACCGGCTGCTCCTCCTTGGGGCGCGCCCCGAGAAGGCGGAGGATGGCCGAGCAGGAACCGGAAAGAATGACCACCAGCGGATGCGAGACCCGGGCCAGGACGATCATCGGCCGGGCGATCAGCGAGGCGATACCTTCCGGGGCAAGCATGGCCAGCCGTTTCGGGACCAGTTCGCCGACCACCACCGAAAAATAGGTCAGGCCGACCACCGTGATGGTCAGCGCCACCTGCTTGGCATAGGGCGCCAGCAGCGGCACGCCGGCCAGCCAGGCGGCCAGCGGATCGGCCACCGCAGATTCGCCGATGGCGCCGCTCAGAATGCCGACGACGGTGATGCCGACCTGGATGGTGGAAAAGAAACTGGCCGGTTCCTGGTGCAGGGAAAGCGCCGCCTGGGCGCCCAGGCTGCCGTCATCGGCCAGATTCTGCAGCCTCGACTTGCGCGAGGAGACGACGGCAATCTCGGACATGGCGAACAAGCCGTTCACCAGTATGAGGACGAAAATTAACGCTAGATCCATGGGGGAAGCGGCCCTTCGCCCGTCAGGCGCGCCACTTCGGTGTTGAGATGAATTTGATTGTAGCAGGACGGGCCGGCCGAACCGGAAAGTCCGCCGGATTCCGGATATTTCGCCGAACCGGCAGGCCGAAGCGCTCTCCCGCAACCTGCGGCAGTGGCCAATTTCACCGATTGATGTCAGAGTCATCGGGCACGGCGCCCGTTGATTTGCAAAACGACTCCGATAACAGGGCGGCCGGCCAGGCTTCGAGGGAAGCGATAGTCCGAAAAAACAGGGGGCGGTCTCAAGAGTGAAGTGCAACACTCCTTGATTACCGAGAGTGCAGAGCAATGACGACTACCTACAACCACCTGGGTGCTGAAGAACGGGGTGCCATCATGGCGATGAAGCAGGGCGGCATGA